>BNJV01000455.1_pt1 | contig 528797 bp, 855 predicted proteins | sample 8540591 | NCBI WGS metagenome assembly BNJV01 (sample SAMD00202457, study PRJDB9452) | human saliva metagenome | host: Homo sapiens | reverse complement strand
AGCAACATATGCTCAAATCAAAAGAATATGTTTGGAATAAATTTCAATTAAAAAGTTTCAACATTATATATTGCACAGATAAAAAAAGGAAATGTGGAATAGAATTACGAGAACATTACAACAAGTCAAAAAGGAGAAACAAATTATTCCACAGTGTACACCTGAAAAAGAAGAAGCCATCATGGATGCTTTGAGACACTTCAAAATGATTTAATAGAAAAAGAATGACAGCATATGACTTTCTGTATTTATTACATTCCTACTTGGTATTGGAACGGCGTTGTTGTATATCATTATGGTGTTTCTGCTTATTTTTGGGCGTTAGCTTTCTTTTTTATTGCAAGTTTAAGAGTAAGTTAACATATTTTTAGAAGTGTAAGTTGAATGATTGGTAAAATAGCAGGTATATATCTCTAAGTGTTATAATATATTATTAAGATGAAATATATTAGTTATTTAAAAGATAAGAGAAACGAACGGGACAGAGGGGAGAAATTAAAATAAAATTATATTAAAAGAACACGTTAATTATGAAAACTGGGATTTGTTATGAATCCCAGTTTAATTTTTATAATTGGATTAATAGAATTATTAAACTATACAATAAAAATCAATTTAAAGAAAAAAATAAATATTAGATAATCTTAGACGATATAAATTAAAAAAACTCTATTGTCTATTTTTATACTCAAAAGTTGGAGGGTATGATGATGAGGAAAAATTCTATATTAGGTCAAAATAAAAAAAGCTTTTAAGATAGATGACAAAAACTAAGTCTAATAAGAAAGACCATAGCAAAGGTGCAGAGAGATAAATATCGGTAGTCTCGGACTGCCTCTATTTTTTTGCTTTTGTAAAGTGATGTATCAATTGATTGAAAAATAACCTATAGTTAATGTTGTAATAAATTTGTATGTAAAAACAAACATAAGTATTTTTAATGTATATATATACTAGATTAGCTATCGAAAAATAATCTTGGAGGTTATATGGAATTAAGTTATAAAAAGGTTATTTAAAAAAACTTATTGATTTAGATATGCAACATAATGAGCTTATGGAAAAAAGCAAATGTAAGTAGGAGTACATTTTATAAATTAAAGAATGGTGAGAATGTAACTACCGATATTTTGCTCAGAATTTGTGATGCATTGGATTGCGACATATCAGAAATTATGGAGTGTATTAAAAATGATTGAAATAATAAATGGAGAATGCATAGAAGAATTGAGGAAGTTAGACTCATCTACGGTTGATTTAATTATTACAGATCCTCCATATAATATTGCGAATTTCATGAACGGTAGAGATACAAATCTACAAAAAAATGCGTTCTAATTTTTTTGGTGCTGCTGGTTGGGATGATTTAGATTTTAATGATTGGAAAGACCATATGAGATTGTTTTTAAAGAATCAAGTAGGATACTTAAGAATGGTGCTTCCATGATAGTTTTTATGTCAATATTAAGGGTTGAAACTCTTGTTGAAATAGCAAATGAATTTGGTTTCTATTACAAAACAAATCCAATGCCTAGAAATATGAATTTACATTTTGTTAATTTCAAATGAGTGCTGGATATATTTTACTTATAAAAACAAAAAAATAGGAACATTCAATAATAAAGGTAAATTGATTCTAGACTATATTGAAACATCTGTCACGACTGCTAGGGAAAAGAAATTAGGTAAACATCCAACACAAAAAGCCAATTATATTATTCGAACATTTTATAAGATTGCTTTTCAAATGAGGGCGATTTAGTAGTAGATCCATTTCTAGGAAGCGGTTCTTCTGCAATTGCAAGCTATAGATTAAATAGAAATTTTATCGGTGTTGAATTAGAAGAAAAAAATATGCTAAATTAGCGAATATGAAGGGTAGAAGATGAAAAAGACAAGTTATTGATTTGTTTTCTGGAGTTGGTGGACTATCTAAAGGATTTTTTTCGACTCAGGATTTGAAATTGTTTTAGCAAATGAAGTTGACTATTCTATAGCTAATTCTTATAAAAAAATCATCCTAAAGTGAAAATGATTAATGAAGATATTTCAAAATTAGATATTGATGATGTTTTTTTAATGAGTATAAAAAAATATAGACGTAATTGTTGGGGGACCACCTTGTCAAGGATTTTTCTCAAAAAGGGAAAAAGAAAAATAATGGATGATCCACGTAATTATTTATTTAAATATTTTTTTGAGGTAGTTAGTGTTGTTAGACCGAAGTATTTTGTGCTAGAAAAATGTACCCAACATATTAACTGCAAATAACGGACATTTTAAAGACGAAATTTATAGCTTATGTTCCAGTAATGGTTACACGTTATGATGATACCCTAGTAAGGAAGATTATCCAGAATGTTAGTGTTTATGATGACCACTTTGTAATATGCTTTAAATCTGGAATTGAAATGGAAGTATGATTTAATACTAATATAAACCGTCAATTAAGAGTTAGGATCTCTTGATTGGCGGTTTTTGCATTGACTTTTTACATGATTTATACATGTGATATTATCAAAAAAATGTTGTTTATAAGGTTATTGATAAGGAGTTGACCACATGAGTGATGTAATAAGCTGTTAGATGAAGCTATTAAAGAAACCGAAAACTTGTACGAAGGAGAAGTCTTTATTTTTTTAAGGAATTGTTTAAAGGATATGTATGGAACAGGATACCGAGAAAGGACTGTACTAATGTCTTAGTAGATGTTTTTGAGATATTTTAAATAATATAAAAAAACACTTGAATAAATGCTCATATAACTATTGACACAAGAGAAAAAAATAATAATATAATAAATATACAACGTATGAATGTTTGTTCAAGTAATCAGATGAAATGATTTAAAAAGAGGTGATAATATGACTAAAAAATTTAATTCAATTGAAAGATGTGACTGCAATGCAATTCATGAGGATATTGTAAATCAAGTTAGAGATAAAATGCCTCAAGAAGAAAGCCTTTATGATCTAGCAGAATTATTTAAAGTATTTGGAGATTCAACACGAATCAGGATATTATGGGCTTTACATGAAGCTGAAATGTGTGTTTGTGATATCGCTGTATTACTTAACATGACACAATCAGCAATTTCCCATCAGCTGAGAGTCTTAAAACAAGCTAATTTAGTGAAAAACAGAAAAGAAGGCAAAGTAGTATATTATTCATTAGTTGATGATCATGTAAGAGAAATATTTGACCAAGGTCTAATTCATATCAACGAGAAGTAGTAATGCGGTAGAATAGAATATTTTTTTGAAGATATTTGGGCATATATTTAAGTCTTCATTTCAAATGAGCAATGCTTCAAGAAAAATTTGAAAAAAGACTTGTAGTATTCAAAAATAAAATTACAAATAATATTTAGGAGGATTTAATAATGAAAAAAGAAATTTATACTTGAAGGTTTAGATTGTGCAAATTGCGCGGCAAAAATGGAAAAAGGCTATTAATGAGCTTGATGGAGTGAAAGAAGCTACTGTTAACTTTATGACCACAAAACTCGTTATTGATGGTGAGGATGAAAAAAATGCCAACAATAATAGCAGAGGCCGAAAAAAATAGTTAAAAAAATCGAACCCGATACAACTATGAAAAAAAGGCCTAAAGGAGACTATTTAGTATGACAAAAACGACTATGGCGAATAATTATTGGTGCAGTCGTGTTAGCTACAGCAGTATTGCTTTAGTTTAAATAACGAATGGTTACAGATTGCTCTCTTTATAATAAGTTACATTATTGTAGGTGGAGATGTTGTAAAAAGAGCTGTAAAAAATATTTTTAAAGGTCAAGTTTTCGATGAAAATTTTTTAATGAGTATTGCAACAATTGGTGCATTTTTTATTGGTGAGTATCCTGAAGGTGTTGCAGTTATGCTGTTTTATCAAGTTGGAGAACTGTTTCAAAGCTATGCAGTTGGCAAGTCGAGAAAGTCAATTGCAAGCCTTATGGATATTCGACCAGATTATGCAAATGTTAAAAAAGGTGATGAACTTGTCAAAGTTGACCCAGATGAAGTACAAATTGGAGATATTATTGTAATTAAAGCAGGAGAAAAAATTCCTCTTGATGGCAAGGTAATTGAGGGAAGTTCAATGATTGATACATCGGCACTAACAGGCGAATCTGTTCCTCGTGAAGTAGAAGTTGGAAGTGATATCCTAAGTGGGTGCATCAACATTAATGGGGTTATTACAGCAGAGGTTACCAAGGAATTTGGAGAATCTACTGTAAGTAAAATTCTTGATTTAGTTGAAAATGCAAGTAGTAAAAAATCCAATTCAGAACAATTTATTACGAAGTTTGCGAGATATTATACACCGGTTGTGGTTATAATTGCAGTTTTTCTAGCTATTATACCACCTCTTGTTATAGACGGGGCGACTTTTAGTGATTGGATATATAGAGCACTAGCATTCCTTGTGGTATCCTGTCCGTGTGCTTTAGTTATTTCAATTCCTTTGAGTTTCTTCGGTGGAATAGGTGGAGCCTCAAAAAAAGGTGTTTTAGTCAAGGGTAGTAATTATTTAGAGGCATTAGCAGAAACTGAAATTGTTGTTTTTGATAAAACTGGAACACTAACGAAAGGTGTATTTAATGTACAGGAAATTCATCCAGAAGGAGTTTCCAAAGAAGAGCTATTAGAATTAACTGCACATGCGGAAAGCTATTCCAATCATCCGATTTCACTTTCACTGAAACGTGCATATAGCAAAGAAATAGACAATGGACGTATTTCAGATGTAGAAGAGATATCAGGTCATGGTGTTATTGCAACAGTAGATGGCAAAAAGGTTATGGTAGGAAATATCAAACTTATGAAAATGATGGATATCCCTTATTTCAAGGGAGAGCTGATCGGTACTATTGTACATGTTGCTGTTAATAACAAATATATAGGTTACATTGTAATTGCCGATGAGGTAAAGGAAGATTCAGCACAAGCAATCAAGGAACTTAAGGCAGCTAATATTAAACAAACAGTTATGTTGACAGGTGATAATAAAAGTATTGGTTCAAAAGTTGCTAAAGAGCTTGGTCTTGATAAGGTTTATGCAGAACTGTTGCCAGCAGACAAAGTTGAAAAACTAGAAGAATTATTTTCGCAAAAATCTAAAAAAGGTAAACTTGCCTTTGTTGGTGACGGAATCAATGATGCACCTGTATTAGCTCGTGCAGACATTGGAATAGCAATGGGTGGTTTAGGTTCTGATGCGGCCATTGAAGCTGCTGATGTTGTAATTATGACTGATGAGCCATCGAAAATTGCTACTACAATGAAGATTTCTAAAAAGACACTAAAAATTGCACATCAAAACATAGTATTTGCAATTGGAATAAAAATAATTGTTCTTATTTTGAGTGCTTTTGGAATAACTACTATGTGGGCAGCTATATTTGCAGATGTAGGTGTAACTATCATCGCAGTATTAAATGCTTTTAGAGCTTTGAATGTAAAGAATCTATAAACTATTTTTCATATTCACCCCTTTGAATGATACCGATAATTGACGATACAATCAAGGGGTATTTTTTTAATTTAAAAACTATAAATGAAAAATTGGTTGGGATTTACCTTGAATTAAAGGGTCTATAATAAATACGGTTGATAATAAATATCAGCCGTATTATTATGGCAGTGTCAAGATTTTTGTGTAAACACAATCTGATGTTTTAAATAAAGTTAACTATTTATAATTTTATTAGTTCTTTTATGGCTTTTTATTCCTTAGAGTTTAATAAGATTTTTCAAGAGATTTTGTCAAGAATTCAAAGAAGGCTTTGCCCTTGTTCTTGACAAAATCATAGAAAAAATCTAAACTCTAGAAGGGAATAAAAAGCTAGTTTATATATATTTCTTCTATCATATTCTCTAATTCTTCTTTCGCCATACTAAAGCCATAGTGCGATATACCTACATATTTTACGTTATATTCACATGCTGATACACAAACATATCTGTTTAGAGATTGTTCATTAGGGAATTGTTCTTTTTCTTTATTCCTTTTTAAATGTTTATTATAATTCTCTATTATATTTGTTGTATAAATACTTCTTCTTATTGATTTTGGGAATAAATAATATGTAAATAGATAATCTCTAACATCTAATAGACTATTTGTTACTTTTTGGGTATTTTCCTTTGTATTTATCTATAAATAATGCTAGATTTTTTTCTGCCTCATCTTTTGTCGATGCTTGATACACCACTTTTAAATCTTCTGATATTTCCGCCTTATCTTTTGATCTTACTTTTAGTAAAATATTTCTTATTACATGCGTCCAACATGTTTGATACTTCGCTTTAGGAAATACTTCTTCGAGTTTTTCTTTTTATTCCTTTTTAATCCATCTGTGACAAACAATAGTACTTTGTTTAAACCTCTTTTCTTGAGATCTTCTAACATATCTTTGTAGTTTTTCGGTGATTCTGTTGGAAATAATTCATATGATAGGATTTCTTTTTCTCCACTTATTGTTATTCCTATTAATATATGTAGCGCTTCTTTTTCCTACTGTTCCTCTTTTCACACTAATATATGTTGAGTCTGCATATACTACCGCATAATCTTTTTGTTATTTTTTTCTTGAATGATATTCTTTAACTTTTTTTCATCTAATTGTTTAGTTATAACACTTATTGTTTGTGGTGAATAATAGTGTCCATACAATTGTTCTACAATTTTACCTATTTCTCTTGTAGTCATACCTCTTTTATACAGTAATATTATTGTTTCTTCTAAAATTTTTGCGTGTTTTCTTTTATATGGTACTAAAGTTTGAGGTGTAAATTCACTATTTTGATCTCTTGGAACTTTTATTGATAGTTTCCCATATTCACTATATATTGTTTTTGAATAACTTCCGTTCCTTGAATTTCCTGTATTATATCCTTCTACAGAATGTTTTTCATAATTTAGAAATCCCGTAAGTTTGGCTTCTAATACTGTGTTTATAGCTTTTTCTACTTCAGCTCTAAATATTTCTGAAATATCTTCTCCTTTTAGTAGTGCATTTACTAATTTTTGTGTTATGAGAGATTCCTTTCGTAATGAGTTGTGGTTAACTTTATTTTTACACCTAGGAGTCTCTTTTTTTCTATGTCTTTTTCAACTTCTCTTGACTTTTTCTGTTTACACAAAATATTATACACTATCAGTTATTCTTTTTATTTTACATTGTATTATAATATTGACTTTAAAGTGGATATTTGATAAAAATATGAATGAATAAAAAAATAAATATTCATTCATTAAGCAGGAGGTGGTTATAATGGATAAAAAGATTTTAAAAGAAGCGGCATATGAGGTATTTTCTAAAAAAAGGGTACAAAGCAACGTCAATTTCAGAAATAACAAAACACGCAAAAATGGCAGTAGGTTCTTTCTATAACTTTTTATGATAGTAAAGAAACAATTTTTTTAGATACCTATATAGAAGAAAAATAATCGTATTCGACAACTGATGATAAACAATATCGATTGGGAAGGTGATGTAGTTAAGCTAACAGAACAACTTTTTTTGGTCAATCAAGAAGTTTAATATCAACTAATAAGATTTTTATCAGAGTGGTACAATCCTGCTATTTCTAGTGAATTACACAACTATTATTCATCAGAAGAAGGTAAGGGCATCTAATCAATTCTATAAATTTTTAGTTGAAAATTTTACTAATCGATTGCAAACAGAAGGGTATTCTCAAGAAAAGATTCAAGAGATTTTGAAAAATTTATACTCTTTTTAACTATATAGATATGAACGTTACGGAAAAAGATATTCCTAATGTTAGTGAAACAACAGAAAGATTAGCAATTTATTTTGTAAAAGGATTATTTAATGGGGGAGCAACAAAAGTTCTAAATTCACATGAGAACACATAGATAGTGGCTTATTGATATTTATTTTCGCTTTATAAATGCTTTTTAGATATCTAATAAACTAATGCGGCAAGTGACTCGACAAAAATCGTGTTTCTTAAGAAATTTCGATATATGAGTCACTATCTTTTTAAAAACAAAAAATGAATGAATTTTAGAAAATATTCATTATAAAGAATTGTATTTTAAATAGAGTTACAAATTTGGTTAATATTATTGTATCTTATGCTACATCATATTAACTATAGTTTTTAAGAAAGAGGAAGAAAATGAAAAGAGGTAGAAAAATGTTAACTATTATTTTTTTATTATAGCGGCGATTCTGGTAGTAATAATGTCCGGAATATTCGTATTTCTTGGACGTAGTCAAACTATATCTGTGAAATCAATAGATAATGTAAGTGATAATCTTTATGTGTTTCGATTTAAAAAGCCACATAATATGAGTTGGAATGCAGGTTCATATATAAAAGTTACAGTTCCTAATATTGAAGATAAAAAGGAAAATAACCGTTGGCTTACTATTGCATCTAATCCAGATGAAAAATGAGATTGTTCTTTTGACTCGAAATAGTGGAAGTAAGTTTAAACAAGAACTAACTAATTTAAAAATTGGTGAAAAAGTTGACGTTAGTTGGTTAGATAAAAACTTAGAGGTTGTAGATGGTCAAGAACCTATTGTGTGTTTTGCATCTGATGTTGGTATTGCAGCGATTAGACCAATTATTAAAGAATGGAGTTCTAAACGTTCGATTATACTAAATCATTTAGATAATGGGGTAAGGGTCTTTAATAAAGAGTTGACAGAGTTATCTAATAAAGGACAAGATTTTTACTTATGAAACTAGTGGAAGTATAGAACAAAGTCAAGATAAACTTAAAAAAAGGTAGTAGATAAGTATGGAAATAGAGCAATATATCTTTTATCAGGGCAAACCTGATGATGTTGAGACTATGAAAAATTTTCTAGAATCCGCTGGAATAAGTAAGGAAAAATAAAAATGGATAGTTTTTAAAGGATTAAAATAACGCTTTTTGATATGAAGCTCTTTTATTGAACAAATCAGTAAAAGAGCTTCATATCTTTTTGCATTATAAATTTAATATGTTTTTGATATCTATTTATAAGATTAAAAGACCATTCCAAAAATTTTTGTATTTTCATTGAAAACTTTCTTTTTAATATTCAATTACATTTATGTTATAATAAGGAAGTTAATGTAAAATTAAATGAGTCTAAAAAATAGGACACAAAATTGATTTTTACAATGAATAATAAAAATTTGATTGTATGGAAACATTGAGGTATATATGCAAAAGAAAAATAAAATTGTAATACAAGGAGCGAGGGAAAAATAATCTTAAAAAAATATAGATTTGGAAATCCCTCGTGATCAGTTTGTTGTTATTACTGGATTAAGTGGGAGTGGTAAAAGTTCACTGGCATTTGATACTATCTATGCTGAAGGACAACGTCGTTATGTGGAAAGTTTAAGTGCATATGCTAGACAGTTCTTAGGTAATCTTGAAAAGCCGAGACGTTGATTTTATTGAAGGATTATCACCAGCAATATCAATTAATCAAAAAACAACATCAAAAAACCCCAGGTCAACTGTAGCAACAGTAACAGAAATTTACGATTATCTACGTTTACTTTATGCAAGAATTGGAGAAATCTACTGTCCTAATCATCATGAAAAGATTGAGAGTAGTTCAATAAGTCAAATCGTAGATGCTATTATGTTAATGCCGAACGTAGTAGAATCCAAATAGTGGCACCTATAGTTAAAGATAAAAAAGGTACACACAAAAATTAATAGATAAACTAATAAAAGATGGATATATTCGATTCAAAAATTGATGGTGAATTATACGAAGTTGGAGATATTCCAGAATTAGATAAAAAAATAAAAAACATTCTATTAGTGTAATTATTGATAGGATAGTTATTAAAGAAGGGATTGAAACACGTTTAGCTGATTCATTAGAAACATCACTAAACCTTTCTAATAATGATTTAGTAGAAATAGATGATGTTAAAGAAAAAACTACACAATTATTCTCAACTAAGTATAGTTGTAAACATTGTGATTTTACATTAGGAGATTTAGAGCCTCGTATCTTTTCTTTTAATAATCCACAAGGAGCTTGTCCTGAATGTGACGGTTTAGGGATGCACGAAACAGTAGATGTTAACAAAATTATTCAAAAAAGACTTAACGATAAATGAAGGAGCTATATTAGTTTATAATAATGCGACTTCGACATATTATCCAAGTTTAATTAAATGTGCCTGTGAACATTTCGGAATTGATATGGATATTCCATTTAAAGATTTAAAAAAATGAACAACAACAAATTATTTTATATGGAAATGATCAAGAAGAAATAACTCATAAATATATTAATGATGAAGGAGTTATGCGTTCACGTATTGTATATTTTGAAGGTGTAGCGAATAATATTCTTAGACGTTATAAATCAGGAATGACTAGAGCAACTAGAGAAGCTATGGCTAAGTATATTAAAGAAGATTCATGCCGTAGCTGTAAAGGTCAAAAGATTAAAAACCCGAAATCTTATCGGTGTATGTTGCAGAAAAAATATTGCGGAAGTTTGTGGAATGTCTATTAAAGATAGCTATGAATTTTTCCAAAATATAAAACTAAGTGAAAAAAAGACTATGCAATAGCTAAATTAGTGCTTAAAGAAATTAAATCAAGATTACAGTTTTTAAATGATGTTGGTTTAGATTATCTAACACTAGATAGATCATCCGAACATTATCGGGTGGTGAAGCACAGCGTATACGATTAGCAACGCAAATTGGTTCGAAGCTTATGGGTGTTACATACATTCTTGATGAACCTTCAATAGGCTTACACCAAAGAGATAATGAAAAAACTTATTAATACTATGCTTTCTATGAGAGATCTAGGGAATACTGTGTTAGTTGTAGAACATGATGAAGATACAATGTTGGCTTGTGACTATATTGTGGATATCGGGCCTAAAGCGGGTGAACACGGTGGACAAGTTGTTGCTGTTGGAACACCTGATGAAATTATGGCGAATGAAAAATTCTATAACTGGAGCTTATCTATCCGGACGTAAAAAATAGCAGTGCCTAACGAAAAGAAGAGAAGGTAACGGTGAAAATATTATTATTAAAAAGCACGAAAAAAATAATCTAAAAGACGTTAGTGTAAAATTCCCACTTGGAAAATTTATTGGAGTAACGGGCGTTTCAGGAAGTGGTAAATCAACCCTAGTTAATGAAATATTGTTTAATTCTGTGAAGAATGTTCTTAATAAAGAAGAAATCGATACTACCGTAGTTAAATCTGTAGAGGAATCGACGGTAATATAGATAAAATAATAGATATTGATCAAAGTCCAATCGGAAGAACACCACGAAGTAATCCAGCTACATACACGGGTGTTTTTGATGATATAAAGGGATTTATACGCTAGCACCAATGAATCAAAAATTACGTGGTTATAAGAAAGGTCGCTTTAGCTTTTAATGTTAAAGGTGGTCGATGTGAAGCATGTAGTGGAGATGGAATATTAAAAAAATAGAAATGCACTTTTTACCTGATGTTTACGTTCCTTGCGAAGTATGTAAAGGAAAACGATATAATAGAGAAACTTTGGAAGTAAAATATAAAGGAAAAAGTATCAGTGATGTACTTGATATGACTATTAAAGAAGCATATGAATTCTTTTGAAAAACATTCCAAAAATTAAAAAATAAACTAGAAACACTTGTTCATGTTGGACTTGATTACATTAGATTAGGTCAAAGTGCAACTACCCTATCAGGGGAGAAGCACAAAGAGTTAAACTAGCAAGTGAATTATATAAAAAAATCAACAGGAAAAAACGCTATATATTCTAGATGAGCCTACAACTGGATTACATATTGATGATATAAGTCGATTAATTAAAAATAATAGATAAATTAGTTGACGGAGGGAATACTGTTGTAGTTATTGAACATAATTTAGATGTAATTAAGTGTTGTGACCATCTGATTGATTTAGGTCCTGAAGGTGGTATTGGTGGAGGAACAATTCTAGCAGAATGTACGCCGAAGAGCTGCTAGAAAAATAATGAAAAGTTATACTGGAAAATTTTTGAAAAAGCTATTAAATTAATTAAATCATAATAAAAAGAATTAAGTTTAAAAATAATTGATTATTAAAAAAATATTTGAAAAAAATAATTTAATTTATGAAAAACCATTTATAACATGGTATTTATTGAAAAAACTCAAAAATAAAAATATGATTATACAAATTTTGAGGTTGTTTTTAATAATCTAAGTGTGGTAAAAATATAAATATACAACTAAAGCGCTTGTAAGACTTACCATACATTCAGTACTCTAACACTTTTTGAACGGGAATGAAAAATCACTTACTAGTATAAAATGCTTCCTAGAGAAGGCTTTAGAAGATAAGGCTATCGTACCCACCTGATTATATCAGGACCAATCAAGGTAAGAATCTACGGCGTTTTTGGTTTTTAGACTGGATTTTAAATATAGCCAGTCTTTTTAATTAATTAAGATAGAATAAAATGGAGAAAGAAATGTTACATCAATTTTCAAGAAACGAATTAGTAATAGGAACTGAAGGTTTAGAAATTTTAAAAAAATAAAAAGAGTAGGGATTCTTGGAGTAGGGGGAGTAGGGCTCTTTTGCTGCAGAGTCATTAGCACGTTCCGAGTGGGTTCGTTAGTGCTTATGGATAAAGACAATATTGATATAACGAATGTAAATAGACAGATTCATGCTACAACGAAAAACAGTAGGATGTAGTAAAGTAGAAGAAATGAAAAAAAGAATTTTAGATATTAATCCTGAATGTGAAGTTATAACTATTCAAGACTTTTATACAGAAGAAACATATCCTGTATTTTATGAGAAACCATTAGATTTTTGTAATAGATGCATGCGATACGGTAACTTTTAAAATACATTTAATAAAAATATTGTTTAGCAAATAATATACCAGTGATTAGCGTAATGGGTTCTGCAAATAAACTAGATCCAACAAAAATTCCAAATTGCAGATATTAGTAAAAACTACAGTATGTCCGTTAGCAAAAGTAATAAGAACTAAATTGAAAAAAGAGAAAATAAGAGGAAAAAGTTCCGGTAGTATTTTCTACAGAAAGTCCAACAATTGCAAATAAAGAATACCTAGAAAAAAATTGGTAAACAAGATTCAGATATACGAAAAAGCGAAAAATTCCACCAGCATCGAACGCATTTTGTCCATCAACTGCTGGTCTTATAGCAGCAAATTATGTTTATATAAATTTATTGAAAAAAATATAAAAAAATATTAACTGTTGAAAAACCTATTTAACGAATGAAAACAACGCTAAATTTAGCGTTGTTTTGTTTTTTTGCTATGGTTGACATATCAGAGTTTATGGTAGTTTTTTTCTGTAAACATTACACAGAATTTGAAAAATTATATTTTATATTAGCATAAAAAAGGTTTGAAAAATTTATAATTTAATTTGATTTTTTTATAAAAAAACAAGGTATAATGGATATAGATGAGAAAGGAGGATTACTTTGAAGAATAAAAGGAACATTACTGGCACAAAAACTTAAAAAAACTTCGAAAAATGAACAATTACTCTATGTCAACTGTAGCAGATAAACTAGAGTTATCATCTCATGGTGTATATGCTAACTGGGAATACGGTAGAAACGAACCTAATGTAGCGACACTAGTATCTATTGCAAAACTGTACAATGTTTCAATAGATGAGCTTGTAGGGGTATAAAACAGAAAAAAAGGGGAACCGTAAGAGTTGGCAGACACTCACTTTGAAGTAATTGATATGATTAAAATCATTAGATAGTGAGGATTGTAAATTAGTAGAAGAAGTTTTGAGAAGATTTAGGGGATATTCTTTTTCTAGAAATATAAATCTATAACATACTCAAATACTTAGGCTATAGAGTTATAACGTAGTAAATTAAATTAATAGTTTTTAAAAATGTAGGGCTAAGTAGAAATACTTTAACCTACATTTTTCCTTTTCTATAGGAAATGGGGTGATGACTATTGATGTAAAAATTTAATGAATAAGATAATTAATGATTCAATAGACAAAAGAGCCAGTGATATCCATATATATCCGGATAAATCGGGAAATTCTTTTATTAAACTCAGAGTGAATGGTCATCTGAGTAAATATGAAAAATTTTCAAATAGGGAGTTAGAAGCAGTTATTTCGCTTCTAAAAATTCAATTCAAACATTGACATATCAAGAAATAAAGAACCACAGAGTGGGAGATTTGTTTATAATTATAATGAAAAAGATTACTTTTTACGAGTATCTACCTTGCCTCTTAGCGAATTAAATGAAGGCTGTGTAGTAAGGATATTTATAAACGAATTAGAAGATGTTGATTACAGTATATTTGAAGAAGATAATAAGTATATAAACGATCTTTCTAAAAAAAGCCTATGGTCTAGTACTATTTTCAGGACCTACGGGAAGCGGTAAGTCAACATCTATGTATAAACTAGCAAATGAGCTTGCTAGTAAAGATAAGCAAGTTATAACTGTAGAAGATCCTGAGAGAAGCATATATCTAGTTTAATACAAATGCAAGTAAACGAGAAAGGGAATAAACTATGACAATGCACTAAAATCTATTTTTACGTTGTGATCCTGATGCTATGGTTATAGGTGAAATAAGAGATTATAAAACAGCTAGTCAAGTAGTTACTTCTTCATTTTCAGGTCATTTAGTATTAAGTACTATACATGCAGAAAATTCTATAGGTGTTATAAATCGATTGAGAGATTTGAATTTGTCGCTAGAAGACATAAAACAAACGATAATTTGTATAATATCTCAAAGATTAGTAAATTTAACAAACGGAAAAAGAGGATTAGTAACTGAAATATTGAAAAAAAGAAGATATTCATGAATATATAGATAATAATAAAATAGTAGGGGTCTCATTAGATCAAAAATTTGAATTAGCATGTGAGAAGGGGTTAATCACAACTGATGAAAAAGAAAAAAATGGGGATATTAAAAAAATACTAGATAATGAGAATAAAAATATATTTTATAAAGCGTCTATATGAATTAATAGATCATGGATATATGTTAGAAGATTCCTTTAGAATTTTTTTACTTATACAATACGAGGTTTCTAATGACGAAATTGAAAAATAAAAGAAAAAACTCTAACGGAAATAAACTTTCCGATATACTGGGATATCTTGGTTATTCACAGTTAATTATTAGCAAAATTAAATTTGCAGAAGATTATGGTAGAATAGAAGATATGTTGCTAGAAGTAGAAACATATTTAACAATAAAATACAACAAGAAAAGGTACTAAAAAACTTTAAGATATCCACTATTTTTAACACTCACTTTAATATGCCTAATAATGGTGTTTAATGCCTTAGTAATTCCACAATTTGAGAACATCTATACTTCATCTAATATTAAGATGGATCTCCAAACAATTATTTTAATTAAATCATTATACTATATTCCAAAAATTCATTTCTATTATATTTTTATTTACTCATTTTTGGTATAGCTTATATTATTTATACAATTAAATATAAACCACATTTATTTTTTTAAAAAACCCTTTTATATATTCCAAAAAGTAAGGAACTATTCGAAATTATATTTTTCTTATAGATTTTCTATGGAATTAAGTCTATTTTTAATGAGTGGATTCTCACCAAAAACCGCCTTAGAAGTTATGGTTGAAGAAAAACTATGATTATTATTTAACAGAATTCTCTAAAGACATTTTTATCTGAATTAGATAATGGTATAGGTTTTGAAGAAGCTGTAGCTAAAATTAAATTCTTTTGATAAGTCTATGGGAAAAATTTGTAAGACATGGAAAGAATAATGGTTTATTAGACAAAGAATTAAAAATTATTTAGTGAACTAATGTTAGACACATTTCTAACAAGTTTAGATAGAACGTTAAGAAAATTACAACCTATTTTTATTCGGTATTCTAGCCGTCGTTATAGTTGGATTGTACATGGTTATATTATTACCAATATTTAACATGGCTAGCTCACTTAAATAAGGAGGAGTTATGAAAAACTTTAAAACAAAAATTAAAAAGATAAGAAAGCATTCACGTTGATTGAAATGTTAATCGTGCTATTTATAATTGCAATACTATTAATTCTTATAATCCCTAATATTACTAAGAATATAGACACTGCAAAAAGATAAAAGTTCAGAAGCATATGAAAAACAGTACAATCTCAAGTAACAGCATATGAAATCAATGAAAAAGATAAAGATGTTACATTTGAGAAACTAGTAGAAAAACATTATTTAGATACCAGCAGACAAAGCTAGTACAGCACCAAATGGTAAGAAAAATAGTAATAGCCAATGGTAAAGCAACATTACAAAAATAGGCAGGGCTTTTAGTTTAGTGGAGTCTATAGCTGTATTATTAATTGTTAGTATAATCGTAATAATATTATCCGAATTTCTATAAATAGTTATGATAAATATCAAGAAAGACTCGCGGTAAATGAAGTAGTATCAGATATTTATAATGTTCAAAACCAAAAAGTTTGAATGATAGTAGAAATTATATTCATTTTTTTGAAAAAGATAGTGAATACTTAGCATATTATGATGGGCAACAACATTGGAAAAACTTAAAAAGAATGGTAAACCAATATTAGGAGTAAACTCAGTAAAATTTGAATACAGGAAAGGAAATCTAGTATCTAAAGCTTATACTGTTGATGTAAAGTTCGATAATAGTTCTTACAGAATAATTATACATTTAGATACTGGATATATAACACTTGATGAACTTTAATAAAAAGGTTTTACATTTGTTGAATTAATAGGAGCATTATTTATTTGTTCGTTACTATTTGTATTTCTAATACCTAATATGGTTAGACAATATTCTAATTTATCCAAAAATAGAAAAAGAGTTAGAGATGAAAAGAAATATTGTATGAAGAAGTTTGTAGTCACTATAAAGATCATAGTTTTCATCAACTAGAGGAAAAATATCGCATAAGTGTAGATCAAAAATCAGCTAAGATTGAAGATGAACAAACTGGTGAAAAAGTTAGTTACAATTAAAAAAATAAACAAGGTTTTACATTATTAGAATTAACAGTTTCTTGTTTTTTTATTAATAATTTTAACACTACTACTTATGTTAGTGTTACAAAACAACTATTAATACCTCTAAGAGATTTTTGGACTATACTAATTATGAATATGCATTAGCTCATAAAAATTTTTAGAAACATATAATAATAGTGCTAAGGTGAAACAGGAATATAACTACGTTTTTAATGAAGAGTAAAGATGATTCGGAAGACGTAAAGATAAACTTCAGAGGAGACAGAGTTTATATTGATAAATTTAAAGATTCTAATTCATTTTCAGGATATATTCTCTTATTAAAAATGTTAAATCTATTCTTTATCACAGGAATACGATACTATTTATATTAATATTATTGATAAAAATGATAATAATAGAGAGATGATATTAAAAGTAAAAAGACGAGAAAAACTGATAAAGAAAAGGAAAAAGAAGAAAAAGAGAAGAAAGAAAAAGAAGAGAAGGAAAAAAGAAAAACTGGAAAAACAAAATAATAATGGAAACAAAACTGGAGAACTAGTATCTAATAAGGAAGGCGTATAGAGTATGAGTAATAAGTTTAATAACAAGAGGGCAAATGCTATAATAGCATCAATACTTGTTACTATATTAGTAATTGCAGTTATGTTTAGTATTGTTGGTATATATATAAATAAAAATGTATACAATGAGAAGTTTAAATGATTATTATGATAAGAAAAATTACACAGCAACTCCAAGAAAACAATAAATCTAAATATTGTTATACATCCCAATTTCAATAACGAAATTAGGATGTATTTATGATAATTGATCTATTGTAACTAATAAAAATCTGATTTAGAAAAATGAATAAATATAGGAAAAATTCTAGGTAATACAACTTGAAATATAGAAATGTATATAAATTGTTGCTTTGTTTAACTAAATGGTTTAAAAATATTATTATATTATCAAAAAAATTTAAAAATAAATTTTAAAGGAGATATTAATGAGTAAAAGATTATTATTAGGACTTATTGAGCAGGTGCAATTGTTGCAGTAACTGTACTACCCAAAAAGATCAATTAAGTTCAGAAGAACGTAGAAAAAGTAGAACAATCAAAAATATCTAGAAGAAAAAGGGTACGTTGTAGTAGAAAAATCAAAATATTCTGTAGGTAAATTAAATATTTTATCTTTATCTTCACTACCTATGTATTACAAAGCTGCTAAAACTGTAGCTAAGTTTATTTTATAAAAATTATGTTTATTCCAAAAAATTATTCATTCTATGAAGAAAAATCCTAGAGGAAAGTTAACTATCAGGAAATTCGCTAAAGAGATGTTTTATCGAATTATGTATGATGAAATATCACTGTTATCTGCGAATCTAAGTTATTATTTTATTTTATCATTATTTCCGATGTTAATTGTTGCACTAGCTTTAACACCGTATTTTTAAAATTGACCAACAATTTTTACTAGAAAAAAATACAAAGCTTTGCACCAGGAGACTTAGGAGATTACTTATTTAACATGATTACTGAAGTGTTAAATAATAAAAATAATAATACGATTATTACAGTGGGGATTGTTTTTACATTGTGGTCAGCATCAAATGGTATTTATGGAATAATTATCGCCTTTAACAATGCCTTTAGAGTTCGTGATGGTAGAATATGGATAATAACAAAATTAATTAGTATCGTATTTACAGTCTTATTCTTAGTGGGAATGTTTGTTGTATTAGCGCTAGTTGTATTCGGTAAACAACTTACATATCTATTATTTCATAAATTTAATTTAGACGAAGGATTTTATAACTTATGGTCATTTTTAAATTATAGTTTTCCTATATTATTTACATTCATAGTATTTCTATTTCTGTATATAATGGGACCAAATCTAAAATTGAAAGCTATTAGTGTTTTCCCAGGAGCTATTTTTCAACAATCTCTTGGACACTGATCAGTAGAATGTTTGGATACTATATCGACCATTTTTCAAGTTATATAAAGACTTATGGAACAATTGGTGCATTTATGGCATTCATAATTTGGCTATATATAACAGGATATATTCTTATTATAGGCGCAGAAATTAATGCGATATTTCACAATTACAAGGTTGAACATAGAGTATTCGAGGAAACTCATACGACGGAGTAGAATATAACAATAATACATTAAACGAGTGCATTTTAAAAGTGTACTGTTTTTATCTTAGCTTATATAAATTAGTATAAAGCAAGAAATTTGAAAATGCATAATTATAAAAAAATAAGGTGTTTTATAGTATAATTATAGATAAGAAATTCAAAAAGATGGATAGATAGAGAGGTTCATAAAATGGAAAAAGAAATTTATTTAGCAGGAGGATGCTTCGGGGTGTAGAAGGTTACTTTTGCACAACTTGATGGTGTTTTAATTACAAAAGTTGGGTATAGTAATGGTAAAACTGCAGAAACAACATATCAAAAAATATAAAATCAACAGATCACGCTGAAGTAATTTATTTAAAATATAATAACGCAGTACTATCATTAAATGATGTACTTCGTCATTATTTCAGAATTATAGACCCAGTAAGTGTTAATAAACAAGGTGGAGATAGAGGTCGTCAATATAGAACAGGAATCTATTATGTTGATGAAGAAACAAAAGAAGAGGTAGAAAAATTTATCGAAGAACTACAAAAAAATTATACTAAAAATTGCTGTAGAAGTTGAAGCGGTAACAACTACATTGATGCAGAAGAATATCACCAAAAATATTTAGAAAAAAATCCTACAGGATATTGCCATGTAGATTTAAGTTTAGCGAAAAAAAGCTTATAAATGTTAAAATTAGTTTGAAATAATTACTAAAAAGGTAAAATAATAAGTAAGTATAAATATAAAAATAAAGGAGCTAGAAAATGACAAATATTTTAATTTTTGGACACAAAAATCCGGATACAGATTCAATTTGTTCAAGTATCGTTTATAACAATTTAAAAAGATTACAAGGAATGGATACACAAGCAGTAAGACTTGAGAAATTAACGATGAAACTAAATACGCACTTGAATATTTCAATGTACGTTTACCACGTTTAATCGATGGTGTAGAAGAAGGTCAAAACGTAATTCTTGTGGATCACAATGAATTCCAACAATCAGCTAACGGAATAGAAAAAAAGCAGTTATTCGCGAAGTAATTGACCACCACCGTATTGCTAACTTTGAAACTGCAGGACCTTTATATTATCGTGCAGAGCCACTTGGATGTACAGCTACAATCTTGAAAAATCTATGAAGAACAAAGTGTTCATATCGATAAGCAAATGGCTGGATTAATGGTGTCTGCAATTATCTCAGATTCACTATTATTCAAATCACCAACATGTACTTTACGTGATAAAATTGCAGCTGAAGAATTAGCAGCTATCGCAGGTATCAACCCTAGAGGAATACGGACTTGCTATGTTAAAAGCGGGAGCTTCAACAACAGATAAAACAGCAGAAACACTAATTTCATTAGACGCTAAAGAATTTGTCTTAGGAGAAGATAAATTAGTTGTAGCTCAAATTAACACAGTTGATGCTAACGAAGTGGCAGTTAGAAAAGAAGAATTAGAAGCGGCAATTAATGCAGAATTATCATCAAAAGGATTAGCAGCTTATGTATTTGTAATTACTAACATCTTAACTTCAGATTCAGAAGTGTTAGTATTAGGTGAAAAACAAGATAAAGTTGCTGCAGCTTTTGGAAAAACTCTTGAAAATGACTTTTATGACACTTGAAGGTGTTGTATCTCGTAAAAACAAGTAGTTCCTCAAATTACAGAAGAGTTTTCAAAATAATTACTAAAAAATATAGTTTAAGAAAGTGATTAACCAAAAGTCCTAGATTTTTAAAAAGTTTACAAGAAAAACTCATAGACGCAGCGGTTTATTGATATCTAAATTCGTTTTTATAAAAAGCTTTTTAGATATCTAATAAACTGTGTGAGGGTGACTCGACAAAAATCGATTTCTACGAAATCACGATTTTTGAGTCACTCCCTTCTAATTTATATAACAAATTTAAGAAGGAAAGGAAAAATATGTCTACATTAAAAACAATATATTTACTTTTTGAAAAAGGTTATAATAAACACTTTAGTAGTAATAGCATTTGCAGGGTTAACACATGGTAAATTAAAAATTGATCATCCCTTATACGGTTTTTTTAGGTGCTTTTGCTTTATTACAATTTTTGTTTACATTAATTCGACCATTATTACTATTAACAGTAATAATAACAATATTTAGTTTGGGATTATTTTTCATTATTAGTAAGAACACTGTTAGTGTATTCAGTTTCTTATATATTGTCACCACATTTTGAGATAGTGTCATTTTGGACAGCGATTGGATTAGTGATAACTATTAAGCTTTTCAATTTTATATTTAAAAACAGATGAAAGAACAATAATAATAAAAACATTTAAAATGAAATAAAAGGAAAAATAATTATGGCAAAAATTACAACGAGAGACCTTGTAGAAAAATTAAATTTAGAAGTAATCAGCGGAGAAAAAGGGTTTGGATAGAGAAATTACAACAGATGAACTTTCACGTCCGGCTCTGCAACTTGCAGGTTATTTTTCTCATTATTCACCACAAAGAATTCAAATTTTAGGAACTAGTGAATTGTCATTTTTTTCAAGCTGATTCCGATATCGATCAAGAATGCGCATGTTATGTACAAGAATTACCCCTTGTATTATTATTTCACGTGATCTTGAGATTCCTGAAGAATTACAAGAAGCAGCAGATAGATATGATACACCAGTTTTAAGATGTAGTAAAGATACAACCAAACTTATGGGGAATATTTCAAATTATCTTAGAAAAGCTTTTGCTCCTACGACATCGGTTCACGGTGTATTTATTGAGGTGTATGGTATAGGTGTGTTAATTACTGGAGAAAGTGGTATAGGGAAAAGTGAGATTGCCCTTGAACTTATTAAGTGAGGTCACCGTTTAGTTGCTGATGACAGGGTAGATATTATAGAAATAGAAAAGGATTTTTAATAGGAAGTTGTGAATCTACCTTAATTAAGCATTTATTGGAAATTCGTGGTTTAGGTATTATTAATGTAATGACTTTATTTGGTACTGGTGCCGTACGTAACGATAAACGACTTCAATTAAATGTTCATTTGGAAACATGGAATGATCAAAAACAATATGATCGAATCGGGTTAGAGATGAATATAGAGAAGTTTTAAATTCTAAAATCGAGAAAAAACAATTCCTGTAAGACCAGGTCGTAACGTAGCTATTATTATAGAATCTGCCGCAATGAACTATAGATTAAATCAAATGGGGAGTTAATACAGCCAGAGAGTTTACAACAAGATTGGCTGAAGAAATTAAACGAAATAATATGAATAATGAGGTGGAATAATAAATGACATTAGGTTTTTAGACCCAGTAGCTTTTTACTTATTCACTAAACCAGTTTATTGGTATGGAATTATTATTGCTACAACAGTACTATTTGCTTATTTACTAGCTGATAATGAAGGACAAAACGTGGATTAAAAACAAGATACAATGCTAGATTTACTTTTTACTTGCATTACCGATAGCCTTCATCTTTGCGCGTGCATATTATGTAATATTTAGATGGGAGCACTATGCAGGAGATTTTTGGAAAAATGATAGCTATCCGGGATGGTGGAATAGCTATATATGGTGGATTAATAGGTGATTTATAGTCTTGTATTTCTTTGCAAGAAAAAAAGAAATTAAAAATCATAAAACTTTTTAGATATAATAGCACCCTAGCTTATTGGTAGGTCAAATGTTTGGACGTTGGGAGCAATTTCTTTAACCACGAAGCTTATGGTGAAATGGTTACTAAACAATATTTAGAAAAATAGATTCATACCAAATTTTATTATAGAAAAATATGTATATTGATGGAGCGTATCGTCAACCAACATTTTTTTATACGAAAGTTTATGGTGTTTTTATTGCACTAGTAATACTACTTTTAATTAGAAACAAACTGGTTCAAAGTGAGGTATTTGCAACATATCTAATCCTATATGGAGTAGAAAGATTTATAGTTGAAGGAATGAGAACAGATTCGCTATATATTGAAGTTTGAGAGTTTCTCAAGTTCTTTCACTAGTATTTGTAATAGGAAGTTTGATATACTTAATAGTGCTTAATACAAAAATATAAAAACAAAAAGATTTTTGTATAGAGAATCATAAAAAAGAAGGTGGAAAAATATGTCAGAAAAATCTATGACTTAATTATCGTTGGAGCAGGTCCAGCAGGTATGACAGCTTCAATCTATGCATCACGTGCTAACATGTCAGTGTTGATGTTAGAAAGAAAAATATCCAGGTGGACAAATGTTATCAACAGAAGAGATTGAAAACTACACAGGATATGAAATGGTAACAGGTCCTGAACTATCAGAGAAAATGTTTGAACACTCTAAGAAATTCGGAACAGAATTTGCTTTTGGAAATATTACAAAAGTAGGTGTAAGAGACAATCTTAAGTATGTAGTAGCAGGAGAAAAGAATATGTTGCTAAATCAATAATTATCGCAACAGGTTCAGAACATAGAAACTTAGATATCCCAGGAGAAGAGCAATTCTCAGGAAAAGGTGTAAGTTATTGTGCAGTATGTGATGGAGCTTTCTTTAGAAATAAAGAAGTAGTAGTTATAGGTGGAGGAGACTCAGCTGTAGAAGAAGCACTTTATCTTTCAAATCTAGCTGCAAAAGTAACAATAGTACACAGACGTGATGAACTTCGTGCACAAAAAATATTACAAGATAGAGCATTTGCTAAAGAAAATATAGAATTCGTATGGGATAGTGTAGCTTATGAAATCAAAGGTGAGAGAAAAGTTTCATCTATCGAAATTAGAAATGTAAAAACTGGAGAAGAAAGTTCTATTTCAGCAGATGGTGTGTTTATCTATGTAGGTATGTTACCACAAACACAAGATTTCAGAGATTTAGGAATTACTAATGAAGCAGGATACATTCCTACTAACGAAAGATTAGAAACAGCAGTACCAGGAATTTTTGCTGCAGGAGATGTACGAGAAAAAGAAATTCGTCAAGTTATAACAGCAGCTTCTGATGGTGCAATAGCAGCACAAAGCTCATATAGCTATGTAGAAGGATTAGAATATTAATCAGTGGGAGCGACTCGTTAAAATCGATTTCACGAAATCACGATTTTTGAGTCGCTCCCTTAAATTCGTTTTTATAAAATTTGATTTGATATATAATAAATTTTTGCAGAGATGGGTCGATAAAAATTGATTTATCTGAAATTACGATCTTGAGTTACTTCCATAACAATATTAAAAAATGAGTCTGAGAAACAAATCTCAGACTCATATAAATAATTATTTATTATTTTTAGCTAAGTAAGGCATGATTAATCCTAAAGAAAGTAGGATAATCGGAGTTACGATATTCATAACAGTTTGGAAGGCACTTTTCAGGTGTATACATACCACCAATACAAGCAAATGCTGTTAAGAAGAAACACCAAGCTCCTAGTCCCATACCAATATATTTATTTTTAACAAATTTATATTCTGATTGGAATTTTTCTGCAGATTTTTTTCAAGAAAAATATATGCAGCAAATACCCATAGGTATCGTAGAGGCATACATACAGCGTTAAGTTTAACTAACCATCTGAATAAATCATTAACTCTTTTAATTCCAAAACATTGGAATGATTATTAAGATAGAAACGATAACACCAACAAGTTTTAAAACCATTAACGTATACGTCATTTTCATTCTTAGCTAATAATTTATTAGGAATATATTTTTCATCCGCATTACTTAGTAACATACGAAGTGGAGCATCGATAGAAATAATTACAACAGAAATTTGTCCAATTAAATCAACAATGGCGTAGATTACTAAGAATAAGTTACCAACCCCGTAGTAATTACCTAAAGTTTGGAATGCGTAGTAAGTTCCGTTAGTAAGTAAGTCTTTAGGAATATTATTTGTATCAAACATTAAAGCAAGTGCAAAAGTTCCAAGAATTGCAGTTGTACAAACCATAATAACTAAAAGCAATCATTCCACGAGGGAAATCTCTTGATGGATTTTTCATTTTATTAACATAAGGAGAAATTTTCTCACATCCACCAACTGCAAAAGACTAATATAGCAATTGAGGTAATGTATTTCACATCAAATGTTGGCATGAAAGTATCTAATGACCAATCAATTTTAAATGTTTTTGCTCCAGTAATAGAAGGCGCAGAGATAGCCATAACCACAAATAATAATGACATAATGAACATTGAAGAACCGGCTAACATAGCCATCTTTTTAATTAAATCAACCCCACGAGCAGCTAAGAATAAAGCTACTAAGAAAATAACAAGTGAAGCAATTTGTAAATATGTGATATTCTATTTTACTAATACGATTATCACGAAATACCGCCCAGCTAAATGCAGCGATAATACGAGATGGTTTTTGAGAAATGTAAGGCATATGTACAACCCACATTGTCCACCCAGTATAATAAGCAAGTAACTTTCCATGCGTTGAACTTATCCAAGAACTAACACCACCACCGGCATCTTTAAAAAGTAGAACCTAGTTCACCAACGATTAATGAATACGGAATAAAGTAAATTACAAAAATTAAAAATCCAAGAAACTATAGATTTTAACCCACCAAATTCAGAGTATCCATTAACAACGTTCCCCAAAGTCACCAAAACCGTAGAAAACGCCATGAATGCTAGAGTATACCAAAATATGCATCCTTCTCCATAGAGAACCTCCTAAAAATATAAATAATACTAATAACTGCAAAAAGTGCATTACTAAAATACTAGCATAGTATACATAATTATTCAAGTGAAATAGGATAAATTAATTAAAATATTTTTATGATGATATAATATTATTAGAACTTTTTATATGTATTATTATTAATATTAGTATATTTTAAAACAAAAATGATAATATTGAGTTATATCAAAAATGTAAATTTACATTTTCCAAAAATATATGTATATTATTTTTCAAATTAAAAATTAAATTTAATTATGAATACAAAAAGTGATTTATTATGGTTCATGCTTGAAATACAACTGATTTTCCTTTATAATGAACAATATTGAGAGGAAGTTTTTAAAAGTTGAGGAGTGATAAAATGTTGAGACAGCGTACATTAACTAGATTAATGATAATAATGACTAGTTTAGTAGTTGTTTCTCTATTAGTTACTTTTTGTAAGAGAATACATAGAGAAGATGAAATAATTCGTCAAAAATATATTCTACAGCAAAATTAATCTCAACCGATAAAGGAATAATCGCAGATTTAAAAGAAAAACAGATTACACCTGAAATTCAAGAATTTGCAAATAGGGTAATGGAAGATACAGGAACTGATTTTTGTCGTTATTATGGATGCGACATTTACAAGATATACTCATCCAAAAATGAATTAATAGGTGAAAAAAATTTTCTAATTTAGAAGATGTAAGCTCAACATTCACCATAGGGAGATCACTATAGTAGGGCAAAGTGGGCATCTAGGGAGGGCTTACGATTTTTCACAGCAATAAAAGATGAAGAAGGAAATAATATAGGGGTAGTTTGCTGGGCTATACGAAAGAAACTGTAAAAACAGATTCTACACTCGCAAGAAAAAAATATTATTAGCCTTATTAATAGGAATCGTCTTTGCAGTAGGTCTTGCTATAATGTATAATAGAAAAACTATATTATTGAATTATGAACCGAAGAGATTGCTTTATAATTATATCGAGAAGAATTTAATTTCAGATCATGTTTCTGAAGGAATTATTGGAATTGATATTAACATTATTGTTAAGAACAATAGCGCGAACCGTATTTTTAGATAAAGCAGGTCTTTTCAAAAAAATTAAAAAGGTGAGCAAATTCCCGATGATATGTACGAACTATTCTTCAAGAGTATCTTAGAAAAAAATAAGAGTAGTCGTGATGAATTAATTTTATTAAATCATATAGAAGCTTTTAATAAATAGAAATCCAATATATCAAGATGGTAAATTATATGGTGCAGTAATTACACTTCGAGATCAAAGTGAAATGAAAAAACTAATTACAGAACTTAGTGGAACTGAAAAATATAATGACAGTTTAAGAGAACAAAGCCATCATTTTATGAATAAACTTCATGTACTGCATGGATTAATCGAAATGAAGTCATATGATGAAGTAGAGAAATTTATTACATATCTAAAAAGATGACTATCATGAAAAAATTGGGCATATTTCAGAGAATATTAAAGTACCAGCAATAGCAGGATTTCTATTAGCTAAAGTTAGAGAAGGAAACAAAAAATATAGCATTATTAATAGATCCAGATTCGATGATTTTGAATAAAGATGACCTAGATGAACTTTATAATGAAATTTTAATTATCCTAGGAGTTTTAATAGATAATTCCATGGAGTCTATCGCTAATAAGGAAGATGGTAAAGTTGTTGTTTATTTATACTTAAATACTGAAGAAAAATATTTTACTTTGCAGTGTTTATGACAATGGTAATGGTATAAGTAAAGATATAATTGAGAATGTCTTTGAAAGAGGATATTCAACAAAAAGGAGAGAATAGGGGATACGGTCTAAATGCTGTTGATACAATTGTTAAAAAAAGTATAATGGACTTATAGACGTTGAAAGTGAAGTAGGAAAAACGAAATTTATAATTGAAATACCAATTGAGGAGGTACATTAATTGAAAGTACTAATAATAGAAGACGATCCAATGGTAGCGATGATTCATAAAGAATATTTTTAAAAGAAAAAGAACATAACTTTGGGATTTCCCATGTTACATCATTAGAAGATGCAAAAGAAATTTTTAGAGAATAATGAAATAGATTTAATTGTATTGGATAATTATTTAACAGATGGTCAAGGAATAGACTTTTACCTGAACTAAAAAGGATTCCCTAATTATTATGATTACTGCAGCTAATGATATTCAAACAGTAGAAGCTGCATTATCTAATGGAGTAGTTGATTATTTGGTTAAACCATTTACATATGAAAGATTTTCTCAAGCAATCGACAAAGTTCACGATTATGTAACTTTATTATCAAAAGAGAAAATTAATCAAGATTTAATAGACGAGTATTTAAATTCGGGAGAGTAGAAGAAGATGAAGATAGCTTGCCTAAAGGACTTTCTAGGATAACATTGAAAAAAAGTACTAGAAGCTATCCAACAGCACAACGAAGGATTTACAACACAACAAATAGCAGACGAATTAGATATTTCTAGAATTACAATTAGAAAAATATTTAAACCATTTAGTTAGTATAAATATTCTAAGTGAAGATGCTGAGTACTATACATCCGAAGACCAGTATCAGTATTCACACTTATTGAACGAAACAAATTAGAAAAAAATGCTTTTAAAAAATTCAAAAATATATCATCATTATCATAAGAAAAAGATATCAAAGCCCAAGAGGTTTTGATAGCTTTTTCTTTGTTTAAAATGAAGTTTTAATCAGTGATTCTATGAGGATTTTCTTTATAGTATTTAGTATTTTTGAAATCTTCTATAATTTTTATTAATTCTATCCATATCTTCTTTATGAAAAATACTAGAAAGAGGCTTGTTAGTAGATTTAGAATAGTAATACAATCCACCGCCACTAAGTAGAATAACCCAAGTGCACTAGCGACTATAGGAATAAATTTATTTTTCTTTTTCTTATTAAGGTTTAAGGAATTATTATTTGAAACTTGTTCATTGTATTGAGTATTAACATTCCGGTAACCAGCATAGTTTTGATATTGCTGATTAGAGTTATTATAATTTTGGTAATATTGATTAAAACCTTCTTGATAACCTTGATTATTATAATTCTGCTGTTGGTTATTATAGCTATTTTTGTCCGTTGTAATCATTTTGATTATAGTTGCTATAATTTTGGTTAGTGTTTGGATTAGAATTACTATCAATATTATTTTGCTTTTGAATTATTATTGCTCATAAAAATCTCTTGTTATAAAAGCGTTTTCATTACTATTGTAAAACAAATTTAATGCATTTTTAAAAGTGTAATAAGAAAAACTCTTGATTATATATTTACTTTATATAAAACCAAGAGTTTTTAAATATTATTTAGTTACTACGAAAGAATACCATCCGTTATCAGAAGTTTCTTCAACAAGTTTAAAGCCACGTTCTAACATTTTTCAAGAAGCTCATCTTTTTCTCTTCGATAATACCGTAAGTGATGTAGTAACCACCATCTTCTAATAAGTTATACGCATCATCAAGCATAAGTTCGATGATATGAGCAAGAATGTTCGCTACGATAATGTTGTATTTTTTTAGTTTCTTTTGTAAGAAGGCTAGCTTGCTCAACCTCGATTCTTTTTCTCAAGATTATTTAACGTGAAGTTTTCATAAGAAACATCAACAGCCAGCTTATCTAAGTCAACAGCTTTTAATATTACCGTCAGTTAAATAACTAGCCGCGATACTTAAAATACCACTTCCACAACCAACATCAATAACATTATCATTTCTTTGTACATATTTTTCAAGATTTTTAATACATAGAGAAGTAGTTTCATGTCCTCCAGTACCAAAAAGCCATACCAGGATCAATATTTATAATATATTTATCCTCAGTATTTTTCATATTCGCGCCATGTAGGTACAATAACGAATTTTTCACCGATATTAAGAATATCGAAATAATCTTTCCAAGAATTTTCCCAATCGCTATCTTGAATAATAGTAGTTTCAATTTTGAAGAAATCTCCAATGTTGATATTTTCACCTAAAGCAAGAAGTTCAGCTTCAAAAACGTTTGAAAGTTTCTTCATCAAAATTAAGTTCGTTGATATAACCTTTAACGATCACTCCAACTTCGGATAATCAGAAGGACTAAGTTCAACGATAGTACCAAAATCATCGTGTAAGTTCTCCTCAAGAGTAGTAGGATCCTCGATAGCAACTCCAGTAGAATCATAGTCAAGAAGAATAGACTCAACTATCTCACTAGCTTCATTAGTAGTATGAATTGTAATTTCAACCCAATTTTCCATTATATACCTCACAAATATTTTATTTTACATATTAACTAGAGTATTCTAGTAATCTCACATACCTACACATATTATACTATTTTCAATATTTAAGCAACTGAAAAAAGGTAGGTAGTCATTAATATTTCGAGTGTAGAATACACGAGGAAATAATTATCCAGTAAAAATATTCTAAAAAAATTGTACGAGACATGAAATTAAAAATATATACGATAAGGACATAGTGGTGTATCTCTATATTAGGAGAGCAAAGTCACTTTTTAAAAAAAGCAGTTGACATAAGATAAATTTGATGTTAAACTTATACTTGTATCAGATACGAGAACAAGTTAAAAAAATTATATTTGGATGATTTAGAAAAAGACAGTCAAAGGAGCAAAACATGGATACAAAATTTTTCAGTAGCATTACACATACTAATATATATTTCAGAAACAAATAAAAGTAGTTTCTTCGGAGCTATTAGCTAAAAAGTGTTAACACAAATAGTAGTCACATAAGAAAGATTTTTGGCAGTGTTAAAAAAGGCGGTTTAATAGAAAGTCAACAAGGAAAAACTGGAATAACATTGGCAAAAGAGCCTAAAAGATATTACATTGGCAGATATTTATAAAATCATTTATCCTGAGAAATACTTAGTAAATATCCATGAAGGTGCTAATAAAGAATGCCCAGTTGGTTTAAATATCGAAAACTTATTACAGCCAGTATTTAATGAAGCACAAGAAGCTTTTTTTATAAAAAAACTTGAAAGTAAAAACATTAGAAAAATTAATTAAAGAATTATACATAATAGGAGAAAAATAAATAATGAAAGCAGCAGTACACATGAAATATAATAAAAATAATATAGAACTTGAAATTAGAGAAATAGCAGTACCTACAATAAATGAAAAATGAAGTGCTGGTAAAAAGTTACAGCAGCAGGAGTAAATCCACTAGATAATATAATTTCACGAGGTGAAGTGAAGATTATCGTACTCACAAACTTCCACAAGTTGCAGGTAATGAAGTAGTAGGTATTATCGAACAAAAAGGAAGTAATGTAGCAAATTTTGAAATTGGAGATAGAATATTTTCTAGATTACCATTAGATAAAATCGGAGCTTTTGCAGAGTATGTAGCTATTAACCAAGATGCAATCGCTAAGGTACCAGATTATCTAACTGATGAAGAAGCAGCAGCCGTTCCATTAACAGCATTAACAATTATGCAAGCTTTAGAACTTATGGGAGCAGAATCAGGTAAAACAATCTTCATCTCGGGTGGAACAGGTGGAGTAGGAGGTATGGCTATTCCAATTGTTAAAGCAAAAGGTCTGACAGTAATCACTAATGGTAGTGTAGAAAATAAAGAACGTGTTGAAAAATTAGGCGTTGATCAATTCATCGACTATAAAACAACAGATTACACTACAGTATTAAAAGATGTTGATTATGTGCTTGATACTTTAGGTGGAGCAGAAACAGAAAAACAAATGACAATTATGAAGTCAGGCGGGAAATTAGTTTCATTAAGAGCGATGCCAAATGGAAGTTTCGCTAAACGTATGAACTTAGATTGGTGGAAACAATTTATTTTTGAGGCTTAGCTGGAAGAAAATTTGATAAAATGGCAAATAAATATGGAGTATCATATGACTTCATTTTCGTAGAATCAAATGGCAAACAACTTCAAGAAGTAGCTGATATTTTTACAAAATTAGAAATTAAACCATCAGTGGATACAGTATTTGACTTTAAAGAAGTAAATAAGGCATTAGATAAAGTAGCCAATGGACGTTCAAGAGGTAAAACAGTTTTAAACTTTAAATAATATAAAATGTATAAATAACAAGAGAAGGATGCGACTAGAAAATTATTGTTTCTTAGTAATCAATTTTTCATAGTCGTTCTTTTTATCTCAAAAATATCAATAAACACAATAAAGTTAGGAGACAATCATGTCATATAAAAAAATATATTCAACCTAGAGCGATTAGAAAAATTCAATTATAAAAAGCAATAATTCTTCACTAGCTCTAATATTTTTTTCATAAAATCCTTGACAATAACGGTCGTTTAGTATAATATAGACTAAGTAAACCGTAATATAAGATATTAGTAAAGAGACTTTTATTTCATGTTTTTTAGAAGAGAGTTTAATCCGTTGGCTGAAAGATTAAATAAAAATGATTGAAATAAGCAACACTCTTTTATAAAAACCGAATATAAATTGAAAGGTATCAGGAAACTGATATGAATTCGGGTGGCACCACTGAAACTAGTAATCGTCCCATGTAGTTATATAACTATGTGGGGGCGTTTTTATTTTCAAATTATAAGAGGTTTATTAATATTAGTAAATTAAACAAAAAAATATGGAGGAACTTATGACAACAATTACAAAAGAACAAGTAGCTCACATCGCTCATCTTTCTAGATTAGAAATTCAAGAAAAATGAAGTGGATGGATACATCGAAAAATTAGAAAAAGTTGTAGATTTATTCAATACAATCAACAGCGCACCAACAGAAAAATGTAAAACCAACTTATCACGTTCTAGACTTAGTTAATGTATTTAGAGAAGACGTAGCTCATGATGGAATGGATAGAGAAGAAGTTCTTAAAAACTCTAAAGAAACTGAAGCAGGACAATTCAAAGTACCTACTATTATTGAATAAAAATAAGGAGATAATTTAATGAGTTTATTACATGAATCAATTGAAAGTTTAGAACTTAAACTTAAAAATAAAGAAATTAAACCAAGTGATTTAGTAAAAGAATCACTAGACAGAATTAAAGCTACTGATGAAAAAGTAGGTTCATTCATTACAGTAACTGAAGAAGTAGCATTAAAACAAGCTGAAGCCTTAGACCGCGCTCAAGAAGAAGGACGCGCTGAAGGTAAATTATTCGGTATCCCAATGGGAATCAAAGATAACATCGTTACAAAAGACATTCAAACAACTTGTGCATCAAAAATCTTAGAAGGATTCAATCCAATTTACGATGCAACAGTAATGAACAAACTTAACAAAGAAAACCCAATTCTTTTAGGGAAATTAAATATGGACGAGTTCGCAATGGGAGGTTCTACAGAAACATCTTACTACAAATTAACTCTGTAACCCTCATGACTTAGATGCAGTGCCAGGAGGATCAAGTGGTGGTTCAGCTACAGCAGTAGCAGCAGGACAAGTTAGCTTCACTCTAGGAAGTGACACAGGTGGTTCTGTACGTCAACCAGCTTCTTACTGTGGTGTGGTTGGATTAAAACCAACTTACGGACGTGTATCACGTTTTGGATTAGTAGCATTCGCTTCATCATTAGACCAAATTGGACCAATGACACGTACAGTAAAAGATAACGCTCGTGTATTAGAAATCATCTCAGGATTAGATGCCAACGACATGACTAGTGCACCTGTAGAAGTACCAGAATTCAGCAAAATCATCACTGGAGACATCAAAGGTAAGAAAATCGCTCTTCCTAAAAGAATACTGGTGCTGGAATTGATGAAGAAGTTAAACAAGCAGTACTTGAAGGTGTTAAATACTTAGAAAGTCAAGGGGCTATAGTAGAAGAAGTAAGTCTTCCAAACACAGACTACGCTATCTCAACTTACTACATTATCGCTTCTGCAGAAGCAAGTTCAAACCTTTCTCGTTTTGATGGTATTCGTTACGGATTTAGAAGTCCAAACGCAACAAACCTAGAAGAAATCTACAAAAACACGTGGAGAAGGATTTGGAGCTGAGGTTAAACGCCGTATCATGTTAGGAACATACGTACTATCTTCAGGATACTACGATGCATACTACAAAAAGCACAACAAGTTCTGTACATTAATTAAACAAGACTTTTGATAGAGTATTCGAAGAATACGATGTAATCATTGGACCAACTGCTCCAACAGTAGCATTCAACATTGGAGAAGAAGTAGGAGATCCAATTAAAAATCTACGCTAACGATATCTTAACAATCCCAGTAAACATGGCTGGATTACCAGGTATCAGTATTCCTTGTGGATTCAAAGGTAACCGTCCAATCGGTATGCAAATTATTGCAAAACCATTCGCAGAATCTACACTATACGACGTAGCGTACAACTTCGAACAACACTACAACTTACACGATAAAAATAGAATTATAATAGGAGAAACAAGATGCATTTTGAAACAGTAATTGGACCAGAAGTCCATGTAGAATTAAAAACAGATTCAAAAATATTCTCACCATCTCCAGCTCACTTTGGTGCAGAACCAAACACTAACACAAACGTTATCGACTTAGGATACCCAGGGGTACTTCCAGTAGTAAACAAAAGAGCGGTAGAATGGGGAATGAAAGCAGCAATGGCGCTTAACATGACAGTAGCTCGCGAGTCAAAAATTCGATAGAAAAACTACTTTTTATCCGGATAACCCTGAAAGCATACCAAATCTCACAATTTGACCAACCAATCGGGGAAAACGGTTGGATTGATATCGAAGTAAACGGAGAAACTAAACGTATCGGTATTACACGTGCTCACCTTGAAGAAGATGCTGGTAAATTAACTCACAAAAAAATGGTTACTCACTAGTTGACCTTAACCGTCAAGGGACACCACTTATCGAAATCGTATCTGGCTGTATATTAGAACACCGTAATAGCATATGCTTACTTAGAAAAAATTACGTTCTATCATTCAATACATCGAAGTATCAGATGTTAAGATGGAAGAAGGATCAATGCGTTGTGACGCGAACATTTCTATCCGTCCTTACGGTCAAGATGAATTCGGTACAAAAACTGAGCTTAAAAAAACTTAAACTCATTCACTTTCGTTAAAAAAAGGATTAGAGTACGAAGAAAAACGTCAAGAACAAGTTATCCTTTCAGGTGGAGTAATCAACCAAGAAACTCGTCGTTTTGATGAAACGACAGGAACAACAAAAACTTATGCGTGTTAAAGAAGGTTCAGATGATTACCGTTACTTCCCGAGCTGATATCGTACCTATGATTATCTCTGATGAATGGATGGAAGAAGTAAGAAAAAAACTATTCCGAACTTCCAGATGCTCGTCAAAGAAGATACCAAGAAGAACTTGGATTACCAGCATACGATGCTCACGTTCTTACATTAACTAAAGAAATGTCAGACATGTTTGAACAAATAGTAGCTTTAGGAGCAGATCCAAAATTAGCTTCTAACTACTTAATGGTAGATGTGAATGCATACTTAAACAAAAGTTCAACAAGAACTTAAAGATACAGCATTAACTGCAGAAGGTTTAGCAGGAATGATTAAATTAATCACTGACGGAACAATCTCAAGTAAAATTGCTAAAAAAGTATTCGCAGAACTTATCGAACATGGTGGAGATGCTGCACAAATCGTTAAAGAAAAAGGTCTTGTACAAGTATCAGATAGTGGACAATTATTAACATGGGTAAATGAAGCATTAGATAACAATCCAAAAATCTATCGAAGACTACAAAAAAACGGTCGTGACCGTGCAATTGGTTTCCTAGTAGGTCAAATCATGAAAAGCCTCAAAAGGACAAGCCAATCCACAAATGATCAATAAGATGTTATTAGAAGAAATCGCAAAACGATAATAACGAAAATAAAAAAACGAACTCGAAGCAAGGAGAAATCTTTGTTTCGAGTTTTTTTATTAATATGTAAAACTGGATATTCGTCATTAAAAAAAGTGGACATTTGTAGATGAAAAAAAGTGGACAATGGAGAGTATAACTGGACTTTCACGGATAAAAAGTGGATATTGAGGAATCGAACTGGACATTCGTAGATGAAAAACTGGACTTTGGTAGTAAAAAAATGGATATTGAAAGTGGATATTCGCAGATGGAAAAGTGGAAAATTGAAAATATTCAATTAATGTAGAATATATTTTGAGAAATGGGAGTAATATTATTGACATACGTATAAATACGTAGTATAGTTAAAGTGTCAGGAGGTTAAATATTATGCCGATGACACAAGAAGAGATGGTTAAGCTGTTGAAAAAGTACGGTTTTACGTTATGTAAAGGCGGAAAGGGATCTCATATAAAAAATGAAAAACCTGGACAGAAAAAGACCAATCATTATCCCAAAAGGTGAATTGAATAAATTCACAGAGAAGTGAATATTAAAGGATGCTGGATTATTATAATCCAGCTCCCAATTAATGAGGTGATATGATGTTAGTAAGTTATCCAGCAATTTTTTTATTTTAACAAAGAAAGTGAAGAAAAAGAGATTTATAATGTATATTTTCCAGATTTAAAAGGAAGTGGAACACAGGGGATAGGTATAGCAGAATCAATGAGTATGGCATCAGATTATTTAGGATTAGCTCTTAATGATTATTTGGAAGATGGAGAAAGATTACCTAAGTCGAGTAATATAAATGAGTTGTCAATAGAAGATGATTTTCCTTTTTAAAGATGATCCTGAGATGAAGGATTATTATGTACTTAATAAATCCTTTTGTGTCAATGGTTGTTGTGGATTTGAGAGAATATTTAGATAGTAGTACGTTAATAAAAAACATTGTCTATTCCTAAATGGGCAAATGATGTTGCAGTAAAAATACAATATTAATTTTTTTCACAATTATTAACGAATGCTATAGCAGAAGAAACTATTAAGTATAAGTAGAAAATATGCGATTGTAATTCATGAAATGTTTTATAATATAAATCTAAACAATAGTTTGAAATGTAGAGAATAATATTAATAAAGATGTACCCAAAAAAATAGATTATTTAATCAAATTTTGAGTACATCTTTTTATATGGGAGTGACTCAAAAAAATCGTGATTTCGTAGAAATCGATTTTTGTCGAGTCACCCCCGCAAAGTTTATTAGATATCTAAAAAGCTTTCATAAAGCGAATTTAGATATCAATAAACCACTGCGTCTATGAGTTATCATATACACTTTTTTAAAATTTAGGACTTTTGGGTCAGCCCCTTCTTTACAAATTTAACAATTTTAGAAATAGCCTTTGTTGCTTCCGGTATAGGGAAGGCAGGGTATACGTGGTTTAAATTTTCCCCGACAACAAAAGTGGTTTCTACACTTGCTTCTTTTAGTTTATTTGCTAGAAGTCCTGCATCAGGATATAGAAGTTCACGTGTACCAGAGAATAAAAGTACCTCAGGTAAACCTCTCATATCACCATATAATGGTGAAACTTTCCAATCAGCTAAATCGGTATCTCCAGCCCAAGATTTAGCATCAGCTAGTAAAGTATCGACATGTAGTAGAGGATCCTTTTTGACATATTTTTTAATATCAGGATTCGACATAGTTAAATCAACCCACGGACTTAATAGGATAAGACCTTTAGGAAGAGTAATATTATTTTGGACAAACTCTTGAACTAAGCCTCAGAGCCAAGCCACCACCAGCACTATCTCCCATAATATAGACATTTTTATCTGGATTTTTAGCAATATAGTCTGTATATAATTTTGTTAGAAGTTCATAACTATCTTTATATGTATAGAATGGAGCTAGTCCGTAATCAGGAATAATAACTTCTGCGTCAGCTTCTTGGGCTATTTTGTCAGCCATCTCCCATTGAATATCTACGAATTCGTGAACGTAAGAACCACCATGAATATAGAAAAATAGTAGAGTTAGAAGCATTTACACTATTTAAATACCAAAACTTGTCTATCAGAAACAATCCTAGTATAGAATTTTGACTTAGTATCGAATTCATATACATTTACAGATTCTTCGATCTTATCTGCTTTTTGTTGTTCTAATCTTTTTAGTTTCATCTATATCTCTTAGCTTCTTATATTTATTACCAAGGTATAACTCGATTAGACCAGCTTTTAGCACTACGTTTATAACGTAATTTTTGATATCCTGCATAGCTACCGATTAGGGCAGGTAATGTTGCGGCAATTGAAGCTACTGAAACAACTTTTTTTATTAAATTTTCCCATTTTAATCTCCTCTTATTTACATAAATGTAAGTGTTTTATTTATTTACAATTATAGTTTATCAGAAAAATAAAGTGATTGTAAAAATAAAAAAATCTAAAGAAATGGAATAAAGAAAAAAAGTTGGAAGTCTATTTGTAATAAAAAAATATATGATATAGAGTAAGATGGAGTTGATACATGTTAATATATGTTCTATAATAAAGTTATGAATTTTTTTATTACAAGATTTAAAAAAATAAAAAGAATTGTTTTTATTTATGATAAAAAAATAAACTAGTATATTAATAAAGATATTTATTTGGAGGAATTATGAAGATAAATTTAGAATGTATAGAAATATTTGAAGATGAAAAATATGGAATTTGATAAACCTGTAAACTTTATATTTGGAAAAATGGAACAGGAAAAAAGTACTATTACAAAATTAATAAAAAGAACAAAACACAGATAAAGATGTGAGAGTTTATCAAGGGGTTAATAGTGTAGCTGTTGATGGTAAATTAAATTCAGTAATATTGGGGGAAGAAAAATACTGTTGCTCAAAGAAAGATTGAATCGTACGAGTTGAAGATACGTGATATTGAGGGTGAGATTGAAAAGAAAAATAAAAATATAGAAAGTATTCAAGAAGAATATAAAAAGATTGAAGAACAAAAAAATAAACTAAATAATAAAATAGAAAAAGATATTAAAGAAGCGGCTAAAGAAATTAAGAATAGTCAATTACATATAGCAAGTACTAGTTATAACAGCTTAATATTCAAGAAAGAATTAAAAATATGCATTTAAATTATCAGAAACTGAAAAAGAAGAATGTAAAAAGAATTTAACAATTCAAGAAAAAAATAGTAGATCTCAAGGAACATTTTGATATAAATCTAAAGGATATTTTATTAGAAACAAATAGAGTATTAATAAAAAAAGTGGAAGAAGAAAAAGATATTATTCGACTTTCAACAGAAGAAAAAAATAAACTTTGCAAAAAGGATTGGAGCTACATAAAGAAGGAGAAGTTTGTTCTTTTTGTGGGAATGAAATATCAAATGAAACATTTCAACAATTAGAAGGTTACTTTTTCAGCTTCAAAAAAATCAAATCATTAGAGAAAGAAATTTTCGATATAATCTATAAAAATTGAAGAAATAATAGAAAAAAATAAATAATTTTAATATACTTCCAAAATATTTTTTTATAGTATTTATCAAAGTAAAATAGAAATAATGTCAACAGAATGGAATCAGAAATTAAAAAGAACACAATAAGTTTCTGAGAGTGTTAAAAGAAAGGTTGGAAAAAAAGTTAACTCAATTATTTTCTAATTCCGAGAAAATCTCAATAAAAAAATACCGGATAGTATAGAGTATATAGTTGAAGAATATAATAAAATTGCAACATTAAATAATAATGAAGATGTATCAAGAATAAAGAATTTTTTTCAAAAAGACATCTTGAGATTTGATTATATATATTATTTCAAAACTCAATATGATTTAGAAAAATAAATATAACGAACTAGGTAGTATAGAACAAGAAATTACTGATACAAAAAAATAAAATAGCTCTGATAAATGATGAGATAAATTATTATGAAATAGAGATTAAAAAGTATAAGAAAAATTAATAACGAACTTAGCAAAACGAGGTCTGAAGAAAAGTTAGCTAATAATATAAATAAAAAAATTAAGGAATTATGTATCATTTGAATTAGAACATATTGGAAAGAATAAAAAAATCTAAATCAAGGATATTATAGAATAAGAAATAAATCACCTTTTTCTGAGAAGTATAGAGAAATTGATACTCTTTCTAAAGGAGAAAAAAATATAATTGGATTTTTTTATATTTTATAGAAAAAAATTAAATGAGTATAGAGAAATAGATTTAGATAAAATTATTATTTTTGATGATCCTATGGATTCGAATGATGATACTATGCAGTATATTATTATAACTGAAATTCAAGAATTAATGAAGCTAATTGATAAATGTAAACAGAATTCTAAATTAATAATTATGACACACAATGTACATTTCTATCTTAATATAAAAATATAATAGGTTATATCAAGATGGTATCGATAGACATGGAAAAGAAAAAAAGGTGACAGATTTATAAGATTAGAAAAAAAGAGAACAAAAAAGTAGTCAAAAAAACTTTAAATTCAGAAGGAGAAGATTTTTTTCTACTAATTATGAATTATTATGGAAAAGAATTAAGATTTTTTTATATGAAAAATAACAAACCAAATTTAATGTTAAATTCCATTAGAAGGATTATTGAAACATTTACAAAAATTCAACAGAACTAACAATTTTTGGGAATAACAGAGAAGCCCAAAAATTATTTAATGTTAATTCACATTCGATTGATGATTTAGAAGCAGAATTAAATGGAAAAAAATAATGAAGATATTATTAAATTGATGAAAGAGTGTTTTATAAATAATAATGCAGAAACTCATTTTAAAAACTTGTTGGAAAGCTTCGAAAAAAATAATTATAATTATTATATGTGGATAATAACTCATTTTATGAAGTTGAAAAATATATAAATTATAAAGGAGTACGTAAAATTGGAATTTTTAAGAAGTTATTTTGGAAGTAAAAAGACTAAACAAATAGAAACTAATGATTTATTTAATAATAAAAAAAGTGGAGATTTCTTACTGTGGAATATGACGGAATTAGAAGCAAGAGATTTGTGTAAAACATCGATTAGATACGATGGAACTGTGGTCTAGAAGATTAATTGAGGAAACATTTAGTGAGGAATACGGTAAAGATTATTTTAATTTTTAAATTTGATAATGGTACTCCACTTGTAAAAAAATGAAATAATTAAACAAGTTCAAGATAGAATTGATAGTGATCCAAAAAGATATCCAAGGAAAGTTGATGCCTTAGTTATGGAGAATTTAAAATATTTTTTTGTCGAAATGATTTGTATACGTTATATTTTAAAAAATGTTTTTGAACCATTTTATTCGGGTATTGAATCATTAAGATTATCTTTTGAAAAAAACTAATTAGTATAAGAAATAAAATCTCTCATAGCAATACCTTATCACAACGTGAACTGGAGCAAGGAGTTTGTTATTCGAATGATTTAATTGAGGTATTTAAAGATTATTATAAAAAAATAGGAAAAGATAAAGTTTATAATGTTCCAACATTTTTTTATCATTTAAAGATTCATTAGGACACAGTATTTTTTTAGAGAAGACTTAAGTTATTCATGGAGTATTGATCCTTTAACTAACTATGATTCACTGAATAATAAAAGAGAAACAGTAAATCTTAGAGCAGGAGAAACGTATAGGATAACTTTTAGAGGTTGACAACAGTTTCCCGTTAGACTTTTTATTGCATTAATTGGGAAGTAGAGTATTGCTGTAAAAATAGATAAATATGAAATTAATAGTAATATTCTAGAATTCAAAAATAGATGACAAATTTGTTTCTTTTAAATTTGAGGATAAAAAGCATATCTAAAGACCAAAAAGAGCATGGCATAGATTTGCAAACATAGATTGTGATGATTTTGTTGAGATACATCTAGAGGAAATTTTACCTCCTATAAATGATGATTATTTTAAATAAGAAATAAGCAATAAATTTTATAGAAATTTAAAAAAATAAAAAAATCTTATACGTAAGTTGAAGAAGTTAGCTTTTTATAGGAAGTCTATTCTAATGAAAGCTAACTTCATTTTAGGTTTATTAAAGCATTCATAAATGGATCAGGGTATCTTAAAAATCAAATCTGTTAAGGTACTCCTAAAAAAAGTTAATATTATCTAATTAGATAGTAGTTTGTGATATATGCATTCACGATATCGCGTAGTTGTTCATCTGATAGTCATCTTAATGCTGGGAAGGCGATTGTAGATAATTCTACTAGGTTATCAATATTTTTTTCTATGAACTCTTCTTGATTAATCTCTTCAGTATTATTAGAAAATAGAATGAATAATTTACTAGCTTCATCATCTGTAAGACCTCTATTTTCACATGCTAGATAAAATGAAGGTTCTTCGTTGAACCTATCTTTTATGTATTCATTAATCTCATATACAGCTGATTTAATAGTGAAGTGACTAGAGATAAAAATCGGACTTTCAACGTATTTTTGCTTGTTTTTACTTCAAAAGGTATACCACCTTCATTAACAGCTTTTGTAAGGAACATGCTAATGGCAGTTTCTAAATTTAATCCGAGGCTGTAGAACAAATCCTCGGCTTCATTTTTAATTCATTATCAATAGTTAAAACAATTTTCGATTCACTCTTAATAAACTCTCCTTAGTTAATACATTAATTTTTAATGTAGAATTACAGATTTTTCAAGAGGTGTTTGAATGAAAAACATAAGGTGTAGAAAAGAATTAACAGTAGGGGTAAAAAGAAGAAATATAGTAATAAGTGATAAAAATAATTAACAATAAATATGCTATAATATTATGTAAGAATAAATAAAAAATTGTATTGAGAGGATTGTTATGAAATTAGAATTATTACAAAAAGCGATAGAAGAAGAGAAAAACGTATTTTTCAGAAGTTAATAATGCAGCATATAGTTTAGAACCTGTGTCAGATGAAAGATTGGTAGAAATCGCAAAAGATATAAATGAACAGTTAGGGTATGAACTATACGATAAACTAGATAGAGAAAGTTTAGTAGCAGACTTTTCAACTACATCAAAAAAACTATATAAACATACTCTAGAAAAAAATCGAAATTCCTAAATGACAGACTAGAAAAAGCATTAGTGGAACACTGCGACGATATACTACTAGATGTAGTAAAAGCACACGAAAAACTTCGATTCAATGGAAACATACGAACTATACACATTAGCATTCGAAGTAAATGAAAAAACTAGGATATAGATTATTCAGAGACATCTATTCATATAGCTTAAAACGTGACTTCGAGAGAGTAGCAAAAAGCAGTAGAAACATACAAAAAGAAGGAAAAAAATAACAAAGTTTATTAAGTAAATAGAATGATAAAAAGTTTTTTTAATTAATATTATTAATAGATTTTGATGTTCAATATAAGTAAAGTTTTAGAGAAAAAAATAATTAAAAAAATAGGAGAATGATAATGAAAAATTGGAAAAAAGACAAGAAGATTTATTTTAATGAGGTGTCAAAATGATAGAAAATAACATTCCAAAAAGTATTTATATCATATTCATGGGAAAGTAAAGAGCACTCAGATTGGGTTAATTCTCTAGCAGATAAATTATTGGCAGATGGTATCGAAGCTATAATAGATAGCTATGATGTAAGTCCAGGGATAGACTTACAAAAATTTATGGAAAAGCTCGATAAAAGAAAGTGATTATGTAATAATAATATGCACTGAAGAGTATAAAAAGGAAAGCTAATAATAGAGAAAAAGGTGTCGGATATGAAAGTCATATAATATCAGCGGAACTCTACAATAACCACAATGATAGGAAGTTTATTCCAATTATTAGACAAGGAGATTTTAATACAGCTTTTACCTACTTATCTAGACGGAAAACTTGCAATAGATTTAAGAGGTAATCAATTTAATGAAACTTCATATAAGGATCTTATTGCATCGATATTTAAAGTTAAAAAAAGAAGCCTAAAGTAGGTATAAGACCAGATTATTTAGATGAGTATGAAACTATATCTATTGAGGGAGAGGATATAAAAATTAGAGGGCATAATATCAAATGAAGTAACCTTTGCCTAGGAATGATGGAACAAGAGGTTCTGCTTTATACAGTATCCCTTTTAGATTATCTAGCAAACCAACTAGGACATGGTCTGAATTATTTTTTTAAGAAACTGGGATTATCCACCAAGCTTTACATCAATGCATAGACCAGGAATAGCTAGAGTTGAATCTGATAAAAATTATTTTAAAATGGAACAACAATCGAAGAGGTAAAACAATATCATAGAGATACCTTGATTTTGTGTGTAGAAAAACAAATGAAGAAGAAAAACAAATTAGAAAAAGAGAAGAACAAATAAAAAGAAAGAAGCAAGAAGAAAGAGAAAATCACTATAGAAATATAGATGATATTTCAAAAAGACATAAAAATTTTAATAGTGAAACTTTGAGGTTCTACAAAATTTAGGATCTTTTGTTAAATTCGGGGCACGGAGAAAAATGGCGCTTTGTCAAATTCGGTTGATATTGAAAATTAGGGAGGAAGCTATGCTACATTAGTAGAGTAGCTTTTCAGGCTATTGACAAATGCAAAATATGCATGAGTCAACAGCCTGATATGTTATCTAAACATATATTTTGTTTTTGTCAAATTCGAAAAATGGTAAAAATTTCTCAAAAATAGCAAAAATATCCCCAAAATTTTATACAAATTTTAGGGGATATTAACAAACAAAGATTGATATGTCTCAATATTTATTAGTACATAAATTTGTACAGGTTATATTATAATATTTAAAGTGGTGAAAGGCATAATGTTGATGCATTATAACTCGAAAAAAATATAGTGGTTGGTGACTAAAATTTATGGAAGATAGTGAATTTAAAAATACAAGATAACAAGAATAGTAGGAACTTTATGGAAAGAATAGAATCTAGAGAAGATATGACAGATGAAGAGTTTAATGATTTTTATGAAGTTAAGTCTAGAACAAGCTGAAAATAATGAATCAGTTAGTGTAGATGAAGCTTTTGGAGAATTATTTAAAGAGTTATGATTAATATTAAAGAAGACCTTGAAAGAGAGTGTATAAAAAAATAATAGATATACAATAGATAACCGTTTGAGGTTGTTTAGATGTGTTTTTCGGTTGTTTTATGATATAATAGATTTAAGAAATTATGGAGGATTTAAAATGAGAATAAGTTATAAACCTTTATGGAAATTATTAATTGATAGAGAAATGACAAAAAAAGAACTTCAAGAAAAAAACAGGGTTAGGATTCTAGTACATTTACAAAAATTAAAAAAATAACGAATGTGTAAGAACGGATACGTTAGTAAAAAAATTTGTGAAGTATTAGAATGTAAAATTATCAGAAATAGTAGAATGTGTGGAGGATTAAAATGTTAAAGTTAGCAACTGTTTTTTTAGTGGAATAGGAGCAATTGAACATGCTTTAGAGAGATTAGGAATTGATTATAAGATAGAATTTGCTTGTGATAATGGAGAAGTAGATATTTTATCAAAAGATATTGATGATGATTTTAAGGAGATAAATAAAGAAATAGAATATTTAACTAAATTAATAGAATCTACTGATGAAAATGATGATTGGTTAGTTAATAAACTTTCTTTGATTCAGATTAGGGTATCAAATATTGAGAAAGAAGTATTAGATATTGATGATAATTTTAGTGCAATACATAAACTAGTAGAAAAAAATGCTTCAAGAAGAAAAAGTTTACAAAAAACTCAAAAAGGTTTTTTTATGAAGAATTTTTTTACAATACTTAGAAAAAGAAGATACTTTTAGATATTGACAGAATATATTCGGACATTAAAATGTTTGTTAAGTTGAATAAAGATATTGTAAAATTAGATAATAAAAATAAATATCGTATCTTTAGTGACAGTGTCTCTTGATAAAGCTAAAGAAATTATTAAAGAAGTTAAATTAATAAGAGAAGAATTATCAATGTTACATGAAAGAATTAATACTGAAAGAATCAGAAAAAGAGTATTCTCAATGAATAATTTGGAAGAACAAAAAGAGTATGTAGATTCTTTTGTATAAGGGGAAAAAGAAAAACAAAATAAAGTTAGACAGTCTTATTTTGCTAATTACGACATTGATGATTCGAGATTTCATTGGAATGTTTCATTTTTGGATGGTAGAAAATTCAAAAAAATATTGATTTGTTTGTGGGAGGTAGTCCTTGTCAGTCTTTTTAGTTTAGTAGGGAAACAGAGAGGTTTAGGAGATACTAGAGGGACATTATTTTATGAATACGCGAGACTAGTAGAAGAAATTAGACCTAAAGTTTTTATATATGAAAATGTTAGGGCAGTTTTAAGTAATGATAATGGAAATACTTGGGAAACTATGGCAAAAAATATTCGATGATTTAGGGCTATAACTGGAAATTTAAAGTTTTAAATTCAAAAGAGTACGGTATTCCTCAAAAATAGAGAAAGAGTCTTTGTTGTTGGTTTTAGAAAATGATTTAAATATTAATGATTTTAATTTTCCAAATAAACTAGAATTAAATAAAACGATGCAGGATTTTCTATTAGATAGTGTCTCAGGAAAAATATTATCTTGCTAAAAAGGGTGTAGAATTTGTTACATCTAAAAATATTGATAAGAGATACACACAAATTGATGGAGAAATACAATTGTGTCAAAAGAAAAACCAACAATTTAATTGGCATGGTGATTTTATCTTCGAAGAAGAAAGAAAAGACAAAGACACATTAATTGAAGATTTAGAAAAATACTTTTTATCAGAAAAAGTTAAGAAATATGTGTTGTCAACAGGAACAAAAGGTTTTTACTGAGACCTAAAACTGATTTAGAGATAGCTAGACCACTTCTTACTACAATGCATAAAATGCATAGAGCAGGAGTGGATAATTATGTTACTACTGAAGGAAGATTAAGAAAATTAACCCCTAGAGAATGTCTAAGATTAATGGGATTTTGTGATAGTTTTAAAATAGTAGTCTCTGATACTGCAATGTATCAACAATCTGGAAATTCTATTGTAGTAGATGTATTGATGGAAATATTAAAAAGAGATTTATAAAAGCATATCCGCTATTAGGAGAAAAATAATTAGAAATGGAGAAATGATTGAATGGAAAGATTAATACCAATCTCTAGTAGTTTTGTAAGAAATGATATTAAATTACGATCAGATAAGGGAAGTGGAGAAGCTAAATTGTTTTTAGGTTCTGCTAATGATATGTCAATTAATGAATTTTTTTAATAATTTTAATGAAAAATAATCAATTTGTTATTTATAAAGAAGAGATATTGAATTATTATTACAAAAATATTTATAGAATTTATATCTGAAAAATGCAATAATTATAAAAATGTAGGGTTAAGTAATTATATAGAAAAAAACTAAACGAATTGAATCAATTAAATAATAAAAATAGAATTTAAAATGGAAAAATTTTCTGATGCAAAAAGAATATATATTAGACCTATTAAATCAGATAAATGGATTTTTGATAATATAATTAGAAATATAGCATTACCAAAAATTACAAATCTTATAATTAATAAGACTTCTCAAAAATGTATTTCATTTAAAAATTAGATATTAATGTTAATGAAGTATTAAATAGGGATGTTAGTAATTTTGAAACATTAACTGAACTAGAAATAATCTCTAATTACCTAAATTATCAAATAAGATACCAAAAGAAAAAGATTTAGAAGAATTCATATTAGATTTGGAGAAAAGTAGAAATCAATTTTTAAGTCAGTTCTCATTAGAAATATTAGCTGATAAAAAAATAGAGAAACATGTATTGAAAAATTCTATTTGGAAAAAGGGAGATAATTCGCTATTATATAATTTGGCAGAGAATTATTCAATCTTTGGTAGTGTAAAACAAAGTAATACTACCCCTGTTGATTGGAATAGTGAAGATTTTATTTCTCATTTAGTTGATATAGATAATTATCTCTCAAATAATAATGTTGTATCTTCTAAAGAAGACTATGAAGAATTTTATAAATATATAAATAGTTTAAATGAAAAATTATTTAAAAAGAATATGGTTTAAGAAGTATCTTCATATATTATATCCAGCAATGTTTCCTTCACAGCATTCTGATGAAAAACAAAAAAAGAAGTATTAAGATTATTTTCATTAGATATAGAAAAATAGTGAGATTGATAGAGCATGGAAATTGTTACAATTAGAAAAAATTCAAAAAATTCCTGGAGATTATTTTTGGAGAATAATTTCATTTATAACGGATGGGAATAATAGTGATTTAGAAAAATATTGATTTTCAAAGAGATTAGAGATAAGTTTAAGAATTGGCTAGAGATAAAAAGAATATAAGGGAAAAACAGTTAGAAATTATATTTATCAATTAGCGAATATTGGAAAGTCAATTGAGTTTAATGAAAAATATGATAATAACATTTTTATGGTTATAAATCTAAGTGAATATGAGATTATAAGAAAAATATATTCTAAATCATGAGAAATTTGAAGAATTAAATTTAAAAATCTAATAGAGGATTAAAGAGCGCACTTGATAGATATGCTGAATTTTTATCTGAAATGAATGAAGAAAAATCTACAGGAAGAAGTATTTGAGGCAAAATTACATAACAAAATTAAATACAAAAATATGATCACAATCGTATTTTTATTCGGTGCTCCTGGTACAGGAAAAAAGTTATACTTTTAAATAATGAAAAAGATGATCTTTTAAAAAGACGGAGGAGGATTTGAACGTGTTACGTTTCCATCCGGATTACTCATATGCTCATTTTGTAGGAACATATAAACCTGTTTCTAACGAAAGTGGCGAAATTTCTTATGAATATGTCCCAGGTCCGTTGATGAGGACTTATGTAGCTGCAATGAAGAGTGCTAAAACTGAAAATCCTAAACCTTACTTATTGATAATTGAGGAGATTAATAGAGCAAATGTTGCAGGAGTATTCGGTGATGTCTTTCAATTATTAGATCGAAATGCTCAAAATGTCAGTGATTATCCTATACAGACTTCAGAGGATATGAGAAAGTATCTTTGTAAAGAATTAGGTGAAGATTCAGCCATGTATACTGAAATAAAAAAATACCTAATAATATGTTTATTTGGGCAACTATGAATAGTGCTGATCAAGGTGTATATCCGATGGATACGGCATTTAAACGAAGATGGAACTTTACTTATCTTGGAATAAATGATAATGAAGAAGGTATACTTGGAAAAGAAGTATGTTTAGGTGAAGGAATATATGAGAGAAAAGTTGAGTGGAATGAATTAAGGAAAGCTATTAATACTGAATTACTCGAACAATGTAAAGTAAATGAAGATAAACTTTTAGGACCATATTTTGTAGCTGAAAATTGTTTAGAAAAATAATGAGAAGTTTGTAGAAAGTTTTTAAAAAAATAAAATAATAATGTATCTATTTGATGATGCAGCAAAACATAAACGTTCTATGATTTTTTTAGTGGTTGTGATACAAATAATATATATTCTGAAATCTGTAAAGAGTTTGATGAAAAAGGTATATTTATTTTTTTCAGAGAGAGTTCAAGAAAAAAATTTTCCAAAATAAACTTATTGTATTAGATGAGGGTTGAAAATCTAAAATATCAAGAAAATAATGGGAGATTTTGGATATGAAAAAAGTAGCAGAAACTAGTTCTAAAGATGAGGATTAATCATGTCTGATAAATCAATGAAGTCTGTATACATAAAAAGAACAAAAAAAGATATCTGTTAACAGAACTTAGTAAATTGTTTAAACTTAATGAAAGAAAAAAACAAAAAGATATTTTAAAAGTTCTAAAAAAGTTATGGAGTATTGAAAAATTGTATCCAAAAACTAAAGAAAAGAAAGATTTGAGTGATATAGTAAATGTGGAAGATGAAGTAACAGATATTGATTCAGATACAGAAAATGTATATTACTATATTTTTTTACATTTGTTGGTATTATGATAGTATCAGGAATAGTACTAAAAATGTTATCCGAAATATATATTTAAAAATGATACTCCTTTATTACAACTAAAACAAATTTTAAAAAGTCATAGAAAAAAACAAAAATAAAAAGGAACAATTTATAAAAATTTCATAATGAGAGTCTAGAAAATTCATCATATAATTTACTTGCTACAATTTCTCTATTTGTATAATGATTATCATGAATATGGGATATATACGACAACTCAAGAAATTTTTGAAATGAATGGAAGTGGAGAAATTAATTGGGATAAAACTATTAATGAAACTTTTACATTAATAAGTAACAATAAACCATTTTATCCTGAATTAATAACAAGAAAGAAAATTGATGATGATAATGATTATTTTAAAAGTGCTGCATGAAGTGATTTTTAACACGATGTTCTAAACAGTTGAAAAAAAGTGGTTTGTTGGAATTATTTGAGTTTGAAGAATTAAACCTTATAGAAAAGAAAAATTGAAGATTTTGGGGATAAGGAATATATTTTAAATAAAATTTTAAAAGAATTAAATGTTCAATTTAATACGAGAAAAACAATTATTATTAAAAACTATGTATGCATATATCTCTAGTGAGTCTGATTTAGGGAATAACAGTGATTTTAGTTTATATGGTACAAATAGTTTTCATGTGATTTGGGAAAATGTCTGTGCAGAAGTATTTGATAATATGTTAAATCAGAAACTGAGTCAATTGAGTTTACCTATAAAATTGAGAAAAAGAATACAATGAAAAATAGTAAGTTGATCTCTATTATTGAGAAACCTTGTTGGAGTAATAAAAAAAGGAGAATTTGAGGCTGAAACTCTTATACCGGATTTAATAAGTATATTTCATGATAATAATCAAGAATATAAATTTATTATTTTTTTGATGCAAAAATATTATACAATTAAAATAAATGGAAAAATCTATAATAGGACAACCAGGTATAGAATCAGTAACTAAACAATATTTATATCAGTTAGCATATAAGAAATTTATAGAAGATCATGGATTCAAAGAAAAGAATATAAGAAATTGCTTCTTACTACCAACTGAAAATTCGAGTTGAAGAATTGGGAAATGTTAGTATGAACATGTTAACAACTCTAGGATTAGAAAAAAATTCAAGTTAGGCTACTACCCGCCGAGGAAGTATATAGTAAATATTTAAAGAAAAACGAAGTTTGATATAAACTTGTTAAACTTGTAAAAAAATATTAGTAATTTATATTATTATTTTTAAGAAGAATATTATATGTCGTAAAAACCTCCAGTAATTAATTACCGGCGGTTTTAACGTATTAAAAATACAATGTGTAATAGTTTAATGTGTTAATTCATTAAAAACATAGTTTGTAGTGAATTTTTAATAGGTCATTTTCTGCCATAACATTGAGTATTTGTAATATACAATGGTATAATTGTAGAATAGATGATAATTAAAAAAATATAGTAGAGGTGATTGAATGGATATACTTTCATCTAGAGAATGGGCAATTATAACTTGGATTATTATTTATCTATGTTTTTACTATTTTTGTATTGAAAGTTGATTTTTCGGATGTACTTAAAAAGTTTCTTTAATAAGAAGCTGAATATACTGTGGATATCAATACTTTTATATAACCTTTTTATAACAATAATACTTTCATACAGTAGGTATTGGAATAATATTTATATAAAAAGACATAGTATTTTGGGTTGTATTTTTCATGTGTAGTTTCCACAATAAATATATTCGATAGCAAAAAGAAAAAAATTTTCTTTTTAAGAAAAATAATATTAAACAATGTTACAGTTTCTGCATTAATTGAATTTATAATAAGTGAATTAACATTAAGTTATTGTTTAGAGTTAATTTTTAATTGGGATATTTATATTTATAAATTTTTCTTTATTTATTCTCACAAACAAGCTTAGAATATAAACCTGTAGAAAAATGTACTAAAGAAAAATTCTTTCATTGTTAAACTTGATCTTTTTGTCTATATCTTAAGAGAATTATACAGAAGTTTTAATTTTCTTTTGTCACAGGAAACTTGGTTTTAAATTTTACAATCCCATTGTTATATTCAGTTCTATGTGGTCCATTATATTATGCTTTTGTAATTTTAAATGATTATGAAAAAAAGTAAGTCATAAGATTCAAGACCATTTTGTTTTAGAAAATGATATTGATAGAAGATACATAAATAAACTTAAAAAGAAGAAAAATTATTAATGGCATGCGGGATAGTACATAAAAAAATATATTTATTTTGATAATGAATTTTCCAAAAAATGAGATTAGGTAATACAGAAGATAAAGTTAAAAGAGATAATGAGAGAATTTGAAGAATCATATAAATTTCATAGAAATAATAAAGGAGAGGAGAATTAATTATGATTTATGATATTTTGAAAGTTTTAGCTACTTGTATAATAACGAGTATTATAACTATATTAATTACTAATAGAGTACAAAGAAAGAGTTTAAAAAAGAAACTAAACGAGAATTTGTGAGGAAAGTATTTGGATATAGATATCAATTAGGGAGTGATAGAAAAGAACAATCTACTGAATGGGAAATAAATTTTTTTGTTGGGACAAGTTCCAATAATGTTTAGTGATAATAAAAAGTGTTTTAAGTACATATAGGAAGCTCATAAATGAACGTACAGATGAAAAATTTATATATTTTTCTCTTAGAATTGTGTAGAGATGTGGATGTAAGTATTGATACTGCAGAGTGGGATAGAGAAACAGTAATAAGATATATGAGAGTAATTTAAAAATAATAGTTATTGTGATTTTTAAATATTTTTACAGAATTAAGGAGATTAATATGTTAAATTTAGAACCAGGATCTTTAGCAGATTGGGTAGGAAATGTAATATCATTTCTAGGAATACTTATTGCTTCATTTTTACTGTACGATATTATCGTAAAGATAATAGAAAAAACATGGAAGTTGTACAAAAAATATTGAGTTTAAGAGAATTTTTCTCGAAAAAGGTGTAGAAATAATAACTGATGATGAAATAATAGTTATTAGATGTTATAATAATAGTAAATTACCGATATTTCTTGAAGTAAATAAGGTTGTAAGAAGAAACAGATACTTATTTAATAAATGTTCTAAAATTGTTGAAGAATATCCTATATGGTCTACGGATTTAGATATAGATAAAAATAAGAAAAATAAAAATAATGCCAATGGAATTTATTGATATTTATAAAGTTGACTTGAAATTTGTATTAAAAATTTTATCGTGAAAATAAAAAGTAAATTGAAGAATTGTGAAGATTTATATTTTTGTATAGAAGAATTAGAAGGTAAAAGAGAGTATAAAAAAATTAGTGATATTTTTTTAAAAAGTAAAGGAGTGTAATATCATGAAATCAAAAAATTATTAACAGCGTTAATGGCATCTAGTTTATTAATAAGTGGATGTTCAACAATGAAGGAAGAGAAGAAAGAAAATCCAGTTAAGAATGAAACTGATAAAGATAAAGTGAATTCTTCTAGTAAAGAAGGGCAGTACACATTTAAAGATGGAAAAGTATCAATGGAAGATATTGATTTAAAAATTACTAAATATAAAGTAATTCCAGTAGGAGCTGAAGGTAATGAATATGGAAAAAAACCAGTTATAGCTTTTTGGTATGATACTACTAACAAAAGTGGAAAAGATATAATTAATCCAATGAGTGCTTGGTTTGCTTCATTCCCTGAAGGAGCGATTCAGAATAATGATAAGAACAAAGTTAATAAACTTCAAGTTGCTATGCACCCAGATAAAACATTAGTACGTGATCAATCAGCGACTATTAAAAAAGATGGAACTGTCCCAGGCGCTGTAGCATATAAACTTGCAGACTTGTCTACACCAGTTAAACTTACAGCATATAAAGGGGTAGACGGTATCGAATTAGGTAGTCAAGAATTTGCTGTGAAATAGAACAAGTTTTATTCGGATTGATATTATATCAGTCCGAATTTTTTTCGAATTTCTAATCTTTTGTATCGTTGTCAACACCAAACATTAACTATTTTTAATTATTTCTCCAATCTGAAATTATTTCCTAAAATACTGGTATTAAAGTATTTGTGTTACGTTTTCAATTTGGCAAAAATTCATTTTGCCTACTTTTGATATTGTTTGTTGACTAGGGCAGAATGTATAATGAGTTCATAAGATAAAAGTAAAAAAACAAAAGGAGATTTATACTTATGAGCGAAAAATAAAAAGTAGTTTAAAAGTCTTAGTTCAAAAAGTCGGTACTGCTCTTTCAAGTATGGTAATGCCTAACATTGGAGCATTCATAGCTTGGGGATTAATTACTGCATTATTTATACCAACAGGATGGATGCCAAACGCAAAAACTTGCAGCATTAGTTGCGCCAATGATATTCTTCCTATTACCACTATTAATCTCTTATTCAGTTGGTAAAAACGTTCATGATGAACGTGGGGGAGTTGTAGCGGCGATTGCTACTATGGGTGTTATTGTTGGAACAGTAACAATTACTGAAAAAGGTTTAGGTGGAACACCAATGTTCCTAGGAGCTATGGTTATGGGACCTATCGCAGCTCACCTAATGAAAAATTTGACAAAGCAGTTCAACCAAAAATTAAAACTGGATTAGAGATGTTAGTAAATAACTTCTCAGCTGGTATTCTTGGATTTATCTTAGCTATTTTAGGATTTTTTGGAATTGGACCTATTGTTAAAGTTATTACTAATGCACTTAGTGCTGGAGTAGATGTGATTATTAATGCGCATTTATTACCACTTGCTAACGTGTTTATCGAACCAGCAAAAATCTTATTCTTAAACAATGCGATTAACCACGGTATTTTAACACCAATCGCAACTGAACAAGCATTAAATACTGGTAAATCAGTTCTATACTTACTAGAAGCTAACCCAGGTGTTGGATTCGGTATCTTACTAGCTTACATGTTCTTTGGAAAAGGTTCTGCTAAAGCTTCTGCTCCAGGTGCAGCAATTATCCACTTCATCGGTGGTATCCATGAGATCTACTTCCCATATATCTTAATGAAACCTGCATTAATCTTCGCAGCTATGGCAGGAGGAGTAAGTGGTACAGCAACATTCCAACTATTAGGTGCAGGTCTTCGTGCTCCAGCATCACCAGGTAGTATTTTAGCGGTACTTGCTCAAACAGCAACTGGAAGTTACTTTGCTGTAGTAGCAGGGGTAGTAGTATCTACTTTAGTAACATTTGTAATCGCAAGTATCATCTTAAAAACGTGATAAAGGTGAAGGAGATTTAGAATCAGCTCAAAAGCAAAGTAAGCAACATGAAAGCTGAATCAAAAGGTCAAGACGCAGCAACTGATACTGCAAGTGAAACTTCTATGCTGATGTTAAAAAGAATTATCTTCGCTTGTGATGCGGGAATGGGAAGCTCAGCAATGGGTGCTTCTATCCTACGTAACAAAGTGAAAAAAAGCTGAACTAGATTATGAAGTTACAAATGTAGCGATTAGAAATCTAAATGAAGAAAGTGGATTATTAATCGTAACTCAAAACGAATTAACGCCAAGAGCGAAAACAAATGAATGGAAAAAGCTCTACACGTATCTGTAGATAATTTCCTAAACAGTCCAAAAATACGATGAAATCGTTGAGAATTTGCAAAAATAGAAGAATAACTATATAATATTTTTGTAAATAGATACGGTAGTGTTTATGACTTCTTCTTAGATAAGGCGATATGCATTACTAAGAGGAAGTTATATTTTTATTATAAAAAGGAAGTTTTTGGATATTTTTGAATGGAGGTTATATGTTTAACGAACGTGAAAAATTAATATTACAAGTTTTTGTTGAAAAATACTGATGAAGCACTTAGTATAAAAGAGATAGCTAAGGCTACAAAAAATAAAAAGAACGAACACTCTATAGAGAAATTAAAAACTTAGAGAGTTCATTAAATCAACTTGGAATAAATTTAACAAAAGAAAAGTCAAAGTATGTACTAAAAAGGTGATTTATCTGAGTTGGATTCTTCATTATTTGAAGCTAGTTTTGAAGATTATGCATATTCAACAGAAACTAGACTGAATTTAATATTATGCTTTTTAATTTTAAGTGAAGATACTTCGATTAAAGATATTTCTGAGAAACTGATGTTAAGTTATAATACTGTTGCGACTGCAATAGGGTACTATCGAAAAAAATTTTATCTGATTATAAACTGACATTGATTAGAAAAAGGACATGGTATTGAAATAGAAGGTAGTGAGATAGATCGAAGAGTGCTTCTTATTTCATTGCTGTGTAATGAGATTAGTGATGAGGAATTTTTTTCACTAGACTAAATGACCGTAGTATTTTTATCAAGTAATCCATTTACAAAATTCTTGAATTTTTGACTTTATAAAAAAAGGTATTTTATCAAAAATAAACATCTTGATGTGTTTAAAATATATACTGATTCTAGTATTAAGAAAATTCTTATAAGTTTAAATGTAGTTTTTTCTTCGAATATCATATCCAACTGATATTAAAGAAAATATTATAAAACCAAGAATATGATAGTATAAAAATCATTACTAATAGCTTCTAAAGATATTATTGAATTTGATATTACAGATGATATAATTCAGTTCCTTGTTAAAATATTAAAAAACATGTCGTCTAATAGAACAACTATCATATTTAAATGATAAGTATTCATATACATTAGTATATAAAAATAAGCCTATTGATAAAAATATGTTTCTGAAAAAAATGAATGTAGATTTCACACAAGATACGAATCTTTCTAGCGGTCTCATCGCACATGTTGAATCTGCTATAAAAAGACATCAGATGAATTTAACAGAGGAAAATGATGAATTACAAGATTTTGTACTGAAAAAAATTACAACGAGCTATATCTTGTAATTAAGTCCGAACTGTTAGTTGTTTTTGATGAAATAATGTTTAACTCTACAGAGTTAAGTTATATCGTTATACATTTTGCTTCTAGTTATGAACAAATTTATAGAAAGAACTTTATTCGTGCTCTTGTAATATGTGCTAGTGGTATTGGAAGTTCTAAAAATATTAGGTAGTCAGATTAGAAAGAATATTCCGGAGATAAAAAAATTTAGAATATACAATCCCAGTAAGGTAACAAAATCTTTAGTAAACAATTATGACGTAGTTATATCTTCAATCGAACTAGAGCAAGATGTTGATTATTTGTTAATCCCGACTATCCTAAAGGAAAAAGATATAAACTTAATTCGCGAAAAATATTATCTAGCAGAAGTTTTAAAAGAAATAATACTGTTAAAAAGAAAGTGTTGTCAATATTGATAAGTTTAGCAGTGCGTGTCGAATTATTTTTGAAAAAAATACTGAATATGTTGAAACAGATAGCATAGCTAATTATGAAGTAATATTAAAAGGTATTTTAACAGCTTCAGCATTGAATATTACTAACAAAGATGAAGTCTTTAATAGTTTATTAGAAAGACATAATAAGAGTTCTGTGGTTATTCCTAATACGAACATAGCTCTTTTCCATACGTTAAATAATGATATCCAAGAACCGTTTGTTATTATTAGTTCATTAAATGATGGTATTGTTATGAAAGACTCAATTGGAAATGATCAAAAATGTTGATAATTTTATAGTGATGGTTAGTCAAAAATAAACAAGAATTCACTGACTTACTTAGTCAGATTAGCATTGCGATATTAGATGATGAGATATTTACTAAAGCTTTGGCTAGTAAGAATAAAGACTTTTATTCATACTAAGATAGAACTAATTTTTGAAAAAAATTATATTTTTACAGTTATAGTTATTATAGCGACTTGGAATTAATTTTCAGGTCGCTATTTTTGGTATAAAGAAAGATGACATATAGCTATAATCTAAAGTAGGTTAATGATTAATTAATTATTTGTCAGTATTTATAACTCTATTTTTGGCAAAAAGTGTTTCGCTCGACTTTGATATTGTTCAGAAGTATAACTAAAAGGTATAATTAACTTATAAGAAATAGAACACGAAAACTCGAAGGAGAAATGAAGATGAATTTAACAAAAAAAGATATTAGATTAGGACAAGAAATTAATAGCAAAGAGGAAGCGATTAGAAAAGCAGGGAGAAATCTTAGTAGAAAATGGATATGTAGATAGTGATTATATCCCTGCGATGTTAGAAAGAAGAAATCGTATCAACTTACATGGGGAACTTTATTGCGATTCCTCACGGAACAGATGAAGCTAAAAAAATCAATTAAAAAGCACAGGAATTTCAATTATTCAAATTCCAGGAGGAGTTTCATTTGCTAAGCCTGAAGATACAGAAGACAAGATGGTATTCGTAGTTTTTGGTATAGCTGGTAAAGATGGGGAACATTTAGAATTATTATCAAAAATAGCAATTTTTCTGTTCAGAACAAGAAAAATGTTATAAAAATTAGTAAATGCAGCTACTGAAGAGGAAGTTATTACTTTATTATCAGAAGTTGAATAACTAAAAAAATAAAAATTAGTAAGAAGGTATTACAATGAAAAATTTACATTTTGGTGCAGGAAATATCGGACGTGGCTTCATAGGAGAATTATTAAATAAACTGGATATCACATTACTTTTTGTAGATATTAATAAAGATGTGGTTAATGATTTAAAACGTCGTGATACATACACTATTAGAATATTAGATGAAAATATCGAAGAAGTTGAAATTAATAATTTTGATGCTTTTAAACATTGCTGAAGAAAAAAAGAACAACTTTATACAGCGATTGGTGAAGTAGAATTAATTACTACTTCTATAGGTCCAAATGTTCTGCCTATCATAGCTAAAGACATCGCAGAAGGATTAAAATTAAAAGTAGAGAATAATAATACTAAATTATTAGATATTATCGCTTGTGAAAATATGATTTCGGATCTGATTTTTTTAAAAAACAGAAGTATTTAAATATTTTTTTCAGAACAAGAACAAGAGTTTGTTAATAAATATGTAGGATTTCCAAATTCTGCAGTAGATAGAATTGTACCAGCTCAAAAAAACATGAGGATGTTCTTTTTAGTTGAAGTGGAGAAATTCTGTGAATGGGTAATAGAAGCGAATAAAATAAAAGTGGAAAGTAATAGAAATATTGAACAAGTACACTATGTAGAAAAATCTTAATCCATTTATTGAAAGAAAATTATTTACTGTAAATACAGGGCATGCAGCACTAAGCTATATTGCGAATTACTTAGGTATTAAATTAGTTTCAGATGGTGCTAAACATGCTGATGTAAGAAAGGATTTCATCGCTGTATTAGAAGAAACTAGTGCCTTACTTGAGAAAAAAATGGGGATTCGATAAAGCAGAGATGGAAGCTTATAGAAATAAAACAATTAAACGATTTGAAAAATCCTCGTATTGTAGATAATGTTTCTAGAATTTGTCGTACTCCTATAAGAAAAATTAGGGTATAATGAAAGATTTATCAAACCTATTAGAGAAACAGAAGAATTAGGATTATCAAATAGTGCTTTACTAAAAGCTTGTTCATATATTCTTACATTTTAAATCTGAAGAAGATGAACAATCAGTAAAAACTTGAACAACTAATTAAAGAAAAAGGTGTTATCGAAGCTTTTAAGTGAAGTAACAGAATTAACAGATACAGCTTTATTAAATAAAAATTAAAGAAGGTTACGAAAAATTAGTTTAATAATACATACAAGTATCTCAATAGAAAAAATTATGACATGACGTGTATACATAAGAATGAAATAGTATGTATTATTAGCAATTTATATATGAAATAATAATCGAAAGTCTTTGGAATATTGATTCTAAAGACTTTTTGCCTTATTTTTGAAAAAAATAAGTTATAGCTATTGGAACTACAACGTAAAAATGATATCATTGTAGTAAGAGTTACTACAACGGAATAATAAAAATATAAAGAGAAAACATAAAATAGTAATTTTTGAAAAAAATGAACGGAAAAATCGAAGTGAAGTATGAGATTGGTGCATATTACAAAATTACTTATCTATCTGAATCAGAACTTAAATGGGAGGCTTTAAGTGAGGTTTCTGAAGGAGAAGCTGAAGTTGGAAGCACCCTTATTGGACAACTAATATTTTAGAATGGAATAAAGGTGGGCATTTTCAACGATTCAGATTTACGTGTAGCCAAATCATTTGTTTGGTGTATTAAAAACTTGTGTAAAAATTACTTTAGTTGATAATCAAAGAATTGAGGGAATAATAAATGAGTATTATATTAGTAAAAGCAACGAAATCTGATATGAAAGAAATATGGGAAATGCAGGTAGAAGCGTTTAAGAGTCTGTTAGAGAAGTATCAGGATTATGATATGAGCCCAGCAACAGAGAGTTACGAGAATGTTTTTGAATAAATATAAACAACCTTGGACTAGCTACTATTTTGTAACTAGAAATAATGAAAAAAAGTTGGAGCGATTAGAGTCATAGATAAAAAAAGATGGAAGTAGAAAACGTATAGCTCCTATTTGGATCATGCCTACATACAGGAATCAAGGACTAGCTCAACTTGCTATGAGAGAAGTGGAAAAAATATATGGTTCACATCATTGGCAACTAGATACAATTTTACAAGAACAAGGTAATATATATCTATATGAGAAGTTAGGGTTATAAGAGGACAGGTGAGATAGAAAATATAAAGGATGGGATGGATATAGTGTATTTTCATAAAAGATTAAAAAATGTTGAATGTTATCAGCCTATTTCCTTTCATTCTATTCTTTTTCACGTTATAATTAAGTTACTATTACTAGAAATTTTCGGAGGTAACATATGAATGAAGTAATTAAAACGATGTTAAATCATCGTACGACCTCGTAGTTTTGTAAAAGGGAATGAACTACCTAAAGGAACATCTTGAGCAAATTATAGCTAGTTCTAAACAAGGATCTAGCTGGATGAATGGTCAACACTATAGTATTATCGTAACAACAGGTGAGACTAAACAACATATCGCTGATTTAATTCGTGATAAAGCACCTGGTAATGCTGCTCATATTGAGAATTCTGTTGCGTTCTTATTATATTGTTTAGATTATACTAACATTAAATTATCATTTGATATTGAAGGTGGAGAGTTTGATATTTCTAATCAATACGAACCATTAATTATCGGTACTTTTAGATGTTGGTATTGCGATGCAAAATGCTTCTTTAGCTGCTGAGTCTTTAGGATATGGAATTGTTTATTGCGGAGGAGTAAGAGGTTTTGGAGATAAGATTTCAGAACTACTTAATATACCTAAGACTGCTTTGTTCTTATGGACTAAGTATCGGTGTTAAAGATGAAGAGTTATCTACGGAAAAAGTTAAACCTAGATTACCGAAGCGGCTAATGTAGGATACAATGAATTTCCCTAAAATCAAGCGTAGAAGTATTAAAAAGAATACCGTCAAACTATGGTAGACTTCGCTGACGCACGTGAGACAAAAAAACATGGACTAAGAAATTCGCTGACTTCTATGCACAACCTTCAGGAATAGAAAAAAAGTAACAAAAGAACTATTAGAAAAATGGTTTTTGTGAGTGAGAAGGAATAAAGAATAAGATTAAATTAGAAAAATCGCTTATGTAGTTTTATACTGGATAAGCGGTTTTTTTATAATAAGATAATAAAAAGATGATTTTTCCCAAAAAATGTACTAATTGATACGTTTTTAATTGACAAAAAAATCATAGTTTTAGTTATGATGATAGTATAAAGAGGTGATTACATGAACCCTAATTATAATCAAAAATTATACAAAAAGAAGATATAGAAAAATATTCTGTGTATAATAAAAAAATGTATAGAATGCAATAAATACACGATTTCATTCAATCAAAAATAGGAGAGAAAAATATAGCATTTGTTAACGATTATAATATTAGAAGTGATAAGCAAAAAAGAATTTTTATTAAATATTAAAGTTGATGATTTTTTTGTCACTCGTTGCAGAATATGAATGTTGGATATGAACATGAAGTGTTGTATGTTTTTGTTCCTCAAGTAAGTTTATTTAATATAGAAGATATAGAAGAAGTTGTAGATATTTATACAAAGTTTAATATAATTGATTATGGAGATACTAGTCGAGCGATAGTGATTTCTTTCATAAATGCAATAAAAAGATAGATTATGCATTTAGGTAATTTAAATATATAAAAGATGTATAATGTAGGGAATATGTGAGGTAGTTTGGATATGGTTTTTGAAAAAGTTTTTTTGTGAGAATTGTAGAAATGATGTTGAGTATAGCGTAATTGAAGAACAAATGATAGGAACTATAAAGGGTGAGACTTATACTTACACTGGTAAAGTTGCTAAATGTAAAGAATGTAAATCTGATATCTTTGTGAATAGTATAAGTGATTATAATCTAAAGGCTTTTATATGATGTATATAGAGAAAAAGAATGGTATCATCTCTTTAGAAAAAATATTGGAAATATGTGAAAAGTATAATATATCTAAGCGTCCGTTGTCATTGTTATTAGGATGGGGTGAACAAACTTATTCACGTTACTGTAATGGAGATATTCCTAGTAAACAATATTCAGATATACTGAATAAAATTTATGAAAGTCCAGTATTTTATAGTGAACTTTTTAGAAAAATAGTAAGGAAAAAAATTACCTTCTGAAATTGCGTATAAAAAGTAAAGAAGCAGTTGATAAAAATTCTTGAAGGGAATTTAAATAAAGAGTCAAAAAAATAAATAGGGTTATTAATTATATCTTAAATCGTTGCGGAGATATTACGCCTTTTAGCGTTACAAAAAAATCATTGTATTATGTCCAAGGATTTTATTATGCATTTAATAATAAATTCTTATTTGAAGAAGATTGTCAGGCGTGGGCACATGGTCCGGTATATCCTGAGGTTTTATTTTTAAATATAAACATTTTAAATTTGATCCTATTGAATCAAAAAAATAGAAGTTTCAGACACTATATTTACATCATCAGAATTAATAATTATAGAAAATGTAATAAAACATTTTTGTTGCTATAGTGGTAAAGTATTAGAAAAAAATTTACACATTCTGAATACCCATGGTTACAAACCGTAGGGAATATTCCGGAATTGAAATCATCTACTGAGATAATAAAAAGAGTATATTGGAAAAATATTTCAAAAGATGTTAAAGAAAAATACAATATGATAAATCCTAATGATATAGAAACATATGCATGTTTGATTGTATGTAAAAATATTAGATCATTTATTTGAAAATAGTGCCGCTTGCTGATGGAGCGGGGTAGAAGTAATTCAGTTCGAAAAATAGTGCCGTTTGCTGATGGTATGGGATAAAAAAATAATTCAGTTAGAAAATTGTGTTTAGATATATAGACACATAAATTATTACCACATATGTATTTTAATAATATATATGTGGTGTTTTTACATTAAAAAAAGACACCTATGTAATTACATAAGTGTCTTGCAGAGCAGATATTAATCTCTCTGAGAAAGTTACCAGTAGAGCATATAATTTTATATCTCTAAGATAATATTAAGTATAATATATAGTTTAAAAGCTTGTCAACATTGGGGTTGTGAGCTTTTTTTCTCTTTTTAAATTTTTCAAAAAACTATTGTCAAAAAAGGTCAAACATGTTATAATTTATTTAAGGTCAAAGAAGGTCAAAAAGATAAAACTTAAATATACTCCATAAACCCTTTTAGTTTATTGTGTATTTAGGTGTATCTTTTTGAGGAGAGTATCTTCATTTTATTAGAGATACTGATCAATAAATAAAAAATACCTTTTGATCTAATAATTTAATCAAAGGAGATTTACAATGGATATTAATAGTTTTACTAATAGTGTGAAAGAAATCTTAGCGAAATCTTCCGAATTTGCAACTGAGAAAAAAAGTCAAAAGTATTACGAGTGAGATGTTTTTAAAAGCGGCTCTACTGGTAGTAATTTATATAGTGATATATTAGGAAGAGTAAATGTTGACAAGGTGAATTTAACTCATGAATTAGATAACGAAATTGCAAAAAGTTAATAGTGTAGAAGGTGATAATATCAATTACGCTAGTTATTTAAGTAATGATTTGAATGCTTTTATTAATAGAAGCTAATAAATACAAAAGATAAATATGAAGATAAATTTATTTCGTGTGAACATATTGTTCTTGCGAGTTATTTGAAAAAACAGTATAGTAAAAAAATATATCGATAAGGTGACAACGTTAAAAGATTTAGTAGCTGTTATCGATAATATTAGAGGAGGTAAAAAGTTATGAACGAAAAATCCGTAAAAATAACTACGAAGTTCTAGAGAAATACGGTCGTGATCTTGTAGAAGCTGCACGTAGTGGTAAAATTGATCCTGTGATAGGACGTGATGAAGAAATAAGAAATGTAATTAGAATTTTATCAAGAAAAAAACAAAAAAATAATCCAGTGTTGATAGGGGAACCTGGTGTAGGTAAAACTGCGATTGTTGAGGCACTGGCTCAACGAATTGTACGCGGTGATGTACCTGAAAGTCTTAAAGACAAAACTGTATTTGAACTTGACCTTACTAGTTTAGTCGCAGGAGCTAAATATCGTGGTGAGTTCGAAGAACGACTAAAAGCTGTATTAAAAGAAGTTAAAGAACAAGACGGGAAAATCATTCTATTTATCGATGAAATTCACATGCTTGTTGGTGCTGGTAAAACTGATGGAGCAATGGATGCTGGTAATATCTTAAAACCAATGCTTGCTCGTGGTGAACTGCACTGTATCGGTGCTACAACTCTTAATGAATATCGCCAATATATCGAAAAAGACTCTGCATTAGAACGTCGTTTCCAAAAAGTTCTTGTTAAAGAACCTACTGTAGAAGATACAATCTCAATTCTACGTGGTCTTAAAGAAAGATTTGAAGTTTACCACGGTGTAAAAATCTCTGACCGTGCAATTGTAGAAGCTGCAGAATTATCTAACAGATATATTACTGATAGATTCTTACCCGATAAAGCTATCGATTTAATCGACCAAGCTTGTGCTACTATTAAAACTGAAAACTCTTCTAATCCAGCTGAATTAGATACAATTAATCGTAAAGTTATGCAACTTGAGATAGAAGAAAAAGCCTTAAGTGGTGAAGACGATGATGTATCAAAAAAGACGTTTAGAAAAACTTAAAAGAGGAGTTGGCTAATCTAAAAAGAAGAACAAAAATAAACTTCAATTACAAGTTGATAGCGAAAAAGAAAAAAATTATCAGCTGTTAAAAATCTTCGTGAAAAAATCGATAGAGTTAAAGTTGAATTGGAACAAGCTCAAAACAGCTATGACTTAGAAAAAAAGCTTCAGAGTTACAATATTCTACTTTACCAAAATTAACTCAAGAGTTAGAAGAATTAGAGGAAAAAAATCTAAACATGAAGAGTACAAACTTCTAAAAACAAGAGGTTACTGAAGATGAGATTGGATTTATCGTAAGTCAAATGACCGGTATTCCTGTAACTCGTCTAGTAGAAACTGAAAAAGAAAAAAATTATTACATCTAGCTGATACTATTCATGAAAAAAGTAATAGGTCAAGATGAAGCTGTAGAGAGTGTAACTAATGCAATCTTACGTTCTCGTGCTGGTATCGCAGATCCTAACAGACCGATTGGTAGTTTCCTATTCTTAGGGCCAACAGGGGTAGGTAAAACTGAGCTTGCTAAAGCATTAGCACTTAACTTATTCGATGATGAACGTAACATCGTACGTATTGATATGAGTGAATATATGGAAAAACACTCAGTTAGTCGTTTAATCGGTGCCCTCCAGGATATATTGGTTATGAAGAAGGTGGACAACTTACTGAGAGTGTAAGACATAATCCTTACAGCATTATCTTAATGGATGAAATCGAAAAAGCACACCCTGATGTATTCAACATCTTATTACAATTATTAGATGAAGGAACACTTACTGACTCTAAAGGTGTTGTAGTAGATTTTAAAAAAACACAATTATTATCATGACTTCTAACATCGGTTCATTAGAACTATTAGAAGAAGTTAAAGACGGTATGATTTCTGAAGAAACTCGTAAAAATGTTACTAACCAACTTTACGGATACTTCAAACCGAAATTCTTAACCGTATGGATGATATAATTATCTTCAAACCATTAACACAAGATAATATTAAAGGTATCGCTAATAAACTTCTTAATGAACTTGTTGAGCGTATCGCTAATAGAAATATTACTTTAACTTATACTGATAATATTTCTAGTTGGGTTGCGACTGCTGGATTCGATATGAAATTCGGTGCTCGTCCTCTTAAACGATTCATTCAAAGTCAAATCGAAAACAAACTTTCAGTTGAATTAATCCGCCATGGTATCGAAGATGGAATGGAAATCCACTTAGATTATGTAAATGATGAATTAAAAAAATTGATATTAAGTAATATATAGATTTAGCCTCATAAGGTGAATGCCTTAAAAAAATTTCGATTTATCTGAAATCGTGATTTTGAGTCACTCTCAAATAACTATAGACCCTCAGGAAAAAATTTCGGGGTCTTTTTTTGTATAAGGTTATATGAATTTTAAAAAGATTAAAGTGTGGAAATTTATTATCTTTTGTATAAATGAAATTTGTAGTATAATGATAAAAATAAATAGACAGACAAGATATGTGTATAGGAGGAATTTTAATGAAAATAGCGGTTATGGCTGGAACACCAATTGATTCGAAGCTAGGTGCGGAGTTACTGAATTCATATGGTTATGATGATGTAATATTAGTGCCGATTTCTAATAATCCAGTAGAGCAAACTACGTTTCAAGCTTTAGAAGACGAAGAACGTGAGAATATTATCGTGAAAATTGTTGATGAACTAAAAGAGAAAGATTGTGATGCGATTTTTGTATATTGTAACTCACTTAGTTCTGTCGTAGATTTTGATAGATTGACGGATGAAATGAATATTCCTATTATTACTCCTATGCAGATGTATAGAAATCTTGGTCTTGAGTATAAGTATCTTGCTGTAATGGCGGCGAACTCTCATGGTCTTACGGGTGTTGAGAACAATCTTTATGTATCGAATCCGCGTCTACGCGTATTAGGATTATCGATGTTGGAGCTTGTTAAAGCGATAGAAGAGGGAATGAACCTGAACAAATAGTGCAAGATTTCAACTTTAAGACATTGTTTAATTATTTCGAATTAACTAATGTAGAAGCAGTTGTCCTTGGGTGTACTCATTTTCCTTATATTAAAAAAAGAACTTGAAAAAAATTACTAACCTTCATATTATTGATGTAGGGGTGTTTATGATAGAAAGTTTAAAGAGAAAGGATATATAGAATGCCAACAGGAATAATTATTAATACGATTGCTATATTTTTTTAGGAGGTATAGCGGGGGCAGTGTTGGGAGATAAATTACCTGAAAAGTATAAAGAACAATTAAATATGATATTTGGTCTTTGTTCGATGGGAATGGGAATAGCGTCGATTGGTCTTATGAAATATATGCCTGCGGTAATATTCGCGATTATTATAGGGACATTAGTAGGATTATTCTTTAATCTTGGAGATTTAGTGTATAGAGCTTGTGCAAAAATGCAAAAACTTATGGTGAAAGTAGTTCCGAAACCCAATACTTCTATGTCAGAGACTGAATTTTTAGCTACATTGATTACTGTTATTGTACTATTTTGTTCTAGTGGAATGGGAATTTACGGAAGTCTTAGTGAAGGTATAACAGGGATCCTAGTTTATTAATTACGAAGTCTATTTTGGATTTTTTTACCGCTGCTATTTTTTTGCATGTAGTCTTGGGTATATTGTTTCACTAATAGCAGTACCACAGTTTATTATTTTTTTACGTTTTTATTTTTTTATCAGCAGGATTGATAGTTCCGCTTACGACACCTGAGATGATTAATGACTTTAAAGCATGTGGTGGTTTCTTAATGGTTGCAGCAGGATTTAGAATTTTAAAAACTTAAGATGTTTCCAGTAGTGGATATGGTGCCTGCAATGATATTAGTTATGCCATTTAGTTGGCTTTGGGTAAATGTGATTTTACATTTATTATAAATTTTGTAAGGAGAAAGTAATGGGATTAGGAACATTGATTAATGCGGTGGGAGTAATTGTAGGGGGGATATTAGGGATATTAATAGGAAGCAGAATGTCGAGGAGAATTCAAGATTCTGTATTGAAATCAGCAGGTTTTGCGGTACTGTTTTTTTGGGATAATAGGAACTTGTCAACATGCTTTGCAGATTTCTGATAATAAGCTAGAAACGAAGGGGACTATGATGCTTGTTATTAGTTTGACATTTGGTACGCTGATAGGTAAAATTTTAAATATTGAGAAACTGTTCGAAAGTCTAGGTATTTATCTAAAGAGAGTAACGAAGAGTGAAAGTGATAGTGGTTTTGTGGATGCATTTATCACAGCTTCTCTTACTATTTGTATAGGAGCAATGGCAATTTTAGGTGCTATTCAAGATGGATTGACTGGTGATTATACGTCCTTAGCTGCAAAGGCTACACTTGATTTATTCGTTATTATGATTTTAACTGTTACTAATGGTAAAGGGAAGTATTTTTTTCTGTTGTACCGTTAGTGCTATTCCAAGGTAGTATTACGGTTCTTGCTAGGTTCGTTGAACCTATTATGACACCTCAGGCACTTGCGAATCTATCATTAGTCGGTTCAATTCTGATTTTTTGTGTCGGTGTAAATCTTGTTTGGAATAAAAACATAAGGGTTGCGAATATGCTACCAGCGATAGTTATTGCGGTAATCTGGGCATTTATCTAAAAAAAGCTAGTTAGAATTTGTTTCTGACTAGCTTTTGTGCTTGACTTTTTATTCGGTTTAGGAAATATATCTAATACGCCGATTCTATTTTCCCTCTAAGAAGTACTCATTTCTTTCTTTTTGCTTGTTCAAAGATACTATTGTATTCATCTATCATTTCTTCTGTGTACTCACCTTCGACTTGTTCGCAATCTAGTGAATACAGTACTTTTTCAACTCTGTCATAAACATCTTCTAGTGTAAAGTTCTTATGAAGAAGCTTTTCTAGTGTTTCCATACAGTTTGGATCGATTTTCGGATATTTGTAGTTTATAGGTTGATCTTTTATTCCAATATTATAGAATTCTCTCATGATATTAGCGCGTTTTTGTTGATCACCGAAGACACTAATATAAATAGAGACTACCACTGCGTCTTTTTATTTTTTTCTTTGAGCGATTCCAGCGAATTTTTTTCCATTTATACTTAGGTCATAATCTCCAGGACAGTATGAATTGCTAATTTCTATGGCATCTACTTTATTAGCACCTTCAGGGAAAATAGCTTTTATAAAGTCGGTCATAAGCTTATAACCTTCATTGATTGAGAAGTTTTCCTTCGGTTTATTCATTATGATTGATAGGTTTAATATTCCTTTGTTTGATATTATTCCAAGACCACCGATATTTCTAACAGCAGGGATAATATTATTTCTATAAAATGCGAACAATGCCTCATCAAAGAAAGGTACACGAGTATCTGGTGCTCCGATTATCGCAGAGTTTGGTAATGTGTACATGTGTAATATGCATTCATTATTGTCAGAAACTGAGCGTAAAAACATTTCGTCAGTAGCGATAGGTATTAGGGGATTAACAATATTTAGTGTTTTATAAATATTGAATTTTTTTATTTCTAATAAGATCTAGCATAGCTACTCCTTCTAAATTTGTCGATAATATATATAACTTAAAAAAATTAATACTTTATCATTATAATTTATGAGATTAATTTATGCAAGGCTTTAAGTAAATTAGAAAAATAAAAAAAGGAGATGACTCAAAAAAATATTTTCGAATCATCTCAAATTATATTATAGGTTAAGTTTGTAATCTTCCGGTTTAATAATAGGTACAATTTTTCGTAAATAGTTTTACGAAGAAGAAACCGAAAACTATTGGAATTAGTGCGAATACAATAAGAGCTTTTTAATATTTCTAAAAGCACTTCCGTCAGTAGTCGCAAGATGTGCTAATGGACCAACTAAAACCACTGAATCCAAATCCAGCACTCATCGCTGTACCTTTAATGTTTAGTATAGCGGCGAATACTCCCGAAACAGCAGCGCTGCAAAGGACTGGTAGCATAATTTTTGGTTTAGCAAAAAAATGTTTGCCATTGATATTTTTGGTGATCCGATAAAGTGAGCGAAACAAATTCCTTTTGAGTTAACAGCCCAACCGGCAATAGCAAGTGTAAATCCACAAGCACAGACACCAAGGTTAGCAGCTCCTGAAGCAATTCCATCGATATTTATCGCAAGAGCGACACCAACTGATGTAATTGGAGAAACTACAAGACAAGCGAAGATCATGGCTATAAGAATAGTTAGAATAATCGGTTGTAATGTCAGTAGGTGTTTAATTCCATCTCCTAGAATTTTAGTTGCGCTAGAGAAAAATGGAAGTGTAAATCTACCAATACCACCAATAATAACAAGTGTAAGTGGAGGTAATATGATTACAGCATAGTTTTTTTAGCTTTATCTCCGATAAGTAATATGAAGGCTGTTGCTAATGCTGCTGTAAATATCATAGTTACGATATCTCCGAACCTTTTAACATAAGACCTGTTTTATCAGGAGTAGGTATTATTGAACCACCGGCGAATAATGTGGCTAAGCCTATTGATACGCTTTGCACTGGTGTGAATTTAAACAATAACCCAATAATGATTCCTGAAGCTAGTCCAATCATTGCATTAGAAATAGTTATAGATAATGACAAGAATGCAAGTGCTGGGTAAAGTTTTTCCTATGTATTTTAATAGTTCACCTAGTAATGCACCTGGGATAAGACACAGTACTGTCCCTAAGGCTATTCCGTTAAGAACATTCATGGTGAAATTTTTTTATAGTAATTTTTTTCTTTCATATGTTCTATCTCCTATACTAAAAATTTAATCTTTTTAGATTATCAATTATTATAACGTAAAAATGAAAGAAGTGTATATTAAAAAGATTTGTTTTGTAACTAATTATATTTAAATTTTCAAAAAAATGGAAACCATTCTCAACGGAACTAATACCTCAAGTATTAGGAGTGCTAGGAGGAGTTATAGGTTGGCAATCTTTAAAGAGACTAACGCAGTCTTATTAGGATGTGTGAGTGTTGTGACATATTAAGTGGTAAGCAGTCGAGAAATGAAGATAAATCAGAAAAAATTGACAAAAAAAGTAAATGATAGCATAAAAATGATAGTAGAGATGAAGGAATTCAAGCACTTATCTTAAACTAAATTAACGTTAATAAATTCGTAGTGATACGGAAGTGTAATAGAAGCACGTTACACTGCTTGGCAGAGCTTAAGAACTGTTCCCTTGCGATAAGCCTAAGAAACACAACAGTAGGGAGTTAGTTGTCACTATCAACAACTAATCGATGGTCCTGTTCAGAGACGTCTTCCGATCCGTGCTTATTTTTTGTATAAAGAGGCGGTTGTATGGATAGTGATACAACGTTACAAAAATACATTAGAAGATTATCAAAGAAAATTCTGTGATAGAAAAATGTTTAAAGGTTCGGAAAAACTAAAATTAAAAAAATATTAAGTGGTTAGACTAAGTAATTCTTAGTCTTTTTATTGTATAAAAAAATAGGAGGATAAAAAGAAATAACAAAATTTATAGAGATTATTTTTCAAAAATAGGAGCGACTTAAAAAAATCACGATTTTGGAGAAAGAAGATTTTGTCGAGTCACCCTCAAGCAGTTTATTAGATATCAAAAAAAGCTTTTTATAAAGTGAATTTAGAAATCAATAAATCACTGTATCTATGAGATATCGTATATACTTTTTAAAAATTTAGTGCTTTTTGGGTGTAAATGTCAATATAAAAATGTACAAAAGTGGAAAAAAATAAAGAAGATATGGCAAGCAGGAGTTAAGGAAATGTTAAAAAAAGACTTCAACCTATGCGATTAATTGTATATGGTGGCAAGATAGACGTTGATTATGGTGATACCGAAGTAATTTATATAGAAAATGCAGTTACTGAACGTATGAAAGAAGGTGTTTCATAATGGGCGGTAGAGGTGCAAGCGTTGGAATTAGTAAGCAAGGTAAGAAGTATGGAACGGAGTATAAGACGTTGTATGAAAAAGGTAAAGTTAAATTTATCACACCAACTTCAGGTAGTGCAAGGACACCGATGGAAACTATGAGTAAGGGTCGAATATATGTAACGATAAATAATAAGAACGAGATTAAATCTATAACATTTTATGATCGTAAAAAAATAAGCGTAGAAAAACAAATTGACGTAACAGGTTATCCGCATAAAATTAATGGTAAAAAAATACCTTACCTCATGTTCATCTAGGTTTTTTTGCATAACGAAAAAGGTGATAGAGATTTAACTAGAAAAAGAAAGAAGAATAGTAGCTAGAATAAAGAAAAATATGGTATAATAGACGTAACAAGTAGGGCAGTGGTTTGAAGAAGGAATACGCTCTGAAAAGAGAAATGGCGGTGACGAATCCGTCCGACTACTTGTTGTGACATCTATTTTTTTATAGGTGTCTTTTTTTATGCCCTGAAAGGAGTGATAAAGATGGGTAGTAGAGGAGCAAGTTCAAGAAAAAAATTGCCAAAATTTAGTAATGTTCCTAGAGTAGTTATTTTAAAGAATCAAAAAAATTAAAAAGGTATAGCGGGATATAATAGAGTAGATGATACTTTATATATAAGTGATAGTTTGAATTCAGAAGAGAGTATAAAAAGAAATCTTAGCTGATGGTTATTTCGCTTCTAAAAAAATTTTAAACGATATAATCACTCATGAATTAGCACATAAAAATGCATTGGGATAGTGCTAAAAAGGCTTTACAATAAAAAAAGAAAAAGATATATAATAACATAGAAGAAGCAAAAAAACATTTAGACGAAGATTTAATAAAGTATGTGAAAATGCAGAAAGCACAGATTTCTATTACGTAAAAAAATATAAGTCGAAACGCTTTTGATGCGTGGGAAATAAATAATATAAATGAAATAGTGGCAGAAGTAGCGGTATTGAATCAGAAACTAGAAGATAAAGAATTATTAAATAAAGTGAAAGGAGTATTAAAATGGAAATAATGACGTTACCTAGTAAAAGAAACCTTGATATTCTTTGATGAAATAATGCCATGGATAGTGAATAGAAAGCGAGAAAATGAAGTAACTTATATTTTTTTCAAAAGATACTCCTAAAGAAAAAAATTAGAACTATTCAATAAAAATAAAAGATAAGCTAAGATATAAAGTTAATGATTATATACTAGAAGATTAAACACTTAACATTTTTTTGTTAGGTGTTTTTATTATGTCAAAATGGAAATAAAACGTTTACTTTCCATTTTCAATTAAATAATTAATTTCAAAATGGAAAAAAATACACCCTTTTTTTCCGTTTTCGTCCCTAGACATGACGTTAAAAGGTCTTTTTATTATGTCAAATTAAACTAGCGTGGCTTATTTCTAAAAAGATAAGTGGTGCACAACTGATCAATAAGATTTAAGACTAGCGTGGATAAGGAGAAAAAACAATGAACAAACAATTTTTTTATTAAAACTAAACTTACAACACTTTGCAGATGAAGGAACAACGGAAACAGAAAAGCACTGAGTTTAAAAGCTCCTGCTACTCAATCTGAATTAGATAGCTATGTGAACAAGGCAGTACAAACAGCTTTAAAAAAATCAACAAGCGAAAAAAATGAAGCTATTTTTAAATTCACGAGTAGAAGAAGCTAAAGAAAAAAATAGAAGGGAGGGACTTAAAAAGTCCTAAATTTTTTTAAAAAAAGTTTAACTTTGTTTTAACTTTAGCAAGTATAGTGTATAATAATATAAGGGAAGCTATAAAAAAAGGAGACTAAAAAAATGAGAGTACTAAGAAGCTTACTATCTTTATTAATAGTATTAGCACTTTTTGGTGGTGGCATAACTTATGCATTAACACCAAGTGAGAGTATAAAAAAATAAAGAAAAAAATTAGCGAATGTTCAAGCGACAACTAGTTTAGTAGATATAAATAAGAATCTAATTTCGAATGTTTCTTTTTCAAATTCGAAACTATCGACATCGTTAAAACTTGATAATGATACATTTTTATCGATTTTAAAGAGTTCAGTTGCTAAGGATTCAGAACTACTTCAAGGTAGTTATGAGCTTGTTGGTAATCATATTGAGGCGAAGTTACCAGTAAAAATTAGGGCTGTGGGATACGATGATTACTGCTAATGTCAAAGTTGCAGGTGCAAATAATAGTGTGGATTTAGTATTGGAAGATGCAAAAATAGGTAAAGTACCAATTCCTGATTTTGCTTTGGAAAAATATCTTAAAGAAGCACTAACAGGGACTGGAGTAGGAGTTAAAGGTAATATAATTTCTATTAAGGCATTGTCTTTACCGGTTAATGTTGACGGAGTTGATGTTTCGGTGGGAATATTAATGTTACTGCTTCATTAACTCAACAACAAGTACTTCAATACACTGCTGATGCGCTAAAAAAACTTTAGAAGAGGATAAAAAAATAAATTAAGACTTTAGATAGGTGATATAGCATGGATAATAAGCGTATAAACTAGTTAAATATTAATATAAGTCTATGCAGTTATTAAATTTTTAACTAGAAGTAACATTGACTTTTTTTAAAAATCCAGGATTATAATATAGATAATAAAGAGATATTGAATATTCTCCCCTCAAAAATTTTTGGAGGATTGATCGACATCTTTTTATTTTTTTAGTAATAATGTCTTTAAATTTGTTATTTATTTAAAAAACATGATATAATAATATCAAATAGGAATAGCAATCGCATTCTCACTGGAGAGCGAGGGCTATTCTTTTTATTTTCACTAAAAATTATTTTGAAAAAAATAAATGCAGCTACTTCATAAAGACCACTAATAAAAATAGTTGTTGAAAAATAGATACTATAGATTATATAAGCTTGAAAAAAATCATAAAGTAAATCATTAGATAAATGTTTTTCAGATAATTTTAAATTAAATTCACATAAAACACTTGAAAGTTTATGATTTATGTAATATAATAAATCTATCGTAAATAAAAGACAAGGCGACTATGTGAAGTTTTTAGAGAGAAACTGGTTGGTGGAAAGTTTTATAGAAGCATGGAAGTTATCACTTTATTGAGTAATTATTTTAATAGAACAAACAAGTGCTCTTAGTAGGAGTTAAAAGAGGTGGTACCGTGGATACATTTCGCCCTCTATAACTTTTTGCTAGGATTTTTTTATTTTGAAAGGAGAAAAATGGTAGAATTAAAAAGATACATTATTAATGCCAAATACGAAGTTTCCAATGCGTGAAAATCTTCCAAATAAAGAACCTGAATTCCTAAAAACGTTGGGAAGAAATGGATTTATACAATAAAAATTTTAGAAAAAAATGCTGGGAAACCATCATACGTACTTCACGATGGACCTCCATATGCGAATGGTAACATCCACATTGGACACGCATTAAACAAAAATTTTTAAAAAGATTTTATCGTTAAATATAAAAACATGAACGGTTTTGTTTCACCATACGTTCCTGGTTGGGATACTCACGGTCTTCCAATCGAACAAGTATTAGTAAACAATGGTGTTGATAGAAAAATCTATGCCAGCTAATAAATTTAGAAATAAATGTAAAGATTATGCTTTAAAACAAGTTGATAAACAACGCGCTGACTTCAAAAAAACTTGGAGTATTAGGTGATTGGGATAACCCATACTTAACTTTAGATCCAAAAATTTGAAGCTGAACAAATCCGTGTATTCGGTAAAATGGTAGACAAAGGTTATATCTACAAAGGATTAAAAACCTATCTACTGGTCACCATCTTCAGAGTCTGCTTTAGCTGAAGCTGAAATTGAGTACCACGATCACACTTCACCATCTATCTATGTTGCATTTGACCTAGTTAGTGAAAATGGTGCAGTTGAAAAAGGAACTAAGTTTGTTATCCGGACAACTACTCCTTGGACATTACCTGCGAACTTAGGTATCGCTGTTCATCCAGATTTTGAATATCAAGTAGTTAAATACAATGGTGAAAGCTACTTATTAGCTAAAGAAAGAGTGGCGTTCTTAGCTGAAAAATTCGGTTGGGAAAACTACGAAACTGGTGAAGTATTAGTAGGTAAAGATTTAGAGTACTTACTATGTCAACACCCATTCTTAGACAGAACTTCTACATTAATCTTAGCTGATTATGTAACACTTGATTCAGGGACTGGTTTAGTACACACAGCTCCTGGACACGGGGTTGATGACTATCTTGTTGGTCAATTACAATACAAACTTGGAGTATTATCACCAGTTGATAACCAAGGTGTTCTTACTGAAGAAGCGGGGCAATTCGCTGGTAAATTCGTATTTGATGCGAACAAAGATATTATTGCTCACTTAGCTGAAACTGGAGCATTATTGCAACAAGAAGATATCACTCACTCATATCCACATGACTGGAGAAGTAAAAAACCAATTATCTTCAGAGCTACACCACAATGGTTCTGTTCTGTAGATGCTTTCCGTTCTGAATTATTAGAAGCTGTAGATAACACTAAATTCTACAGTGAATGGGGTAAACCAAGATTATATAACATGATCCGTGACCGTGGTGACTGGGTAATCAGTCGTCAACGTGTTTGGGGTGTGCCAATTCCTGTATTCTATGCTGAAAATGGAGAAGCTATCCTTGATATCGACTTAATCGAACACGTAGCGAAAATTTTCGAAGAAGAAGGATCAACAGTTTGGTTCTACAAAGAAGCTAAAGAATTATTACCAGAAGGATACACTCACCCAGGAAGCCCAAATGGTGAATTCACTAAAGAAATGGACATCATGGACGTATGGTTCGACTCTGGAACATCTCACCAGGGATGTTGTGCAATTCGCAAAGATTTAACTTACCCAGCTGACTTATACCTAGAAGGAAGCGACCAATACCGTGGATGGTTCAACTCTTCACTTATCACTTCTGTAGCAGTATCGGGTGTAGCTCCATATAAAGAGTTAGTATCTGCTGGATTCGTTATGGACGGAAATGGTAACAAGATGAGTAAGTCATTAGGAAACGTTATTTCTCCTAACGAAGTAGGTAAAGAACTAGGTGCTGAGATTATCCGTCTATGGTCTGCAAGTGTTGATTATACTCAAGACGTACGTATCTCTAAAGATATCTTAAAAACAAGTATCTGAAACATACAGAAAAAAATTAGAAATACTTTCCGTTTCTTACTAGGAAACTTATATAATGGAAACTTCAACAACCAAACAGACCTTCTTGCATATGAAGATCTCAGAAGAATTAGATAAATACATGGTTCTTAAGTTTGAAAAAAGTTGTTGCGAAAGTATTAGATTACTATGAAAACTATCAATTCAACAGTATTACTACTGAATTAATTAACTCTTTAATGTTGAATTATCTTCATTCTACCTTGACTATGGTAAAGATATTCTTTACATCGAAGGTGAAGATTCTCACAAACGCCAAAGTATGTTAACAGTTCTTTACACAGTATTAAGTAAATCTGTTAGATTATTCGCACCGATTCTTTCATTCACAGCAGAAGAAGTTTTTTTGATAATATGCCATATGAAGATGCTGAATCAGTTCACTTAACTGACTTCCCAGTTAAAAACTTAGTTGATGATGCAGCTTTAGAAGCAAAATGGGATAAACTTCTAGAAGTTCGTGATGATGTGAACAAAGCATTAGAAGAAAGTCGTAATGAAAAAGTTATCGGTAAATCTTTAGAAGCAGCTGTTGAAGTATACAGTAACGATGCGGAAGTTGTTGAGTTATTAAACTCTGTAGCTAACTTAAACCAATTCTTTATCGTTAGTAAAGTAGCTGTTAAAGAAAATGATGGTGTAACTTATGATCTTGCTACTGTAAAAGTAACTAAAGCAGAAGGACACCGTTGTGAACGTTGTTGGAACATCGTTGATGAAGTGAACGAAGAAGGACTATGTCCACGTTGTGCTAGCATCTTAAATAAATAATAGAATAATTTTACAAAGAACTTAGGTTAATTTTTTTAATCTAAGTTCTTTTTTTATAAGAGTCCAAAAAATGGACAGATAGATTGATATAATTAAATCATCAAATAAAGAGGTGATTTAAAATGGAAAAAGATTATATTACAATTACGGGAATGGAATATTATTTTTGGAAATAAAGTGTTTAAAGTAGGAGATGTTATAAGCTGTGAAAAAGAGTTTGATAACGATTATGATGAAGAAGCAATAAAAGTTATGATGAAAACTTTTTGGTAAGGTTGGATACGTAGCTAATTCAAGTCATACTGTGGCAAAAAGGTACAAAAAGTGCAGGAAGAATCTATGACAAAGTGGGAGATAAGTTCTTTGTAAGAGTATGTTTTGTTACTGGTGGATCTGTAATTGCAGAAGTATTAAAAAAAGAGAAGAAAAATAATTATAAAAATGATAGAAAAATCGTAAATAGTTGTTATTATATACATAAGTGTATATAAGGAGCAATTTTTATGGAAAAAAAGGAAGATATCAAAAAAATTAAAGTTATTATACTTATTAGAAATATTAAGAGATTATAGTGATGAAAAATACTTATTTAAGTGTTAAAGAGTTAACAAACTTACTTTTTAAAAAAATGAAATAGTTGTAGAGAAAAAACTTTATACAAAGATATAGAATTATTACAAGATTATGGATTCAATATTGTAGTTGAAAAAAATGGTCGTGAAAAATACTTATGCTTTAGTAGAAAGAGAGTTTTGAACTTGCTGAGGTTAAAATGCTGATTGATGTTATTCAGGCGAGTAGGTTCTTAACTGCGAAAAAAATCAAGAGATTTAATTCTAAAGTTGAAGAAATTAGCGAGTAAAACAACAGGCACAAAAAAATTCAAAAGGCAGGTATATTCTTTTGAAGAGAATAAATATATAAACGAAAAATATTTATTATAATGTTGATGCGATTCACAATGCGATTGCGGAAAAATAAGCAAATCAATTTCAATTATTGGCAGTGGAATCATAAAAAAACAAATGGTTGACAGGAAAAAATGGTGAAGTTTATAACGTTAGTCCATTCGCCTTAGTATGGAATGATGAAAATTATTATATGGTTGGTTATGATAACAAAAACGGATTTAATAAAGAATTATCGTGTTGATAAAATGCGCAGTGTTGTTATCGCTGATGCTGATAGAGTAGGGCACGCTCAGTTTCAAAAAGAAGATATATCGAGTTATTCTAAAAAATATTCGGTATGTATGGAGGAAACTTAGAAAAATGTGACTTTAGAATTTAAGGAGTCCTTAATAGGAGCAGTCGTTGATAGATTCGGTAAAGATATTATTATTCACAAAAATAGGTAATGTATATCAAACTTCTGTTGAAGTAATGTGTAGTAGTCATTTCTTAGGGTTGGATTTTTCTCTTTAGGTAGTGATATTGAAATATTAGCACCTCAAAATGTTAGAGACTTATATGTGAGGGAAGTAGAGGTGTTGTTGAATAAATATAAATAAATGAGAAGGTTGAAAAAATGGATAAAAAATATAGTTTTATTGGATATTATTGAAACTAAGGTTGCTAATGTTTTTGTCAGTTTTCATTAAAAAGGATAAATGTGACTGATAGACTTGAAGTTATTGATGATGTAGATTTTCATCAAAAAATAGATTCAGGTGAATATTTATTTGATTTAGAGAATACATTAGAAAAATTATTTTAACAATTTACCATTGGATATTGATGTGAAAAATTTTTTTGTTTGGTATAAAGAAAAAAAGGGAATTAATAGAGAAATATTTTCTTTTCTAAGTTATTATAAATTTGAATATATTCAAGCTAAGATAATTAAGGTAGGATTAACAAATAGTAATAATCCAGTTAATTATACGTTAAAAAAATGTATTGAAATTATTAGAAATCAAATATGATAAATTTAAACTTGGTGTTCCTAGATATGCAGTAGATATTTTTATCAAATTTTTGAGAGACTTTTAGTTTATTTTTGAACATAAAAAGCGAAATTAGTGCTTTTTGTAAGATGGATAGTGGCTTGATTCACGACTCGTCTTGCAGAACATTAAAAAAATCGAATGATAAGCCTTCTTTAGATTGGATGGAGTTTGTTTGGGGGATTATCGTTTTTGTAAACATTGTTGTAGTTTTGAGATTAAAGGACCCTTTTACAAGGATATGTCAAATGAACAACTGAAAAGTGAAGGTATTTTTTTCTAAAAATATTAAAATTAGTAAAGATATTGGAGGAGTTTGTGATGAAGGGAATGTTATTAAAGAAGATGTCATTATAAATGAAGATTCTGAGCAAACTGTTTCAAGTATAGATACTGAAAAAGATGATGTTATAGACGATACGTTAAAAGGAAATTGATGAAATTATTAATAGCAAGAAAACAGAGTATGTATGCTTTACCTAATGGTGAAAAATAGTTATTTTTAAAGCTAATGATACATTAAATAATAATATTAAAAATCTTATGAATAAGCAAAAAACTGAAAGTTCTGCTTTTGAAGAATAATGCTATTAATTATCAAATATTACTATTTAAAAATCGAGCGAACTTGGTGAGAGTAAAGTACTGGATGAATTAAAATATAGTTTTTATCCTATGAATATTATTAAAGATATTTCGATTAATATTGGAGAATTTCATTGCCGATTGATTTTCTAATTATAACTAAAAAAGTCTATGTATTTGATTGAGTGTAAAAAAACAATGGAGCAAATTTGAAAAATTGATTCTACTGGAAGTTTTTATCCGGTTAAAGAAGGAAAAAGAATCGTATTTTTTTAGTGTATTAAATCAAATAGAAAGACAAAAATGATTTTTGGAGCAATTAGATTTTGATGTAGATATAAAGAATATTCATCCTATAATTGTTTATGCGAACGAGGAAACTGGAATAGAAATCGAAGATGAAACTATTTTAAGAGGAATTGATGTAATTAATTTAGATCGTTTAAATAGTTTGATTAGAGAAAAAGAAAAAGACCTAGAAGAAATCTATTGTGAAGAAGAAATAGAAAAAATTAAAAAATAAACTTTTGAATCCTATTTTGAAAAATAGTGACTATGTTGAAGAAAAATTCTAAGAAGTGGGACGAGTTTGAACTTAGAATGCAATTGGAAAAAGAATATAAATGAGAAAAAAAGCATTGGAGAAAATAGCTGAAAAGAAATTCAACAAAAAGTATAAAAGAAAAATAATGATGGTTCTAAAATTTCACGTGATGAATTTGGAGAAATATTGGAGAAATACTTAATAAGAAAAATCAGAAAAACTAGGTGTAACCACTACTTTTTTAATGACAGAAATGATGAAGGATGAGGTATTAGAGAAAAATGCCAACAACAGTTGCACAGTTATCTAAAATTGTTGGTTAGTAATAGTGTATTTTTCCATAAAATATCAAGTGATTTGCTATCGATGATTAATAATATTAAGCCAGTGATGAGCTAAATAGTATGAAATAAAATAAGCTGCGATATAAAAACAAAAATTTTTTAAGAAAAAAATGTTTTATGTCGCTCTTATTATTCCTATTATAAATTTTAGAAATTTGTAAATTCATTTTTGCATTTTTTTGAATATGAGGAGTGTACTTTAATATCAACCTAAAAATCGCGTTATAGTGGTTGCTTTTAAAGATGAATGGATGATATAATAAGGAGATGAATTATAATATAATTATAATAGGATTATAAAATCATTAATAAGAAAATATGTCGGAAGGAAAAATATTAATGGCTATTTTTAGGAAAAATATTTGATGCTAACAAAAGAGAAGTAAAAACTTAGCGAAATTAGCGGATAAAGTATTAGCTAAAGATGAAGAGTATTCAAATCTTAGCGATGAACAATTACAAGATAAAAACTGAAGAATTTAAAGCTTATATTGAAGAACAAAGAGAAAAAGGAAAATCGACAGCTGATATACTAGATAAAATCTTAGTAGATGCTTTTGCTGCTGCTCGTGAAGGAGCATTCCGTTCATTAGGTATGAAACCTTATAAAGTTCAAATTATGGGTGGTATCGCACTACACCGTGGGGACATCGCAGAGATGAGAACTGGGGAAGGTAAAACACTTACTGCGACAATGCCTGTTTATTTAAATGCATTAGCAGGAGAAGGTGTGCACGTTGTTACAGTTAACGAATACTTATCTCAACGTGATGCTCAAGAAATGGGAGTTTTCTACAACTACATGGGGGCTTTCTGTAGGGCTTAACTTAAACTCTCTAAACTCAGAAGAAAAAAAGAGCGGCTTATAACGCCGATATTACATACTCAACAAACAATGAGTTGGGATTTGACTACTTAAGAGATAACATGGTAAAAACTGTTGAAGCTCGTGTTCAACGTCCATTAAGTTACGCTGTAATCGATGAAGTTGACTCAGTTCTTATTGATGAAGCACGTACGCCTCTTATTATCTCAGGTGAAGGACAAGAATCAACTTCACTATACCAAGTAGCAAATGCATTTGTTAAAACTTTGAAAAAAGCAGAGGAAGAAGATGGAAGTGATGGAGATTATACTTTAGATATTAAAACTAAAGCTATCCAACTTTCTGAAAATGGTATCGATAAAGCCGAAAGTTACTTCGGATTAAAAAATCTTTATGATTTAAAAAATGTTGATTTAACTCACCATATTAACCAAGCATTAAAAGCAAACTATACTATGTCATTAGATGTAGACTATGTTGTTGCTGAAGATGGAGAGGTTTTAATCGTTGACCAATTTACAGGACGTACTATGCCTGGACGTCGTTTTTCTGAAGGATTACACCAAGCTATAGAGGCTAAAGAGGGTGTGCCAATTCAAAAAGAAAGTAAAACAATGGCAACTATTACATTCCAAAACTTCTTTAGAATGTACAAAAAACTTAGTGGTATGACAGGGACTGGTAAAACAGAGGAAGAGGAATTTAGAAACATTTATAACATGTTTGTTACAACAATTCCTACAAACAGACCTATCCAAAGGATTGATGCTCCAGACTTTATTTATTCAAACATGGAAGCTAAATTTAATGCCGTAGCTCAAGAAGTTAAAGAATGTTATGATAGAGGACAACCAGTTCTTTTAGGTACTGTTTCTATTGAAACGAGTGAATTAGTATCTAAACTATTATATAGATATGGAGTACCTCATAAAGTTCTTAATGCTAAACAAAATGAAAGTGAAGCGGAAATTATCAAACAAGCTGGACAACGTGGTTCAGTAACTATTGCGACTCAACATGGCTGGTCGTGGTACGGATATTAAAACTTGGAGAAGGTGTTCGTGAATTAGGTGGACTTGCTGTTATTGGTACAGAGCGTCACGAATCACGTCGTATTGATAATCAGCTACGTGGTCGTTCCGACGTCAAGGAGACCCAGGTTATAGTAGATTCTATCTTTCTTGAAGATGAGCTTATGGTTCGTTTCGGTGCTGATAGATTACAAAAATCATGGGGAAAGATGATGATACACCTCTTGAAAGTAGAATGGTAAGCAGATCTGTTGAAAAGTGCTCAAAAACGTGTTGAAGGTAACAACTATGATTCACGTAAACAAGTACTTCAATATGATGACGTATTACGTAAACAACGTGAAATTATGTATGCGGAAAGAAATGAAGTACTAGAAAATGAAGTAGTTACTGAAATTATTCAAGAAATGATTGGAGATGCGGTAGATAAAAACTATTGCCTATATTACTGAAAAATCTTGAAGTTCATAGCGAAAAAGAAGAAACAGAAGAAATTATTAAATCACTTAATGAAAAATTCTTAGGTCTAAAAACCTATTACTGATAGTGAATATGCTGATGTAATGAGTGATGATGAAATTGTGAGCTTGTAATTCATAGAATTAACCTAGAACTTGCTGAGAAACGTGAGTTGCTTTGGTGATGAAACTATGAATTCATTTGAAAAAATATCTTACTTAATGCTATCGATGACAGATGGACTGATCATATTGACCAAATGGATCAACTTAGAAAAGGGATTTTCCTACGTTCATATGGGACAAATTGATCCGCTTCGTGAGTATAAAACTGAAGGACATGAAATGTTTGAATACATGATTGATGATATTCAAGTAGAGGTTGTTACTAATCTAATGCGTATTAGAGTAGAACGTCATGAAGAAATCGAGATGAAACAAGAACCAACGAACCTTGTTACTAACGATCATAAAGAACATATTGCTCGTGGTCCAATTAAGAGTGCAACTCGTGAAGAGAAAAAGCTCGTATAGAAGAACGTAAACAACGTATTAAAGAGTTAAAAAGCTCAAAAAGATAAAGAGACTAATTAATAGTTAGGAAAAGAAGGAGACTTGAAAATAGGTTTCCTTCTTTTTAATGGCTAATAATATATTTTAGGAGGTAGTATTATGAAAAAATATAGAAAAACTAAGAGAAATAATAAAGTCTAATGACAATATTGTCTCTTTGGCGGTGCTGGTGTTTCTACTGAATCGGATATCCCTGATTTTTAGAAGTGCTAATGGTGTATTTAATGTTCAATTAAATCGTCATTTTACACCCGAGCAACTTGTTTCTAGAACGATGTTTGTAAAGTATCCTGTAGATTTCTTTGATTTTTATAAAAAACACTTAGTGTACCCGGAAGCTAAACCTAATAAAGCACACTTTTTATTTAGCAAAAATTAGAAGAACAAGGAAAAATTAAGAGCAGTAATAACACAAAAATATAGATACACTTCACGAACAAGCAGGAAGTAAAAATGTCTTGAAACTACACGGAAGTGTTGATGCTAATTATTGTACAAAATGTAAGTCGTTCTATAATTTAGAAGATTTTTGGCAAAAATGAAGATATACCAAGCTGTGATAAATGTGGTGGAGTAATTAAAACCGTATGTTACTCTGTATGAAGAAGAATTGATATGACGGTATTTAATGCTGCGATTAATTTTATCGAAAAAGCTGATGTATTAATTATTGGCGGTACGTCTTTAAGTGTGTATCCTGCAGCAAAATCTCTTACATTATTTTAGAGGTAAACATCTAGTAGTAATTAATAAAACTTCAACACCTCAGGACAATATGGCTAACTCGGGTTATTAATGATAAGATTGGAGAAGTTTTCAAAAATTAGAAGAAAGAGAAGGTGATGTAGATGTATTTATTTAGAAAACTGGGTTGGTTTATGAAGTTAGAAAAAAGACGTTATTCTATCGGGATAATTGCTCTTATCTTAGTAAGTATTTTTAACTTGATTCCACCGAAAGTTATCGGAACTGTTATCGATAAAATCGAAGCTGGAAATTTAACAAATGCTCAGTTGTTCTTAAATGTTAGCTATCTTGTATTAGCGGCACTTGCAATGTACGCACTTCGTTATGTTTGGCGTGTTTATATTTTCGGTGCAGCATATAACCTAGGGAAGAATCTTAAGGTCAAGACTATTCGAACACTTTTACTAAGATGTCTCCATCATTTTTCCAAAAATATCGTACTGGTGATTTAATGGCGCATGCGACAAATGATATAAATTCGGTTGCTATGGTTGCTGGTGTGGGGGTAATGTCTGCGGTTGATGCAAGTATTACAGCATTAGTAACATTGTTTACAATGATATTTTTTTAATTGATTTTAAGTTGACTTTAATAGCCATTATTCCATTGCCATTTTTAGCTTATGCAACTAATTATATTGGTGATAAAAACTATGAGAGTTTTGAAGAGGCTCAAGAATCTTTTTTCAGATTTAAACAATAAGGTTCAAGAAAGTGCCTCCGGGATAAAGGTTACTAAATCATTTGGTTATGGTAATGATGAAATTAAAAATTTTAGAGAAGTTAATAATAGAGTATTTGAAAAAGAATGTTATTGCAGCCAAGTATAATTCATTATTTGACCCGATGGTGTTGATATTTGTTGGAATATCTTATACACTGACTCTTTGTTTTTGGTGGAATTTTCATTTCAAATGGTGATTTATCAGTTGGTGAATTGGTTACTTTTTGTAACGTATTTAGATATGTTAGTGCTACTACTTCAGGCGATTGGTTGGTTATATAATATATCGCAACGTGGAGAAGTATCTTATAAACGTATTGAGAGTTTATTAGCTGAAGTTAATGAAGTAGATACTAACCCTAGACAGTAAAGTTAAAGCTGAAAAATGGAAAACTAGAATATAATATAGAAAAACTTCGAGTTTGAAGAAGGTAAGACGGTGTTAAGGGATATTAAGTTCGCTATTGAAAAAGGAGAAACACTTGGTATTGTAGGTGTTACTGGTGCAGGTAAAACTACATTATTAAGATTGCTGCTTAGAGAATTTAATATTAATTCGTAATATAATACTTAATAACAGAGATACTGCTGAATATAGTTTGAGTGATTTAAGAAAACTTATTGGATATGTTCCACAAGATCAAGTATTATTCGCTATGTCAATTAAAGAAAAATATCCGTTTTTGCTAATCCTCTTATTGATGATAAGAAGGTAGAAGAAATTACGAAAATTTGCGGTCTGTACGATGATATTATGGCTATGCCAGATAAATTCGATACGATTGTAGGAGAAAAAGGAGTTAGTCTTTCTGGAGGTCAAAAACAACGTCTAGCAATGAGTCGTGCTTTGATAATTAATCCGGAGATTTTAATTCTTGATGATTCATTATCTGCAGTTGATGCTAAGACAGAACATATCATTTTAGAGAATTTAAAAGAGCAACGTAGTGGTCAAACTAACATAATCACTGCTCATAGACTTTCCGCTGTTGTGGAAGCTGATTTAATAATTGTTTTAGGTGATGATACGATTATTGAAAAAGGTACGCATGATGAACTTATTGCTAATAATGGTTGGTATAAGGAAACTTATGAAAGTCAACAAATGGAAGAAAGCTTGAAAGGAGGTAGTGATGATGTCGAAAAGTAAGACGTTTTTTAGATTAATGCGCTATATGTTTAGATATAAAAAGTTTATCGGTATTAGCGTTATTATTTATATTATTGACTTCTATTGTAGCGACAGCGATTCCTCTTTGGCTCAATATTATATTGATAATTTTATAACGAAAAATATAGCTAAAGCAGGGTTATATATATTAATAATTTATTTTGGATTATTTATACTGGAGAGTTGTATTTACATTTTTAGGAGAGTTTTATTTTGCAAGAGTAGCGCATAGTATAGTTAGAGATTTGAGAAATGATAGTTTTATTAATCTTCAAAAATTAGTGTCATATTTCGATAAAACTCCTGTAGGTTCTATTGTATCAAGATTAACTAATGATACTCAAGCAGTTGCGGATATGTTTGGGACGATCTTCTCTAGTTTCTTAAATACTATTCTTATGTTTATCGTGACACTTTCTGCGATGATTGCTCTGAGTTGGCAACTGACAATTTATATGATATTATTCATACCTGTTATGGTTAGTTCGGTTTATGTGTATCAGAAGTTATCTAGTAAACTTGTAGAGATTTCACGAGCGAAAAATTAGTGAGATGAATACGAAGTTATCCGAATCAATCGAAGGTATGAAAAATTATTCAAGCATTCAACCAGGAACAGCGATTAATAAAATGAATTCGGTGAGGTTAATAATGAGCATCTTCGTTATTATACTAAATCATTAAAAGTTGATAGTTTATTACTGAGACCTGCAATGGCTCTATTTAAAGTATTAGCGTATGGAGTTATAGTTATGTACTTCGGTCTAAGTTTTGAAAGTGCTGGATTTACAGCTGGGATAATTTATGCATTTATTCAATATACGAATCAACTCTTCAATCCTTTTAATAGAGTTAATGCAAAAACTTTTCAATTCTTCAAACATCTATAATTTCTGCGGGGCGAGTGTTCACGTTAATAGATAATGATGAATATGAGCCACAACAAAAAGATGGAGATTTTGTTATTTCAAATGGTGATATTGAGTTCAAAAATGTTAGTTTTTCATACGATGGCAAACGTGATGTTCTTAAGAATATTTCATTTAGTGTAAAAATGGTGAAAGTATAGCATTTGTCGGTGCTACTGGTTCGGGAAATCATCGATAATGAATCTTTTCTTAAGATTTTATGATTTTGATAGAGGCTAAAATTCTTATAGATGGAGTTGATATAAAAGAGTATAGTGCTGAGACAATTAAGAAGTAGTACAGGTCTAGTTCTACAAGATCCGTTTTTATATCACGGTACGATAGAATCTAATATTAAAATGTATAATGAAAAATTTAACAAGAGAAGATGTTATTGAAGCGGCGAAGTTTGTTGATGCACATAATTTTATCGATAAACTTGAAGATAAATATGATAGCATAGTAACAGAAAGAGGTTCGACATTTTCTTGTGGTGAGAGACAACTTCTTACATTTGCTAGAACAATAGCTAGTAAACCGAAAAATTCTTATCCTTGATGAAGCAACGGCTAATATAGACTCTGAAACTGAAGATATAATTCAAAATTCACTTGAAAAAAATGAGAAGGTAGAACTACTATAGCAATAGCACACAGACTTTCTACTATTCAAGATTCAAATTGTATCTATGTATTGGATAAAGGTGAAATAATAGAATCGGGTACACATGAAGAATTATTGGCAAGAAAAGGTAATTATTACAAAATGTATCAGCTTCAAGCGGGTATGATAAATAAATAGTAATTAACAGCGGAGGTGATTCAAAAATCGATTTCTCTGAAATAATGATGTTTGAGTCACTTTCTTTTTAGTTTTATGAAATAAAAAAATATAATTATATATGATAAAGGTTAACGTAAATTTAAAGTGTTAACTTTTTTTGTTTTATTAGCTTGCAGTCAGTGATAGTGTGAATGTATAATTGCATTGTTAATTAGTGTTAATGTATATATTTCTTGAATTTGAAGTTGAAAAAGGTTACAATTAATGTATTGAATATTAAAATTGAAAAAGAAAAAAGATTATGAAAAGTATTTATATGAAAGAAGGCGAAAAAGGTGAGGAAATTTTTAGGGGAAAAAACACAACAAATTTTCATTAAGAAAGTTAACTATTGGAGTTTGTTCGATGACAATAGGTTCATTTTTCATGATTCCTGTTATGAATGGCGATAGTAATATAATAAAAGTACCACTGATAATGCAGTAGTTCACTACAAGTATGTAGGTGAGGATAATTTAACAGATAAAGAAAAAGAATTAATAAAAAGAAGTACCTAATGTGGTTAGTAGTACAGAAGAAACATATTATTTAGTATTCAAACCGGCAAAAAACAACACAATTAAATAAATTACATAATACCGGCTTAAATTATGGTGTTGGTAGTATGTTATTAGGTGGACTTTTGGGGCTTGTTGTAGTGGTAGTTGCAAAGTACGAAATAAAAAGTAAGATACTTTCAATATTATTAGTGACAAGTATGGGTGTAACTTCTATAGAATTACCTGCTCGTGCTATGGAAAATCTTGAGTTATCTGTATATAATATGAATTATAATTTAAAAGTTGGAGATAGACTTCCTGATATTTCTTCAATCCCAGGGTATAGTTTTGTTGGATTTATAAAAAAATGAATTAGAGAGTAATGTATATGAAAAAAAGTAGATAGTATAAGTAAAGTAGAAAAAGCAACCAAATAAACAGCAAATTGTTAATAATGATAAAAAAATTAGATTCTTTAAAAAGTTTTAATAATTTAGAAAAGAAAAAAATGAAGAATATATTAAAAAAATAATAAGCAGTTAGATAATGTTAAAAAAAGATAAAAGATGTTCAGGTTAAACCTAACGGTGTTAATACTGTTAATCCTGAAGATGAGGTGATGTCCGGAAAATTGACTAAGCCTGAATTGGTATATGAAGATAAAACTGTAGAAACGAGCTTGGCATATAATCGAGTAATTGAAAATAATTCAGAGTTGGCTGAAGGAACTACAAGAATAAAACAACAAGGAAGATTAGGGAAAAATTGACGTTATTAGAGTATTTACTATTGAAGGAAAAGAAGTTTCAAAAGAAATTCTATCATCTAAAACAGTAGAACCTATTTCTGAAATAGTTGAAAGAGGTACTAAAAAGTAAATAATGTTCCTAAATCAACTGGAGCTAAGCTAGTAAAAGCCGGCGGTAGAAGAAAAGTCTGAATACACAGGGGCACAAGCTGGAGCAATAGTAGAACCGGAGAAAGTAGAATCACCGAAGGCATATACAGGAGTACAGGCTGGAGCAGTAGTAGAACCAGAGAAAGTAGAATCACCAAGAGAATATACAGGAGTACAAGCCGAGCAGTAGTAGAACCGGAGAAAGTGAAGTCACCAAGAGAGTATACAGGGGTGCAAGCTGGAGCGATAGTAGAACCGGAGAAAGTAGAGCCTCCTAGAGAGTATTCGAAGTATTGAACAGCCAAGTGCCGAAGAGACTAAAACCAAATAATAAAAAAATACTAATACACCGAAGAAATGAGTATTCAGAAAAATCTAGTGCATTAATTAATATGAACTTTATTACAGATTCGTCGAAGGGAACTGGAGTGGGATCAGCTACTTTTATTGCATCAAATGTACTTTTAACAGTAGCTCATAATTTCATTAATAATTCTGCTGATAACACTACGGGTGAATTTATAGGTGATAAATCTAAAAACGTATATGAGTGGGTGACTCTGATGGACAAAAAGGAACATTTACCGCTAATGATATTCATTTTTATAATAAAAAGATTATCCAAAAGGATTTTATCTATGATTTAGCAGTGATTAAATTACCTGAATCAACTGGTAGAGAACATGCGAACTTAGTAGAAAAATTACTCGAAAAGTAAATATTAATGATAAGTTAAATGTTTATGGTTATCCTAAAGGAGAGTATGCTCACTTAAAAGATGCTACAGTTGAAATGGAACAAAAAAATATGCGAATAATACCTACGGTGTTCAATATCAAGGTGGGAATCCTGGTATGAGTGGTGGAGGAATATTTAATACTAATGGTGAAGTCATTGGTGTACACCAAATGGCGCACAAAATCGCTCAGGTGGATTAATATTATCACCCTACACAATTAGACTGGATTAGAAGTATTATAAATGGTAAAGAAATTACCCCAGTATATGATGAACTTTATCGTCATAAAGATGAGAAAAAAAGATGATGTTAAAGAAGAAAAAGAAGTTATTAAGAAATTAGAACTTAGAAATATATCTTCAGTAGAGCTATATTCTAAAGAAGGTGATAAGTATCGTCATGTACCTTCATTAGCTTCTGTTCCAAATGATTCAAAAAAATTACTTCATGAAAGTAAAATCAGAGAACTTTAAAGATGTGATGTTGCTAGTTACAAGCATTACTAATGCTAATAAAGATAATAGAGATGTTTATAAAATAGTAGCGAGTGTAAATAATCTGATACAGCATGAAAATAATAATGTACTAGAAAAATTATACATACTATTTACCAAAAACAGTACAAAAGTGAAGCGGGTGTCTATGCATCATTTAAAAATTTAGTAGACGCAATGAATAGAGATCCTTATGGAGAGTTCCGTTTAGGTGCAACTATGGATGCTCGTGAAGTCGAACTTCCAGATGGTCAAGAAAGTTATGTGAAAAATGAATTTCATGGAAAAATTAATAGGTCAAAAATAGTAATAAGTATTATGCTATATACAACCTGAAAAAGCCATTATTTAATGTTTTAAGTAATGCTACAGTTCAAAATCTTTCATTAAAAGATGTCAATATTTCAGCAAAAGAAGATGCTGCAACATTAGCGAAAGAAGCGAAAAATAGGACGGAAATTAGTAATGTTCATGCTAATGGAGCAATTGCTGGTGAACATGGTATAGGAGGATTAGTATCACAAGTTAATAATTCTACTATTTCTAACAGTAGCTATTCAGGTAGAATAACTAATACATATAAAACAGTTGCTAGTTATCAAATCGGAGGTTTAGTAGGTAAACTTTCTGGGGCGAACGGCTTAATTGATAAATCAATAGCATCAATAGATTTGGCTTCAAACGCGACACGAGGAGACCAGTCTATTGGCGGAATAGCTGGTGCGGTAATTGATAATGCGGTGATAAGTAGTAGTTATGCTGAAGGGAAATTAACAACGTTCAACCTTTGCAAAACGTTGGTGGTGTAGTTGGTGACCTTTGGGATCCAGAAGGCGGATTAGAAAAATCTGGAAAATTATTTAATGTACTAAGTGATGTTAATGTTACAAACGGTAATGCTATAGCGGGTAAACATTTTGATCATATGAAAGCAACTAATGTTTATAGTAATAAAAATAATAAGGTTGTGAATGTAGTACCGGAGGATGATGAAATCTTAACTAAGGATTCTAATGTTCAAAAGAGGAGAAGTATTAGAAGACGCACAGATTAGAGAGAAAAAAGGTTGCTTTTGTATCTAGAAATACTATTAAAAACAGAAGATTTTAATTTCTTCTAGATATGTAACTGACTATAGAAGTCTTGAGAATGCTGTTTTATCTAAGGAAAAAGTATATAAAATATAGAAAAACTATTACCGTTCTATAATAGAGAGACAATAGTTAGTACGGGAATTTAGTAGAGACAAGTAGTAATCTTTATAATAAAGAATTATTGTCAGTAGTTCCAATGAAAGATAATGAAGTAATTAGTGACATTAACAAATACAAATCAACTATAAATAAACTATTACTATATTACGCGGACAATACATCAGAGAAACTTAATGTAAATTATCAAAGTGATTTTTTTCAAATGTAGCAGAGTATAGAATAGATGGTACAAATTTAATTTATACACCGAATACATTACTTCGCAATTATAATAATATTTTTAGATGAAGTATTACCAACATTAAATAGTGTAGAATATAAATCAGACGCAATTAGAAAAGTATTAGATGTTTCAAATGATGTTAGTTTAACAGAACTATATTTAGAAGAACAATTCAATACTACAAAAAGATAATTTGAGAGATAGTTTAACGAAACTACTACTGCAGATGCTGTAATAGTGGAAAATAACAATAAGGTAATAGATAATTATGTAATTGAAAAATAAAAATAATAAAGAAGCTCTACTTTTTAGGATTAACATACCCTAGAGCGTTGGTACAATTTCAAATATGGTGAAAACAAAAGCAAAAGATTTAGTTATGTATCACTTGGATTTCTTCGGTAAATCAAATAGTTCGGCGTTAGATAATGTTATCGAATTAGGTAAACTGGATATAATAATTTACTAGCCAAAAATAATGTTATAACTTATAACGTATTATTAGCGAAAAATTATAAAACTAATAATTTATTTGATGCATTAGAAAAATATAGAAAAAGCATTCGTGCCAAATAAAAACAAATAACGAATGGTTTAAAGAGCAAACTAAAAGCCTATATTGTAGAAGAAAAAAATCTACTATTCCGTGAGTTAGCGAAAAACAATCAAAAGCAGGTACTCCGCAATCTATAGGGGTATATGATAGATTAACTAGCTCATCATGGAAATATCCTAGTATGGTATTGCCGCTATTAACATTACCTGAAAAAAATCGGTGTTTATTATAGCGAACATTTCTACAATAGGATTTGGTGCTTATGATAGATATAGAAGCAAAGAACATCCAGCAGGAACAAATTTAAGTGAGTATGTTGAAACAAAAGCTAAAAGAAGCGGCTGTTAGATTTAGAGATCACTATGATTATTGGTATAAAATATTAGATGATAAAAATAAAGAAAAATTATATAGAAGTGTTCTAGTCTATGATGCATTTAGATTTGGTACAGATGAAAAAGAAGATAAAGATACATACCAAGCAACTTTTGAAACTAATCATCCAGCAATAAAACATTTCTTCGGTCCAGCAGGAAATAATGTTGTTCATAATTCTAATGGAGCATACGCTACAGGGGATGCATTTTTACTATATGGCATATCGTATGCTTGATAAAGATGGTGCGGTAACTTATACACAGAAATGACGCATAACTCAGATAGAGAAATTTATCTTGGAGGATATGGAAGAAGAAATGGACTTGGACCAGAGTTTTATGCTAAAGGATTGTTACAAGCTCCTGATCATCCATACGATCCTACTATTACGATTAACTCTATATTGAAATATGAAGAAGCAGAAAATCCAACTAGACTTCAGGTAAAAGATCCTACGGAACGATTTAAAAATGCAGAAGATTTGCAAAAATATATGCATAATATGTTTTGATGTAATTTATATGCTGGAATATCTAGAAGGAAATGCTGTTGTTAACTTAGATATTTCTAAGAAAATGAGTTGTTGAGAAGAATAGAAAATAAATTTGAAACAGATCCAGATGGAAGTAGAGTTTATACACCAATGTTATTCGTTATTTAAATACTAGTGAACTTAGTAAATTAACTACATTTAATAGTTTAATAGAAAATGATGTTATTACAAGAAGAGGGTATGAAAACGGAAATGATGATACCTTTAAACGAAATGGCTATTATACAATTAAACTATTTTCACCAATATACGCAGCTTTTAAATAATAATGAAGGAACACCGGGTGATTTAATGGGACGTCGTATGGCGTTTGAATTGTTAGCTGCAAAAGGATTTAAAGATGGAATGGTACCATATATTTCTAATCAATATGCAGAAGAAGCGAAAGCAAATGGTCATGTTATTACATCATATGGTAAAGTAATCGGTAATGTAACCGATAAGTTAGTGCTTGAGAAAAGTATTTGATAATCGTTACTCATCTTGGGTAGACTTTAAAAAAGCAATGTATAATGAGCGAATAGCTAAGTTTAATAATCTAATAAGTATTAGCTTTTATAATCCAAATGTAAGTTTCTCAAGAAATAGTAAGGTGACAATAACTAATATAGATATGTTCGTAATATGATTACTGAGGCTGTTAAAGCTGATGCAGAGGATGAACTAGCGAAAATGTATCTTGAACAAAGCAGAGTTCATAAACTTAAACAAGCGATCTTTAAAAGCATATTTAGATAAAAACTAATGATTTTAGAACATCAATATTTGGTGAACAGTAATCTAGTTTTTGATTAGATATAAAAATAAATGAGGGGTTGACTCGAAAAATCTTGTTTCTCGAAATCATGATTTTTGGGTCACTCCTTTTATTTATATTTATTATAATGAATATAAATATTTAATACCTAATATAGTAGGATAGCACGATAATAATTTGTGATATAATAAAACTATAAAAAATTTAAGGAGAATTTGAATATGATAAAAGTTGAAGTGGTTGCTAATAGTGTGCAGGATTGTAGTATGGCGCAAAGTGAAGGTGCGGATAGAATAGAGTTAATTAGTGCAAGTTATCTAGGCGGATTAACAACGACAACAACTGTTCTAGATATGGCTATAGAAAATGGAGTAAAAATACCTATAATGGCGATGGTTAGAAACTTTTAGGGGAGGTGGTTTTTTTGTTATTCTGAAATAGAGAAAGAACAAATGTATAGAGAAGCAAGAGAACTGCTAAAAACATGGAGCTAAGGGTATAGTATTTGGATTTCTTACTGAGGATAGAAAAATAAACTGGGAAGAGACAAGGAAAATGATAGAACTTTGTAAAAGTTATGAAGCGGAAAGTATTTTTCATAGAGCATTTGATTGTTCTGATGAACCTGAATACAACATTCAACGCTTAATAGAGTTAGGATGTACTAGGGTTTTGACAAGTGGTCTAGGAGCAAATGTCGATAAGGGTATTGGATTACTAAGACAGCTACAAGAAAAAAATTTGGAGATAAAATTGAAATTTTAGCTGGTGCGGGTATTTCTACAGAAAATCTAGAAAGTATTATTAAAAATACTGGAGTTACACAAGTTCATGGAACCTTTAAAAAGTATGGTGTTGATCAAACAACGACTGGTATCGATGTAACATATAGATATACAGATAAAGGTGACTATGAAGAAGTAAATCCTATAGAGTTAACTCAAGCTGTGCAAATAGTAAAAAGATTAAATGAGGAATAGAATGTTTAGTAGCGTACATCACATAGCAATAATTGGAACAAACTATAGTAAAAACTAAGGAATTTTATGTTGATAAATTAGGGTTCAAGGTTATAAGTGAATACAATAGACTAGAAAAGAATGATATTATTATTAACGTTCAGAATGGTGATTTAGTTTTTGGAAATATTTATTAAAGAAGATGCCCCTATGAGACCCAAAAATACCGGATCCGAATACACAGGATTACGACACCTAGCTTTTTAGAGTAGATAATGTGAAGAAATGTTAAAGAAATTTGATATGCTTGGTATTGTGCATGAAGAACTTCGGTATGATGATTTTGATAAAAGAAAGATGGCATTTTTTTCTTCGATCCTGATGGTTTACCTTTAGAAATACATGAATAGAGAATAAATTATGGGAATGACTCGGTAAAATTGATGATTTTTGAGTCACTCCCTTCTTAGCTATTTATATTTCAATATTTGTACCCTATACCAAGTGATTTTGCTTTATTTATTATGAAGTTTGCACAAGCAATATCTAATACAGCAGTTCCTACTGATTTAAAAATAGTAGTTTCATTATAGTTTGTTCTACCTTTTAATTTTATTTAGAATAAGATCTCCAAGCTCTCCTGAAAAATCGTTTAATTCTATTTTTATTTTCTAGAGGTTGCAAGATATCTCCTGCTTCACTTAGGACACCATTTTTGGTATCAAAAATAAATTTTATTGTTCTTATTTATTATTTCGGAAGGTAGTTCAACCATGTCGTATGTAAAGGAACCGATACCGTTAATGTGAACACCTGGTTTTAGATGTTCTGATGAAAAAAAGTTGGTGTTTTTGATGTAGTGACTGTAGTTATTATGTCAGAATCAGTTGTTGCATCATTTATATTTTCATATGCAAAAAAATATTTACTGAGGTATTAATAAATTCTTTTTAGTTTATTTACGAACAATTTAGTTTTTCAAAAATTTTTGAGCAACAATTCTAAGTTCGCTTAGATTTCTAACTGTTATCATAGCACGAGCCTGTTCAAGTGCTTGACCTCAGTTCCTATTAATGTGGCAATTTTACTATCTTTTCTTGAAAGTAACTCTGTTGCCGCCCCTGAAGTGCTGCTGTACGCAATGCTGTTAAGTAAGTGCCATCAAGAACACCATTAACTATACCTGTCTTTTTCATCTAGGGTAATCATAGTAGATGGTACTGAAGGTAAGTTATTTTTAGTATTATCAGGATAAACTGATACAATTTTTAATTCCTATGTTATCTGTTTCTCTGAGATTTTTCCAGGCATAAATAGAACTTGTCCATTATTCTTACTAGATTGTATGAGGCGTACGTAGTAGGGATTTCTGCTTTACTTAGAGTATAATTCACCATTGCTCTTTTACATACCTCAATAGCTTCATTCATTGTTATACATTTTTATATCTTCTTTAGTTAATATTTTTCATTGTGTTTCTCCCGTGTTGTAATTATACAATAATTATATCATTTAAATCTAAAAGTTGTAAGTGATAATTAATATAAAAAAATTAATAGAATACTTATAATGGATTTTTAACTAAAATATTGAATATAATAGCATATTTATTAGCTGAAAAAAATATCAAAATTCTAAAGCCCTTGACATAAATTGATTGAAAAATGTATAATAAATATTGTTGTTAAATATGGCGGCTGTGGCGAAGTGGTTAACGCATCGGATTGTGGTTCCGACATTCGGGGTTCGATTCCCCTCAGCCGCCCCATTAAAATTTAATATATTCAGGCGGCTTAGCCAAGTGGTAAGGCACGGGTCTGCAAAACCTTGATCACCGGTTCAAAATCCGGTAGCCGCCTCCAATTTTTAATCATCTTTTTATAAGGTGTTTTTTTATGCCTAAATTACGTTTTTGTATTATGTGTTATTTCTTGTATTATTTAAAATATTTGTAAAATTTATTAGTAATTGACGAACATTATTTTAGTAAATATCAATTTCTCATTGAAAAATTGTTATTATTTTGATTTTAAAAAGGTAGATATATTATTTTTGTGTTAAAATTATATCAAAATAATATTTATATAAATACCGAGGAGGTAAATAATATGAAAAAAATTATTATTGGCGTTATTTAGTTTTGTTTTTTTGTCTTCTCTATAGTAGGATGTTCTGCTAAGACTGAAACTAAAAAGTCAGAGAAAAAAAGTTATTAAAATGGGATTTGTTCCTCTAAAAATAGTGAAAAAGTTAGTTGAAGATCTTAAACCAATCTCAGATTATCTATCTGAAAGATTAGGAGTAAAAGTAGAAGCTTTTACTGCAAGTAATTATATAGGGTGTAGTTGAAGGCTTTAGGTAGTGGAAGTGTTGATTTTGGTATTATTCCCTCCATTTTTCATCTTTACTTGCTCAAAAAACAAAGTAATGCAAAACAATACTAACATCTAAAGGTAAAAAACAGGAAAACCTGGGATATACTGCTGAATTATATGTCAGAAAAAGATTCAGGTATTAAATCTCTTCAAGATGTTAAAGGCAAAAAAGTAGCATTCGTGAGATCCTTCATCTTCATCAGGATATATTTATCCAGGTGCTATGTTGGTGGAAGCAGGACTAAATTTAGATAAAGATATTAGTTATCAATTTAGTGGCGGTCATGATAAGAGTTTACAATTACTTCTAAATAAAGATGTTGATGTAATTGCGACATTTGATGGTGTAGAAGATAGATATGCTAAAGATTTTCCACAAGCTAAAAAAACTGAAATTCAAAAATTAGCAACTAGCGAGATGATTCCCGGTGTTATGGTTACAGCTTCTAGCAAAATGGATAAAGAGTTACAAGAAAAAAATTAGAAAAAAGCTCTTCGTGATATGAGAAAGATCCTAAAAATGAAGGAACTATTCACTAAGATGTTTAGTATTACTGGATTTAGTGATGTGGATCAAGATGCATATAAAAAAAGTAGAAGCAACAGCTAAAAGTTATGAATGTTGACTTTAGATAAAGTAAAAATAATAATAAAGAAACTTGGTGCATAATTGTGCCAAGTTTTTTGATTAGTTGAAAACTATATTTTGATTATATAAAACACTTGAGATTTTTTTACGTTTAATTTTATAATAAAATAATCAATCAGGAGTGTGAATGTAATGTACGCATATATTAAAGGAAAAAAATTTCGGAAATAAATCCGACAAATATTGTTGTTGATAATAATGGTATAGGGCTATGAAAGTGGTAGTAGCAAATCCATATGAATATCAATTTAAATGACGATAGAACAGTTTATATAAGTCAACAAGTGAGAGAAGATTCTAATGTTCTTTATGGATTTTCGAATAAGGAACAGAAGAAAAGTATTTTCTACTATTATTAAAAGTAAAAGGGCGTAGGGACCGAAAGAGTGCATTTAGCAATATTAGCTGGAGGAACTAGTGAGGAAATAATGGGTGCAATTGAGAAATCAAGATGCTGTATATTTAACTAAGTTTCCTGAATTGGTAAAAATCAGCTCAACAGATTATTCTAGATTTACAAGGGAAGGTTGATTTTAGTATGGCAAATATTAGCAGTGCTCCAACTGCAATAAATAATTATCTTAGTGATGCAATGCTTGCATTAGAAGCTCTAGGTATAGTAAAAAGGAACTTACGAAAATTGAGAAAAAATTATCAGCGTTTGACTTTTTCTGGTGTTGATGAATATGTAAAACAAGGATTAAAATTATTAATGAATGCATAAACTGATGAAAGGAGGAAATTATGGAAGATAGAATGGTATCTGCAAGTCAAAATTTTGGAGAAGAGCGTGAGGAGCAGTCTTTAAGACCGAAGTTATTAAGTCAATATATAGGTCAAGAGCAAATAAAAAGTAATTTGAAAATTTTTATAGAAGCTGCAAAACTTCGAGGTGAAGTATTGGACCATTGCTTGTTATAGGTACCTCCTGGGTTTAGGGAAAGACGACACTTGCTACTATTATTGCCAATGAGATGGAAGTTGGTATTAAATATACATCAGGGACCTGCTATAGAAAAATCAGGAGATTTAGCAGCGATTTTTGACTAGTCTTGAACCTGGAGACGTTCTTTTTATTGATGAAATACATAGAATTAGCAGATCAATTGAAGAGATTCTTTATTCTGCTATGGAAGATTTTTATCTTGATATTGTAATTGGTAAGGGTGAGGAATCACGTAGTATTAGAATTGAGTTGCCGCCATTTACTTTAGTGGGTGCTACAACTAGAGCTGGAGCATTAACAGCTCCACTTCGAGATAGATTTGGTGTTCATTGTCGTTTAGAGTTTTATACTATTACTGAACTGCAAAATATTATAGAAAGAACATCTGATATTTTTTTGAATGTGATATTGATGAAGATAGTTCGTATGAGATTGCTATGAGATCTCGTGGAACACCGCGAATAGCTAATAGATTGTTAAAACGTGTTAGGGACTTTGCGCAAGTGAAAAAAATGATGGTGTGATAGCAAAAAGTTTAGCTGTAGAATCTTTAGATTTTACTACAAGTGGATGCTAAAGGTCTGGATAATATTGATTATAAAAATATTAGAATGTTTAATAAAACGTTATGATGGTCGTGCTGTTGGATTGGAAACAATAGCTGTTACGATTGGAGAAGAGAGTATAACTATAGAAGATGTTTATGAACCATATCTTAGTTAAAGAAGGATTTTATAGAGCGTACTCCAAGAGGTCGTCGTGCAACGCCCTAAAAGCATATCAGCATTTAGGGAATTAGTTATAAAGTAGAATAATAAATAAATAACATGGGTTTTCGTAATATATGACTTTATTAAGGTAATAACTTTCGAAACCTCATGTTTTTAATTTTATTGATAATGTCTTTTAGTTAGTGACTGATATTAATTGTAAAAATAAATGGAAAAGTATATTAAACTTGGTAAGTAAAATATAAGAAATTTTAGAAGGATTAAATTTGTATGATTGATAGTAAACAATTTATAAATACTAGACACAAAAATCAAAAAGATTAATTATGATAATGTACTTGAAAAGAACTTATAAAAAGAGTGGGAGAAAAGACTAATTTTCGACCAAAAAGATTCTTATCCATTCATGTTGTGCACCATGTAGTACCTATGTATTAGAATATTTATCTGAAATTAGTGATATTACAATTTTCTTTTTCAAACTCAAATATACATCCCCAAAAGAAGAGTATATAAAACGTATGTTAGTGCAAAAAGATTTTGTAGAAGAATTTAATAAAAAGAAACGATAAGAAAAATCAAATTTTTAGCTGATGAATATGCTCAAGTAAATTTATTAGTGCTGTAAAAGGGCATGAAGAAGAGAGAGAAGGAGGAGATAGATGTCATATCTGCTATGAAATGCGTTTAGACTCTTCTGCTCAAAAGGCTGAAGAGTTAGGGATATGATTATTTTGCTTCTGCATTAACTCTAAGTCCTAAGAAAGAATGCGACTGTTATTAAATGAGGCTGGATATGTTCTTCAAGAACAAGTTTCAATATACTATCTACCTTCAGATTTTTAAAAGAAGAATAATGGTTATAAAAGATCTGTAGAAATGTGTAATGATTATAATATTTATAGACAATGTTATTGTGGTTGTGTATTTGCTGCTAAGATCAAGGAATAGATTTTAAGGAAAGTAAATAAAAATGCTCGTGAATTTAATAGAAATCATGAGGATTATGAGAAAATTTCAAATCTATTATTAAACTTGGTGGAGAATTGGTGTAATTTTTCTTTAGTAGTGGTTTACAATATAATAATAAAAATATAATAATTTTAAATATAAGTAATAATATGATATAAAAAAAGTATCGTTACTACTGTTGTAATAGATACTTTTTTCTTTTAGTTTTAATCTTTTTGTAAAAGTCAGTTAAACATTGAAAAAGTGTTTTCATGAGTATTTTCAATAGAATAGAGGTAAAGTGTTACTATATCATTAAGAAAACTGGTTTTTCTTTGTTATAGAATAAGAATAGTTTTAGAAAGTGAAATAAGTATAAAATACTTGTAAATATTGCTTTCATGTGTTATTATTTGAATGTAAATATTTTTTTAAATAAAAGGGAGACATTACTATGTTACAAAAAGAATTTAAAGTTATCGATGAAACAGGAATCCACGCTAGACCAGCTACTTTATTAGTACAAGCAGCTTCTAAAATTCCAATCAAATATTGAATTAGAATTCAACGGACGTAAAGTTAAACTTAAAAATCAATCATGGGTGTTATGAGTCTTGGAGTTGGTAAAAGATGCTGATATCGTAATCTATGCTGATGGAGCTGACGAAGCAGAAGCACTAGCAGCTTTAGAAGAAACAATGAAGAAAGAAGGATTAGCATAAAATGTTACAACTAAAAGGTATTGCAGCCTCTCAAGGGCATATCTTTTGCTAAAAGCATACATTTTTGTTGAGCCAGACTTTAACAGTTAAAGAAGTTAAGGTTCAAGATATTGTTGCTGAGGTTAAACGTTTTTGAAGATGCGATTGAAATTTCTAAAAAAAGAATTAACAATCATCAAAGATAAAAGCTCTACGAAAACTTAGGTGCTGATAAAGCAGCTATTTTCGAAGCTCACTTATTAATATTAGAAGACCCAGAATTTATGGGAACTGTTAAAACTGATATTCAATCAAAAGAAATTAATGCAGAGTATGCATTAAAAAAGAAACTTCAGATATGTTTGTTTCAATGTTTGAATCGATGGATAATGACTACATGAAAGAACGTGCTGCTGATATTCGTGATGTTTCTAAACGTATTTTAGCTCACTTACTTGGTGTAGACTTTACCAAACCCAAGTTTAATTGATGAAGAAGTAATCGTTATCGCTGAAGACTTAACTCCATCTGATACTGCACAACTAACAAACAATTTGTTAAAGGTTTTGCAACTAACATTGGAGGACGTACTTCTCACTCAGCTATCATGGCTAGATCATTAGAAATACCTGCAGTAGTAGGAACTAGTACAATTACTGAAGAAGTTAAGAATGGAGATGTCTTAATTCTTGACGGATTAGAAGGTGTTGTATACGTAAATCCTGATGAAGCTACTACAGCTGAATTAAGAGAAAAAACATGCTAAATTTGAAGCTCAGAAAGCTGAATGGGCTAAATTAGTTACAGAAAAATCTGTAACTCAAGATGGACACGAAGTGATTTTAGCAGCTAACATCGGAACACCTGCTGATTTAGAAGGTGTTAACAATAATGGTGGAGAAGCTGTTGGATTATATCGTACAGAATTCCTATATATGGGACGTGATCAATTACCAACTGAAGAAGAACAATTCGAAGCTTATAAAGCTGTTTTAGAAGGAATGGAAGATAAACCTGTTGTAGTTCGTACTTTAGATATTGGTGGTGATAAAGAATTACCATACTTAGATTTACCGAAAAGAAATGAATCCATTCTTAGGGTTTCAGAGCATATTCGTCTTTGCTTAGAAGAAAAAGATTTATTTAGAACTCAACTTAGAGCGTTATTACGTGCTTCAGTTTATGGTAAACTTTGTGTAATGTTCCCAATGATCGCTACAGTTCAAGAATTTAGAGCTGCAAAAGCTTTATTCTTAGAAGAAAAAGAAAAATTAGTAGCAGAAGGTATTGCAGTAAGCAACGATATCGAACTAGGTATCATGGTTGAAATTCCATCAACTGCAGTTATCGCTGATATCTTTGCTAAAGAAGTAGACTTCTTCTCTATTGGTACTAATGACTTAGTTCAATATACTATGGCTGCAGACCGTATGAGTGAAAAAGTATCATACTTATACCAACCATATAATCCCAGCTATTCTACGTCTTGTGAAAAAATGTTATTGAAGCATCTCACAAAGAAGGTAAATGGACTGGAATGTGTGGAGAAATGGCGGGAGACAGCTTAGCTATTCCATTACTATTAGGTATGGGATTAGATGAATTCTCAATGTCAGCTACATCAATTCTTCAAGCTCGTAGCCAAATCAAAAACTTATCTTTAGATAAGATGAAAGAGTTAGTTGATAAAAGCTATTATGTGCTCAACAACTGAAGAAGTATTAGCGTTAGTAGAAGAATATACGAAATAATAAATATTATAAATAAAAATCATCCTTTCTTTTTCTCAAAAATGGAAGGGTGATTTTTATAGTGATAATTGAAAAATATATTAGGGTTATTCTGTAAAAAGTTAATTTGATATATAGTATTAATATAATCGGTAAATAGTTCTTAAAATAAATAATTTAAATAAAAGCACAGTTAAGGAGACTTTTATGGAAAAATACATACATCAGAAAAATGGCTAAAAATATGAAGAAGTTAAGAATTTACTCACAGCATCTGTAAATTATGCACAATGTTTTTGAAAATAGAAAGAAATACAAAGGTAAGGAAGTTTTTGTTTTTAGATATGGGGAAAGTAAATTTCCCAACTGGAGAAGTTTTGGTTAGAGACCCGTTAGTATGAGCTTCACAGAGATGAAAAACCTTATTTACAGTCAGTACCTATAGGAAAATTTAGAATAAAAAAACGCTAGTAGCAAAAATAGAGGAAGACCATTACAGATATGTGATGAGTAGAGTTAAATTTACAGAAGAAGAACCTGTTGTTTACTACGAAGCATTAAAGGGAGATGAAAATCTAGATTCTCTTGAAGAAGAGTGTTTTTCGGATTTTTGTAGATGCAGGACTTGCGACAATAGTAGATGTTGAAACTAAAAATACATATTGTGATTTTAAAGATAGTTGGTATGAAGAAAAATCCTGGTAAAAATATTTATGATGATTTTTGCTGAGATTTTTGAAAAAAATGCAGTAGAAAATCACTTTTATCAACGTGAAGGAGGAGATTGGATTAATTTCAGAATTCCTAATACTGATTTAAATATTCCGATGATTCAAACAGGTTTTGGAGATGGAGTATATCCTGTGTATTTTGGATATGATAAGAATAAAAATCTTTGTGACATCGTTATAGAGTATATTTATCTAGGATAAGGAGATTATTTATGGCGATAGAAAAAGTCTATGATTATTTTCATAACTATGATTCTAAGGTATATCAGATTTTTATTTGTATGGGAAACGAACCATCAAAAAGGATATTTTAAATTTTGAGAAAGCAATATGATGTAAGACTTCGGATGATTTTAAAGAGTTTACTATGTCTCCTTTGGGAGGACTTTACATGGAAGTCAGGAGAAGAATTATAGTAAGAGCTAAGGTATATAATGTAGCACTCATTTTGGACATTTTGTCGAGGAATTATAGTGTATGGTATTGCAAAAGGAATACCGATTATCTAGATATTCGTGTAAAAACAAAAGAATTACATGATGAAGGCTTAGAAGACTATATTCCATTTTTCAATAATCGGTAATGGAAATACAGTATTTTGCTTTGATAAAAAGTAATAGAATTGTCGTGCTTGATTGGTATTCTAAAGTTGCTTTTTGAGGAAGATGAAGTGAACTTTTTCTGATTTTTGCTTAAGAAAATTAAAGAGTTGGAAGAACGTAAAAACGCAAATGGTGAGAGACGCTCGAAAAATAGAAAAAATTAGTGAATAAAACTACTAGGAATGTATAGTTACTAATACTATATGAATAGGTCCGGCATTTTTAAATTTAATGTTTGGAGAAAAATATGAAAATAATAGATAAAAATCAAATAAATTGAAAAAAATATATGTGAAAATTTTTGAAGATGGTATTTGGAAAATCCCGTAGAAGAATATCTTGAGGATTATAACGAAATTTCAGGAGCTTCGGAAAAAGAGATTGTATTTTTGAGAAAAAATTGGTATAACCTTTGCCTAATGATGTAAAAGAAATTTTACAAATATAAAAATGGGAGTAAATATTTGAATATTTTTCTTGTATTATAAATGAAAGAGAAATGCCATTTTTGTTTAATGAGTCTGCAAGATATAGAAAAATACAAAGGAATATTTTTCAAAATAAAGATGCCTTATTAACAGAATTTACTGAATATTTCTCAAGAGATGAGATAGACAAAAATGAGGGATAGCAGAGTAAAACCATATCTTTTTAATAAAAAGTGGATTCCTTTTGTTGAGTATTGTGATAGTTGCTTTCTAATGTTTGATTTTTGATCCGGATAATGCTGGGAAAGAAGGTCAGATTATTTGTTATATTAATAATCCTGATGAAAATAGTTTATGTGGCTGAAGGAATTACAGAATTGATAGATAAGATAATGGCTGAAAATTAATTAGCGTTATAATCTAACATTTTTGATGGAACTACTTTAATGTATGTTATTTGAACTAAAATAACATACATTAAGTTCATCAGTTATTATGCCTTATTTTTGCGTATTAGTTGACATCGTGGTATTTTTTTATATTATTATTTTAATTATATAATTCAAAAAACGATGATTAAGACGGTATATTGGATGTTTTTAACAGGGAGCAACTACACGACTGGAAAAGAGTTGTACTAACTGAGAATATATTTTCAGCTTATGAGTAATTGTATAAGTAGACTATGAGTACAATCGAGTGGTGTCCGTTATCAACTATTATAAGGAAGCGTAACAGCTTTAAAATACGGGTGGTACTACGATATATTCGTCCCTTAAGACTATGTCTTGAGGGACTTTTTATTTTGGATAAATAATAGAACTTATAACAATGTCTTTATATTAAATTTCTTAAGGAGGAACTTATGACTTTAGAGAATATAAGAAAAGAATATTTAGAATTAGTTAAAAACGATTAAAGATGACTTTATGACCTAAGAGTTAAATTTTTAGGGAAAAAGGTGCATTAACGGAAGTTATGAAAGGTGCACGTGATTTATCTCCTGAAGAAAAGTACCAACTTTTGGTAAACTTGTTAATGAGGTTAAAACTTTCATTAATGATAGTTTAGAAGAGAAAAAGCTGAGTTAGCAAAGCAGCATTAGAATTGAAATTAGCTAGTGAGGGAAATCGATGTAACTCTACCAAGTAAAGAGTACAATTAGGGAGGACTTAATCCTCTAAACAAAAATTATTGAAGAAATAGAAGAAATATTTATTTCTATGGGAGTATTCAGTTGCAGAAGTACCTGAGGTAGAAACTGATAAATTTAACTTTGAAATGTTAAACTCACCGAAAAGATCACCCAGCTCGTGATATGCAAGATTCATTCTATATTACAAACGAATTATTAATGAGAACACAAACTTCACCAGTTCAAGCTCGTGAAATGTTAAAAAGCTAATGGTGAGGGTCCAATCAAAATTATTTGTCCTGGTAAAGTATTCCGCCGAGATAATGATGATGCTACTCACTCTCATCAATTTACACAAATTGAAGGATTAGTAGTTGATAAAAATATTACATTCAGTGATTTTAAAAAGGTACTTTTAGAGCATTTTATTAAGCTGTATTCGGAGAGAATAAAAAGATTCGTTTACGTCCAAGTTTCTTCCCATTTACTGAACCATCAGTAGAAGTTGACGTGTCTTGGGGGTAATGAAGACGATGAAGAAAACATTAAATGGCTAGAAATTTTAGAGCTGGAATGGTTCACCCTAATGTTCTTAAGATGGCTGGTTTTGATCCTGAAGTATATTCGGGTTTGCCTTTGGTATGGGACCGGAACGTGTTGCGATGTTAAAATATGGTATTAGCGATATTAGAAGTTTCTATACAAATGACGTAAGATTCTTACAACAATTCAATAGTGATAGAAACGATTAATAGGAGGTAGTAATGTTAGTAAGTTATAATTGGTTAAAACAATATACAAATGTTGAAGATAATGCGAATGCATTAGCTGAAAAATCACCCGTGGTGGTATTGAAGTTGAAGGTGTTGAGTATTTAGCAGAAGAAATTTCCGTGTAGTAGTTGGATATGTAGCGTCTAAAGAAAACATCCTGATGCCGAAAAAATTAAATGTATGTCAAGTTAATGTTGGTGAAGAGGAAAATTTTTACAAATTGTTTGTGGTGCACCAAATGTTGATGTTGGACAATTTGTAATTGTTAGCTAAAAGTAGGAGCAAAATTACCAGGAATTAAAATTAAAAAGCAAAACTTCGCGGTGTAGAATCACAAGGTATGATTTGTTCTTTAGCAGAACTTGGATTAAGTAAAAAGTGTTGTACCTAAAAATTATCAAGAAGGTATCTACGTATTTGAAACTGAACAAGAGTTAGGTTCTGATGTTGTTGAGTTCTTGGTTTAAATGACTATATCTTAGATCTTTCAATTACACCTAACAGAGCGGATGCACTAAGTATGCGTGGTCTTACTTATGAATTAGGTGCTTTATACAATAATAAAGTTGATTTTAAAGATGTTGAGAAAGAAGAAAAATTATGAAGCGACTTCATTACAGAGTTGCTATCGAAAGTGATTCTTGTAGAAACTACGTAGGTCAAGTTGTGAAAAATGTTGAAGTTAAATCTTCACCGTTATGGTTACAAACAAGACTTATGAATTCAGGAATACGTCCGATTAACAATATCGTAGATATTACTAACTATGTTCTATTAGAATTTGGTCAACCAATGCATGCTTTTGACAAAAGACCTAGTAGGAGATAAAATCGTAGTTCGTGATGCTAAAGAAGGTGAAGTTCTTGAAACTCTTGATGGAGAAGAGAGAAAATTACAAACAACTGACTTAGTAATTACTGATGGAACCCGCGCTATTGCTCTTGGTGGAGTAATGGGTGGTAAAACACAGAGGTAAGTGAAGAAACTAAAAATATTATTTTAGAATCTGCTTATTTTAATCCGACATCAGTACGTCGTACTTCAGCTGCTCATGGATTAAGAAGTGATTCTTCTGCAAGATTCGAAAAAGGAATTGATCCTAATATGCAAAAAGCTGCTCTTGCTCGTGCTGTGGAATTAATTTTAGAATTATGCCCGAATGCCATAGTTGAAAGTTCTGTTGGAATAGTTAAAAAGAAGAAGAAAAAGTTGTAGAAATTACTACTTCATATATTAACAACTATCTTGGAATTACATTATCAACTGAAGAAATAGTAGCTATTCTAGAAGGATTAAGCTTTTACAGTAGAAGTAACAGGAGAAAACTTAGTAGTTAAAATACCCACTAGAAGACCTGATATTTCAATTAAACAAGACTTAGTAGAAGAAGTTATTAGAATTTATGGTTATGATAATTTAGCTTCAACACTACCAAAAATTCTCTAAAACTACTAAAGGTGGTTTAACTTATTCACAAAGAATGGCATGTGACCTTCGTGCAGTATATGCTAGCTTAGGATTTAATGATACTATTAACTATTCATTAGTATCTGAAGAAGAAGCTACGGAGTATACTTTAGAAAACCACCACAAAGTTAGATTATTAATGCCTATGACTGAGACTCATTCAACTCTACGTCAAAGTTTAGTTCCAGGATTATTAAATACGGTACAATATAATGTGGCTAGAAAACAAAAGATTTAAAACTTCTTGAAATTGGACGCTATTCTTCGGTAGTGGTGATGACAATATTCAACCCAAAGAAACATTGTATTTGAGTGCAGCTCTAACAGGTGAAGAAAGAGCAACTAAATGGCTTAAAGAAAGCAGTGCTTTTAGATTTCTTTTCGGCTAAAGGGTATTTAGAAGTTGTATTTGAAACGTTTAGGGATTAGATGAAAAAGTTACTTATAAAAATCTACGCTTGAAGGTATGCACCCAGGACGTTTTGCTGAGGTTTACTTAGAGAAAAAAACGTATTGGTTATCGGTGAAGTTCATCCACAAGTTGCAGACAAACTTGGATTAAATAAAACTTATGTATTTGAAATTAACTTAGATGAAGTAATTTCAGAAAGTAAAGTTAGACCTAAATACGAAGAAGTAACAAAATATCCGGAAATTACACGTGATATTGCTATGCTAGTTGACGTGAAAGATGAGTATCAAAATATTTATAATGTTGTTGAATCAGTAAATAGTAAATTAATTACTAAAGTGGAATTATTCGACTTATATGCTGGTGCTGGAGTTATTAGCAGGTAAGAAATCTTTAGCGTTAACAATTACTTATAGTGACAAACAAAAACTCTAACTGATGAAGAAGTTACAGCAGTACACGATAAAGTACTTGCTGCACTTTCAACATACGGAGCTATTATTAGGTAGGTAGTCTATGATTACACAAATTATATTGTTTTGCATTTTGGCATATGTAATTGGATCTATTCCTTTTGCATTAATAGTAGGAAAAAGTATTTTATAATACTGATATTAGGACATTAGGAAGTGAAACTTAGGTACAACAAATACATTCAGATGCCTTGGGAAAAAAGCAGGGATAACTGTTTTTGTATGTGATGTATCAAAAGGGATTGTAGCTACATTTTTACCAACATTAATGTTAGGTAGAGTAGATTTTCTATCTGTATTCGGAGCTTTTGCGATGATAGGGCATGTATTCTATCTTTGCAAACTTCAAAGGAGGAAAAGCTGTAGCAACAGGTTCAGGAGTTTTTATATTCTTATATCCTATGTTGAGTTTATTATTATTGGTAATATTCTTTGCAACGTTATTCTTAACAGGATATGTTTCTTTGGGAAGTATTTTAATGAGTATAACTGCTATCGGATACTTAAGTATTTTTGAATCAGGTATTGATAAGTGGATAATGATAGTAATGTGTGTATTTGTTATTTATGTACACAAAAAGAATATATCAAGATTAATAAATGGGACAGAAAATCAATCAAAATTGAAATTAAAAAGGGGATCAAAAGAATGACAAAAATCATTAGTGGAACTGAGCTTGCAAAGAAGTTAGCGAGAAGAAATTAAAAATGAAGCTACTGTACTAAGAGAAAAAGGTGTTGAACCAACGCTTGCTGTAGTATTAGTTGGAGATAATAAAGCTTCAAGAAGTTATGTAAATTCAAAAACATAAAGCTTTGTTTAGAAAAATAATATAAATTCTATCAAAATAGAATTACCGAAGAAATTACTACTGATGATTTACTAAATGAAATTGAAAAATTAAATACAGATGATAAAGTTCATGGAATTCTAGTACAATTACCTTTTACCTAAACATATAGATGAGGAAAAAGTTTTGAATGCTGTTAGTGTTCTTAAAGATGTTGATGGTTTTCATCCTGTAAATGTTGGTAAACTGGTTATTGGTGAAGCTAAACTTATCCCGTGTACACTCATTAGGGATTTTAGAAATGATAAAATCAACTGAAGAAGAAATTTTCGGAAAACTAGCATTAGTAATTGGAAGAAGTAATATAGGGCAAACCTATTTCAACTTTTATTACTTCAAAATAATGCAACTGTAATCACTGCGCATTCTAGAACGAAAAACTTAGAGTCATTAATTGAACAAGCGGATATTATAGTGAGTTGTGTAGGTGTTGCTCATTTCTTAAGTGGAAAAGAGAAAGTTAAACCAACATGTACAATTATCGATGTAGGTAATAATTACAAAGACGGTAAGCTAGAAGGGCGATGTAAATCTAGATGAGTTTTTAGATAGAGTAGCATACATCTCACCAGTTCCAGGAGGAGTGTACCGTTAACAATTACTATGTTAATGAGAAATACTTTTAACTGCAACGTATGATTTACTAAATAAATAACTTTAAAAAACTATATAAATTATTTGAGGCTATATTTAATTGAAATGTTTATGATTTAATGATACAATATTATATTGTATAAGAATGTATTATTTTACAGATATAGACTTATAAATTATACTGTGATATAATTTTAAAAATGTATAGTAAGAAATTTATGTGGGAGGTTTGGACTTAATGATTAGATTTCTAGGAAAAGTTGCTGCTGAAATGAGAAAAGTAAGTTTACCAACTTTTTAGTGAACTTGTTAGAAAAACATTGATTGTTATTGTTGTAGTTGGAATATTGATGCTATTTAGCTACGCGGTAGATTTAGGAATAACTGCTGGAATTAGACATTTCAGTAGATAAGAGAGGTTATTATGAGGTGATACAGTAAGTAAAGAGTAGTGTGATACATACTACTCCGGTTATGAAAACAAAGTTAAAGATAATATTGAAAAAAGAGTTGAGTCTCTTGGTATGGAAGATAAAATTTTTAGAATCGTTGTACCTGAAGAAAAAGAGACAATTTTAACTCCTACTGAAAGAAAAAGAAGTTAACAGAAAGACATTCCCGGGATACGTTCTTGTTGAGTTAGTTATGACTGACGATTCTTGGTTTGTTGTTAGAAACACGCCGGGTGTTACAGGATTTGTTGGATCTCATGGTGGAGGTTCAAAACCAAGCCCATTATTACCAGAAGAAATCAACTTTATTTTACAACAAATGGGATTATCTAGTGTTGTAGATATTGATATTGAAGTTGGAGATTATGTTCGTGTTATCTCCGGGTCCATTCGTTGGTATGGAAGGGAAAGTAGTTAACTTTAGACTTGCACAACTATAAAGCTGATGTTATGATTGAGCTTATGGGAAGAGAGACTAAAGTGGAGCTTGAACTTTATAATATAGAAAAATTCTAAGAAAGGAAAAAGCTATCTTTTAAGATAGTCGGATAGAGTGTGGAAAAAATTGCTATAATTATGGATTCAACTGCATTTTTATCAGAGGATTTAAAGAAAGAATTAGATATTCGTACTGTTTATCTAAATTTAATTGTAGATAGTAATTTTATAAAGAAGTAATTGATATGCCTCTAGATAAATATTATGATTATTTAAAAAAATCCTAATAATGCTCTTCCCGACAACTTCTCAACCAGCTATTGGAGAAGTTGTAGCTTGCTTAGAAAAATTAAAAGAAGAAGGGTATACTGATGTAATCGCTATTGCTTTATCAAGCGGAATAAGTGGTACGTACTCATCGTATTCTGTAGCTGGACTAATGGTTGACGGTTTAAATGTTCATCCGTTTGATTCTGAAGTGTCTTGTAGACCCGAGGGGTATTATGCTATTAAAAGCGGCAAGATTAATTAAAGAAGGAAAATCTTGTAAAGAAAATTATTTCGGCTTTAAAATGAAATGAAAAAGGTGTCTAAAGCTTATTTTATGGCAGATGATTTGACTCATTTACAACGTAGTGGGCGTTTAAGCGGAGCACAAGCAATGGTAGGAAGTTTACTTCAAGTTAAACCTTTATTACATTTTTGATAATAAGGTAATTGTACCATTTCAAAAAAATTCGCACATACAAGAAGGTTGTAGCGAGAATATATGAATTATTCGATGAATATTATAAACAACATGAAGGTGAACATATTACTGTATGTGTTCTACATGTTGATGCATTAGAAAAAGCAGAAGAAATCAAAAAAATATGTTGATGAAAAATTATTCTAATGTAACTGTTGAAATAGATGGAATAAGCCCTGTTATTTTCGACGCACCTAGGAATAGGTGCAGTTGGATTTGGATGGACGATATTATAAATTTAAGAGGTGGAAAAATGGTTCAAACTATGGCACATACTTGCTACCGTGTAGCAAATTTAAAAAGAATCAGTAGAATTTTTATACTGAGGGCATTTGACTTTGTAGTGAGTCGAGAAAAAGATTTTCCAGTACAAGTTTACTTTTGGTATACTTAACTTTACCTGGATCTAATTATGAATTAGAATTGACTTACAATTATGATCATGGTGCGTATGATTTAGGAGATGGATACGGTCATATTGCTATTTCTGTAGAAGATTTAGAAGCATTACATGACAAACAGAAGGCGGCTGGATATGATGTAACAGACCTTAAAAGGTTTACCAGGGTTCCTGCCAAGCTATTACTTCATTAAAGATCCGGATGGATATAAAATTGAAGTAATTCGTACTAAAAATGTGGTAATCATTTGATTTTTTGTAATCATATGATATAATGTAACTACATTGAAAATAAATTACCGAAAAGGGTGGTGAATTTTTGAAAGGTTCTCCGCTCTTTTATATTGCAATAAAAATTTAAGAAAGAGGTATGCTGTATGAGTATTGTAGAAAAAGTTAAAGTTATAGCAACGAAACAGACTGAAAATACGGAATTTTCTCTTTATGATGTGGAATATGTTAAGGAGGGTACTGAGTACTTTTTACGTATTTACTTCGATAAAGATGGTGGTCTTTACGCTTGATGATTGTGTGTTATTAAGTGAAAAACTTGCTGAAGAACTAGATAAAGAAGATTTTATTAGTGATAAATACTATTTAGAAGTTTCTTCACCAGGTATTGAGAAGATTTAAGAAACTTAGAAGAAGTTACTAATTCTATTGGAAAGCATGTTTATATAAAAACATATGAAAAAATTGATGGTCAAAAAGAATTTTATGGTGATATATTAGTTGTTGAAGGTGAAGAAATTACGATAGAATATAAAGATAAAGCAAGAGTAAAAATCTACGATTAATTACACTAAAATCGCTAAAATTAGATTAGCTGTTAAATTTTAATTATTAAAGGAGAAAGAAAGATGAGCAAGGATTTGCTTAAAGCTATTAAATTAATTGAACAAGAAAAAGGAATTGCAGAAGATATATTAGTAGAAGCTATTGAGTTAGCTTTTATTATCAGCATATAAAAAAGAATTTTAATGCTGCTAAAAATGTACGAGTAGATTTCAATAGAGCTACAGGTGATTACAAATTCATCATTAGAAAAGATGTTGTAGAAGAAGTTTATGATGATAGAATTGAGTTTGCACTAGAAGATGCTTTGAAAATCAACCCTGCATATGAAGTTGGAGATATTTATGAAGTTGTTGATTTACCGAGTGACTTTGGTCGTGTTGGGGCTCAAGCTGCAAAACAAGCTTTTATTACAAAGACTTCGTGAGGCGGAAAAAGAAATTCTTTATAAAGAATATATCGAACATGAAGGGGAAATTCTTTTCCGTACTATAGATAGAATTGATACAAGATACGTATATGTAAAACTTGGGAAAATTGAAGCTATTTTAGGCGAAAACGAAAGAGTTAAAGGAGAAACTATGTTCCTCAAACCCAATTAAAGTATATATAGCTAAAGTTGATAACCCAACTCGTGGAAGTAAACCACACGCATTAGCTTCAAGATCACATCCGTAATTTATCAGAAGATTATTCGAGATCGAAGTTCCTGAAATTTATAGTGGTACTGTTGAAATTAAGAGTGTATCACGAAGCTGGAGAAAGAACTAAATTAGCTGTTTATGCTGAAGATAAAAATATTGATCCTGTAGGAGCTTGTGTTGGTAATAAAGGAGAACGTGTTAATCGTATAGTTGAAGAATTAAACGGTGAAAAAATTGATATTATTACTTGGGATGCTGATCCTGTTAAATTTATTACTAATGCGTTAGCACTGCTACAAAGTAGAAGAAATCATCATTGATGAAGAAGAAAAAATTGCAAATGTAAAAGTTAAAGATGATCAGCTTTCACTAGCAATTGGTAAAAAAGGTCAGAATGTTCGTCTAGCTGCTAAATTAACAGGTTGGAAAATCGACATAAAAGCTGCTGAATAGTGAGGTATTGATTATGAAAAAAAGAAAAATACCAACAAGAAAATGTATTCTAACAAATGAGATGTTTGCTAAAAAAGATTTATTAAGAATTGTTAAAAATAAAGAAGGCGAAATTCTGTAGATCCAACTGGGAAAAAGCTGGACGTGGAGCTTATGTTGTAGCTGACCTAGAAGTTATAAAAAGTTGCACAAGAAAAAGAAACAATTAGAGAAATTTTTCTCAACGTCACCTGAAGTTATGGAACCTATCTATAACGAAGTAATTAGATTAATTTATAGAAAGTCAATTCCACAGAAATAATGATAAAAAGTATATAATTTATTAGGTTTAATGCAAAGAGCAGGTAAACTTATTACAGGTGAAGATTTAATTACAAAGAATTTAAAAAAATAATAAAATCAAATTGTTAGTTATTGCTGAGGATTTGTGTTAATACAAAAAGAAATTAACGGATACAGGCTACTTTTTATAATGTTAAATGTATCGAATTTTCTACAATAGAGAATATTAGTATTGCGATTGGAAGAGATAATCGTTGCTGTGGGAATAACTGATGATGGATTTATAAAGAAATTTAAACAATTATTAGAAGAAGGAGGAAGACAGTAATGAAAAAAAGTCAGAATTTATGAGTACGCCAAAGAAGTCGGAAAAACAATCGAAAGACCTATTACAGTTTTTAAAAGATGCGAATATTGAAGTATCGAATCATATGTCAATGCTAACAGAAGAGGGGTTAGCTGCTTAATAGTGTCTCAAGAAACAAGAGGAAACTATCCAAAATGAGCACTCAACAACGAAGGTAAGAAAAATAAGAAGACAAAAAGAGAGAGAAAAATAAAAAGCTCAAAAACAACAGCCAGCTATTATTGAAGCCCAACAGAAGAGTCAATTTCAGAAGATACTATTTTAGTAAAAGATGGAATGACAGTTGGTGAGCTTTTCAGAAGCTTTTTATGTAGGTTCAACTGAACTTATAAAAATTATTCATGGAACTTAAAAATAATGGCGAATATTAACCAGTCTCTTACTTTAGAGCAAATAGAGTTAATCGCCATGGATTACGGTAAAGAAATCCAAGAGGAAGTAGAAATTAATAAAGAAGACTTAGATCTTTATTTTTGAAGTAGAAGATGCTGAAAAAGATCTTAAAGAACGTGCTCCAATCGTAACAATTATGGGACACGTTGACCACGGTAAAACAACTTTACTAGACACAATCAGAAACTCACGTGTTACAGCTGGTGAAGCTGGTGGTATTACGCAACATATCGGTGCATACCAAGTACGTGCTAAAGATAAAAATTACATTCTTAGATACACCAGGACACGCAGCATTCACAACAATGCGTGCACGTGGAGCTAAAATTACTGACGTAACTATCTTAGTTGTTGCTGCAGATGATGGTGTAATGCCTCAAACTATTGAAGCTATTAACCATGCTAAAGCTGCTGACGTGCCCATTATTGTTGCGGTTAACAAAATGGATAAACCACAAGCTAACCCTGATAGAGTAATGAATGAATTAGTAGAATATGGATTGATTTCTGAAGAATGGGGAGGAGATACAATCTTCGTGCCAATCTCAGCTCTTAAAGGTGAAGGTATTGATGAATTATTAGAAAAATATTTTTATTAGTAACTGAATTGCAGAGTTAAAAAGCTAATCCAAATCGATTAGCATTAGGTACTGTTATCGAGGCTAAGCTTGATAAGGACGTGGAGCAGTAGCTACATTATTAGTACAAAATGGTAGCCTGAATGTAGGAGATCCACTTGTAGTAGGTAACACATTTGGTCGTGTTCGTGCTATGATTAATGATCGTAGTAAAAACATTCAAACAGCCAAACCATCTACTCCTGTAGAGATTACAGGTTTACAAGATGTACCAAATGCAGGAGATCGTTTCGTAGTGTTTGGTGATGAGAAAACTGCTCGTCAAATTGGTGAAAAACGTCAACAACAATATATTGAAACTACTCGTCAAGCAAGTTCAGCTGTTTCATTAGATACATTATTTGAACAAATGAAACAAGGTGAGATGAAAGACCTTAACATTATTATTAAAGCAGACGTTCAAGGTTCTGTTGAAGCATTAGCTATGTCATTAGCTAAAATTGATGTTGAAGGAGTTAACGTACGTATTATCCACACTGGTGTTGGTGCGATTAATGAATCTGATATTACACTTGCAGTAGCATCAAATGCAGTAGTAATTGGATTTAACGTGCGTCCTGATAATAATGCTAAACAAATGGCTCAAACTGAGCAAGTAGATATCCGTCTACACAGTATTATCTACAAAGTTATTGAAGAAATCGAAGCTGCGATGACAGGATTATTAGATCCAGAATCTGTAGAAAAAGTTATTGGTCTTGCAGAAGTACGTCAAGTTTATAAAGTATCAAAAATTGGTACAATTGCAGGTGCTTATGTAACTGAAGGTAAAAGTATCACGTGATGGTAAAGTACGTGTAGTTCGTGATAGTGTAGTAATTTACGAAGGTGAAATTGATACATTAAGAAGATTTAAAGATGATGTTAAAGAAGTACAAAGCGGTTATGAATGTGGGTATGACTGTAGAAAAACTTCAATGATATTAAAGAGGGAGATGTCTTCGAAGTATACATCATGGAAGAAGTTAAAAATAGGGAGGCAAACTTTATGTCAGAACTAAGAGTTAACAGACTTGCAGAACAAATTAAGAAAGAAATTACTTATGTATCTAGCTACAAAAGTAAAAATCATGATTTAGATTTGTTACTGTAACAGAAGTTGCTTTGACAGGAGATTATTCTCAAGCAAAAGTGTTCTACACTGTTTTAGGTGGAGAACGTGAAAAAGAAAAACAAAAAGAAGCATTTAAGAAAAATTAAAGGTTTCGTAAAAAGTGAAGTTGCTAAGAAAATTAAAATTAGAAAATTTCCGTAACTTATTTTCCAATACGACACGACAGCTGAATATGCTTTACATATTGAAAGTTTAATCGCTAGTGTCAGTAAAAAGGAAAAAGATGAAGAATAATTAGAATATAGGAGCGATTTAGTTATTTACTTAAAAATCTTTAATTAAATCGCCCCAACATAGCTTATTTTTCAATTATATAAAAAGTAGATTAGCTATGATTTCTAAAATTTATGTTTGAGATTTTTTTGAATTTAATTAAACAGTAAAAATTCAATGTTTCAAATTTCTAGTAATATAAAAATTTTAAAGGAGAATATAATGTTACAAGTAACTAATTTAGGTTTACGTTTTGCAGATAGAAAATTATTTGAAGATGTAAATATAAAATTTACAAATGGTAACTGCTATGGTTTAATCGGAGCTAATGGAGCAGGGAAAACAACATTCTTAAAACTATTATCCGGTGAAATAGATTCACAACAAGGTCACGTTTCTTTTAGGAAAAAGGTGAGCGACTTGCAGTTCTTTCGTCAAAACCACTTCGCTTATGAAGAAAACAGAGTTATCGATGTTGTAATGATGGGACATGAACGTCTATGGATGTTATGAACCGAAAAAAATGAAATTTATATGAAAGATCCATTCACTGAGGAAGATGGAATCATCGCTGCTGAACTTGAAGGTGAGTTTGTTGAAATGGATGGTTGGACTGCAGAAAGTGATGCAGCACAACTTCTGAGGGATTAGGGATTGCTGTAGAATTTCACGATATGCTTATGGGTGAACTTGATAATGCTATTAAGGTTAAAGTTCTTTAGCTCAGCGTTATTCGGTAATCCGGATGTACTTCTTCCGGATGAGCCTACTAACGGTTTAGATATTGGTGCAATTAAGTGGTTAGAAGAGTTCTTAATTAACTTTGAGAACACTGTAATCGTAGTCAGCCACGACCGTCACTTCTTAAATAACATCTGTACGCATATTTGTGATTTAGACTTTGGTAAGATCCAACTATATGTTGGTAACTACGATTTCCGCATCAATCTAGTCAACTTGCTAGAAGAATGGCAGAAGATAATAATAAGAAAAAGAAGAGAAAAATTAAAGAATTACAAGAATTCATCGCACGCTTCTCAGCGAATGCTTCTAAATCAAAACAAGCAACAAGTAGAAAGAAAATGCTTGATAAAAATTACTCTTGACGATATTAAACCAAGTAGCCGTCGTTATCCATATGTTCGTTTCACACCAGATCGTGAAATAGGAAATGACTTACTTATCGTTGAAGGAGTAAGTAAAACTATTGAAGGTAAAGAAGTATTAAGCAATGTTAGTTTCACTATAAATCCTAATGATAAAGTTATCTTATTAGAGATGAAGTTTCAAAAACTACTTTATTAAAAAAATTCTTGCTGGTGAAATGGAACCGAGATAGTGGAACGGTTAAATGGGAGTATCACAACTTCTAGAAGTTATATGCCAAAAAGATAACTCTGAATACTTTGAAGGATTAAAACTGTCATTAGTAGAGTGGCTTCGTCAATATGCTTCTCCTGAAGAAGAAAGTGAAGCATACTTACGTTCATTCCTAGGTAGAATGTTATTCTTCGGTGAAGAAGCACTTAAACGTGCTCATGTATTATCAGGGGAGAAAAATGCGTTGTATGTTATCTAAAAATGATGTTATCAAAAGCTAACGTTATTCTTTTAGATGAACCTACAAACCACCTTTGACTTAGAGTCAATTACAGCAGTCAATGAAGGTATTATTGCCTTCAAAGGTTCTGTATTCTTCACATCTCACGACTATGAATTTATTCAAACAATAGCAAATAGAGTAGTTGAATTAACACCTGAAGGTGCAATCAACAAAGAGATGGATTATGAAAACTATCTAAGATTCAAAGGTATTATAGATTAATAAAAAGAAGGGAGCGACTCGACAAAATTGATTCTACGAAATCATGATTTTCGAGTCGTTCCCTTTAGTTGATGTTAAAAATTTATTTTCTCAAAGATTATTTTGGTAACTTCACTAAATGTAGCTACTTCTTCTTTAGTGAATCTATTAAATGATATTGAATCTATATCAAGTAGTGCAACAACTTTATCATTTTTGAACAATAGGTACTACTAATTCACTATTTGTAGCACTATCACAAGCAATATGTCCAGGAAACTTATGTACATCCTCAACGTAAATAGTTTCGCGAGTTGTATAGCAGTAGCCACAGACACCTTTATTAAATGGAATACGAGTACAGGCAACTTTTTCCTTGGAATGGTCCTAAAAACTAAATTATTATTAACTTCATCTAATAAATAGAATCCAACCCAGTTTGTATTTGGTAAGTATTCTTTGTATAGAGCTGATAAATTAGATAAATTAGTAACTAAATTGTCCTCTTCTGATATTAAAGCTGTGGCTTGTGCTATAAATAATTGTTTATTTTCTATTATATTCATTAAAAATACCCTCATAAAAATATACTTTTTATATTCTCTCATAATAGGTGAAAAATAAAGCGATAAGTGCGTAGTAATTAAAATAATATTGTTTAGAAAGTTTGTAGGGGCGTACCTAAAAAGTCCTAAAAATTCAACAAAGTTCATATGAGAACTCGTAGACGCAGTGGTTTATTGATATCTAAATTCACTTTATAAAAAGCTTTTTAGATATCTAATCAATCTGTGCAAGGATGACTCGACAAAAATCTTGTTTCTTCGAAATCGCGATTTTTGAGTCACTCCCTTGTTTATTTTGAATTTTTTTACAAATTACTGAAAATATTTAGCTATTTGTTTTATAAAAATTGAAAAATTTAAAAAAATGATTGAAACACTTTGTTTTTATGATAAAAATGGTATAATTTTGTTAGGGTTATTGTATTAATAAACGTAAAAAATTAAATATAAAAATTTAGGGGAAGATATATGACATATATATTTTTTTATTTGTGTGTATCCTTGTTCTTGAGGAGTAGTAGCACTATTCATCTTTAGAAATAGGAAAAACAAGATTTATACCCTCTTTTAGTTATGAAAGATGAGCTAGAAAGAGAAACACTATCTGATGATTTGAAAAAAGTAAAAGCACTTGAAATTGCTGGTAAAGCAGAGAAGCTTTATGCTCAATGGGAAAGTGAATGGTACGAAATTCAAAGTATCGATATAGAAGAACTTGACAGAGATCTTTATAGTGCGGAAACTTATATTGATAAATTTAATTTCAAACGTGCTGACGAAATTATAATGAACAGTGGTGAATTAATAGCGAATATCAAGGATAGAATCGCTGGAATTAGAAGAGAAATTAAAGAATTAACAGAAGTTGAACCTAGGAATAGAGAACTATATGAAGAAATCGTTGTTGAGTACAAAGAGCTGAATAGAGAACTATTAGCAAAAACGTCATCAATATGGTGCGGCAGCAGAACAATTTGAACAAAATATCAAAGAAATAGCTCCGCAACTTGATGATTTCAAACTTCTAACATCTACAGGAAAATACATTGAAGCTCAAGATAAGATTAATTCTGTAAAGGGATTAATTACTAATCTAAAAAGAAAGAATGGAAGTATTACCGACTTTGTTAAAAGAGATTGAAAAACTTGTCCAGCTCAAATTCAGTCATTACGACTTAAAGTTGAGGAAATGGAGAAAAAGGATTTAAACTTACTCACTTAGAAATTTCAAGTAAAAATAGAAAGTAGTGTATGGCAGCTTAGTGATGCTCGTGAGAAAGTTAAACTGGTGATATAGATTTAATAGAAAAATATTCTTGATGGTATATATGATGTTATCGATGAAGTTTCTAATGATTCAAAAAGAACTTGATTATAAAAAAATACATTGAAGAAAAATTATAGAGAAATAACTAATAAACTTGAATTACAAGATAAATTAAAATGAAGCTCTATACAATAATATTCAAGAAATCAAAAATAGATACCAAATCTATCAAAAAGATGAAGAAATGGTAGCTAACTATTATGATGAATTAAGTGAGTTACTTGATGTTAAACATGATATCGATGTTTATATAAATAATCAACCTAAACTTAATTATAAAGATTTGAAAGAAAAAGTGGAATTATTAGGTCAAGGTTTAGAAAAAAATCGAAGAAGATCAAACTAATTATTCAAGATACTTAACGAGTCTACGTGAAGAAGAAGGTCACTCTGTGAAAAACTTATCTTCATCAATCAAGAAAAAGAAGTTATTAAACGTAAATTAGATAATTCAAGAGTGCCAGGATTTAGCGATAGATTTATCGTATTATACAAAGATGTTACGGATAGCTATAAATACGCTATAGAGGAACTTAAAAAAAGAACCGATTAACATTGATTTGTTAAAACGTGCTGTTGCTGAGGCAGAAGAATCATTAGATATCTATGCTTCAGAAGTTAATAACATTCTTACTGATATAGAATTAATAGAAAAACTTATTCGTTATGCGAACAGATACAGAAAAAGATAATATTGAATTCCATCAACAATTAACTGTTGCTGAGCAATATTATAGAGAATATCGTTATAATAAAAACTCTAGAAATTATTAGAAATTCTCTAGACAAAGTTGAGCCAGGTGCATGAAAGAATTAGAAACTCAGTAAAAACCAAGATAATAAAGAAACCCTAGTTTTAGGGTTAGTATACTAAATCCGGGGCATGGAAAAATTCCAGTCCCGGATTTCAATTTTTAGGTTAACGTTGTTTGTTAGTGTGTCAATAATAACCATAGTGCCACTAACACCAAACCCCTCATAACGAAGCTCGTCATAATTTTTCTTCACTTCCACCTTTTTGCTTTTTCAATAGCACGGTCAATAATATTTTTCGGTACTCTATAAGTTTTTGCTCTCTCAAGTACAACTTTTAAATTTCTGTTACTCTCGGATCAGCCTCACCACTTTTTAGCTGCTTGATAAATCTCACGTCCAAACTTCGCATAAATTTTACTTGTGTTTGCATCTTTTTGCTGCTTTTTCTTTTAATATTGTTCCATTTACGACCCATCTCTTATCATCCTTTTCTTTTTAATGTATCCCCTTTTTATATTACATTATTTTCATTTTTCAATAAAAAGAAACATTTATTATGCATTTTATTTTCGTTTTATGTTCGCTTATGTTTTTAGCAAAAATAAATTATAAAGTTTTGATAAACTAAATGAAATTTTTTTATTAAATTTTTAATAATTATTTGTGAAAAATAAATTGTTTATCACTTAGTGTTGGTATTAAATATATAAAATTTATTTATATAAAACTAAAAAGTAAACATTTAAAAAAATATTTTTGAGTGAAAATCCTTTTTAAATTTAAAAAGATTTGAAAGCGTCTGTTTACTTTAGTATTATATTAAAAATAATTTTTTTAGCCTCACTAAATATTTTTTTAAAAAAATTTTTTAAAAATCGCTTGACATATATATATATATATATATATATAATAGTATATATAAATTTAAAAGGAGATATGCAATGAAGAAAAAATTTTTATTAAGTCTTGTTGCGAGTGGTATTTTACTAAGTGGTATGAGTTTTGGTTTAGTTACAAAAACATATTGACAATGCTTATGCAGTAGATAGCAAAAGAAGAAGCCAAGTATGATAAATTTTTAGGATATGTTACACTTGAAAATCATCAACTTCGTTTTATAAGTGGACCGACAATACTTAGTTTTGTAGATAGAAATGGGAAAAATAGATATTCCTGATTATAAATTTGTAAACGGAGAAGCAATGCGTGTAGCTAATCCTAACATAACGAACTGGAGTACAATTAAACCTATAAAAAAATTTACTATCTGAGAATGCTTGGACTTTTACTCACACTAATGCTTACACTCATGAAACTTCTACTTATGTACAACCAGTTCAGGTTTGGGTCCTTTTTCCGGGGACGGAAAAGATAACACAAAAGTAATGGTAGATAAGTATTTAGTTAAAAATACTAATGGGGTTTTATCTTATGAACTTCATAGTACATGGATATCTAACATAAATTATTTTAGAGGTGCTACTGGTGATCCAATTTATCTTGGACTAAAAGAAAAATGAAAGTTACACCTACTGCCCCTATTAAACCTAATGAAAAAAAGCAAACGAAAAACATAATCTAGAATTTAAAAAAAGCTCTGCCAAAAACATCTGTAGCTAAATAATTTTAAATAAAAAAATTTTGGTTCTTTGTCAAATTTGGTTGATTTTGAAAAATAGGAGGAAGCTATGCTATATTAAGTAGTATGGCTTTTTCCTATTTTTCGTTTTAATCTTATTTCTTTCTTTTTATCGAGAATAGCTTGACGCTCTTCTTTTGAATATCTAGGTTTTCATATTAGTCTCTGACGGTGTAAAATAGACTGAATACAAGGAGTATTTTTAGCTTTAAAGTTACTGAAAGACCTATAACCATAGGAAATACGCTTAATAACTTTAATTTTTGTTGTTAATTCCTTCTAAAGGACCGTTAGAAAGCCCATTGTAGTACATAGTATTCTTAATCTGTTTTTTATATTTTCTAAGTGTTTTTAATAGCTGTAAACATATATCTAGGTAAAAGTAGATTTATCGTTAATTAAAGCTTTAAACCTATCAAAATCATCTTTTTCAAGAGCTTCTCTAAGGTCTTGGATAAGCCAATAACACTTATAAAGCTGAGAATCTTGCTTAATTAGGTAGTTGACAATATCTTGTTCAGTAGTGATGTACTTAAAGTATTTAAACTTCTTGTGGGTACCATTATCTAATTCATCATAGCTAGTAAGAAGATTTTTTTCCAATAACATTTCAATTGTCTGTATAACTCTTTATTCTTGTCTTTAATACTGTTCATAAATGATACTCTATATTTATTAAAAAGCTCTATTAACTAACTGAACAATATGGAATCTATCAATAACTATCTTCGCATTAGGGAAAAGTTCTCTAATAATACTTTTATAACCTGAGTTCATATCAATAACTACTGCTTTGACCTTACAACGTTCTTGATAAGAATAGTATAAGAAGTAGTCTTTAATAATTTTATTAGTTCTACCTTGAGTATATTTTGTATTTTATGAGTTAATGCGTCTGCATACATGAAGCTCATTTTACTTATGCTATCAGAAGTGGAAGAAACCTCATCAAAACACATATAATAAGGTAAACTTTTAGGTCTTTTCTAAAGTTTTAGATAGATCAGACTGTATTCTTAATACAGTGTTAGTAGAAACAGCACAAGATTCAGCTATTTCCTTTTGAAGTATTCTCTTTAGATAACCTTTTTAATAATTCCAGCTCGTAGATTTTTAGAGGTATTAGAATTCTTCCTAACTTCAGTAGTTTCAGCTGTAAAGGATTTATGACAATCTTTACATATAAAAGCGTTGTTTATTTAAGTACAAGATGGCTGGTTTATCAGAAATAGCAGGAATTTTAACCTTTACTCTTCTATAACCGTTATTAGTTATCTTACATTTTTACAATAAGGACAAGAGTTAGATGAAGCTTCCAATACTCCGTAATAAACGAGATGATTACAACCATTTATTTTCAATTTCCTCTGTTTTATCTAGAATTTTTGTATTTTCGTCAGTTATTTGTAGCGTTATTTTTAAGAGATTTGTTATAATTACACATATGAATGTAAATTTCCTTTCTTGATTTTTTTGCTCATACTTAAATTATAGAGGAATTTTACATTCTTTTTCTATTTTTTTATAAATTTAAATACGGCTGATATTTATTATCAACCGTATTTATTATAGACCCGTATAAAAAGGGATCTTTATCAAGTCTGAGATATTGGGAAAAAAATCATTAAACGAAACGAGAGTGACTCAAAAAAATCGTGATTTTGATGTGTCCCCCACACAGTTTATTAGATATCTAAAAAGCTTTTTATAAAGTGAATTTAGATATCAATAAACCACTGCGTATATGAGTTCTCATATAAACCTTGTTAAAATTTAGGACTTTTGGGTCAGCCTCGTTTATTTATATCTTTATTTTCTTTTGATGTTATAGTAACCTAAACTAGAAAAAGTAAAATAATGCTTCTATAGTTGCTATAAAGAAAGTAGTAGGTAGGGAAGTGTAGTATGAAAGAGTGATCCCTACCCATGTACCAATTAGAGCGAACAATATTGATATAGCAATCATTAGACCTACTTTATTAGTGAGATATCTTGCTGCACTAGCTGGAACAGTAAGCAATACGAACATAAGTAATGCTCCAACTACCGGTACAGTGATACTTGTAGCTACAGAAAGTAATACTAGGAAAAAAATATAGATATAAACTTCCCGTTCAGTCCAAGAGCGCGAGCACCGATGGCATCAAAAGAGTCAAATTTAATTTTTCTGTAGAACATAGACAGGAATAGTATAACTGCAATAGCTAGCGAAAAAGATTAGTTTCACATCATCTCTAGTTATCGATACTACACTACCGAATAGAATGTTATTCACATAACTTGTACTTTTTGGCGTTAATGATAAGAAGAGTAAACCTAATCCTAAAAAAATACCTAACATTACACTTACAGTAGCTTCTCTTCTAAATGCTTTAACACTAAGGTGACCTACAAGATAAGACATAGTAATTGTAAATATAAAGTAAACCGTATATTGGATTAATACCTAAAAAAACAGCAAATGCCGCACCAGCAAACCCAACATGTGAAAGTGTGTGTGAGATAAATGACATATTTCTAGCCATAACAAACACACCTATATATCCTGCCATTATAGCTACAATAGTTCCAGCTATAAAAAGCGTTTTTGCATAAAAATCATAATTAAGCATAATTGTTATCTCCTACATAATGTTTGCAAAGTTTCAAGTTATTCTGTTCTCTATTATAATCATCAATACTAATAAATTTATAGTTGTTTTCTTCTAAGTACAAAATTTTTATCGACATATTTTTTTCATCGATTAGTGATAATTCATGAGTTATACACAAAAGTTATGATGTTTTCTTTTTGTAATATCATTTAAAAGAGTCATGCATTCAATTTCACTGCTTTTTATCTAAATTAGATGTAAATTCATCTAATAGTAACAAATTAGGTTTATTAACTAAAGCTTGAGCTAAGAAAAACACGTTGTTTTTCACCACCGTAAAAGGGTTCCGATAGATTTATCTTGTAGTTTAAGAGAATTAGTTAATGATAATGCATTGTTAATACTTTCTTTTTCATGTTTATTTAGCCAAGGAAAGAAACCTTTTTAGAATAGGAAGAGATACAAAAATCTCTAGCAGATAAAGGTAGTTCTTCATCTATCTGTCTAAATTGTGGAACATATCCAAGAGTAGGATTTTCTCCTATTAGTCTAATTTCTTCGGATTTATTTAATTTTTCAAGTATATTGTTAAGTAGTGTTGTTTTTACCAACACCATTTTTACCAACTATTGCAACGACTTCTCCAGGTATACATGAAAAAGAAATATTGTTTAGTATTGTTTTATCTCCTATAGAATAAGTGAGATTTTTTATAATTAATTCAGTCATAAAAATCTCCTATGTTAAATTATTTTTGATTCTAATATAAAAAAAGAAGAGATACGATTTAGAATCTCTTCTTTATATTATACTACATATTTATAATATGTGAAGACTAATTTTTTTAATCTTCGTATTAATGTTTATGTTCTTTCTCATCATCGTGATCTTTTTCACTGTGCGAGTGGTTGTGAGAATGTCCTTCATGTGAGTGACCTTCATGATCGTGATCGTGAGAATGTCCTTCTTCAGCACCTTCTACATGATATGCTTTTTTTCTCCAGCTCCACCGTTAAGAATTTCTTCTAGCTTATTATATTGATCTCAACATCCATTCTATATAAGTTTTTTTCCATCAGGTTGAGTTTCAGTAACGTTTAGAACTGGAACTTTATTTTTGTTCAGCAAGATGAATTAATCCTTCTATAGTTTTGTTAGTAGTTTGAACATTATTGACGATTAATGATATTTGTTTAGATTTGATTTGCTCTTGGATTGTTTTTAAATCTTGTGGAGCAGGGTCATTACCTTCTTCAGTAGCTTGTGCTAATTTTTAACTTGGTCAGTTGTTTTGAATCCTAAAGAATCTACAGCATATTCAAATACTGGTTCTGTTGTTAGAACGTATTTACCATTTGCTTTTTCTTTTTAGTGATTTAATTTTATCAGTAATTTTAGAAAAGTTCTTTTTATAGTTATCTCTATTTTTTTCATAGAAAGATTTATTAGAAGAATCTTTATCTGATAAAAACTTTAGTAAGTTCGTCAGCAACTTTACTCATTACTTCAGGATTATACCAGATGTGTTCATTTTCTCCATCTTTAAGTCCTAGTAATTTAGCGCCATCTATTTTTATATCTTTATTGTTAGCAGTTAGTTTTTCAAACCAAGAATCATATCCACCGCCATTAAGAATAGCAATGTTAGCATCTGCGACATTCTTAGCATCTTGTGCAGTAGGTTCAAAATCATGAGGATCGACAGAAGTAGAACTTATAATAGAAGAAACTTCTGCTTTATCTCCTGCGATACTTTTTGCAACTTCGGCATAAAAGTTTACTGAAGTAACAATTTTAGTTTTATTTCGAGTTAGTAGCTCCAGGATTTGTTTTTGCTAGAACATCCGACTAGTATAATAGAGAATGCAGCAATAATTGAAATTAATTTTAAAAAATTTTTTTCATTAGTAATATTCCTCCGTTATTCGTAATTATTACGTTCTAATAAATTATAATACTACTAAATAAAAAAATCAAGAGCTTAAACGAAATTATTTTTGATTAACGAGTGAGCTATTGATTTCCCCTACATTATAAAAACTTAACTCTTTAAAGTTTTTAAATGAATAAATAGGGGAATAAAATTGGTAGAAATATTCATTTAAAATTTATTAAAAATACTTGATTTTTTTAATTGGTAATGCTATATAATTAATAAAGTTGAGTAAAAAAATCAACAAAAAAATATAACACACGATATTTGAGTAGCTGCTCGGTGCATTTATGTTTGCAGTAAGCTTTAGAGAATGTCGGAGGAAAAAAACCAAGGAGGAAAATAACTATGGCAGTTATTTCAATGAAACAATTATTAGAAGCTGGTGTACACTTCGGTCACCAAACAAGAAGATGGAACCCTAAAATGGATAAATACATCTTCACAGAAAGAAACGGTATCTACATTATCGACTTACAAAAAAACAGTTAAAAAAAGTTGATGAAGCATACGAATTCGTAAAAATCAGTTGCTGATCAAGGCGGAAAAATGTTATTCGTAGGTACTAAAAAAACAAGCACAAGATGCTATTAAAGAAGAAGCTGAAAGAAGTGGTCAATACTACATCAATCACCGTTGGTTAGGTGGAACTTTAACAAACTACAAAACTATTAAAGGACGTATTGACAGAATCGCTGAAATCGAAAAAATGGAAGCTGACGGAGTATTTGAAGTATTACCTAAAAAAGAAGTTATCGAATTAAGAAAAAGAATACGATAAATTAGTTAAATTCTTAGGCGGAATTCGTGAAATGAAAGGTATGCCGATGCAATCTTCGTAGTAGACCCTAAGAAAGAGCACAATGCAATTGCTGAAGCTAAAAAAATTAGGAATTCCAGTAGTTGGTATCGTAGATACAAACTGTGATCCGGACGATGTTGATTATGTAATCCCTGCAAACGATGACGCTATTCGTGCGGTTAAATTATTAACAGCTAAAATGGCAGACGCTTTTGTAGCTTACAACGAAGGAAACATCAGAAGGAACTGAAGAAGCTTTCGTAGAAGAAGTAGAAGCAACAGAAGAATAATTTTAGATTAAAAATAAATAAGAAAAAAATAATTAATAAAAATAACGGAGGCAAATCAAAAATGGCACAAATTACAGCTAGTTTGGTAAAAGAATTAAGAGAACGTACTGGTGCTGGTATGATGGACTGTAAAAAAAGCACTAACACAAACAGATGGAAATATCGATGCAGCAATCGACTACCTAAGAGAAAATGGTATTGCTAAAGCAGCTAAAAAAGCTGATAGAATCGCTGCTGAAGGTCTTTCTTACATCGAGGTTAAAGGTAACAAAGCTGTTATCTTAGAAATCAACTCAGAAACTGACTTCGTTGCTAAAAAACGAAAAAAATTCGTTGCTTTAGTAAAAAAATGTTGCAGAAGCTATCTTAGCAGCTGAACCAAAAACTTTAGAAGAAGCTCTTCAAGTAGAAACTCAAGGTGGGACTGTAGAAGCTGTAATTAATGAAGGAATCGCTACAATTGGTGAAAAACTTTCATTAAGAAGATTTGAAGTTGTAACTAAATCAGATGCTGATGTATTTGGTGCATACTCTCACATGGGAGGAAGAATTGGTGTTCTAACTCTTGTAGAAGGAAGCACTGATGAAGAAGCAGCTAAAGATGTTGCAATGCATATCGCAGCATTAGCTCCTAGATACCTAGACGAAAGCGAAGTACCAGCGGATGTGCTTGAGCATGAGAAAAAAAGTATTAACTGAGCAAGCATTAAACGAAGGAAAACCAGCTAACATCGTTGAAAAAAATGATCGTTGGTAGAATTAACAAATTCCTAGAAGAAATCACAGTTGTTAAACAAAAAAATTCGTTAAAGATGATAGTTTCACTGTAGAAAAATTCGTAGCATCAAAAGGTGGAAAAACTTACTAAATTCGTACGTTACGAAGTTGGTGAAGGTATCGAGAAAAAGAGAAGATAACTTTGCCGAAGAAGTAATGAGCCAAGTTAACGCTAGCAAATAATAATTTCTATTTAATATAAACTATTAAAAGAGGTAAAGCACACACTTCTTGTGTGTGCTTTTTTTAAAAAATAATTATAGTAGGAACAATAATGTCTGTAATTTATTAGGAGGATAGAAATGGCTACTAAATATAAAAAGAGTTTTATATAAACTTAGTGGTGAAGCACTAGCAGGTGGAAAAAGGATTTGGAATTGATTCAGAAGTTGTTAACAAAATAACTTCACAAATCGTAGAAGTGGTTAAACAAGGAGTAGAGGTTGCTATTGTTGTTGGTGGTGGAAACATCTGGCGTGGGAAAACTGGTGAAGAACTAGGAATGGAACGTGCCACAGCAGATTCAATGGGGATGCTTGCAACAGTTATGAACTCATTAGCTTTACAAGATTCATTAGAACAAAAAGGTGTTGACACTCGAGTATTAACTTCAGTTGAGATGAAAGCAATGGCTGAGCCGTATATTAGAAGACGTGCAATAAGACACTTAGAAAAAGGTCGTGTTGCTATATTTGCAGCTGGAATAGGGAATCCTTATTTCTCTACAGATACTACAGCGGCATTACGTGCTAAAGAAATTGGTGCTGAGGCGATTTTAATGGGTAAAAATGGAGTAGACGGTGTTTACTCTGCTGATCCAAAACTTGACAGTACAGCAACTAAATATGATAAGTTGTCATACATGGATATTATGAACAAAGGGTTAACAATAATGGATTCTACAGCAATTACATTCTGTATGGATAATCACCTGCCAATTATTGTCTTTTCAATAGATGATGCAGATAATATTGTTAAAGTTGTTTCTGATTCTAATTTAGGAACAATTATTGAATAAAAATTAATATTAGGAGTTTACAATTATGCCTGAACAAATTATGAATAATTTAAACGAAAGAATGGAAAAAGCTATTGCTAGCTTACGTCGAGAATTAGCGTCAATTAGAGCTGGTAAAAGCAAGTGCAGCTGTTTTAGACAGATTAACAGTTGATTACTACGGAGTTGCAACTCCAATTAATCAAGTAGCAGGGGTATCTGTACCTGAGCCAAAAAATGCTTGTAATTTCTCCTTATGAAAAAACTTTATTAGGAGATATCGAAAAAGCTATTCAAGCGTCTGATTTAGGATTGAATCCTTCAAACGATGGATCAGTTATTCGTATTGTATTCCCAGCTTTAACAGAAGAACGTCGTAAAGAACTTGCTAAATTAGTAGGAAAAAGAATCTGAAGGAGCTAAAGTTGCTGTACGTAATGTTCGTCGTGATGCAATGGATGCTATTAAAAAAATTAGAAAAAGCTTCTCAAATCACTGAGGACGATTTAAAAAGGATATTCTGACGATATTCAAAAAAGTTACTGATAAATCATAGCTGAAATCGATAAAGTAACAAAAGAAAAAAACAAGATGAGTTAATGAGTGTATAATAATATGGAAATGACAGAAGTTATTGCTAAAATTAATTCACTTAACGCTACAAAAAGAGCGTGAATTAACTACTGAGGAATCAGAAGAATTAGCCAAATATAGACAATTATATTTACAAAATTTTAAAAGCTAATATGAGAAATATATTAGAAAAATACTAGAGTAATTAATGAAAATGGAGAAGATATAACTCCCTAAGAAGAAAGGAAATTAACAATGAGTGCAACTGCAGTTACAATTTTAGTTGGAGCAATTTGTTTACTTGCTGGTGTTGTAGGAGGTTTCTTCCTAGCAAGACGTAATTTTATGAGCTACATGGAAAAATCCTCAAATCAATGAAGATATGGTTATGAGTATGATGAGTCAAATGGGACAAAAACCATCTCGTAAAAAATTAATCAAGTTATGAGCAACATGCAAAAAGCTCAAAAAAACAAGCTCACAAACAAATGAAAAATATATATAAAAAAAGCAGATGCGTAAAAAAACGCATCTGCTTTTTATATATATTAAATTCAAAGTATGAAATGATTCGCTATTTCTTAATTAATTATAAAACTTTAATATAACTAGAATTATATAAATTCTCTTTCTAATGAAGATTTAATTTCTATTTGATTTTTCTGTGACAGGATGAGGAAAAAAACTACTTTCAGTGCACCTAAAAAACATTTTTGTCATATTTATATCCGTCTTTTTGAGTATAGTTTATCTCCTATGATAGGGACGCCGATAGAAGCGAGATGCACACGGATTTGATGCGTACGACCAGTCTCTAAAGATACAGTTACGGAAAATATATTTTTGATCTAATTTTTGTGCAACTAAGAATATTAGTTATAGCATTTTTTTCCATTTCTAGTTACAGCCATTTTGTTTTTCTTTACTATCGCGCCCGATATTAGTATTTATGGTTTGAGGTTTAATATTATTTTTTTATTAAAGCTGTATAGTAACGTTTAATATCTCTTTGTTCAAGCATTTGATCTAGTTTAGCTTTGACCAATGGAGTTTTTAGCTAGAATAACTAACCCACATGTATCGATATCAAGTCTATGTATAGGCTCTAGATAGTTATAGTCAGATACTAGATAATTGACTAAAGTATTATTTTTCTGTCGCTATATCATTTGGATGTGTTTTAATCCCGAAAGGTTTAGACACGATTAATAGATATTCATCTTCATACTCTTTTTTTATTGTTATTGTATTATTAGAAATATAATTAGAAAAAAATCTAAATCGATGCTTATTTCTAAAAATATCGTTAGCATATAATTTTGTATTTAAAGCCGCTTCTTTATTATTAATTTTTTTATTGTTTCTTTATAGTGATGACTATTCATTCTAATAGTATGTATATTTTTAGAAATCTTTAGGAATTGGCTTAAATAGCTTTCTACACTAACGAAATCTTGAGTGATTCTAAATTTCATTGAGACTCCTTGTTTATGTCTTTTTGTTGATAGTATTATTATATACTAAAAATGCTGATTTAAGAAAGAAAAAAATGAAGAATTTTAGGAGTTTAAAAATTATTAAAAAAAGTTAAAAAAATAGCTCAATTTTAGCTTGATTTTAAGTAGGAAATATAGTAATATAATACTTGTGATTTAATTATACTAAACAGAGAGTTTACTACTGTTAAACTTAAATGACGATAAGTTTAATAATGGTAAACAATTATGACAGTAAGTTAGATAATAATAAACATATATAACGAAAAGTTAGATATTGATAAACAATTAATATCTTTTAATTATAGAAAGGAGAATTTATGTATTCTATTGGAGAAAGATTAAAAAGACTACGAATTCAAAAAAACCTCACCCAGGAGGAGTTAGGTGAACGTACAGACCTTAGTAAAGGATATATATCTCAAGTAGAAAGAGATTTAGCATCCCCATCGATGGAGACTTTTTTTAATATACTGCAAGTTTTAGGGTGTGCTCCAAAAGATTTTTTTGATAAAGAGAGTACAAGTCAGAAAGTATACTACTCATTAGAGGATCAGACTAGTTATGAAGAAACTGATGAAGGGTATGAACTTACTTGGCTAGTTCCTGAATCAAATGAGAAAGAGATGGAGTCACTAATACTGAAGTTAGACAAAAAAATAGTAATTATAAAAACATTTGATCCCTCAGAGTCTGAAACATTATGTTACGTATTAAAAGGGAAATGTAAATTAAAAATTAGGTGATGAGGAGTATATTGCTTCTACGCATGAAAGTTTTTTTATTTTTTTAGCTACATCTGAACATAGGTTATCAAATCCATTTGATGAAGAATGTGAAGTCTTAATAGTAGCGACTAATTCATATTTATAAGGAGAAAAATCATGGCAAATATTGTTGAATTTAAAAATGTTAACATGTCTTTTGGTAACAATAAAGTGCTAAAAAAACATTGATTTAGAAATAGAAAAAGGAAAAATTCTATACATTACTTGGACCTAGTGGTTGCGGTAAAAAGTACAATTTTAAAGTTAATTGGTGGATTCTTAAGTCCTACTTCAGGAGATGTATTATTAGATGGTAAAGTGGTGAATGATTTACCAGCTAATAAGAGACATGTAAATACAGTATTCCAAGACTATGCATTATTCCCGCACATGAATGTATTTGAAAAATGTTGCTTTTGGATTAAAAATTAAAAATGAAAAAGAAAGAAGTAATTAATAAGAAAGTAAAAAAAGCTCTTAAGCAAGTTAACTTAGCTGGTTTTGAGAAACGCGATATAAGTGAAATGAGTGGTGGACAAAAAAACAACGTGTTGCAATAGCTCGTGCAATTGTTAATGAACCTGAAATTATCCTACTTGATGAATCTTTATCAGCTTTTAGACTTAAAATTACGTCAAGAGATGCAATATGAACTTCGTGAACTTCAACAACAAACGGGTATAACATTTATTTATGTAACTCACGACCAAGAAGAGGCCTTAGCGATGAGTGATTATATCTTCGTTATGAATCATGGAAAGATAGAACAAAGTGGAACTCCGCTTGATATTTATGATGAACCTGTAAACCGATTTGTAGCTGACTTTATTGGAGAATCTAATATTGTTAATGCGGTCATGCTAGATGATTATTTGGTGGAAATCTACGGTAAACAGTATGAATGTGTGGATGCTGGTTTAGATAAGAATAAGAGAGTAGAGGTAGTTATTCGTCCGGAGGACTTAGAAATTACAAGTGCAGAAAAAAAGGTAAAATAAGTGTTGTAGTAGATACTCAACTATTTAGAGGAGTTCACTATGAAATTTGTTGTTTAGATGATCAGTACAACGAGTGGATTGTTCATTCAACAAAAGAAGCGAAGCCGGGTGCAGCAGTTGGTCTGAACTTTGATCCGAAGCAATACACATCATGGTACCTGGAGAAACAGAAGAAGAATTTGATGCTCGTCTTGAATCATATGAAGAGGAGGAATAAAAATGTTTAATAAAAAAACACGTTCATTTTTTTATGATTCCTTATGTAATGTGGATGTTACTATTTGTAGTATTTCCGATATTACTTATCTTTTACTATTCGTTTAGAGATATTGACGGCAATTTCACATTAGAAAAATTATAAAATATTCTTTAGTAGTACTTATGTTTTAATGACACTATATAGTTTTTTTGGTATGCGTTTTTAATTACCTTGATTTGTTTAGTTATAAGTTATCCATTAGCATTTGCAATTAATAAAAAGTAAACATAAAGAATTATTATTATTGCTGATAATTTTACCTACATGGATTAATATATTATTAAAAACCTATGCGTTTTTAGGATTGTTTGGTGAATACGGAACAATCAATAGTTTCTTAGAGTATATCGGTATAGGTACACAAAGTTTACTATTTAATTCATTTAGTTTTATCTTCGTTTCTAGTTATATATTCTTACCATTTATGTTACTCCCAATATATAATTCAGTTTCAGGTATGAATAAAAAAACTTGATTGAAGCATCATATGATCTTGGGGCAGATTTTAAAAACTACATTTTTAAAAAATCATTTTCCCATTAAGTGTTAATGGTGTTAAAACTGGAATCCAAGTTACATTTATTCCAGCACTGTCATTATTCATGATTACTAGACTTGTTGCGGGTAATAAAAATTATAAACTTAGGTACAGCTATAGAGGAGCATTTCCTTGTTACTCAAAAAACTGGGGAGTAGGTTCAACTATCGCAGTATTCTTAATAGTAGTGATGGGTATTATTATGGTACTTACTAATACAAAAGACAAAAACTAATTTTTGGAGGTAGAAAAATAATGAAATTAACTTCAAAAAAATATTTAGGGGTTATCTTTGCAATTTTATATATACCTCTAATCTACTTAGCGTATTTTTTTCTTTTAACTCAGGAAAAACTATGATCGATTTTGAAGGTTTTTTTCTTGGAAACATTATGTTGATTTATTTGAAAAATACTCGTATGATGGTAATAGTAATTAATACAATCGTAGTAGCTCTACTTTGCGGATTGTTTTCAGCTATATTTGGAACTTTGGGAGCGTTAGGTATATATTCTTTAAGATCTAACAAACAAAAAAATTCTTTCTTAGTTGGGAATAATATACTAATTGTTAGTCCGGACGTTATTATTGGATGTTCATTCTTATTAATGTTTACTTTTATAACTAAATACACTGGATTAGACACAATTCAAGGTTTTCGGTCGGTATTATTATCACACATCGCGTTTAGTATTCCAATTGTTGTATTAATGGTACTTCCAAAGCTATATGAAATGCCTAAGAGTATGGTTGATGCAGCAATTGACCTTGGGGCGACTTACCCTCAAGTACTAAGTAAAATCGTTATTCCATACATTACACCAGGTATTTGGGCTGGATTCTTTATGGGATTAACATATTCACTAGATGATTTCGCTGTAACGTTCTTTGTAACAGGAAATGGATTCCAAAACATTATCGGTTGAAATCTACTCAATGGCTAGACAAGGAATTAACTTACAAATTAATGCGTTATCTACAGTATTAACTATCTTTGTTGTTGTAGCAGTACTTATTTATTATGTAATTAATACTAGTAAATTAAAAAGGGAGGTAAGATAATATGAAAAAATTACTTATTTCAGCTATTTCAATCTTAGTTATATGCTTAGGAATGTTATATAGTCGTGACTTTATAGATAGTTCTAATAGTGGTGACAAACAAACGTTAACAATCTTCAACTGGGGAGAATACATCGATCCTGACTTAATTAAAAAGTTTGAAGAAGAGACTGGTATTTCAGTAGTATATGAAACTTTTGACTCGAATGAAGCAATGCTAACAAAGATTCAAGCGGGTTCAACACCATATGATATTGTTATTCCGTCAGATTATATGATTAAAAAGATGAAAAAAACTAAATCTTTTGAAAAAAACTTGATCATAGTAAAATTGAAGGATTTGAAAAATATAGACCCACAATTTAAGGATAAAAGTTTTGATCATAAAAATGAATTTTTCAATTCCATATTTTTTTGAGGGAACGTTAGGAATTTTTATATAATAAAAACAAAAGTTCCAGAAGATTTAAAATTTGAAAAATGGAATGATCTTTTGGGATACTAGACTGGCGAATAATATATTATTAATTGATGGGGCTCGTGAAATGATGGGAATTGCACTTCAATCTGAAGGGAATTCAGTTAATGACACTAATGAAGTAAATCTTAACTTAGCTGAAAGAAAATTAGAATTACTTCATCCGAATGTAAAAGCAATTAATGCTGATGAGAAAAAAATGCTTATGATTAATAACGAAGCATGGGTATCAGTAGTATTTTCAGGAGATGCAAAAGCCATTATGGAAGAAAATGAAAATATGACTTACGCCTTACCTAAAGAAGGAACGAACCTTTGGTTTGATAATATCGTAATTCCTAAAACTTCTAAAAATGAAGAAGCGGCGTACAAATTTATTAACTTTATGTTAAGACCAGAAAATGCTGCGAAAAACTCTGAATTTATAGGATATGCAACACCAAATACTAAGGCTAAAGAGTTACTTCCAGAAGAAACGACAAGCGATGAACAATTTTATCCAGATTTAGAAAGTTTTGGAAATAGAGCAGAGGTATATGAGGATTTAGAGCCTCAAAATGCTTCAATTCTACAACGATTTATTCCTGAAATTCAAGATTAACAATAGAAAATAAAACGAGATTATCTAATTAATTATGAACTCTCTTTTGCTGAATAAAAATCAGTAAGGAGAGTTTTTTTATGAATGTTTTTGACTTATACGAATATCATATTGTATAATAAAAATCGAAAGATGTTGAGTAAAGTAGCAAAAAGGTGGGTTTATTATGAAAACAAGTACGGCGATTTTAATGATGTTACCATGTGGAATCTTAATTTTATTGTCTGTTCTTTTTACCTGTGAATTATATAAATTATGCCGTGGCATTTATAATGTTTTTATACTGCAGGTATATTATTTGTTATAGCAAAAATATTTTTAAGAGGAGATAACGCTCATTTAATTAATGGTATTAGTATAAGTTATGAACAAGCGAAGTTGCCGGAAAAATATTGAAAAAGTATGCTAAGGATAGTAAAAATAGCTGGAAGAATATTACAGATAACAAGTATAATTTGTTTTGTTGTAGGAGTATTTTTAATTATAACTAAGTAGTTACTAAAAGGGCTAGGGAAATTAATTCTTAGTCTTTTTGTAGAAAGAGTGCGTTATATACTATGAGATTAATGTAGGTAATTCCACTGTTTTCACTATAAGTAATATTAAAAAAATATGGTATAATATATTAGTTAAAATAATTTAGGAGGTTTGTATGTTTCAAGCATTATATAGGAAATATCGACCGCAGACATTTAATGATATAGTAGGTCAAAATCACATAGTTTCTGTTTTAAAAAATGCAATTGATAGAGATCAAATAAGTCACGCCTATTTATTTTATGGATCTCGAGGTACAGGTAAGACTTCTATTGCTAAAATATTCGCTAATGAAGTTAATAAAAATGAAGTATATCAAAAAAAGAAAATGTTGATATAATAGAAATTGACGCGGCTAGTAACAATGGTGTTGATGAAGTTCGTGATATTAAAGAAGCTATTAAATTTTTACCAACAGAAGGTAAATATAAAGTATATATTATCGATGAAGTACATATGTTGACTACTACCGCATTTAATGCTTTATTAAAAAAACGCTAGAAGAGCCACCAGCACATGTGATTTTTATACTCGCTACTACAGAAATCCATAAAATACCAGCGACAATATTATCAAGGTGTCAGAGATTTGAATTTAAAAATCTATCGCAAAGATCAATTGATAGATAGACTCAAATATATAGCAAAAGAAGAAAAACTTGGTAATAGAAGAAGCGGCTATAGAAAAGATTGCGACGCTTGCTAAAGGTGGATTAAGAGATGCTATTAGTATATTAGATCAAGTTTCTAACTATGCCGAAGAAATTAGCTTAAATCATATACTAGAAGTTACTTCATCAATAAGCGAAGATGATATTTTAGAGTTTTACAGAAGTCTACTCCAAGGTGATGTTACAAAATCTTTATTAAAAATACAATGAATTTGTATCACAAGCTAAAGATACGAAATTACTGCTTAATGATTTAATTAACGTAACTAGAGACATAGTAGTATATAAAAAAATTTAAAAGATACCAAACATACTGCTTATAATGTTGACAAAATATCATCAGAAATAGAAAGTGTTAATTTTGATTATTTTTTTATAAAATAATCGAATACTTATCACAGACGGAACAGTTTATTAGATTTTCTACAGAATATATGAGTTATATGCAGATTTGTATTGTTAAAAATTTGCTCAAAAGAAGAAGGGATTAATAAAGTTCCTGTTGTTAACAATGTAGAAAATACAGTATCTAATGCAAGAACTGTTGAACTGGAGAATAGAATTAAATTACTTGAGGATAAATTATTCCAATTAAGAAATAGCTTAGATAATCTAGCGAAATCAAAATATAAATGACAACGACTTTAATATTACTCAGGAAACAAATGAAACAGCAGGTATTTCAACGAATTGGGATAGTACACCGAAAGAAGAAATCAAGGAAGTAATAATTAAAAGATAAGGCTAAGATAATAGATTTAATTAGTGATTCAAATCAGAGTTTTACAAATTATGCAGCCAATGTGTTTAATAAAATTATAAAATGACAGCTTAAATACAAACAATCCTGAAGTAGTAGCTATGGGTGAGCTATTTAAATCTTGTAAGCTAATTGCTTCATCTAAAGAGGGTGGATTACTTTTTATTTAACGAAGTAGATAATATGGTTAAAATGACACCAAACTCTAAATATAAAAAATATTTGGAAAGTTTGTTCAAGAGATTTATTGGGGTTGATTATACAATATATACAATTCAAGACCATCAATATGAAATACTAAAAAGAGTTAGATAATCCCGTTGAAGAACCTCTTGAAGATGAAAAAGCAAGAAGAGAAAACTAACATTACAAAAATTGATGAATTGTTTGGAGATATTATAATTGAGAACTAGTATTATCATAATGAAAAAAATCAATTGAAATAACTTGAAAAAAACATTGTAAATTATTGACAAGTTGTAAAATTTTTAAATAGAATTATATTATAAATAGTAAAAATAGATATTAGGAGGAAATATTATGCGCGGAATGGGAAATATGCAGCAAATGATGAGAAAGATGCAAAAATGCAAAAAGACATGTTAGCAGCCCAAGAAGGATTAAAAGATCAAACTGTTGAAGGAACTGTATCAGGTGGTATGGTTACAGCAATCGCTAATGGAGACGGGAAAATTTTTAGATATTAAAATTAAAAGAAGAGGTTGTTGATCCGAAGATATCGAAATGCTTCAAGATATGATTTTTAACAGCAGTAAATGATGCACTAGAAAAATCTACTCAACTAAAAGAAGAAACTTTAGGTAAGTTTACAAATGGATTAAACATCCCAGGATTATAAGATGCAATATCCTAAACCAATTTTAGATTTAATAGAAAGCTATTCTTTATTACCAGGAATAGGAAGAAAACAGCAGTCAGATTAGCATTTCATACATTAAAAATGCATGATGATGATATAAAAACTTTGCAGATAGTCTTGTTAATTTAAAAGAAAAAAACTAACTAATTGTGAGGTATGTGGACGACTTAGTGAAGAGCATATTTGTGATATTTGTTCTGACAATGGAAGAGATAAATCTACTATATGTGTAGTAGCTAATGATAATGATTTAGTTGCTATGGAAAATATGCAACAATATAGAGGGGTATATCATGTGCTAGATGGGTTAATTTCTCCGATGGATGGAATAGGACCACTTGACATTAATATTAAGTCACTTTTTGAAAGAGCACAAGATGAAACCGTAAAAGAAATAATTCTTGCTACAAACTCTTCTCCGTAAGGCGAGGAACAGCGAGCTTTATTTCGAGATATTTAAAAATACAGATATAAAAGTTACTAGAATAGCTCAGGGGATTTCCTTTGGAAGTGATATTGAATATGTTGATGAAGTTACTTTATCAAGAGCTATTTCGGGTAGAATAGAATTATAATTTAGGAGGGCAGTTTATGTCACAAAAATCAGTAAATGCGATAAAAGTTTTAGGTGTAGATGCTATTAATAAAGCAAAATCAGGGCACCCAGGAGTAGTAATGGGTGCAGCACCTATGGCTTATTCATTATTTTCAAAACACTTAAGAGTTAATCCTAAAACAGACTGGATTAATAGAGATAGATTTGTATTATCGGCAGGACACGGATCAATGCTATTATACTCTTATTACACCTATCAGGGTTTGAAGATGTTTCATTAGAAGAAGTTAAAAACTTTCGTCAATGGGGTTCTAAAACTCCAGGACACCCAGAATTTGGTCACACTAAAGGCGTGGACGCTACAACAGGACCACTTGGACAAGGTATCTCAACTGCTGTGGGTATGGCTTTAGCAGAAAGATATTTAGCAGCTAAATATAACAAAGAAAGTTATGATTTATTTGATCACTACACTTATGTTATCTGTGGTGATGGGGGATATCATGGAGGGTGTTGCTTCAGAAGCATCAAGTTTTGCCGCAGTGCAAAAATTAAATAAACTTGTAGTATTATACGATTCAAATGATATCTGTTTAGATGGAGAAACTAAGATGCATTCTCTGAAAAATGTTCGTGCTAGATATGATGCATATGGATGGAACACTATTCTTGTAGAAGATGGAGCGAATATAGAAGCGGTTAGTGCAGCTATTGAAGAAGCTAAAAATCTGACAAACCTACTTTTAATTGAAGTGAAAAACAATTATTGGAGCTGGTTCTCCTAATAAACAAGGGACTAATGGAGTACACGGAGCACCACTTGGTGAAGAAGAAACGGCATTATTCAGAAAAAGAAATCGGTTGGGAAAAATGAGCCATTCGATATTCCAGCAGATGTTTATGCTGACTTTAAAAACTAATGTTGCAGATCGTGGAGAAGCTGAATATGCTAAATGGGAAAAATTATACGCGGATTATAAAGCTAAATATCCTGAATTAGCTAGTGAGTTAGAAGAAGTTCTTTCACGCGAAGACATCAATCGTCTAACTAAAGAAAGTTTTTCATTTAAAAATGTAGGAGATGCACAAGCAACTCGTAACTCATCACAAGATGCAATTAACAGTGTTGCTGCAGTTTTACCAACATTCTTTGGAGGGTCAGCTGATCTTTCACACTCTAATATGACATTCATCAAAGGTGATGGATTACAAGATGATGCCAATAGAACAGAACGTAATGTACAATTTGGTGTTCGTGAATTTGCCATGGCAACTGTCTTAAACGGGCTAACATTACATGGTGGTGTTCGTGTATTCGGAGGGACATTCTTCGTATTCTCTGATTACCTAAAAGCTGCTTTAAGATTATCAGCTTTACAAAACTTACCAGTAACATATGTATTCACGCATGACAGTATTGCAGTAGGTGAAGATGGTCCAACACATGAACCAATCGAGCACTTAGCATCATTAAGAACAATTCCAAATACTTATGTATTTAGACCAGCCGATGCAACAGAAGCACAAGCTGCTTGGTATTTATCACAAAAAACAAACGATAAACCAACTTCTATCGTATTAACTCGTCAAAACTTACCAATTTTAGAAAATTCATCTTTTGAAAAAGTTGCAAAAGGAGCATATGTAGTTCACGAAACTTCAGCCGATTTTGATACTATTTTAATCGCAACAGGATCAGAAGTTGCTCTTGCAATTGATGTTGCTCACGAACTTGAAAAAGATGGTTCTAAAGTACGTGTAGTAAGTATGCCATCAGTTGAGTTATTTGAAGAACAACCAAAAGAGTACAAAGAAGAACTATTACCATTAAGTGTGCGTCGTCGTGTATCATTAGAAATGGGGAACAGCGCTCTTTGGTATAAATATGTTGGTTTAGATGGACTAGCTATTGGAATTGATAAGTTTGGAGCATCTGCGCCTGCTAACAAAGTAATAGAAGAATATGGATTTACAGTTGAAGCAGTTGTAGAGAAAAATTAAAAAATGAGTTATAGAGAAATATATCCCGGAGATATTATAAAGGTTAAAGTTACGGCGGTTAAGCCGTATGGTGCCTTTTATAGAAACACGAGATAAAAATGGTAGGACTAATTCATATTTCTGAAATAACAAATTGTTTTATATTTGATATTAGTAGCTATATTAAACAAGATGAGATTTTAGAAGTGAAAGTATTATCAATAAAAAGATAATAAAATTAATGCAACTTTAAACTTTTAAACAAAAGAAAGATACAGTGAAAAAGGAAATTAATAGTTTAGATACACTAAATTTCACATATGGCTTTGATACGTTGAAGCAAAAACATGAAACTTTGGCAGAAAAAGCAATGTTTGAAATCAGAAATTCTAAGTAAAAATCTATTGACAAATAATTTATAACTGTTTATAATGTACATACATAACATATGAAGTTTAGGAATTAAAAAGTTAGAAATATTATTTAAAAGAGAGAATCTAGCGGTGAAAAGGATTCATAATATAACTTTTATGCTACCTATGTAGTGCTTCATCGGCAATTAAGCCGTTATAAAAACTAATGAGGGAGTATAGAATACTCGAATTAGGGTGGTAACACGATTATAGTCGTCCCTTGTGTAATTTGATTTACACGAGGGATTTTTTTATTTTTTTGTTAGCTTGAAAGGAGAATAAATTAATGAAAACAACTAACATCAACACAAATTAGAAGAATGTATTTAGATTTCTTCGTAGAAAAAGGACACAAAAAATAGAACCAAGTGCTTCTTTAGTACCGGTTGACGATCCTACTTTACTTTGGATTAACTCAGGTGTGGCAACGCTGAAAAAAATACTTTGATGGTAGAGAAATTCCGGAAAATCCAAGAATTACTAACTCACAAAAAATCAATTAGAACAAATGATATTGAAAATGTAGGGAAAACAGCTCGCCACCATACATTCTTCGAGATGTTAGGTAACTTTTCAATTGGGGATTACTTCAAAAATGAAGCAGTACCTTGGGCATGGGAATTCTTAACTTCTGAAAAATGGCTAGGATTGGAAAAAGAAAAATTATCAGTAACGATTCACCCAGGAAGATAATGAGGCTTACGAATTATGGCATAATGTAATTGGATTACAGAAGATAGAATCATTCGTATTGAAGGAAACTTCGGGATATTGGTGAAGGACCATCAGGACCAAATACAGAAATTTTCTATGATCGCGGAGAAGACGCAGATACATGGTCGCCAAAAGAAGAAATGTATCCAGGTGGAGAAAATGATAGATATCTTGAAGTGTGGAATGTAGTATTCAGTCAATATAACCACAATGCAGATGGTACATATACAGAACTTCCTGCGAAAAACATAGATACAGGAATGGGGTTAGAAAGAATTGTGTCTGTATTGCAAGATGTTCCAACAAACTTTGATACAGATTTATTTATCCCGATTATTAGAGAAATTGAAAAACTATCAGGTGCTAAATACGGTGTAAATGCTGAACAAGACGTAGCATTCAAAGTTATAGCTGATCACATTAGAACAGTAGCATTCGCTATTGCTGATGGAGCTTTACCATCAAATGAAGGACGCGGATATATTTTAAGAAGATTATTACGTCGTGCAGTAAGATTCGCTAAAGTTTTTAGGGATTAAATGGCTCATTCATGTATAAACTTACAGATGTTGTAGCTGAAATCATGGAAGATTACTATCCAAAATGTAAAAGAAAGTGCAAACTTTGTTAAGGACGTTATTCTTAAAGAAGAAGACAGATTCCACGAAACGCTTCACGAAGGTGAAACTATCTTAAATAACATTGCTAATGAAGTAAAAAGATACTACAAAAGTAATCTCTGGAAAAAGACGCATTCAAACTTTATGATACATTCGGATTCCCAATCGAATTAACAGAAGAATATGCAGAAGAATTAGGATTAACTGTTGATATCGATGGATTCAATGAAGAAATGGAAAAACAAAAAGAGCGTGCTCGTTCTTCACGTCAAGACGATTCTTCAATGCAAGTACAATCTGATCTATATAACAGAATAGTTGGAGATAGCGAATTTACAGGATACACTAACCTTACAGATGAAGGTAAAGTACTAGCAATAGTTGATAAAGAAGATAATCTATTAGAAAACTATAAAAGGTGAAGAAATCGCAAAAGTTGTATTTGAAAGAACTCCATTCTACGCTGAAAGTGGAGGGCAAGTAGCAGATAAGGGATTAGTTTTAGCTGAAGGTTTCAAAGCTGAAGTTGTTGACGTTAAGAAACTTCCTGACAAACGTCACATTCACTTCGTTAAAGTAGTAGAGGGTGAATTAGTAGTTGGTAAAGAATACAAACTAGAAGTTGATAGAACTTATAGATTAAATGTAGAGAAAAACCATACTGCAACTCACTTATTAAATGAAGCACTTCGTCATGAAGTTGGAACACACATTAAACAAGCTGGATCTTTAGTAACTGATGAAAAATTACGATTCGATATTACTCACTTCGCTCCACTTACAAAAGAAGAAATTGAAAAAAGTAGAAAAAGAAGTAAACGAACAGATTTGGAATGCTTTAGAAATTAAAACAGAAGAAATGCCTATTGCTGAAGCAAGAAAACTTGGAGCGCAAGCATTATTCGGTGAAAAATACGGAGATGTAGTACGTGTTGTTTCTATTGGTGATTACTCTATCGAACTATGTGGAGGAACTCACAATGCTAACAGTGCAGAAGTAGGTATCTTCAAGATTGTATCTGAATCAGGTGTAGCTGCAGGGGTTCGTAGAATTGAAGCTTTAACTGGAAAAAGCTGCATACAGTATCTAAGAGAACAAGAAGAAACTTTACGTTCTGTTGAAAAAAATTAACAAAAAGCTAATACGTCAAATATAGTAGAAAAAAGTATCTGCGTTACAATCTGATATTAGAAACTATCTAAAAGAAAAAGAAAGTTTACAACAAAAATTGCTAATGCTGAATTAAATAACTTAGTAAATAACATTAAAGAAGTTAATGGTGTTAACGTATTGACAAGTGTTGTTGAATCAGAAAAACATGAATCACTTGAAACAACTTGTTGACAACGCTAAGTCTAAACTAGAGAACTATGTTATTGCCTTTGCTTCAGTAAATGAAGATAAAGTAAACTTTGTAGTTGCTGTAGATAAAGCTATTACTGATAAATATAATGCCGGAAAACTAGTAAATGTACTAGCAACAGTATGTGATGGACGTGGTGGTGGACGTCCGAGATATGGCTCAAGCAGGTGCTAAGAACAAAGATAATATAGATAAAGCATTCGAAGAGTTATTAACTAATATTTAATATTTAAAAGAGTGATAATAGGAAGGGATTACCTATAAAAAAATAGTTTTAACGATTAACTATTTTAAGGTAATCTCTCCTTTTCTTTAAAATATGGTATAATTAAAAAGGATTATTATGGATGAATAATAACTTAATGCTAACTGATATTATAGCATTAAATATAATTTTGGAGGAAATGTAAATGGAAACTAAAAAAATTAGGAAAAGTAGAAATTAACTCAAGTGCCCTTGAAGTTATTGCTAATATTGCAGCAACTGAAGTAGAAGGAGTATCTAAATTATTAGGTAAAAAGTTTATTCACGTGGTGTAGAATTAGAATTTGCAGGAACAGAATTAGTTATAGATGTATATTGTAATCTAAAATCAGGTTTCTCTGTTGCTAAAACTGCAAGAAAAAAATTCAGGAAAATGTAAGAAATTCTATTTTCAACATGACTGAGATAAATACAAAGACAGTAAATGTAAACATACTGGGAATTGATTTTTAATTTAGGAGATATAGATGAAGAGCAGACACGAACTTAGAGAAGCAGTTTTTAAAAATTTTTATTTCAAGTAGAAAAATACTGAACTAGATTTTATTGAATTATTAGATTTGGAACAAGAGGAAATTTCAACTAGTATTTATGTTAATAAAACTTTAACTGAAATACTTGAGAAGAAAGAAGAAATTGATGCTGTGATTTCTAATAATTTAAAAAGATTGGAAACTAGATCGTTTATCTAAAATGGATAGACAAATTCTACGTATTTCGGCATATGAAATATTATACAGTGATATTCCTTATAAAGTTTCTATCAATGAAGCGGTTGAACTTTCAAAAATATAGTGAAAAAGATGAAAGTTATAAATTCATTAATGGAGTATTAAAAGGTATTGTAGAAAACTCAATAAAAATAAGAGGTAAAGTTAGATGGAGGAAAAAACATATCTAACCGTTACAGCCCTAAACAAATATATTGAAAGAAAGTTCTTATTAGATCCATACTTAAATGAAATATATATTAAAGGTGAAATTTCGAATTTTAAAACTTCACAATAACAATAATATTTATTTTTCTATAAAAGATGAAAAATACAAGGATAAATGCAGTATGGTTTGGAGCAAAAACTAAAGAATTTGAAGATGGAGATACAGTTTTAATTAAATCGAAGATTAATTACTATTTCCCTAGGGGAGAACATAACTTATTAGTAGTTGATATGAAAAAGATAAAATTGGGGAACTGTATAAGAAATTTTTGGAGTTAAAAGAAAAATTAGAAAAAGAAGGAAACATTCTTACCTCAGTATAAGAAACAGATACCTAGTTTTTCTCAAAAATATAGCTGTAGTCACTGCGAAAACAGGTGCAGCCATACAAGATATAACAAGAACTATCCAAAAGAAGATTTCTATTGCGAAGATTAATATATACTCTACATTGGTGCAAGGTGAAAAATTCAGTTCAAGATATTGTTAAAAATATAAAACTAGCCGATGATGGAGCAAATGATGTAATAATACTAGGTCGTGGTGGCGGTTCAATAGAGGATTTATGGAGTTTCAATACCGAAGAAGTAATTAGAGCTATATTTAACTGTAGAACACCAATCGTTACTGGTATTGGACATGAAACAGATACTACGCTTGCTGATTTTTGTTTCTGATAGAAGGGTTCTACACCAACAGCAGCGGCTGAACTGGTTACACCGAATATAGAAGATATAAAGAATAGAATGAAATTTAATTATCAAAAAATTAAATAGTATTTTAACTAATACAATTCAAACGTATAAGAGCAGAATAGTTAATAGTGAAAATAATCCATATTTTAAGAACTATTCTAAAAATTTATATTGAATATAGGAAGTCATTGGAAATATTAGAAAAAGACTTAAATAAAAACTTTACATCAATTGATTAAAGATAAAGAAGAATACACTAGCTAACTCAACTGATAAATTTGTATCATATGATATGTTAGGGCGTTTCAAAAGAAAATTTCACTAATGAGATAAATCGTCTGAAAGCAAACTCTCCATTAAATATTATGAAAAAGGTTATTCAGTTGCTTTTATGAATAATAAAAATTAACAACTGTAAAAAGAAGCCACAATAGGAGATAAAGTCACTGTACAGCTTATAGACGGAAGTTTAGAATGTGATGTAAAATAATATATCCGATAAAAGGAGTTAAGTAATGAGTAAAGAAAATTTTTGAAACAAGTTTAATGAACTTAGAAAAATTGTTGCTGAATTAGAATCAGGGAAATTATCCTAGAAGATTCGCTAGAACGCTATAAAGCAAGGAATAGATTTAATAAAAAAATTGCAATGAATTAATAGATAACGCTGAAAAAAAGAAGTAGCTAAATTAACTAAGGATTTCAAAGAAAAATGAATAATTTCAAAGAATTCATAGAAGAAAACAAAGAAAAATTAAATACTTTTGCTAAAGAATATATTGAAAAACTAGAAATGCGGAGCTTCTAAAGGAATCTATAAAGTATTCTTTAGTTAACGATGGAAAAATTAGACCACTATCATTTTTTTGTATTTACTTAAATATTATGAAATAGATTACAGTAAGCATTTTGATATTGCCTTAGCAATAGAATTAGTTCATACTTATTCATTAGTACATGATGATCTTCCGGAAATGGATAATGATGATTATCGTTGAAACTGACAAACCACAAAGTTTATGGGCAAGATGTGGCAGTTCTAACAGGAGATGCAATGCTTACATTAGCATTTGAGGTTCTTAGTGATTGTGATGTGAATCCTAACTTAAAAAGTTAGACTTATAAAACAATTTGCTAACTATTCAGGTGCAATGGGGATGATTGCTGGTCAAGTGTATGATGTTAAACAAAAAAATTATAATGTTGATGCAGATTACTTAAGAAGAATGCATAGTTTAAAAAAACAGGTCGTTTAATTGAACTCCCTCTGGACTTTGCTTGCTTAGTAGCTAATAAAGAAGATGACTATGCTGAAATAAGAGAATTTGGTCAACAATTAGGAATAGCATATCAGATTAAAGATGATATTCTTGATTATTATGGAGATTTTGAAAAAATAGGAAAAACTACCGAGTGATGAAGATATGATTACTTATCTTAGTTTTTATGGAATTGAAGAATGTGAAGACTTACTTCAAAAACATACTACAAACGCTATAAATATTGCTAAGAAATTAAATAATAACTTATTAATAGATTTTGCGAATTATCTATTAAAAAGAGAAAAAATAATATACGACAGATTTTAAATAACTCATTGTGGATTCATATACCACCTTGAGTTATTTTAGTATTATTAAAAACCACGAAAGTTTAGGGTAAACTTCGTGGTTTTTACAATTATATATTAGCCTGACTTTAGGAATTAGAAACTCTTAGAACTAATATATTTAAAATGTTAGCTGGAGATTACTGGCACAAACATGAGGATTACTTATAATTGTAAAAACTAAAAAGTAGTTTGCTTCTGCAGCAGACAAATTAACACTGTATTTTTGATAAATCAAAAAGTGAGTTCTAATTTTTAACCCTAAACATAAAGTAAAAATACTTTACATAATTATTATACTAAAAATAATAAATTTAAAAGTATTTGTGTAAATTTTATCGTTGAAAATATTTTTTTATTTTTATTTTAATCGTTTAACCTTTAAATAATGATAAAAATGATGATAAAATTAACTAAAGATTATAAATTTATTGTAAGGAGGGTGAAAAATTATATGAAAGTTTTAGTAGCTGTTAATGAATTTAAAGGTTCTTTATCTTCAATTGAGATAGGAAATACTATAAAGAGTACAATAAGTAAAAGATATTCTAATTTAGAAGTTTTAACAGAATCTGTTGCTGATGGTGGGGATGGATTTTTGGATATATTTAAAAAAATTTTGAGAAAAAAGCAATTTAAAAACTGTAAATGCCGCCTCACAAGATACTATCGTTAGTTATCTAGAAAAATTTAGATAGGAAAAGAAGCTGTTATAGAAATTGCGGAAGTTATTGGATTAAAACAGCTTTCAGATGCAGATAAAGATCCATATAAAAACATCCACTGTTGGGTTAGGGAAGATTAATTAATAATTTACTTGATAAGGGTGTTAAACATTTCATAATTGGCTTGGGTGGAAGTGCAACTAATGATTGTGGTATTGGTATGCTTAGTGAGCTAGGAGTTAGATTTTTAAGTGAATCGAAAGCTTTGTCAACATGGGATAAAAAGATTTAAGTAAGATTTGTGAAAATTGATTTGAGCGGTATTAATCAACAGCTAGAAGAAGCAAATTTTACAATAATTTGTGATGTTAATAATCCTCTATATGGGGAAATGGGGCTACGTATGTTTATTCAGGGCAAAAAGGGCTAGATGAAAGAAGTTTTGCAGAAGTCGATAAATATATAATAAACTTTTTCAAATCTTGTTTCTAAAAATGAAAAAATGATTTTTCAAATTTTTGAAGGAAGTGGCGCTGCAGGTGGTCTTGGATTTGCATTCTTATCTTTTTGCAACACTAAAAATTCAAGGTGGCTCTAAGTTTATGATTGAATATTTAGATTTAGAAAAGAAAATTAGTGAAACTGATATTCTTATTACAGGTGAAGGAAAATTAGATAGTCAGAGTTATATGGGTAAAAGCGCCGATTGAACTTGCTAGAATAGCGAAAAAGTATAATAAAAAGTAATTTTTCTTAGCTGGTAGCATTCTAGACGAACAAGTGAATCAACTTAGCGATGAAAATAAGAAATTAGTTGATTCTTCATTTACAGTTCAAAGAGAGTTTTTACCTTTAGAAAAATGCAATGAAAAAAAGATGTTACTATAAAAAAATATAGAAAATACTGTTATTCAGATATTTAATCTATTGGAGTTTAATAATGGATATAATATATATTAAAGGGAATATTTTGCATAATTATTGCAGGATTTGGTTTTTCACTAATGGCGCTATTTATAAAACTCTCTGAAAATCTACCTGCTATGCAAAAAGGCTTCTTTAGAAATATAATTGCCGTTGCAATTTCAGCTGTTCCATTAATAAAAACATAGAAAAATCAATCAGTCTTCCAAAGAGTCATATTGCTTGAGGGAGTATTAATATCGAGGAGTGTGTTTGGTACTATAGGATTAGTTTTTAATTTTTTTATGCTATAAGTCATATAAGTTTAGCTGATTCAACAATAATACAAAAAAACTATCTCCCTTTGTAATAATAATCTTGTCATATATATTTTTCAAAGAGAAAATGACAAGATTTCAACTAATAACTATAATAATTGCTTTTTATAGGTGTGGGATTTATTATTAAGCCAACAGGTAATGGACTTATTAGCCTGGGTGCTTTTGCTGCACTTTTAGGAGCGTTTTGTTCGGTGTTGCTTATACTTGTGTAAGGTGCTTGGGTACGCATAATGTTTCAGGTGAATTTATTATATTCTTTTTCTCATCATTATCAACGTTATTGTTATTACCTTATTTAATATTTGATTATAGAGAAAATGAGCATATATCAATTATCAATGCTAATATTAGCGGGAGCATCGGCAACGATAGGTCAGTACGGGGTAACGTTTGCTTATCGATATGCTGCTGGAAAAATATCTCAGTTTTTGATTACTCACAAGTTTTATTTTCAGAATTTTAGGATTTATATTTTTAGCGAGTTACCGGACTTACAAAGTTTAATAGGATATATTATAGTTATTTCAATAGGAATAATTTTTAGTCAAAAAGACAAAATAAAGAGGTGTAAGATGAAAAGAAAAATATATAGAACTAACAACGATTGTTTTTATAGCCATCTTAATAGCACTGTATGTTTTTCAAGTAACAAGGGATTACTTTTTAATAAAGTTTCAAATTTTGAAAGTGTTGAAAAAGAAAGAAACTGTAAAAGAGAACATTACGGTTGCAAGAGATGGAATTGTTGGTGTGACTCAACCGGCGCCGTTTATCACAAGTCCGAGAGGAATCGAAAATAATTTGCTTCAAAATGCAAATGGCAGTCTTATAGGGACAGTTAATCTATTTGCAAAGAGAAAATCTACGAGAGGCTGAACAAAAAAATTATTAGTAAATAATAAAGATGCAACACAATATATATTAGGCTATTTAGCTGGACAAAAAAGCTACACCGTTTGAAGAAGGAGAAACAGTGAAATTAATAGAAAATATCCATACTATATTCAATGGGATAAACGCTGGGCTTATGATAAACTAGGCGGAACTAATATCGCTATTGGGGGATGTGGTCCAACATGTGTAGCAATGGCATTAAGTGGCATATTAGATGACAAATCGATAACGCCTAAAGAATATTGCTGAGAAAGAAGAGGCAACTGGTTACTTTACAGATGCGGGAACTAAATGGGTTTCTTCGATTATATTGCCAAGAGTATGGTGTTAAATCTACTGGAGTACCTTTAAATAAAGAAGCGATGAAAAATAGTTTAAGTAAAGGACATCAATAATTGCATCAGTACACCCTGGAAAATTTACAACAGTGGGACATATTATACTTATCACAGCAGTAGATAATGATGGTAATTTTTATTATAATGATCCAAATAGTTACACAAGAACGCTGAAAAATGGTCATTTGATGAATTAAAAACTGAAATAGTAGCTATGTGGGAATATTCAAAAATAGACAAAAATAAATTTTTCAAAAATTAAATTTAATTTTGGAGATTTATTTTTATTTTAATATTAAATTTAACTTGAACTAAAAATTTTTAGCCAAACCAATAATTTGATAAATAAATTTAAAAACTATATAATTATAGTTATAAATAGAGCGATTAAAAAGTAACATTATATATTAAATCGTTAAAATACAAAAGATGGAGGAAATAAAAATGTCAGTTCTTGATATTAAAAATTTAGAAGTATCAATTAATGAAAAACAAATATTAAAAAGGGACTAAATTTAGAAATTAAATCGGTGAAATACACGCAGTAATGGGACCAAATGGAGCAGGTAAATCTACATTAGCATCAGCTATTATGGGGCACCCTAAATATGAAGTTGATGGCGGAAGTATTTTATTAGATGGTGAAGAAGTACTAGAAATGGAAGTTGATGAAAGAGCACGTGCTGGTCTGTTTCTAGCTATGCAATATCCATCTGAAGTACCAGGAGTACCAACTTCAGAATTTATTAAATCAGCAATTAATGCGCAACGTGAAGATAGTATTCCTTTAATGCAATATATTAAAAAATTAGATAAGACTATGGAATTTTTAGAAATGGATCTAAAAATGTCTCAACGTTACGTAAATGATGGTTTTCTCGGAGGAGAAAAGAAACGTAACGAAATATTACAAATGATGATGTTAGAACCAAAATTTGCAATTTTAGATGAGATTGACTCAGGGTTAGATATCGATGCATTAAAAATTGTATCAAAAAGGTGTTAATAAAATGCGTGGTGAAAACTTCGGTTGCTTAATTATCACTCACTACCAAAGACTATTGGATTATATTGAGCAGATTTTGTACACGTACTTATGGATGGGAAAATCGTAAAATCAGGTGGACCTGAACTAGCACTTCGTTTAGAAAAAGAAGGTTATGACTGGTTAAAAGAAGAGGTTTAATATGGAGAATAATAAATTAAAAACTAAGTATTAAAAACTTTACAAAGCATCTTTTTCTAATACTAATGAACCTACTTGGTTTTTAAATACGAGAAAATTAGCTTTATATAAGAGTTATACGCTACCTTTTCCAAAAATTAGAGTCTATGGAATTAGAAAAGATGGAACTTATTCAATGTTAATTTTTCAACTCTAAGATTAGAAAATGAAGGAAATGTAGAAATAGCTGAATACGGTATTAATAGTGATGATTTTGCTGTAATTCAAAAGAACAACACTATTGTTCATATTAACATTCCGGAAAAATATGCAGATAAAGTAGTAATTAAAGATATTTTTTTCTGCTATGAATGATGATCACATAAAAGATAGCTTTATGAGTGTTGTTGACTATGCAGAAAGTAAAGTGACTGCTGTTCACTATACACTATTAAATGCGGGATTATTTATCGACGTTAAGGATAATGCTGTAATTGAAGAACCGCTTCAGTATATAGTAATAACAGACAAAGAACAAAGTTTATTTAACCATGTAACTATTCAAGTTGGTAATAACGCTAAATTTAACTTTATTGAAAACTTTGTAAATAATCAAAAAGATGATAAAGCACCATTCAGTTTAGTATCTGAAGTAGTTGCTCATGATGGAGCCAAAGTAAACTATAGCTCTATTACGAACCAACCAGGACAAAAACGTGGGAGTATTTTACGTCGTGGTTTAACCTATAAAGATTCATTAATCAACTGGAATGTAGCTGCAATGGATGAAGCAGATGTATATCACGATAATACAACGAATATACTAGGGGATGGTTCTGAAGCTAACCTTAAGATTGTAACACTAGGGGTTAAAGAACAAAAAACTTACTTCAATAGTGAAGTAGTTAACCAAGGGTTAAGTAGTAAAGGTGATATCCTTCAACACGGTGTATTATTAGATAGATCACACATCGTATTTAATGGTGTTGGATTTATCGTAAAAGGTGCGACAGGTTCTAATGCTTACCAAAGTTCAAGAATGCTGACACTTTCTTCGGAAGCTAAAGCTGATGCCAACCCAATGTTATTAATAGATGAAAATGATGTTATGGCTGGTCACGGAGCGTCTCTAGGTCGTATTGATGAAGAGCAACTATACTACTTACAAAGTAGAGGATTAACAAGAAAAGAATCAAGTAGATTACTAGTTCATGGATTCTTATCTCCAGTAATCTCTGAATTGACAGTAGATAAAATTAAAGAACTTGTAACAGTGCTTATTGATGAAAAATTAACAATAACGAGAGTGAGTAATAATGATAGATTTTAGTAAATATAGAAGACTTTCCTATATTAAAAAGAAAGATATCGGATAATGATTTGATATTTTTTTGATAATGGAGCTACTACTCAAAAAAACCTAATCAAGTAATCGATGCTATTTCGGATTACTATAAAAATTATAATTCGAATATTCATAGATCTGTTTATACCTTAGGTAATGAATCAGAGAAAAATATGAAGAGTCTAAAGAGATAGTTAGTGAGTTTATAAACGCAAGTAGTTATGAAGAAATAATCTATACTAGTGGAACTACGGAAAGTTTAAATTTCGCAGCTAGAATTTTAGAGCAAGATGTAAGTGAAGGGGATGAAATTATCCTTACTTATATGGAACATCATGCTAATATCATTCCTTGGCAACAACTAGCTAAACGAAAAAAATCTAGTTTTTAAAAATATTTAGAATTAGATGAAGAAGGAAGAATAAGTATAAAAACAATTAGAAGATTTTTATTACAGATAAAACTAAAAATTGTATCAATGTGTCATGCGTCTAATGTATTAGGTAATATAAATCCAGTTTATGAAATTGGGGAATTATTAAAAGATAAGGAAATTTATTTTGTAGTAGATGCAGCGCAATCAGTTCCTCATTTAAAAATTGATGTTCAAAAAATGAACTGTGACTTTTTAGCCTTTAGTGGGCATAAGATGTGTGGACCTACTGGTATAGGTGTCTTATATGGTAAAAACATTTACTAGAAAAAAATTTGATCCGGTTGAATTTGGTGGAGGAATGATCGGTATTGTTGAAGATAATTCAGCAACATGGGCGATTCTTCCTGATAAATTTGAAGCGGGAACACCACTGCTTGCACAAGCAGCGGGATTAGGTGCAGCTATTAAGTATCTGAATAGTATAGGGTTTAGAAAAATATCGAAAAAGTACACTAAAGAACTTACTGAATACATGTATTCTGAGCTTTCAAAGATAGATAATATAGAGATTTATGGAACAAAAGAATATAGAAGAGAGTTTCGCTAGTAACTTTTAACTTGATAGGTGTTCATCCTCACGATTTAACAAGTTTCTTAGATGCTAAAGGTATCTGTATAAGAGCAGGGGGCATCAGTGTACTCAACTATTATTAGGAAAGCTAGATACATATTCAGTAGCTAGAGCGAGTCTATATTTATATAATAGGAAAGAAGAGATAGATTTCTTTATTCAAACTTTAAAAGAAACGAAGGAGTTTTTGAAAAATGAGTTTTAGTGATTTAAAAAGTTTATATAAACAAGTTATCTTAGACCATAGTAAACATCCAAGAAATAATGGAGCAATTGAAAATAGCTATAAACTGGAAATGTTAAATCCTTCATGTGGCGATAAGATAATAGTAAGTGTGAAATTAGTTAATGATATTATCGAGGATATAAAATTCGTAGGGACTGGTTGTTCGATTTCGCTAGCTTCAGCTTCTATGCTAACTGAGGAATTAAAAAGGTTTATCAGTAGAAAGTGCAAATGTTAAAATTAAGAATTTTTCTAAATATGATTATGGGGAAATGACTTTGACGAAGACAATCTTGAAGATAGTATTTCATTACAAAATATTTCCCAACTTCCTGCAAGGGTTAAGTGTGCTACTTTAGCATGGAAGATTACAGAAAAATATTAGAAGAAAATAGGAAGAAGGAGTGATTGCATTGAATAAAAATGAAGAAATGTTTACCGATTATCAGTATGGATTTTCAGATAAAGATGTATCTATATTCAAGACTGATAAAGGATTAACAAAAGAAATCGTTAAAAACTATTTCTGAAAGAAAAAGAAGAACCTAAGTGGATGTTAGAATACCGTCTAAATGCATTAAAAGAGTTCTACAGAATGCCGATGCCTACATGGGGTGGAGACTTATCAGAAATAGATTTCGAGGATTTAACATACTATGTAAAACCATCAGAAAAAAACAGAACGCTCATGGGATGAAGTGCGGGAAGAAATTAAAAAAATACTTTTGAAAAAAACTTGGTATTCGAAGCTGAACAAAAATATCTTGCAGGGGTTTCTGCACAATATGAATCAGAAGTAGTTTATCACAATATGCATAAACAATTCGAAGAGAAAGGAATCATCTTCGAAGACACTGATACAGCATTGAAAAATCATGAAGAAATCTTCAAAGAATATTTTTCAAAAGCCGTTGATTTCAATGACAATAAGTTTGCTGCTTTAAACTCTGCAGTTTGGTCAGGTGGATCATTCATCTACTGTCCGGAAAATGTATCAGTAGAAGCTCCGCTTCAAGCATATTTCAGAATTAACAGTGAAAAATGGGGCAGTTTGAGCGTACATTAATCATTATTGAAAAACTCTTCTTTACACTATGTAGAAGGGTGTACTGCTCCGACATACTCAGCAAGTTCATTACACGCTGCTGTTGTAGAAATATTTATTAAAGAAAATGCTCGTTTCAGATATACTACTATTCAAAACTGGTCAACAAACGTTTATAACCTAGTTACAAAACGCGCAATTGTGGAGAAGAATGGTACTATGGAATGGGTTGATGGAAACTTAGGGTTCTAAATTAACTATGAAATACCCAGCGTGTATTTTAGTTGGAGAAGGAGCAAGCGGAAGTACGCTATCTATTGCGATGGCTAGTGAAGGACAAGTTCTTGATGCAGGTTCTAAGATGATTCATCTAGCGCCTAGAACATCATCTACTGTTGTTTCTAAGTCAATGTCTCGTCGTGGTGGGAAAGTTAACTATCGTGGATGGATTCACTTCGGTAAAAACTCAGAAGGTTCTCGTTCGAACATTGAATGTGATACATTAATCTTAGATGAGTACTCAACTTCAGACACTATTCCGTACAACATAGTTAAAAAAACTCTAATGTATCTTTTAGAACACGAAGCAAAAAGTATCTAAAGTATCAGAAGAACAACTATTCTACTTAATGAGTAGAGGTTTAGATGAAGGACAAGCCACAGAAATGATAGTTATGGGATTCATCGAACCATTTACAAAAAGAACTTCCAATGGAATACGCTGTTGAATTAAATAGATTAATTTCATTTTGAAATGGAAGGGTCAATAGGATAATTAATAGTATAAAAAAATTTAATTTGTTAGTAAGATATCTTCCTCAAAAATGTGCCTAATTGGAGATTACTTATATAATACACCCAAAAAGGATAAATTATAGATGTCCTCTTTGGGTGTATTCAGTTAAAATCTCAATAAAAGCAGACTTAAATTCTGTTGTATTAAAATAATAAATATTGACACTTCCTTTAATTATATTTTTGTAAAAGTAATAAAAAAGTATAGGTTAGTTAAATGTAGTAAAAATTTTTATGTTGAAATTACAAATATATATAAAAACTATTGAGTTCAATTGAAAAATGTTTTATAATATATATATATATATATATATGCGTTTGTTAACAATAAAATTTTTATAAAAAATTTTACTGTTATTTATAAGAATATTTATTATATCGTTAAAAATGAAATTGTATATAGTAAATTAAATAAAGTAGTATATTAAGTATATCTAAAGTTGCTTTTATTAAGATATGAATATACAAATAAAGATATATATATAAGAATTGATTATATATTATAAATTCTAGATAATTATAGAACATTATTGTTTATAGAAAGGAGAATAATGAAAGTAAATATAATTTATACTGGTTAAGTTGATAAATTAACATGTTTGTAAGGTTTTAATTTAACTTGTATTAAGTTTTCTATAGATGTATAATAGATTTAGCATAACAAATAGAAAAATAACTAACTTAATTATAAAAATCTATAGTATATCAGTAAACTTACTTTTTGTTAATGAAAAGAAAAGTGAAATTTTATAACAATATTAAAAAGTTTCATTGAATTTATTTTAAGTTTTTATTGTTAATACTTGTTATTCCTATCATTATGCTTGCATGTATTGCTATTGTCATGGAGATACGTGCTAATCCATTCTATACTCAAGAAAGAGTAGGACTAAATGGACGAATATTTAAAATATATAAGCTTCGTTCAATGTATATTGATGCAGAAAAGGATGGTCATAAGTGGGCGAGCGAAAATGATGATCGTATTACCAAAGTGGGGGGCATCATTCGAAATACTCGAATAGACGAATTACCTCAACTTATTAATATTTTAAAAAGAGATATGTCATTTATTGGTCCAAGACCTGAGAGACCGAATTTGTCAAGGAATTTCTAAAAAGATATACAGATTTTAACGATCGTTTAGTGGTAAAAACCAGGAATTACGGGGTGGGCTACAGGTTAATGGTGGCTATTCGTTAACTCCAAAAGAGAAGTTAGTATTAGATAAGTATTATATAGAAAAATGAAGGGTTTAAATTAGATTTATTAATTCTACTAAAAACAATCATTGTTGTTTTTACAGGAGATGGAGCTAGATAATTAAGAACATATAATAAAAATAAGGAGGAAAAAAATGTTTTTTTATTAAATAATAATATCTCGAGAATATTAAGTTTTATCAAAAAGAAACTATTGATTTTATTAATATTCATATTTAGTGGAGTGGCAGTAGTGACTGCATATACAGTATTTTGTATTTCACCTGTTTACAGTGTATCGTCTACATTGATTATGAAAAGTTCAAATGTTATAAATGATGATTCTCGTGCGTTAACTTCAATTGATTTACTTCAAAGACAAGCAAAAACTTACCTTGAAATTGCAAAATTGCCTAATGTTAGGAATATGACTAATGAATCATTAGATCTAACTACAAAAAGAAATTAGTCAAATTAAAGATGTTGAACTTACTAATGATTCCGGATCCCAATTAATAACATTAACAGTACGAGCAACAGATAGAGATCTAGCGGAACGTTATATAAAGAAATATTCTGACGAATATAAATTTTTGCTGCTGACAAAATAGGTAGAGATGATTTATCAGTAGTAACAGAGCTTCAAGGGAACCCTAATCCAGTTTATCCTATCTTGTGGAAAAAAATATGTTAATTGCATTTATTGCGTTTACGTTTATAGGAGTTAATATATTGTTTCTTCGTTATATTATGAATGATTCAATAGATTCTCTTGATGATATAGAGGAATTAGCAGGTAGTTCAGTCTTAGGAATGATTCCAATTATAAAAAGATAGGGGAAGAAGGTAAAAAGTATGTATATAGAAGTTATTCATAATAGTAAATCTGTTGCTTCAGAATCTTTTAGAACATTGCGAAGTAACATTCAATTTTCAAACTTTGGAAAAAAATATAAAAATAATTGTTGTGACTAGTGCGAATCCTAATGAAGGAAAAAAGTGAGATAAGTCTTAATCTTTCGGCAGTACTGGCACAACAAGGTAAAAAAGTCATCTTAATAGATGCTGATATGAGAAAGCCAACGCAGCATAAATTAATAGAAAAAGAAATAAAAAACTGGATTGAGTAAATTATTATTAGGTGAAATAAGTGAGGATGCCATTAATCATCTAACTTTTGATGATGTTGAATTAGATGTGTTAACATCGGGACCAGTTCCGCCAAATCCGGCAGAAATGTTAACAAGTAGTGTGATGGAAGAAATATTAGGGACTTGTGTAGATAACTACGATTATATCATTATAGACACACCTCCTTTGCTTGCGGCAACAGATGCGCAAATTTTATCACGAGTAGCAGATGCTACATTATTAGTAGTAGATATGAAAGTTTGTAAACGCAATCAGATTATTGAAGCGAGAAAAAAGGCTCGATAATGTAGGGGCTAACTTTTTAGGAGTTGTAGCCAATAAACTTGATTTACATGAAAATAGTTATTATCACTACGATTATAAATAATAGAAAAAAATTTATATAGTCAATTAGAAAGGAGTAGGAATGTTAACGTATCTTTTTATTTTTATATACCTTGTGGTTTTATCTTCGATGTATTATTACTTAGTAGATAGAAGAGAACAAATAAAAATATTAGCAATTCCTACTTTTATTTTGTTCTTAGTGGTTGATGGATTTAGAAAAATTTTTCTGTTGGATCTGATTTAATTATTTATGTACATATATTTCGAACTAGAGCATTAGAGATACCGGAATTTTTCAAATATATTTAAATCTCGTTTTGAAATTGGGTATATTCTTTTTGATAATTTTTAAGTTCTATTTCTGAACATTACACTATATTGCTGTTTTCATTTGCAGCAATAACTTTATTCATTTGGTTTTTATATTTTTTTGGAATTATTCTGAGAATATTTTTTTCTGAGCTTAGTAATATATTTTTAGTTCGTTGGGTATGATGTTTTACTCATTTTCTAATATTAGACAAGGTTTATCTATAGCTATTGCTCTATTAAGCTTTTAGATTTCTTGATAAACGTAAATATATAAGAGGAATCGTGTGTTTAGCACTGGTACCATTGTTTCATACCATGGGTGTTATTTGCGTTTTATTTTTAATATTATACGACTAACTTCAGCTTCATATAAATATATATTAATTATATCTATTATATCCTTTCCTTTTCTAAAAAAATTTATCTGAAGTATATCTTAAGGTCTTTCCTCAGTATTCTTCATATTTAGAAACGACTTGGTTTTTAGAGAGTTATAAGTTTGGACCGTTAGGGTCTTACGATAGTTTGTACTTTTTTTATTTGTTATAGGGGAGCTGATATTAAGAAAATCTAAAATTAACAGCTACAGAAGAGTATATAAAAAAACTTATTTTTTTCTTTTATTTAATATTTACAATTTTCACATTACAGACTAGTCTGTTAGAAAGATTCAGTTATTATTTTGCACCATTTATGGCTTTATATGTACCTATGTTTATTAGTAAAATAAGGGAGAAAAGAATTCAATGGATATTATTTTATACTATAATAATAATATATGGGTTGTTATTCTCTGTAATAGTTTATTTAAAAACCTGATTGGTATAATGTCGTACCGTATCGCTCGGTAATTATAGATTGGTTAATAGGAAAGGAGGTATAGTATAAATTATGGACTTTTCAGTTTTTAATGACAGTATATAAAAAGAAAAAAACCTTCTAATTTAAGAAAGAGTTTATTAACTTCTTATCAACAGACTATTAAACCTAAGGAAATTATTTTGATTTGTGATGGAGAATTAACAGCAGCTTTTAAATGAAGAAATTGACTTGCTTAAGAAAGAAATTCTATTTTACTAGTTTTATCAATTACCTAAAAATTTAGGGTCAGGTCCTACATCACGATTTGGTATAAAAAAATGTCAAACAGAATTGATTGCTAGAATGGATAGTGACGATTACTGTATAGCTACAAGATTTGAAAAAAACAACTAAAATTATTCGAAGAAAATCCTAATCTAATTATGGTAGGTTCCAACATTTTAGAGAAGAATACAGAGTTTACCGCATTAAAGAAAGTACCTGAAACGACTGCAGAAATTCGTCAATATTCAAAAATGAGAAATCCCTTTAATAATCCTTCTATTATGATGAAAAAGGAGTATATTCTAAAAGTCCGGTAATTATCGTGAATTTCGTTATTTAGAAGATTATGATTTAACGATGAGATTATTACATGATCATCCAACTAAAGATTTTTATAATATTCAAGAACCCTTAGTCGTGATGCAAACTAATGATTCTAGTTATTTGCGAAGAGGCGGATTATTGTATGTAAAGACAGATTTTATTCTTCAATTAGATTTTTTTATCGTAGAGGAGATATTCATTTGCTTGAATTTGTTAGAAATGTTTTTTTCTTAGAAATGTGATTCGGATCTTACCAAATCAGTTTAGAAAATGGATTTATAAGAGAAGGTTACGAGAAGAAGTGTAGAGGTGAGTGGATGAAATATCGAGTGATGCATGTTTTAGGAGCAGTTGATGGAAGTGTAACTGGAGTTCAAAGTTTTATCAAAAAATCATATTCAAGTAGATGATGAAGAATTTGAATATATGGTTGCTGAATCAAATGGAGATGCTCATTTTCCTTTTTAATCAATACTTAGACGAAATTGGAATTGAACGGATTGTATTTCCTGAATTAAAGATATCTAAAGTATTAGATTACTTTCGAAAATGTAGTGAGTTTTATAAAAATCAAACGATTGATATTTTACATGTGGATAATCCAATTACGGCTTTTTATCCATAATTATTACGCAAAAAAAGAATGGTGTCCCAGTTAGAATTTATCACAATCATAGTAGTCAGTTTTCTGATAATTGGATAAAAAGCTTACGTAATCGATTATTAGTTTTATTAGCATTAAAAATGCAACGCATCAAATTTCTTGTGGGCAATTAGCAGGAGAAAAATTTTTGGAAAGCAATCTTTTCAAATTATTCCGAATGCTATTCAAATAGAAAAAGTTCAAATTCTCTCCTATTTATCGAAAAAGAAATTCGAAAAAGAGTTTCAAATTCCGAAAAATCAAAAAAAGTAGTAGGTATGATAGGAATATTAAACTCATTCAAAAAAATCAAAAATTTTTTTAATTGAAATTGCTAAAGAGTTACCTGAAGTTACTTTTTGTTTGTCGGAGAAGGTCCTGACCGTATGACCCTAGAGAAAAAGTGAAGAATTTAAGAATATTATCTTTGCAGGTCATAGAACGGATATTTATAAGTTTTATTCAGCATTTGATATATTTGCTTTTCCATCTCTATATGAAGGTTTCCCAATGGTATTAGTTGAAGCACAGTGTTCGGGTTAAATGTTATTATGAATGAAACCATTGATAGAACTACTCAAATAGTGGAGCAACTTTTGTACCGCTATGCCATTAGAAAAAGAACAATGGAAGAAATACATTGAACATATACCTGTTTCAGCAAATGAAAGACCTTTAGGAGAAGAGTTACAACGATTTAGTGTTGATGAAAATTTTTAAACAGTTAAAAAGAATTATATAAAAATGGTTTGAATGATGCTAAATAATTATTTGAAAGGAAATGACTGATGATTAGTGTAATTGTACCTGTTTATAATGTAGAAAGATATTTAGAAGAATGCCTTAATAGTATTCAACATCAAACATATACTGATATTGAAGTGATATTAGTAAATGACGGCTCCACTGATCATTCTAAAAATGATTTGTGAACGCTACTGTGAAGAAGATAGTCGTTTTCACTTATTGAATCAAGAAAATCAAGGGCAAAGTGTGGCAAGAAATGTTGGTGTGGTAGCTTCAAAAGGAGAGTATATTGCATTTGTAGATAGCGATGATATTCTTCAGAGAAACTATTTAGAAAAAGTTAATGCAATACATGACTGAGGATGTAGATATTGTTGAAAGTAACTTTTACCGTATCTAAAAAGAATTCCTTTTTGAAAAATCTAAAGAAACAACAATCCTATTTGAAGGAAATTCCCAAGAAGCAGTAAAAAAATCTTTCCGAACCATGTTCTAAGTGTTAATCCAGTTACAAAAACTCTATAGAAGAGAAATTGTTGAAGCGGTTCCTTATCCGGAAGGTTTGATTTATGAAGATATTTATTGTGGTATTGGAATGTTAAAATATATTCGAAAAATCATTAAAATTGATTATGTGGGTTATTATTATAGACAACATCAAGCTAGTACGATGCACCAAGATTTTAGTCCAAAAAAATTAGATGTATTTACAGTTTGTGATAAATTAGTTGAGTTGTATACTGATAGGGAGGAACTTCTTCCTTATATTGGGAGTTTCTTAGTACATAAAGCAACAGAGCATTATCAGAATGATATCAAAAAGAGGTAATCCATACGCAAAATTACTATAATCAGAAATTAGCAGAGTATGTAAACTTAACAAAGAAAAAAATCCTGAATTAGCTAGAAATACACGGTTTATTAAGCTTTATAATATATGCCCTAAATATTATAATTCGGTAATTTTTTTCCAATCTATCATTTTCTTTGGAAGTTAAAAAAATGGTATTAAAGAAGTAGAGGTAGAAGAATAACAGTAAATAAGAAGGAAATTATATTATGATTAGCGTTATTGTACCAGTTTATAATGTGGAAGAATATTTAGAAGAGTGTCTAGAAAGTATTCAACAGCAAACATATACTGATATTGAGGTAATATTAGTCAACGATGGATCTACTGATGGTTCAAAAAAAATTTGTGAACGATATTGTGCTAAAGACAATCGTTTTTAAGTTGATTAATCAAGAAAACCAAGGATTAAGTGAAGCACGTAATGTGGGAGTCAGAGCATCTATGGGAGAATATATATTCTTTGTGGATAGTGATGATGTTATTAATATAAACGTGTTAGAAGTACTACTTCCTTACATGAAGACGGATGTGGATATAGTAGAATGTAGATTAACAAGCAATAAAAGAAATGTTAATTCTTACTGGAACTACTAAAATTGTATTCGAAGGGAACTCTAATGAAGCTATTCTTAACTGTATAGCGTTTGAAGAAGTGAAATTTTGTGCTTTTTACAAAAATTATATAGAAGAGAAATTGTCGAAAAAAATACCCTTTTTAAAGGGATATATTTACGAAGATGTTTTTACAGGAATAAATTATTTAAATCATATTCGAAAAATAGTTGTTGTTGATTTAAATGGTTATTATTATCGTGTTCGTCCAAAATAGTATTATGACGAAACCCTTTAATGAAAAAAGATTTAGATATTTTTTTAAAGTGGGAAATCAGTTAATAGAATCTTTTAAAGATGATGAGAATCTACTTCCATATATTGGATATTTTATGTTTTATATTGGTCATGCACACTATTTAAAAGATGGAATAAATAAGAAGAGTATTTATGTTGATTTATATGAAGATTTTATTCGAAACGCTGCTATTATAGCAAAAGCAATCTAAGGAAGTTGTTCGGAAATATCGTTTATTGAGACTGTACTTACTTGCTCCAAAATATTATACAACGATTACTTATCCGACTTTTAAATTAATTTATAAGATATGGATTTCTACTAAAAATAGTAATTAATAATCTAAACGATAAATTCAAAAAAATGGAATTAAAGAAGAAAAAGATAGATGAATAAAAAAATAAATGAGAAGGAAAACTATTATATGATTAATGTAATAGTACCAGTTTATAATTAGGGAAATTTTTAGTTCAAATTGTAACGACCCATTATAATTATTTTTACTGAAGAAAGCAATCCATACCAAGAGATGTATGAAGATAAATTGAGACAGTATGTGAAAATTGTGGAAGATTCTCCAAAAGGTAGCAAGGAGTAGTAAAATGATAGGAATATAAATTAGCGCCCAGTTTATATCTTTGATACACTTTTCCGCTTGTATATAAAAATATGGGGTAGAGTAAAACGTTTAAAAAGAATTAATGATTAAAGGAGAATAAAATTGGATGTTAATAAATTGATCAGTGTAATTGTACCTGTTTATAATGTGGAAGATTATTTAGAAGAGTGTCTAGAAAGTATTCAACAGCAAACATATACTGATATTGAGGTAATATTAGTCAACGATGGATCTACTGATGATTCAAAAGAAATTTGTGAACGATATTGTGCTAAAGACAATCGTTTTAAGTTGATTAATCAAGAAAACCAAGGATTAAGTGAAGCACGTAATGTAGGGAGTCAGAGCATCTATGGGAGAATATATATTCTTTGTGGATAGTGATGATGTTATTAAAGTTAATATTTTAGAAACTTTATTCTCGTTTATGAAAGATGATGTAGATATTGTGGGGTGTAATCATTCAACAAAAAAAGAGGATTTAATACAGCACACATCCCCTAATATAATATTTCAAGAAATTCATCTGAAGCTATATCGAGTTGTCTAAATTTTCGAGGTGTTACATATTTTGCATGGGATAAATTATACAGAAGAAATCTTGTTGAGACAGTTCCTTTTTGAAAGGTTTAATTTATGAAGATTTGTATACAGGAATGGTTACTCTAAAAATATATTTCCAAAAATAATTGTGATTGATACGATAGGTTATTATTATAGAATTCGTTCGGATAGTATTATGAGAAAAGAAACACAGTGAGAAAAAAATCTTGATATTTTCAAAATATGTGATTCATTATTAGAAGTATTTAAAAATGATATAATGCTTTTCGAAACTTAGTGAGTATATGTTTCTTATAATTTCTCAACATGTTCTTTATTATAGAATAAAAACCGAATCATTTATATTATAAGACATATCAAGATTATATCGATAAATATGCGAATATTGCTAAAAATCATCTGAAGTTCTAAAAAGTAGTAGATTATTAAGATGGTATTTATGATCTCCTAAGTATTTTTATAAGAGTTATATTTCCCTTTATATTTGAGATATATTTCTATAGTCCAATATGTAAAAAGTAAAATTAGAGGTAATGTATGATTAGTGTAATAGTCCCAGTTTATAATGTTGAAGAATATTTAGAACAATGCTTAGATAGTATTCAATGCCAAACTTATACAGATATTGAAGTGATATTAGTCAATGATGGCTCAACAGATAGATCTAAAGAAATTTGTGAGAGGTATTGTAAGAAGGATAGTCGCTTTTAAGTTGGTTAATCAAGAAAAATAAAGGACTAAGTGGAGCACGTAATCGGGGTATGAGTGAATCTAAGGGTGAATTTATTTCATTTTGTCGATAGTGATGATGTCATTAAAGAAGATATGCTTGAGCAATTGATAAAACAAATGACTTCTGAAGATATTGATATTGTAGAGTGTTGGTATACGAATGAAAAACATGAATTAGATTTACCTTCTCCAAAAAGATGCAGAAATTATTTTTTTCAAGGAAATGGTAAAGAAGCATTAATGTCTCTTTGTAAAGATAATATTGTCCGTTTGAATGCATGGGCAAAATTGTATCGGAGACAAGTAATTCTTAATTTTCCATTTTTAGAAGATTTATTTTATGAGGATGTTTATGGCGGAATTGGAATTTTTAAAAACATATACGTAAAATGGTGAAAATCAATTATACAGGATATTATTATAGAGTCCGACCAGGTAGTATTATGAATCGAGAATTTAATTTGAAAAAAATTTAGATTTATTTACGATTTGTGATAAGGTTGAACAATTATATGAAAATGATATAGAATTACTTCCGTATATCCATCGTCGATTGTTCCAATTAGTCTTGATGCATGTTGTCGATTATCACATATTCAAGGGGAATCCTTATAAGGAAAAAAATATGTTGAATATTTGAATCGATACGTTAAAAGTTCAAGTCCCTCTTTTTGTAATGCGAGCTTATCACTTATCTCCTCAAAATATTGTCTTCATTTCAAGAGTTGTTGGAGCGATTCAGTGGAGGGTGGAAAAATATTTTATAAAAGGTTCATGGAAAGGAATGAAGTAGTATGAAATATTACTTAAAAAGAAGATTATGCGTATGAAAAAAACATGCAGGATCTAAAAGCTAAGCTTGATGCTGAAAAAAATAATGTTAGAAGAAGGATATCAACCTTTTTCAAAATACTAACTCAAATTCTATCACATTGACTGAAAATGATGTATTAGTTCTGCCATTTCCATTATTATGGCATTCGTTAAAAGCGCTAATTTTAACGGAATTATTAAAAACGTAAATTCAAAAGCATATTTACTAATTCATGATATAGAATCACTAAGAAATAAATCTTTAAAATCAGTTAAAGATTTTAAATACTCTATTCTTCATTTCTTACAAAAATAAAACAGTACTAGAAAGAGTTGATGGTATTATTGCCCACAATGATATGATGAAAAGAAGTTCTTGTTCGATTAGGAATACCGGGAGAAAAAAAGATTATTTCATTAGAAATATTTGACTATTTAATTCCTCAGTATGAAGAGAAGAAAAACTTATGACAAGGATACAATTTTGTTAGCAGGTAATTTTGATATACAAAATATGCAAGACAATTACCTGATAATCCAAAATTTTCAATTTATGGTATAAACTTTGAAGAAAAGAATCTTCCTCAAAACGTTCACTATAATGGAGCTTTCACACCTGAAGAACTTCCATATTATTTACAAAGGTGGTTTTGGTTTAGTATGGGATGGTGATAGTCCTTATACTTGTAGTGGTATGTTTTGAGAGTATTTGAAAATGAATAATCACATAAAGCATCTCTTTATTTAGCTTCAGGCTTTCCAATTATTGTCCGGAGACAATCGGCTCTTGCTAATTTTTGTGAAAAACAATTGTGGAATATTGGTGGACTCTTTATTTGAGATTGCAGAGCGTTTAGACTCTATTAGTAATGAAGAGTATGAAGAGTTGATAAAAACAGTAAAAATAGGAGATAATATTCGTAATGGATATTATCTAAAAATAACTTTTAGAAAAATGTGAAAGAAATTGTAAAAACGATGAAACTACAATCCATTCGAGAAAAAAATAACTAGATACGGTCAGATTTTTAAAATACTATGGTCCTAAATTAACACTTGTGTATTATCATACACAACAATCAGATGATAAATATTACGACTTTTAGTAAAAAAATATTATTTTAGACTTTGTTCTAAAATTACGAAAAAGCTCAAATAGATGAACCGGCTGATGAAAGAAAAGAAACTACAACAGAATTTCCTAATATTATTTGGATAATGTGGCAACAGGAGAAGCTCAAATGCCTGAAAACCGTAAAAAGCCTCAATGAAAACAATAAAAAGACTTCGCCGGAAGAAATGGTTATGAACTTCATTTGTTAACTGACGAAAATCTTCATAATTTTGTCAATATTCCAAAAGATATCACAGAAAAAAATATAAGAAAAAGAATTGTCAGCCGCCCATTATTCTGATATTGTTCGTTTTAGTTTGTTATATCAGTATGGTGGAATTTGGATGGATGCAACCTTATTTGTATCTCCATATGCAACAGTCGATATGTTTAAAGGGATTTCTTTAGTTTAAATCATCCACCTATACACGCAGATAAAAATAGAACGAGCTATTGGTGACTTTAAGTGGTCAAGTTTCTTTCTAGCAGGTAAAAGAGGAAAGTCTTATTTTAAACATATTCGAGATTTGTTTTATTTACTTTTGTTCGTAAATATCCTGTTTTTATTCAATATCTAATGTTAGATTATTTTATTTTTATCCGAATATAAATTAAATGATGAATTCAAAAGCCTTAGTAGGTGGATTACCAGTCTTAGCACCGGCTGAGAGAGTATGGTTCTTAAGAGACCATGCAAATGAGATATATGATAAACACGAATGGGAAGAAGTGTTAAGAACAACTCCGATTATGAAAAACTACATATAAAAATTAATCCGGAGGAATTAATTCCACAATCTTATCTATATAAGCTTTTTATGGAGAATTAAATGAATAGAGGGAATGCATGAAAGAAGTAGAACAGAATTTGCCACTTTAAATACTAGTATAGCTCTTGCTATTCAACCGTTTTCAGTAATTATTGGATTTATTAATCGTACAGTCTTCGTGAATATTCTTGGTGTTACCTATTTGGGTCTGAGTAGTTATTTAATGAGTTTAATTTCTATTTTATCTTTAGCGGAATTAGGAATAGCCGAAGCTATGAGTTATGCTTTTATATGGTCCGTTAGCACGAGAAGAACGTGGGAAAAATTAAAGCCTTTATGGTATTATTCAAAAAGTTATATGTAATGATTGGAATTGCTATTTTTATATTTGGAGCAATATTATCATTATTTCTTCCGTATATGATTAAGGAGTATGCGATTAATAGTGAATTGTACTGGATTTATTTTATATTTGTATTTAATTCAGCGTCCGGGTTATTTTTTTCTCTTACAAACGAACATTACTATATGTTGATCAGCGAAACTATGTTATAAATTTAGTTAACTTCGTCTTAAATACACTTCGAGTATTTTTACAAATAGGAGTAATAGTTTTTACTAAAAACTTTATTTTTCTATTTATTAATAGAGACGGTTTTAAATATTATAGGTAATGTGTTAATATCATATATGGTGAGATCGTTTATATAGTTATTTGAATAACGAAGAAGTTAGTCCTATTAATAAAGAAGAAAAGATAAATTTATTAGAAATATTAGGAAATACTTTAGGAAGTATTGGTACAAAAGTTGTATTTCAAACTGATAGTATTTTAATGGCAAAGTTTATCAGTTTATCTGCAATAGGTATCTATGGGAATTATACTTATGTTTTAGGATTTGTATCAATGTTAATTAATACTGTTATGGGTTCGATAACGTCTTCAGTTGGAAATTTAGTCCACTCTGATGGCACAACAACAGAAGCTAAATCTAATTTTTAAAAAAATACCAGTTTATTGCTTTTTAGTTTGATTTATTTTTGCGAGTATGGGATATTTATTTTCATACACCCATTCATAATAATTTGGTTAGGAGAGGATTTTTCTTTTAGTAGATGGATTGAGATAGTAATTGTTATTAATTTTTTTCCTTACTTATTATAGACAACCGAATTTAACATTAATTTCGATATATGGATTAAGTTACGAGCAAAATAAAAAGTTATTGCAGAAATTTTTATTAAATATTATCCTTTCTTTATATTGTTTAATTGTATTAGATTTAGGTGTAGCCGGAATATTATTAGGAACTATAGGGTTCAACATTGCTGACTTGTACATGGTATGAACCATACAGCGCTTTTTAAATACGGAATAAAATTATCTTCAAAGGATTATTTCATGACGATGCTTAAACATTTCACAATATTTGCCTCTAGTGTTGCGTGTGCTGTCCTATTAGATATTTTTTTGTTTTTTTCAAAACAAATCTTTATTACTAGTATAATAATGAAAATAATTTTATATCTAGGTATGGTTAGTATTTATATGTACATATATAGGAATCACGAGGTAAAGTAAATTAATTTTATATATGATTAGAAGAATAATATTTTTTTAATAGATTAAGGAGAAAAATAAATGAAACGAGTATTAGTTTGTGGGTTAGTTCCCGATATTGGTGGTTTAGAAAAGATTGTAGTAGATTTCTACAATAATATAAATACTGATGACTTTGAATTTGAATTTTTTTACTTCAAGGTCCTGAAGATGTTGAATTTAGCGATCATTTTAAGAAATTGTGTCGTAATCCAATAGTCTTCCATAGAATTCCTAAATTAAGACCGAATATAAAACATGCATTAAAAAGAATGGGAAAAAAATTCTTTAAAAAATAATGCTCATAGATATGATATACTATGGTCAAATCAAAAACGCATTAACGCATCTTGAATTTTTTTAAAAGCTTGCTAAGAAATATGGTATCAAAAAGAATTGTCCATGGTCACTGTGCAACTGCTGATAAATTTTATCGTTTTGTTCATCCGATAAATCGTCTGTTTGTTGGAAAAATATGCAACAGATTTTTGGGCGTGTGGACTGGAGGCTGCTAATCATTTTTTTATCATGGTAAGGAAAGAGGAAAAAGCACTAGTTGTTAATAATGCGATAGAGGTAGAACAATTTTTATATAACGAAAAAGTACGTGAGAAACTTAGAAAAGAATATAATATTCCGAAGATTGCCTTGTGGTTGGACAAGTATCACGTTTGTATGAAAAAAACAAAAAAATCAAAGTTTTTTTGTGTTAAAGTATTCTCCGAATTAGTGAAGAAAGAACCGAATTCAAGATTAGTGTTTATCGGACGTGGCGATACTACATTTTTAACAAATCTTGCTAAAGAATATGGGGTTGAAGATAAGGTTATTTTCACTGGATTAAAAAGCAATGTTGGAGAAATGTTAAATTTATTAGACGTATTTTTCTTTCCATCTAATTTTGAAGGATTACCAATTGCATTAGTAGAAGCGCAGGCTAATGGCTTACCAGTAGTAACAGCAAGTCACTTACCTAATGCTAAAATTCTAGAAAAATTATGATAATAGCCTCTCTTTAAAAAGATGAATGGAAGCTTTGGGCAGATAAAAATTCTTTCTGTTAAAAATGAGCGTATATTAGATAATGAGTATATTTATAATAAAATTAGTGAACATGGTTATGAGATTAAGTCTGCTACTAGACAGTTAGAGCGATTATTTGAGCAAGAATAACGTTTCAGCGAAAAACTGTATTATTTAAGCTATGGGAGTGACTCAAAATCTTGACTTCAAAGAAGTCGATTTTGTCAGGGTCACTCCGTTTTTAAAATTAAAAAGCTGTTAATGTTATAGTGTAAAGACTGACCTAAATTTGAAATATAAGAACTTAATTATATTTAAATATAAAAGGATTTGTTGTATAATTATATTAAGATACCAATTATTAATAATGAGGAAAAATGATGAAAAAGGTATAAAAAGAAAGAGAACCATAAGTAATTTGGATGTTGTAAACTCTATATTAACAACTCTTTTAGTAGTTTTAGGAGTATTAGTTGGATGGACAATGTTTTAAATATGACTTTTTAAATTTTAGAGAATTAATTTTGGAGTTATAATTGTTATTATGATTTCGATTATAGTTTTCGGTGTTTCTAATAATTAAGAAAAAAAGCAAAAAGTATTTAATACTATAATGTTAATATTAATGAATATTGTTTTGATTTTTCATATGTTCAGTTTAGAACGGCGATAGGTTTATTTTGAAAATTTAAATAATAATGCGGCTTTTTAGTGAGTATACTATGAGTGTTGTTGTATTAAAAGATGATAAAGCAAGTAAATTAGCTGATTTAAAAGGTGACTCTGTGGGAGCACCGGTTTCTAGCGATGGAGTAAATATAAATAAACTGATGAAAGAAATTCGTGATAAAGAAAAGCAAACATTAGACTTAAAAAGAAACTAAGAACTATATCTCAGCTTATGATGAGTTAACCACTGGTTCTACGAGAGCTATGATTCTTAATAGTTCTTATGAAGATTTTATAGTTAAGCAGCATGCTGATTTCAAAGATAAAAACAAAAATATATGAATTTAAAAATTAGGAAATTAATAAATTCAAAAGGAAATATAAATGCTGATAAAGTATTTAATATATATGTGAGTGGAATTGATACATATGGACCGATATCTAGTGTAAGTCGTTCTGATGTTAATATTATATTAACAGTAAATAAAGAGACTGGTAAAGTTTTATTGACTACAACACCACGAGATTCTTATGTGAAAAATTGCCGATGGCGGTAATAATGAATTTGATAAACTAACACACGCAGGGCTTTTATGGCGTAGACGCATCAATTCATACATTAGAAAAATCTATATGGTATAAAAGTTAGATTATTATGCAAGGCTTAACTTTACTTCTTTTTAGAATTAATAGATACAGTGGGTGGAGTTGATGTATATAATGATCAAGCCTTTTCTGCAGGTAAGTATAATTTTTAATTCAGGACTTGTTCATTTGGATGCTGATAAGGCGTTAGCTTTTTGTTCGTGAAAGATATAGTTTAGCCGTGGTGATAATGATCGTGGTAAGAACCAAGAAAAAGTTATAGCTGCAATTATTAAAAAGCTTACAACTAAAGAAGGCTTAGTTAACTATAAGACGGTTATAAATAAGATTAGTGAATCTGTTCAAACAAATATGCCTATAGAGACAGTAAATAAATTAGCGAATGAACAGCTTAATTCGGCAAAGAATTTAGTGTTGCTTCTCAAGCTCTTACAGGAAAGGGAAGTATGGGATTACCTTCATATGCTATGCCAGGTGCAAATCTTTATATGACAGAAATTAATGAAAAAGTTTAAATAATGTTAAGGAAAAACATTAAAGATGTAATGGAAGGAAAAGTAGTTCAAGGAGAAGATTAAGATGATAGATATTCATTCTCATATAATTTTTGGAGTTGATGACGGTGCTAAAACTGAAGTTGATACAAAAGATTTATTGGTGGAAAGCTATAAACAAGGAGTTAGAAAAATTATTGCTACCCCTCACAGAAGACGTGGAATGTTTGAAACAGATTTAGAGATAATTATTGAAAATTTTTAAAAGAGTAGAAGAGATTGCTAAAGAGGTTTCTGATGATTTGAGGATTTATTTGGGTAGTGAAATTTTCTATAGGGAAGATGAGTTAGAGAATATTAAGGATAAAAATACATCCTACATTGGCAGGTACAGATTATGTTCTTGTTGAGTTTCCTTATGAGATGAGATATAAAAGTGATTAATAGGGCTCTGAGTAAGATTCTATTCCTTGGCATAACACCGGTAGTTGCACATGTTGAAAGGTACATGGATGTTGATGAAAATGGTATTCAGCAGTTAATTAATATGGGAGTGTATATTCAAGTAAATGCCGAGAGTGTATTAAAAAACAAAGCTTATAGGAGATAAGCATAAGCATCTGAAAAAGAGCTAAGAGATATCCGGATAAAAATTTAGTCCATTTTATTGCTAGTGATATGCATAATATGGAGACGAGAAAAACTCATATGAAAGAAGCATTTGAAATTATTAAGAATAAATACGGTCTATCAAAGGCTTTTTGAATTATTTAAAGAAAATCAAGAAAAATTGTTAATGAATAAAGTTATCTAGTAAAAAGTGAATTTTTATTTTATCTACCAAATTTTTCTTTAAATATGGCATTATTTATGAGATTAAATTGGTGTAATATGCTTGTTAAATATTAAATATACAAGGAGGAAGCAATGTACGATTATTTGATAGTAGGGGCTGGATTGTCAGGAGTGATTTTTGCACATGAAGCAACAAAAACAAGGGAAAAAGTAAAAGTAATAGATAAACGTGACCACATTGGTGGGAACATTTATTACGAGAACGTTGAAGGAATCAACGTTCACAAATATGGTGCACATATCTTCCATACTTCTAATAAAGAAGTTTGGGATTATGTGAATCAGTTTGCTGAGTTTAACAACTATATTAACTCGCCAGTAGCAAACTACAAAGGTAAATTATACAATCTACCTTTTAATATGAACACATTCTATGGGTTATGGGAAACTAAAACTCCTTTAGAAGCGAAAGCAAAAATCGCTGAACAAACGGCTCACCTGCAAGATAGTGAACCTAAGAACTTAGAAGAACAAGCAATCAAGCTTATTGGAACTGATGTATACGAAACTTTGATAAAAGGTTACACAGAAAAGCAATGGGGACGTAGAGCTACAGAATTACCACCATTTATTATTAAACGTCTTCCAGTACGTTTCACATTCGATAACAATTACTTCAATGATAGATACCAAGGTATTCCAATTGGTGGATACAATGTTATTATCGAAAAACATGTTAAAAGGTATCGAAGTAGAACTAAATGTAGATTTTTCGAAAACCGCGAAGAATTAGAAGCAAGTGCGAAAAAGTTGTATTTACAGGAATGATCGATCAATACTTTGATTATAAACACGGAGAGTTAGAATACAGAAGTCTTCGTTTTGAACACGAAATACTAGATGAAGAGAACTACCAAGGTAATGCTGTTGTGAACTACACAGAGCGAGAAGTTCCTTATACTCGTATTATCGAGCACAAACACTTCGAAAAAGGGTACACAAGAAAAAACTGTTATCACTCGTGAATACTCAGTAGATTGGAAACGTGGTGATGAACCATATTATCCAATCAACGACACTAAAAATAATGAAATTTATCAAAAAATATTTAGAAGAAGCAAAAGGGAAAAATGTTATCTTCTGTGGTCGTCTTGCAGACTATAAATATTATGATATGCACGTAGTAATCGAAAGAGCTCTTAATGTAGTAAGAGAGGAATTTAGTTAGCAATCTAATATATATTATTAGCCTCAGATTAGATATATTTTTATAGAAAATACCTGTTATCTGTGGTAATATTATAATTAAGTTTAATAGATTAATAATAGTTACAATTTATTAAGGAAGTAGTAGGAAATAATATGGGAAAAATAATAATCAATATAATAATCAAAAATAATGGATATAATTATGATGATTATCTAAATCACAATGAAATGAATTACGGTAATAATCATCAAAACTATAATAATCATTCTAATGATAACTATGAAAATAACAATTGGAATTATAATGAATATCCAAATAACAATATAAATAACAGTTATCAAGACATATATAATAATTATCAAAATATGAATAATACATATCAAAATAATAATTATTATGAGAATGATCAATACCAACAAAATAATCAAGAATACGAATATGAAGAGTATAAAGAGCCTCAAAGAAAAACAGGATTAATGTTTTTATTAGTTTCTTGATAATAGGATTATTAGTGATATCTCAGTTACTTTGGCTATACAAAGTATTATTTGAATAGCAAAGCGGTAGTAGATTTAAGTCAATATGAAATTGAATTTAAACCTTATGGTACAGATGGTGATGGAACTGCTTTCGGCTGATATTAAAAATCCCAACAGTAAAAATCTGACGACCCTAACTGTTGCAGAAATTTTTACAAGAGCCGAGTATCACATATAGCAAAACCAATAATTTACGAAATGGTGAAAAGTTGAGGTTACTATAAGTTTGAGTAAGGCTTCTGCTGAGGCTAAGAAACTTGAATTAAAAAGGTGAGTTTAAACGTTCATATACTGTTAGAGGACTAAATGAAAAATCTAAAGATAGTTTTTAGAGATGGAAACTCGTCATCAGAAACAAAAAGTTTTAAGAGAGATAGCTCGATTGACACTAAGGGATTATCAGATGCGCAGGTTGCTGATTGGGCAAGAGCAATGTATATTAAAAATTATTCGAGAAATTCTTCGAATTCTGACTTTTCTTATGATGTTTGGTTAGGGTAGCGATCATTTAGCGTATGTTAATATAAAACGTGATGGTGATGTTGTTGCTAAATATAGAGTTAACGCTCGTGGTCAACTTGAACATAATGAACGCGGAAGTTGGTATGTCGTAAGTAATACTTTCACATCATAAAAGATATACTCACTAAAAATATTTTTATATTCGTTTAAAAATATTAAAAACTAATAAAAACTGATAACTAAAATATAGATAGCGTATTCTAGTTATCAGTTTTTATAAATTATTTTATAAAAAATTTTAAATACCTCTTGTAATTAATTATAATTAATGAGATAATAGTATATATAATGCAAATAGAGTAAGAGGAGATTTATACTTATGACAAAGATTTTAGCTATTAACTCAGGAAGTTCATCTTTAAAAATTTCAATTATTTGAAATGCCTGAAGAAACAGTTATTACAAAAGGATTAGTTGAAAGAATCGGTATTGAAAAACAGTGTATTCACTATCGAGTTCAACGGTGAAAAAATAAAGAAACATTGGATATTCCTAACCATGATATCGCAATTGAAATGTTACTTGAAAAATTAACTAAATTAGGAATTGTAAAAAGATGTTAAAGAAATCGAAGGTGTTGGACACCGTGTGGTTCACGGTGGAGAATTCTATGATGCATCTGTTTTAGTAAATGACGAAGAATTAGCAAAAAGTTGATTCAATAGAAGACTTAGCACCTTTACACAACCCAGCAAATATTAAAGGTGTTCGTTCATTCCAAAAAGAATTACCAGGAGTTCCTAACGTATTAACATTTGATACTGCATTCCACCAAAGTATGCCTAAATCAACATACATGTACACTGTACCAAGAGAATTCTATGAAAAACACGGAGTTCGTAAATATGGTGCTCACGGAACAAGCCACAGATATATTGGTGAGAAAGTTGCTGAAATTCTAGGTAAAGATCCAAAAGAATTAAAAACTATTTCTTGTCACATCGGTAACGGTGCTTCAATCTGTGCAATTAAAAATGGAAAATCATTCGATACTTCAATGGGATTCACTCCATTATCCGATTAGTAATGGGTACTAGAACTGGTGATATCGATCCAGCTACTATTCCTTATATTGCTCAAAAAACTGGACTATCTCTTGAAGAAATCGTACGTATTTTCAACTTTGAATCTGGACTTAAAGGTGTTTCTGCACTTTCTTCAGATCTACGTGATGTTGAAGCTGCTAGAAATGAAAATCCACATTGCGCTGAAGCTATTGATGTTTATATCAACAGAATTAAACAATACGTTGGTGCAAGTGCTGCAGCTATGAACGGAGTAGATGCTATCGTATTTACTGCTGGTGTAGGTGAAAATGCTACATGGGTACGTGAAGAAGTATTAGAAGGATTAACTTTCTTAGGTGTACAGGTTGATAAAGAAAAAAACAATGTTCGTGGAAAAGTTGCAGAAATCTCAACAGCGGATTCTAAAGTTAAAGCATTTGTAATCCCAACTGACGAAGAGGTTATGATTGCTAGAGATACTTATAACTTATCTAAATAATATCAAAAATTTTTAAAGGGCTGGTATTGTACCAGTCCTTTTTCTATTTGAAAGGACAATATGAATTTAGAAAACTTTAATAATAAATTTAAAGATGCTATAAATATTCTTAAGACTTTTAATAAGAATGGATTTGAGGCTTATTTTGTTGGTGGTTGTGTAAGAGATTTCCTTTTAGATAAAGATTTTTCTGACATCGATATAACAACGAACGCCTTACCTGAACAAGTAAAAAAATATTTCCAAAAAGTATTGATACTGGAATTCAGCATGGAACAGTTACAATATTAGTTAATGGTGAAAGCTACGAAGTCACAACATTTAGAAAAAGAAGACGAGTATGTCAATCATAGAGCACCGGATAAGGTTGAATTTGTTAGTGATTTAAAAGAGGATCTCAGATAGGCGAGATTTCACTATAAAATGCTATGGCACTAGATTATAAGGGTAAGTTATTTGACTTTCATAATGGTGAAGCAGATTTGAAAAAAATAAAAATTATTAAAACAGTTAATGATCCAAACGAAAGATTCTTTGAGGATGCTTTAAGAATGTTAAGGGCTTTTCGTTTTTTTCTTCAAGATTAGGATTTGACATCGATAGTAATACTTTTAGTAGCAATTAAAAAGAAATGCTAAACTAATTGAATACGTCTCTATCGAACGTATTGTTAATGAATTTAGAAAGTTATTAGAGGGAAGGGAAATATAAATAGTATGCAACTAATGTTAAATAGTATGCTTAATAGTTATATTCCGTTCTTAAAAAGATATCGAAGTGATTGAAGATTTTTCTGAATATACTTTTTGTCAAAGTCTGTATATTTTATTAAAAATGAATAATATTTCTTTTGATGATTTAAAAATCATTAAAGTTATCTAATAAGGAACTTAAACAAATAAAAAGAATATGAGAAAAATTAATACTGATTTTAAGAATGATATACAATTAGAACTTATTTTATATAAATATAATATTGAAGATGTTAGGGTTTATTTGCAGTTATTTTAAATATGAAGATGAATCTGAAATTGAGAAAAATTAAATTACCTATTACATCATTTAATGATATTGATATTGAGTCTGAAGAAATCATAGCATTTATTAATAGAAAACCTAGTATGGATTAAAGAGATTATTGTTTTATTAGAATATGAGATTTTTACTAAATGGCTTAGTTAATAATAAGAAAAACATACTAGATTTTTAACAGAAATGAGAGATAATATATAAATAAGTTGAAAGTGAGGTGAGAGAATTTATGAATAGATTATTTTGTATAGTTGATATTGAGTTAACTGAGGATAAGGAGATTATTCAATTTTCAGCAGTGAAACTTGATGATACATTGAAAGAACTAGAGTCAATTAATTATTATATAAAACCAAAAAAAGCAAGTATCTTCTTTTGTTACGGAGCTTACTGGAATAAGTAATGAAATGCTTGCTGATAAGATGCATTTTGAGGATGTAGCTGTAGAACTCTATAATTTCATTAAAGATGATATACTTGTTTGTCATGGATTGCCATCAGATTATGTTATTTTTAAAGAAGAGATTTCATGATGTTGGAATTATGTATAAAGCAAAGATGTCTTTAGATACTGTTGAACTTGCGATTGTTTATGCCGTCACAAATAAGTTACAAATTATCTGATTTATCAAATTCTCTTAACCTCTATTCAGGAGAAGGATTTCATAATGCGGCTATCGATGTAAAAGTAACAGTTAAATTATTAGAAGCAATCGCATATAAAATAGCAAGTTTAAAATGATTTAAATTATAAAAAGATAGAAGTACTTCTTGAAAAATTGATTTTGATACATATAGCTTTTGTAAAATTTTGTCAGGATAATTTCAAATGTAATTTTTGTAGAAAATGATGATTTCTTGATTTTTCAAGGCACTTCCTTTAAAAAGGTAGATTATTCTACTAGAATGGAAAAATTATAGTAAAAATATATAATGTTTTCTTCTATCGATGAGACAGAGTATATACGTAATTTTTAAGATTTCTAATTATGAAATTCTTAAGAAAAAGTGACTATGTTCCTTTGAATATCTTTTCTCGTTTCCTAAAAAGAAGATATAAACCTAGATAAATTATTAATTAAATTATATGTTTGGGTATTAGAAACAAAAACCGGAGATTTTTCTGAACTAAACTTGTTGTATTTAGAGAAACAATATATAGAAAGTATAACAAATGCTCTGCTGATAAGTTCAAAATCTTATTACTTTGATGAAAAGAATAAAGTTGCATTAAGTTCAGAAAATATAGTTACCAATTATGATTCTATAGAGTATTTGATGGAAAATGATAATTTTCAAAAACATATTTATATTTTTGAAAAATAAGAAAATTTTAGGACGTGAATTAGATTCTAAAAAATACTAAAGATTATTTTTACAAAAATGTTGTTGTGGAGTTAAATGTTGCGATTTGAAAAATTCAAAAAGATAAGAATATTAAGATGTTGAGGAATAATATAGATGGTCTTGTGAAATTTTTACATGAGATGTATATTTCTGAAAGTCTGTTTTTATATAATGATAGTTTAGCTTTTATCTTACAAGATGTTGATGCTATCTTAAATGATATTAGAAATTATCGTAGTGAATTGCCGATTTCTTACAAATTTGTTAAAAACTACGTAGTGTACTGACTAATCCTAAAAATGCATACAAGTTTGCAATATTAGATCAGGAAAATAGTTTGAAATTAACTGTTGTTGATGATAAAAAAAGGTGAAAGCATTGATTAATGTAATTCATTCTAAGGAATACCGTTATTTAAATTTGAAATCAAAAATAAAATATATTTACTGTAATGGCGATGAAGAATTGCTTTAATACAAAACTTTTGGGACTGTTTTATATATATTTGAAAGTAATAAATATAAAGATTTATACTTTAATAAACGAGAGAAGAAAAAGTTATATTAAATTCTTTAATTTTTTTCTATAAAAAGATAATTTTAAAGAATTATATAACGAGGTTATAAAAAAATAATAAGCTATCTTGTAGATGTTATGCAACAAAAGATATACTTGAATATAGATACTATTTGAGAGATATTTTTGATAGTATCATTGTATTTCGCGATTTAGAACATTAACTTTAAAAATAAGTATAGTTAATTAAAAATTAACAAAAATTATGGTATAATATAAGTAGTTTTTATATATAACTATGAACATACCGAATATAATAATTATGAAAAATTAGGAGGGACTTCAAGTTGAACATTAACAATTTAAAAAGAACAACTAGGTCAAAAAAAGTAACTCTTGGTGCATGGATTGCTAATAGAGAAGTAGTGGTAAAATTGCATTTTTCCAATTAAGATATGGGGCTGGATTTATCCAAGCAATAGCTCTAAAAGAAGCGTTAGGGTGAAGAACGATATCAACAATTACGTCATTTACACAAGAAACTTCATTAAAAAGTAACTGGATTAGTTAAAGAAAATGATAGAGAACTTTCAGGTATTGAGTTAGAGATTGAAGATTTTGAAGTAATTTCTGAAGCGATTGATTATCCAATTACACCAAAAAGAACACGGAGTAGAATTTTTAGCTGATAATCGCCATATTTGGATTCGTTCTAAAAAGCAACATGCTATTTTAACAATTAGAAATCAGATTATTAAAATCAACTTATGATTTCTTTGAAAAAGAAGGTTTCTTAAAAACAGATCCGCCAATTTTAACGTCATCAGCTCCAGAAGGGACTACAGAATTATTTAATACTAAATATTTCGATGAGGAGGCATATCTTTCACAATCTGGGCAATTGTACTTAGAAGCTACGGCGATGGCTTTTGGAAAAGTATTTTTCATTTGGTCCTACGTTCAGAGCTGAAAAATCTAAGACTCGTCGTCACTTAATCGAATTTTGGATGATTGAAGCTGAGATGGCTTTTTGTAATCATGATGAAAGTTTAGCTTTACAAGAAGCATTCGTGAATCATTTATTAACTGATGTACTAGAAAAATGTCAAGAACAACTTAAAAGTTCTAGGGCGTGATGTAGAAGCTTTAAACAATGCAAGAGGAGAGTTCCCTCGTATTAAATATAAAGATGCTATTAAATTATTAAAAGAAAAATGGTTTTGACGATATTGAATATGGGGATGATTTCGGTTCACCGCATGAAACTTTCATCGCTAACAGCTATAATAAACCTGTATTTATTACACACTTACCGTTAGATATTAAACCGTTCTACATGATTGAAGATTCAAATGAACCTGGTGTTGTATTATGTGCTGACTTAATAGCGCCTGAAGGATATGGAGAAATTATCGGTGGTTCTCAACGTATTGACGATTACGATAAATTGTTAGAAAAATCTTAAAAAAACATGAGCTAAATCTTGATGCTTATGGTTGGTATTTGGATTTACGTAAATATGGTTCTGTTGAACATGCTGGATTCGGTCTTGGATTAGAAAGAACTGTGGCGTGGATTACTGGTAACGGTCATGTTCGAGAGACTGTACCATTCCCTCGTCTTTTAAATAGACTTACACCTTAGGAGTTTCAAAATGATCAATATCAATGTAAAGGGTATTTTAGTTGATGCTGATTTCTTATTGAATTATAGTAATCATAACTTATCCGGAGAAGAAGCCATGTTTCTTCTTCAGATAAGTTATTTTGACAAATCAAGGGGAAATACCATTTTCTACAGAATTGGTAAAAAGAGCATCTTAAAAATGACTGAAAAAGAAATTTTCTCAATATTAGATAATCTAATTAATAAAAAAATATATAGCTCTCTCATCAGATAGTAAGCTTTAGATTTTATATTTTCAATGATAAAGAGAACTATTATACTTTAAGAGAATTATTAAAACTAGTAGAACGTGTTACTGGAAAAATACTAACGTCAAAAGAGTTAGATATCGTGTCATCATGGTTTGAAAAAACAGTATACAAAAAGAAATTGATGAAGCATTAACCTTGTCTAAAAATATTAGTTACGTAAATGGAATTTTAAATAATAAGGTTAGTAAGGAAGTTGAGACAGAAAGTGGTAGTAGTTTAGGATATGACTGGTTTAACAAATAGACATAAAAAGCAAAGAAAAATAATGGATTATCTTGATAAAGTATTTCCTGATGTTGAATGTGAATTAGATTTTTCAAATAATTTAGAGTTGGTTATCGCAGTTTTATTATCTGCCCAATGTAAAGATGAGTATGTAAATAGGGCTACAGTAGGGCTATTCGAAAAATTATAAAACAATTGATGACTACGCAGATGCGAAGGTTGAAGATATTGAAAAATATATTAAGACACTAGGATTATATAAAGCTAAATCGAAAAACATTGTTGGAATGGCTAACATGTTACGTGATGTTTATGATTATGAAATTCCAAAAAAACTAGGGAAGAATTAGAAAAATTACCTGGCGTTGGTAGAAAAACTGCTAATGTTGTACTTGCTGTAGGTTTTAATATTCCAGCTATCGCGGTTGATACACATGTTGAACGTGTGGCTAAGATGTTTGGTTTAGCTGATTTAACAGATAGCCCGCTTCAAGTTGAAAAATCACTGATGTCAATCTTTCCCATGGAAAGTTGGGGAAAAAAATTCACCATCAATTAATACATCTTGGGCGTTACAAACTTCCTGCGAGAGGTGAGAGAACGATTGATCCTGAGTTAGAAAAAATTATTATTAAAAAAATTAAAGGAGAGCAGCATGTTATTAATATTTATAGCTACAGGTTTTTTTGATATTATTAGATCAGTTAAGTAAAAATTTCATAGTTAGGCACTTCACTTTAGGAGAGAGTAAGGAAATTATCACAAACTTCTTTAGTATCTCTTCACATAGAAATAGAGGTGCTGCTTGGGGAATTTTACAAGATAGTAGAATCTTTTTCTTAATTATTACAGTTCTTTTTATTGCAGTGTTATCTTATTATTTATTTAAACAAAAAGAAACTTTAAATAGTTTTTGATAAATTAACATTTGCATTAATATACGGTGGATCTCATTGGCAATTTTATTGATAGATTGACACGACATGAAGTTGTAGATTTCTTAGATTTTAGAATATTCGGCTATGATTTTTCCCTATATTTAATTTAGCTGATTGCTTTATTTGTGTAGGGGTAGTGTTTTTTTATTATTCAAAAATTTATAGAGAAGAAGATTAGGACTTGTTTAGGGACAAACCAACAATTCCATCTATTAAAGAACTAATAGTCGTAATGGTTTATTGATATCTAATAAACTTTTACGGGGATGGCTCAACAAAAATCAGTATTTTTTTGAGTCATCCTTATTTTTTTGTTATAATATGAATGTTTAGATTATTATTATTATTAAAGGAGTTTTAAATGTATTATTGCACATATAAGAGTAAAATCGGTTTTGTTATATATTATTTCTGATGGTATCAATCTATGTGGATGTTATTTAGAAGGGCAAAAAAATATTTTCCTAAAGATTTATCTAATTATATCTTTAATGATTCACTTGAAATTTTAAATAAGTGTAAGGTTTGGTTAGATAAGTACTTTTAATGGTGAAGTACCTAAATTAGAAGATATTTCAATAAAGTTTCAAGGAACCCAATTTCGTAAAAAAATGTTTGGAGTTTGATTATGAAAATACCACATGGTGAATTAGTCACATATAAATACATTTCTGATAAAATTGCTAAAAAATATGGGGTATAAGTCCATGTCCTCTCAAGCGGTTGGTGGGGCAGTCGGACATAATCCTATATTAATATTTATCCCTTGCCATAGAGTAATAGGAACAAACGGAAGTTTAACCGGATATTCTGCAGGTATTGAAGTGAAAAAAATTCCTATTAAATTTAGAAAAATAATAATAATAGTTATTAATTAGATCGTTATACACCAACGAATAATAGAACAATATCAGAAAAATATGTTATAATTATTATGATTAAATTCTTTATTAGGAGAAATAAATGAACAATAAAAAAATAGTATTTATGGGAACGCCAAAATTTGCTGTTCCAGTATTAGAAATGTTAATAGAAAACTATGGAGTTGATTTAGTAATAACTCAACCGAGATAAAAAAAGTAGGAAGAAAAAGTCTTAACACCTCCACCTGTCAAAGTGGTAGCTTTAGAAAATAATATAAAAGTGCTACAACCTGAAAAAATATCAACTGATGAGGAGACGTATACTACGTTAATAGATTTAAATCCGGATATTATTATTACGGCTGCTTATGGACAATTAGTTCCTGAAAAGAATCTTAGAGATTCCACAACATAAATGTATAAACGTTCACGGTTCTTTACTTCCTAAATTACGTGGAGGAGCTCCTATTCAATATTCTATTCTTGAAGATCATGAAAAAAACAGGTATTACTATCATGTATATGGTTAAAAACTTGATGCTGGTGATATGATTTCTAAAGTAGAGGTTGATATTCTTGACAGTGATAATTATGAATCTTTACACGATAAACTTTCAATTGCCGGTCGTGATTTATTAAATGAAACTTTACCAAAAATTTTTAGTGGTGATATTGCGCCTGAAAAACAAAATGAGGAAGAAGCTACATTTTGCTAGTAATATTTTTAAGAGAAGATGAGAAGATTGATTGGAATACTCCAGCTAGAGATGTATTTAATAAAGTTCGTGCATTAGATCCTACGCCAGGAGCATTTACATTTTTAGATGGAAATGTACTTAAGATTTGGTCTAGTGAAGTTGTTAAATTAGATGTTGAATCAAATTTTGATAAAGTAGGAACTATTATTAGCCAAGATAAGAAAAAAACATTTATGTTTTATGCGGTAATAAAACTGTATTAAAGGTTAATGAACTTCAAGTGTCCGGAAAAACGTATGCTTGTAGTCAATTTCCTATCAAATAAGAAAGACTATGTGGGGACAATTTTAGGTGAAGAAAATGAGTAGCATTAATGCTAGAAGTCTTGCATACGAAGTATTATTTACGATCATTCAAGAAGATGGATATAGTAATATCACTTTAAATAAATATTTCAATCAATACAAAGTTGAGGAACAAGATAAAAAGATTTATAAGTGAGGTAGTATATGGTACTATTAAGAATAAATTGTATTTAGAACATATACTTAAATCTTATTCTAAAGGAAGAGTTAAAACCAAAGATTAAAAATTATTTTATTAATGAGTATTTATCAACTTCTTTATATGGATAAGACTCCAAATTTCGCTATTATTGATGAAGCTGTAAAATTAAGTAAAAAAATTGCTGGAAATATTACAGGTAAATTTGTTAATGGTATATTGAGAAATATTGAAAAGAAATGCTAAAAAAACTTAGAATTAAAAATATAAAAATGAAACTGAACAATTTTTGTGGAAAAATAGTTGTCCTAAAGAATTATTTGATATTCTAGACAAACAATATGGTAAAGAAAAAGCGCAAAGTATAGTTGTTTCATTTAACCAAAAAAAGTAAGAATAGTATTAGATACAATCCACTTAAAAACAACAAAATCAGACTTAGTAGAAAAAAATTGGGTAGCGCTGTTAGTGAAAGTGAAATTTGTGAGGATAGCCTTATTTTTAAATAAATTAAATATTGATAATTCTTTATTTGCTAATGGTTACTACATTATTCAAGATGAGGCTAGCGCTTTAGTTGCATCGTCAATAGGGTTGCCAATTGATAAAAAAAGTATAAAAATATTAGATACATGTGCAGCACCTGGTGGGAAAAAGTTTACATATTGCAAGCAAGTATTTTAATTCTAGTTTAGTTTCATGTGATAAATATATACATAAGTTAAAAATTGATTGAAGATAATACTGCAAAAACTTGGTATTTCGAATATTGAAATAAAAAGAACAAGATGCAACTATAAATAATTCTTCATTTAATGATAAATTTGATATAGTAATTTGTGATGTTCCTTGTTCAGGTATAGGGGTTATAAAAAAATAAACCGAAATTAAATATAAAATTACAAATTCATATGTAGAAGAAATTTCAAAATTACAATATCAAATATTAAATAATAGTAAAAAAATATGTGAAAAAATGATGGGATACTGATGTATTCTACTTGTACTATCGATAAGAGAAAAATATAGAAAACATTAATAAGTTTTTAAAAAGAAAATAAAAAACTTTAGATTAGAGAATATTTCTCTAAATAATAGTATAGTTAAAAGCAAGTGAAAATGGTGTATTAGAAATACTACCTGATGAATATAGTTGCGATGGATTTTTCATCGTTAAACTAAAAATGGAGGGAAAAATGTTAATTTCAGATTTTAAAGGTTATAAAAAAAGTCTAGATGGTTAAAAAGATTTTGATAAAAATGTCTATATATTCTTTAAGGTTAGATCAACTAGAAGAATATATTGTTAGTATAGGTGAAAAAGAAATTCAGAGCTAAAGCAAATTTTTTTGATTGGTTATATAAGAAAAAGAGTTACCACTTTTTCAGATATGAAAAAAATGTTCCTAAGTCTTTACAAGAAAAAAATTAGCTGAGGAATTTGAAATCACTACTTTAAAATACAATTATTAAAACAAGAGTCAGCGGATGGTACTATGAAGTTTCTGTTTGAACTTCAAGACAAATATACAATCGAAAGTGTACTTATGAAAAAAATAAATATGGTAATTCGCTTTTGTGTAACTACACAAGTAGGTTGTCGTATTGGTTGTACTTTCTGTGCGTCTACACTTGGTGGTTTAAAAACGTAATTTAGAAGCAGGTGAAATTGTTTCTCAAGTTTTAAAAGTTCAACAAGAACTAGATAAAAAAAGGTGAACGTATTTCTAGTATAGTAATTATGGGAATTGGTGAACCGTTTGAAAAACTATGATGAAATGATGGACTTTATTAGAATTATAAATAGTGATGAAAGTTTCAATATTGGTGCACGTCATATTACAGTTTCTACTTCGGGTATTGTACCGAAAAATTTATGATTTTTGCTAATGAGAAAGTTCAAATAAATTTTTGCTGTATCTTTACATGCTCCAACTAATGAGTTACGTAGTAAGATAATGCCTGTTAATAGAGCATATAACATTGATAAACTAATGGAAGCTCTTAAATATTATCAAAAACTACGAATCGCCGTATTACTTTTTGAATATGGTTTAATGGGGCAGGTAAATGATCAAAAAGAACACGCGGAGAAGTTATCTGAGATAATTAAAGATATTAACTGTCATGTTAACTTAATTCCGATTAACTATGTACCTGAACGAAATTATGTTAGAACAAGTAAGAGTGATATTTTCGCATTTGAAAAAGTTCTTAAGAAAAAATAAGGTAAATGTAACTATAAGAAGAACACAAGGTGATGATATAGATGCAGCTTGTGGTCAACTTCGCGCCAAAGAACGTAAGGATGAGGTAAAAGGAGGAATTCCAGATGCCACTAGTATATTCGTATAATAGTAACAAGGGTAGAAAAAGAAAGTAATGAAGATGCAGTTAGTAGTTAGTAAAAACAAACAAGGAGAAGTACTTGCCGTTGTTTGTGATGGTGTAGGAAGCCATAGTAAATCAGCTTATTCTAGCAATTATATTGTTTCTACATTAGAGAAGGAATGGCAAGATTTAACGTTTGCTAATTTTAATAATATGAAAAAAATTGGCTATGTGATAAGATTGAAAAATTAAATCTTGAATTATTTGAAAAATCTCAAAATAAGAATAAAAAAATGGGAACTACTATTGTGGCTGTAGCGACTTTTAATAATCAAGTAGTTGTATACAATATTGGTGATAGTAGTGCTTATGGCTTAACTAAAAGATAATGAAATTGATGTTGTAACAGTTGAGGATTCTTTTTGTTGGTGCTTTGATTAGTGCAGGTGCTATTACTGTTGAGGAAGCAAAAACTCACCCTGAAAGACATGTATTAACTCAGGCGTTGGCAACAAAAACCAAATATAGAACCACACACGTTTATTGATGATTTAAATAAGTATGACTATTTTCTTGTGTGTTCTGATGGCTTAACTAATATGATAGAAAATGAAGAAATTCAAGATATTGTACGCAATAATGAATTATCTATTGCTGTTGAAACATTAATTGATATTTGCGTAGAACGCGGTGGAGTAGATAATATTTCAGTAGCTATAATAAATAATCTAGGGGTGTAAACCATGATAAATAATATTATTTGTAATAGATATAAAAATCTTGGATCATCTAGGAACTGGTGGTATGGCTACGGTTTGGCTAGGGGTATGATACAATTTTAGATAGACAGGTGGCAATTAAAAACATTCAAAAATTGATGCAAATGATGAAGGTGCAGTAAAAAGATTTAATAGAGAAGCTAAGGCTGTAACTAGTCTTTCTCATCCTAATATTGTTTCTATATATGATGTTGAGAATGAAGGAGATTTTTATTATTTAATACTTGAATATGTAGAAGGCATGACATTGAAAGATTATATGATTAAAAAAACCCTCGTATTCCGATTGAGACTATTGTTCATATTGCTAAACAAATAGCAGCAGGGTTAAGTCATGCACATCAAAAATGGAATAATCCATAGAGATATAAAACCTCAGAATATATTAATGGATGAAAAATTTAACTTGTAAAATAACGGATTTTGGTATTGCAAGAGCATATGGAGATACAACCCTTACTCAAACTAACCAAATGCTTGGTACTGTATATTATTTATCTCCGCAGCAAGCTCGTGGAAATGTCGCTACAGCCCAAAGTGATATTTATTCACTAGGTATTTTAATTTTTGAGATGATAACTGGTCAAATTCCTTTTAAAGGTGAATCAGCTGTAGCAATTGCATTGAAACACTTACAAGAGGAGTTACCTGAAATTGATAAATATAGAGAAAAGTTCCTCAAAGTGTGAAGAACATTGTTCTTCAAGCAACTATGAAAAATCCAAATGAAAGATATATTAGTTCAAAAGAATTATTTGATGATTTAAGCACTGTTTTAAATCCGGAGCGTTTATATGAAAATAGATATACTGGATTTAAATTAAATACTGAGCCTGTTAATAATTATAATCAAAACACAATATATTGATACACCTGTTAACGATAGTCATTATGATTATAATAATTATAATCAAGAAGATGATTATTATGATTATCAGGAAGATAATACTCATAACAATAGAAAAAAATAATAGACGTTATCAGTCTAAAAACTTACCTAATAATAGTTATAACAATGTAAATAAAAAAACATGAAAAGGAAGAAACTTCAAAAAGCTAAGCATATTTTTTTAGCAATTTTAGCCATTGTTGCAATAGCTGTTGGTACATTCTTCACTTATAATTATGTAGTAGGAGTTAATAGCGTTTCAGCACCTGATGTTCGCAATAAGACTCTCGATGAAGCTAAGGTTATAATTGTTAAAGCTGGTTTAGAAGTTGGAGATATTACTGAGGTTGCTAGTGATGATGTTAAAGAAAAAACTGTAATTGATAGTGATCCTAAAGCTGGTAAAAAAAGTCAAAAAAAGGATCTCACTGTAGATTTACGTGTTTCGTCTGGTAAGAAAACAGTCGATATGCCAAACTTTGTCGGTATGGACGAAGATACTGTTAAGAAAAACGCATCTAAATTAGGATTCAAGAGTGTCACTGTTGAAAAAGTAGAGAGCGATAAATACGATACAGGTAGGGTTGTTGCTCAAAATATCACTGCTGGAACTGAGATAGTTCCAAAAGATAAGGAATTAATTATTCAAGTTTCTAATGGTAAAAAAAGAAAATTACAATGCCTAATCTAGTCGGTGAAGATAGTTCTAATATCAAAAAGTATTCTTTCGTCATATGGATTTAAGAACGTTTCTTATAAAGAAGAATACTCTGATAAAGATAGTGGTACTATAATTTCACAAAAATATTAGAAAAGGCTCTAGTATAATTCCAAGTGAAGAAAGCTTAGAGATTACTATTTCTAAAGGTAGAGAAAGAAGTGCATCAAGAGATAGTTCAGATAGTGATTCAAGATCTCAGTGATAACAGTTCTTCTTATAGTAGTAATAGTAGTAGAAGCACCTCTTCTCAATCTAATTCTAGTAATAATAGAAGCAGAAGCAATAACTAATTCTTAAGTATAAAAAGCGCAGTAGAGATTATATATTTCAACTGTGCTTTTTATCAGATTAATAAGTGAATTATGGAGACTTATATGAATTTAACATTACAAAAATTAGAATTAATACCGTAAAATCCTGGGTGTTATTTATATAAAGATAATATCGGTGAAATAATATATGTTGGAAAGGCTAAAAATCTTAAAAAAATAGAGTAAAAAGTTATTTTTACAGGAACACATAATAAAAAAACACAAACTCTTGTTTCAAAAAAATAGAAGATTTAGAGTACATAATTGTTAATTCCGAAAAAAGAAGCATTATTACTAGAGAATAACTTAATAAAAAAATATCGTCCATATTTTAACATACGCTTAAAAAGATGATAAAAGCTATCCTTATTTAATGATTACTAAGGAAGAACATCCTAGATTAATCATGACTAGAAAGTATAAAAAGAACAATAAAAAAATATATTTTTGGACCATATGTTGATATTAAATCTGCTGCAGAAGTTAAGAAAAATATTAGATAAAAATATACCCTCTAAGAAAAATGTAATCCAGTAGAAAAAGACCTTGTATGTATTATCAAATTGGTGAATGTATAGGTCCTTGTGCGAAAAAATTACTTCAGAAGATTACAAAGTACAAATTTCAAAAAAATAAAAATCGTTTTTTTAACTGGTAATACTAAGGAGATATTGACTGATTTAAAAAAATAAGATGCAAAATCATATTAGAAACTTAGAGTTTGAAGCGGCTGCTCAGATTCATAGTTTTATAAAATCTATAGAGGTTTCTGTTCAAAAATCAAGTAGTTTTCAGATAGTAACAATGTCGATAGAGATTATATAGGTTTCACATTTAATAACGATTATATTTGCATTCAAATATTTTTTTATCGAGATTAGGTAATATAATAGAACGCAAAGTAGAATATTTTAATTTATACGATAGTCCTGAGCAGATTTTTGTATTCTTATTTAATGCAGTATTATTCAATTAATAAACTTCCAAAAAGAAATATATATTGATCAAGTTGATGAGGATTTACTTTCTGATGTCGTTGATTGTAAAGTTATAATCCCTAAAAAGAGGTAATCATAGGAAAAATTTTAGATACAGTAAAAAGAAAAATGCTTCGCATTATTTAAATAATAATTTGGCTATTGAAGAGCTTAAAGAAAGAAAAATTACAGGTAACACTTAATAATATTGCAGAGAAATTAGGCGTTAGCTCAATTAATAGTATCGATGCTTTTGATAATTCAAATATTATGGGAATTGATGCTGTTTCTGTTAAAGTTAATTTTACAAATGGTAAGAAGAATACATATAATTATAGAAAGTTTAAAAATTGACGAATCTATAGGTATTAATGATGTTCAAACTATGAAAGAAGTCTTGTATAGAAACTATAAAAGATAAAAAAAGACGAATACAGAGTTGCTTATTGTGGATGGTGGTAAAAAAATCATCTTAATGTAGCCATAGATGTAGTGCACAATACTCTTGAATTAACTCAAATCAAAAATAATAGGGCTTTAGCTAAAAAAATGATAAACATATTACTGAGTATATTATTACTGATGATTATGAAATTATAGAATTTCCTAAAAACATCTTCAGAATATTTGTTTTTAAAACAGATTCAAGATGAAGTTCATAGATTCGCTATTACTTACCATAGAGCGACAAAAACTAAAAAAACATGTTTACTTCTAGTTTAGATAATATACCTGGTATAGGGAAAGTTAGAAAACAACTATTATTAAAAATCATTCAATTCTTTAGACGAGATAAAAAAATGCATCCGAAGATAAGCTTTTACAACTTGGAATTCCTAAAGATGCAATACAAAAATTTAAAAAAATAAACTATAAAAACTTAAGTTATCCTTATTTTGCAAATAAAAAAATATACGGATAACTTAATTTTTGAATTATTCTATAGAAATATTACTAAAAAGTATGGTATAATAACTTAAAAGAAATTATAAAAAGTCAAGGAGGCAACTATGAAATTTTTATCATTCAGTTATAACGATAAAGAATTATATGGAGTAAAAAGTAAAACGTGAAGAAAAGTGCATGGGATTTAATTAAAGTACTAGAAGATTTCGATAATAGTGAAAAATATTCCACAAACTTTTAAGAGAAGCAATCGAAGTATATGGTGTTTCTTTTATTGAAAAAGTAAGAAAAAGTATTAAAATTAGTTGAGGAAAGCAACAACGCTGAAAGTTATAAAGTACCATTCGATAAAATAATTTGGCGTTCTCCAATCACAAGAACACCTAAAAATATTCTTTGTGTTGGACATAACTATGAAGCACACGTTAGAGAACTTGGTGATGAGTTAGCAAAAGACTCCTAAAGATGTTCTTATCTTTACTAAAAGCAACAACAGCTTTAGCTGGTAATAACGAAGTAGTTCCGTCTCATAAAAATATTACAGATAGCTTAGACTTTGGAGGAGAACTTGCAGTAGTAATAGCAAAACCAGGGAAAAATATTCTAAAACCTTTAGTATTAGATTATATTTTTGGATATACAATTATGAACGATATTACAGCTACTGATCTTCAGTATAAACATGGACAGTTTTTCTTAGGAAAATCATTAGAAAAATCAGCTGTAGTTGGACCATATCTTGTTACTAAAGATGAGGTTAGTTCACCAGAATCAATGAATATTGTTACAAAAAGTAAATGGTGTGATTAAACAAAATGCTATGACTTCTGAAATGTTATTTAGAGTTGATGATGTATTAGCTGAAATTAGTAAAATAGTACCACTAGAAGCTGGAGATATCATTGCAACAGGAACACCTGCAGGAGTAGGATCAGCACAAACCCCACCAAAATTTTTACAAACAGGTGATGAAATCAAAATCACTGTTGAAGGAATCGGTACATTAACTACTGTAATCGGAGACTAAGTAGAAAGGAAAAACAATGGCAAAAATCTAAAGACAAACAAGTTACACATATTGAAAAAAAGACGACTTAAAAGCACGACAAGCCGCTATTAACGAAGCCATAAAAATAATCGAAAAAGAATATGGTAAAGGGGCTATTATGGATATTTCTTCTGAAAATCCAATAAAAGTAGAAGCAGTATCATCTGGTTCACTTGCAATTGATTCAGCATTAGGTATCGGTGGATATCCTAAGAGCCGTATTGTTGAAGTTTATGGACCTGAATCTTCTGGTAAAACTACAATAGCACTTCACGCTATTGCAGAAGTTCAAAAAACAGGTGGAATAGCTGCGTTTATAGACGCTGAAAATGCCCTTGATATTGAGTACGCTAAAGCCTTAGGGTGTTGATTTTTACACCCTGGTAAATTCTTCCTTTCACAACCTGATAGCGGAGAGCAAGCGCTTGACATTGCTGAAAAATTAATTTTATCTGGAGCAATCGATATTATTGTTATTGACTCAGTTGCTGCATTAGTTCCAAAAGCAGAAATTGATGGAGTAATGGGAGCAAACCATATTGGGTTGCAAGCTAGACTAATGTCTCAAGCTCTACGTAAATTAACTGGTCAAATAAATAAAGCAAATACTATCGCATTATTTATTAACCAACTTCGTGAAAAAGGTTGGAGTAATGTTCGGAAGCCCTGAGGTTACAACTGGTGGACGTGCATTAAAAATTCTATTCTACTATTCGTATTGACGTACGTAAAGGTGAAGCTATAAAAAGGAACAGATAGTGAAATCCTTGGTAATAGAACTAAGATTAAAAATAGTAAAAAATAAAGTTGCACCTCCTTTCAAAATTGCTGAAGTTGATATTATGTTCGGTGAAGGGATTTCTAAAATTGGAGAAACTCTTGACTTTGCGGTTGATTTAGACATTATTAATAAATCAGGTTCATGGTTTTCATATAATGGCGAACGCCCTAGGCCAAGGTCGCGAAAATGTTAAGAAAAATCTTTGAAGAAAATGAAGAACTTTACAACGAAATTTATGGACTTGTAAGGAAAGAAATTATGAACAAAACTGGAAAAAAAGAATAGCTCAGTAGATGAAGATGAGTCAAATGATGATATTGATGAACTTGATTTAGGTATAGAGACTTTAGGTGAGGTTGAATAATAATATATGAATAAAAAAAGTATTTAAAAATTGTTTTATGGTTAATGATTTTTTTGTATATTAGCAAGTGGATTTATTTCTGCAATTGCTATGTTCTTGAAATAAATATACAAAGTAAATAAAAAAATAGAGGGCTGCCCCAAAAGTCCTAAATTTAAAAAAAGTTTATATGAGAACTCATAGACGCAGTGGTTTATTGATATCTAAATTCGATTTATAAAAGTTTTTAGATATCTAATAAACTTTGCGGGGTGACTCGACAAAATCTTGTTTCTTAAGAATCGTGATTTTTGAGTCACTCCCTTTTATTTTGAAAAATATGATAAAATATTAATAGACAAAGAATAGGAGAAATAGTAGTGAATTTTGTACAAAAACATGAATGATAATCAGTTAAAAAGCTATACTAAAAACTGAAGGTGCAGTAATGGTTATAGCTGGTGCTGGTAGCGGAAAAAAACACGTGTGTTAACTAACAGAATAGCTTATTTAATTGCAGAAAAAGAATATTTTTAGAAAGTAACATCCTTGCGATTACATTTACAAACAAAAGCTGCTAAAGAGATGAAAGAAAGAATCTACGCTTTGGTAGGAGAAACTTCAAAAATACATTTGGATAAATACTTTTCACTCTATGTGTGTAAGAATTCTACGACAACACATTGAATTATTAGGATATAATAAGAATTTTACAATACTTGATACAAGTGAACAAAAACAATAATAAAAAAATATAGTAAAAAAATCTAAATTTATCTGAGGATTCTTATCAACCTGCAAATGTTTTGAAAAATCATATCTAATTCAAAAAAATAATATGATTACGGTAAAACAACTTAGAGAACAATCTCGCTTTGGATTTATGAAAAAATGTTGCAGAAATATATGCTCATTACCAAAGCTATTTAAAAGAAAAAAATAGTGTTCTTGACTTTGATGATCTTATGCTTAAGACAATAACGTTATTTACAAAACATCCAGAAGTTCTTGCGATTTATCAAAATAAATTTGAATACATCCATGTTGATGAGTATCAGGATACTAACGTTATTCAATACAAACTTATAAAAAATGCTATCAGAAATACATAAAAAATGTTTGTGTAGTTGGAGATGATGATCAAAGTATTTATAGTTGGCGTGGAGCGTGTAGTGACAATATAATAAACTTTTGAAAAAAAGACTACGATAATGTTGAATTAATATTTTTAGATCAAAACTATCGTTCTAACTCAACGATATTAGATGCTGCTAATGCTGTTATAAAAAAATAATACAGATAGAAAAGAAAAAGCTTTATGGTCGGAAAAACAAAGGTGGAGGAAAAAAATTTCTGTATATGCCGCATCAAAATGATAAAGATGAGGCAGACGATATCGCTAGAAAAAAATTTCAGAACTGAAAAAGAAGGTATTTCATATAAGGATATAGCAATATTATACCGTGCTAACTATCTTTCTCGTCAAATGGAAAAATTCATGTTTAGCATTTGGTATTCCATACAAACTTATAGGTTCTCTTAAGTTCTTACAACGTCAAGAAGTTAGAGATTTACTTGCTTATTTAAATGTAATAGTTAATAGAGCTGATGAATTCAGTCTAAGAAGAATTATTAATGTTCCAAAAACGTGGTATTGGCGCTAGTTCAATGGATAAAATTGATAACTATGCTTCACAATATGGAATTACTCTATTTGAAGCCCTTAAAAATATTGAAGATATAGGTGTTTCAAAAATTGTTACTAATGTAAATTTATTAACAAATCTTATTGAAAAATACTCAGAGATTGACAAATACTCGATTGATGAGCTTATAATTGGAATTTATAAAGATTCTGGTTATGAAAATATGTTAAAAAGAATCAAATGATGCTTATGCTGAGAGTAGAATAGAAAAATATTTCTGAGTTAGTATCTTCAGCTAAACAGTTTTCTAGTATGAATGATAGCCTTATTGACTTTATTTCTGAGATGTCACTTACTTCTGATGCTGATGATGAAAAATGAAGATGATTCAGTTGTATTATCTACTATTCATGCTTCTAAAGGTTTAGAATATAAGGTAGTATTTATTATGGGATTAGAAGAAAATCTTTTTCCTTCTATAAGAGATGCTGAGAGTAGCGCTGATGAGAAAAACAAAATGGAAGAAGAACGTCGTCTTGCGTATGTAGCTATAACACGTGCAAAAGAAAAAAATTATTCATGTCTTACGCTAATCGACGAATGCAGTTCGGTTCTATTAAGATGAACAAGCGCTCTAGATTCTTAGATGAAGTTCCGAATAAACTTATGCACTTTGAATCTGCTTTTGGTGGAAACTTTGAATCATCTGATTCGGCTTAGAACAAGCTAATAAATTTATAAGTAACTTAAGTCCGAAAAATTAAAAATAGCAGATAAAACCAAAGGCTTCTGTAAGTACAAATTACGGTGTTAATGACATTGTTGTTCATAAAAAAATTCGGAGAAGGTACTGTCCTTGATATTACTGATGACAATGTTAAAGTGGAATTTAGTGAAGTTGGTACTAAAAACTCTATTAATAGAATATGCTAACCTTACTAGAAAGGAATAATTATTTATGATACAAATTAAAGAAGAAATTTCTAAACTGGTTTCTTTATTAAACAAGTACTCGTATGATTACTACGTTGAAGATAATCCTCAAATTTCTGATACCGAGTATGATACGTTATATAAACAATTAGAAAAAAACTTGAAGAAAAAAACATCCTGAATTTATTTTAAAAAATTCTCCTACGCAAAGAGTAGGGGATAAGGTTCTAGACGAGTTTGAAAAATCACTCATAAAGTACCAATGTTAAGTTTATCAAATACATTTTCTACTGAAGAATTAAGAGAGTTTGATTCTAGAGTAAAAAAATTAGTACCAAAATGATAAAGTTGAGTATATTTGTGAATTGAAAATAGATGGTCTTGCAATTTCTATTAAGTATGAAAATGGTAAACTTGTTAGCGCGGCTACTCGTGGTGACGGTACAGTTGGAGAAGATGTTACTGAAAAATATAAAAACTATATTTTTCTATTCCGAAGATACTAAAAAGATGAGAGATCATTTGAAGTTAGAGGTGAAGTATATTTACCTAGAAAATCTTTTGAATTACTAAATATAGAGAGAAAAATAATAACGAAGTATTATTCGCAAATCCGCGAAATGCTGCAGCAGGTTCATTGAGACAGTTAGATTCTAAAAATTACCGCAAAAAGAAGATTATCTGCATTTATTTATTCAATAGTAGGTGATGATAGTATTATATCTCAAGAACACGCCTTAAGTATTGCTAAAGATTATTCTCTTCCAGTTAATTCAAATTATAAATTATGTAAAGATATTAACGAAGTAATCAGCTATATAAATTATTGGACTGAAAAATAAAAACAGATTTGCCTTTATGATATCGATGGTATAGTTATTAAAGTAAATTCATATTCTACACAAGAAGAAGTTGGTTATACGCAAAAAAAGTCCAAGATGGGCTACTGCATATAAGTTCCCTGAAGAAGAGCTTGCAACAAAAATTACTAGATGTGGAGCTTAGTGTTGGTAGAACTGGGATTATTACTCCTGTGGCTATTCTAGATCCTATAGTTATATCCGGTTCTACAGTCTCTAAGGCATCTTTACATAATAAAGATATTATTGACGAACTTGATATTCATATTGGTGATATGGTAGTAGTAAAAAGCTGGTGAAATAATTCCTAAAAGTGGTTAGAGTAGTTAAAGAATTGAGAACTGATGGAACTATTAAATATACAATGCCGACTATTTGTCCATCTTGTAAAGAGCAAACTTATATTAAAGAAAAATGATCCTTTTACAAGATGTAAAAAAATCCAGACTGTCCTGAGCAGAATATTAGAAAAATAATTCATTTTGCTTCTAGAGAAGCTCTAAACATTGAAGGATTAGGTGATAAAGTAGTTGCAACGCTATATGATCAAGGTATAATTTCTCACACTATAGATTTATTCTCATTAGATAGAACCAGATTAATATCATTAGAGCGTATGGGAGAAAAAAATCAGTTGATAATCTATTAAATGCAATTGAAAATGCCAAACAGAGTTCATTAGATAAAGTAATATTTGCTCTTGGAATTCTTAATGTGGGAAAAAAGCTAGTAAAAATTTTAGCAGAAAAAAATATTTAAATCTTACAAATTTCATGAATGCAACGTTAGATGAACTTATAAACCTAGATGATGTTGGACAAATAACTGCTGATTCTATTTTTAGATTATCTGTCTGATGAAAATAATATTAGATTTATTAATGATTTAATCAGTATTGGAATGAATCCTCAATATGAAATTAAGGAAGTTAATACAAATAATATATTTGCAGGTAAAACCGTCGTTTTAACGGGAAAAATTAGTTGAATTAACTAGAAATGAAGCTAAAGAGTACTTAGAGAAAAAATGGTGCGAAAGTTACCGGTAGTGTTACTTCAAAAACTGATTTAGTAATTGCAGGTGAGAAAGCAGGTTCTAAACTTACAAAAAGCAGAACAGTTAGGAATTGAAGTAATTAATGAAGAACAATTTGCAAACATGGTTAGAGAGGTGCGATAATGGATAATAAGTTACCATATAAAGTTTTTTGGTATAGTTATTGTATTCGTTTCAATAATTACATTTTTTTCATTATGAATTACAATTCAGTACCTGTATCATTTATATTTTTCACAGTTAAATTACCATTAACTATATTATTTTTGTTTGTTTCTTTATGGGAATAATAGCCGCAAGTTTTTATTGGTATCAAAAATATAAAAACTTTGGCGAGGAAATACAGAAAAGAACTGAAAAAAATTATTATTTACAAAAGAAAAAAATAGAAGACACAAAATGAATAATAAGATAGAAATTAGTATAGAAATGAGGTGACAAAATGGGAATAAAAGTATAATTGGATTTATCCAAATTATGATGAGAATTTTATAAAAAGAACTTGAGTCTTATAATATTTCTAAGAATATATCAAAAATTCTTAATGCTAGAAATATTACAGATATGTCTTCAGTAAAAAAATATTTTTGATGAATATGAAGAAGGCTACGATCCATTTTTAATGTACGATATGCAGAAAGCTGTGAATAGAATTAACGAAGCTATTGAAAAATGAAGAAAAATTCTTGTTTATGGAGATTATGATGCCGACGGTATCACATCAACAGTTTTACTGGTTGAAACATTACTTTCCCTAGGAGCAAATGTTTCTTCGTATATTCCGAATCGATTTGATGAAGGATATGGTCCTAATAAAGATGCATTTACTAAAATTATTAATTCGGGATAAGTTTAATTATAACTGTAGATAATGGTATTGCAGGAGTTGAAGAAGTCAATTTAGCGAATAACCTTAGCTGTGATGTTATTATAACAGATCACCATAAGATTCAAGATACAATACCAAATGCATACGCTATTATTCATCCTGAGCATCCTAAAGGGAATTATCCTTTCAAAAAATTAGCTGGTGTGGGGGTTGCTTTTAAACTAGCTCATGCATTGTTAGAGATTTTTCCAGATTTCCTGCTAGATTTAGTTGCTATTGGAACAATAGCTGATATGGTGTCAATTACTGATGAGAATAGAATATTTGTAAAACAAGGGTTAGAATTATTAAATGAGGATCCTCGTATCGGTCTTAAAATGCTTCTTGAATTATCTAGTATAGACACTAAAATCGATGAGCAAACAATTGGTTTTTATATAGCACCTAAACTAAATTCAATAGGTAGGATGGATAGTGCAAAATTAGGGTTAGCTTTCTTAATGGCAGAGGATGCTACTAATGCTCGCAATCTTGCAGAACAAATAGAAAAATTTAATGTAGAACGCAAGCAAGTAACAGAAGATATAGTTAAGGATGTAATAACTACTATTGAAAGTTCTGATATAAGAATGTTATTATGATATCAGGAAACTATCACGAAGGGGTTTTTAGGCATTGTCGCTTCTAATATTGTCGAAAGATATCAAAAACCTGTATTAATAATGAATTATAAAGATGGTATATTAAAAGGTTCAGCACGTAGTATTTTTGACTTTAACATCTATACAGCGATGAATAAGATATCAGATTTATTTGTTGCATTTGGTGGTCATACCTTAGCTGCAGGGTTTTCTTTTGAAGAAAAACTTTGATAAAATTGAAGGGTTTCTCCATAACGAATATGAAGAATACAAACAAAATAATGAATTGAAATCAACAAAAATATAGATATCGTAACATCTTTAGAGGAAATCAGCTATCAGTTTCTTAGTTCTTTAGAAGTATTAAAAACCTTACGGTATGGATTTTGAAAAGCCTCTCTATTTTACTAGAAAAATGCAATAGTTCTAAATAAAACTTATTTCGGTTCTGAGAAACAATACTTAAGATTAACTATTGCAGATGAAGTAGGTAACTTAGAATGCATTAGTTTTTAAAAGATAACAAAGCATTTGATAAAGTAGATGACATAATCGATTTATTATGTACTCTAGATAAAAAAATAATTTCAATGGAAGAACTAAACTACAAGCACATATAGTTGATATTGAAAATAAAAGAGTTCTTATTTGAAGATTTAAGATTTATAAACTATGATATTAGCAAAATAGATAGTAATTGTTTAAAAACTTTCAAAAAACAATCGATGATAATGCTAATAATTTCTATTTATACAAAAATATTGATAATATAAGGTGAAAATTTTGATTATATTTATTTATTAGATATACCAAATAGTATGGACTATATAGAAAAAATAGTTGAATGCAAACCTAAAAAGATTTATTTTAGTCTGTGAGGAAAAAAACATATACTTTCGGAAAAATATCAAATTGATAAAGATAGACTAATTAAATTGTTTAATATTGTTTTTATCGACTAAGAATAAACAAATTAACATTGCCCAACAACTAGATAAGTTATTAGTAGCATTAAATACAAATGTTGATAGTCTAAAAAATAATGATTCAAATTTTTCAAGAATTAAATTTAGTTAACTTTGAAAATAATACTATAATTTTAAATAAAAATTATAAAACTGTTGATTTAAAACAATCGGAAAGCTTTGTTAGAATGGAGAGTATATTTGAAGTTGAAAATATACTTTTAAAAGAGAGCATAGCTAACATTAATAAATTATTTTGACAACAAATAAAAATTTTTAAGGAGAAACACATGAAGATATTATATTTTTGGGACGCATATTGCGGATGGTGTTATGGATTTAATAAATTGTTTACAGAATTTTATAAAAATCACACTGATACGGAGATTGAAATTATATCGGCGGATTATATATACTAGAAAACAGTAATAAAAATTTCTGAATATACATTTAATAATAAAGAAATAGTAGATATGTATAAAGTTGAATTTGGTGGAGCTTATAACAAGGTAGTAGAGGAAGGTGAACTTGTTCTAAACTCTGTACAACCTGCTATAGCACTAAATACAGTTAAGGAATTAATTCCAAATTCAAAAATACTTGATTTTGCTTATGATATGCAAAAGAAATTCTTTATTGAAGGAAAAAAAGTCTAAGTGAAGTTAGTACTTATCTAGAGTTATGTAGAAAAATACGACATAGATTATTCTGAACTTGCTCTTAAACTTACAATAGCATTTAAAAGATACAAATCCAATACAACAAGATTTTTAAAAACTCTAAATCTTGGTATAGAATCTTATCCTACTGCAGTCATTGATGGTGAATACTTTGATTTAGTAGGATATGCAACAGAAGCAGAAGATATAGAAATTCATTATAATTTAATTGCTAAAAAGACTATAAATACTTTTTATTAATTATTTTTCATTGTGACAATTTTATGAACAAAAATTTTAGAGAGAAACCCAATGATTACAGCTTTTTTAGTTTTTATCCATGGATTTTCTCTCTAATATTTTGATGATTTTTACTTGTATATCCTTTTCTGTTGTAGTATAATATCTTTTATAATTAAACGATACTGATTATCAGTACTAAATTTATTGAGGCATTCTATGACAAAAAATATAATAGTAAAATTCATAGCTGGATTAGCAGTTCCCTATCTGTTTAACAATAACTACTACGGGGATATCTAATCCTATATTAAATACAAAGTTAAATATCGCTTATGCTCAAGGTGAACAAAGTGAAGGCTTTAAAATCTACGAAGCTGAAATAGAGCAAGCGGCTCATTAGAATTTACTGTCGAAGGTAAAGATTCATCAAATGATTTATTTAATAAATACTGGAAAAAATGTTGATAAACTATTAATAGATGGAAAAGATTTCGGTTTTAATAGTGAGGCATCTGCTTCTAAAAATTATACATTATATGGTACTACTGTATATATTAATAATAAAGATATAGAAGCTCATTATAATAAACAAAAGAAACACAAAATTGAATTTATATTTAAAAGATGGATCAAAAGCTGCATATGAAGACAGAAGGGTATGTGAGATCCAACTGCTAAAACCAAAAATTGATTAATGAAGGTTTAAAAAATAACAGAACCACAATTAGATAATGATTCGCTAATATTCTTCTTAGAAGGATCTGATATTTATAAAAAAATTATTGGTCAAAAAGTTTCTAAACTTACAGTAGATGGTAAAGACTTTGGATTTGATAAACAAAACACAAATAGTAAATTTTATAAACTATATGATGGTCAAGTAACTGCAATAGATAAGGCTATAACAGATCATTACAAAAAAACAAGATAAACACAAAATTGAATTTACATTTGAAGATGGATCTAAGACAACATTTGAAGATACAGGGTATGTTGAGCCAAGTGTTAATACAACTACACCGTCAAAAGAAAAATGAAACTGATTCTAGTAAACCAGTTACAAACGCTAAATATACAATTTCTAAATTAGATAAAAGGGAGCAAATTGGAAAAATGAAAAACACTTAACATTAGAATTATCTGATACTTCAGTTTATGATAATTTTGTAGATGAAATATCTAGTATAAAGTTAAATGGAACAACTGTAAACAAGGATGTTTTCAAAGACAAAGTAGAGACATCTAAATATCTTGGAATCAGAATTTTTAACGAAGATTTAGTGAATGCTTTAAAAGATACAGATAATAAATTAGAGATTACACTTACTGATGGAACTATAATTTCTTATCCGACTTCAACTGATAAAAAAAGAAGATTCAAAAACCCTACAGAACCAAAAACAAGATACACCTGCAACTAGTGTTTCATACGCTCAAAAAGATTTAGTTACTAAAGTAGAAAAAGAATAGCTATGCGGATGAATTAAACATTACTCTAGCTGATGGATTTAAAGCAGAAGATGTTCTTAAAAACACTAAAGAAGTTGTTATCAATGGAAAAACTTTCAACAAATCATTGTTTAGTAAAAACTGGAAAGGTCAAATTGTTACTTTCGATGACGGTGGAGAAAGCCTTAAAGTATTTAAAGCTTGGAATTTTTGATGGAGAAAATTCGATTGTATTTAAAGCAAATGATAATAGTGAAAGTAAAGCATTTACTACTGGTAATAAAGTAGTTGAAGATAAACCAGCAGATAATAAAAACTACAGAAAAACAAGGGAAAAACTTATTCACTTACTGATAAGTTAGAAGATGGTGAATATACTTTAGGATTTAACGCTTTATATGCTGATGGAAGACAAGGAACTTCTATGTTAGAAGGATTCTTTGATAAAAATGTAAAATTAGTTGTTAAAGATGGAAAAATGAGTATAACAATGTTAAACACTTTATTTGCTCATGGATTATATGATTTTGCTATTCAAAATAAAGGGAACTGGGCATCAGGTGTTAAAGAGAACTTTGGTGAAAAAGAACTCTGCTGGTCAATACGATAAAGCATTATTTACACTTCCAGTAGAAGATCTGAGATCAAATTCATTTAGGTGGTGTTATAGTTTCTTATATGGGTTCTTTAGAGAGTGATAAAGGAAACTTCGATAAATACACTACTGTTAAACTAAAATTCAAACCCGAAATTAAAAAAGGATGGAATGGATTTGAACTTGTAGAAAAAAATAACGAAGAACGTAAAAAAAGTGATGACTTACTTCAGAAAAAATTAATAGCTAATGGGGTAGATACTAATAAAAGATGGTGTTGTTTCTGAAGAAGAATTGAAAAACTTCACTGGAGATATTAACCTTGGATCGTTCGAAATTGATGGAAAAAGTAGATAAAGGTGCAATTTATAATTTAGATTTATTAAAACATATGGGTCCTGGTGTTAAATCATTCTCATCTGACAGTAATAACTTTGGAGAAATTCCGAAGACTTATTTAAAAATGCGGTTAATATTGAGCGTATAAACTTAGGTGGAAATGGAATTACTAAACTTCCTGAAAAATTATTTTGCTAACAACACTAAATTAAAAAAACTTTAAAACTTATCAGCTAATAATTTAGGAAGCGTACCTGAGAAAAATTTTCGAGAACAATCCTAATTTAGAATCTGTAGAATTTAGTCAATCTTGGCTATCTACTTTACCAGCTAATGTTTTTCGCTAATAATAGTAAATTGAAAACAGTAAGTTTATCTAACAATAAAATCGTATCATTACCGGATGATTTATTTAAAAAAATAATCCGGAGTTAAGTTTCTTAGCTATGACAGATAACGAACTTACAAAAATTACCTTCAAGTGTTGCAAGTTTAGCAAATCTTACTCAACTTTATGCTGCTGACAATAGACTAACTTCATTACCTGAAAAATGGTATTAATCTGACTAAATTAAGCACATTAGTTTTAAATAATAACAATATCTCAACTTTATCTGATGAATTATGGAAAAACTCTAGCTAAAAAAATAAAGCAACTGTCAGATTGGTAAAATAACCAAATTAGTAATATTCCATTAGAATTAATAAAAAGCTAATGGTAGTCTTCAAATTCTAGATATAGCCAATAATAATCTACCTGCTACTTTTACCATTTAGTGAAGAAGATACAAAATTATTAGGGTATCTCTCCTAATGTTACTCAAGGATACTATCCACAAAAAGCAAGCTGTTGAATTAAATGTTATAGCAAAAAGATAATAAGATTACAATTGAACCTAAAGATGAAAAAATTAACTATTCTTAACCTATTGCACTGGTACAGAGGTCGCTCAGAGTACTACGGTGGAGAAGGTATCTTACAAGGATTGGAAAAATATAAAGAATTCTTAGCAAAACAAAAATAAAACAATGGCTGAACTTCTTAAGAGTGACGATTACGGACGAAACTGGTATATCGTAACAAAAGTTGAACGTCTACGTGGAAACGAAGTTAAAGAGCTAAGTTCTACAAGCGTTTCAAATGAAGACGACAAGAAATTAGAAATCTCAGATAATGACATGAAAACTGGGGATAAATATCGTATCACTAAAAGTTCTTTACGAAAAATGCAACTAATATAGATGAAAAATCATTGAAATTCAGACTGTAGTAGACGCACAAATGAAAACAGAAGAACCTAAAGTTGAAGATAAAAAGAAACTCCTAAGCCGGAAGATACTACTGAGCCTAAAACGTCAGGAAACAAACAAAAAGATGAGAGCAAAGTAGATGAACATCCAGAAATTAAAACTACCTCAAAATGATGAGAAAGGTAAAGCTGGTGATACAGAGTTTGAGTTATTGAGAAAAGAGACTCTAACAAATATCGATAATGATAATAAAACTAAGTGCTTCAGATAAAGAAAAACTATCAGCTATCGTTAAGAATGCTATTTCAACTGATACTCTTGTTGACACATTATCAGACGGAATCGAAGTTAAAGTTCAATTTGATAATTCTACTGTTAACGCCAAAAAAATTTGTAGCTAAAACTATCTGATGAAGCCACTTCATTAAAAAGCTGAACAATTAGTAAAACAACTAGACGGAAATCGTAGCATTGTTAAAAACTATAGATTTACACTTTACTGATGCTGAAGATAACATAATTGATAAACAAGGTGGTACAAGAGCAGTTACTCTAACTGTTGTTGCAAACAAAAATGAAGAATTAGAAGTATACCATGTGAATGGAGATAAATTAGAAAAAGTTCCAAGTATTTATAAAGATGGCAAACTTACATTCTATACAAGTCACTTTAGTACATATACTATCGTAAAAAATCAAATAACCAAACAGGAAATAATTCTAAAGAATTAACTGGATTACTACCTAAAAACAGGATTAACAACAAATAGTATATCGACAATTGCATTATTACTGCTTGGTGGAGTAATAGCAGATTTAGATTTTAGAAAATAAATAGTATATAATATAAAAAAAGATAGCGGTGATCAATAAATTATATGATCCGCTATCTTTTTAGCAATAACTATTAAATTTACAATAAATAAATAATATCATAAATAATATAGCCTGTTATAATTATCAAAAGAAAATTCATATATATTCGTAGTTTTTCTCTAAAAAATTAAAGAAACGCTATTTATAATAATTACACCAATAATTGCTCCAACTGTATTATCAATTACATCAGTTATATCAGGAAACCCTATAGTTAAAAATATACTGAGTAGTTTCGTAAAAATAAACTCAGCATAAATGCTAAAATAATAGCTCTTAAGCCTGAAGAATTTGGAAATATCATTTTCACATAAAAACTAAAAAGGAATAAAAGAATAAAATGTTTAATATGACTTCTATTATATCAAAATTCCCATTTTTATATGGAATTATATTTATAGTTCTCCAAGTAATTCCAGGGATGTAATAAAACACGTGGATTAGCCATCCAGCTGAAATTACTTTTATATAATAATGAAATATCCATTTTAGCTATAATTATCCATGATAAAATAGATAAATATATCATAAATAGTATCATTGTCAATTTCCTGCTGTTTAATACTGTTTTCAAAAACATTCTCCTTTTTATATGTTGATAAATATTATGATAACAAAACAGCTTTTAATTATAGTTTAATAATTAACTTAACTTGTTCAGAAATAATTCCCGCTTCACTTTTTAAAAATAGATTAAAATTATTAAAAATCAAAGACGTTATTTTTCATTAAACATCATTTCATAAAAATTCAGGATAGAATGCTTTTCCTAAATTTGTATCTAAAGATTTATTATATTTTTTTCATATTTAATATTCGCGTCATTTTTTTCTAACTATTAAAAATTCGATACTTATTATAGACTTCACAATGACAAGCAGAACTTCCATCACTATACGGACTGTTTCCATCAACATAATCAATTATAATATTATATACGTCTTGATTTACCCCATTTAATTTATTTAAGATATAATTAGTTGCTTCATTTGTAAAAAGTAAATTTCATTTCTATTACTCCTTTTTTTGTTTATATAAGATATTCTATCATATATTCTTTAAAGTTAACAATATTACACTGTAAAAAAATAAAAAGAATATTAGTGATAAAAATTGCTAATTTTGGCATTTTATAGTATAATAATTGAGTTAAGAAAACATTTAGGAGAAAAGAAAAAAATAAATGAATTTAAAAATACATTTCAATCGTAGAAAATTGGCAAAAGAAGGAATCAGCTTTAAGGATATCACAACATTAATGGCGGATGGCGAAGCATATAAATATGCTACTGATCAAATCGTCAACTATGCAAAAGAGAAAAAAAGTTGATGTAGTAGTAGGACCGCGAGGCTCGTGGTTTCATTATCGGATGCCCTGTATCTTATTCACTAGGGAATTGGTTTTGTACCAGTTAGAAAAACCTAATAAATTACCTCGTGAAGTTATTTCTTACCAATATGATTTAGAATACGGTAGTAACACTCTAACAATGCATAAAAGATGCGATTAAACCAGGTCAAAGAGTTTTAATTACTGATGATTTATTAGCTACTGGTGGAACAATTGAAGCAACTATTAAATTAGTGGAAGAATTAGGAGGAATCGTAGTAGGTATTGCGTTCTTAATCGAGTTAGATGGTCTAAACGGAATGGACAAACTACAAAGGTTATGATGTTCTAACATTACTTAAAAATGTAATCTACTATGAGTAATTAAATAATATGACATTTGAACTTATAGAAAAAGAAATATCTAAAAATATAAATACGACTGCTTATCTTTATAAGCATACTAAAACTCGCGCTAGATTAGTATTCTTTCAAAACGATGATATAAAACAAAAGTTTTAGCATAAGTTTTAAAAACAATTCCTTATAATGATAATGGTATTTTTCATATTTTTAGAACATTCTGTTTTATGTGGTTCAGCAGAAATATCCAGTAAAAAGAACCTTTTGTAGAACTACTTAAAGGTTCTTTTAATACATTTTTCAAATGCTATGACATTTCCTGATAAAACTATGTATCCAGTATCGTCTAAAAAAATGTGAAAGATCTAGAAATTTTGATGGATATATACTTAGATGCAGTATTTAATCCAAACTTAAAAATTAACTCGAATATATTAGCTCAAGAAGGATGGCACTATCACCTTGAAAACATGGACGATGAGCTTATCTATAAAGGTGTAGTTTACAATGAAATGAAAGGTGCTTATTCATCGGTTGATGAGGTCCTGAGATCAGTATGTTAGTGAACATCTATTTAGTACTACTCCTTATAAATATTCTTCGGGAGGTAAGCCTGAAGCTATTCCTTCAATTACTCAAGAAGAGTTTTTAGAAACTTATAATTATAATTATCACCCAAGCAACAGTTATATCTTTTTATATGGTGATTTAAATATCGAAGAATATTTAAGTCATATTGACAGTTATCTAAATAACTATGAATATAAAGATTATAGCAACTACCAATTAGTTCGACAAGAAAAATTCTCATCAGAAATCGTCAAACATACATATTTCAATGAAGATACTAAGAATAAAGCGTATGTTGCATATAACTATATTCTAGGTGATAGCAATGAATTTAGTAAAATTGAAAATATAGATATTATAGACGATATTCTTCTTGGAAGTAGTAATACTGAATTTAGAAAAATTCTTCATTGATAATAATATTTGTGAAGATGTATATAGCTATGTTCAAAAAGACAGAAAAAGAAGCAGTTTATTCTATTATTTTTCAAGTATGTAAGTGATGATAAGTTAGAAAGTCTTGATACTGAATATAAAGCAATATTACAAGGTATTATTAACAAAGGATTTGATTATGAGCAAGTCCAAGCCTCAATTAATAAAAAGAATTTCTCATTAAAGAGGAAATCAATAAAACTTCTTCACCAAAAGGTGTATCATATGCTATTAGACTATTAAGAACATGGTTATATAGTGAAGATAATATATTGGATGCCTTTGATTTAGATAATGTAATCTCACACTTACAAGAAAACTGTGTTAATAAACAATATGAAGCACTTGCTGAGACAGTTTCTTGTTGAAAATAGTAAACAGGCTGTATTACACTTAGTTCCGACATTAGAAAAGAAAACAAAGAGAAGGATTTAGTTGATTATAAATCTACATTATCTGTTAGTGAATTAGAAAGCATAGTTAAAAAGTACTAAGTCTTTACAAAAAAATGGCAAAAAGTAGTGCTGATAAGAAAGAAGATTTAGAAAAAAATAAAAATGTGTTAATGCTAATGAGGTTAAATTAAAAAAATCCATTTGAAGAAACTTTCTTTGAAAAATTATAAAGAAATTAATTTTTTTCTCATTTTAACACTGTAACTAATGGTATTTCATATTCTAAATTACTATTCGATATAAGTGATTTTGAAATTGAACAGATGCAATATGCTTTCAGTTTTATCTTATCTATTATTTAACTTTAATACTAAGAATAAATCAGAAGCAGAAATTATTAAAGAGATTGGAGCTAATCTTGGTGGATTAAGTTCTTATGTTGATGTCTTTAGAAAACATAAAAGTGAAGAATGCGAAGTGAAGTTTATAATCAGTGCTAAGAACTTAGTTGAGAAAGTAAAAGAATTGGCTTGTATTCTTGAAGAAGCTACAATTAACGCTGATTTTGAAGATAAAAGAAGCGCTGTACAATGTACTTCTAGAAATTAAACTTATGCTAGAAAAATAAATTTAAAAATTCGGGACATGCGTTTGTCTCACGTCGTATTAGTGGATATTACAATCCTCAAAGTAAGTTAGCTTCGTATCACGGAGAATATGATTTTTATGTGTTTATAAGTGAATTAGTAAATAATTATGAACAAAAATAGCGATAAAATTAAAGAACAACTATATACTGTTACAAATTTAATTTTTAACCGAGCTAGATTATTAGTTAACTTTGTTGGTAATACAGAAGAATACACTAATTTCAAAGAAAATATATCTTCATATTTAATCAAATATCCTAGTGAATTAGATAAACAAAAAGGATTTGAAATTAAATTAGAAGATCAAGGTTATTCTGAAGGCTTTTACTTTGATTCCCTAGTTCAATATGTTGGAGTAGGTTATAATATTAGCAGTTACAGTGGTACACACTTAGTCTTAAGGCATATATTGAGTTTAGACTATTTATGGAATAATGTACGCGTGAAAAATGGTGCCCTATGGTTTACGGTGTGATTTTTAATACTTTTGGAGATTTTTAATTTATGGTCTTACCGTGATCCTAACCTAACTGAAACATTAGATATATACTATGCAATCGATAAATATGTTGAAAATGTAGAAGCTGATGATAATGATCTTAATAAATACAGAATTGGTACTTTGAATGCATTAGATATGCTGATGTCACCCTAATGCCCAAGCTGCATATTCACTAAATAAATATATTACAAATTCACCATTTGAAATATACGATAAACTTGTTGATGAAATTAAAAACTACTTCAATTGACGATATTAGAAAGTTGTCTAAAGAGTTCAAAGACATGAAATCTAAAAGCATATACTTGTATTCTTGGTTCAAAAGATAAAGTATTAGAAAATAAACAATTATTCAATAAAAACAATAGAATTAAAAATAGAAAGGTACATGAATGAGAGTTCGAAAATAGAGCAGATGCTAGAGAGCGTCTAGAAAATAGTCCAGTTGTATTTTTACGACCTAAGGATAATAAGGGAAAATGGAAAGAAATTTTTGGAAATAAAAATCCAATCCATCTAGAAATAGGTAGTGGAAAAGGTAAGTTTATTCATACACTTGCCGAAAGACACCCAGACATTAACTTTATAGCTATGGAAGCACAACCAACTGTACTAACATTCTTATTAGATAAAGTTGAAGAGACACATAGAGAGAATTTAAAGTTAATCTCAGGAAATGCAGAAGACCTATTAGATTATTTTGCTGATGGAGAAGTAGATCAATTATACCTAAACTTTTCAGACCCTTGGCCTAAAACAAGACATGAGAAGAGACGATTGACATTTAAGACATTCTTAGCACGTTATGAAGCTATTTTAAATGGAAGTAAGACAATCGTTCAAAAAACTGATAACCAAGGTTTATTTGAATATAGTTTAATGAGCTATGCAAAATATGGATTTACTTTTAATAGACTTTCACTAGACTTAACTAACAGTGTATATGAAGAAGAAAATGTTCATACTGAGTATGAAGATAAGTTTATTAAAAAGGTAATAGAATCTATATGGTAGAGGCTATAAAAGAAAAGTAGAAAACTATAGTTTACATAAACAATATTATGTAAACTATAATAGATACTAATATTTTTATTACTATAATTTACACTAAAATTATTAGTTTATACCTTGATTTTAATTTATTTATAATATTATTAATACAATTTAAAGGAGAAATATAATAATGATATCAGTTAATGATTTTAAAACTGGAGTTACTATCGAAGTTGATGGAAACATTTGGAAAGTAATGGAATTCCAACACGTTAAACCTAGTAAAGGAGCTGCTTTGCATACGTTCTAAATTAAGAAATATGCGTACTGGTGCAGTAAACGATAAAACTTTCAGAGCTGGTGAAAAAAGTAGCAAAAGCACAAATCAATAACCAAAAATGTCATATCTTTACTCAACTGGTGAAGCATATGTATTTATGGATAACGCTACTTACGAGCAAATCGAAGTGCCTGAAGCACAATTAAAAATATGAATTAAACTTCTTAAAAGAAAAACATGGAAGTTTCAATCTTAATGTTTGGTGACGAAATCTTAGGTATCGACTTACCAACAACAGTAGAACTTACTGTAACTGAAACAGAACCTGGTGTTAAAGGTGATACTGCACAAGGAGCTACTAAAGCTGCTACAGTAGAAACTGGATACACTTTACAAGTACCTCTATTCGTTAAAGAAGGAGACGTATTAGTTATTAATACTGCTGAAGGTTCTTACGTATCAAGAGCATAATTTAAAAATAAATCAAAGTCTCTCTGTTATTTCTATGATAGGGAGGCTTCTTTTTAAAAGGAGAATAAATATGAGATACTTACTTTTTACTTCGTGGAATAAATGTTGGTGGGAAGAATAAAAGTATCTATGGCTGGGTTGAAAGATAAAATTTCAGAATGTTGGATATGAGAATGTAATTTCATATATTAACAGTGGAAATATAATATTCGATACTACAGACAGTATTGAAATTGTTAACGATAAGATATCAGAAATACTAAATACTTACATCTTTAAAAATTAATAAAGTAATACTTACACAGAAGGAATATTTAGATGAAATTGCTAATTTACCAAGTTGGTGGAGTGGTGACATATATAGAAGAGATGTATTGTTCTATAGTAATGAAGTAGAGTATCCATCTATTATAGAACGAATAAGTACAATGCTTTTAAATGATGAATTGGTACATTTTGGGAATAAAGCTATCTTTTTGGGGAAAATTAAGTGAAAAAGAATATTTAAAAAAACTTCATATCATAAATATCTAATTAAAGAAAGTTTTTATAAATCTATAACGATTAGGAATGGTAGAACTTTTGAAAAAAATAGCAGAATTACTTAAACATTAATTTCTAAATGTATTGAAAGACGTATATCTTTACTTAAGTTGGACAATAATGATATAATTACCTAATGAAAAAATTAAGGAGAATATAATGAAATTAGATAAATTATTAATCGGCTTAGGATTAATTCTCTATTGTTCTTTAGCAGTTTTTAGGGTTTTACTCTTATAAATTGTTATTAGTTTTTATTGGTATTGGTGCTCTAATATTTCTTATTACAAAAGTTACATTTTGAACCATTTTTATCGATATTAATAGTTGCAATTATTCTAGGTTTATTTTTAGGTCTTTCCCCTAATACATTAATTGATTCTATAGAGAAGGGGACTGGATCACTATTAGGACATCTATCTTTAATTTTAGGATTGGGAGCGATGTTCGGTCGAATATTAGAAGAATTGGGTGCAGTTGAGATAACCGCTAAAAAGATGATAAGTACATTTGGAATTAAAAGAATACAATTAGGATTACTTATTGCTGGAATGTGTATTAGTTTTTCTTTATTTTTGATGTTGCATTTATATTAGTTATACCTATTATATTAGCTGTCACAAAAGAGCTTAAAATTGATAAAATTTACTTGGCATTACCAGCAAGTATCGGTGTCTTAACTATTCATGCCATATTCCCACCACATCCAAGTCCTAGTATCATAACTAAGACATTTCATCTTAATATGGCAGAAGTATTTTTCTATGGATTAATAGTTGCAATTCTACAGCATTAATTGGTGGTCTATTATTAACTAATTCAAAAATTAATTAAAGCGATGCCTATCTCAGAAACAACAAGTAAAACTATAGATGTTCTTAAAATTGAAAATCAGATAATGAGTTCATCCTTTGCAATACTATTAATGCTGCTACCAGTTTTACTAATTACAATCCCTACAATTTTCTTAGGAATTCCAAATTTGCCAACAAACATTAAAGGAATTTTATCTATTATAAGTAATCCAGTTACCGCATTAATAATAAGTTTACTAATTGCTATAGTTAAATTGATGAAAGTTAAAGGACTAAGAGTTAGTAGCATTGTTCCCTTGTTAAGTCAATCAATTAAAACAATCGCCGTTGTTCTTTTAATTAATGGTGCTGCTGGAGGTCTTAAACAAGTCCTTAGAGACTCAAAGGTCACAGATGAAATTGTTAGTTTAACAAATGGATTAAATCTGTCACCAATAGTAATAAGTTTTATAGTAGCAGCAATACTTAGAATATCACTTTGGTAGTGCAACTATTGCCGCTATAACAACACTTGCAATAGTAGAGCCACTCGTTCCAACAGTTAGTTATTCACCAGTATTTATTATGCTTAGTATAACTGCTGGAAGTATGTTTTGCTCGCATGTAAATGATCCTGGTTTTTGGTTGTTTAAACAGTACTTAAATCTGGATTTTAAAACTACATTTAAGACTTGGACTTTAGGAACAACAGTTTCAGCTCTTGTTGCTTTTTGTTATAATTTTAGTAATAACATCGCTTACATAAATATTTTTTTTAAAAATAATTAAATGTTTTTACTTGATATTTATATTTAGTTATGTTATATTAATATTTGTGTATGTAGTAAATGTTATGAATAAACTATTTCCAAAAGGAGGATTAATTCATGGCAAAAGTTTGTTACGTTACTGGACGTAAAGCTCGTTCAGGAAATACTCGTTCACACGCGATGAACGCAACTAAAAGAAAAATTCAAAGCTAATCTACAAAAAGTAACAATTTTTAGTAGACGGACAACCTAAAAAAAGTTTGGGTTTCTGCTAGAGCTTTAAAAATCTGGAAAAAGTTGAGCGTGTATAATTAAGCGATAAACTTTAAGCTATCTAAGGAAACTTAGGTAGCTTTTTACATTATTTTAATAAAAGATTCAACAAAAATTACAAATAAATATAAAATAGGCGTTTAAATCAATTCTGAGCGCTTTTTAGTAGTTTTATGAACAATTATACAAAAAAATAATTTTACGAGGCTTATACGCCGTTTAAATAGGCGGTAATTTTGTAAAAATATAAAATGAAATTTAACTAAAGACATATATGCTAGAAATAAAATTAAATCTTTATAATTATATAACTTAAATATTAAATATGTTATACTTTAATAAAGTATAGAATTACTTTTTGAACTGGAATTTAGTTTAGAATTATCAAAGGTATAATTTTAATATAAAGGGATTGAATGATTTGATTAAGTATGATATAATATAATTGTTCGTATAATACATATTATATGCATAATTAATAGAGTATAGGAGAATGTAGTAATACCAATGAATCAACGTGATTATTATAAACAAAAAAATTAATAAAATACTTCCGAGTTTCCTGATTACATAGAAGATTTTATAGACACATATTATGACAATTTATCTCCATTAACTTTGCACAGATATCTTGAAACGTATAAAAACTTTTTTTAAATTGGATAGTAGAGAAACTATATCTGATGCTGTACTTATTAAAAGATGTCAGCCTTTCTACCTTAGAGAATATTTCAAAAAAAGAAATGGAAAGTTATTTCAAAAGTCTATCTCGTGAACAAGTTAATGGTAAATACCGTAGTCAAACTACTATAAATAACTATAAAGCTGCTATGAGATCACTCTACAAGTTTCTTACCGTAACAAGCGAAAATGAACAAGGTCGTGCTTATTTTTGAACGTAATGTAATGCTTAAAATACCCATTAACCGTGTGAAAGAAACCTTATCTTCTAGATCTAAAAAAATATCTGAAAAGATATTCTTAGATTCTCAAGACGAGGAATTTTTTTACAGTATGTTGAATTTGAATATGAACAAACATTATCTAATCACGGTAAATCATTTTTCTTGAGAGACAAAAGCAAGAGATCTAGCTATACTAACACTATTTTTTTAAAGAGTGGTGTTCGTGTCAATGAACTCGCCAATTTAAAAAGTAAAAAGATATAGATTTTCTGAATAGTGAAATTAACGTAATTAGAAAAAGGAAATAAAGTTGATACAGTAATAATTACCAAATCTGCCTTAGATAGACTTAATGAATACCTAACTTCCCTACCTTTTTACACTTAATAGAGAAGATTACGTATTTATTAGTAAAAAAACAAAAACAGGACTGTCAATAAGAGCCATTCAGAAATTGGTAATGAAATATACAGATGCATTTTAATGTCCCAATGTCACCACACAAATTAAGACACAGTTACGGGACAAAAATTAGCTCTTAAAAACAAATGGTAATATCCCAATTATTATGACACAAATGGGACATTCTAACAGTGACACATCGATGTTATACATAAACGAATCAAAAAAATTATTAAGCAAAAATATTGATAAACTTGATGATTAGTATTGAAATATACCTTCAATTGAGGTGAAATATATGAGTTATTTAAATTTTTGAAGCTTAACAAGGGTGTTATTGTACAAGTTTTTAGGATCACTACTAATTCTTATAGGATTTGTATTTAGTCAATTAGAAAGCTTTAAAAACTAATTCACTTCATTATTTATTACTAAATGCTATTGGCGCTCTAATTTTAGGGATAGATGCATTTATAGTAAAAACAATGGGGATTTGTTTTACTTGAAGGTGTTTTGGTCAATAGTTGCAATTCAAGGATTATTTAAGTACTTCCATAAAAAGAAGTAAAATAAAAAAATATAGTTTACATATATTTAATTATGTAAACTATATTCTTTTATAGTATCTTTTATGAATTTCGTTTTACCAGCAGTATATCCCTCTCTATCGTACTTGTATGTTAGTTCTAAATCTAATTTTAATCTTTCATATTGTTTTTGCTATTTTTTTGGATTTTCTATTAAAATATCTCTAAACTTAACTTCCTCAACATCACCTTTTTCTTCTTACGTGAAGATGGTAGACTTTAGCTTCAAAAACCATTATCACCATAACCTTTAACTAGAAAAGCTTTTTTTCGTCTTCTTTTCCATCGTAGTTCCCATTCTGCATTCAGAATATCCATTATACTATCAAAATCATCACTTTTATAGATTTCTAAAAATTATATCTATTATATCCTTTTGAATAAATATTTGATATTGCTGTACTCCTATGTGATGTAAAGTTACTTTTATATTTTTTTAGTTTAGCAAGTAAATTCGTTTTTTTCATCTTCATACCAACTTGTCCATTCACTATTATGTTTAACAAGTTTTATGGGGAATTTTCTTTTAAAATCCTCATCTTTTTAATATATTATCCATTTACAAAACACCTCTCAAAAAATAATAATGTTAGGATAGGAAGAACCTATCACTAACATTATTTAAATACATGTAATGAATTCTTAAAGTACTCTATACCTGATAAAATTGTTAGTATTACTGAAATCCATAATAGTATATAATCTAATTGGAAACCAATTGTATTAAAATATAGGATTTCCTAATAATATCAAAAATAATAGCAATAAGTTGGCTAATAGTTTTAAGTTTTTCCTAAAATACCGGCAGGTATCACTTCTCCTCTTTCAACCGCAAGTAACCTAAGACCAGTAACAGCAAATTCTCTTGCAATTACAACAACTACCATCCAGCTATGCATTAAACCTAGTTCAACCATAACTATGAAGGCACTTCCTACTAAAAAGCTTATCAGCCAAAGGATCTAAGAATTTCCCCATATTAGTTACTAAATTATACTTTTCTTGCCAAATATCCATCTATAAAAATCAGTTAACGAAGCAAAGATAAATATTAAAGCAGCTATGAAGATATTTGTAGTTATTTCTCTTCCTCCAAGAATAGAAATACTTCCTCCCATGTCTACAAGTAAAAAAATTATAAATACAGGTATTAATATTGTTCTAAATAAAGTTATTTTATTTGGTAGATTCATTATTATTACTTACCCTTCTTACATAAATATAAAAATTAATTCACTAATAATTATATCATATTCTATAATTTTGCTACAATAAAAAAATACAGGATAAAAATTTATTATCCCGTATTTTTTTATTTTTTTGTTAAAGCCCCGATGTACTAGGAGCTGGATTTACAGGTGTAGCTGGTGTTTCTGCGGGCGCAGGAGTTGGCGTTGGATTTACCGGTGCAGCTGGTGTATCCGTTGTTGGCGCAGGCGCTGGATTTACCGGTGCAGCTGGTGTTTCTGCGGGCGCAGGCGCTGGTGCTGGATTCGAGTTATTATTCGTATTAGTATTACTGTTAGTAGCGTTAGAATTACTATTATTAGTATTACTATTAGTATTATCTCGTCTATTATTATTTGTAGCATTTGAATTACTATTGTTGTTATTTGTATTGTTATTTTCATTTGCAACTGGTGCAGTATTATCAGTTATACTATGGTCAATATTTTTGCTTAGTTTCTTGAGAAACTTGACTTCCAACATTAGTTAGAGCTTTTACTAACAGTTCTAGAACATCATTTAAATCTCTTTGTTTTTTTCAAATAATACATTTTTATTCTCATTGATTAAAGATTGTAAATCAGATAACTCTTTTTTTAGCTTTTTCAACTTTTTCATTATCTTTTTTTATCTTCATCATTTTAATGTTAACTTATTAATTTTTTTCTTTTAAATCATTACTAAGTTTTTTTCACGCATTTCTTTAACTGTTTTTCATAATCAGTTCTTACTTTTGTCTTTATTCTCAGCTGCAATTTCATCTTTATAACCTTGTAGCTCTTTAAGTACATTTAGTTTTTTTATTAAAATCATTTTCTTTATCAAACTTACTTTTACTCTCACTAATAATTTTTCAAATTTTGATTTACTTTTTATTTATAATAAATTTATTTGGTGCAATCTGATACTTTTGATAAGCATAAGCAGATAAACCAATTATTAACATGATTACTATACTAAGTAATCCAACTAATAATTTTTTATTCTTTTCAATTTAACATACCTCTCTTCTTTTTATGTTTACATAATTTCAATTACGTAAACTCCATTACTCATAATCTTCTGCAAACTCTTTTTCTAAGAATACTTTTCTAGGTTTACTTCCATCAACTGGTCCAATATATCCATCTTCCTCAAGCATATCTATCATTCGAGCAGCCCTGTTATAACCAATTTTAAATCTTCTTTGTAATAATGATGCAGATGCTTTTTGAGTTTTTGCAATAAATAATAATACTTCTTTATATAGTGGATCCACTTCATCATCTGAAGAAACACCACCTTGTGAACTTACTTCACTTGGAGTCATATTCGGATCATATTGAGCCTCTGATTGGCTTTTAACATAATCAACTACTTTTTCTACTTCCTCATCTGAAAGGAACGCACCTTGAATACGTACTGGTTTACTTGAATCAGCAGATAAATAAAGCATATCACCTTTTCCTAATAATGTTTCCGCACCTGATTTATCTAATATAGTTCTTGAGTCAATACTTGAACTTACAGCAAATGCTATTCTTGATGGAATATTTGTTTTAATTACCCCTGTTATTACATCTACTGATGGTCTTTGTGTGGCTATAATCATATGTATTCCTGCAGCACGCGCTTTTTGTGCTATACGGGCAATTGACTCTTCAACTTCTTTAGATGATACCATCATTAAATCAGCTAACTCGTCAATTATAACAACTATGTAAGGTAATTCTTTATAATCCGAATCTTTTGCTGCAATTTTATTATAACCTTCCATATTTCTAACACGAGCTCTAGCAAACTCTCTATACCTGTTTTTCCATCTCTAACACTACTTTATGAAGTACATCTGCCGCTTTTTATTGGATCTGTAACTACAGAAGTAAGAAGATGTGGTATTCCATCATAAATTGATAATTCTACCATTTTTGGATCAATCATAATTAATTTAACTTTATCCGGTTTATTTTTTAATAAAATACTAGTAATAATAGTATTAACACATACAGATTTACCACTTCCTGTAGATCCAGCTATTAATAAGTGTGGTGTTTTATCGATTCTTGTAAATATTGATTCTCCTGATACATCCTTACCTAATGTGACTGATAACGGCGAATTATCTTCATCATTTACAAATACTCTTTCATTGTAACTAATTCATTAACAGTATTAGGAATTTCAATACCAATTAATGACTTACCTGGTATCGGAGCTTCTATACGTACATCTTTAGCTGCTAAATTCAATGCAATATCATTACTTAAATTTACAATTTTACTTACCTTTGTTCCAGGTGTTGGTAATATTTGGAATTGAGTAATTGATGGTCCAACAATCGCCTTTTACAATCTTGACTTCTATACCGAAGTTATTAAAAAGTACTTTGAAGGATTTTTGATTTCTCAACAACATCCCCTTTTGTAATAGTTTGTTTTTCACTGGGCTATTTAATAATGTAACAGGAGGAAGTTGATAATTATCATAAGACTCTTCTGATTTTTAAATCGTTTGTAACTTCTTCAATTTCACTATTATTTACTCTAGATTTTTTTTGTTTCCTTGTAGGTTTTTGAATGAATTCTTCATCATTGTTTACTTCGTCTTCTTTAAATTCTCTAATATCAACTACTAAATCTTTGTCTTTTAATATTATTGTATCTTTTCTCATTTGAATTTTTCTTGTTCAATATCTACAGTAGAATATTCATCATAGATAATATCTTCTTCATAATATTCTGCTGTATCTTCTACATATTCATTTTTATCAAAAGCATTAACAATATAATACTTCAGTTTTAAAACGAATGTTCTATGATTTATATTGAAGTATAAAGAAAACTACAGTAATAATTGCTGAAATAATAACTAGTAATGATCCATAATATGATAATAAATAAATTAACAATTTTATTGGATAATATGAAAATAATCCACCACCAAACTTAGTTACTATGTTGTTATATATTTCATTAAAACTTATATAATTACTATCATTATTACCTACATAAATTAATTGAAATAAGAAATCAATTAACACAAATAATGTTGTAACTATAACTGGGGGTCTTAACTTTTTATTAATAATATAATATATTGGAGTTGCTATTATAATTATATAAAGAATATAGCTAAAACTACCAAATAAATATTTAAATAGTGAGTCAAAAAATTTCCCAATAAAGCCCATTTTGAAAAAAATAGATAGAATTACTATGAGAACAGAAATTACAAAGTATAAGCCTCTATATGTTTCCTTAGTCAATATAGGAATTACATTATTTTTGAGGATTTTTTTGGATGGAGACTTCTTACTAATGACTTTATTAGTTTTTATTTTTAGTAGTTTTTTTAGTGCTTTTTTTGATTTTTTTATTGCTCAATCTTCTCTCCTTTTCTAGTCTTCTTCAACATAAACAGCCTCTGTAGGGACAGTTTACTTGTGCTTCAAGAACTAAACTATGATACTTTTCTAAGATTTCATCTTTCATTTCATTATTATCTACAATACAATAAGCAATTCCATCCTCATCATAATCATAGACATCCGGACATATCGCATTACAATTACCACACGCAATACAATCCTCTCGAATTATTTTAGTTTTCATGATCTTCTTCTTTCAAATACTTTGAAAATTTTTCTAAAGACTCTTTCCTATGGCTAATGCTATTTTTTTGTTCTGGAGTTAATTCAGCGAAAGTTTTTTCTAAACTTGGTACATAAAAGATTGGATCATAACCAAATCCATTATTTCCTCTTTTCTCAAATATTATTTCACCGTGACATTCTCCTCTAAATGTTACTTCACTACCATCTGGGTCTAACAAGAGCTATTACAGAAACAAAATTTAGCTTCAGACTTCTCACCATTTAGTTCTGCTAAAAACTTTCTCAATATTTTTTTCATCAGTTTGTTCTGCTGAATATCTTGCAGAATAAACACCCGGTCTTCCATCTAAAAGAGCTACACTCAGTCCACTGTCATCAGCAATTACAGCTTTTCCAGAGTATTTTGCAATACTTCTTGCTTTTATTAAAGCATTTTCCTCAAATGTAGTACCATCTTCAATTATATCTTCATAATAGTCGATATCTTTAAGCGTTAAAATTTTTATAATCATCTAAAAATACTTTTTAATTTCTTCAACTTTATGAGAATTATTAGATGCTAATATTAATTCTTTTCATTTATTTTCTCCTATATTCCAACAACTTCTGCATTGATTTCTTTTATTTAACCACTTAGAAGCAATATTATTAAAATTATCACTATGTTGTGAGATGAAAAAAATTTATGATCTTTTTTTATTAAACTTCTTCTGATGAAGTTTTTGCATATCCTAATACTGTACTTACTTCTCGCGCTGCTTCTCTACCCGGAAGATATAACCTTTAATGTTATTTCCATAGTATTCTTCAATATCTTTTTAATATAGGGATAGTGTGTACAGCCTAAAACTACAGTATCAACATCCTAAAGTATTCGTATTTTCTAATGTTTCTTTAATCATTTGTCGTGTTGCCTCTTTATCAAGATTACCTTCTTTCTCAATAAAAGGGACAAACATTGGACAAGCTTTATCAAAAGACAATAATATCAGAATTTATGTTTTCTATTTCTAAATCATAAACTTTTTGAATTTGCTGTAAATTTTAGTTCCTAAAACAAGTACTTTATTATTTTCTGTTGCTTGAATAGCACGTCTTGCACCTGGTTGAACAACCCCTATTATAGGAACGTCATATTTATTTTGCAAATATTCATAGTGCTGCCGTTGCCGTATTACACGCCAAGACAACCATCTTTACCCCTTTATCTATCAAAGAATTTTACTGCTCTATCCGTATTTACTATTATCTCTTCCTTATTTTTTTATCTCCATATGGACAGTTTTTAATATCTCCGAAAATAATAAATAGTTTCGTTAGGGTAATTGTCTCATAATTTCACGAGCAACTGTTAAACCACCTACTCCACTATCAAATACTCCTATTGCATTATTCATAAAAAGCCTCTTTCTTAATTAGAACCAAGCATTTCTTCAAGTTCTAATATTTTTAGTATAAGATTTAGTTTCTATTCCTATGAATTCTTTAAATAAAAACATTTAAAAAAGAAAATAGATCGAAGTAAATCTTTATTATCAATTTCTAAACCTTTCTAAAAAGTTTATATTTTTAACAGTCATATAATATGTCAGCTTTTACTAAAGAATCATTTAATCCATAAACACTACGGGTCTATGTTAAATTTATCCACAAAACTACTTTTTAAAAAACTATAACCAATATAACTATACTCTGTTTTTTTGATATTTAAACATAAAACCCTTGTTCTTTTAATATTTGACATAAATAATAAATCAAAAACAAGTTTTTCAGAAATACCGTTCTCTATATTAATTAAGCATAATTTTTAATAATTTATACATATTAATAGAACTATCATTAATTAAGTTAGCATACTCTAACATATTCGATACATAACTATTTTTTTCAAAAATATCATAAACTATATTAGTATATGTATTTTCAATTTCCAAATTTGTTATTTTATTCATACCATTTGTAGGAAAGAAATTTATTGATACTTCATAAGGTGTGCTAACTTTTTATTTTCTTTTTACTTTTATGTACATTCTCATAAAAAAACTTTCTATATTACCATGTTTTGTCAATACATGTAGTATTTCATGATAATCTCTATATCTTATTTTTATATATAATTATTCCTGTTATAAAATTTCTATTAGTCAAAGATATCATCCCTATAGCCTAGATCTCGAATTTGATTTGGTTTTGATCTCCAATTATCAATAACTTTAACCCATAGTTCTAAAAAAATACTTTCTCTCCTAAAAGAACTTCAATATCTTTTTCTCGCTCTTGAGCCCATTTCTTTAATCATTTTACCTTGTTTTACCGATAATCATACCTTTTTGTGATTTTCTTTCAACAACTATTGTAGCAATAATATTTTTTTCTTCTTACCTGTTTCTTTTTTTCAATTCTATCTATAACAACAGCTATAGAATGTGGAATCTCTTGTTCTGTTAATTGTAGAACTTTTTCTCGTATAAATTCCGAAATTACAAAATATTCAGGTGAATCAGTTATCACATCATCAGGATACATTTTATAACTTGGTTGTAAATATTTTTTGTAGTATTTAGTAAATTATCTACATTTGATAGATCTTTAAGAGCTGAAATAGGAACTATTTCACAAAAATCATACAAATCTTTGTAAAAATTCAATTATTTGAATTAATTGCTCAGGTGAAATTAAAGTCGATTTTATTAATTAATAGGAACGTTGGAACTTTTAACTCTTTAACAATATTAATTAAATGTTGATCTCCAGGTCCAAACTTTCTCACTAGCATTAATGATTAAATAAACTATCTCTGACTCTTGTATTGCACTACTAGCAAGTTTCATCATATAGTCACCTAGTCTATGTTTTGGTTTATGAATACCAGGTGTGTCAATAAACACGATTTGAGAATCACTGTCTGTATAAACACCATTAATAATATTTACGGTCGTTTGCGGTTTTATCAGACATAATTGCAATTTTTTTGTTGTAATATGTTGTTTAACAATGTTGACTTTACCGGCATTAGGGTCTACCTATAATTGTGACAAAACCCGTTTTAATTTGTTCTTCAAACATGCTTATCTCCTTAAACCAAACTTTCTCTAAAATTTCATCTTGTTTTTCCAAACATTTCTCTTTTCATCTTCTTCAGTCATGTGATCATAACCTAATAGGTGTAAAAAAATCCATGGACAGCAAGAAAACCTATTTCTCTATCGAAAACTATGTTCATACTCTTTAGCCTGTTCATGTGCAATATCAACACAGATAATTACATCACCAATTGAATTAATCTCGTCTTCAAGACCAATAATATCAATTTCATCTTCAACTTCGTCATTTAATGCAAAAGAAATAACATCAGTAGGAACATCTTTTTCCTCTATAATCACGATTAATTTCTTGTATTTCATCTTTACTTACAAAAGACAATGACATCTCAGTGATTTCAGTATCAACATTTTCATACTCAGCAGCACATTCCAATAATTTTAGTAACATCTCTTTTAGTACTGTCTTCAACTAAGTTATTATCATCTATAATATCAACAAATGTCATGTTTTTCTCCTTTTATATTCTTATAAAGAGGTGGTGACTTAAAAATTTGTGATTTCAAAAGAAATCGACGTAGGGTCACACCTCGAAATATCTAAAAATCTTTTTAAATATTAGATATCAATAAATCACGGCATCTATGTGTTCTTAATATACCTTTTGGGATAACCCAAAAATAATCCGCATATTACTGTAATTTATTAAAAATTTTGTTGTCTTAATGCTTCATAAATTATTAAGGCAACAGTATTCGACAAGTTTAACGAACGAACATTTTTCACTCATTGGAATACGCAATGCTTGTTCACTATATTTTTCTCTAAAATCCTTTTGGTAAACCTTTTTGTTTCTCTTCCAAAAATAAAAGTAAATATCTTTATTATTTTCATTTTGAAAAAAATCAAAAGTCACAGTAATTTTTTTCGAACCAAATTTAGTGATTAAAAAAATAATTCTTATCATTTGTAGCTTCCAAAAATTCATCAAAAACTATCCCACACAACTAAATCTAAATTATCCCAATAATCTAGACCAGCTCTTTTTAACATGTTTATCATCAATTGAAAAACCTAAAGGTCTAATTAAATGTAGCCTTGTATTAGTACCAACACAAGTTCGAGCAATGTTCCCTGTGTTAGCAGGAATTTCTGGTTGGAATAAAACTATATTATTCATAAAATATTTTAGAACGGAAGTTTGCCACCAAACATTCTTCCTAGACCCTTTCTCTTTAGATTTGTCATTCATAAGCCCACCAAATTGCTTCATCATTTTTTTCTCATTTCCTCAAACTGTTTAATAAGTTTATGAACTTCATTTATAGGACGTCCACTACCTTGGGCAATACGTTTTCTACGTGGAACGCTAATAATATCAGGATTTTGTCTTTCTTCAATTGTCATTGACTTAATAATAGCCTCGATATAGACAAATTGTTTTTCATCAACAGCATCTAAATTCATATTTTTTTAGTTTACCCATTCCTGGAATCATTCCAAGTATATCTTTAAGACTACCTAATTTTTTAACTTGTTCTAACTGAATTAGAAAGTCCTCAAAAGTAAAACTTTGATTTAGAATTTTTTCTTGCATTTTTTTGGCTTCATCTTCATCTATTGACGCTTGAGCTTTTTCAATTAATGTAAGTACGTCACCCATACCTAAGATACGAGATGCCATACGTTCTGGATGGAACAACTCAAGGTCATTCATTTTTTCACCCATACCGACTAACTTAATTGGTTTACCTGTAATAGACTTAATAGATAGTGCAGCCCCACCACGAGTATCACCATCTAACTTAGTTAGTACTAAACCAGTAATATCAAGTTGTTCATCAAATGAAGTTGCAATATTAACGGCTTCTTGTCCAATCATAGCGTCAACAACTAACAGTATCTCATCTGGTGTTGTAGCAGCCTTAATATTTTTTTCAACTCATCCATTAATAATTCATCAATGTGAAGACGTCCTGCAGTATCAATAATTACATAGTTAAAGTAATTTTCTTTAGCAAAATGCTAATCCATCTTTAACAATATCAACTGGATCTTTATCAACATAAAAAACTTCAATATCAAGCTGTTTTCCTAATGTTTTTAATTGTTGAACCGCTGCTGGTCTATATACGTCAGCTGCAATAAGAAGCGGTTTTTCTTCATAGTTTTTTTCACTTTTAATGCTAGTTTCCCTGCAGTAGTAGTTTTACCAGCCCCTTGAAGACCAACCATCATCACTGTTGTAATTTTACCACCTTGATTTAATTCAACATTAGAACCACCCAATAATTCTACAAGTTCTTCATTGACAATTTTTTTACTATTTGTTGTGCTGGAGTTAATGATTTCATAACTTCAGTTCCAACAGCTCTTTCACTAATTTTCTTTACGAATTCTTTTTACTACTTTAAAGTTAACGTCCGCTTCTAATAAAGCTAATCTAACCTCACGCATCATCTCTTTAACATCTGCTTCAGAGACTTTACCTTTTCCCAGTAAGTTTAGCTATTGTATTTTGTAATCTTTCCGATAAATTCTCAAATGCCATACAAGCTCTCCTAATTTTTCTAGTTTTATCAATTCCTCAACATACGTTAATACTTCTGTATCAGCTGTTGATTTTTTTATTTCATTAAGTAAAAACAATCTTTGATTGTTTAATTTTATTAAATTTAACTTCTCTTCAAACTGCTCTAATTCTACTATCGTTCGCTTAATATTATTTGATACAGCTTGTTTTGATATATTATAATTTTCAGAAATCTCTGTAAGTGATAGATCATTGAAAATAATAATCATCTAAATATTGCTTTTGTTTATCACTTAGTAATTCAGAGTAAAAAAATCATAGAGTTGTGAAATTTTTATAACTTGTTCTATTTCCACAATCTTCCTCCAGTCATTTAAGTATAATTCTACATCTCTTTATTATACGATAAAATCGCCTTTTTCAAACTTTTACCGCTTTTTCAAAAAATAAAATCAACTCACATAGCAATACTAGTAAGTTGACTTTATTGGTATATATATCCTTTTTATTAAATATCCATATAATTAAATTTGAATAATTTACATATAATCCAAGGCTGCATTATCTATCGTAATAGATATTTTTTTCTCTCGAAAAACTTTCAGCAAAAATAATCATTTATATATTTTAAAAATTGGAAATAATTGTTTATAATTCTCATCCTTATATCTAATCGCAATATTAAATTTATATTCCTTATTTATCTTATAAAAATAAACTCTTGTTTGGTCCAAGTATAGATAAACCTTTCTGCTTTCCCATTAATAAAACTATATATCATCTTAGCGACTTGTTCTGTTTTTCTCTTCATAACCTTTAATTGTTATAAATGATATTTTTACAAAACGGAGGATAATCAATTAGTTTTCGACGATTTAATTCGTACTTATAAAACTTTTCATAACTATGTTCAATTGCATAATCTATTATATTACTTGCGATATTTGTCTGAAAAACAACTTTTTCCTTCTTTCTTACTACGTCCTGCTCTTCCAGCTGTTTGAACTAGTAATTGAAATAGTTTTTCATTAGCTTTGAAACTAGGTAATGCAATCATACTATCAATTGATAATACCCCTACTAACGTGATGTTTGGAAAATCTAAACCTTTTTGAAATCATTTGAGTTCCTAATAAAATATCAGATTTATGATTTTTAAAAATCAGTTAAAAAGTTTTTTTCGTACGCACCTTTTTGCTTGTTGTATCAGAATCCATCCTTGTTATTCTAACACCTGGAATATTTTGATATAAAAACTCTTCTACACGTTGAATACCATAATTACGAGATACTAACTCAGGGTGTTCACAGCACTTAGAAATATTTGTGATCTTTTTTTGATACCCACAAAAATGACAACGTAGTGAGTTATCATGTTTATGATAGTTTAGACTTATATCACAGTTTTTCACACTTATATAAATGCCCACAAGAAAAAAACAACGAATAAAAATTAGTATAACCTCGTTTATTCATTAATAATAAGATTTGTTCATTTTTTTCTATTTTTTTCTTTTAATTCTAATTAATAATTCAGTTGCAATAACGTCTTCTTTATCGTCATTGTGAACAACTCTAATTTTTGGTAATTTATTATTGAATCTATGCGATAATTTTTAATAAATTATTAGGATTATTATTTTCAAAATTATAATACAAATCTACAGAAGGTGTTGCACTTGCATATAATACAGTACATTTATTATAAAATCCACGTTTTTAGCTATATCTTTAGCATCATATCTAGGTGAGTCTGTTTGTTTATAACTATTTTCATGCTCTTCATCAATAATAACAATACCTAAATTAAGAAAAGGAGCAAAAATAGTCGATCCGGTTCCCTAAACATATTTTAACTTTTCCATCTCTTATTTTTCCACTCATTATACTTTTTCTCTAGAATTTAATCTAGAATGAATAACAGCTATATTATCGTTGAAAACTTTTTCTAAATTTTTTTCTCAATCTGTGGTGTTAAAATAATTTCAGGTACTAAAACTATCGCATCTTTACCATGTTTAATTACCGATTCAACAAGTTTAATATATATTTCCGTTTTTTTCCCGATCCAGTAACACCATGAAGAAGATATTCATTAAATTTTTGATTTATCAAAGTTTTTCACTTACTTTATCATAAATAACTTGTTGATACTTACTAAGAGTAGTGTCATTTTGAATAATATCTGTATTAATATTCTTAACAACTTCTCTTCTATAACCTTTAATATATTTAATTCGAGTAATTTTTTTACAACAGAACTTCCTATATTCAGAATATCTTTTATCTTAGATTTCTTAATTTTTATTATTCTTAAGTAAATAGTTAACTAGTTCTAGTTGTTTTGTAAGTTTTTCACCGTTATACTCATTAATTTCAATGTATTCCTCTACTTCAACATTATTTACTTCTTTAATTTTACTTATAAGTCTTATAGCTTTGAGTGAGATTAAATAGCCAATTTGAGCAACAGTAAATAATTTTTTTCAAATTTTTCTTTTTCAATTAAATTTTCACTATTAAAATGTTTAGCATAATCTAAAAAGTAAAGTGGTATTTGCATCAATTAGTTCATAATACTCAACATATTTATTCTTTAAACTAGTAGGAATTAATGTTTCAATCGCTTGAATTCTAGTACAAAACAATTCATCAGTCATTACCTTTAGACAATAGTATCATTTCTTTAGTTAAAAATTGGAAAATCATCTTTAATTTTCTTTATATACTTAAAAATCCTTAACTTCTCCAGCCTCTAATTTTCCCTTTCTTAACAGCTACTATATAACCTTGAATTACTCTCGAACCAAAAAGGTACTTCTACTCTATAACCTTCTAAATCTTTATCTTGAAACTCTTTTGGAATTAAATAATAATAACTCTGATTAACATTATGATTGTTTACATCAATTATTACTTCAGCATACATAATCTCACCTCACTTTCAATTAATTATATAAATTAATAAATATTACTTAGTCACTTCATTTACTATTACTCTTGCTACATTATCTTTACTATTCTTATCAACTTTTAGTTATCTTATCGAACTTGTCTATTATATAGACTTCGTTATTATCACTACCAAAACCTATATCATTTTTGAAATATCATTAGCAACTATATAATCAAGGTTCTTTTTAATAATTTTTTTCTTTTTGCATAATCAATTAAATTATTAGTTTCAGCAGCAAAACCTATTACTTTTTGGTGCTGAAACTTATTTTCTCAACATATTTTGAGTATATCTTGAGTTCTTTTTAAATTCTATTGATAAAGAACCATCTTGTTTTCTTAACTTTTTATCAAATACTTCAACAGGAGTATAATCTGAAACCGCTGCAGCTTTTCACTATATAATCACAATCTTTATAATTATTTTCTCACCGTTTCAAACATATCACTAGTGCTAATTATTTTTTTATAACATTTATATTTTTTTATTAATATTATTGCTTTTCAACGCTTGTTACTAGAATAACACTAGCTCCGCGTCTTGCAAATTCATTAGCTATAGCGATACCCATCTTTCCTGAAGATGGATTTGTTAACATCTAAATGGGTCTATAAATTCCTTAGTTGGTCCAGCAGTAACTAGTACCTTCTTACCTTTTTAAATCAACGAATTCTGACGAGAAAAACTGTTTTTCAATTTTTTTCAATACTTGGAAATTTCCCTCACCTATATCACCGCATGCTAATAAACCACTATCTGGTTCTACAAAAATTAAAACCAATACGCTCTAGTCTTCTTATATTCTCTTTAATAATAGGATTATTATACATAGCAGTATTCATAGCAGGTACTATATATACTTTTTTTAAAAATCTCTTACAGCAAGCATTAATGAAGTAGCTAAATCATCTGCAATTCCACTAGAAAATTTTTGAAATTATATTTGCTGTAGCAGGTGCAACGATTATTTTATCAGCCCATTTAGTTAAATCTATGTGTTGCATTTCTTTTTCATCTAATTCATCAAATGTACTAGTATATACTTTGTTTTTGTTAAAGTCTGAAAAAGGTAAATGAGTTACAAAAATTCTCAGCATTTTTAGTCAAAACAACTTTTACATTATAACCTTTTTTTCACAAGAGAACTAGATAAGTCTATTGCTTTGTATGCAGCAATTCCTCCGTATACAATTAATAATACATTCATTATTATCTCCTTTTTAATAGATTAATATTTTACAAATCATAATCTACACTGTTTGGACCAAATACAGCTGTTTCAAGCTTAGATAATCTTTTTAAAATATCTAAATTAGTAACTTGTACAGGTCTTTCATCTCGATTAGCATTTTTTTAAAGCATCTATTTTTGATTTTTCAAATTTTGATTTTCTATTTTCCAATTCTTTTAAGCGAGTTAAAAGTTTATCTAATTTCATATAGTCTTCAATTATTAAATCCAAATAATCATTAACATCTTCTTCACTATATCCTTTAACTCTACTTTTTAAATTCTTTTTCATATATTTCTTTTGCAGTTAAATTCAATTCTACACTCATAGTCTAGACTCCTTTACTTAAATTCGCTAAAAATAAGCTACACAACTAACAAAATACAGCGGAGCTGTTTCAGCTCTTAAAATTCTTTTTACCTAATCCTATCACACTAAATTTATTCTCAGTTAAAAATATTAATCTCATTTTCTGATAGTCCACCTTCACTTCCAAAAACTGCTATTACATCTTTATTATTTAACTCAGAATTTAATAAATTTCTAAGATTAATATTGTCTTCATTCACTGATTCTTTTTCATAAGCCACCACTTTATGATCATATTTTTTTCAGCAAAAATTTACTAAATCTTTTAAACTATCAACATATGTAATATCCGGTATTAGATTTCGTTTTGATTGTTCTGAGGCTTCCTTAATAATTTTTTTGACCATCTATTAAGTTTAGAATCTACTTTATCTTTCTTAATTTTTAGCTATATTTCTTTCAGAATTAAATAGAACTATATTACTTACTCCAAGTTCTGTTAATTTTTTTGAATTAAGTATTCTATCTTATCATTTTTTTAATGGTGGTATAGCTACTGTAATTTTTGTTGGAAGCTCATTACTACCACTTACTTGCTCATATGGAGCAACTAATACCTTATCTACGTTATTATCTATAATTGTACAAATATATTTAATTTCATTTTTAAATACAACATACACTTTATCATTATTTTGTTTTCTCATAATTCTTACGATATGATTACTATCTTCTTTTTGATAATTCATATGTTGATTCAACATTTAGCTCTTCATTTAAAAATACTGTTGCATAATTTCTCCTAGGTTTATATCTTACAATTAATTTTACCTTATTATTTATTTTTATCAATAGCACCATTTTTAAATATAAAATGATCGAACATAAATTATATAATTTATGCTCGATCAATAAGATTTATTAACTTCCTGAAGGAATATATCCTTCAATATGTTCCTTAGCTAATTTTTCATGTTCAGCATATGTTTTTAGAGAAGTATGCCTTACCACCTTTTAGTAGCATGTAGGAAATATAAATAATCAGTATTTTCTGCATTATTTAATGCTTCATAGGAAACTGATCCAATAGATGAAATTGTACTGGTGGCAATCCTATCACTACGTATGTATTATACGGTGAATTTAAACTTAATTCTGCTTGTGTCGGTGCACCTGTAAGTTTATCAGCCGCATAATTAGCTGAAGGGTCCGTTTGTAACTTTATTCCTTGAGCTAATCTATTTAGAAATACACTCGCAATAAGTTTGTTTTCATCAGACTTCGTAGATTCTTTTTCAAGGATACTTGCTATAGTCATATAATCATGAATAGAAATTTGTTTTTCTTGTCCACTAATTTTCCATAAACGACTATTCTTTTTGTATAAAGGAACTACTTTATCATTAGTTAACTTAACCATTTTAGTAATTAATCCTTCGACAGTCTCATCATCAGTAAGATCGTAAATTGCTGGATATAAATATCCTTCTAACGCGTATTTAATATCTTTCCCGTAAACTTCATCTGTTATAAGCTCGGAAATTGTTTTTTTGAAGTTTTTATAAATTCTGCATCATTAACTTTAGCTAAAAAAATTCTTCTGAACTTAGATTTGTTTTTCAAGATTTTTAGCAATTTTTAATATGCTGTCTCCTTCTATCAAAGCAAAAACTATTTCCTAGTGTCGCTTTATCTTTTGTTCCTAATTCTTGAATAATTTGAGGTAAACTCATACTTTGTTTTAAATTGAAATTACCTACATAAAATGATATATTCGGCGACAATCTAGCATATAACTTTAAATACTTCTTCATTTCGTATTAGACCTTTTGCTTTTTAATTCTTGAGCAATTTTAGCGCTACCGTAATTTTCTTTTTATTTCAACAGTTACATCTTTATTGTTACTTTTATCTACTGGAGTTGTCATGTAATAAAAATCCTGATAAAACAACAATGCCTAAAAGCAACGATGATAGTTAATAACATAGGAATAATAGATTTTTTCTTCTATTTTTTGCCTAAGTTCTCTACTTCTTCTTATTTTATCTTCTCTCATATTTTATTCACTCTCATCATAATAGAAAGTATCTAGTACTTCAGAAATCATATCATATTCTTCATCTGTTTCGACAGGTTCAAACCTTACACTATCTTCACCATCTTCAACACATACCATAGGGAAGATACTGATTTCCTCTTCGTCAATCGTTTCTTCTTCAGCGAAGATATAGTATAAATTACCATTTGTAGGGGTTTGTAAATTCTAATATTTTTACGATACTCTTTCTCTTCTCCTTCTAAAGTACTAAGTGTATATACCTCTTCAGTATTATCAATACTAATGTTTTTAAATCTTTCTCTTGCATTATATTTATCCTCCTGAGATTTTATATTAATTTAATTTATCTAAATATGTCTGCAATATTAATACAGCAGCCATTTTATCAATAACATTTTTTTCGTTTTTTTCCTTGAAACATTAGCTTCAAGAAGTACTCTTTCAGCACCCATCGTTGTCAATCGTTCATCTTGTAGAATAATTTCAACATTTTTATTTTCTTTTTAATACTTCTACAAAAATATAGTGTTGCTTCTCCTCTAAAATCCTACAGAATTGTCCATATTTTTTTAGGGAGACCTACAACAATAGTTCCAACATTATGTTCTAAAACTAACTCTTTTATTCTTTTTAATCTTAAAAATCTTTTACCTGTTCATTGATATTAATTGTTTCAATACCTTGAGCAGTAAAAGCCCTAATAGATCACTAACGGCTACACCTATAGTTTTTTTGATCCATAATCTAGCCCCATAATTCTTTTTCTAACATCTACGACTCCTGTATAAAAAGTATAGTAAATATTCTAATATATCGTCCATTTCCACAAGTCTAATTTGCTCCCTAGCATGATTATCACGTGGTATATATACCGGATCTGCCGTTTTAATATAACCCATAAGTTGATTAATTGGATCATACCCTCGGCTTTTTTTATTGTCTCTACTACATTCTTCAATATATTATGAATATCATTTTTATCATATAAATTGCTATCAAATAATCTTGTTTCATCGAAATTTGTCATAATCTTACCCTCCGATTATACTAACTCTACTAAAATACCTACTGCATTCTCTCCTGTATGTGTCGAAATAATTGGTGTAGTAGTGAAAATTTCAGCTTCACTAACCTCATAACCAAATGCTTCTTTTAACTCTGATTTTTATTATTGTAATATATTCATCAGCAATGAATTTGGTAAACTTATACTTTTTATTGTTCTATCTTTTTATCTTCTTCTATATGACTAATTAAAGTTTTAATAAGTTTCTTTTTACCACGAACCTTATCTAAAGCCACTAACTCAGTTTCTTTTTAATTGAGTTAAAACTTTAATATTTAATAAACCTCCAATTAAAAGCTTGTGATTTACTTAGTCTACCTCCTTTTACTAAATTGTCAAGTTTATCGATTGTAACATAAGTTAAAAATATTCTTAGTCTTTTCTCTTAAATTAACAACAATAGTTTCTAATTCTACATTATCTTCAAGTTGTTTTAAGCATTCTTTAAAATAAAAACCATACCTCGTGTAGTAGTTTTAGTATCCACTACATACACTCCATCAAACTCTGAACTTGCAGTTACTGCTGTATTATATGTACCACTTAAAGCAGACGATAATGTTAAGACAATAACCTTTATATCCTTCGCTAGTCCACTTTTTCAAATGCCTCTATAAATTTACCAATAGCTGGTTGGCTCGTTGAATATGAGTTAGCCGTTCGCATTTTTCAATATACTCATCATTACTTATTGTACGATAATCATATTCTATACCATCCACATTAATAGTAAGCGGAATAATATCAACATCATATTTTTTATTTCATCAAAAGTTAAATCACTAGATGAATCGATTACAATTTTTACTTTTTCTACCATTTACTCTCCCTCTTTCTCTTATAATGTATAAATGCAAAAGTCAAATTCATTTTTCTTCGTCTTTTGAAAAATTCTTGTCTACTAACTAATTCCCATTCATTTAAGTCAAAATCAGGAAACTTCGTATCAGCTTCTACTATAGTATCAACTTCAGTAATAAACATTTCATCGCATTTATCAATATACATATTATATATAGCTCCACCACCAAAAATAAATACTTTGTCTGTTTCTATATTTTCTAATATTGTATCATCAGAATAAACTTCGATATTTTTATAATGACTTAAAGAACTCTTATCTACGAGTTAGTACCCTGTTAATTCTATTTGGTAGGCACGCCCCATACTGTCTATGTTTTGCGTCCCATGATAATAGTTTGATTAGTTGTAAGTTCTTTTAACTCTTAACATATCCTTTTTATTCGCCATGGAATAGTGTTTTCCTGACCAATAGATTTATTTTTATCATATGCAACAATTAGCGATAACATAGCGTTCCTCCTATACTGCGATTGGGGCTTTTATAAATGGATGACTTTCATAATTTACAAGTTCTACATCACCTATTTTGAAGATTAAAATATACTATTAAAATCATTAATTTTTAAAGTAGGTAATGCAAACGGCTCTCTAGACATCTGCTCTTTTACTTGTTCAAAATGATTACTATAAATATGAGCATCCCCAAGGGTATGTACAAATTCTCCTACCTCTAGATTACACTCTTTAGCGATTAATATTGTTAATAATGCATAAGAGGCAATATTGAAAGGTACACCTAAAGAATACATCTCCGCTTCTTTGATATAATTGACAACTTAATTTACCATCATTAACATAGAATTGGAATAATGAGTGACAAGGCGGTAATGCCATAGAATCAACTTCAGCTGGGATTCCAAGACGATACAATTAAACGACGCGATGAGGGATTAGTTTTTATTTGCTCCACAACATTTTTTTCAACTGATCGATACCGTTAAAAATCACGCCATTGTTTTCCATAAACATTACCTAAATCACCATATTTATTGAAAATTCTTCATCTAAAAAGAACTCTTTCTTTAAATAAATTCATTTGTTCTTTATAAAGTTTTAGAAAATTCCTCATCTACTAATGTACGATGACTAAAATCAGTCATATCTAGGTATGTATACTCATTACTTTCTACCCACTTTTTAAATGCCCATTCATTCCAAATGTTATTTTTTTATTCTGAAGTAAAAACTTAATATTTGTATCACCTTTTATAAACCAAAAGTAATTCAGACCATACTAAATTAAAATTTACTTTTTAGTCGTTAATAATGGAAAACCTACTGAAAGATCAAACTTCATCTGATAACCAAAAATACTCTTTTAGTACCAACTCCCTGTTCTATCTTCCTTAGAAATACCATTATCCAAAAATATGTCGACATAATTTTAAATATTCTTTATCTACCACTATAATTCTCCATTACGCTTTATAATTATTGTCTTTTAAATATTTCATTAAGTCTTTAATTTTTCTAATGAACTTCGTCCAAAAGTGATGTTCAATACCTTCGACTTCTTCATATACTTTATCTTCGTCCACTCCTATTAACCTTAGAAAATCTTCTAATAACTCATGTCTAGTAAGCATATTCTCCCATTTTTCACCTTGTTCCGTTAGAGCGATACCTCTATACTTTTTCATACACTATATAACCTTCGATATCAAGCTTTTTTTAACATTTTTAGTTACTGTTGAAGGATAAACTTCAAGTTTTTCGGCAATATCTGCACTTCTAGCGTAACCTTTGTTTTTTACTAAGGAATATATTACTTCAATATAATCTTCCATCGTTGGCGTTGCTTTTGCCATAATTATGTACCTCCTTATGTTATAAAATTGGGTTGTAAAGGAAACCCTTTAATCCTTATATTATTTTAAACGGCGATGCTTCTACATCTGATTTTTACCTTCACGTCCAATTTAGCTATATAATCTAACAATAAATCTTTCACTAAACTTTCCGCGAAATGTCCAATATCAATTATATTCTTTTTCATTTCAATCGCGTCTAAAGCTGCATGATATCCTACGTCACCTGTTAAGTAAACATCTACTTCTTTCGGTAGGTATAAATGAAATCAGCACCACTTCCACCTAATAGAGCAACTGTACTTATTACATTTTCATCACCAATTACTGCAGAAACTGTATCTAATGAATACTTTTTCTTTTATATATTTAATGAAAATCACCCATATCAAGCGAGTTCTTCAATTTTCCCAATTCTCCCTAAACCTGCAGTACTATCTAGACTATGTTCAAACAATACTTTAATATCCTTTAAGTTGAGTAATCTCGCTAAATAATCATTAAGTCCAAGAGTTGCTGAGTCTAAATTAGTATGGAACGAAATTACCGCGATATCATTTTTAATTAAATTTCTAATAATATTAGATTTAAAATCTTCTGTAAAATCAAGTGATTTTAGAGGTTTAAAAATTAGTGGATGATGCGAAACTATTAAATCAATATTGTTAGCTATTGCTTCTTCAACAACCTTAGTAGTTACATCTAAAGCAAAACTAATACTTTTATTTACCTCATTATTATAATCTCCTAACATCAAACCCTACATTATCCCATTTTTCAGCTAGCTTAACATCGGCTAATTTATTAAGATGGCTATATACATTTTTCAACTATAACCACAGATCAAACCTCCTTTTATTATCATCATTTTATTATAACACTTTATAAAAAAATTGCCATAACGAAACTTATTTTGTAACTAAAATAACATATTTACAATTCATAATATTTTTCTTTATCTATTAAATATAGTTTTTGTATAACTTTATTTATAATGTCATCTGCATTTTATTATATGGTCCTCACTAGACATTTTTCATTATAATATTATATTATTGTCTTATGAATAAATTCGTAGGAGATTACTATGCAGACAGTAGAAGGTTACTTAAATAAGATTATTTTTCCACAACAAAGAAAAATAATTATTATATTTTATCGATTTTTTTAAATGATAAATATGATTTTGCTGAAGGAGATTATTTAAGCGTCGTTGGAACATTCAACGATTTTGATTTTTGTGGAAGATGATTTATACTCATTCAAAGGTGAAATCATTCAACATAGAAAATACGGAATCCAACTTTCGGCTATCGTAGTCGAACCAGTTATCGAAAAAGATAAAAGAAGCTATCGTTTCATACTTATCTAGTTCAATTTTTCAAGGTGTGGGTAGAAAAAAACTGCTGAACTTATTGTTGATGCCTTGGGTGTAGATGCATTGGATAAAAATATACGAAGACAAAAGATGCTCTGTTTAAAATTAAAAGGTATACCAAAACAACGAAAAGATACTATTTATGCGACTATCGTCGCCAAATAAACAAACCCAGGATATAATATTAAAACTAAATGAATATAATTTAAGTAATAATCTAATACTAAAAATATATAACTTTTTATAAACATAATACCTTACGTACAATTACAGAAAATCCCTACGCTTTAATTAAAGATATAAAAGGTATTAACTTTAAAACAGTTGATAAAATCGCTGAGAGTAATGAAATAGCTGCGAATGACCAAAATAGAATTTTTATACGGTTTTATTTACACAATTAATTCATTTTGTTTTTCTACTGGAAATACCTATATTTCTAAAAATAACCTCTTATACAATACCTTCAACGTGCTTTACTCTTCTCGTAACGTTGCTGTAGATAAACAAGATATATTAGATGCCTATACTTTTCGCATTAGACACAGGAAAACTAATTGAAATTGAAGAAAAAAGTATTCTTACCGAAAATCTACTATTCTGAATACTCTATCTATAGTGATATAAGCAGAAGATTAGAACAAGACAATAGTATTAATATAAGCGATACGTTATTGGATAAATATATTGCAGAAGTTGAAGAAGAATTAGAAATAGAATACGATATAGTGCAAATTGCTGCAATTAAAAAAACTGTATTCTTAATAATTTTTTTCCATTTTAACAGGAGGTCCTGGAACAGGTAAAAACTACTATCATACTTGCTGTAATTAAAAATCTTCCAAAAAAATTAAAAATTACAGTATACATGATTTACTTGATGACACTAGAAACATCCTTACTCTATGTGCCCCAACTGGTAAGGCTGCAAAAACGAATGTCAGAAAGTACTGGCTTTTTATGCTTCAACTATACATAAAAGCAATTGGATGGAGCACAGAAGATGAAAATATGGAAGAATTCGTAAGTGACAAAAGTATAAAATCAGAATTAGTAATTATTGATGAATCTAGTATGATTGACGTCTTCTTAATGTATAATTTATTGAAGATTATTCATATAGATGCTAAGATAATTTTAGTTGGAGATAACGATCAGCTACCTTCAATAGCGCCCTGGTAACGTTCTTAACGATTTAATTAATTCTAAAGCTATCTCTACAGTAAAACTGAATAAAATTTTTAGACAAAGTGAACACTCTAGTATTATCAATATTTCACATTCAATAAAAAAATAACATTCCATTTGATATACTAGAAAATTTTTGATGATAAAGAATTTATTTCAGCAAATAAAAACGAAATGATAAATGTTATTTCTGCTGTTTATGATGATTTAAGTAAAACAACAAACAAAGAAAAACATTCAAATTCTTGCCCCTATTTATAAAGGCACTAGTGGTATAAATGAAATAAATACAGCTATCCAATCAAGATTCAATGATAATGATGAACAAATTGAGTATGGAGAATTAATTTATAAAATCAATGATAGGGTTATGCAACTTGTAAATAGACCTGAAGATAATATATTCAACGGCGATATTGGCTATATTCAAGAAATATATAAAGAGGGAAATAAAAGTTAAAAATAGTTATTGATTATGACGATAATTATGTTACATATGAAAAAAACAAGAACTTAATCAAATAACACTTTCATATGCTTGCTCAATACACAAAGCTCAAGGATCAGAGTTTGAAATTGTTATTATTCCTTTTATAGATAATTATAATTTCATGTTAAATAAAAAAATCTAACTTATACTGCAATAACTCGAGCTAAGAAAAAAATTAATTCTTTTGCGGTAACTCAAATGTTTTTTTACAAATCTATTGAACCAACAAATGTAGTCAACAGACAAACCGCTTTTAGAATGGTTCTTTACAACAGACAGAAAAAGCGGATATTGAAGACATTGAAATTGATGAAGAGCTTAAAACATATATATTAGATTTTCAAAATATAAATACTATTGATCCTATGATTGGAATGGAAGATATTAAACCTACTGATTTTTTTATAATAATAAATAAGACCTGAGAACACAATAACATTCCCAGGTTTTTATTATTACATAACTGCAAAAATCACGAGCTATTTTATCAATATCGTTAATATTTAAAAAAATGCTGTTGCTATTGCAGAGCCATTATTAGCTTTAACAGATTTTTTTCTACTGCTACAACCATATTATTTGTTAAAGCTTCTAATCGTGTTAATTTAGACTTAACTTCATCTAATTTCGCATACTCTATATTTTCAGAAGATAGTGATTTTAAGAGTGGCTATAGAAGAATTTACCTTTGTTGTCATTTCTTTTAAACTTCTACCTTATCCCCTAAAGAACGTCCTTTTTCAAGATCTGCCTCTGATTGTGCCGGCAAGTTCATCGAAAGTAATCAACTCTTTTGAAAAATGAAGTTAACTTATTTTTTTCATATATTCATTTTGAATATTTCATTTGTGTAATATTATAATTTCTGTTTGCACTATCTTTAGTACTAAATGTAACTGTATTATTATTTTTTTGTAACAATAACAATATTAAAATCTTTATTACTAAACTCTGTTGAAGTTATTTTTATCAGCCGTTATTTCTTTTCCATTAAAATTATTTAATTTAAGTGATTTTAAAAATTGAATCAAATCCTCTTTATTTATAACTTCATCATCTGTATAAATAACTAATTTATTTTCTTTTCTTATCAAATTCTGTTTTTTTCTAGCTGGCTTAAAAGTCACAGAATTAGTAAGTTTTTTTGTAGTTGCTCTGTAGAAATCTCCTTTAGAACTACAACCTTGCAAAAATTAGCAAGGTTGTTAGTAATATTATCAGTTTTTTCATTACTTATTAGAATAATTCTGGTGCAGAGATAATATTTAAGTTCTCGTCAATTTCAAATACTAATGGAGTACCTGTTGGTAAGTTAAGATCTAAGATTTGTTCGTCTGAGATATTTAATAAGTATTTGATTAACGCTCTTAAACTGTTACCATGAGCAGAAATAAGTACGTTTTTACCAGCTTTAATTTGTTTTGAAATGTCGCTTTCCCAATATGGTAATACACGATCAATAGTAAGTTTTAAGCTTTCACCTGATGGGATTTCTCCTTCAGGAATCTCTTTATATCTATCGATGTTTCCTGGGTACATGTCACTAGATTTATCTAATGCTGGAGGTGCAACATCAAAACTTCTTCTCCAGATGTGAACTTGTTCATCACCATATTTTTTTCAGCAGTTTCCGCTTTGTTTAACCCTTGTAAAAGCACCGTAGTGTCTTTCATTTAATCTCCAGCTTTTGTGTACTGGAATCCATAATAAATCTAATTCTTCTAAGAATAAGTTTAGAGTTTTGATAGCACGTTTTTGGTATGAAGTATAAGCTACATCAAAAGTAAGACCTAATTCTTTAAGAGTTTGTCCACCTTTAATCGCTTCTTGTCTACCTTTATCAGTGATATCTACGTCAACCCATCCAGTAAATCTGTTTTCTAGATTCCATTGGCTTTCACCGTGTCTAGTTAATACTAATTTCATTAAGAAATCCTCCTAATATTATTATTATATTTTTTTATTATACAATATTTTCTAGTATTAGTACATAGTTTTTTTATTATAATTACATCATTGAAAAACGTTATATAAATACATTTCATAAAAAATTATCTAATTACAAATATTAAAATAAAACAAATAAGACTAGCCGTATTAATATAATACACCTAATCTTATAATAATAAATAATAATCTTTCTTCATAATAGCTATTTTAAATTTATGAAAATCTACCTAATAGACTTTTCGATTTAATTTACCTCTTTTTACAATTTTCAATTTATTTGTCTCAAAAATGTAAATACTTTTAGCTAATAAAACCAATATAACTATCCAATATATAAACATAATATTACCTTCTTTCTTTTATACGTAAAACTTAATTTCTTTCTGTACTTATATAATAACATACGGAAAAACCGAAAATCAAGAGAAAAATTCATATTTCTTAATTTTTTTAACAAATTCACTTGATTTTTATATACGGTTTACTTTATAATTTATATATAAATAAAGAAAGATTGGAAATTTAACGTTATGACTACAACTTTTAGTATAAGATTCAAAAAGTGTTTAAAAGAAAAGAATATAAAAACAGAGCAGAACTCGCTCGCTCTACTAAAATAACTCCTTCATCTATTAGTGACTGGTCAAAAGGTAAAATATACACCAAAAGCGTGATAAGTTGCTCGCTATCGCAGAATATTTATCTGTCAATCCTGATTGGCTTGTCGGAGAAAGTGAATTTATGGAACTTACGTCTTCGGAAAATAGATTAGATGAATCTTTCGATTTCTCTGATGATGTATCAAAACTTCCAATTCTAGGTACTATCTGTGCTGGTGATGGTGTTTATATTGAAGAGGAATATGATGAGCATATTTTTCATAGATCAAGGAATGAGAGCAGATTTTGCACTCAGAGTAAAGGGAGATAGCATGATTGAAGCTGGTATTTTTGATGGCGATTTAGTATTTATCCGTCAGCAAAGTTCAGTTAGAAACGGAAAAATTGCTGCTGTTCGTTTAACTGAATGGAATGAAGCTTCTTTAAAGAAAAATATTCGTTAAAAATGATAGTGTAATTCTTTATCCTTGCAATCCTGATTATGAGCCTATTGTTACGCGTAACGTGGAAATAATCGGAGAATGCGTTGGAGTTTATAGGAACTTTAATTTTTGATTTTAAACAGATTATCACAATAGAAATAAAAGACGAGGTTTATTAACTTAGATAATTTTCTAAATAACTCTCGTCTTTTTTTATTTTTGCTAAAAAAATGCCATCCTATCTCGACCATTTAAATCTTTATATACTTCAACATGATAATCATTCATATCTGCCAATTTTGTAATTTTTTTCTCTTTGCTCATGTCCTATTTCAAAGAATATAACACCACTATCATTTAAATAATTTTTAGCTTCTTCTACAATTTTCCGATAAAAATACATCCCTCTTCTTCCGCAAATAACGCTAAATGAGGATCATAACTCAATACATTAGTTTTCATTGTAATTTCATCCTTACGATCTATATATGGAGGATTAGAAACAATAATATCAAATGTTTCATCTATGTTATTAAAAGATATCTGATTGTATAAATTTAATATCTGCATTATTTAGTTCTGCATTTTTCTTTTGCAACTACTAAAGCTTCTTCGCTAATATCACTAGCTATAATACACACTGACTTTAGTTCTAATTCTTTTTAACGTGATAGCTATTATACCACTTCCAGTACAAAGATCTAAGATCTTTATACTATCTTTCTTAGTTGTTTTTACATATTCAATTACTCTATATATAAGCTCTTCAGTCTCCATTCTTGGCGATAGGACATCTTTTGTAACTTTAAATTTTTCTATCATAAAAAAATACTCAAAATCCTACCAAATGACTTAATGGCATATCTTCTTTAATATGTTTTTTTCTATTAAAGAAAAAAATATTTTTTTCTTCATTTTCTCCAGATAACTCCTCTGAAATATTATTTGAGAATAACTGTGGACTTTCATCTAACATATACATTAATAAAAAAATCTTGCTAGACTCTCCTCTTTTCCTTGTCTTCTTAAAAAGAAGACAAGCTTTTTGTTATAGCTTGCCTTCTGTTCATTATAGTTCTTCACCTTTATTAAGTTCTGCCATTTTTTCAGCTTGTTCTGCTATACGAAGTGCTTCTAAAACTTCATCAAGTTTACCTTCCATAATTTGGTCTAATTTTTGAATAGTTAAGCCTATTCTGTGGTCAGTAACACGATTTTGAGGATAGTTATAAGTTCTAATACGCTCAGAACGGTCCCCTGTTCCTACTTTAGACTTACGTTCAGCATCAAACTTAGCTTGCTCTTCTTGTTGATATTTATCATAAACACGAGCACGTAATACTTTCATAGCTTTTTCTTTATTCTTAATCTGCGAACGTTCATCCTGCATAGATACTACAACTCCTGTAGGAATGTGAGTTAAACGTACGGCTGACATTGTTGTATTTACCGATTGACCTCCAGCACCACTTGATGCAAAAGTATCAACACGAATATCATTTTCATTAATATCAATTTCAACCTCTTCAGCTTCTGGTAATACTACTACTGTTGCAGTTGAAGTGTGGATACGTCCACTTGATTCTGTTGTTGGAACACGTTGTACACGATGTGCTCCACTTTCAAATTTCATCTTAGAATACACATCTTCTCCAGAAACAATAAAAATTGCTTCTTTAATACCACCGATTCCAGTCTCTGAACGTTCTAGTACGTCAACTTTCCATCCTTGAGATTCAGCAAATCTAGTGTACATACGTAATAAGTCACCTGCGAATAATTGTGCTTCATCTCCACCAGCAGCTCCACGAACCTCGACAACAACATTTTTTTACCATCATTTGGATCTTTTGGTAATAATAAGATTTTTTTAATTCTTCTTCCATAGGTGCAAGCGTTGGTTCTAATTCTTTAATCTCCTCTTGCATCATTTCTTTCATCTCTTTATCTTCTTCAATTTCAAGAAGTTCTTTAGTATCTTTTATTTGTTGAACTATGTCTTTATATTCTCTAAATACTGATACTGTTTTTTCGATAGAACGTTGTTCTTTTGAATATTCCATTAATTTCTTAGTATCACTTACTACGTCCGGATCACTAAGTAATTCATTTAATTTTTCATAACGCTCTTCAACTATCTCAAGTTGTCCAAAAATTTCCATTTGTTCCTCTAATTTATCTTTTTAATTTCATGACAATGACGACATCTAGCCTCATACGATTCGCTTGCTCCAATTACTACTATTGGATCATCATACTTAGCTGGTTCTCCATTTATCAATCTTTGGCTTCTACTTGCTTCTTTACCACACTTATTACAAACTGCATGAAGTTTTGTAACCATTTCGCTAATAGCCATAATTTACGGCATTGGATAAAATGGTTCTGCTTTAAAGTCCATATCTAATCCTGCTACAATAACACGTACACCATCATCTGCAAGTTTATTTATTACTTCAATTATTTTATTATCAAAAAAATTGTACCTCATCAATACCTATAATATCATATTTTTTTATCTTTTATATAGTCATAAACTTCTTCTGCTTTATCTATATTAACAGATTCATAACTATTTCCATTGTGTGTAGAAACTTTATTTTTCTTCATATCTATTATCAATAAACGGCTTGAATAAAAGTACATTTTGTTTTGCGATTACTCCTCGTTTTATACGTCTTAATAGCTCTTCTGACTTTCCGGAAAAACATGCTACCACAAATACATTCTATCCATCCGAATTTTTCTGTTTTCTATCATTTCTAATCCCCTAGGGCTTATATTTCGCAATTACTAATAGAATAAAAACAGACAATCCAATAAAGAAATGCCTGTTTTATTTTTCTTACTTGATACCGTATTTTTTTGTTGAAACGTTCGATACGACCATCTGCTTGAGCGAATCTTTGACGCCCTGTGTAGAATGGGTGTGTATCTGAAGGATCTCAACTTTTAATAATGGGTATGTATTTCCATCTTCCCACTCGATAGTTTCTTTAGATGGCTTTAGTTGAACCACTTAAAAATTTAAAAACCACTTGTAGTATCCATGAATACAACTTTACGGTAATCTGGGTGAATTCCTTCTCTCATTATTATCGTCTCCTTCTGCCCTGAACGCTTTTAATACGAACAGAGTTATTTTTTTCAGTGAGTTAATCACATACCTATTTATTATAAATAATAATTACAAAAAATCAAGTACTTTTACTAATATTTGTAAACTTTTTGTTGACACCTATCACAACTTTTATACTTAAGTTTCTAAAATTCAGTTATAATTTAAATTTAAAAAGATATCCCTATTTTTTTCGAATTTTCATCGATAGTCACCTCCTTTAAACTTATTTACTTTTTAACTTCGTTTGTTGCTACATCTTCTCCAAACCATTTATTTGAAATTTCTTGGAATTTTTCCTGTTTTGTATAACTCATAGAAAGCTTCATTGATTTTTGTTTACAAGGGTTATATCTGCTTTTTCTTGCTCCTACCGCAAAAAGCTTCACTATCATAACCGGCATTCAAAAATACTATAATCATCAAGTTTATTTTGTTGTTTTAAATAATAATTTGCATAAACTCTGTCAATTAATAAAGCATCTATTCGGTCATTTTCTAAATCTATTAACGCTTCATTGAAACTCTCATATTGAGTTGCATCATTGTTTTTTTAACAATATTTTTTTAGCACTTCGGTTTCTCATTAAAAAGTATCATATCCGAGATGAACCATTTTGAGCACCTAGCACCTTGTCTTTTTAACTGAGATATTGATTTAATATTTTTTTGATTTTTTTACCACAATAACTTGTTCATTAACCATATACTGTTTAGTAAATTGAACAACACTTTCTCTTTCTTCAGTTTTTGAATAACCGTTCCAAATTAAGTCGATATTACCATTTTTTTAATTCAGTTTCTTTTTAAGTCCCAGTTAATAGCCTGCCACTCTACCTTAATTCCATATTTTTCAAATACAGCATTCGCAAGGTCTATATCAAAACCAATATTTTTTCCACTTTTGTCTTGGAACCCCATAGGTACAAAGGTATTATCAAAACCAATTACAACCTTCTTATAAGTTTGAAAATCATTCCAGTTATCTTTTTCTTGGTTTTTCTTTTTCCTCCTGATGCGCAACCAGTAGCTATTAGAACAGTAATAATAAGTGTAATAAGGAATTTTAATTTTTCTCATTTAATCACCTCTTATTTTGGTTCTACTTTCACAATACTATCCGCTATATTTTCAGCAAATTGTAAATCATGCGTTACGACAATCTGAGTAATACCTAGTTCTCTATTTTTTTCAGAATTAATTTTTCAACTTCCAATCTAAGTTCAGGATCTAAAGCACTGGTTGGTTCATCATATCCTATGATTTTTGGTTCAATCATCATAGCTCGAGCTAACGCTACACGTTGTTTTTGCCCTCCAGATAATGAAATAGGATAACTAGCAACTTGTTTTTTTCTAAACCAAGTTTTTCTAATAACTCAATAGCTTTTTTTATCCGCTACTTCTTTAGGCATATTCATAGTTTTTATCGGTGATAAAACTAAATTTTCTAGCACTGTCAAATGTGGAAATAGCTGAAAAATCTTGAAATACGAATCCTAACAAATTCCTTTTTTTCTAATTCATCTATAGGAAGAGATTACCATTATAAATAATTTCACCGAATCTATCTTTTTCTAATCCAGCTAACATTCTTAATAAAGTAGTCTTACCACCACCGGAAGGTCCTACTATTGCTAAAATCTTATTCTCTTCAACTGTTAAATTAAAAATCTGATAGTATTTGTCGATCTTTAAATTTTTTTACTGATATTTTTTTAATTCTAACATAAGTTACCTCCTATCATAATTATAACGTTTTTTTCAACTCGTTTAGACACAATCGTTACTATACCTATTAAGATTAGATAAATAGCTCCAGCAACAAACATAGGTAATAAACTAGCATCCCTATTAGCAGCTGTTCTACTAGCTAAAATTAAATCACTAATACCTAGGGCATATACTAAAGATGTATCCTTAACCAAGCTCATTATCTCGTTAAATACGCTCGGTAAAACAATTTTTATTACTTGAGGTAAGATAACATACCTAATCGTCTGAAACTGTGTAAATTTTAATACTGTGGCAGCTTCATATTGTCCTTTTGGTATAGATTCAATACCACCTCTAAAAATTTCAGCAAAATAAGCTGCGTAGTTTAATGTGAATGCAATTATAGCAGCAGGTAATCTATCGAAACGTATTCCCACCGATGGTAGTATATAATAAATAAAAAAATTAACTGTAGTAATAATGGTGTTCCACGCATAATCCAAATATAAATATTAATAAAATAATTTAATAATTTTATATTAAAACGCATTATGAATGCAATAAAAAAATACCTAACGGTATAGATAAAATTAACACAAGAAAAATACTTCTAATGTTGTAACTGCACCATTCATTAAACTAGGTAATATCTCTAATAAATATTCCATATATATTCCTCCTTTTTTTATATTATAACCCCTCTCTACAGCCATGTAGTTGGTTGTTATTTAAAAATTACCACTATTATAGCACACTTTTTAAACAAAGAAAAACCCCTTATTTTACTAAGGGGCTAAATATCTTATTTATTTAATTTTGAATCATGGAATTTTTTTCATAATTCCTTCTTTTGATAATAAACTTCTAACTGTGTCAGAAGGTTGAGCTCCATTACCTAACCATTTTAATGCTAACTCTTCATCGATTTTTAACTTCTGCTGGTTCTTTAACAGCATTGTAAGTACCGATAGTTTCGATAGAACGTCCATCACGTGGAGATCTTGAATCAGCAACAACGATACGGTAGAAAGGTGATTTTTTTAGCACCCTAATCTTTTTAAACGGATTTTTACTGCCATGTTTGTACTCCTTATGTTTCAACTTTTTATTAATTTTATGTGTGTGTTTATGAAGTGTTTTTAATGAAAAAGTTGAATCTATAACGCTAAGTTTTCTAAGCTAGATACTATTCTAACATTAAAATAAATGTATGTCAATAGTTTCCGGTGAAAAAAATGTCAACTTTTTTTGTTGACTCACCTAAACCTTATTATAACAAGTTTTTCTTTAGCATGTAAAGATAAAAATATTTATAAAAAAATCGTCTCTGTAATTATGCAAAAACACCGTTTTAACATTAAAAAAATAGAAGTGCACATTGTTCTCTTCTTAATCTACACTCCTATTTTTTTACTAATCTTCTAATACTTTTAGCTATTTGTTCTAGAACCTGTTCTTTTTCCTATCTTCGTAACAGAAGAAAAATGGAATAATAGCCATGTTATTAGTTAAATCTAATTCACGTTTTATAATTCCTGTATTTTTAGCAAGTTCATTTTTAGATATTTTATCAATTTTTTTGTCATAACTATAACAAATGGAATTTCATAATAATTAAGAAATTCATTCATTTCTATATCATCCTGAGAAGGTTTATGTCTACTGTCTATTAAGTGTAAGACAAAAACCTAGGTTTTTCACTATTAGTGAAATATTCTACAATCATATCGTATAGTTTTTTTCTTTTTCGGGTTTAGATAACTTAGCATAACCATAACCTGGAACGTCTACTAAAAACAACTTTATCATCTATATCAAAAGAAATTCAATGTACGAGTTTTTACCAGGTTTTGAAGATACACGTGCATAATTTTTCTTTCTAATATTGTATTAATAAAAGATGATTTACCAACATTAGATCGTCCACACATTGCAACTTCAGGTTTGTCATGCTCTGGATATTGTTTTCTTGATACTGCACTAATAAGTAGAATCAACATTATGTGTATTTAACTTTATCATTATTATTCTCCAAATACTATTTTTAAACACTTCTTGAATATTATCTACCGCATGAATAGTTAATTTTTTTCAAGAACTTCTTCCGGAATATCAATTAGATCTTTCTTATTCTTAGTTGGAATAATAATAGTATTAATATTCATTTTCTCTGAACTTAAGATCTTTTCTTTAACTCCGCCCTATTGGTAAAAACTTTTACCATGTAACGTCATTTCACCAGTCATAGCAATATTGTTATCAACAGCCTTTTTAGTAAGAGCCGAATATACTGAAGTAGTAATTGTTATACCCGCAGAAGGACCATCTTTAGGAACTGCACCTTCGGAACATGTAGATGAATATCAATTTCTGAAAAAAATTAATATTCTCAATTCTCAGTTTTTCAGCATTTGAACGTAAGAATGAGATAGCCATTTGAGCTGATTCTTTCATTACATCTCCTAGCTTACCAGTTAAGATAGTTTTTACCTGTACCTTTTGAGATACTTGTTTCAATTTCTAATGTATCTCCACCTACTACAGTATAAGCTAAACCATTAACTAATCCAATCTCAGGTTTTACATTTTTATCTTTAGCACTATATTTTTTTCAGTACCAGCAAATTCCTCAAGATTATTAACTCCAACTTTGATTTTTTTCTTCGCCCTTAAGAACTTTTTAAAGCTGCTTTTTCTACAAACCGAACCAAAAACACGCTCTAAATTCCTAACACCAGCCTCATAAGTGTATCCATTAATTATTTTTATTAATAGCTTGCTTTACTAAATGTAATTTGACTTTTCTTAAGTCCATTTTTCTTTAATTTGACGCGGAATTAAATATTTAGTCGCAATATTTTCTTTTTCTTTAATTGTATAAGATTCAAGTTCAATAACCTCCATTCTATCTCTAAGAGGTGCAGGGATTAAACTTAAATTATTCGCAGTAGCAATAAATAAAAACTTTTAGATAAGTCGAATGGAATATCTAAGTAATGATCAACAAACTCATTATTTTGAGCTGGATCAATAACTTCAAGCATCGCCGCTGCTGGATCGCCTTTTATATCTGAAGCCATTTTATCAATCTCATCAAGAAGAATCACAGGATTTTTTTAGTCTTAATTTTTTCAAAGATTGAATAATTTTTCCAGGTAAAGCCCCTAGATATGTTCTTCTATGTCCACGAATCTCTGCTTCATCATGTACTCCACCTAAAGAAATACGAACAAAGCTTCTTCCCATCGATGAAGCAATTGACTTCGCTAATGAGCTCTTACCTACCCCTGGAGGACCTGATAAACATAATATTGGAGATTTCATATCATCTCTTAATTTTTTAACAGCTAAGAATTCCAAGATTCTCTCTTTTATTTTTTCTAAACCATAGTGATCTTCATTAAGAATTTTTTCTGCATTCTCTATATCAATCTCATCATCAGTTAATGTATTCCATGGTAAAAGCCACAACTGTATCTAGGTAAGTTCTAATTATAGAGTGTTCGGACTCATCGCCGGTGTTTTTTTCTAATCGATCAACTTCTTTTTAATAGTACCGCTTTATCTTCTTCTGATAACTCAATAGCATTAATAGCCTGACGAATTTTTCTCAATATCATCGTCTTCAGGTGCAATTTGTTTCAATTCATCTTGCACTACTTTCATCTGTTCTCTTAAGAAATATTCTTTCTGTTGAGTATCGATATTCGCACGAACTTTTTCATCTATTTCACGTTTATAACTATTACCAACTAAAAATGCTTCTAAACTTCTATTTAAGAAAATTGCTTTTTTTCTCTAAATCTAATAAAAAAATAATACTCTTTGTTTTAGCATTTTATCGATTGGAAAAGAATTTAATATTTTTTTATTTATAAACTTCTCCAAAATCATCAGTTTTATAATAATCAATATCAAAGTTTTCTCTTTTTAAATAACTAAGAAAAATTAGTTCTAATACTATTTAATAATCCAGTTTTATCAAATCCATTATCAACTATTTCTCTTATATTAATATCTAAAGTGTTCTACATGATTATTATTGTATACTCCACTTTTTACCTCTGCGATACCATAACATTGGTATTCATATTTTTATTTTTTATCAATAGTTAACTGTCCATAAGTTCCAAAGAAAACGTTAAAGCCATTACTATCGAATACATCTTCTTCAGAAAAAGAATCATCATAACTATCAATAGGTTTTTCTTTTATAAGTCACAAAAAAACTGGAATCTTATCTTTTTTTAACAGTTTTTTTATTGTTTTTAAAAATTTTTGTCCGTTACATCTATTGTATAAGTATTAGACGGAAAGAATAAATCTCTGTTCTCTAATAAATAATATTTTTGTCAAAACGAACTCCTCTCTAACCTAATTATTTTAATATTGGTTTTTGTTTTATTAATTACATTGTCACGTGTTACTGTACAAGTCTTAATATTTTTTTATTACTAGGAATCTCAAACATTACATCCAATAATAATTCTTCAATAATAGAACGTAATCCACGTGCACCTGTTTTTCTTTTAATTGATTCTTTTAGCTATTTCTTCTAAAAGCTTCTTGTTCAAATACTAATTTAACCCCATCTAATTTAAATAAAGTACTCATATTGTTTAACTACAGAATTTTTTTCGGCTCAGTTAGTACCCTAACTAAGTCTTTCTCATCTAATTCTTCTAGATAACAAACAACTGGGAATACGACCGATAAATTCGGAATCATACCGAACTTAACTAAATCTTCATGTTTTAACTTTAGAGATAATATCCTCATTATCATTCAGCTCTTCACTCTTAGAAAAAACCAATAACTTTTTCTCCAAGGCGACGTTTAATAATTTCCTCAATTCCGAAAAATGCTCCACCAATGATAAATAGTATATTCTTTGTATTAATTTTTATCATTTCTTCACCAGGATGTTTTCTACCTCCTTGTGGTGGTACACTAGCTGCAGTCCCCTCTAGAATTTTTTTAGAAGTGCTTGCTGAACTCCTTCACCTGAAACATCACGAGTAATTGAAACATTCTCACCTTTTTTTAGCGATTTTATCAATTTCATCGATATAAATTATTCCTTGTTCTGCTCTTTCTATATCATAATTAGCACTTTGAATAAGTCTAAGTAAAATATTTTCAACATCCTCTCCCACATAACCTGCTTCAGTTAATGTAGTAGCATCAGAAATAGCAAAATGGAACATCTAGAATTTTTGCTAGAGTTTGCGCTATTAATGTTTTCCCAGATCCTGTACTCCCTATTAACGCTATATTACTTTTTTTGCAATTCTATATCATGATTTTCTTTAGCAATAATTCTTTTATAATGATTGTAAACAGCTACGGCTACTGATTTTTCGCTTTGTCTTGGCTAATTACATACTCATTCAAATGTTTCATAATTTTTTTGAGGTTCTAATAACTTAAATACCGGTTTTATTTTTTTAGCATCCCTATATTCAATTTCTTCATCTATAATATCAGAGCATAAATCAACGCATTCATCACATATGAATACATCATTTCCTGCAATCATTTTAAAAAAACTTCATCTGTATTTTTTTCCCACAAAATGAACATCTTACTTCATCTTTATTTTTTTACCCATAATTACACCTCGCAATATTGAACTTTATCTTATATCTTATTATCTTTTTTTATTATCAAATCTATATAAAGCCCAAAAAAAGATACAAATTATTATACCATATTTTTCACCCGATTTTTCTAGCAAAGACCATTATATACTATTTAATATAAATACATTTACAATACCGATTTTTCTCAATCTAGCACTAATAGTTAAAATTAAAAATTACATAGAACTAAAAAATCTTAAAAATTTTATATCTTGTTCAATTTATAATATTTAAATCACTTAGTTTGTGAGCGACATTAAAAATTCTATATTCTATCTTTAAGTAATTGTCTTTTAGTGGTATAATTATTCTATACACGAAATAGGAGGAATAACATGTCATTTTTCAAAATTAGGGGAAAATATTATTTTACCTCAAGATGTCTTAATACAATCCAAAAGAAACAGCGGCAGTTTCAGGAGCAATTAATGCTACAATTGGTATTGCTACAACAAATAAAAAAAGGCAATGGCATTACCATCAATAAACAAAGTAATAACAGAAATTAGTAATTCAGAATATTTACCATATTCTCCTACACCAGGTTTACCTAAAATGAGAGAATTGTGGAAAGAAAAGATATTAGCTGATAATCCAACTATTAATAAAGAATATCTTTCTCTACCTATGGTAACGACTGGTATTACTCAAGGCATAGATATAGCTGCTAACTTATTTAGCGAAAAAGAAAGATGCGTTGCTTCTACCTAATCTATTTTGGCAAAATTATGCACAAATATACACTATTAAATTAGGTAACAACATCTATAAATATAATCAATTTGATGAAAACAATAATTTTAGTATCGAAAACTTTAAAACAGCTCTTTATTCTATAAAAGAGGATAAAATTTCATTAATATTAAACTTCCCAAACAATCCCACAGGGTATACACCGTCAGATGATGAGTTAACTAAATTGGTTGAAGTAATAAATATTTTCGCAAAAGAACACCCTAGTAAACAGCTTATCATTGTTTCTGATGATGCTTACTTCGGTCTATTCTTCGAAGACAATCACATAACTCCTACTTTAAGCGCAACATATAAACTTGCTGAAAAATTCAAACTGTTTAATTGTAAAACTAGATGGTATAACAAAAGAATTTTTATAGTTGGGGCTTGCGTGTCGGTTTTTGTCACATACTATACAAAAAGACGACACATTAAGAAAAAAACATTATTAGAAAAAAACTCAAGGTTTCTTAAGAAGTACGACATCGTCTCCTTCTAATTTATCACAGCAAATAGCTCTTAGATTGTTAGAAAATAAACAAGCACTTTTTAGAAAAAGAAGAAAACGATAGTATTATTCAAGATAGATATAACGAGCTAAAATCAGCTATTTCTAAAGAAGATTTAACTACATTAGTTACAGTACTTCCATTTAACTCTGGTTATTTCTTTACAATAAAATTACCAACAACGATTAATGCTCATGAATTTAGACTGAAATTTTTAAATGATTATAAATACGGAGTCTATTCAATGGATAACGAACATATAAGAATTGCATTTTTCATGTTTAGATAAAGAACTAATTCAGAACTTATTAGTAAATTTAAAGAGTGTATTCAAAAATTTTAAAAATAAAGAACGGGGAAACTCAAAAAAACTGATTTCTAAGAAATCCATTTTGTCGAGTCAAACCCGTTCTTGTTTATTTTATAGTTCTTTTTAACAGTTCAACCATATGTTTATTTGCATTTAATTCTATATCATTATTTAAATCAATAAAATCATATGAACCGTATTTATTATCTAAAGCAGCCTTAATTAAATAATCTGTAACATTAGGATTTTTTTGGTAAAATTGGTCCATGAAGATAGGTCCCAATTAAATTATTATAAAGAATACCTTCCTTTTTATCATCATCGTTATTACCATAACCAACGACTACATTTCCTAGTGTTTCATAATTATGATATGTTCTTCCACCGTGATTTTTCAAAACCGACAATATTCCCAAATTTCTCAGATTCAACAAGTATATTTCCAATAAGACGCGGTGCATCTTTTTAGATTCAGTATAAAAATCTAATATATTTAAACCTGGTAGTTTATCTCCATCAACAGTTTTGTAATATTCACCTAAAAACTGATAACCACCACAAATAGTAAGTGCAGGAATTCCATCCTCAATTGCAGATTTAAATTCATTCTTTATCTTACTAAATTGTTCAGTTGCTATACATTGTTCTCTATCAGAACCTCCTCCGATAAAAAAACATATCACAATCAGTTAATTTAACACCATCTGTAGATGTAATATTTTCAATTTCAAGATTAATTCCACGCCATTCACATCGTTTTTTTAAGTGCGATAACATTTCCTATATCACCATATAAATTTAATTTATCAGGCATAAAATGATATAATTTTAAGTCCATAGAATTACTTCTCCAATTCTTTTTGAGTTTCTACTAATGCTGTATAGTTAGGAATAGCTATTGCATATTTTTTTCACTATAACTTTTTAAGTTTAACTACAGCCTCTGAGATATTTTCAAAAACTACAACATTAGCATTAACTTCACTATATTTTTAATCTTAGCGCTAATTCTTTTTGCTCTTTTTCCGAACAAACTATATTTTTTTAATATTTTGATCTGCCAATATATTAAAAATCTGTATCCCATATCCAAGAGATATCAAATCCATCAGCACCATTATCATTTAAAAACTAATAAATAATTAATTTCATCCTTAATTGAATTAGCTATCGCTAAAGATGCATTTAATCCGGCTGGATTTTTAGCAAGATTTAATAATACTGTTCCACCACTAGGTAGACTAATACTTTGCATACGTCCATTTGTCGGACTATAACTTTCTAACCCAGCTTTTTATTTTCTCTTCCTCTAAGCCCAATTCCTTTAATAAAGAATATGCTGCAAGTAAATTATAAATATTATAATCACCAGCCAACTTAGTTTCTAATTTCAGACTATCGTTAATAGTCATATTTATAAACAGTTCAACAGAAGCTCTTGACACTTCATATTTTTGTATCTTGGTGTTTAAAAATCACATTTAGAACAATGATAAAAATCCTAATTGACTATAATGAATATGATCATAAATCAATTCCATGCCACAGTTCGGACAGAATTTAGATTCAGATATTCCAAAGTCTGAAAAATTTATATACTTCTTTTGCTATACCAAAATAAATATTATCTCTCCATATTTTGAGAGTCTAGTCACAAAGGGATCGTCACTATTTAAGATTAATTGGATGTTTTTTTACCTTCAAGTTGCTCTCCAATTGTAGCAATTAACGTATCTATTTCGCCAAAACGATCTATTTGGTCTCTAAAAAGTTATTAATAACAAACTTTGTTGGAGTAATATATTTCATAACTCTCTTAATAGAACCTTCATCAATTTCGATTATAGCCAATTTAGTATTATTTTTACCTTGGATAGCAAAAAGTTGAAATGATGCCATCCAACATATTTGCTCCTTCAAAATTATTAATAAAATTTTTCACCCGCACACTTCAATGTGTGACCGATAAGATTCGATGTTGTTGTTTTTGCCATTAGTACCTGTAACAAAAACAATTTCATCAAAATTACTAGCTAATTTAGTTAGAACATTATCATTTACTTTCCTTAATACCTTACCTGGTAAATCAGTCCCCTTTTTTTCCCCTGCCAATCTACTTGCAGTTCTAGTTAATCTTGCTATATTTCTATAAAATGCTAGCATACTTTCTCCTTTTATAGACTATTCTGTGTTGTGTCAAATTTATAACCAATCCCCCAAACAGTCACTATCATCTGTGCAACTTTTTGGAGAAATTTTTATCAAATTTTTTTTCTGACGCGTTTTAATATGTGTATCAACTGTTCTTAAATCAGAATAAAAATCATAATCCCATACCGCTCTTAGAATCTCATTTCGTTTTAAAAGGCTGTATCAGGCGATTTCGCTAAAAACAATAATAAATCGAATTCTTTCGGTGTTAATAACACCTCGCTATCATCTACGATTACTTTATGTGAATTCACGTCAATAATTAATCCAGGAAAAACAAGAACATCTTTCGCATAAAGTTCCGGAGTATAAAATACACTACGCTTAGTACGTTGAAGAATAGCATTAATTCTAAGCATAAGTTCTCTTGGGCTAAAAGGTTTTTATAACATAGTCATCTGCACCTAATTCAAACCCTTCAACCCTGCTTTGCTCATCCGCTTGAGCAGACATAATTATTACGGGCGTAGCTTTTAGTTTTTCTAAGTTCTGATAAAATCGATTTACCATTTAACATAGGTAATTGCACATCCAATAGAACGCATGAATAATCCATATATCTCAATCTTTCTAAAACCATCGTGCCCATTACTTGCTTCATCGACAATATATCCTTCTTTTTCAAGATACATAATTAATAATTTTTCTTATTCTTTCTTCATCATCTATTATTAATACTCTTTCTGCCACTATCCATCACTTCCTAATTATTTACTACTTCTCACCATTCTTAGCTTTTATTAATAAGTCTTTTTTTACTTCATGAATAGTAAGAGTTCTATATTCACCTTTTTTTAATCCTTCTAAAAGTTAAATCCTCGATAGATTCACGTTTCAGTTTCATAACTTCATAACCTAATGCTTCAAACATTCTTCTTACTTGTCGATTTTTTTCCTTCATGAATCGTCAGTCTAACTAAAAGTATTACCGCTCTTGTTTTTTTATTTTTTTACAATATTAACTTCTGCTTTGGCAGTTTTATAATTGTCAATTCTAACACCCGGAACGAAGTATTCTTAAATGATTATCTTCAAGTTTACCGTTAATTTTCGCAACATAAGTTTTTCTTTATCTTATGCTTAGGGTGCGTTATTAAATTAATGAATTCTCCGTCATTAGACATAATAAGTGCTCCGGACGTGTCATAGTCTAATCTACCAACTGGTACCACTCTTTCATTAACACTTTCAAAAAGTCTTTTACACATGTTCTATCTTTTCATCAGACATAGATGTGATTACTTTTTCCGGTTTGTAAAATAGATAATATCTCTTATTTTCCTTTTAATAAACGCACACCTTCAACAATAATAATATCACTTGGTTCGGCTTTCACTCCTAATTCATTTACAACTTCACCATTTATACTAACTTTCCCATCAAGAATCAACTGTTCAGCCTTTTCTTCTTGATGTATATCCTGATGCAGCTATCAATTTTTGCAATCTTTCTGCCATATCGTCCTCCTAATTTTGTAAAAATTTATTTACTTCTTCATTACTAACAATCTCTGATTTCGGTAATTGTTCTAAACTCTCTAAGCCAAAAACATCTAAAAAAATATATCTGTTGTTTCATATAATTTTTGGTTTCCCAATGGTATCTAAAGTCCTATTAGAAACGATAAGCTCTTTACTAACAAGAGAGTGTAATATAGAATCACTACTTACACCCTTATCTTATCGATTTGAACTTTTGTTATCGGTTGATTATAAGCTATAATTGCTAAAGTCTCTAGAGAGGCTTTAGACAACTTAACAAGATTTTTGAAATAACAGCTTTTTATTACTTCTGCCATTTCTTCTCTCAATAACATCTTATATGTTGAACCAAATTTTTTTATAACTAACGAATTATTTACCTTATTATATTCATCACAAAATACATTTAACATGTTTTTCAGCTTCATGATTTTTCCACTTCCATAAAAGTAGAAAAAAATATTCAACATTAAGCCCCTCTTCACCTTTCATAAAAAGCAAGTCATCAATTATATTTCATCTAACAACATATTAATTTTTCCTTCGCTTTATATTCTAAAATGATTTCACTATCTTTGTCAACACATAGCAATTCCTGATCTTTAATCATCGCCAGTATCCCCATAAATACTAATACAATCTCATTTTTGTGTGAATAAGATTTAATAAGGTCTATAAACGATATATTATTCTTATGTTTTTAACTTATTAACCAGGTCTTCTTTTTACTTGTTCAAATGATACCTCTCTTCGATAACTTACTAATGATACTTCATTTTCAGTGTCATCAAAAGATCTAAGAATATTCTCCATAGCTCTTAATAATTTTTGAAGAAGGCATTCTCATCATTTCAACGCTACCTCTACATCAATATTAACACTTTCTTTATCAAGAAATTGTGCTCTTATTTTTTTGAAGATTATCAAGCTTTTCGCTAAGCTCTTTATAATTTTTATAATCAAGAAGCTGTTGAACCAAATCTTCCTCATCTTCTATCGTGTCATTTTTCAAACTTAGGAAGTAAACTTTTTACTTTTTATATGAAGCAAAGTTGCTGCCATAACAATATACTCTTCCGCATTTTCTAAAGAAAAAATTCATCACTACTATTAATATACTCCAAATAGCTTTCAGTGAGACGAGCTATTGGAATATTATATATGTCAATCTCCATTTTCTCTATTAAATGCAACAGTAAATCAAGAGGACCTTGAAAAAAACTTCTAAGTTAACATTATACATCTATTCATTCCTTTAATTAATCGTTTTTTTCTTGGATGATTCATCATCATTCTTTTCGCTTTATTTGCCTCTAAACTTGCAAAAATACAATTTTAGACTATTAATATTTTTTTAAACCCAATAATTCTTGAACCTCTTCTGCCGGAACTTTGTCCTCTAGTAAATGAATAGCCAACGAATTTCTAAAATTCATAGTATTTAATTCTTTTGACAATTTTAAGTCTTGTTGACGTTTTTTTAAATATTTTCCAAAAAAACCTTGACGACTTAGTCCTTCACCATCATGATTTAAGAATAATTTACTATCATCTTTAATACCCGGATATTCTCTTTTCAATTCAACTATATAATTTTCAATAGCCTCTACAGATTCTCTATTTAGAGCAATAGTTCTGTATCCTTCTTTTTCTATATTTTAAATATCCTATAGTAGTATTAACATCTTTCAGTTCTAAATTGATACACTCTGTCGGTTTTTATCCCTATTGAATACGATAATTCAAATATAGCTTTATCGCGATATCCCATTAAATTCTTAGTTTTGACATCTAGAATTTTAGAAATTTCTTGTCGTGTAAATATAACAAGATCTTGGTGTTCTTCTTTATCTATATGAACATCAATATTTATTCTATTTGGTATAATCTTTTCTATCCATAAATACTCCACAAAAAAATATGAACAGTTGATATAGTTCTTGATAATGTGGCTGCAGAATAATCTTTTTCTCTTAGATAATCAATATATCTAGAAATAAATTCCTCATTCAACCAAGAATAATCATCCGTTGAATATCCTTTTTCCGCTAAATATAAAAAGATTTTCTTTAAATCTCTATCGTAAGAATTAATAGTGTTTGTAGAAAATTCTTTTTATTTAATAAATATTCATTGAAATTATTTAATACTGTTTCACTCATATAAATACCCCCTTAGTATTAAAAGCTACCCTAATTTTTTTCTTTCTATATTGATTATAACATCTATAAAACTTTATGTAAATGCATTTTGTAACAATTTTTAATTAAATATAAAAATTCCAAAACGATTTCAATTCGTATAATTATGAATTCTAAAATCGCCTTGAAATTTTATTATTTTATAATTTTTGCTAGCAAACTTATTGTGAATTGCCACAACAAACAGTAAATTGATACATATAATAAAACAACGGAACTAATATAGCCTCATTTAAGAAAAAAATTTAGACATCGCAGCCCCTAATAAAACCCCGGATAAAAACACCCCGATAACCGATGAATAAATGAATAAAGGTATTTTACTTTCTTTCTTTTTCAATATAACATATTTATATAAATGTTCACTCATTGAACGCAAATTCCCTGTACAAAAAAACACTAGCAAAAAACTAAATTATTAACCTTTCTAAAGCCATCAAATTGTATCGCTACAAATAAATGAAATCACTATTGGTCTTACATCTACACCAAAAAAACTATGTTTAAATATTATTAATAATAACGCACAAATCTGAACAATTAATAACATATAAATATGCGTAAATATAGATAATTCTTTATACTTAGTCTCTATCGCTTTACTTACTAAAAACCCCAATAATAAATGATAATATAGGGACTAAATAATGAAGAACCTCATGAATATTTCCTTCTATTAAGTTAATACCTACAAAAAAATTAAATTACCTGTTTGAGCATTTTGCGAATATACCATCACAGTTCACAAATGTATAAGCATCAAAAATCCTCCTACCGCAGTAAGTAATAAACAAAATACTAACTGCTCATGAACTGGTAAATTTTTTTATTAAATAACGTTTGCCTCAAATTCATATCTCTAATAATCAACTCCTAACATAATTAATCAAATATTGTATCCCATTTTTCAGGATTTTTCATAACAATCAAAACACATTTTTAATTGCTTAACTGTCGTTCTCGTAGTAGATAATTCCGGTAAATTATCTAATGAATAAAAATCAGCTCCTAGAGTTTCAGTATTATCAACAAAACTATGATCAATATACTCACATAAAACAAATATCTTCACCATACCAAAAGGAAAAATTAACGTGATGATGTTTATTATAATCTAAAACTGCAATTATTTTCAAAGGTTCCACAATTGCACCAGCTTCCTCACTAGCTTCTTTTTATTACATTTTCTCTAATACTTACACTAACATCTTGATAACCACCAGGAAGTGCCCATTTACCATCTAATTGTTCCTTAACTAATAATATCTTATTATCTTTAATTATCGCTGCTCTTGTCTCCACTTTTAGGGTGTCTGATAACCTAATTCACCAGCAAAATCAATTTTAATCTTATCAATAGGTATATCATATTTATATGCTAACATCTCACAAGCAATCTCTAATTCTTTCAGAGCGCTCTCTATCAAATTTATCTTTACTGTACGCCAAACTACATTGAGCTAAAAATTGTAATTCTTGTGCCCACTTCTTCCACACATCATCTCTATAAATTCTAAAAACATCTTCAATACGTTTCACAAAAAAATAGCATTCTTTACATCTAAAAAAATCATATTCTTTACCTAGTATATAAACATTTATCAGAGTATCACTAAGCCTTGTTTTATCATCTGTTAAATATAAACTATTTCTTTCTAGAATATTACAATCGCTTATAAATTCAAACTGCATACCCTCATCTGTAAAAAACTTTTAAGGATATCATCTGTTACCTTATTTTTTTCATATTTATATCTATATATACTTTTTTTATACATCAGCTACCTCCATGTCTTTATATATTATATCACATAAAAATTTTTTTCTAGAATTTTCAGAAAATTTATAGCAATTTTCAATCTTTTTCCTAAAGTGATTCAATCATAATTAAACTATATTTTTTTATTCTACACCTTTTCTTCTCAATTTAAAAAGAAATTTATAATTAATATAAATTTCCATAAAAAAATCTTGCCAGTTTTCTCCATTAGATGTATAATAGTTATTGTAAGTAAAAAAATTAAGGAGTGATAACAATGAAATATATTATTTCACTATTACGGTCATTTATATTTGCTTTTTATTGTAGTATTTATCGTATCTTCAATCTTAGGAACTAACGGTGAAACTAGCACACTTCGCGACTGCGCAATACTTTCTGTTATGTTTACAGCATTTGTTGCTTTGTTAGATGCAGTTGGATTAGATAAAAAACGACAAGAAGACTAATGTTTAGATAAAAATTATAGAAGGTAGGTATCGAGGTATTCCTCTTTCCTGCTTTTTTTCTTTAAATACAGGAGAAAATATATGAATAATATACTCGCAACTATGTGCTACATCGATAACGGTGATAACTTTCTAATGCTTAAAAGAAATAAAAAAAGAAAATGACATCCATGAAGGTCTAACAATCAGTGTCGGCGGAAAATTTGAAGCTGGAAAGCCCGAAGACTGTGTCATCAGAGAGGTCAAAGAAGAGACAAATTTAGATATAATTAAACCAAGGCTTCGAGGAATTATTACATTTCCCTAATTTTGATGGAGAAAAAGATTGGTATACATATGTCTATACAGCGCCAAACTATACAGGTACTCTTACAGACGACTGCAATGAGGGTGATTTAATCGGGTGAAAAATCTGAGATACAAAAATATAAAAAAACTTGGGAAGGAGATTATATTTTCTTGGACTGGTTAGTTCAAGAAAAACCATTCTTCTCTGCCAAATTCAATTATAAAAATAATAAATTTATCGATTATGAAGTAACATTTTACGAATAATAAGGAAGGATACTCATATGAACATCGAGCTTAATAAACAATTTTCACAACAATACACAGTAACAGAAAATAATACTGCAAAAATTTATGGGAAGCGGAGATTTAGACGTCCTTGCAACTCAAGTCTTGTAGCATTTATGGAAAAATGCAGCTAAAAATCACTTAAATACACTTTTAACCGCTGATTACGGTAGTGTTGGGAGTAATATAAACATAAATCATATTTCTCCAACTCTTGTTGGGAAAAAAATAACTATACAAGGTGAAATTATTCAAATCATAAAGGAAAAAATTATTATTTTTTTCTCTAGAAGCATTTGAGAATGACAAAAAATCGGTGATGCTGAACACACTAGAGTTATAATAAATAATGAAAAATTTATTAGTAAATTAACTAATGCATAGCATAACTCATAAAAACCGAAACTTAATTTCCACATAAAAAAATAAAAGGTAGTAGATGTACCGACCCCAAAAAGTTAGACCAAAAATCTAACTTTTTGGAGGTCGATATTTTTATGTCTAAATATAATTTTGAATTTAAAAAGAAAGTCGTACTAGAGTATATAAATGAAAAATATAAGCATAAGATCATTAGCGAAAAAGTATGCTATAAAAATCTCATAATAATATTGAAATTTGGGTTTGCCAAATATAAGAAATATGGAGATGAAGGATTATATCGTTCAAGAAAAATGAAGAATATCCTTTCGAAAAAGATATATGTTGTAGAATTATACTTAACAAGTGAACTCTCATACAATGACTTAGCTTTTACAAGAAGGTATAAATAATCCAGCACTTATTTGTAACTGGGTTAATCGCTTTAGAGTAGCTGGTCCTGATGCATTGAGAGAACGAAGGAAGGGTCGGAAAAATCTTAATGGTTAAATCAACTAAAAAAGTTAAGTAAAGGAAACAACAAGTCAAACCACAAATGATAATATATCTAAAGAATATGTAAAAAGAATTAGAGGATCAATTACTACAACTAAGGATAGAAAAATGCATTTTTAAAAAGAAGCGAGGAGATTGCGTTTTAGCGGAAGAAGCAGAAATGAAAAAGAAGGCACGAATTATAAGCAGTCTCCGAGGAGAATTCATACTTAAAAGACCTTCTTTTATATGCGAAAAATGCCAAAAGCAACATATATGTACTGGCAGAAGAGATTCGATAGAGTTAATCCAAATAAAGAAATTGAAGAGAAAAATATTAGAAATAAGAAAGAACAACAAAGATTATGGTTATAGACGTATATATGGTGCGTTACGTAATTTAGGATATATTATAAACAAAAAAAGAAAGTTCAAAGAATTATACAAAAATTAGGCTTACAGGTTACATCATTCACTAGAAAAAAAGTAGAAAATATAATTCATATAAAGAAAAAAATTGGAAAAACAGCTAAAAATAGAATTAGAAGACGATTCAATACTAATATTCCACATCAAAAAAATCACTACAGACACAACTGAATTTAAATATTATGAAGTTAGTGAGAGAGGTAAATTGGTAGTAAAGAAACTTTATTTAGATCCATTTATGGATATGTATAATGGTGAGATAATAAGCTATAGTATAAGTGAGAGCCCATCAGCTAAAAAAATATAATGGATGCACTAGAAGAAGCTATTAAAGTCACAGCTAAATCCCCTTATAGGAGAACTTTCCACTCTGATCAAGGATGGGCTTATCAAATGAAGGTATACTCGAAAAGGTTAAAAGAAGAACATATTTACCAAAGTATGTCTAGAAAAGCAAATTGTTTGGATAATCCGGTAATGGAGAATTTCTTCGGAATATTAAAACAAGAGATATACTATGGAACAACATATAATAGTTATAAGGAACTGAAATTAGCTATTGAAAAAATATAAAATATTATAATGAAGAGAGAATAAAAGAGAAACTAGGATGGTTAAGTCCTAAGCAATATAGAATAAAAACATATGACTGTATAAATATAAAAAAAGATAGCGTAGCAGTCATTACAACTACTACGCTATCCTAAGTCTAACTTTTTGGGGTCAGATCAAGAATTTACAGCCTTTATTTTTTGCACAATTTTTCTTAATTAAAATTCATTAGAAAAACATAAGTTCTAAGAAATATTCTTTAAGTACTTTTGATATAAGTACCTTTCATACCTAGAGACTTAGATTCAATAATTCCAGCACTTTCTAATTTTTCTTAACGCATTAACGATAACCGATCTCAGTAATCCCTACTCTATCAGCAATTTTACTCGCTATAAGTAATCCTTCTGTACCATCAAGCTCTTTAAAGATGTGTTCGATTGCCTCTTTTTCAGAAAATGATAATGAGTTCAATGCCATATTGACCATATCTTTATCTCGAGCTAAGTTTTTCTCTTTATCTTGTTTTTCATGTAATATCTCTATCCCTACTACTGTAGATGCATACTCAGCTAGTACTAAATCATCATCTTTAAAGTCACTATCCATTCTTCCGATAACTAGTGTACCCAAACGCTCTCCCCCACCTCTAATAGGTAGAATAACAGTATAACTCTTTCCTTCGAAACGCTCATGCTCTTCATCCGGAAAAATTGATAATGGCTCTTGGAAAGGAATATTTACTTTAGTCGCATAAACCTTTAACGTAGCATCTAAATATGCTTTTGGTACTTTTCTATCTTGAATAATTTGTTCCATACGTTCATTAGAATAATCAACTATAGAATCATATCCAAGTATATTACCTTCAGTATCAAGAATATAAACTACTGAATCTAAAATTGGACTTAAACGCATTGCCATAGCTTCAAAGTCGACATTATCATGACGTCCTTCTTGTAAAATTGTGCTTATTTTTTTCTTGTTTTTTTGTAATAAACTTGCCATTAATTTTCTCCTTACAAAAATACTTACTAAATTATTATATCATTAATTTTTAATAAATTGTAAGACTTTTTAAAAATTAATTTAATCAATTTTGAAATTTTCTAACATTTCTAATGATCTTTTAGCATATCTTTCGTATTTTTTTCCTTTTTATCTTTGATTCTTTCAGGAAGAGGTTTAATAATACCAAAATTTGCATTCATAGGTTGGAAATTTTTGCTCGTATTATCTACAATATAATTAGCCATCGCACCTATCATAGTTTCAGTCGGGAAGATAATTTCTCTGTCTTCTGTATTGTATAGTGCATTTAATGCTGCCACGATACCGAAGCGGCACTTTCTACATAACCTTCTACTCCAGTCATTTTGACCTGCGAAAATAAATATTATTTTCTTCTTTTTAATCTATACGTTTTTCTAATAATTGTGGAGAATTTAAGTAAGTATTTCTATGCATAACACCGTATCGTACAATATTTGCATTTTCTAAACCAGGAATCATATTAATAATTCTTTTTGTTCTCCCCATTTTAAGGTGTGTTTGGAATCCAACAATATTGTATAACGTACCCTCACTATTATCTTGACGTAATTGTACTACAGCATATGGACGTTTATCTGTCTTTGGATCTTCTAGACCTACTGGTTTCATAGGACCAAATAATAATGTCTTCTCTCCACGTTTTGCCATTTCCTCAAAAGGCATACATCCTTCAAAAATAAATTTCCTTTTTCAAATTCTTTTTAATGGCGCTGCCTCAGCATTTATTAATTCATTATAGAAATTAGTAAATTCCTCTTTTTGTCATTGGACAGTTTAAATATGCCGCTTCTCCTTTATCATATCTTGATTTAAGATAAACTTTTTCCATATCGATAGAATCTTTTTCAATAATAGGCGCTGCTGCATCATAGAAATATAAGCCATCTTGTTTAGTGTAGTTTCTAATATCTTGACTTAAAGCATCAGATGTAAGAGGTCCTGTCGCTACAATTACAGGTACTTCACTTTTAGGGATAGCTGGTAATTCTTCCCCTATTACGTTTATATTTTGATGATTTTTTTATAGTTTCTGTAATCATTTCAGAGAATTTATCTCTATCGACCGCTAACGCACCACCTGCTGGAACTTGTGTAGCATCTGCACATTTAATAATAATAGAATCTAACATTCTCATTTCTTCTTTTCAAAAGACCTACAGCGTTAGTTATATTATTAGCTCTTAGTGAGTTAGAACACACTAATTCTCCGAAGTTTTGTGTTTTATGAGCTGGGGTCATTTTTCGGTCTCATTTCGTATAAATCTACTTTAACCCCACGTTTTGCCAGTTGCCATGCAGCCTCACTACCTGCTAACCCTGCTCCAATTACTATTACTTTTTTTCCATTAAATATCTCACTTTCTATTTTATAATAATCCTGAAAAAAATCTTCAGTTTCATCTTTTTAACTTCTTTTTCTCTCATATCTTGAGTAATTACACGCCCATTTTATCAAATAAATATGTCTGCACACTATCTAAAGTTTTCAGCAATTAGTTCAGAGTAATCATCTCGCTTCATATTCTTTAATTTTTATCAAGTCTAGGTTTCGTCTTCGGCGCTTTAGGTGTAAAAATTGTACAACAATCCTCAAATGGTAAATTAGAAATCTCTAATGTATCAATTTCTTGAGCAATTTTTATAATATCTACCTTATCCATTGTTAATAATGGACGTAACACCAGTAAATTCGTCACTTCATTAATACAGTTCATCGACTCAAGTGTTTGAGAAGCTACTTGCCCAAGGGACTCACCAGTAGCTATTGCTAAACATCCTTCTTTTTCCGCTACTTCTTCTGCAATACGTAGCATAAATCTTCTTGTTGATGTCATTGTATAATTTGACGGTACTCGTTTTACTATTTCAGTTTGTAGTTTTGTAAAGTTAACAACATGTAATTTAATCTTTCCTACTACTTCACTTAGCTTAATAGTTAAATCAAAAAAATCTTTTGTAAAGCTTCTGCTGAAGTAAACGGTGGTGATTGAAATGAATCATCTCTACTTCTACACCTTTAACTTGCAGAGTATGAGCAGCAACAGGAGAATCAATTCCACCTGATAATAATAATAGTGCTTTTAGAAGAGGTATTAACTGGGAATCCCCTACTCCTTTAATAAAATCAGTAAATATAAAAATACCTTCACTTCTTACTTCTACATTAATAATAAAATCAGGTTGTTTAACATTTACTTTTAAATTTTTATAATTAACTAGTACATGGCTACCAAATAAATTATTTAATTCATTAGTATTATGTGGGAAATTCTTATTAGGGCGCTTAGTTTGAATTTTAAATTTATATTCTTTATCTAACTTAGTCTCTAATAATTTATCAATAACTTTTTTTGCATCCTCTACATCTAATCCAGCTCTTAATACTGGAGAAAAATTATGAATACCTGGAACTTTCTTTTAATCTATCCATAATTTTATACACATCTTCGTTATGATCTAAATGAATATACATTCTATCTCGTTTAGTTTGCACATGAAACCCTGTTAAACCTTGCAAATTATAACGAATATTTTTTTGTAAGTTTTTTTAAAAACTCATTTCTATTACCAGATTTTAACGTAAGTTCTCCGTACCTTACTATAATATGACTAAATTCCACTTTCAATTACCTCTTTAAATTTCTTATTGTATTCATCTATAAATACTTCTACAAATGTTTCAACATCTTTTTTTAGTAGTTTCATATGAAAAAAACTAACACGTATGCTACCTTCAATATTCTCTTTTGATAACCCTCTAGCAAATAGCGCTTCATTTAAATGAAAAGTTTTTGAAGAACACGCACTAGTCGTTGACACCATAACCTCTCTCTCATTCAAAGCATTAACTATCGCTTCTCCTTTTTATCTTAGGGCAAGCTGATATTAATAATCGAGTCAACAAAATTTTTCTCTTAATGGAGAATTTATGACAATATGCTTATACTTAGAAAAATTCATCTACGATTAATTTTTTTATATTCAAAATGACGTTTTTTTAGCCTCAACAATCTTTTCTTGAGACAATCTTAAAAGCTTTTTGCTAAACTTACAGCTGCTGCAACATTAACCGTCCCGAACGAAGACCATCTTCCTGTCCACCACCAAAAAAATAATATTATGAACAGTTCTTCTAGATTTCAGATATAAAAACACCTATACCTTTTTAAACCATGAAACTTATGCGCAGAAATAGAATAACTATCAACTTTTTGAAAGATCAATATCATCCTTTAATACTCCTTGTACACCATCAACATGAAAATGCACTTTCGGATAGTCCTTAAGAGCTCAGAAATCTTATCAATCGGTTGAATTGCTCCAAAAAATATTATTAACTTGCATCACACTTAATAAAATAGTCTCTTTTTGTTAATAAAGTTTTCAAATGTTCTAAATCAATTAACCCATATTCATCAACATTTACATAATCTAATATAAAACCACGTCTTTCAAGTTCTCTAAATGATTCCGAACAGACGGATGTTCTATTTTAGAAACTATAATTCTATTTCCAAAATCTTTCTTATGCTCTACACTTCCTAGTAAGGCGATATTATTACTCTCTGTAGCACATGAAGTAAAAAAACACAGACTCAGCTTCCACACCTAAAATAGAAGCCACCTGGTACTCTCGCTGCAGAAAGGAGTTTATTAGTAGTTTTCCCAAATTTATTAATACTTGCGGGATTACCAAAAATATAAATTATTTACTTCTACAAATGCATCTAAAAACTTCTTTATACGGTTTAGTCGTAGCACAATTATCTAAATATATCATACTATCTACCTTTCTAATTCATTATTAATCAAACTTCTGTATTTAAAAATAAACACAATTCAAACCACTTTTAAAGTATATAACAAAATGAAGATTTTTATCAATAGAAGTGGTCATTACAATGCCTATTACATTATGTTAAAAATAAAAAAAGAGTACCCTCAACAATATGATATAAACCATACTTCGAGATACTCCCGATTAAATATTATTCTTTATATTCGTTTCCTACAACATCTTTTTAAGATTTGGTCCCATTTCGGCAGATTACGATCTATACGTATCGCACGATCACTATCAGTACCAAGAATATTATGTGAACTTGTTCCAATAATTACTACCTCACCATCAACATAAAACTCGTATGAGAAGATAGTTTTGATTCCACTATGTTTTTCAATCCATGTTTTAATAAAAAAATATCTTGACTATTAAATCTAATATTAGTTCTAATAGAATATTTAACATCAATATCAGCGTAATATAGATTATAATTAATTAGTGAATCAATATCAATACCTAAAGCCGTTTTAAATAATACTTTTTAGCCAAATTCATCCAATCATAGACATACTTATTATCTAAATAACCTGATTGATTAAAAAATTTTTTTTTCTAATTTAAATTTTATTGTTTTTCGTACAGTTACTTCTCCTTTGCGATTAACTCAGAGATTCTATCCATTAATATAGCAGTTATCTCATCATGAGTTTTCCTTCTTCTTTTAAAGAAGCTGCATCAATCTCATCACCAATGACAATTTTTTTATACTAGAAAAATTTCTGAAATTTTTTTACTAGGTATTATTGCAAAAGGAATAATTTTTGTCTTTGCTCTAGTCGCAATAAATGATGCGCCATTGTGAGACTGACCTAAATCTAACTCTTTAGAATGAGAACGAGTTCCTTCAGGGAAAAATCCTACAACTTCACCTTCTCTAAGCAATTTAATACTAGTATTTATAGCTGCTCTATCAAAAAGTACCCTTTTTAATTGGAATAGCTCCTGTAGCTTCTAGTGCTTGTTTTACGAATACCATTTTAAACAACTCTTCTTTAGCAATAAAACGAATCTTCTTGTTAAAAAGCTGGGAATAACAACGGATCATGATTACTTAAATGATTTCCTGAAATTACAACACCTTTTGCATTTTCAATTTTTCTTTATTAACAATAGTGACTTTATAAAAAAACTTTATAAAAGAGTGCTAATAACATTCTAATAAAATTATACATAGACTACTCCTATCATTATCTATATTTTAACAGTTTTTAACTAATTCAGTCATTTTAGCAACAACTTCATCAATTGTCAAGCTAGTTGTATCTAATAATATTGCCGATTCTACTTGTACCAATGGAGCAATATCTCTATTTTCATCTTGCCAATCACGTGCTTTAATGTCTTCTTTGACTTTCTCAAAATCAACATTCTCTATACCTTGACGTTCAAAATCTAAAACTCTTCTTCTTGCTCTTTCTTCCACTGATGCCGTTAGAAATATTTTTACATCAGCATTTGGTAACACAACAGAAGCAATATCACGACCATCCATAATGATATTGTTGCTACCTGCCAAATTCCTTTGAGTATCAATTAGGAATTCTCTTACAGCTGGAGATTTTGCGAAAAGAGAAGTGTATTTTGACACCTCTGCCGTACGTATCTTATCACTTACCTCTTCGTTATTAACATAAACATATTGAACTCCATCAACATATTCAACTCTAAACTGTACCTTACTCAACAACTCTTTAATTCTCTCTTCATCCAGTTCACTTAGATTATTTGATAAAAAAATTAAAAGTCAAAAGCTCTATACATAGCTCCAGTATCAACATAATTAAAATCCAAGCGATTTGGCAACCATTTTCGTTATTGTACTTTTTCCTGATCCTGCTGGTCCATCAACAGCCACTGAAACATATTTCATCATTTACCTCTCAGACAAATTTTTTTCATTATTTATTATAGCATAGACTTAACCTAAACACTAGTTTAAAACTAGAAAAAAATCATTTCATCAACAAAAATCAAATTCCAACAAAAACCTTTAAAATTATATTATTTCAATTTCAATCCAGCTAATCCTGCAAGAGCATTATTTTCTAATTTTTTTCTGTTTCATATATTTCTTCATATCTACGCGGCTTGCTTTGTCTTTTTTTACTAGATTTAATTCGTTTGTCCACTTCTTTTTGTTTTTAACGAATTACCACATTGACAACGATAAGTTGCATTCTCTCCGTTTCCGAATAGAGTCATCTTCTTATGACAAGTATCACAACGAAGATTTGTTAATCTGCTTATTACTTTACGATTGCGACAACTTGGGTTAGAGCATTTTAGCATCTTAGTTCCTTTTTATCAACCTCAAGCATAAAAGCTATCACATTCTTCGCATTTCTTACCGCTAATATTATCATGCTTAAATCTATCTTCACTATCTTTAATTTCATTAATACACGATTTTGTATAATTTTTCACATCACTTAAAAACTTATCTTTAGATAATTTATTTCTTGCAATATTATCTAGTTGCTTCTCCCAAACCGCTGTTAAAGACGGACTCTTAAGATTTTTAGGTACTAAATTTAGAAGTTGCTTCGCTTTATTAGTAGTTTTTATTCGTCCATTATCTAAAAACTAAGTAATCATTTGTAAATAATTTCTCCAATATATCTGCACGTGTTGCTACAGTACCAATACCATTCGTCTCTTTTTAATATCTTTCTTTCATTCTCATCATCAACAAACTCAAAAGGATTTTTCCATCGCATATATTAAACTACCCTCAGTATAATAACTTGGTGGTGTTGTTTGTTTTTATTATAAACTAACTCTTCTAATTTATAACTACTATTTTGAAGATTAATAGTCTTATTTTTGCAATTCTTCTCGACTTAATTCTTTATAGCCTTCTTGAATTACTTTTTATACCTTTAGCAGTAAACACCTTATTTTCTATCACAAACGAATACGTTGTTTCTTCATATTTATACTCAGGTAATAAGTTCTCTAAAAAAATCTCTTAACGACTAAATTATAAATCTTTGCTTCTATCTCAGACATTGACATATAATTTGGTCTTTGTTCCGTTGGAATAATCGCATGGTGATCACTTACCTTAGCATTATTAATAATTCTCTTAGCATTAAACTCTTTAACTTTTTAATAATTTTTGCAGTAGTTTCTCTAAAATCTCCACCGATAGCCTGAATACGATCTTTTTAGAGTGTTTTTCATATCACTAGTTAGGTATCTGCTATCAGTTCTAGGATATGTCAACACCTTATGCCTTTCGTATAAACTCTGTACAATATTTAGAGTTTGTTTTCGGTGACATACCAAAAAGTGCACTTGCCGTTTGCTGAATATCAGTTAAATTATACAAAGGTTTAGGTGATAAAAACTTTAGTTTTCTTTTGCACATCATTAAACTTAACTTCATTGTTAATATTCTTCTTAACAAACTGCTCAGCTTTTTTTCTAAATTAAATTCACTATTACCACAGTTAAACTTAACACCCTCTATTTGAGCTTCAAATGTATAATAATCTTTCGGTTTGAATTGTTTTAATCTTCTCTTCTCTTTCAAAAACCATCTGTAACGTTGGAGTTTGAACACGCCCACAGTTAAGTGAAGCATTATACTTTAAAAGTCAATGCTCTTGAAGCATTAATACCTACCAACCAGTCAGCATTAGCTCTAGCAATACCGAATAATATAAACCTAGATATTCTTTACCATCTCTTAAATTTCTAAATCCATCTTTAATCGCCTTATCAGTAACAGAAGAAATCCAAAGTCTTTTTATATTTTTTTGTTACAATTAGCCTTCTCGATAATATAACGAGCAACAAGTTCTCCCTCACGCCCAGCATCAGTCGCAATTATAACTTCATTAACATCTTTCCTATTTAAAGCATTTTCTACTACTTTATACTGTTTAAAAGTTTTCTTTATTATTTCTGTTTTCATAAATTTTTGGAATCATAGGTAGATTCTCTAATTTCACATTGTTAAACTCTTTGTATTTATCAGGTGTTTGAAGTGTGATTAAGTGACCCAATGCCCAAGTAACGACATATTTATCACCTTCTAGACAACCATTTTTATTACTTTTCGCCCCTAGATTCCTCGCAATATCACGAGCAACTGACGGCTTTTTCACAAAGTACAACACTTTTTCATCAATAAATTCCTCACATATATATTCTTTACTACTATAAATATTATAATAGAAATAGTTTAAAAATAACTAGTAAAACATATAATCACTATCACTAAATTAAAACTTTTGTTGTAAATTCATGCAGGAATATATTATAATTTAAATAACAACTAAGGAGGACTATTCTATGAAACTTTATTTAGCAGGTGCATTATTTAACGAAGCAGAAGTTGCTCAACGTTTAAAAGAAGGAAAAACTATTAAGTGAAAGATTCGGAGATAGATTATCTATTTTCAATCCGATAGAACAACCTTTTTAATGAAGATAAACAGACATTACCAACTCCACAAGATATTTTTTTAATGGAGATACTAGAGCTGTTGAAAACTGTGATATATTTTTAGCAGATGTTACTAACGAAGATAGTGGTGTAATGGTTGAATTAGGAATTGCCATTGCACTTAACAAAAAATTATCGCCATAAATTCTGATATTAGATTAAAAATCAGCAAATAAATACGATATACCTAGCTATGCGATGAATCACTATGTTCTAGGGTGGTATCTTAAAACATGGAACACTTGTTTATAGCTTTGAAGAAGCTATGAGTGAACTAGAAAAATTATTCTGTTTAAAAAAACAAAACTATAAAAACAATGAAGGTCAACTCAAAAATTCCTCTGAGTCGACCTTTCTATTTACTTAACTTTTAATTTTTTTATTTTTTTAATTCTAGTATCACATCCGCAGCATCCGCCAATAAATTACTATGAGTGACAACTATTACGCATTTATTATTCTCTACTGCTACTCGTTTTAATATACCTATAATTTCTTCTGCAGTATTCTCATCAAGATTACCTGTCGGTTCATCTGCTAAAAATAATCGGAGCTTCAGAGGCTAAAGCTCTAGCTATGGCAACACGTTGTTGTTGCCCGCCGAAAAGTTTCATAACGTTTTCGATTAATATGCTCCTCTTCTAATCCAAGTTTCAGTAGAAGATCTTTACTAGCATTTTTTTAGAAACTAGTTTGAGATTTTCTAACGGTGTTAGGTAATCAATTAGATTGTAATTTTTGGAAAACTAAAGATATATCTTTGCGTCTATGTTCACTATATCCTATTTTTCAATATTTACGTTATCAAATAATATTTCCCCGCTCGATGGACTATCTAAACCTGCTAAGAGATAATAATGTTGATTTTTCCTGCACCTGATTTTTCCTATTATTGCATAAAACTTCCCTTCTTCAAAAATTATAAGTAATTTCACTAAAACTTTAGACTTACTATTATCATATAAATAACTTACATTTTTTTAATTTAAAAAATTGCCATTTCTTATTCCTTTCTAACTAATTTTTCGTTAAAATTTTCTTCGGTTCCATTTTTTTAATATCGGTAATAATGCAACTATAACTGATATTATAACGATACTTATCATGACTACGACTACGTTGATAATATCCATACCTCTAACAGTGACTTTCATCAATTCCTCAGAAATAATTCCCGGAAGATTATCAGAAAAATAAACTTGTTGAATTCGTTGACACATACTTTATTATCAATGATTCCAAACCTAAAAGCTAATAAAACTCCAAAAATAGACACCATCAATGCTTCTACTATAAATTGTAATATTAAATTTATTTTTGCTAATCCCTAATGATAGTAAAAACCCCAATTTCATAAAGTCTTTCTCTCACCCAAAACATTAGAACTAATGACAAAAATTACTACTCCTACAACAACACTACCTTTTCTAATAATGTTTTGTTAATTGCGTTATACTTTCTACAAATGATGTAATCGAGTCATAGTTTTTATTAGATTTAGAAATTGTTATATTATTAATTTGAAGATCTTCTATATTTTTAATTATATTATCTAATTCTGTTGGATTATCTACACCATACTCAACCATCGTTACTTTATTATTTTTTTGTAGTATTTAACACCTCTTGACTTGTAGCATAATCCGTATATATCGTATTTTCTATAAAATCAGAACTTAATCCTTCAAAAGTATTTGTTTTTTTCTCCTGAAAATATACCTACGATTTCTAATTCTATGATTTTTCCATTTTGCTCTAGTTTAACCCTATCACCTATATTTAAGTTATTTACTGAAGCAAATTTCTCATGTATTATCGTTTTATTTTTATCATTTTCCTCAATGTGTCTTCCCTTTTCTAATTTTTAAAAACTTCACTTTTTAAAAATCTATATTATCTTTAGTAGATGTTATCCCATTCATCATTAGTAAATTGCTTTTTATTTTTCATTTCCTCAGAAAAAAAGTAATATTTTGATTTTCTTGAACAACCTTAGCTCCCACTACACTTACAGATTTCGAATACAAATAATTCCTCTGTGTTACTCCTTTTATATCATTAATTTTTCAAAGTATCCTTTTCTATTTCTTTATTGGATTTATCTAAACTTTCCACATTAAATCCGAAATTTACATCTTTATATAAATTTTTTTAGAAATATTCCCTACTGTTGTATTTAATACACTTCCGCTTAATAAGAAAAAAATGATATTAATGTCACAATCAAAAAAATAATATACTACTTCTAAATTTTTTTCTAATAATATAAAGATACGCCCTATTAAAAATACTCATTAATTTCTCCTTACATTAATTTATATCAGATAATAAATCTTTTTGGTTTTCTATAAGCTAATTTGCTAGAAGCAATTCCCACAGCAATAACTATTATTACCACTCCAACAAGAATCACAGTTAACATGTTTCCAAGACTAACACTTACATCAAGTGCTGTAATAAATTTATTTTGCTCCCTCTACTTCTGCATTAGCTCCTAAATTAACGCCATTTGCTTTGGTTGATACTGTTTTACTTACCGTTTTGATAGATTGTTGTAGTATTTGATTACCAATATTTTTGACTTACAGCACTCCCTACAAAGTATGAAACAATAAAAACTTGGAATACTAATTAAAAAGAACCTCCAGTATAAACTGTCCAATAATATTTACCTTAGTCATACCAATCGCTAGGCTAACACCAATTTCTTTTCTTCTACTGTTTATCCATAGGAATAATATTAAAGCAAGAATCACAATACTAAACACAATAGTACTTATAAATACACCATTTGTTAGACTATAAATTGTATCTAATGACTGTTGCAATGCTGGGAAGTTTTGATTACTTTTTCACCAACATGTATAATTTCCAATTAATAGGTAATTTCTTAGCATCATTTATTATATTATCAACTTTATCTTTTTCCATCGACAAGGAACGTTGCATCTTGATAAATTTCTTTTCCATCTTCATAATTATATAAAGTTTTCGTAGTTTGTGTATCAGCTATAAAAAAATATTATCATAAAGTTCCATATGACTTGATGTAACACCTTTATTTTGCCCATCAAAAAAATACCAACAACAGTAACCTCAACTTCTTTTTCCGAGTATTTCTCATTATCAGCATCATTCGGATTGCCTTTTTAATTTAATCTTATCTCCAACTTTAAGTTTGTTCTTTTTAGCAAATCCTTCGTGTATTAAGACCGAATTCTTATCATCTTCTTTTTAGATGCCTACCTTCTTGCAGTTTTAATGTTTCAGCAGAAAATCTGTCATCTAGCGTAGAATCATTAGTTCCGCTAACTATGACAGTTTTTGAAAAACAATTGTCTTTGTTTATTATTTTTTTCTTCCTGCTGATGATTTGCAAGTTTCAAAGGTTCTAAATCAATTAAATCTGCACTTACATTCATTCTTTTTTTATATATTTTTATACCTGGAAGATTCTTAATTTTTTTCAATATCTTCCCTATTAAGTTACCTGCTCCCCTAGCAGTCCCCGGATTTGTTTTTCCTATTAATTTCCATAGAAAAACTACTTGTTATATTTTGAAAAGTCTCCTTCGATAAAGCATCTGTTGATTTCTTAATTGAAATAGTACTTAATATTAATGATGACATAACAACCAAAAATTAAAAAAATAACAAATGATTTTGAAACTTTTTCTAGTTATATATAACCATGCTTTTTTTATTATAGACATTTATTACACCTCTTCTATATTTATTTATCATTAATAATAAAATTATATTAATAACTTTTCTATTGTCTTACTCATATAATAACACTTTTTACTTAAAATGTAACTAATACGATTTGAAACGCTTTACTAAATTTTTATAAAAATAATAATTCAAAAACAACCAAAAGAATCACTCCTTCTTGCTTTGAATCATTATTTCCATAAATTATATTTTTTTATCCTCAGTTCAATCACCACTGAAACTAAATTATCTAAAACTCAAAATCAATTCCAGTATTATTACGTTCATAAAAAAACTTCTAACCAAACTATCTCTAATATGTTTATCGGCTTGCATATTAGATAAATCAATTTGTGCATCAACAATACGGATACACTTATTGGCTAATTCAACACCTTCAGCCTTATTCAATTTCAATTGCATTTGAGCTAAAAATAAAAGAGAACGCATTAATATGAAAAATTAAAATGTGTTAATTTAGAATAGTTACTCTTTTAACAATTCTATCGCTTTAAGACATTTTTCCTCCGCTTCTTCTACATATCCTCTTCTTGACAATAAGGCTACCGCACTATGCAAAGCAAGTAATGCTCTTTTCTCCTTTATCAACAGAAAATATATCACCAATACCAACTGGTTTTAGATTTTTCATCAATAATTCTTCGGATAAACTCTACAGAAAGTTGATCATCTCTTAAAAACCCTCAACATTAGAGTCAATGTCATCATCTCATCTTTTGTATGCTTATCTAAGTTTTGAAGATAATCTAAAAACAATTTCTCTATTCTCCTTTATAATTTTAGGAACCATTTTTTTCTTGAAAAATCCCGGATACTGCTCAATGTATAGACGTGTTATCATAGAAACGTCCTTACCTTCTAGCGTTTTAATAGCAAGTGTTTTTATAGCAGAATAATTCCCTGCCTCTTCCAATGCATTCGCCTCTTTTTAAAAAAACCTGACTCATCTACTTCTACAAGAGGTAAATACTCAGAAAAAAATAATCCTGATAACGTATACCTATATTTCTTAATAATTGTTCAAAAATTTCTAAAGATACACTCGTTTCATCTGCCTCAAATCTGATAAGTGTCCTAGCAGATATAGCACTCCCAGCAGCATCTTTTAATTTAATTCCACGTTTCTCCCTAATACTCTTGAAGATTTTCCCATGAATAGTTTTATTGTTCATAAAGTTATCCGTCTCCTTTATTAGTGTCATATTCATTATAACACAAAATAAGCAATCAATGTTAAAAATTTATTACATTAATTACTTATACTACATCATATTAAATCCAAAAATCGCAAGGAGACAAAAATAAAAAAAGCAACTGACAACACAACACAGTTACTCTTTTTACGCCTATATCATACTCCGATTAGCAATTTAGTTTATAAACTTCAAAATTAATACTTTTTTTCTCATCATCATTATATTTTACTTGATTATATTTAGGTACATAATACGGTTTTTCTCCAATTTTGTTAAAGTATAATTACCCTTGACAACTTTTTTTCAACTAATAATCACACCATTACTTAACAAAATATTATATTTTATAAACTTTAACTTTCTGTTTCTAATTGGCTATTATCTACTAGACTATACTCTCCTAGAATATTCATATTAACGAAAAAAACAACCAAAAGTGCTAATAGAACATCTAATGCTAGTATATAATTATAAGTACGGACTCTTATAGACATCTATTATTATATCATCTATTTACATAATTTAACATTTAGTGTTAAAAATTGTCACTTCAACAGTTAATTCTCGATATATTTCTTAAAAAGTGACTGGTATGTCACTATTTACTTCTAATAACTTTAATATATATATATATTTTTCATAAGTAATTATGTTTTCTTAATTAATAAAAATAATTCTATTAGTTTTAGACTAATATTAAACTATTTTTCTCATAATACAAACATGACAGAAAAACTAAAAAGAAGTGACTCAAAAATCGTGATTTCGTAGAAACAAGATTTTGTAGAGTCACCCCACAAAGTTTATTAGACATCCGAAAAACTTTTATAAAGCGAATTTAGATATTAATATATAAGTTTTTTTATAGATTTTTAAAAAAATTAGGACTTTTTGGTTAACCCTTTTTTTCATAAACCGTTTCTATTTCGTCCAGTTGTTTTAACCTCTTTAATAAATACTTTATAAACTTCCAAACTTTTGTTAATAGCATATTATTTTAATACAGAATAAAATATATTATCACAACAAACGTGATTTATTAATATTATAATGACTAAAAAAATATGCTTTTAAAATTAATCCTATCATAATACGTATAGATATTATTTTTTTGAGATTTATCCTTTTTTACATACTTTCATAAATCAAACTCAATAATTTTAAAATAAACTGATTAATATCACAAAAACTTAAACAGTTTGTACGCCAATACACTGAAAAATTATTTTTGTTACAAGTTATTGGATAGTTTTTAAAAAGTTCAAAATTCTTCAAAGAATACTACACTCCGAGATAATAAAACATATTCCTTAATTTCTTTTCACATATATTTTTTATCATAGTTTTCTTAAGTTTATGTATTTTTGTGAAGAAATTGTCATATTACTGTTTTTTTAAGAAAATTATAGTATTTATCTTTAAATAAAAAGTGACACATGTGTCATAAAACTTTAATTAATATTTACTATATGCAATAAATTCGGGTTCTTTGTTAGATTCGAGACATGGAATTAAATCCTGTCCCGGATTTTATTATACAACCATTATTTTAAGAAAAAAACTCGAGGCATAATTCTCTACACCTCGAAGTTTATCTATATTTTTTTATTAGATTATTTCCATAAATCTTCTAGTAAGTGAGTTTGTGTTCTGTCTGGTCCAGTAGAAAATACAGAGATTTTAACACCTACTAATTCCTCGATTTTTTTCTAAATATTTTCTTGCATTTTCAGGAAGCTCTTCTAGAGATATTACCCTGTGATATCTTCATCAAAGCCTGGTAATGTTTCATATATTGGCTTACAATCTTTAATGATATTTTCATTTGCTGGATATTCTGTAAGAATTTCACCTTTATAGTCATAAGCTGTACAGATTTTAATTTCTTTAAGACCTGAAAGTACATCTAGACAGTTTACTGACAGATTAGTCATTCCAGATACACGAGCTGAGTGACGCATTACTACAGTATCAAACCATCCAATACGACGTGGACGTTTTGTTACAGTTCCATATTCATGTCCAATTTCACGAATTCGAGAACCAATTTCATCAAATAATTCTGTTGGGAATGGTCCATCTCCTACACGAGAAGTATACGCCTTTGAAATGCCTAGTACTTTAAGACCATTTGTTGGAACGAATCCATTACCTACAGTGATTCCACCAGCAGATGGATTTGATGATGTAACATATGGATATGTACCATGATCGATATCAAGCATTACACCTTGTGCACCTTCGAATAAGATATTTTTATTTTCATTTTGTGCATCTTCTAGTACTTTAGAAGTATCAGTAACATATTGTGCTAATTTTTCCATATTCAAAATATTCATTGAAGATTTCTTCTACCGTAAATCCATCTGTTTCATAGATTTTTGAATAATTCATTTTTCTTTCAGATTTTGTTCTAATTTTTTCTTGAATAAATCTGCATCTAATAAATCAGCTACACGAATACCACAGCGTTTGTATTTATCTACATAACATGGTCCAATACCTTTTTTTAGTAGTACCGATTTTATTTTTCACCACGACGAGCTTCTTCAACCTCATCAAGTTTTTAAGTGATATGGTAAAAACTATGTGTGCTCTATTCGAGATTCTTAGACCGTTACAAGTAACTCCGCTTTCTTTAAGTTTATCGATTTCACTGCAAATCCATTTAGGATCTACAACAAGACCATTTCCGATAATTGAAAGTTTTTCTTCATTAAAAAAATTCCGGATGGGATTAATTGAAGTTTGTAAGTTTTTCCATCAAACTTAATAGTATGTCCTGCATTGTTACCCCCTTGATAACGAGCAATTACATCAGCACGTTCTGCTAAAAAGTCGGTAATTTTACCCTTACCTTCGTCTCCCCATTGTGAACCTACTACTACGATTATTGACATAAGTTACGCCTCCTGAAAGCAAATATTTTTTTCCATTAATAATTATATCATAAATACAGACGTTTTACAACCATTTTTTTATAAAAACTAAAAATAATCGTACAATATAGCATATTTTTCACAGTTTGTTCACTTTTTATGCGTTTTCATTAAAAAACTATTATCAATATAGCGGTTGATCTAAAAGGACTAAATAAAAAGTGTGCATTATAACTCATAGACACACAATGGTTTATTAATATCTAAATTCGTTTTATGAAATCTATTTAGATATCAAATAAACTACGACGGTAACTAAACAAAATCTTGTTTTTTTAAGAAATCACGATTTTTTTAAGTCACTACAAAAATAAATATTTTTTTCATTTTTAAGACTTTGCAGCATTAATAAAAGAGGTCTCCTATTATGATTCCTAAAATCAATTTTCTAACTCCTCTTTTTATATTACATATCTTTTTCTTCTTGACGCAGCAACGTTGTCGCTAGTAGTATTCCTGCTAATAAGCCTTGCTCTTGTGATTTTTCTCCTGTATTTGGGAGTTTTCTTAATTTCTCATTACTACCTTTTTAGCGGTAGTATCCGCGTTATTATTTTCATCATTATTTAACATTTGTGATCTTTGTAGAGTTTGAGTTTTTTCTCTATATTTGGAATTTTTCTGATTTTTGCTTTCCATAAATATACACTTTATTTCCTTTTTCTATCTACTTCTTCTTTTCCTGTGTATTTATAGCCTTTTTAGTTCTTTTGGTTTCTCAGAAATTTCTAAAACATCTAAGATATTTCCTTCTTCATCTTTCACAATCGCTACTTTAAGTTCGGTAATTTTTCTGTAGCCGTTGCTACTTCTGAATTCACTCCTCCTTCGAACAATTTAGGCTCATCTACAGTTGGCACTTCATCATCAGACTTCGATGTAAATACATCCTGGGAGATTTCTTCTTCACTTACAGTTTCCGTTAAGTTTCCTGTTTTTTTCATCTACAGTGTATACAGTTGTAACTTTTACTGTTTTTCCATTTTTCTTTTTTAGTTTCTTCCACCTTATCCTTAGCTGCAACTTTGATTACTGTTTCAGTTGCTTTTTAACTCCAGAGTTCCCACCTTTTTCTGTTACTTCTCAGTTTTTGGATTTACTTCGTACGTTGTCGTTACTTTTCTTGTTCCTTTTTTTCCCGAAATAGTAATATTGTTTTGTCCTTTTTCTCTCGTACTATCTTTTTCGTATCTTACCGGACTTGGTGTTTCTGCAACTTCCACTTTTATCCTTTGCCGGAACTTTTATTATTGTATCAGTTGCTTTCTTTTGCTGTTTTTCTCTACAGCTTCACTTATCGTTCCATCTTTTTCATTAAGTGTATACTTTATAACTTCTTTTTCATAACCGTTAGAACCTTCTATACGCTCGTTAGATAGTCCTCTTGCTTTTTCTTTATCTGCTACATATACTGTATTTGACAAAAATTTCCTTTGTATTTTTCTGTAGATTTTATCCCTACTTTAACTACCTCATCAACAGCTGATTCTTTAGCTTCTTTATCTAATGTTAAATTCCCATCTTCATCCTTGATATAAGTCGTTTTTAATTACTCCGTCAATACCTTTTTAATTACAGATCTTTCCCCTTTGTTTAGACTCTCATCCGCTACATACTTTGTATCAAACGGAATCTTTTTCAACTATTGATTCAATTTTATATAATCCTGTTTTTATCTCAAAAATCTTCTTTAGTAGCAGTATCCATTTTTCTCAAATAATATATTTCCATCAACAGATAATCTAATTTTTATCTTCAGTTCCTATCTTTTTATTCTATCACTAAACCATTGTTTTTAATTTAGAATCATCTTTTAAATCCTTCAATTCAAACTCAGCAACATCACTGTAGTCTACATCCTCTCTCTATATACAGGTTCTTTCGGATTACCATCAATATAAGATTTTACCCAATCGAGTTGTTCTTTAGAAAAGACTAATCCACCACTTCTTTCCCCAACAACTCCATTTTGATGTACTCCAATAAGTTCACCCTTATCATTATAAAGTCCACCACCTGATGCTCCTGGTTTAGTACCCGTATATCCAATTCCAGTTAAACCAGCACCACGGTCTACTACATCGGTAACTTTAGTGTCAATAACTGGCTTTAATTTACCATCAGGAAAACCATAAACAGAAACTTTATCACCACTATTTACTACAGACACATCTTTTTACAGCAGCAGGCGTAACATTATCCACAGCCTCTTTAAACTTAACTAAAGCAAGATCATGCGTAAATCCAACAACTGAATCATCTTTTTTTCCAATAATGAATATCAGAATCTGTAAAGAATACTTTTTACCATTCGGAAGTACTGCATAATATTTCTTATCATTATTACCAGTAGCTTTTTCTGTCACTTTACCATTCTCAAACTTCAAGAAGTTATGAGCGACTGTAAGTAATAAATCTTTTTTTCAACTAGTGTACCGAACTTGTACCATCAGGAGTTACTATAATAGATGTCGCATTAAAATTACGAAGCCCATTTGGCGCATTTTTACCTCATCACTTGGTTTAGGAAGCGTAACATTACCGGATGTATCGACTTGCCCAGGTTGTGTTCTAACGAAGTTATCCCCTTTAATAATAGCATCAATATATGTATTTCCTAATGATAATTTGCTTACAAAAATCTTTTAGACCAACTTTCACTAAACTTCTTATTGATCGCCTCTCCATCAATAGATACAATTGTCGCGTTAGGATTTTTGCCGAATAGCTCCTTATTTTCCTTATCTTGCTTAAAGTCGTAATTAACCGCAGAACCTACGTCACCCTGTGCGACGACTCTTTCTACTAGTTTTTCTCCAGCTTCATTCTTAATTCTAAGTACTACTTTACCTTTTTCTGTACCTGATAGTAAGTTTCCGTGACCGTTACTATCAAATGAATATCTAGCACCATCTATTTCTCGCTCTGTGCTTACTAACGCCCTATGATTATCATCATAATAGTATTTATCATTACCACTAACAAACCAACCTTTGATACCATGTTCTTCTATTATTTTGTTTATCCAAGCTCTATGTTTATCAGTGAAAAATAAACCTCCACCATGCTGTTCGGCATCAGTTCCTGCATCTGTATTTTGTGCCGTGTTGATGAATACCTACAACTTTGCCTTTATCATTAAAAATTGGGCCTCCTGAAAATCCTCCTAAAGCACTTGTATTATAAGTACCATCACCTGTAGTTGTATTAAGACTTGATAATGTACCTGAAATTTTATACATCTTACCATTTTTTTAATCTAGTTTTAGAGTCTTCTGATAATCTCTTAGAAGAAAAAAATCATTTGGATAACCAACTAAAGTAATATTATCACCTTGACTAGCAGCACCAATTTCACGTGGTTTATCTTCACCGTTTGTCATCGCCTCTACAGGACGTTCTGTAACTACAGCTGCTAAATCATTTTTCGTAAGATTTAGCAAATTCTTTTGATTATAGTAATAAATATTTCCTTTTGGTATGATATCGCTAGTTCCATTAGCTGGTGTGTTATTACGTTTTTCCATATCTGAGTTCATAACAACATAGCTTTGAGCACTATTACCTCCGCGAACATAACCTGAACGAGAATCTTTGTCTTTATCTAAATAATTGTGAGCAACTGTCACCATAACATTCGGTGCGACAAATACTCCACTACCTGAAGCTACCTGTTTTTGATCCATTACTGTCAAAACTAGTATACGTCATAGCAACACCACTAGTTTCTTTATTATGAACATCTGCATCTACAATATCAGCCCCACCATTTACTACTGCAGCATGAGCTTCTTTATTTATTATTTGACTATTATCCATTACACCGTATGCTAATATTCCGCAAAAAACTTATGCAACCTATTAATCCATATTTCTTAGTCTTTCTGAAAAAAACCGTAAGTTCTTTCTTTTCTTATCATTTATTTTCCTCCAAAAATTATACATAATTTTTTTAATCACTTATAATAATAAATCTATGTTATAGCTAGTATATCACGATTTATAAATACATTTCTTCTAGTATATTATACACTAAATAACCGTAAATTCATTATCAATTTTCTAATTTTTTTATAATTACATTAGTTACTTATACATACAAGAACTAAATCTAGCTTGAATTTCCACAAAAATACATTAAAAAACAAGAAAAAGAAAAAAAGAGAATGATTCAAAAATCACGATTTCGGAAAAAAATCGATTTTTAATGAATTACCACCGCTAAATTTATTAGATATTGGTTTGTACACTAAAAAAGTTCAAGGCAGGGGATTATGATATGTATCCCTTACCTCGAACTATTATCTAACTCTTAATTTTAATCTGTCATATATTTTTATATTAGAAGATCCCAACTATTGTTTCTGTTTCTTCATCGATATCAATATTTAATGCACTTGGTACTTTTGGAAGTCCTGGCATTGTTAGTACTTTGTTTGCATAAGCTACTACGAATCCAGCACCACTACGTAATTTAACATCGTTGATAGTAATGTTAAACCCTGTAGGACGACCTTTAATTTTCGCATTATCTGTTAATGAAGCTGGAGTTTTAGCCATACATACTGGCAGATGTTTGAATCCAAGTCTTTCGATTCTTTCGATTTCAGCTTTAACTTCATCAGAGAAGTTAACACCATCAGCTCCATAAATCTCACGACATACTGTTTCGATTTTTTCAGTAATTGATGCTTCATCTTTGTATAATAATTGTAGTTCTTTGTCATTTTTCTTCAACAGCTTTTACTACTTTTTCTGCTAGGTCTACTCCACCAAGACCACCTTTTTCCCATACTTCTGTACGAGAGAATTCAACACCTTGTTCTTTAGCCCAGTTTTTCTAAGAATGCTAATTCTTTTTCTGTATCAGTAACAAAAAAACATTTAGAGCTACCACTATCAGTAAATTGAATTTACGTAAGTTTTTCAATGTGTTTTTCTAAGTTTTGAACACCTTTAGCTAATGCTTCTAAGTTTTCTTCTTTTTAGATCTTTTTTTCTTCGATGTCTCCGTGTAGTTTTAATGCTTTTAACAGTAGCAACTACCACAGCTGCTTTTTGGTTTAAGACCGGCTTTACGACATTTAATATTTAAGAATTTCTCAGCTCCTAAGTCTGCTCCGAATCCTGCTTCTGTGATTACATAGTCAGCATATTTTTAAAGCTGTTTTAGTAGCTAAGATTGAGTTACATCCATGTGCAATATTTGCGAATGGTCCACCGTGAATAATCGCCGGGTTGTTCTCAAGTGTTTGAACAATATTCGGTTTAATTGCATCTTTTAGTAATGAAGTTATAACACCTTCAATTTTTCAAATCTTTTAGGTAAACTGGTTCACCTTTTTTTATTATAAGCTACAAGGATATTGCTTAATTTTTTTCTTTAAGATCAGCAATACCTTCTGATAGACATAGAATAGCCATTACCTCACTAGCTACAGTAATATCAAATCCATCAAGGCGTTCTAAGTCAGTTCCAGCATTTACCTTAACATGACGTAAATCACGAGCGTTCATATCCATAACACGATTAAAGATGATTTTATCTATTTCTAATTCGTTTCCTTGGAATACGTAGTTATTTACTAATACTGCGATTGCATTGTGAGCTGTAGTAATAGCATGCATATCTCCAGTAAAGTGAAGATTAATGTCTTCCATTGGCACAACTTGTGCATACCCTCCACCAGCTGCTCCACCTTTTTCTTCCCTAATACAGGTCCTAAAGATGGTTCACGTAGTGCTACACAAGATTTTTTTCCCAATTCTATTTAATCCATCAGATAAACCGATAGTTACAGTACTTTTCCCTTCTCCACTTGATGTTGGGTTAATAGATGTAACTAATACTAATTTTTGCATCTTCACTAATATCTTTTTTTATATTTTTTTGTTTGGATTTTTTGCTTTGTGATTTCCGTATAATATTAAATCTTCTTCTTTAATCCCTAATTTACCTGCTACTTCAGCAATATGTTTTCACATTCATTTTGAAATTTGAAAGTCTGACTTCATTTAATCTACCTCTTTTTCTTCTCAGAGTTTATTTTTTTATTTTAATCTTCCAATCCTGGAATACGTTTTGTATATTTTGTCAATATTTACAAGGTGTACATTTAGAATCGAAACAGCTATCTAATACTTCTTTAGACACTGTATTTTTAATAGTTTCATTTCCTTCTAGAAGTTCTCTAAATGGGATACCTTCAAACCATGATTTTCATCGCTAATGGTTGCACTAAATCATACGCTTCTTCACGAGAGAATGAGTATTTTTTTCAATAAGGTTACTCATAGTTCTTTGAGCGAAGATTACACCATTAGTAGCGTAAATATTTTTTTAATCATGTTATCAGTAAATACTGTTAGATTTTTCACAACATTAGTAAATCTATTTAACATATAATCTAATAATGTCGTTGCATCACTACTTAAGATTCTTTCTGCACTTGGTGAGAAATATCACGTTCATGCCATAGCGGAATATTTTCGTAAGCTGCAAACATATATCCACGCATGATTCTAGCACATCCTGCCATATTCTCACTTGAAATCGGATTACGTTTATGAGGCATAGCACTTGAACCTTTTTGATTTTTCGAGAAGAATTCTTCTGCTTCTCTTACTTCTGTACGTTGTAGGTGACGAATTTCCACCCCAATTTTTCGATTGAACTTGCGATTAATGCTAAAGTTGCATAGTAATCAGCATGTCTATCACGTTGAAGTGTTTGTGTTGAAATATTACTTGATTCTATTCCTAATTTTGCACAAACATAGTCTTGTACTTCTGGTGGTGTATTTGAGAATGTACCTACCGCACCAGAAATTTTCCCTACTTCGATAATTTTTCTTACTTCATTGAAACGTTTGATATGACGATTGAATTCATCATAATATAGAGCAAATTTCAATCCAAAACTACTAATATCAGCATGCACTCCATGAGTACGTCCGATACAAAGGTGTAAATTTATATTGTAATGCTTTTTCTTTTAATACTTCTTGGAAATTTAATAAATCTCTGTAGAGTATATCGTTAGCTTGTTTTGTATAAATATCCATAAGCAGTATCAACAACATCAGTAGATGTTAATCCATAGTGCACCCACTTTTTCTCATCACCTAAGTAACTCGAAACGTTACGTGTAAATGCTACTATGTCATGTTTTGTTTCTTTTTCTAATTCTAAAATTCCTGGTAGGTCAAATTTTGCATTAGCGAACAATTTCTCAACATCTTCTTTTTGGTACAACACCCTAATGTACTCCAAGCTTCTGTTGCATAAAGCTCTACTTCTAAATATGCTTTAAAAACGATTCTCATCGCTAAAGATATTACGCATTTCTTCTCTACTATATCTTTCAATCATTGCAATAATCTCCTGATGTTCTATTTTTCAATCGTTTTATCTAAAAAAATACTATAAAGATAAATGACCGATATCTTTTCTGTAAAATAGTTCTTCACATTCTATTCTTACTATTTCATTATACACTTTTTTTATATGCTTCTTGCAAGGTCTTTCCACTAGCACAAACTAATAATACACGACCACCATTAATTACTATATCATCGCCAATACGCTTAGTTCCCATATGGAATACTGGTGTAGTTACTTTTATCTAATCCATTTATAACAGCACCTTTTTCACTGTGTTCAGGATATCCTTTCGCTGCCATTACAACACCGATAAAAGCATCTTCACTCCATTTTAACTCTACTTTTTTTACCATCTATAATATTATTTGCTATTTCGTATAAATCGCTCTCTAATGACAGAAGTAATATCTCACTTTCTGGATCACCAAAACGAACGTTAAATTCAATAGTTTTTACTCCGTCATGACATTTCATAAGACCAGCATATAATATACCATAAAAAGGCATTCCTTCATCACTCATTGCATCAACCATAGGTTGAACTACATTTCTAACCCCTTCGTCAATATCTTCTTGGGTGATTTTCTTAAGTGGTAGATATGCTCCCATACCTCCAGTATTTAAACCTTCATCATTATCAAATGCTCGTTTATGATCTTGAGCAATTTTTCATTGGATAAACTTTTCTATCAGAGACAAAGCACATAAGCGAGAATTCTTCACCTTGTAAAAATTCTTCAATAACAACGCTAGATCCTGCTTTATTGAATTTTGCATTACACATCATTTCTTTAAGTTCGTGGTGTGCTTCTTCTAGAGTATTTGCTATTATTACACCCTTACCTGCTGCTAGTCCGTCTGCTTTAAGTACAATAGGTGCTTTTTGCTTACTTAAATACTCTTTTGCCTGTTCATAGTCATTGAAACTTTCATATTTTGCTGTCGGAATATTGTATTTTCTCATCATCATTTTTGAGAATACTTTACTTCCTTCTAGTTGTGCTGCGAGTTTTGATGGTCCAAAGGCACGAACACCTACTTTTTGTAGTTCATCTACTAATCCATTTACTAATGGTACTTCCGGTCCAACGAAAACAAGGTCGATACCATTTGTTTTTGCGTAGCTTGGTATTTGGTCTTCTGTTAATGCTACACATACTCCAAATTCTTCAACTGCAGGATTAATACCTGCCATATGTACTTCATGACCTTCTTTATGAAATTTATAAGCGATAGCGTGCTCTCTACCGCCGCTTCCTACTACTAATACTTTAGCCATATTAGTGTTTAAAGTGACGTATTTTACTGAAGACCATCGCCACTCCTTTCTCATTACATGCATCTATACTTTCTTGATCTCGTATAGATCCTCCTGGTTGCACTATCGCAGCAATACCATAATCAGCCGCAATATCAGCACTATCTCTCATTGGGAAGAATGCATCGAAGCTAGCACTGCACCTCTTGCTTTTTCCCCTGCTTGTTCTAGAGCTATTTTACATGAACCCACTCTATTCATCTGACCAGCACCAATTCCTAGTGTTTGCCCATCTTTTACTACTACTATTGCATTTGATTTAACGTGTTTTACTACTTTTAAACCGAACTCAATATCTCTTTGTTGACTTTCATCAACTTTTTCTCAGTTACATCCTCATATTCATCAGCAAGTTTCTCGTTAAAAATCTTGTACTAAGATTCCACCACGAACACTTTTAATTTGTTGTTCATGATTATTATTTTTTTCTGATAGCTTGTAAATACGTAGATTTTTTTCTTCTTGGTTAATATCTCTAGCGCTTCTTCATCATAATCTGTTGCTAGTATAATTTCTAAAAAGATGCTGTGCATTTTTTCAGCAGTTTCTTTATCTACTTTTCCATTTACTGCAACGATCCCACCAAAGATAGACACAGGATCCGCTTCATATGCGCGACTATATGCTTCAAATACAGAATTCCCTGTCGCTACTCCACATGGATTCATATGTTTAACAGCAACACATGTAGTTTCATCAAACTCTGAAAGAATATCCAGTGCAGCAGAAGCATCTTGAATATTATTGTATGACATTTCCTTACCATGAAGTTGCACTGCATTTTGTAAAGCATAACTTTCATTATTATCTTGTACGTAGTGATAAGCTTTTTGATGAGGGTTTTCCCCATAACGAAGACTATCTTGAAGTTTATACGATAATGTTAATCTTTCAGGTACTAAATTATCTTTTTTATTAAAGTAATTAGCGATAGCCGCATCATAACTTGCTGTCGTATTGAATACTTTAATCGCCAAAGCACGACGTGTTTCATACGTTATGCCACCTTTTTCAAGCTCTTCTAGAACTTTTTCATAGTCATTAATATCAGTAACTACTGCTACGTCGTTGAAGTTTTTAGCTGCACTTCTTAGCATACTAGGACCACCGATATCAATATTTTCGATGATTTCCTCTTCACTAACCCCTTCTTTTTACAGTGGCTTCAAATGGATATAAGTTTACACAAACTAAGTCAATATATTCAATGTTATTTTCAGCTACATGTTTTATTATGAAGTTCATTACCACGTTTTTGAAAGTAATCCCCCATGAATCTTAGGGTGCAAAGTTTTTACGACCTTCTAAAATTTCGGAAAATGTGTAACATCCTCAATACTAATACAACTTACTCCATTATTCTTTAAATGTGTATAAGTTCCACCTGTACTAATAACTTCAAAACCATGTTTTTCTAAACCTTTTTGCAAATTCTACAATATTTGTTTTATCACTTACACTTATTAATGCTCTTTTTTTGTCATAGTGCCTCCTCAACTAACTTCAATATTACTTACGGATATAATTTATGTTCTAGTTTATGTACTTTTTCAGTAACAGTTTCTAAAGTATCCCCATCTAAAAACTTTAAATGATCTTTGAGCGATTACTTCTCCACCATCAAGTTCTTCATTTACATAATGAATACTAATTCCTATTTCTTTCTCACCTGCACTGAAAGCTTGTTCGATAGCATCTTTCCCTTTAAATTTCGGTAATAATGATGGATGTAAATTAGAAATTGTCTTTTTTTATATCTTTCTAGAAATACGGTGAAATAATTCTCATATATCCTGCTAAAATATATAGTCTAAATCTTTAACTTTCTCTAATATTACACTTTCATATGCTTCTTTTGAATCAAAATCTTTCGCAGAGAATATAAATACTTTGATATTTCTATCATGAGCTTTTTATTACCGCTGCATTTTTATCACATACTAAAAAGCTCAATTGAAATTTTTGTCTTTTAATCTTTCATCATCAGCAATTTTCTCAAAAATTACTTCCTGTTCCTGATGCAAATATCGCTACTTTCTTCATACTATTTTTATTCCACTTTCATCTGTTACTTCTCCAAGGACAAACGCATTATCAATTAATGATAAAGTTTTATCTACATCTTCCTTGTTTTACTATTAATACCATACCTACACCCATATTAAAGATGTGATACATCTCTTCCTCATCGATCTTACCTTTTTTTCTTGTAGATACTTGAATACTTTTGGTACTACATATGAACTTTTATCAATAGTCATACCTAAACCATCTTTAAGAGCACGAGGTAAATTCTCATGGAATCCTCCTCCAGTAATATGAGCTATTCCAGCTACTTTTACCTCATCTAAAACTTTTAGTACTTCTTTTACATAGATTTTTAGTAAGTGTTAATAATGTTTTTCCTACTGTACTTCCGTTAAATTCTTCATTTAAGCTAATATTATTATCTTTTTAAAATTTTTCTTACTAAAGAGAATCCATTAGAATGCACTCCACTTGATGGAAGACCTATCACAACTTGACCTGCTTTTGTATTCTCTGTACTTAATAATAGTTCTTTTTCTTGAGCACCTACGCAGAATCCAGCAATATCATATTCTCCGTCCTCATAAAATCCTGCCATCTCAGCAGTCTCTCCACCGACTATCGCACACCCCGCTTGGACACAACCTTCAGCAACACCTTCAACTATCGCTTCTACTTGTTCAGGATAATTTTTACCTACTGCTAGATAATCTAGGAAAAATAATGGAATAGCACCTTGAGCTAGTATATCATTGGCACACATCGCTACAACATCGATACCTATAGTGTTATGAATATCTAATTCAAATGCAAGTTTTAATTTAGTTCCGACACCATCAGTACCACTAACTAATACTGGATTTTTAAAGTTATAGCTACTAAGGTCAAACGCTCCCCCAAAACCACCGATAGCCGACATCATACCTAGATTTTTTTGTACGTGCTACATGTTTTTTAATACGTTCTACACTTTCATAACCTGCTTGTAAACTCACACCACTTTCTTCATACTTTTTTTACTCATTACATTCTACCTCTCTTTTTAGAAATTGTTTTTGAATATCTGTCATAGAATTAACATAGCTTTCTTCATAGTCATATAGACCTGCTGAATAATCTCCGTTATAACATTCCATACATAATCCAGTATAAGGAGCATCATAATTTAAACCAATAGAATCTATCAATCCTTGTTCACTTAAGAAACCCTAGTGAATCCGCTCCAATAATTTCACATATTTCTTTATTTGTTTTGTTTGCTGAAATAAGTTCTTCTGTAGTAGATATATCTATTCCATAAAAACTTGGGAACATAAGTGGTGGACAAGCTATTCTCACGTGCACTTCCCTAGCGCCCGCTTCTTTTAACAATTGAACTATTCTCTTACTAGTAGTTCCTCGTACAATCGAATCATCGACTAAGACAATACTCTTACCCTGAACTACACCTCTAACCGCTGATAGTTTCATTCTTACACCTTGTTCACGAAGTTCTTGAGTAGGCTGAATGAATGTACGTGCTACATATTGATTTTTTATTAATCCCATTTCATAAGGAAGTCCACTTTCTTCTGCATAACCACTAGCTGCTGATAAAGATGAGTTAGGCACACCTATTACCATGTCAGCATCTGGTGTTGGTTGTTCTTTAGCGAGTGTACGACCTGTTCTTTTTCTCGCGCTATGGACATTAATACCAGCTATATTCGAGTCAGGTCTAGCGAAATACACATACTCCATCGCAGCTATAGCTACTTGTGTATCTTCAGTATATTTTTCAATTCTTATACCTTTATCATTAATAGTAACTAACTCTCCAGCACCTACATTACACACGAACTCAGCACCTACGATATCCAATGCACAAGTCTCGCTTGCCGCTACATACGCTCCATTTTTCATCTTACCAATCACTAAAGGTCTAAAACTATTTGGATCTACCGCACCGTAAAGAGTTCTTTCAGTTAATACTAAATACGTAAATCCACCTTTAATAATATTCAAACTTTCTTTAAGCTGTTCTTTGAAGTTTTTCTTTTTACTTCTTCTTATAAGATGAATGAGTACTTCCGTATCAGAAGAAGAATGGAATATTGCACCTTGTTCTTCTAATTCTTTTCTTAAAGTTTTAGCATTTATTAAATTACCATTGTGACAAATACCAACACTCATATCGTAGAAATGAAACAGAAATGGTTGGATATTTTTGAATACTATTGCTTCCACTAGTTGCATATCTAACATGACCAATAGCACTTTCTCCAACTAGTCTTTCTAATTTTTTTCCTTATCACGAAACACCTCAGAAACTAAACCAAGATCACGATGTCCTCTAAGTGTTGTACCTTCTTTAGAAACTATTCCAGCTCCTTCTTGACCCCTATGTTTGTAAACTATGTAAACCAAAGTATGTTATATTACTTGCTTCAGGATGTCCCCAAATACCAAATACTCCACATTCTTCATTAAGACTACGCATTTTCTAATCTCCTTAAAACTTCTTCATAAGCTTCCATTACTGAACCTAAATCTCTTCTAAATCTATCTTTGTCTAATTTTTCATTTGTATCTTTTATCCCAAAAGACGACATGATGCGGAGAAATCTCATCAGCTAAGATAATTTCGCCATCTTTTAGTTTTTCCAAATTCAATTTTGAAATCAACAAGTACTAAGTTTGCATCTAAGTACAATTTTTGTAATAGTTCGTTAATTTTTAAAGCTTGAGTTCTGATATTTTCTAACTCTTCTTCTGTAACGATTTCTAATGCCACCGCATGATCATTGTTAATTAGTGGGTCGTTTAGTTCATCATTTTTATAACTCAGCTCAAAGACTGGTTTTTAGTTTTTCCTTCTTCAAGTCCATATTTTTTTGCCATAGATCCTGCTACTATATTGCGAACAATTACTTCTAAAAGGCACTATCGTTACGTGTTTACAAATTTGATCTGTTTCATTAACTTTTCTAATAAAGTGTGTTTTTACACCTTGTTTTTCTAAGTATTCAAAGATTAATGAAGTAATTGTATTATTGAATACTCCTTTACCTTCAAATTCTTCTTTTTACACCGTTGAAGGCAGTAGCACTATTTTTTTATAATGCACATATATTTCATCATTGTTTTCACATTCAAACAGTTGTTTAGCTTTTCCTTCGTATAAAAAGTTTCATTATTTTTCCCCCTTTGAAGTAATTAACTCCATTCTTGAATATATCTTGTTTTACTTTTTATTGTATTTGTTTTTATATAATGTAGCTCCGTATCTTTCGCTGTGTCCCATTTTCCCTAGGATAAGTCCATCTTCACTAACTAATCCTTCAGTAGCTAGAACTGACCCGTTAGGATTGAAACGACCATTTAATGTAGCATTTCCATCAAAATCGCTATATTGGAAAGCAACAAGATGTTTAAATTTATTAATATTAAGTCCTACTACTTTACCTTCACCATGACTGAACACTACTTCATGTTGATCTCCAATATTGAAATCTTGTAACCAAGGCGAGTTTGTATTAGCTACACGAGTAAAGGCTGTAGTTGAAATATGTTCATAACTATCATTTCTGTATAGTGTTAGGTCATCTTCTGCCAACTCTCTAACCTCTCCATAAGGTAGTAATCCTGATTTAAGCAATGCTTGGAATCCATTACACACACCTAAGATTAATTTTTTCTGTGCAAGGTGTTTATGAATCGCTTCTTTAACTTTTTCATTTTTTAAGAAGTTTACAATGTATTTAGCACTTCCATCTGGTTCATCCCCACTTGAGAATCCTCCAGGGAACATAATTATATGAGACTGTTCAATAGCTTTAGTGAATTCTTCTATCGATTGTTCAATATCATCTTCACGAGTATTTCTAATAACTACTGTAATAGGTGTAGCTCCAGCTTCTAAGAAGGCTTTTTCACTATCGTACTCACAGTTTGTACCAGGGAATACTGGAATAACTACTTTTACATTTTCTACATATTACGGATAATATTTTTTTCTCTTTATATTCTGTATGAAGATTTTTCAACATTGCCTTTATCTTCATTTTTGATATAATGGATAAACTTTATTTAGTGTTTTTGTATATGCTTCGTAAATATCTTTATGCATAAACACTTCGTTATTAATTATAATTCTTTCACTAACTTTTCCTAATTTTTCAAACGGTAGTTCTACCGTTGCTTCTACTACAGAGACGCTGGATCAAAGTTAAGAATGTTTTCTTTTTCAACTTCAAAACCAAGATCATTACCAAGTGACATTTTTCACTAATGAAGCGGCAATACTTCCTTCTTCTTGTACATACGCTGATACTATCTTACCTTCTTTAATATATTTATGAACAAGTTCATAATTTTTCTAATGTTTTTTAATATCCGGGTATCCTTTTTCATCTTTTTCTACAGGAACATAGTATAATTTATTGCCAACTTTTTCAATTCAGGAGTTATTACATCAGCTATTTTTACAGGTGTACAAAGCAAATGAAATTAATGTCTCAACTACATTTAAATCATTGAAAGTACCTGACATACTATCCTTACCACCGATACTTGGTCTACCAATTTCTTTTTGAGCGTAAATACTTCCTAATAAACTTTGAGTAACTTTACCCCATTTAGTACTATCAGTTCCTAATTTTTCAAAGTATTCTTGGAATGAGAAGTATAAGCTGTCTTTATTTCCACCTACTGCGTAAACTTTTGCTACTGATTCTAACACCGCATAAATAGATGATAGGAATGGTGAGTAGTATGAAATTTTTGGAATAAATCCATAAGTTAAGATTGTCGCCGTATCACTTGTTGTATGTAACGTTGGCAATGCTTGAACGCTCGCTTGAACCGGTGTAAGTTTATGTTTTTCCGAGAAAAAGGCATAAGCACTGTAGTTACACCAATTGAAGAGTCGAATTTTTGAGCAAGACCTTTTTGACAAGTTACATTTAACTCACCTAATTCACTTAAGATATTTTCACGAGTTACTTCTTTATTTAAGAATGGATTAGCGGCAGTATTATCTTTCATCGTTACTGTCGATTTTTGACGAACACCACTTGTTTCTAAGAAATCAGCGCTCATATCAACAACTTTTTCATCGTTGTAATACATTTCTAAACGACGTCTATCAGTTATCGTAGCAACATGTGCGTATTCAATATTTTTCTTTCTCACATTCACGAACAAACGCATCATAATCTTTTTATCAATAGCTACTGCCATACGTTCTTGAGATTCACTTGTAGCTAATTCTGTCGCATTTAAGCCTTGATATTTAGTAAGAACTTTTTCTAAATGAATTTCAATACCGTCAGAAAGTTCACCAATTGCTACACAAACACCACCAGCTCCAAAGTCATTACATTTTTTAACAAGTCTTGTAACTTCTGGTTTTCTAAATAAACGTTGTAACTTACGTTCTTCTGGAGCATTACCTTTTTGAACTTGGCTAGACATAGTATTTAATGAATCATTAGTATGTTCTACACTTGAACCACTCGCACCTTGAATACCATCACGACCAGTTCTACCACCTATCATTACAACGATATCACCATCAACAAGCGTTTCACGTTTATAATCTCCGTCCTTAACAGCTCCGACTACAGCACCAACTTCCATATGTTTAGCTACATAACTATCATCATATAATTCACGAACAAAAGTAGTCGCAAGTCCAATTTGGTTACCATATGATGAGTTACCGTGTGCAGTTCCTTTAGCTATATCTACTTGAGGAAGTTTGTGTTTTAAAGTATTTTCACGTTTTTGTAATACATTACCACTTCCTGAAATACGCATAGCTTGATATACGTAACTACGTCCTGATAGTGGGTCTCTAATAGCTCCCCCTATACAAGTACTAGCTCCCCCGAATGGTTCGATTTCACTTGGGTGGTTATGAGTTTCATTTTTGAATTGAATTAACCAACGTTCTTTTTCACCATTATTTTCTATAATAGTAAAGAATGAACATGCATTAATTTCTTCACTTACTTCAATATTTTCATCTTTTAATACTTTTACATGATATTTACCGATAATACTTGCCATATCCATAAGCGTGATAGGTTTATCATTACGATCAAGTTCATCACGCACTTTTAAGTAATAATCAAATGCATCTTGCATCTCTTTTTTGAAAAGTTCTGACTCAATTTTAACTTCATCCAACACAGTTTCAAATGTAGTGTGTCGGCAATGATCACTCCAGTAACAATCTAATACATAGATTTCAGTTTCAGTTGGTACGCGACCTTCTTTTTTGAAATAATCTTGAATAAATACTAAGTCCTCAATATTGATTTGCTAGAAAAATTCTTTTTTTAGACCTAATAACGCATCTTTATCAAACTCTAAGAATCCAGCTAAATCTTTTAGTGGTTTTGGAGTAGAATCTAGTGTAAAATCAAGAATTGATAAATCTTTTTTACGAGCTTCAATAGGATTTACTAAGTAGCTTTCTACAAGTTCTAGTTGTTCATCTGTTAATTGTTTATTAAAAAGAACTAGCTTACCACTTCGTACAGTTGCTTTACTTTTTGAGTTAAGCAATCTTATGCTTTCTTTTGCGCTGTCAGCTCTTTGATCATATTGAGCAGGTAACACTTCATAAGCGAAGTACTTCCCATCGTTAAGCTCAACATCTTCAAATACTTCATCAACAACAATCTCAGAAAACACAGAAGTTTTAGCTAGTTCATAAGTTTCTTCATCAATATTAAAGACATCATAAATTACATACAACTCAACAGAGTCAAGACCTAGATTAAACTCTAAGTTCAAGTTATCTCGTAATTGTAATTCTTCCTTATTATATCCATTGCGTTTTTACAAAAAAATTCGTTTTATTAGTCATGTTTTTCCTCCTAAAATTACATCACCGTAAAAATTAATATGTCCTATTTTTTTCTGTCTTGACGTGGTTCTTTTTCGTATAAGTGTAAGTACCCACCTTTATTTTTATACACATCTATAAAATACTCTAAATCTTGACCAAGTATGTTATAGAGTGTCGTTTCTTTTACTATCTATCTTACCAACTTTCAAGCCGCATATAGCTTCAATATGAGCTCTAAATTGACTCTTAGTAGCACTCTGCATCGTTATATGTCCCGAATTGTGAACTCGTGGTGCTATTTCATTAAAAATCACCTTACCTTCACTTATAAAAGAACTCAACAGTAAGTACTCCATAATAGTCAAAACTACTAAGAATTCTTTTCGTGTACTCAATCGCAAGTGCTTCTTGTTCTCTTGTTGCTGTAGTAGGAACCTTTGAACGATATAATATATTATTTCTATGTTCATTTTCTACTACTGCGACGATATTTACCTCATCTTTATCTTTAACCGCAACTACCGAGATTTCTTTATCAAGTTTAACGAACTCTTCTAATAACGTATGTGGTTCTACTTCTTCACTAGAATTTATCTTTTTCTGACCTTTTCCATCATAACCAAAACGTACAGTTTTTCATTAAATATGGTTTTTGTTATTTCTACATCTGTATCTTCTTCAACATATATATAGTCTACTGTTGGAATCTCTAGTTTTTAGCAAATTCTTTTTCATAATATCTATGCTGCGTAGTTCTTAACACTTCTGCACTTTGGACAATGTTATACTTTTCTCTAGTTTTTCTAAAGAAGTGGCATCGATATTTTTCAAATTCAAAAAGTAATGACATCACTAACTGAGCATAACTTTTCAACACTTACGAAATCATTGAACTCCGCTTGAATAAACACATCGCTAAAAATTTTGGCGCAACAGTTGTCACTAGGGTCTAGAACAGCAATCTTATAGCCCATCTCCTTAGCACTCATAGCAAGCATTCTTCCTAGTTGACCACCACCGATTATTCCAATAGTTTTTCCTGGTAAAATTGTCTTTATCATAGTTTCATCTCTTCCAATACTATTCTTTCTTGTTCTTTCTTGAATTGTTCGTATTTATTAGCATACTTTTCATTAGTAATTCCTAGTATTGATAAGGCACTAATAGCCGCATTTTTCGCTCCAGCTACACCTATTGCCATAGTTAAGACCGGTACACCTGCAGGCATCTGAACTATCGAATACAATGAATCGACTCCACTAAGAACACTCGATTTAATCGGAACACCAATGACTGGTAATGTCGTCATAGAGGCAACCATACCTGGAAGATGTGCCGCGCCTCCAGCTGCAGCTATAATTAAAGAATAGCCATCGCTTCTTGCATTCTTTGAAAATTCAACTAATAAACTCGGTGTCCTATATTGCACTTACTACTTTTATCAAAAGGAATTTCGAATTCTTCTAACAACTTACAAGTTTCTTCCATCGTTGTATAATCCGATTTCGAACCCATAATCACCGCAACTTTCATACTTTAAGCTCCTTTTTCGTTTAAATGTACGTATTTTAATTATATTTTTATATATTAGAATCCGTATTGTACGTCTACACTTAAAATTATACTACTACTTAAATAATTTATCAAGTGCTATCTTTTAGAAAAAAATCGGATATTTTAACTAATCCTCAATGATTTAGACACAAAATATGAACTTTGTATATTATTTATATTTTACTTCGACGTTTCATAATCAAATACCAAACTTTCAAGAAATATTTCCCTTTTCATATTACTTTAACACACAAAAACACCCGGAACTATCGTTCTGAGTGCTTATTCAATTAAATTTAATTTTTCTTCAATGTATTGTTTTAATTCAGCGATTAGAATACGAGTTTGTTCCATTGTGTCTCTATCACGAACAGTTACCATTCCATCATTTTCTGATTCGAAGTCATAAGTGATACAGAATGGAGTACCAACTTCGTCTTGTCTTCTATATCTCTTACCGATTGATCCAGTTTCATCGAAGTCTACCATAAAGTCTGCAGCTAATTGTTGATATACTTCAACAGCTTTATCATAATTTTTTTAGAAAGTGGTAAGATAGCCGCTTTGTATGGAGCTAATGCTGGATGGAATTTTAAAACTGTACGAGTATCATTTTCCCCAACTTCTTCCTCGTTGTAAGCATCACACTAAGAATGCTAAAAGAACACGGTCAACCCCTACTGATGGCTCGATACAATATGGAATGAATTTTTCATTTGTAGTTAGATCTTGATATGTTAAATCTTGTCCTGAGTGTTCCATATGTTGTTTTAAGTCGTAGTCTGTTCTTGAAGCAATACCCCAAAGTTCTCCCCAACCGAATGGGAATTTAAACTCGATGTCAGTAGTTGCATTTGAATAGTGAGATAATTCTTCTTTATCGTGGTCACGAAGACGAATGTTTTTCTTTTAGTCATACCTAAGTCTAATAAGAATTTCTCACAACTGTTTTTCCAAGTTTTGTGCCAATCTAACTCAGTACCTGGTTCACAGAAGAATTCTAATTCCATTTGTTCAAATTCACGAGTACGGAAGATAAAGTTACCTGGTGTAATTTCATTGCGGAATGATTTACCGATTTGTCCAATACCGAATGGTAATTTTTTACGCATACTACGTTGAACATTTTTAAAGTTTACAAAGATACCTTGCGCTGTTTCTGGACGTAGGTAGATTTGACTTGTAGAATTTTCTACTACACCTTGGTTTGTTTTGAACATAAGGTTAAATTGACGAATGTTAGTATAATCATGACTATTACATTCTGGACATTTAATGTTTTCACGATCAATAATAGCTTCTAGTTCTTCAAATGGAAGACCATCAACTACTACATCTTCATTTTTTTCATTGAAATAAAATTCTTCAATAAGTTTGTCAGCACGAAGACGTGATTTACAAACTTTACAGTCCATCATAGGATCAGAAAAGTTACCTACGTGACCTGATGCTTCCCAAGTACGTGGATTCATAAAGATTGCTGCATCTAACCCTACGTTATAAGGCGATTCTTGAATGAATTTTTTCCACCATGCTTTTTACGTTATTTTTAATTCAATTCCTAATGGACCGTAATCCCAAGTGTTAGCTAACCCACCGTAAATTTTCAGATCCTTGAAAGACGAATCCTCTGTTTTTTGCAAGAGATAAAATTTTCTCCATTGTTTTTTCCTCCTAAATTATTAAAATATAAAAAGCCCTAGACATGCTGTAGCACATCTAGGGACGAAATAATTTCACGGTTCCACCCTGATTAGTAAAAACTCAACTTTAACAATATTAATTTGTAAAAATGCCAATATTGTTGCTGAACTCTCACCATCATCAGCTCGCTTACTTATGTTTTATTCTAACATTAAATTAATAAACTTTCAAGAGAAATAAACGAAAATTTTCTGAAAAATTATTAAAAATATATAAAACAACAAGTAGTTAAGTACTATTTTCAATATTTACTTTACATATATATTAAATATAAACAGTTGTATGAGACTATTATAGATGTTATAATGGAAGTTAATTAAATAAATAAAGGAGGGTTTATGAGAATTTCATTTACTCGTGGCAACGTTAGCCACCTACTTCTTAGTGGAATCATCTATATACTTGCTGTTTTTATAATTCCACTACAACTCCTCGTAATATTAGTATAGATTCAAGAGTTACAACCGTTCTTATACTATCATTCACCGCAACAGTTATTCTTGTTTTTAGCAAGAAAAGGTACTAATGATATTGATAAAGGTAAAAGTAACTATAATTTATTAACTTTAGTTGCTATCGGCGTTATTGGATTCTTTTCAATGATGTTGATTCAAGGATTTATAAATGGAATTTTGGTTTATTTTTTTCTAATTTCTTCCATTTTGATACTAAAAAGTAAAAACACTAATAACGTTGTTGAAATCATTAAAATGAAGCCTTATTTTATACTATATGTAGCTGTTCTTGGACCTATAATGGAAGAACTATTCTTTAGAAAAGCAGTGTTTGGATATTTTTACGATGCTATGATTGGCAGTAAAAGCTGGGTTAGATTCACAGTACCTGCCCTAATAACAGGTTTCATCTTTTGCATTACCACACGATGGAATATCTCCTATAATGGTAGTGTATATTGGAATGTCATTTGTGTTTAGTTATTTATATGTTCATACTAAAAATATACTTACACCTATAGTTTCACACATTCTAATGAATAGTTTAGTAGTTTTAGTTCAACTGTTTTGTTCATTAGGAGGTAAATATGTCATCAAAAACTTGGTTATCAACTAACTACTTTCTACAATTTTTAGTTACTGGTACATTCCTACCGTTACGGATGGTGTACCTAACTTCTGTTAAAAATCTTAGCGTGTTAGAAGCTAGCTCAATCTTTTTCTATGCTATTTATAGCGAGAGTCTTAAGCGGAATATTCCTAGCGCCATATTTAATAAAAATACAACTTCGATATTGCATTGAAATTATCCGTTGGATTTGGATTACTTCTTGCGATTAGTTACGAATTTACAAATGAAAAGTTATTACTTGGATTAATTACATTTTTATTTGGTATGATTTATTTCATGGTCAATCCTCTTGTCGAGGGCTTGCATCATTATTTTTTTACGAGAAGAAAAACATCGACTATGGTAAAGCTAGAACTTACGGATCTCTTGGATTTACCATTATCGGTATTTTTATCGGAGGTATCCTTAGTTATGTAGGAAATGGTGCATTGTACTATATTCTAATAATATTAATTGGAATCTTCTTTATATTTATGTTCCTACCGCAACCAAAACTTGTAAAAATATTAACTTAGATGATAGTTCATCGCATAGCAATGAAAATTTATATGCTTGGGTATTGAAAGATAAAAATGCAATTTTGCTTATTATTACTATATTCTTATATCAACTTTCTCATACTGCATATAACAATTATAATGCACTATATCTCGAAAGTATGAACATATCAGCAAAATGGTTATCCGGAGTAATTCTGAATGTATCAGTCATAGCGGAAATAATATTCTTTATTTTCTCTAAAAGGCTGGTAAAAAAGAATTAAACCAAAAAAATTTACTAATCTTCGCAGGAGTTGGAGCTGTTATACGTTGGACGGCATTAGCAATGTTTCAAAACATCTATGTCTTTACCATCATGCAAACATTTCATGCGATAACATTCGCAGTAGCACACATTGCATTTATATTAATACTTAATAAAGATTACGATAATAAAGAAATTATCGATATGCAAAATTTATATACAGCAATTTGTTTCCAACTGAGTATGGCAATAGGTCTTTATATAATGGGGAGCAATATGGGATATTAGTACTTCATATGTATTCTATGCTTCAGCAATAATCGCTGCACTAGGAACAATAGTAGCGACAAGAATAAAAGAAACCGAGATAGAGCTTGAGCTTATCCGGTTTTTACTATATACATTCAGTTCGGAATATTGTTCTTATAACCTAAAATTTGTATATAACTTAAATAATTTCAAAATAAATTTTATAAAAAAATAAAAGACCCATGCAAAGCATGAGCCTTTTTATCTATTGCGTAGTTATTATGCTTTTGTTTCTTGAACCGAAGATGTCGATTTTTTTCGTGAACCATAGCTTTAATAGCTTCAAATCCAGGGATTTAATAATTTACGAGGGTCGAAACCTTTAGGGTTTTTGATCTCCACCTTCTTCAATATATTTACGTGTAGCATCAGCAAACGCTAATTGACATTCAGTGTTAACGTTAACTTTAGATACTCCTAGAGAGATAGCTTTTTGGATTTGGTCAGTTGGGATACCTGAACCACCGTGTAATACTAATGGAATACCATCAGTGATGTCAGCGATTTTTTCTAATGTTTCGAAAGCTTAATCCAGCCCAGTTTTCAGGGTATTTTCCGTGAATGTTACCAATACCTGCAGCTAGGAAGTCGATTCCTAAGTCAGCCATTGTTTTACATTCGTTTGGATCAGCTAATTCACCAGAACCGATAACTCCATCTTCTTCTCCACCGATTGAACCAACTTCACACTCGATTGATAATCCTTTAGAGTGAGCTAAAGCGATCATTTCTTTAGATTTAGCAATGTTTTCTTCGAATGGATAGTGAGATCCGTCGAACATTACTGAACTAAATCCAGCTTCGATAGCTTTTTGAGTTCCTTCGTATGAACCGTGGTCTAAGTGTAATGCAACAGGAACTGTGATGTTCATTTCTTCAACCATAGCTTCAACCATAGCTGCAACAGTTCTGAAACCAGTCATGTATTTAGCTGCTCCTTCACTTACACCTAGGATTACTGGACTTTTAGCTTCTTCACAAGCTGCTAAAATAGCTTTTGTCCATTCTAAGTTATTAATGTTGAAATGCCCTACTGCATATCCTTCTTTTCTAGCTTTTACAAGCATGTCTTTTGCTGGTACTAATACCATGTTATTTGTCCTCCTTAAATAACTACTAATATATATATTATAATACTACACTTTTTAGAAAAAAATAAACTATTTTCTACAATAATTTTTCATTTTAATAAATTATTTATTTTCCTCTATCGTATTAATCTCCAAAATCTTTTGATATCACAAGTTTCTTTGTTAACGTATACATGATTAATTTTATAATTATTATAATCAAGTTACATATTTTAAATATTAAATTTTTTAAAAATTTTTATTTTTTTAATTTATAATAAATCATACTTCATTATACTAGTACACGTACTAATCTTAAAAAATACTCCAAAATCAAGCAAATACTTAAATTTTGGAGTGTTTTTCTGTATTAATAAATAGTTATTTATCTAATTTTGCCATTGTTTCTACCATATATTCTGGTATTTCAGTTTCAAAGTATAGATGTTCACCTGTGATTGGATGATTAAATTCAATACTTTTTCGAATGTAACGCTTGTCCATTAGTATTTAATGTTTTTCTTGGACCATAAACTGGATCTCCTACTAATGGGTGATTGATATATTTCATATGTACCCTAATTTGGTGAGTGCGTCCAGTTTCTAATTCACATTCGATAAGCGTATATTTTTCAAATCTATCTACAACTTTGAAATGTGTGATAGATGGTTTTCCTTCGTCGATAATCGCCATCTCTTTTACGTTCTTTTCGGATTACGAGCAATCGGTGCGTCTATCGTTCCGTAGTCGTGCTTTGATACTACCGTGAACTAATGCGTAGTATTTTCTCTTAACATCTTTATTAGCAATCATTTCTGATAACTTAACATGTGCTTTGTCATTTTTTGCAACTATTAATAATCCTGACGTATCTTTATCAATTCTGTGAACAATACCCGGTCTAATCGTTCCATTTATACTTGACAATTCACTATGGAATAATAAAGCATTTACTAAAGTTCCATCTTTATGTCCCTACAGACGGATGAACAACCATACCTTTTGCTTTGTTTACGATAATTAAATCATTATCTTCATAAACAATATCTACAGGAATATCTTGTTTTCACTACATCTAGTTCTTCAGGTTCTTTATAGTCAATAGTAATAACATTCCCATCTTTTTAATTTAAAATTTGTTTTAATATTATTTCCATCTACTTTTATATAACCTTCAGAAATTAAGTTTTGGATATTTAGTTCTTGAAACATCTACTAATTCTTGTTGTAAAAATTTATCAATTCTCTCACTTTTTCGGTGAAGTATATATAATTTTTGTGTATCCATTACTTCCTCCTTTTTTTCATTCTATACTATATTAACATATACAATCAAAAACAAAATAAAATATAGTAGAAGTGATTGAAATTATAGTATTAATTTTGCCATTTGAGATTTATTAATAAAACTTCAAATGTAATTTAACTTATAAATAAATTCCGCTTCTTTATTTAAGAATAGATTCCCATGATCTACAAAAATGGGAGTGACTATTTAGAATTAATCGATTTAAACTATAACTCTATATCACTCTCAATTATTATATACAATTTTTAGTCAAACTATAAATCACAACCACAATTTTACAGATTACTCACTATAAGTATATTTCTAACTCTTTTTCTGTCATTCATAAATCTGAGCAGGCATCTTCTTTAGAAATCACTCCTAATTTTACGTATTTTATAAATCTAGCTATTCCATTGCTATATAATGTTTAGAATATTTATTGAAATTTGCTATTTAAAAATTATAAATATAAATTCCTAATTTCTTTCTCTTTTACTATCACATTATCTATATTATAATATTACTGTATAGAATAATTAAACTTTGAGGCAATTTGACATACAAAACATGCAAAACTTATATTTAAGGAGTGAATTTTTTGGAAATTAATAGATTACACGTTGACTTTGATCTTCAGAGTAAATATGATCCAAAAGGTGATCAGATAAACGCTATAGCTGAACTTACAGATGGATTAAATAATGGAGAAAAATATCAAACATTACTTGGAGCTACTGGTACTGGAAAAACTTTCACTATAGCTAATATCGTGAAAAATGTAGGAAAACCTACTTTAGTTCTAGCTCATAATAAAACACTAGCTGGACAATTATACAATGAGCTAAAAGAATTTTTCCCAAACAATCGTGTTGAGTACTTTGTTTCATACTATGACTACTTTCAACCAGAAGCATCATGTTCCTTCAACAGATACGTACATAGAAAAAGATTCATCGGTAAATGATGAAATTGATAAACTACGTCATAGTGCAACATCTTCTCTATTTGATCGTGATGATGTAATTATTGTTTCAAGTGTTAGCTGTATATATGGGCTTGGATCTCCTGAGGAATATTCTTCTCTTGTGCTATCATTGCGAGTTGGCGATGAAATTTCTCGAAATAAAATGTTAGAAAAACTTATAAGCATTCAATATATGAGGAATGATGTTGAATTTACACGTGGTACATTTAGGGTGCGTGGGGATGTAATTGAAATCTTCCCTGCTTCTCGTAGTGAAAATTCTGTTCGCATTGAGATGTTTGGTGATGAAATCGACCGTATTCGTGAGATTAATCCATTAACTGGTGAAGTACTAAGTGAACTTGAGCATATAGCAATTTATCCTGCCAGTCACTTCGTAGCTGGAGATGAAAAAACTAAAGAGGCTATTAAGAGAATACGAGCTGAACTTGAAGACAGATTAAAAGTACTAAATATGGAAAATAAACTTTTAGAAGCTCAGCGTCTTGAACAACGTACCAACTACGACTTAGAGATGATGGAAGAAATGGGCTTTTGTTCTGGTATAGAAAACTACTCACTTCATCTTACATTACGTGAGCCTGGTAGCACACCCTATACTTTACTAGACTACTTCCCAGAGGATTGGCTTTTAGTCGTTGATGAATCGCACGTTACTCTTCCGCAAGTTCGTGGTATGTTTAATGGAGATAGAGCTAGAAAACAAGTACTAGTAGATTATGGATTTAGATTGCCTGACTGCTTTGGACAATCGACCGTTAAACTTTGAAGAATTTGAGAAAAAGCTTAATCAGGCAATTTTTGTATCAGCAACACCTGGTGATTATGAATTAGAAAAAAGCTCAAAAATCACTGAACAGATCATTCGCCCTACAGGATTATTAGATCCAATCATAGATATTCGTCCTGTTAGTGATCAAGTATTCGATATAACAAAAGAAGCTGAAAAAATTATCGCTAAGGGAGAACGTGTTCTTATTACTACCCTTACGAAAGAAAAATGGCAGAATCTCTTACTGCTTATCTGAAAGAAAATGGGCTAAAAGTTGAATATCTTCATTCTGACATAAAAACATTAGAACGTACAGAAATAATTAGAAATCTACGCCTAGGTAAGTTTGATATTCTTATCGGTATCAACCTGCTGCGTGAAGGTTTAGATATTCCCGAGGTATCTCTTGTTGCTATTTTAGATGCTGATAAAGAAGGATTTTTACGTGGGGATAAGGCGTTACTACAAACTATTGGTCGTGCTGCACGTAATGCTAACGGACGAGTAATTATGTACGCTGATAATATTACAAAAAGTATGAAAGAAAAGCAATCGATGAAACAAATCGTCGTCGTGAGATCCAAAATGGCGTATAATGAAGAACACGGAATAATTCCACAAACAATTATTAAAAGGTATTCGAGATTCTATTAGCCCTAAAAAGAGATCATTAAAGACGAAGAATTTCGGAAATTTGAAGAAACTACTAACATTACTGATGACAATATTGAAGAACATTTAGCAGAACTAGAACAACAAATGTTTGCTGCAGCAGAAAAATTTGAATTTGAACAAGCTGCGAAAACTACGTGATATTATTGCAGAACTTAAAAGAAAAATATAAACTTTAGAATATACTCTATAAATTTTATAACAGATGCTACTATATTATTTTTACTATTTTGATATCATAATACTATGTGCTGCTTTTATTAATATTCTTATTTGTTTTAATTTTTAAAAAAACTTTAGTCTATATCTTAAAATTTACTCCACTTTTTGAATTTTTATGGTATAATAAGATATGCTAATTTTTATATCTTATTCGACAAAGATAAATTATAGCTGATGTATAAATAAATTTAATAAAATGCATTATAATTAAAAGACAAATACAATTTTATTTCTTAGGAGATTAAAACATGACTAAAACAAAATATTGGAATTATATACGGTGGTAAGAGTGCTGAACACTCTGTATCACTATTAACAGCAAAATCAATAATTAACGCAATTGACAAAGAAAAATACAATGTATTCCCAATCTTTATCTCATTAGAAGGAGCTTGGGCTCGTGGTGAAAAAATAACTTCTGAAGTAACAGATCAACACAACTCTAATATTCTCTAATTTTGATAATGATATTAGTGGATTACTATTTGAAGATGGACGTAAGTTTGATATTATCTTCCCTGTTCTTCATGGACCAAATGGTGAGGATGGAACTATTCAAGGGCTATTAGAAATAATGGATATTGCCTATGTTGGTAATAACGTACTTTCTAGTGCTGCTGGTATGGATAAAGTCGTTATGAAACAATTATTCGCAGCATATGATCTACCTCAACTTCCTTACGTTCACTTTATCGAGTATACATGGAAAAATAAAAAAGACGCTATTATCGCTGAAATCAATGATAATCTAAAATATCCTGTATTCGTTAAACCTGCGAACTTAGGTTCTTCTGTAGGTATTAGCCGTTGTAACGATGTAGAAGCTTTAGTTCACGGTATTGAAGAAGCTCTTAAATTTGACAAAAAAATCGTAGTAGAACAAGGTGCCGTAGGTGCTAAAGAAATCGAAGTTGCGGTTTTAGGTTATAACGAAGTGAAAACTACCGATCCTGGAGAAATCGTAAATATCTCTACTACAGATTTTCTATGATTACGAGACAAAATATACTGATGGACAATCTCGTATGGATATTCCAGCACCAATTGATACTACACTTTACCCTAAATTTAGAGAGATGGCAGCTACTGCTTTCCGTGCAATCAGTGGTTCAGGATTAGTATGAGCTGACTTCTTCTATACAAAAGAAGGAGAAATTTTTCATTAACGAAGTAAACACAATGCCTGGATTTACTCCATTCTCAATGTTCCCTTCTCTATGGGCAAACATAACGTGAGTTATTCTGAAATTATCGAAGAACTATTCGCACTTAGCTGTTGAACGTTATGAAGATCGTAAAAACTTTATTAACTGAAGAATAGGATTAACCATGAAATATTTAGTTACAGATTTAGAAAAAAATATTAAATGCAAAAAAAGTAAATATTACTAACGATGTAGAAATTACTGGTATCGCTATCGACAGTAGAAAAAGTTAAACAAGGTGATTTATTTATACCATATTTGGGTGAAAATGTAGATGGACACAACTATATAGAAAGCGCCTTTGAAAAAGGTGCAGCGGCAAGTTTATCTCTAAAAGAGGATTTTGAATCTGATAATAATATTATCTATGTTAACGATAGCTATGAAGCTATTCAAACTTTAGCAAAATACTATCTAAATAGCTTAAAAGCTAAAACTATCGCTATTACAGGTAGCAATGGAAAAAAACTACGACAAAAAGACATTATTACTAGTGTCCTTTCTACAAAAATTCAAAGTTCACAAAAACACAAGGAAACTTTAATAATGAACTTGGAGTCCCTGTTAACTATTCTTGCAGCACCTGAGGACAGTGAAATACTAGTACTTGAAATGGGAGCTGATGGATTTTGGTCAATTGATTTCTTATCAAAAATGAGTTGAACCTGATTATACAGTAATTACTAATATCGGTGAAAGTCATATAGAATTCTTCAAATCACGAGAAGGAATTGCTAGAGCTAAGTTTGAAATTACTAATGGCATGAAAAAGACGGATATTTCGTTTTATAATGGAGATGAGATACTTTTAAAAACATTAGTAGAATCATCTGATATTAAAGCTACAGCTTGCGGTGAAAAGTAGCTATAATGATATTATTTTAGAAAATTATACTATTGCCCGTGATAAGATTGATTTTCAAACTAAATATAAGTGAGGAACAATACTTCACTAAACTAAAAGGTAAAACATAATTTATATAACATTATGTTTGCAACTGCAATCGCAAGTAAAAATCGGTTTAACTAACAAAGAAATCCGAAAAAGCTATTGAAAAATACGGTGGAAATCACAGGAATGCGACTACAAAGCATACCCTTACACCAAGAATTCTCTAATTATTAACGATGCTTATAATGCTAGTCCCTACGTCTATGAAGGCTGCTGTTGATGTTGTTAATAGCTTTGATGATTTTGATTATAAAAACTCTAGTATTAGGAAGTATGTTTGAACTTGGACCAAATGAAATTAACTTCCACGGAGATGTTGGTGAATACATTTCTAACAATACAAAAGATATTAACCTAGTAATTAGTGTCGGAGAATTAGCCGAAAAACATTACTAAACAAATTAAAAAACGATAAAATAAAAACACTACACTTCCCTACTACAGCGGAAGTTAGTGAATATCTAAAAATAACAAACATGAAAACGAAGTTATCTTATTTAAGGCTAGTCGATTCATGAAATTAGAAACGATTATTGAGGAGATAACGAAATAAGAGAATACTAACGAGCGTTTACGTTTATTGAAATTAACGTGAACGCTTTTTTTCTTTTCCTTAGAGTTTAAATCTTATCTACTATTGAGTAAAAAAATAAGATTTTAGATTGTATTTCCTCATCTAAAATCTTATAATATATTCAAAATTTACATATTTCTCAAACATCAGTATTCCCTGACTGCATTGGTGAATATCTTGATGAAATTCAAAATTTACATATCTCTCAAACTACATCTATATAACGATTCTCAAAAAGAAAGGGTTTTGTAGAATTCAAAAATTTACATATCTCTCAAACATTGCTTGATCTATCATTAGCTACCTCCCGTTTTGTAGAATTCAAAATTTACATATCTCTCAAACAGCATTACTTGCGTGTAGTTTGGTATCTGTGTTTGTAGAATTCAAAATTTACATATCTCTCAAACTTTCCCATTGATTAGATGTTGGTCTTTTCCTGTTTTGTAGAATTCAAAAATTTACATATCTCTCAAACTAACAAAGCCTTTTATTGTCAATAATTTTAGTTTTTGTAGAATTCAAAAATTTACATATCTCTCAAACCTTGTAATTTTTCTTTTTCGAATTTTGGTTTTGTAGAATTCAAAAATTTACATATCTCTCAAAACCCTAATCCTAATTTCATATTTTTATTATGTTTTTGTAGAATTCAAAATTTACATATCTCTCAAACAATGGTTGGTGTTCCGTTAAGAAATGTTTAGTTTTGTAGAATTCAAAATTTACATATCTCTCAAACAAAGCTAGTAAAAATACTCTTGATAATGTTGTTTTTGTAGAATTCAAAATTTACATATCTCTCAAACTCTACTTCTGTATAATTTTTCAATCATATCAGTTTTGTAGAATTCAAAATTTACATATCTCTCAAAACCATATCCGTTAAATTTAACATATTTATCAGTTTTGTAGAATTCAAAAATTTACATATCTCTCAAACTCGGATACCTTAGTCATTTAAGTATCAGTTTTGTAGAATTCAAAATTTACATATCTCTCAAACAAGTATCGCAGTAAACACTTGGAATTCTAGTTTTGTAGAATTCAAAATTTACATATCTCTCAAACAGTAAAAGATACTCTTAGTAACTATGAGCGTGTTTTTGTAGAATTCAAAATTTATATCTCTCAAACCTATTTCTAAAAATTTAAACGTTGCACTTTTGTTTTGTAGAATTCAAAATTTACATATCTCTCAAACATGGGAGGTCTTTATTTATCTATGTAATAGTTTTGTAGAATTCAAAATTTACATATCTCTCAAACATGGGGAGGTCTTTATTTATCTATGTAATAGTTTTGTAGAATTCAAAATTTACATATCTCTCAAACGGAAGTATTCGCAAATGGATATATAGAATTGTTTTGTAGAATTCAAAAATTTACATATCTCTCAAACAGCCTCAACGGATATAAATTAATTTTAGTGTTTTGTAGAATTCAAAATTTACATATCTCTCAAACAGCAAGGATATTTAGTTGGTAAAACCTATTCGTTTTGTAGAATTCAAAATTTACATATCTCTCAAACGGAAGGTATTAAAAACTGTTGTTATGGCAATGTTTTGTAGAATTCAAAATTTACATATCTCTCAAACTTATTTTCAACTTGTTTTCAAATGTTTTCTGTTTTGTAGAATTCAAAATTTACATATCTCTCAAACATTAACCCTTTTCTATTTACTGTTGAATTTGTTTTGTAGAATTCAAAATTTACATATCTCTCAAACGGTCCGAAAGAAAAATGGAGTACCCCCAGGAGTTTTGTAGAATTCAAAATTTACATATCTCTCAAACAGTAACTTACAAAGGACTAAATATCGTTGCGTTTTGTAGAATTCAAAATTTACATATCTCTCAAACTCAACGTGCCATAAAAAAATCTAGAAGTAAGTTTTGTAGAATTCAAAAATTTACATATCTCTCAAACTTTCCTTTTTACTTTGTTTTATCTTTTTAGTTTTGTAGAATTCAAAATTTACATATCTCTCAAACAGGAGCGGTGCTAATCGTTATTGATTTGGTGTTTTGTAGAATTCAAAAATTTACATATCTCTCAAACCAACGTTATAAGCAACTGGTACTATGCTTGTTTTGTAGAATTCAAAATTTACATATCTCTCAAACTCAACGTGCCATAAAAAAATCTAGAAGTAAGTTTTGTAGAATTCAAAATTTACATATCTCTCAAACGCTATAAGTTAGTTAAGCAAAAAGAACACTGGTTTTGTAGAATTCAAAAAATTTACATATCTCTCAAACGTACGTGAGTTAGATAAAAACCATCCACTAGTTTTTGTAGAATTCAAAATTTACATATCTCTCAAACACGTCTGCTAGTGTAATAACAAAGTTCTTGTTTTGTAGAATTCAAAAATTTACATATCTCTCAAACTATGGGAGCTGGGAAAATAGCTATAGCTAAGTTTTGTAGAATTCAAAATTTACATATCTCTCAAACTAATCGTAGACTTTATATCCTAAATTCTTGTTTTGTAGAATTCAAAATTTACATATCTCTCAAACTAAATGACCCGTCAGCATTTATGCACGTTGTTTTGTAGAATTCAAAATTTACATATCTCTCAAACGTAGTAGTAACAACAATTCCTTATTACATTGTTTTGTAGAATTCAAAAATTTACATATCTCTCAAACAGTAGACCATTATTTACATACTTAAAAAAACTGTTTTTGTAGAATTCAAAATTTACATATCTCTCAAACTATAGAGAAGAAAGGAGATTATTAAATGAGTTTTGTAGAATTCAAAATTTACATATCTCTCAAACACATCTGAATTAGCTTCATTACTTTTAGTGTTTTGTAGAATTCAAAATTTACATATCTCTCAAACAACAGTACTAAATAATTCAATATCTTCTAAGTTTTGTAGAATTCAAAATTTACATATCTCTCAAACCACTTGTGAAATCAGGGTCTTCATATATGAGTTTTGTAGAATTCAAAATTTACATATCTCTCAAACAAATCACTTTCTTGACTAGTAAAAAGCAATAGTTTTGTAGAATTCAAAATTTACATATCTCTCAAACTCAAGTGTTTTTATAGTTCTTTTTGTTTTGTAGAATTCAAAATTTACATATCTCTCAAACCAGCAAGACGCACTAGATACAACAGACGTCGTTTTGTAGAATTCAAAATTTACATATCTCTCAAACAGTTAGTTGAGACTTACGCTTAAAAGGAATGTTTTTGTAGAATTCAAAATTTACATATCTCTCAAACAAAGCTGCTAGCGTTTCTGTTAGCCTTACCGTTTTGTAGAATTCAAAATTTACATATCTCTCAAACATTACCCTCGGAACATTCTCGAAGCTCTCGTTTTGTAGAATTCAAAATTTACATATCTCTCAAACAATTGCTCCACTTTTAGATAATGCTGAAAGTTTTGTAGAATTCAAAATTTACATATCTCTCAAACTAAAAAGTGAGTTAGCTAATCATTTTGATGAGTTTTGTAGAATTCAAAAATTTACATATCTCTCAAACTATTAAAGATGTTATTTATAAGTGCCAAATGTTTTTGTAGAATTCAAAATTTACATATCTCTCAAACAGAAAAATTATTATATCTTGTAATATCATGGTTTTGTAGAATTCAAAAATTTACATATCTCTCAAACTGCTATCTTTACCTTTACGTGACTTTTTAGTTTTGTAGAATTCAAAATTTACATATCTCTCAAACTGCTATCTTTACCTTTACGTGACTTTTAGTTTTGTAGAATTCAAAATTTACATATCTCTCAAACTTTCAACGGATACGCTAACCTTGTGAGTTTTGTTTTGTAGAATTCAAAATTTACATATCTCTCAAACAGTTAGTATCAAAATTAGACCCGTTCGCATGTTTTGTAGAATTCAAAATTTACATATCTCTCAAACAGTTAGTATCAAAAATTAGACCCGTTCGCATGTTTTGTAGAATTCAAAATTTACATATCTCTCAAAACCAATTTAACCAAAATGATACCCCCTGTTTTGTTTTTGTAGAATTCAAAAATTTACATATCTCTCAAACAAAGTAGTTTCTCCTTCATTAGCTACTATGTTTTGTAGAATTCAAAATTTACATATCTCTCAAAACAACAGTAGTGTCTTTAAACACATACTGAAGTTTTGTAGAATTCAAAAATTTACATATCTCTCAAACGTAAATTGCCACCAACTGTCCAATTAGCAGTTTTTGTAGAATTCAAAATTTACATATCTCTCAAACAGGAAGCAAGGAAAAAGAAATAGGAAAATAGTTTTGTAGAATTCAAAAATTTACATATCTCTCAAACAGGTACTATAGGTGGTATCATAGGAATACTGTTTTGTAGAATTCAAAAATTTACATATCTCTCAAACACAACTGCACTAGAAGGAATGAAATAATTGTTTTGTAGAATTCAAAATTTACATATCTCTCAAACACCCCTTGTATTGTGTGCGTCAAATCATTTTGTTTTGTAGAATTCAAAATTACATATCTCTCAAACAAGTATAAGAGAGGTAAAAACAATGACTAGTTTTGTAGAATTCAAAATTTACATATCTCTCAAACAAGCTGTAAACTATTTATAATTTTTTTCTTCGTTTTGTAGAATTCAAAATTTACATATCTCTCAAACTCAAACACAGAACCAACGTACAGAGAATTAGTTTTTGTAGAATTCAAAATTTACATATCTCTCAAAACTTATCGTACATTTTAACTTGTCTGTAAACTGTTTTGTAGAATTCAAAAATTTACATATCTCTCAAACGTACTTTAGTTAGTGAAGCAATAAATATAGTTTTGTAGAATTCAAAATTTACATATCTCTCAAACACTCTCTCTAGCAAGTGCATTTTACTTTTATGTTTTGTAGAATTCAAAATTTACATATCTCTCAAACAATCAGACGTTTTGCGTCATTAAAACTAAGTTTTGTAGAATTCAAAATTTACATATCTCTCAAACGCTACCTTTCGACTAGAAAGGGGTGAAAAGTTTGTAGAATTCAAAATTTACATATCTCTCAAACCCCACCACTTCTTTAATATTAACATCAATGTTTTTGTAGAATTCAAAATTTACATATCTCTCAAACCACGTTGATATATAATTAAAGTAACTTAAAGTTTTTGTAGAATTCAAAAATTTACATATCTCTCAAACTTGCCTTCGTGTAAAAAGTCTAAGTGTTCTGTTTTTGTAGAATTCAAAATTTACATATCTCTCAAACAATGTTAGTACTTATCATCTAAATACACCAGTTTTGTAGAATTCAAAATTTACATATCTCTCAAACTCTTAGAATAGCTGTTAATGATAACTACAAGTTTTGTAGAATTCAAAAATTTACATATCTCAAACTATCTTTCACGTGATTTTACATTTCTCATTGTTTTGTAGAATTCAAAATTTACATATCTCTCAAACGCAATAGTATCAGATAAAAAATAATCTTTCTGTTTTGTAGAATTCAAAATTTACATATCTCTCAAACAGCTTTTAAATTTTTACTATCAGTAATATAGTTTTGTAGAATTCAAAAATTTACATATCTCTCAAACATAAACAAAGCACCTACTTTTTAATTTTTTTAGTTTTGTAGAATTCAAAAATTTACATATCTCTCAAACCATTTGAACGGCAATTTGTTTTCTAATTTCGTTTTGTAGAATTCAAAATTTACATATCTCTCAAACGATATATATTCTTTTATTTTGTGCGATAGTTTTGTAGAATTCAAAAATTTACATATCTCAAACTATGATGTTGGAAATAACAGAAGAATTATTGTTTTGTAGAATTCAAAATTTACATATCTCTCAAAACGAAAAATCATTTACGTTATCATCCATGGTTAGTTTTGTAGAATTCAAAATTTACATATCTCTCAAACGGTGTTGCATTAAATCTTTGAGTGCTCGCTGTTTTGTAGAATTCAAAAATTTACATATCTCTCAAACAAGTAGTTTTTACTGTTTAACACATCTTCAGTTTTGTAGAATTCAAAATTTACATATCTCTCAAACCTCAAATTGAGATTTGGAACAGAAATTTTTGAATTTAGGTATAAAAAAATGGATCGACACCGATCCAGCCCGGAGGCAATTTAGATAAAAATCTTTATTTGAACTTGAATGTAAATTTTGAATCTAACTATATTATACAAGTATTTTAATAAAAATGCAATACTATATTTCACAATTATCCTTATCAAAAATATAAACTATTTCTCTATAATTTTTCACTAGATATATTTTCAAACTTTTGATATTCTATGTTAATGATATTTATCTTATTCAAACATACTTCTTTATAAATTTCTTTTATTTCATCTATTGTGAAAACGTTATGAAGTCCTACTACAAAAAAATAATTTTACAATTACATAATTCTGCTAAAAACTTTTAAGAACTTTATAAATTTATCTAAAAATATCATCATTGTCTACATGTATTTTTGAAATCTCCAAGCTTTAATAAAGATATCATATCAATTTCTTCCCTTGTTCAATTTCTAAAAAAACTATCAAATATTAATTTCTCAAAATATACTTTAATATTTGTTGATAATTCGTTATATCTAGAAACATCTTCTACCACTAATTTTAATAAAGTTGAATAGATTTTTAGTTAATACTTTTTTTACTATTTATATCAATACTAAATATATCAGTAATTATATGACTATCCTTAGCAAATTCTATTTCTTTAGAGTTATTTGAAATAATAAAACTCCCTTCATTACCTTTTATGTTGGTTAATTAATTCAATAATATTTTTCTCTAAAATATCTTTTATTTTCAAATACTAATGTATAGATTGTATTTTCTTCAATTTCAATTCTTCTCTGCCAGTTTTTTTATTAATAATCTTCATAGCTCGATTAACCTTTCATCATTGTCTACATATTCCGTTTGACTCTCTCCTACTAGAAATTCCATTTTAGAAAACTGTTTTTTTCCGTAACTTGTAAAACTTGAACTATGCCTTCTTACGGACAAATTTTTCCTAATACTCTTTACAATTAAATCAGCACTCCCTGATTCATAGCTAATTTTACATAAACAGATTCTTGCATCATAATAAAACCATTTTTAATTAGCGCTTTCCTAAATTTTCTATAATTTTTTTCTTTGAAGAGATGTTTCAGTAGGAAGGTCGAACATTACTAACACTCTCATAAATCTATAACTCATACTTATACATCTTTATGTAGTCTAAATCATTTTTCTTTTTAATGCCGTGAACAAACTACGAACATATATTTTTAATCGCATTGGCTACCGTTTGTTCTTTATCATCAATTTCAACTGTATTATTTAGAATATTGACTAGTATGTTTTTATGTTCTTTAGTAAATTCATCAGCTTCTAAATTAAATACTGTTTCATCTATCAATATTCTGAATGGTTCCATAAAAATCACTGGCTAAATTAAATTTATTATATGGATTTCTGTGGCATAATCCTAACTGAGTAAAAATATCCACACGATACAATTTCCTATTAAATGCAGATAATATGATTGAATAACCATAATCTAACGCTACATTAGTAAAGCATTCTTTGTTTCTACTAAAATCCAAACCGAACATAGCATTAAAAATAAACCTTGGCTGCGTGTCCTTCTCTATTGGTATTATCATTCCATTCTAATTCAGTAAGATACTGTGCTAATAACTTATACTCTTCTTTACCCTAATTTCTTTAGTAATAACATCTGATTTTGAATTTTTTTCATAGACTATTCTTGTCCATATTCGTTCTTTACTTTCGACAGTCCAGTCTAATTGATTTTTATATTTGAGACTTGTATCATGACTACCATAGTATGGTATTAATTCTGAGCTTGGATTTCTCTTTTCATCACAAAAATATTACTTTTATTTTTGTTTTTTTATTAGTTCATTTAAAAAGCACGGCGGTAATTGATACCGCTGTGCTTTCTATAATAATCATGTATATTTTCACTAAGACTAACTTTTCTAGTCTCCGCTTCTTTTCTAACCGTTAAGAAGTTTAAGCTATAATCTAGCTTTTGCCCTATCCCTAACTATTATTGTTCTCCATGTCATTTTCTTTATCCCCTATTATTGTTATTTCTTTCTCATAAAAATCCTGTAACTGATTGTTCTATTACGATAAATTTATCTAATTTTGTCAAATTAAAGCTAAATCTACCTCTTCCTACTTTAATTCCTATATCTTTTTAAATCAAAGGTAGTTTTTATTTGTGATAAGATTTAGTATTTCTAATAGAAGTTTGGACTGATTTTTCTTCTTTTTGACTTTTTAAATTTATTAATTGTAGTTTGGTCAATTAATTCAACATATTTACTATGTTTTTATTTGTAAATACACTTGTATTCATTTTTTTCTACCAAGATATTATAAAAGTCTAATATTTTTCCGAAGTAATAGTTTCCCATAATTCTCCGTCTTTATTTTCTTTTTTTCCAACTTTGGTATTTAGATAATAATTTTATATATTCTTCACTTTCTTTATCTATAACGACTTGCACTGCACTGTCGTAAAGGAAATTATCATCAGTCTTACCGCCAACATAATAGATGTAATTGTCAATATTTATTAAATTCCCTATACACAACTTCCTGTATTTTTAGGTTGAAGTCCTTAATTTCTTCTCCTTCTTTAATATTTATTTGTTTTCTACCAAACTCTATTAATGTAGTATCGTCTTTAATATTTTTGAGAAATATATATTGGTATTGGAATAATTCTTGTTATTTTCTCTTCGCCTTTTTTTATTAACTAAGGTATATTCAAAAATTGAATAATAAGCTATTTTAACTTTTTGTAAATCCACCATATTTAGTTACGTCTTTCACTACTGAATTGGATGTTTTTAGTGGATAATATGCCCCTTCTTTTGCCTTAGCTGCTATCTTAGCTTTGTATACCGTTGCATCGAATAAACCGCCCTTTTGCTCAGATATTCTTCTTGTTACTAGAATATTGTTATTATTCATAACTTTTTCTACTTGATGAACAGTTTTTATCCATTTCCCATGCAACCGTATTAGAATTAGAAGCATTTTCATAAAACACATTGTTTAGTGAGTACTTTCTTCCATCTTTCTTATCTTTAATAAAATTAAATACATTACGTGTAAACTTAGTATCATAGACATTACCCACTACAACATTTAAGTAAGCATCTTTTGGCGTGGTGAAAATCATTGATTTCACGAACTTTGATTAACTGTTCAGTATTTTTCAGATTTTCTATTACCTTCTTTAATTTTTCCCAAAGTTTTGTCTAAAGCTAGAAACATTTTCAGCTTTAGAATAACAAATTGAAGTTTCGGATTCAATTCTCCTAATATTCCAGCTACTGCTTTTACTGATTGTGATGTTTCTACTAATTGACGTGCTATGAAACCTGTTAATTCTTCATCTGAGAATTCTTCTGTTCTCACTAATCTGTTATATTTCTCATCCGTAATTAAACCTTTTTTTCTTTTAAAAATTTCAGAATCTTCTATTGCTAGGTGTTTGGATATCAGAACCTAATGGATATCTATCTGTTTTAGCTGCATTATATTCTCTTTTTTTACTAATACTGTATTTGTAAAAACTATCATCCTTAACTTTACTTTTGTGGATAGATATGATCTATATCATATGCGTTAGTATATAATTGAGTAATATCAATTGTTTCACCACTATACATACATCTTCCTAACTGCGTATAGTATAGATATAATTTCTTCGCCTTAAGTTTCGATGGTTCTTCAGAACTCAGTCTTTCATTTAATACCTCAAAATTTAATGCTCCTACTTCTGATTCTAACTCTTTCACATCTTTTTTACAGCTTTATAGAATAATTCTAATTGTTTTTTACGAGAATCTGTTGGTGCTTTCTTATCCTGATTCGATCTTGTTGTCTCTACGAAGATTTTCGTAGGTGAGCAACCTATAATCTTCTTAAGTTCTTCCACTATTCTAACAGTTTGCCAAATAGAACGTTTAACCGATGGTGAGACATATAAATCATCCAATATTTCTGGTGTTATCTCTGTTACATCACGTTGTAATTCTTTATTATAACCTGTAATTTGTTCTAAATAATCAAATCTATCCGCCAATAATTCCATAAATAAAATATTATTTTGGCGCATTGCTCCAATAATGTTTAGGCATTCTCCAGTTTCTTCATTATATAGTTTTTTTACTCACTATTTCTGTTAATAGTTTTCTAGAGAATCTTCCCCAATCTTTATATACTAATCTAGACATTTTGGCAATTTCTTCATCTGAATATATATCACCATATACCGCTTCTATTTTTTTGCTTTTATCAGTTTTCTAGATTCACCATATAATGTAATCCAAAAGTATTATATTTTCTACATGTTCCGCATTAAATTTATCCCCAAAGAATATTTTTAAAAATCTCTATATGATTTCAAATCATTTTTCACTGTAATATCTATTCCGAAATTTCACCTTTACCATCAATATATCCTTCGGTTTTTAACAGATTTTTTTAATACTTGTTTTTGTAACCTTTTTACCTTGTTGTTTAAACAGTTTCTCTATAATTGTATTTCTAGCTTCTAAAACTAATTCTATTTCCATCATATTTAAGAGCATTCAACTCATTTAATAATGCAAATTCAGAATATAATAGAAATTTTTTGGAAGCTACATCTTCCCTTTAAGATATGTACATTTGTTTGTTAAGTTTGTGATAAATTTTTCTGCACTAGAACTTTCATCAATAACTTTCTCATAGTTCCATGGTGTAACTGGAGTATGTTCATATCCCTTATTTCTTACAGACCAAAGCAAAAACCATCTTCTTTCGCTTTTTTTACTTGAATTTAGAGTACAACATAATAAGGTATTCTAAATTCTAATAATTGAAATACCTTTTCTTTTTACACTATATCCACTTTCATCTTTTTTATCTAAGAAATTATGATATTTAGCAGCATTTTCTAATATTTTTTTACCAATTCATCTTTATGAATTTGATACGGTACTACTGAATTATCTTTTGTTCTTTTGCAGTGGTAAAAAACTGTTCTAACTCTAAATCTCTGAATATTTCTTCTTTTGTTGAACTTTCTTCAAGTTTAGCTAATTCTTTAACTAAGAATTTCTTAAAGTCTTCGTAATTGCAACCTTTACCTTCTTCACTTTTTACGAATATAATTTACATAGTTAGTTCCTTTATCTTTTATCTTCTTTAAAAAAATAGTTGAATATAATTCGATTTTTGTCTTCAGATAATATAGAATCATTTTTCACAAGTTGTTTTAGTTTTTAACAAATCATCTTTATGTTTTTCATATAGTTCCATTTTAGATTCTGATAGTGTTTTTTTCCTTCTTTTTTTAATATCAGATAGAATAATACTATCATAAACTAACTTAGCCAAATCAAGTAACTCTATATATTAGATAATACTTGCTCATAATCATGACGAACTTCTTCATAAATTTTTCTTTTAAACGATATTGATTTTTATTGAAGCATCTAAATCTTTATATTCTTCAATAGCAAATAGTTTATCAAGTGATGTTTTTCCTCCAAAAAACAAGTCTAAATACTTCTAATAATTGTTTTTTTCTTTTGGATAAAAGTTTCTTAAGATCATTCACCTTATCTGTTAAAGTTTTTTTCTCTAATGAAATATTCGCAATTTTATCAGTAATTTCCTCTGTTACATCAAATCCTACATGAAGTATATCAAGTTCTAATAATTCTTTAATTAAATTGTTTAAATTACCATCTTTAAAACTCTGACCCTGTAGTAAAAATGACCTCTATTCTTTTTGAATATGATGTATTGCTAAAAAAATACTTTTCTTAAATCGGATTTTTTTCAGACATAAGTTTCGCTCGTAAATGATAAACTGTTGGATACTCTTTATAATAATCTTTTATCCGTATAGTCAGTGTCATTAAAAAAATCGCATAAGGAACTTGATATGTTTTGTCTTCGTAGTGATATTGACTCTCTTTTAATCTTAAAAAGAAAGTCTTATCTACTTTTTCAATCTCACTAGCAAATAATTCCTCAAGTAAATTTAAGCGCCATTTCCTTCTTTTGCACTCTTCTTCTTCCTGAACGATAATTTCTACGTTCTTCTGCTGTTGTAGCTTCTTCAAATAATCTAACTCCCCATAATCTTTTTCTGTTTTTTTCTAATAATTTTATACTCTGTATCCGTTGCAGCCCATCCTACACTAGCTGTACCTATATCTAATCCTAAATACCACGTTTTTCTTACTCATATTAATTTCTCCTTTTTAGCTATTTACATAAATTTACTGTAAAGCACTTACAATATCTATTTTACCATATCTAGATAAAATGTCAAAAAAACAATTTACAATATTTAGCACATTTCATTATACAGTCATAATTATAATGAAAAATACCCCTTTCACCGTTATATTCAGTAAAAAGGGTACATATCAATTACTATTTTATAATAGACTTTCTATAAGTTATTATTAATTATAGAATCCTGATACATCATCACTTAAAATCAATTAAGATATTTTTCATTTGTGAATAATGTTCCAATATTACTTTATGAGTTTCTCGTCCGATACCTGATTTTTTTATATCCTCCAAATGGTGCGTGTTCAGGTATTTGATTATAAGTGTTTACCCATACTCTTCCAGTTTCTACTCTACGTGCAATATTTAATGCACGAGTAATATTTTTAGAAAATACAGCACCCGCAAGTCCGTATTCACTGTCATTTTGCTTGTGAGATAACTTCTTCATCAGACTTAAATTTAATTATTACCGATACAGGTCCAAACACTTCTTCTTGAGATATACGACAACCATTGTTTTACACCTGTGATTAATGTTGGCTTAACAAATGCACCTTTATCACAACCATTTTCAGTGTATCGTTCTCCACCAACAATCACTTCTCCACCTTCTTTTTTAGCTATTTCGATATAATTAACAATTTTTTTCTGCTTGTTTTTCATCTATTTGGCTACCCATTTGTGTATTTGGATCTAGTGGATCACCGATTTTTAATTTTCGCGAATTTTTTTCTTTAACTTTTGCTACAAAATCATCATAGATTCCTTCCTGTACGAAAATTCTTGAACCTGCGCAACATACTTGACCTTGATTGAATAAAAATACCTAGTTGAACTCCATCAAGCGCTTTTTCAATATCAGCATCATCTAAAAATAATATTAGCTGATTTACCACCTAATTCTAATGTTGCTGGAATTAGTTTTTCTGCTGCGGCAACAGCGATTTTTTTACCTATTTCTGTAGAACCTGTGAATGCTAGTTTATTTAAATCTTGATGATTTTTAGAAATTCTCCTGATTTACTTCCACTACCTGTAATTACATTCAATACTCCTTTTGGAAGAACATCTTGAATTAATTCAATAAATGTTAATAAACTAAGTGATGTTATACTTGATGGTTTTAAAACAATTGTATTCCCCGCTGCTAACGCTGGTGCAATTTTCCATGCAGTATTAAAAACGGAAAGTTCCATGGAATAATTTGTCCTACTACACCAATAGGCTCCCTTAATACTATACTTAAGAATTTCTCATCTAATACTGTTGCTTGCCCTTCATCTGCTAATATACAGCCGGCAAAATATCTAAAGTGTCTTGCACTAAATGGTACGTCTACATTTAAGGTTTCTCTGATTGGTTTACCATTATCTAAAAGATTCAACAGTAGCTAACAATTCAGTATTAGCATCAATTATATCAGCAATTTTATTTAATAACTCTGCACGTTTTGATACCGTAGTGTATTTCCATGTTTTAAATGCCTCTTGCGCTGCTTCAACAGCTTTGTTTACATCTCCTTCTGTAGCATCTGGAAAACTAGCTAAATATTCTGAAGTAGCAGGATTATATGATTTTAAAACTAATTTATTTTCAGCATCTACCCACTCTCCATTAATGTACATTTGGTAATTTTCTTTTTAATTTAGTCATATTTATTTCTCCTTTAGTTTTATATTGTAATTTTATACTAACATCAATTTAATATGTTTACAACATATCTGTTTTCACATAGTTAAACAAAGTATAAATATTATAATATTTATACTTTTACAAACAATATTTTTTTCCTGAATCACCTTAAATAAAAGGTTGTTATTAAGGTAAACTTAAAAATATACATTCGATATATTTAATTATATTAACGAACTTTAACTTTATAATTATTACAGAATTCAACACTATTTCTTTTTAAAGAAAAAAATATTAACTTTTAAAAATTTTGATTTATCACTTTATTAGTTAAATTAAAAAGTGTTAAAATTGAAATTAAGGAAATATTTATGAACAAAAAGTTTTCATATTATTTTTTTATATTATTTATCAGCATTTCTTTATTAATAATTACTATTTTCAATACACATGGCGAAAGCTATAAAGAGGCAACTATAAATGGAATCTTAGTAAAAGGAGATACAACAAGATATAAGGTTAAATTTATAAAAAAATAGATGGAGATACAATTGTGGTAAATTTTAATAATAAAGATCTGAAAATTAGATATTTGCTAGTTGATACTCCTGAAACTGTTAAACCTGGTGTTAAAGTACAAAGATTCGGACCTGAAGCAAGTGAACTTAATGGAAAACTATTAAGCAATGCTAAGACTGTAGAAATTGAATTTGATGTATATCAAAAGAAGATAAGTATCATAGAGGTTTATGTTATGTTTATACCGATGGAAAAAAAGTGTTCAAGAAGAATTATTAACTGCAGGTCTAGCTGAAATTAAATATGTTAAACCACCGGATGTTAGATACCTTGAACGCTATAAAAAAAGCACAAAAATAAAGCCAAAAAGTAATAAACGTAACCTTTGGTCTGATGTATAAATTAAATAACTATAAAAAGCAACTCAACCATTAAGATCTCAAAAGAAATCTCTTTTGCTGAGTTGCTTCTATTTTATTATTTTAATTTTACTATTTTTATATGAAAATGCAAAGTATATAATCATACCTACGATTATCCAAACGATGAAGATAATCCATGTTGTTAAAAGTAACACTATATAATAATGCTCCAAATAAAAACAATAGAGATAATCGGTAATACTGGCATACCAGGCACTCTAAATCCACGTTTTAAATCCGGGAATTTTTTATAGAATACAATAGTTGTATAACTTACTAATGCGAATGCTATAATAGAGGCAACATTTGCTAAATCTGCTAAGTTACCTAATGGCAAGAATCCAGCTAAAACTGCTGTTAAAATTCCTAATCCCCAAGTTACTGTGCTTGGCACTTTGTTAGAATTAACTTTTGTTAATCCTTTTGGCAATAATCCATCACGTGCGATTGTATATGTAATACGAATACCCGCATACATGAATGATAAGATACCCGCCATAAGTCCAACAACTGCTCCAAGAGAAACAATACCTGCTACTTTATTTTGACCTACTTCTTCTAGTACAAACGCTAATGCATCTCCAGTTCCTAATCTACTATAGTCAACAACTCCAGTTAATACTAAGCATACTAAGATATAAAATGCTGTACAAACAATCATAGTAATAATAATCGCTTTTGGCAATGCTTTTTCTGGATTAATTGTTTCCTCTGCCGAAGTAGAAATAGCATCAAATCCCAGGTAAGCAAAGAATACTGTTGTTGCAGCTAACATAACTCCTTTAAATCCTGTTGGTGCAAAATTATTAGTCCAGTTTGTAGGTTCTACATAGAAAGTACCCACTACGATGAATAATATTACGATACCTACTTTTTGCAGCTACCATAAGATTATTTACCATTTTACTACTTGAAGTTCCTTTTAGATAGAATAAAAAGTAATTAATAATACGATGATAATCGCAGGGATATTTCCGTATCCGTGTGCTGCAGGTAATGTGTAAAAATTCTTTTGGGAGTTCTACCCCAAGCCCTGCTAGAAGACGAGAAAAAGTAACTTGACCAACCATTTGCTACTGTTGCTGCTGTTAGAACATACCCTCCTATTAATACCCATCCAATAGCATAGGCAACAATTTCACCAACTGATACATATAGATATGTATAAGTACTACCACTTGATGGGATTGTTGACGCCAATTCTGCATAGCATAGTGCCGCTAAACAACATGCTAATCCTGCGATTAAAAATGAAAATACAACCGCCGGACCTGCTTCAGCTGAAGCTTTACCTGTTAATACTAAAATACCTGATCCAATAATAGCCCCAATCCCGAATAGAACTAAGTCCATAGTTTTCATCGTCGGGTTTAACGTTTTGTTTCTCGACTCAGCTAAAAATTGAGTCAATTGATTTTTTTCTAAAAACGCTCATAATATCCTCCTAATTTTTAAAATATTCTCCCCTATTAATATTATTTATTAATTATATCATAGTCAATTAATATTTACTACTATATCATCTACTTATGTAAGTAAAGAAAAAAACAAATTAATAAATAACTTAATAAATTGATATATTGAACTATATAATTAATTTTTTTATATTTTTTTAAAAAAAGGAAGCGGAAAAACATATATAAACATCCTTCCCACTTCCTCTACAATATAACTATTTTTATATTTTCAGTTTTTAATATTATATTACAAAGCTTGATCCACTGGAGTATACTCGTATCCTAAATCATCTGCAACTGCTTTGAACGTTACTTTTCCGTTAGCCACGTTAACTCCTGGTAATAACTCTGGGAATTTAGCTACTGCATCTTTAACGCCTAATTTTGCGATAACTTTTACATACTTAGCAGTAGCATTACATAATGCATATGTTGCTGTTTCTGCCACAGCACCTGGAATATTGGCTACTGAATAGTGTAATACTCCTTCTTCCACAAAGATAGGATTGTCATGACTTGTTGGACGTCCTTCAGTATATTCAGTTGTACCACCTTGGTCAATTGCTACGTCAACGATAACACCACCGTCTGGCATATCTTTAATCATTTCTTTTGTAACAAGTTTTGGTGCTTTAGCTCCTGGAATTAACACTGTACTTACTACTAGATCTGCTGTTTTAATAGCATTAGCAATATTTAATTTATTAGAGTAAACTGTTTCTACTTTACCACCAAAGATATGAGACAATTCTGTTAGTCTATCTAAATTAACATCTAGCATTGTAACTCGTGCTCCTAGACCTGCTGCTGCAGTAGCTGCCGCCGTTCCAGCAACACCTGCACCAATAACAACTACATGTCCTGGTTGTACACCTGGTACCCCTTGTAATAATTTCCCTTTACCACCTTGAACTTTAGATAAGAATCTAGTTCCCTCTTGAATTGCCATTCTACCTGCAATTTCACTCATAGGTCTTAATAAAGGTAATGTACGACCTACTTTTTACTGTTTCAAAAGCAATACCTATAGTGCCTGATTCCACCATTGCTTTTAGTTAGTTCGGGTCTGCTGCTAAATGTAAGTATGTATAAATAATTAAACCTTTTTCTAAAAATATTTATATTCTGATGGGATTGGTTCTTTAACTTTATAAATCAAATCAGATTTATTCCATACATCTTCTGCTTTATCTAATAAAACAGCACCCACTTTTTCATACTCAGCATCTGAAATACCTGAAGCTAAACCTGCTCCTTTTTCTACATACACAGTGTGTCCATCTAGCACTAGTTCATGTACTACTCCCGGTATAGCAGACACTCTACTTTCATTATTTTTTTAATTTCTGTTGGTACTCCGATAATCATTTCCCTTACCTCCTTATTTTTTTCTCTGTACTTGTATTATAGCATAGATATTTACAAAATGAAAGCGTTTTTTTCGATGAAAATAATAATGAAAATATTTTCTTTTTTTAATATAATATTTCTAATAAAAACTCTAGTAAAATAGGGCTTCTTTTAACTACAGTTAATATTTTTTTCGTGAAAATAAGTGGTAAATCACTAAAAGAAAAAGAATTCTGAAAAAAACACTGTTATAAAAATTTTTCATTTTACTGTATTAGTATATTCATCTTTCAAATTTTTATTAATCACCGTTTGAATATTTACAAATAAATTTGTTTTAAAAAAACACAATTTTATAGTTTTATTAAAATTTTTATCTAAATAAATTTTTTTATTATAAAGGACACTTTTTAAATATTTTATTGAAAAACTTTTTATATTTTAATAATACAAAAATAATAGTGTATTATAACTATTTCACATAAAAGTCATCATAATTTTCGAGTTTATAAAATAAATACCTCTATTAAACATAAGTTTAATAGAGGTATTTTTTTATTATCTGCTGTAATATTCAACGATAAGTTGTTCGTTGATTTCGGGTGTAATTCACTTCTTTTCGGAAGTCTTACTAATGATCCTTCTAATTTGTCAGCATCAAAAGTTAAGTATTCAGGAACGAAGTTAGTTACTTCAACAGCTTCTTTGATGATTTCAAGGTTTCTAGATTTTTCTCTTACTGAAACTACTTGACCTGGTTTAACAGCGTAGAAGCGATATCTACTTTTTACCATCTACAAGAACGTGTCCGTGGTTTACTAATTGTCTAGCTTGACGGTTAGTTCTCGCTAAACCTAAACTGTATACTACTGAATCTAAACGTGTAGCAAGTAATGCCATGAAGTTTTCACCGTGTAGACCTTGTAATTTACCAGCTTTATCGAATAATTTACGGAATTGTTTTTCATTCATACCGTGTAGGTAACGAAGTTTTTGTTTTTCTTGTAATTGTAAACCATACTCAGATAGTTTTTCTTAAGTTAGGACCGTGTTGTCCTGGTGCGTAAGGGCGTTTAGCTAACTCCTTACCAGTACCGCTTAGTGAAATTCCTAAACGACGAGATTTTTTCCAAGTTGAACCTGTAAAACGAGCCATTATATGCTCCTCCTTATATCTTTTTGTTTTTTATTTTTGTGAAAACAAAAAGCACGATTATCGTTGTTGTATATGTTATAAAACTGGAACTTCGCCTAGCAGCATAGGCTACGGGTTGCCACATTAAAAAAATGTATAACATAGAGGCAATAACAATCAATCCACTGCTATTATTTTACACAAAGATTAGTTTATCATTATTTAAATAATAAGTCAACTATTTTGATGTATTTATTAACACATTTCTACAAATTTTTTTGAAAGTATTATACTCATCATCTACCTCCGGATGCCATTGAACACCGATAAACTTCTCTCGTTCTATTGCTTCAATAGTTCCGTCGTCTGCAACTGCTGTAACTTTGAAACCTTCCGCTAGTTTATTAATTGCCTGATGATGAATCGAATTAACATTATTTTCTTTTCCATATAAGCTATAAAAAAATGAATCCCTATTTATTTTTTTACTGAATGCCTTACTAATTTTTTTCTTTACTAGTATGCTCATCAATATGTTGTTTTTAATGTACCTCCAAAGTAGATATTAAGACTTTGCAATCCACTACATATTCCAAAGATAGGTTTCTTCTGCCTTTCAAACAATTCAATAAGTCTAAAGTCTAATTCATCCTCATAATTATCTTCTGGATAAATAAGCCCCTTTTGTGGCTCTTCACCATAATATTTAGGGTTTATATCTCTATCTCTTCCCGCAATTATTAGACCATCACACATCTCTACAATTTTCTCTATTCCATTTTGTGAACAAACTGGGAATAATACAAAACCTACTTTTGTTGCTATTTCCGAAAAGTATCCATTTACGTATAGCCTTCTTTTATCTATACCTGCATCAGATCTATAGTCTGTGCTTCTTGTTGAAATTGCTATTATTTTCATGTGCAATGCCCTCCTTTTTCAATTTATGTTTTTAATTATATAAACTTTATAAATAAATGTCAAGGTTGATTTTTCTATATTTTCAGAAATTTTTAGTAAAAATCTAATACTATTACATAATCAATTTAAGTTATATAGAAAATCTTTTTATAAGTTATTTTATGATATTGTAATTATTGATAAAGATATGTATAATAATAGTTGTGCTAAATTAAAAGGGAGGAAGAATTAGATGAATTATTTATTGACTGTTAAATATCCTAAACAAGAAGTTATAGAAGATGGAAAGGAATCTGTTACAAATATTAAAGAAAATATCGAAGATGTTACAGTTGAAGAACTATTAGAAAAATACCAAGAATTTCAACGAGTAGGATATGATGTCAAAATTAATTTTGTAACTTCAGAAGTGTATGATGAATTTGATGTTTTTAAAATGGCTGAAATTTTCGATCTAAATGCCATCGACTATAGCGCTAAATTAAAAATTTGTTAATCGATCTAATAAAGGCTCACACGATTACATTAGTAGCCTTGCTAAACTTTTTGATAGATATACTTTTAACTATGATATATCAATAAAATTGAAAAATTAACGAAAAATCAGAAATTGATTTTAAAAATGAAGATACTTGGTTTGGTGAAACACCTATCTACCAAATTAATCCAAAAATCAATGTAAAAGATGCAAAACTATTTAAAAACCTATACGATGAATTAAATAAAATTGCTCAAGTAAGTGCAGAGATTAAGCCGAAGAAAAATAGAGGAAAAAAATACTTTTACTATCATTAGATAACTACCCGAAAGGTACAGAAGTAGTTTTTACCCTTAAGGATTCTGAAATATACGAATAAAAATATTTTTTTAAAACTGAAAATCAACTACGTATTAGACATAGATTTTCAGTTTTTATTTTTCGTCAATATTTCTTTATCTAATATAAAAGTGTCTATAAATATCTATTTTTTTCATCTCAATCTAAAAGAAGACAACGAGAAAGTTCTCTGTTGTCTTGACGTCAAATTGGTATAAGACCAATATTAACGTTTTGAGAATTGAGGAGCACGTCTCGCACCACGAAGACCGTATTTTTTTACGTTCTTTCATACGAGGGTCACGAGTTAGTAATCCTGCTGGTTTTAAATCTTTTACGGTATTCGGGTTTACTTCTAGTAAAGCACGTGCAATCCGTGACGGATTGCTTGAGCTTGTCCTGTGTATCCTCCACCGTTAACGTTAACTAAAACGTCATAGTTACCTGTAGTAGATGTAACTTCTAAAGGTTGCATTAAGTCTAATACTAATGATTCTAATGGTAAGTATTCACGCATTTCTCTGTTGTTAATAACAACTTTCCCTGTTCCAGGTACTAATCTTACACGTGCTACTGAGCTTTTACGGCGTCCTGTACCGCGATATTCTACTTGTGCCATTTAATTATTTCCTCCTATATTATCCACGTAATTCGTATTTTTCTGGTTTTTGTGCTGCGTGTGGGTGTTCAGCTCCACGGTAAACGTGAAGTTTCATACCTTGAGCTCTACCTAAAGTATTTTTTGGTAACATACCTTTGATAGATAACTCTAAAAGTTCTTACGGATATTTTTCTACCATTAATCCAGCAGTTCTTTCTTTTAACCCACCTGGGTGCATTGTGTGACGACGGTAAATTTTATCAGTTAATTTTTTACCAGTTAACACAATTTTCTCAGCGTTGATAATGATAACATTATCCCCAGTATCGATGTGTGGTGTATAAGTAGGTTTGTGTTTCCCTCTTAAAATTGAAGCTACCTCTGATGATAAGCGACCTAAAGTTTGACCTTCAGCATCGATTACATACCATTTTTTTTCTACAGTTGATGGCTTTGCCATATATGTTTTGACGCATGTCTTTTTCCTCCTAGATGTTGTTTTTAAATCTGTCATAACGACTAAGTTTTTCCGGGGCTTACTCGTGAAGATATATAAACAATATCATAAGTAATGATACATTATTTGACGTCAAATGTCAAGATATTTTCTTTACTTTTATTTATATTTCTTCAGTTTTTCCGTATTAAAGTTAAAAATTAAGAGATACTCTATAATTTATTGTTTTATATTTCTCCTTAACTTTTTATAATATTTTATAAATTATTTAATTAGTTCTAATGCTGCTTTTTACTCTAGCTGCTACACGTTCTTTACCTAATAATTCTAAACTTGTGTTTAATTCGGTCCATGCATTGATCCAGTTGAAGCGATACGGATCGGCATAAATAAGTTTTTACCTTTTACACCAGTATCTTTTTGGATTTCTTTAATTAATCCTTTAATATTATCTGCTGTAAATTCTTCAACTGCTGTTACTTTTGTTAAAAAGTCTTCAAATACAGTTGCTGTTGTTTCTTGTTTTAAGATTTCTAATTCTTCTTCATCAAATTTTACATCTTCCACGAAGAATTGTTTTGTTAATTCAACGATTTCAGCACCATAACTCATTTTGCGGTTGGTATAAAGAAATAAGTTTTTTTCAAACCAAGCTCTATTATTTTCTACTTCCTCAGCAGTCGCAACACCTTCTTTTTACAAAGAATGGTAAAGCTAAGTTTACAATTCTCTCTAAAGGTTGAGCTTTAATGTATTGGTTGTTGATCCAAGTTAGTTTATTGTTATCAAAGAATGCTGGTGATTTACTTAAACGTTTTTCATCAAATATTTTAACAAATTCTTCTTTGGTGAAGATTTCTTGTTCTACCTACGGAGACCAACCTAATAATGTAATGAAGTTGAATAATGCTTCGGCAAGTATCCTAAATCATCATATTGTTCGATAAATTGAATGATTGTTTCATCACGTTTAGATAATTTTTTCTTGTTTTCATTTACGATTAGAGTCATGTGTCCGAATCTTGGTGCTTCAAATCCTAATGCTTCATATACAACAAGTTGTTTCGGCGTATTTGATACATGATCATCTCCACGTAATACGTGAGAAATTTCCATTAAATGATCATCAATCGCTACTGCAAAATTATATGTAGCAACCCCATCGTTTTTAACGATTACGAAATCACCAAAATCACGTCCTTCAAATGATAATTCACCTTTAACCATGTCGTCAAAACTATACGTTCTATCTTGAGGTACACGGATACGAATAGATGGCTTACGACCTTCTTTTTCAAAAGCTTCTTGCTCTTCTTTAGTAAGGTGTGCGTGTTTTCCACTATAACGTGGTGGTAACCCATTAGCAATTTGTTCTTCTCTTTCCGCTTCTAGCTCTTCTGCCGTCATGTAACATTTATATGCTTTATCTTCTGCTAAAAGTTGATTTGCATATTTTTGGTAAATCTCGATTCTTTCTGATTGACGGTATGGTCCGAATTCTTTTTCTTTCCCAATACCTTCATCATAATCTAGACCTAACCAATCCATATATTTTAGTTGGCTTCTTTCACCTTCTTCTTTATTACGTTTGAAATCAGTGTCTTCTATTCTTAGTACAAAATCTCCACCGTAATGTTTAGCAAAAAGGTAATTAAATAATGCTGTACGTGCATTACCGATATGTAAATTTCCTGTTGGAGATGGTGCATATCTTACTCTTACTTTTGTCATAGTTATCTCCTTTTTCATTATTAATTAAATTATAATACTAAACAATTATATCACAAATTATATTAATATTTCAATTAAAGTTCAACATTTCACTATGAAAAAGCTTGTTTTTGCCGTAACTCGCCTTGAAAAATTTAATTTTTTTAATAGATAAATGTACTTTAATTACAATTTTCCTGCTCCTTTTGCCAAAAAAATAGAAAAACTAAGCAGCTTATTTATAATTTCAACCACTTAGTTTTTCTATATATATTCAGTATTTTACTGTTTAATTTCCACTGGACGTTTTTAAGTTTTTCTATTAATGTTATCATTTCTTTGATACCAGTTTGATTTAAGTGAACTCTATCCGGTTCAAATAAATCTTTACCACTACTTGCTACAGTGTACCAATCTATTATCGTAACATTAGAATGTTTTTCTTTTGCTTCTTTTAGTGCGGTATTTACCGTTTTTTTCCCAAGCTCTTGGAACTTTAATATTAACAAAATAAATATCTGCCTTATCAAAAAAACTTTTACAAGATCTTCTATTTGACTTTCTGTAAATGGTCCATTTGTTCCTAATTGGAAAAACAATAGCTGAATTTTTCATTATTATATTGAGAGTAACCCTTCGCTTCATCAACGGCGCCATACAGTTGTCTTCCTATTTTACCATCAATCACCGCTCCTGGATACAACTCTTGGAATTTTTCTCCAATGTCTACAGTTAGAGAATCTCCCATGACAACAACAGAACTATATTTTTTTCTCTTCATTTTTGTTTTATCATCTTTTTCTCTTTGTTTTTCTTTATTATCTTTATTTTTCTTGATTTTTGCTCATTATCCTGATTATTGTCGCCTTTGTTAACATATTGACTTTCTTTATTAGAATCCATCTCTTTTTACAAAAAGCTGTGGAAAGATAAGGAACACTCTTGCCAAATATCCCCATAACAAACAATATAGATACTACCATAGCAATACTTGCTACAATTCTTTTTGTTTTCTTTGATTTTTTACAATTTTTATAAATAATACTTATATAGTGTTTTAAATCCTAGTTTTTCTTATCGGTGTTTCTACAAATGCATAACTGATTATTGCTAAAACAAAAGTTAGAATAACTCTTAATATTACGTAAAAAAATATTAGGATTACCTATTTCGGATACAGGTGTTGTTAATACCAATATTGGAAAATGCCATAAGTATAAGCTATGAGATTTTCCCAATAAATACAACCGGTTTAAACGATAATAATTTTGCCATTACCGTATGTTGTTTCCCACTACTGATTATGATTATTATACCTAAGATTGCTACAAGTAAAAATCCTCCTCTATATAACCAAGTATTATATTCAGATGTATAAATCATAATTGTTATTAAAGTGGCAATTGATAATAATGAAACAACACTATATAAAATATTTTCTTGTGGTGTTATTTTAGTATTTAATTTGTCTATTGGATATAATATTGCACCTACTACTCCTACAAGCAGTGAAAAATGCTCTTGTATCCGTACCGAAAGTAAATTCTACTAATATTATTTATATCAAATAATATTATGTGTGCTATTAACGAAACTAAAATTACTCCTAAGATAACATATAGAAAATTTCTATTTAACTTATGAAATCCGTCCTTATCTTTCTTTTTCCTATTAATTAACAAGAATAATAACGGAAAAAAATCATATAAAAACTGTTCTTCAATAGCAAGCGACCATAAATGTTTAAACGGACTTTGTGATCCAAAACTATCAAAGTAGTCTAACTTATGGAAAAATATACCACCAGTTACTTGAATAAATATAACCAAAAAAATTGCATCAAGATGGCTTTTTTTCAATAATACTCCATTAAACATAACCATTACTACTATTCCTACAGTTATCATGAAGTAAACTGCCGGCAATAGACGTCTTGCTCTTCTTATATAGAAATTATATAGATTTATACTACCTGTTTTTCTTATACTCTTTTTATGATTAATGAACTGATTAAATATCCTGATAAAACAAAGAATAAATCAACCCCTAAAAAAATCCACCTGGCAGATAATTTACATCTACATGGTAAATAATAACAGCTAAAACTGCTAATGCTCTCAAGCTATCTATACTCGGAAGATATTTCGATTTATTATTAGTCATTTTTACCTCCTTTAATCTTTATACATTGCTAGTGCAACTCGTCCTCTTTGCTTATCAACGTCTATTACATAAACATCGACAATTTGACCTACACTAAGAACGTCAAGTGGATTCTTTATATAATTTTTACTAATTTTTGAAATATGCACCATCGCATCTTGTTTTAAGACCGATGTCTATAAATGCTCCAAATTGCGTGATATTTCTAACAGTTCCAGCTAGTTTAACTCCTATTTGAAGATCATCAATCGTCAGTATATCAGATTTTAACAACGGTTTTGAGAATGATTCACGTTCATCTCTTAATGGTTGTTTTTAAGTCTTTGATAATATCCTCAAGAGTCTCTGCACCTATACCTATTTTTTTCTGCTAATACTTTCTTATCTACACTTTCTACCTTACTAGCAAACTCTTCTGTACCAACTTCTCTAGTAGACAATTTAAGTTCTTTTAGTAAATTTTCGGCAGCTTTATAACTTTCTGGGTGAATACCTGTAGCATCAAATATATTTTTACTGTCTGGTATTCTAAAGAAACCTACACATTGCTCAAATGTTTTCTTCCCAAGTCTAGGTACTTTTGCAATATCTTTGATAGTCTCTATTTTACCATTTTTTTGACGATATGCCACTATATTTTTAGCAATCTGTTTATTAACTCCGGAAACATAAGATAATAATGAAACAGAAGCCGTATTAATATTAACTCCAACCTTATTAACCGCAGTTTCTACTACGAAAGTAAGTTCTTTTTCTAAGAATTTAGGAGTAATGTCGTGTTGATATTGTCCAACCCCTATTGACTTAGGATCTATTTTCACAAGTTCACTTAGCGGATCTTGAATACGACGCGCAATAGATACCGCACTTCTTTCTTCTACGTTAAAGTCAGGGAATTCTTCACGTGCTACATCACTTGCTGAGTACACACTTGCCCCCGCTTCATTTACAATTACATAATCAATCTTTAATCCCGCTTCTTTTAAGTTTTCTACTACAAATTTCTCTGTTTCACGAGATGCAGTTCCATTACCAATAGCAATTAAATTAATATTATGCTTATTAATAAATTTGATTAAATCTTTTTGACTTCTCTTGCTTATCTAGAGAAGCTGGTTTATGTGGATAAATTACCATTTTATCAATAAAATTACCATATTCATCTACAATTGCCATTTTACAACCAGTTCTAAAAAGCTGGATCTATTCCTAGTACTTTTTTTATTTTTTTAATGGACTTTGCATTAAAAAGTTGCTTTAAAGTTTTCTGAGAAAAATAACTACTGAATCTTCTTCTGCTTTTTTTCGTTAAATCACTACGTATTTCTCTTTCTATAGATGGATAGATTAGTCGCTTCATACTATCAGCTATACATTCTAATAATAAATCACTAATTGCAGTTTGACGATTTTTCGTTAAACCACGTAGTATGTAATTATTCAATCTATCTTTGTCGTTTTCTATACTTACGCGAATTATCCCTTCTTTTTCTGCTCGATTTAAAGCTAGAATTCTGTGAGAAGCGATTTTTGAAATTTGTTCACCAAATTCATAGTAGTTTTTATATGTGGAATTTTCGTCTTTTTCTTCGCCGTCTTTTTTTCAGCGTTGAGTAATTTGACCAAACTTTCTAGTATTTTCTAATACATATTCACGGTATTTTTGCACTATCAGAAATATTTTCTGCAATAATATCTAATGCATAGTTGATAGCTTCTTCAACGTTATTAACTTCTTTTTCAGCATTTATGTACTTAGCAGCTTCTTTATTCAAATCTTCTAATGATTTAGGAAGTTTCAGAATATAATTAGCTAGTTTTTCTAAACCTTTTTCTTTTGCTATCGTAGCCTTTGTACGTTTTTCTTTAAATGGGCGGTATAAATCCTCTACCCTTTGTAGCTTTTCTTGAGCTAAAAATATCTTTTTAATTCCTCAGTAAGTAGACCTTTTTCTGAAATTAATCTAATTACTTCTTCTTTTCTTTCTTCAAGTGATTTTTAAATAATTAAATTCATCTTGAATTTGCTTAATCAACTTCATCTAAAGAATTTGTTAATTCTTTTTCTATACCTTACGATAAATGCTATTGTATTTCCTTCCTCTAATAAATTAAGAACATTTACAATATACTTATCTTGTAATTTCAACCTAGTTGCCAAATTTTTTTGTAATTTTTCTCGTACATACTATAACTCCATTTTGTTTTTATAATAAATTCTTGGAACTCGTTTATTTATACAACAAAGTATCTCATAACTTATTGTATCTTGGTAATCTGCAAAATCATCTACTGAAATCTCCTGACCATTATACTCGCCAAAAAAATAGAACATCGTCCCCTACTTTTATATTTTTCACTACAACGTACCATGAGTTGATCCATACAAACACGTCCTACAATTTCACAATCTTCTGCTCCTACTTTTATCTTAAAACCTTGCGCTCGCCTTAGAATGCCATCTGCATAACCAATAGGCACTGTTGCTATATATTCGTCTTGTTTGGCTTCGTAACTAACTCCATACCTAGCTTTTCTCCTTTTTAAAAACTTCTTAACGTGAGATACCTTACTTATTAATGTAGCTACTGGTTCCAATTTAATCTTATCTAATTTTTCTATATTTTCACTTGGATAACATCCATATAATGTAACTCCTAGTCTAGTCATATTATACTGATCTCTTCTATCACTATATTTTTACTGTACTAGCTGAATTCCCAATATGAATGTATTTGGGTTTATTTTTAAAGAGCTTTATACTATCATCAAATTTCTTAGTTTGATAGTCATCATAATTATTATCACTGCCATCTGCATTTTGAATAATGCGAGAAAAATTCCTTCAAAAGTCAATTTTTTTCTGAATCCAGTAGCCTATCAATACTTTTTAATTCTTCTACATCAGAAGTTCCTATTCTTCCCATTCCTGTATCAATCTTTACATGTATTTTTTTAATTTCTTATCTAAAGTTTCCAATTCAGAAAGACATTCTCTTAGCCAAGCAATAGATGGACAAGTTAGAGAAATATTACTTTCAATTGCGTATTTAATATTTTTAGGATTTGTGACACCTAATACAAGTACCATACTATCTTGAATTACTTCTTTTAGTTCTAGCGCCTCTTCTAATGTCGCTGCAGCAAAATGCCTAACTCCATTTTGATAAAGATGATTGGCAATTACTTTAGCACCTAATCCATATGAATCAGCTTTAACTATTGCTAAACCAATTTTCTTATTATTAAGTTCATTCAACTCATTATAATTATTCAGTAGAGCATCCAAGTTCACTCTTAATTGAGTCGGTCTATCATTAATCATCAATCTTGTCCCCTTTTTCTAAAATAACAAATGCCACGACCGTTGTATCAGTATGGCTTATAGTAAGATGGGTTATAAAGTCTTTATATTGTATAAAGGGTTTTCCCTTATCGTCTTTTTACTTCTACATCATGAAAAAGAAAACTCTTTAGAAAGTCCAACACCTAATGCTTTTTGAGTAGCTTCTTTCACTGCAAAACGTCCAGCTAGAAATTCCATCTTTCTTCTATGATTCGTTATTTTATAAAAATTCATTTAATTCATTTTCTGTATATAATTTTTTTCAAGTCGTTTTTTTATCATCAACATATTTTTCAAAACGATGAATATCGACAATATCACAACCGATTCCGTAAATCATTTTTACCTCTTCACTATATAGTCTTACAATATTATAACACTAATATAGATTTTTATGAAAGAAATATTAGTTTAATATTCACCTTTATTATTTACATAAACAAGTATATTTAAATTCTTCTATGTAAATTAATAGTCAAATATATATTCCATAAAGTTTTAAGAATACAACCCCAAAAAAAGATTGCCAATTTTCATTGACAATCTTTTTTTATCATTTATTAATCTCTATTACTACTATTTAGTAATATGAAGACGAATCTTAACATTTCCATCAAAGCTACAACTGCCGCTGCAACATATGTTAAAGCTGCTGCTGTTAGAACTTTTCGACAGTGTCTATGTTCTTGATCATCTACGATATTTAAATCAACCACTTGTTCTAAAGCTCGTTTTGAAGCATCGAACTCAACTGGTAATGTTACTACTTGGAATAGTACTGCAAATAACATTAATCCTACCCCAATCCAAGCAACTGTATAACCAAATTTCCCGATTAATCCTGTTAATAAGAATCCTACCATAATAAAATTGTTGATAAGTTTCCACCAAAAATTAGCTAAAGGTACTAGAGCATGTCTCCATCTCATTGGTTTTATAATCTGCTACTTTATCTTGAATAACGTGCCCAATCTCGTGAGCTGCTATCGCTACTGAAGCAACTGTAGGTTGATCATGAACTATAGGTGATAGTACAACTATATTATTAGTTGGATCATAGTGGTCTGATAATTCAACCTCACCTCTTACTACTTTAACACCTGTAATTCCATTTGCTTGCATTATAATTTCTGCAACTTCTTTTCCAGTTAAACCTGATTTTTGTTCTTACTTTTTTTATATCTTTCGTATGTTCTTTTTACTTTAAATTGCGCCCATAAAGGAATCAGCATAATTAGTAAAAAAAGTAAATTATATAACTTCCTGACATTCCATAATATCCTAATGGCATATAGATTACCTCCTAATTAGTAAAGTATACAAGAAGAATTATACCATGTTCTAAAAATTATTTGCTAGTGTTTTGACTAAATTTTACCATTGATAATAAAAAGTAATTAATTTTCTATACTTTACAATTTATTTTCAATTTCTTTTCATATTATCTTTTAAAAAATAAAAAAATACGATCCAAAAGTAAATTCACTTCTGAGATCGTACTAAAAAAATTTAACTCTTATTATTAGTTTCTTTGACGTGCTAATAGCTTAATAGGTGTTCCTTCAAAATTGAATGAATCACGAATTCTATTTTCTAAAAATCTCTCATAAGAGAAATGCATAAGCTACGGATAATTTACAAAGAACACGAATGTTGGTGGATTAATAGCAACTTGAGAAGCATAGAAAATATTAAGCCTCTTACCTTTATCTTGCGGTGTTGGGTTCATAGCAACAGCATCAACAACAATCTCATTTAGAGTTGAACTTTGAATACGTCGTTGTCTATTTTCATATGATTCTTTAATTAGTGGGAAAATATTAAATACACGCTGTTTAGTTTTTGCAGAAACATATATAATTTTTGCATAATCTAAGTACGCAAAACTATCACGAATTTTTTCATCAAATTCTTTCATAGTCTTATCATCTTTTGCGATTGCATCCCATTTATTTACAACTATAATTACACCTTTACCGATTCATGTGCATATCCAGCTACTTTCTTATCTTGTTCAATAATTCCTTCTTCAGCATTAAGAACAACTAAGACGACATCTGAACGTTCGATTGCTTTTAGTGAACGTAATACAGAATATTTTTCACAGCTTTCATATACTTTACCACGTTTTCTAATACCCGCTGTATCAATTACAACGTACTCATCTCCATTATGTCTGAAATCAGTATCGATTGCATCACGCGTAGTTCCTGCAATATCAGATGCAATAACACGCTCTTCACCTAAAATAGTATTAATTAGACTAGACTTACCGACATTTGGACGCCCAATAAGAGAATCTGATTTTTTCATCTTCTTCCTCTTCATCAAGTACCTTAAAGTTTTTACAAACTTCATCTAATAAATCTCCAATACCTAATCCATGAGAACCTGAAATTGGGAATGGGTCTCCAAATCCTAGTGAATAGAAATCATAAATCATATGATTCATATCGAAATTATCAATTTTATTTACTGCAAGCACGACTGGCTTGTCTGTTTTATATAATAATTTAGCAACTTCCTCATCATCACTAGTTACTCCATCACGACCATTTGTTAAGAAAAATTATAACATCTGCTTCATCGATTGCTAGCTCTGCTTGTGCTCTAATTTGTTTTTGGAACGGAGTATCTTCCAACTCGATTCCTCCTGTATCTATCATAAAGAATGAATAATTTAACCATTCTGCTTTTTGAATAAATTCTATCACGAGTTACACCTGCTACATCTTCAACAATAGAAAGTCTATCACCAATAATCTTGTTAAAGATTGTAGATTTTACCGACATTCGGTCTACCAATAATCGCAACTGTTGGTTTTGCCATGTTTTTACCTCCATATCTATATATTTTCATTTGAATTACCTAAAGTTCTATTAAAGGGAGCGACTTGAAAATCGTGATTTCTTAAGAAACAAGATTTTTGTCGAGTCACCCCCACAGTTTATTAGATACTTAAAAAGCTTTTATAAAACGAATTTAGATATCAACAAATCACTGCGTCTATGAGTTTTCATATAAACTTTGTTGAATTTTTAGGACTTTTGAGTCAGCCCCTTAGTGCTTTCAACTTCCACTAATACCTAAAAAAATAAAAAGCAATAGACAAAGCCCTATCTACTGCCTTTATTTCTTTATTTTTTTCAAATTAAAGTTCGATATCTTTAAATTTGTCCCCTAAGCTAAATGAAGTATCTTCATCTTTTTAAGTAGAAGTATCGTACTCAGCTTCTTCCTAACTTCTTCTTTAACTGGTTTTTCTAATAATTCTTTAATTGATAAAGATAGTCTTTCTGTTTCAAAATCAAATTCTAAAACTTTAACTGTAACTTTATCTCCTTTTTTTAAGAACGTCTTCTACTTTTGTCACTCTGTCGTGAGAAATTTGAGAAATATGTACTAATCCTTCTACATCAGGTAATACTTCCACAAAAAGCTCCGAATGCTGTTGTATTACGAACAACACCTTCTAATACATCACCAGTTTTGATTGTAGCACGAGCAACTTCCCATTGTGTTGGTAATAATGTTTTTGCAGAAAGTGAAACTTTTTCATTTTCTTTATCGACAGCGATAACTGCAACTTTAACAGTATCTCCAACTGATAGAACATCAGAAACTTTTTCTACACGAGCGTGAGAAATTTCTGAGATGTGTAATAATCCATCAACTTCACCAATATTAACGAATGCTCCAAAGTCAGTAATACGACTAACTTTACCTTCGATTACATCACCTTCATTAATGTTTCCATAAACTTCTGCTAACTTTTTAGCTTTTTCTTCTTCTAAAATAACGCGTCTGTTTAAGATAATTTTATTTTTTTAGCTTTATCTACTTCTTCAATTTTGAATGTGTATTCATTTCCTACAAATTTAGATAAGTCTTTTCTAAATTTAGTGTCGATATATGAACCAGGAATAAACGCACGTAATCCTTCTACATCAGCTAATAATCCACCTTTAGTTTGTCCTGAAACTGTTGCTTGAATTAATTCACCATTTTTCAAATTTTTCGATTAATCCAGTCCATGATAATTCTACTAATTTTTTTATATTCAGCATTTTCTAAGATTTTTGTGTGATAAATAGATTACACCTGGAACATCTTCTGATCTTTTTTTCACGATCAGCTCTAATTCCTGTTACTTGAGCTTCTATTTCGTCACCAACTGATAACACTTCTTCAATATTTTCAAATGGTTTTCTTGTAATTTGATTACGTAAGATTACGCAGTCATATTGTGCTCCTGCAACATCTACGTATACTTTATCATTATCTATTTTAGATACTGTACCAGTTACTTTGTCTCCTTTTTTTCAGCATTTCTGAGCTATTTAATAATTCCTCAAATGAAGTTGTCATTACTTCTAATCCTCCTGTGCTTACAATACATACTATATTAATATTATACATCAAAAAAATATAGTTATGTCATTTATTTTATGTTAATTTTTTTAATTCTTTTTATTTCATCAAGTAATTTGGCTTCTTCTTTACTTAATTCATAATTTTCCAGTAAATCTGGACGCCCTAGTCAGTGTTCTTCGTAAACTTTCTTTTTTTCTATAAATTTCTATATTTTTTTATGGTGACCGCTAGTTAATACATACGGAACTAACATTCCCATATAATCTTTCGGTCTTGTGTATTGTGGATATTCCAAAAGACCTGTTGAAAATGAATCATCTTTATGAGATTCTTCTTTTTCCTAGTACATACGGGACAAGTCTTGCTATACTATCAACCATTGTCATGGTACGCAAATTCTCCACCAGTTAAAAATAAAATCACCTATAGACAATTCATCAGTTACTAGAAATTCTCTAATTCTTTCATCATAACCTTCATAGTGACCACAAATAAAAATTAAATGTTCTTCTTGAGAAAGTTCTTCCGCTTTTTTTGACTAAATCTTTTCCCTTGTGGACATAATAATATAATACGTGTTTTATCCGTTTTATCTAAACTTTCTACAGCGTTAAATATCGGCTCTGGTTTCAATACCATTCCTTGACCACCACCAAATGGATAATCATCTACCTGATTATGTTTATTTCGAGAAAAAATTTACGATAATCGACTATATTTATATCTAATAAATTATTGTCTTTTGCTTTTTCCTAATATTGAGTGATTTAGTGAATCAAACATATCGGAAACAATGTAAGTATATCAATTTTCATTAGTCGATTAATCCTTCCATAACTTCAATATCAATTCTCTTGTTTTCTATATCAATTTTTCTTCACAACATCTTCTATGTAAGGAATCAAAATTTCTTTTCCCATTTTGAGATTTTATTACCCAAACATCATTTGCACCAGGTGTAAAATTTCAACGATTTCTCCTAATGTTTTTTTCGTTTTCGTCAAAGACTTCACATCCGATGATTTCATGGAAATAAAATTCGTTTTCTTCTAATTCTCCAATATTCTCAGAATCAATTTTTATTTGTAAATTTTTAAATTTTTTTCCGCTTCCTCTACTGTATCAATTCCTTCAAATTTTTACTAAAAGATTATTTTTATGAGTTCTGTAACTTTCTACAACTACTTCCTTTTACAACTTGATTTCCTCTAGTTATCAATAGTTCACTACCTTTTTTTGAAACGTTGTTCTTCAAAAATCAGTTGATGAAATAACCTTCACCTCTCCTTTTAAAGAATGAGTATTAACTATTTTTTTCCTACTTTTAAGCGCATTTATATCTCCTTGATCTTATATTTTTTTATTTTTACTCTCATTCGTATGAAATAAGATATATTTTCAATAATAATTATCGATAACGATAGTCCAATTAATAATGTAGATATTCTATTCCAGTTTCTATATTCTATATTATTTACGAGCAAATGTCCAATTCCACCTGCACCTACCATACCTAAAATAGTTGAATTTTTGATGTTTTGCTTCAAATCTGTACAGTACAATAGTTACAAACTCAGGAAAAATAACCGTTAAATATTATTTTGACATAACTAACAAAACTACCTAGCCCTAAGCTCTTAGTCATTAATAATATATTATTATTTATCCCCTCTAATACCTCATTATACATCTTCGTCATTACACCAACGGTATATATATATAATGCGAAAAAGCTACTTATCGCTCCCGGTCCAAATCCTCTAAAGAAAAATCAACGCCACAATAATAGGTGGAAATGTTCTTAGTATATTTATAAAAAAACTTTCATACTAAGAGCTTTATATTTTTCCAAAAAGGTTTACTGATGATAAATACGATGTAAATATCGCTGTTACTGCAGCAAAAATCGTAGCACTAAATGCTATTTCTATACTTACTAATAACTCACTCAACATCTTAGGTGCATACGCTAAATCAGGGTTTATTATACCATTTCCTAGCACCTTTAGTTGTTTTAGACCTATAAAAAAATCTTTCTTGCGTTATAGTTATGAACTTAGTAACATAAACTATACTCCCTGTTACAACTACAGGAATAGCGACTCTCACAATTTTTTTCTAAGAATAAACTTATCGAAAGTTAATTGCGACGCATTTTGTAAATTTCTAAAAATAATAACTTATAAGGTCAATAATAAATATCAGAATAACCAATGCAATGACAATAATAGAAACTCTATCATATCTTAAGTGATTTAATTCTTGCCATAATCTTTGACCAATTCCACCTGCACCAACTAATCCTAAAACACTAGCTCCACGAATACTCGACTCTAATGTTAAAAAAAGTAGACAGAGATTACCTGCGGTTTTAAATTAGATAAAATTGCATTTTTATAAATAACAAACTTCGAGCTACCTAATGATTCCATAGCTTCGAGTTGTTTAAGTTCCACTTCTTCTGCATATTCCTTAAGTAATTTTTGCAGCAGTTAACAAGTTAATTAAATAAATACTTACAAATCCACTAAATACCCCAGTACTAAAAAGGCTCACTAAAAATAGCAGCAATAATCAAAAAAATGGCATCGTTCTAAAAATGAAAACACTGCACTAAAAAAACTTTAGGTATAATTTTTTTAATCTAAATAATACATTAGTCAATATAGGCAACAACAATAACGCTGTGCATAATGCTAAAATAGATGAAAATAAAGCAATATTTATTGTTTCAACTATCGGCTGTTTTTAGTTCCGGTAAAATTGAAAAAAATCAATAGGATACATTCTCCCAAAGCAAATTATGTATTCTTTTTGAAACCTAGTGAAAAATGTTTTTGTATCATATTCCTTATAGGCAATATTAAGTACGAATACTACAAATCCAACTGATAATAATTTGGTAATATATTTTCTAACTATAAAGTTCTTCAAATTCATCTTTCGTCACCTTATCAGAGTCTTTATAAAATAAAACTTTTCCGTCTTTCAAACCTAAAATTTTTGTACTATATTTCTTCATAAGATTTACATCATGTAAATTTATTAAAACTGTTATTCCATTTTGTTTATTTAATCTTTTAAAAGGTATCCATTATAAGTGTAGTATTTTTTTCTCATCCAAACTACTTACAGGCTCATCCGCTAGCAAAATCTTTGGATTTTGAGCTAACGCTTTAGCAATAGCCACTCTTTGCTTTTGTCCACCTGATAAATATTTCGACTTTTTAAAAGCCTCATCTTCTAATCCTACCTGCTTTAAATAAGCAACACCCGCATTGTATTCCTCTTTTAGTATAACCTAACAAAAGACCAGCTAAAGACTTTTTAACTAAGTATGGTGTCAAAACATTTTTCTACAGTGTATAAATTATCTAAAACATTATAATCTTGGAAAATAAAGGCTATTTCCTACGAATCAACTTCAATTTTTTTCTTATTAAAATTAATGATATTTTCTCGGATATATTTATCTCACGAGTCAGGCTTGTTTAACAAATCTAAACAGCGCAGTAAAAGTAGATTTACCAGCACCACTCTTACCTACTATAGCAACAAATTCCCCCTTTGGAACGTCAAAAGAAATATCATTAAGCACATTAGACGTTCCGTAGTTAAAAAAACTAAATTTTTAATTTCTAACTTTTCATTTTTCACAATATCACCTCATCAATTTATGACTACTTATAATATAGACTAAAATTATTTACTTAGTAAAAATTTTATAACTACTATTATATCACTTAAAATAGAATTTTTCAGTATTTTTAATGTTACAATTTGTTTAATATTTAACGAATTCTTACTCAGTAGCTAGTTTTATAAAAACAACAAACTCGCCTCTCATAAAATGAACGAGTACGTAATCATTATTTAATAAATGTTGCGATTTCTTCAACTGATAAGCTAGAATCACAAACTACTTTAACTTCTCCAGATTCCGCAACTAATAAACCTGGTGCAGTTCTTACTGAATATTTATCACGTAATGATTCAATACCTGATGCATCAGAAAAAAATCTTGAGAATTAATAAAGAAAGCCTCTACTTTACTAGACACTACAACATCACTTAATTTTTGGCATGAATTTTTCTACAAAATGGGCATGATGATCTTCCAATAAATAAAATAAATTTCTCTTTTGATTCAATTTTATCAAAAAGCAGTTTTTGAATCAATTACTTTAAAATTTTCTAAATATTCTTCAAATGTTTTTTTCCATGTTTTTTTATCTCCTAATATTTTATAGATTTAATTTTTACTCCTGTTTTTATAAATTATGCTAATTTTTTTGCTTATGAAAATTTTTAATTCAGGATAAAAGTTTTTCACGCCTCAAAATTATTCTACAATCGAAGATTATAAGATAAAATTTGGAGCAGGATTGTATCCTACTCCAAATTCATTTTTATTATGCTATAGGCTATCGATTTCTAATAGTTAGTTAACGATTATTTCTCTTTACGCCTTGCTGCAAGTAATCCACCTAACATTGCTAATCCTAGTCCTGATAATCCTACACCACTAGCATTATCTAATCCAGTATGCGCTAATGCTTCTTGGATTCCACCTTTAGTATTGTCTCCGTTATCTTCACCTGGTGTTGATTACGGGTGTATATTCGGTTTTTCTTCGATTGCTGGTTCAGTTTTTGCTGACTGTCGAACAGTATCTTTTTCCTAGAATTGTCGCTACTGAACCGTGCAGGGAATGTGACTGTTGCTGTTCCATCTCCTGCTACTTCGATTTTAACTCCATCTAAAGCTGAACCATTCGCTTGTAAAATAGCAACTTTAACTTTTTTTCTTTTTCTTCAACTGTTAAATGAGTTATGTCTTTAACCTCTACTCTTTGAGTTGGTGCTTTAACAGTTGTTTTTTTCAGCATCTGTTTTATTACTATCTTGTGCTTTTTGAATCTTGTGCTACTAAACTTGTTCCTGGGATTGTAATAGCCGAACCATCTTTAAAGATGATTGTTGCTGTTCCATCTCCTGCTACTTCAACTTTAACATCACTTCCGAATCCGTTAGCTTCTACTACAGCTTTTCTAACAGCTTCTTTTTCTTTATCTGTTAATCTTGTTGCTTCTACTACTTTTGTAGGGGTTAGCTGGGATGATTACTTTTGTTTTCTCAGCTATTGTTGGTTGAGCAGGTGTTGGGACTTCTTCTTTTTGAACTACTAGGCTTGTTCCTGGAATTGTATTTACTGAACCATCGCCATATGTTAATGTCGCTGTTCCGTCTTTAGATACTGTAACTGTTGCTGCCAGGGTTGGCTTGTTTCACTTTAGTTGCTACTGCTGCTTGCTCTTGGTGTCAAGCTGTGAGCATTTCCTACTTCTGTAGTTGCTGGTACTTGCGCTGGGTTTTGCGCTGCTTGTGTTGCAGCTTCTTTATCAGTATCTTTGGCAACTACTAGACTTGTTCCTGGAATTGTGTTTACTGATCCATCTCTATATGTTAATGTCGCTGTTCCGTCTTTAGATACCTTAACATCTGTAGCAGTTGGGTTAGCTTGTTTCACTTTAGTTGCTACTGCAGATTGTTCTGCCGGTGTTAAGCTGTGAGTATTTTCAACAGGTGTTAAACGCGGAGTTTTTCGCTGGGTTTTTCTCTGCTTCTGTTTTAGCTTTCGGAGTAGTTTGTTTTGTAGATTTTTCTACAAGTTTGTCTCCTGTTATTGTGTCTACAGATTTATCTGGGTATGTGATTACCGTTGTTCCATCTGGTCTTACTTCTACTGTAGTTCCTGATGGGAAGTTGTTCACACCCTCAACCGCTTTTTTTAACCGCAGATTGTTCTTCTAGTGTTAACTTCGTAGTATTTCCTACTTGTGTTTTCCTGGGATAACTGGCTCTGTTCTTGAAGCGATTGTACCCTCATCTTTTTTTAGCTGGTGATACTAATTTATCTTTAGAAATAGTGTCAGTTGAACCGTCTTTATATGTGATTACCGCTGTTCCATCTGGTTTAACATCTACTGTAGTTCCATCTGGGAATGTGTTTACACCTTCAATATTTTGACGAACTCTTTCTTTTTCTTCGTTAGAAAGTTTCGTTGGATTTTTCACTTCTACTTTGTTTTCTGGAACTTTAGGTTCAAATTTAGATGCGATAGATTCTTACGGTTGAACTTCATTTATTTTCTTAATACCATTGTCTTTAGCTGCATCGATTTCATCTTTAGATTGACCTTTGTTGATGTCTTCTATAGCTTTGTCTTTTTGCTTTATTAATAGCGTCAATAGCTTTTTGTTTTCTTTATCTGATACATCTTTATTGTTCTTGATTTCGTTTATGCGTTTTTGAGCTTCTTCTAGTATTTCAGCTTTTGCTTTCGCTTTTTTTCTTCATCAAGTTTTTGTTACATCTGGTTTCTTAACTTCTGCATCAGCTTTTTGGATTATATTTTTCAATATTTTCTTTAGCTTCATCTGCGATTTGTTTAGCTGTTCCTGCTGATGACGCTTCGTCAATAGCTTTCTTAGCTTCATCTTTAGCTTTATTGATTGCTTCTTCAGCTTTTTGTTTTTGATTTTCTGTTAAATCTTTATCTTTCTTGATTTCTTCAATCTTGTCTTTAGCTGCATCTTCTACTTGTTTTTTTAGCATCTTCTTTTTGCTTTAGCAAGATCGTTATCTTTATCGGCTTTTTCTAATGACTCTACTACTTCTACTGGTACTTTTTACAGTTACTTTTTGTCCCATCAGCTAGTGTTACTTCCACTTCTGCTTCTTTAGTTCCTGTTTCTGTTGTAGTTGGTTTAGAAGTGATTTTTCGCTGTTAGTCCATCAGCTAGTGCTAATTGTTTTAGAATTTCTTCGTCTGTTAACTCTTTACCTTTTTCAACAGTTGCTTTTTCCTGATACTAAAGCAGTTTGTAAGTCTAACTCTGCTTTGAAGATACTTGTTGATTTACCTTTAGAAGTTTGTGGTTTGTAAACATCTGCGATTGCTTTCTTACCTTCTTCTGTTGCTTTCGCTATTTCTTCAGGTGTTTTCGCTTTATCGATATTGGCTTCTGCAGCTTTCTTAACTTCATCTACTTTAGCTTTCAAGTCTTCTTTTTCTTTATCAGTTAGAGTTGTATCTCCGCTGATTTCACCTTTTTCAGTGTTAGCTGCGTCTGTTAAGTCTGATTTGGCTTTTTCCTTATCAGTTATTTTTTTCTTACAGGTACTTCGACTTCATCTTTTGATCCATCCGGATATGTAACTTCTACTACAACTACTTTCTTACCTACATTCGCTCCTGTTCCTTCCACAATTGCTCCGTCATTTTTGACTTGTTTGTCTGTCGGTTGTGGTTGTCCTTACAGCACTACTACTGCGTCTGTAATTGCTTTTTTATCTGCTTCCGCTACTTTTTTATCTTTCGCTGGATCAACACTTACTGGTACTTCTCCTGTTGTGATTTCTTCTTTCACTTTTGGAGTCGCTTTTGCAGCATCAGTTCCTTCTACCGGTACTTCAACGGTTTCTTTTGATCCATCTGGATACTTAACTTCAACTTTAACTACTAGTTTACCTGTGTTGTTTGCCCCACCGTTTCCTCTTTGGTCTGTACCTTGTACTACTTTTTCCTCCATCAACTAACTCTTTTGTTGCTTGTGGTTGGTCTTTTGGTACTTCTGGTAATTTCACAGCGTCTTTAACTTTTTGTACGTCTGCTTCTTTTGTGATTGTTCCATTTTCTTTTGGTACTTCACTTAGTTTCGCTGTGCTTACTTCTGGTGTTATTTTCGCTGCTGTGTCTCCTTCTACCGGTACTTCAACAGTTCTTGTAATACCATCATGAGTTACTGTTACTGGTACAACTGTCTTACCATTTTTTTATCTGCAATAGCTCCATATTCTACAGCATAAGTATCATCTAAAAGCTTTATTGTTTGCTGTTACTTTAGCTTTTACTGCAGCTTTATCGTCTTTATCTGTTAAGTTTTCTCCTGCTTTAGGTACAACAGAGATTTTTGCTGCACCATCTTTTACTGCTAAAGTGAAGTCTTCTGCTTTACCTGATAAAGCTAAACGCGCTTGTTTTAATGCATTAAGAGCATCATCCACATCTGGTTGAGTAGCATCTTGCTTGTCATACACTTTTTGAGCATTTGCTAAAGCATCATCGTAAGCTTTTTTCTTAGCTTCATCTGTTTCTTTAGCATAAGCTGGTGATTTTTTTAACAGCATCATCTTTATTTAAATCAATTTCTGCTTTCAAAGCATCTTTCGATACAGGGACAGCTACATCTTGTCCTGTTAACTCTTTAATTGCTTTTCGCTAGATTGTCAATTAAAGTAGCTACTTCTGATGTACCAGCTGCATTTTTACGGGTCAGCTGTATTTTTTTATCTGCTACTTTTTGAAGCGGCGTCTTTTTGCTGTGTCAAAAAGCAGTTTTCTTGTCTTGAGGAACATTAGCATTAGTATATTTATCAGAGGCTTTTACTTTTTCAGCTTCTTTTACTAATTTTTGTAAAGAATCCATCTTAGAATCTAAACCTTGTGCAATTGATACAATATTATCTACTTCAGTTTTATTTCCTGCAGCATCAACTTGTGTTTTCAATTCTGCTTTTTGTGCAGCATTTAGGTGTTCAAGCGCATCAATTTTTTTGCTTTTGCTGTATCACGATATGCTTTTACTTCTGCATCTTTCACGATAGCTTCTAATTGGTCTCTTGTTGTTGCTGCATCAATTTGTTTTTTGTATTCATCTCTTTGAGCATCTGTTAAACCAGGAACTTGATCAATTTTCTTCTTATACTCGTCTTTTAGAGCATCTGTTTTAGCTTTTTCAGCATCATGGGCTTTTTTAGAGACTTGAGCTTGAGCTTCTCCTATAATTTTAGTAATTTCAGCTTGTGAAGATGCATTCTTAATTCTTTCTTTATATGCATCAGCTGTTGGGTCAGTTAAATATCCCGCTTTACCATCTTTTTTTATCTATTTCATCGATAATTGCTTTTTGCTTTTTTTCTTTCGTTTTTTTCTAATGCTTCATCTAAAATCTTATCAATAAGTCCTTTAGTATGTTCAATTGGCGTAGCATTCCCTTCTGTTGGATCAGTCATTACTACTGCCGATACTTTGTCAGTTAACTCTTTCTTCTGTGCATTTGTTAAATAAGGATTGTTATTGATCGCTTCTTTAGCATCACGTTTTTTGGCTTCTAAAACTTTTTCATTACTTGAATTTTTTTGTAATAGCATTACTTACCACAGTGTTTAAGTCGTCTTGTGTAGTTTTTGATGCTAATTCAGTTTTGAAATTTTTCTTTTTCTTTTGGTGATAAGTAAGTTAGGTTATCTATTGCTTTTCAGCATCTTGTCTAGCTTCATCGATATTAAATGTTTTTGAGGTTTTTGTTTAAATAAATGATCTTTAGGAATATTAACACCTATAGGCGTTGATCCGCTATAGATGAGATCCTATCCCCGTGCTCTTATCTATTTCTAATCTCTTATTTTTTTAAAAATCTTCAGACGTCTTTGAAGGATCTCCTACTGCTGTAATAACATCCTCCTCATTAAAGTTTTTTTGCCTATTGTCATTTTATTAACTGTGTAGAATTTTTGATTTTTGCACTTTCAACATCTGTATCTTTTAAGATTATTAATATCATCTACTTCAAACGGATTTTTAAATATTTATAATCACCAATCTGTCCTTCAGTTGTTTCATCGTTATTAATCTGTGGTCTTTCATAAACTAGTGATGTTCCCGGAATTTCATCAATTGTGTTATCCGCATATCTTATTGTTGCTTTTCCATCTGCACAATTTCAACACTTGTTTCTCCATCACTAAATAAGTTCTCAACTAATTTGTTTTTAGCTGTTCTATGAATTGTTGTCACATTGTCTTTATTTGCTTCTAAAAATTTTTGCTTTTTATCGTATTCTTTTTCTTCAGTTGTTAAACTTTTTCGGATTAGTCACTGCAATACGACTTGGTACATCTGGTTCAAAAAAATTTCATTTAATTTATATAAACTTGGAACAGGTGCTAATACCGTTTTGTAATGTTGCATCAATCGAGCGATACCAACCCTAAATCCTGCTCCAAATTCTAAAGTACGACGATCATTACCGAAAGTTGGATCGGCAACTTCATATACAGCTGTTATAGTAGCTCTTTCAATTCCACTACGTTCCCAATCGACATAAATTGTTTTTGTATCCGTACGGAATTTTTCAAAAAGAGCTTGTTCAGATGCATTATCGGATACTCTATCTCCGATATGATACCAAAACTTATTCGCAAAACTTCCGCTATATTCTCTGTAAGGTTCACCTGTTGTTTCATTGTATGATTCCCACTTAGTATCATTACCGTGAAAATCAGGTGTTGTATAAGCTTTATTGATGTCATCTTCTGTTTGGAAACGAGAATTAATCGAATTTGATAACGAACCAAATTTTTTTATTTCTATTCCAGCTTTCCATTACGTAAACTGGTCGTCCGTCATTTTTTTCTTTAATGTAATTTTTTTAGGTTCTTTTTAATCCTATCGGTGTTGTGAACCCGAAACGTGGACGGTGTCCCCCAAATCCAGTTACACTACTTCCATCAGCTCCACCGTTATAAGTATAAGTTACTTTAACAATCGGATTTTCTCGAGTGTATTCTGACCAGTCTACATCGATTCCAATTTCTTTATCTACGTTTACTTTTGATCCAATTTGAATACCGTCTGCACTTTCAGGAGTTTCTCCGAATTAGAATATAACGATACAATACCGTCTTCGCCGTTTAATTGTTTAAATGCTGCTTCCGCCGGACTTGCTAATCCCGAAATTGCGATTTGAGCACCTATTAAACAAGATGCTGCTCCAAAACTAAATTTTCTTATTGAAAATTTCTCTTTTCTATCTCTTTTTCATCGATAAACCTCTTTTTCTTTCTTAATTTCAAACAATAACTTAATAATATTTTTTTCTTATTATTATATCATATTTCAAGAAAAAAATAAAAAGAAGAAACCTATAAGGTCAGCGAATGTAAGCGCGTATTAAAACTGTAAATATTTTTGTTATTAATTAGTAAATGTAGCAACATTTATATTTACTTAGTTAAAATTTTAGGCATTTTATTTTAACCTCTTCTTTCACACCGAGTTTTGATAAAAAGGAATCATGAGTCTAAAACCTCATGCCCCTTATCAATCCCAAATTTTCAAGAACTAAATTTTTGAAAACTCCCGACTTTTTGCTATTAACTATATATTTTGGAGACCCTGTTTCAAAGACTTCACCGCCTCAACTAGCTAAAGCCTTTAATAAAAAGAAGCAATGCTTAATCGCACTACTTCTATAATCTAATTCAAAAAAATGGGGCGGCTGAGGGGAATCGAACCCCCGAATGTCGGAACCACAATCCGATGCGTTAACCACTTCGCCACAGCCGCCAAAATATTAAGTTCAAATAAAAAAATGCCTTGAGACAGAGTCGAACTGCCGACACATGGAGCTTCAATCCATTGCTCTACCAACTGAGCTATCAAGGCAAAAATGGCGGTCCCGACGGGAATCGAACCCGCGATCTCCTGCGTGACAGGCAGGCGTGATAACCGCTACACCACGGGACCCTAACTCTTATTCTCAATGTATTTAATCCAAATGGTGACCCGTACGGGATTCGAACCCGTGTTACCGCCGTGAAAGGGCGGTGTCTTAACTCACTTGACCAACGGGCCAATAAAAAACGGAGCAGGAGGGTTTGAACCCTCGCGCCGGTTTCCCGACCTACACCCTTAGCAGGGGCGCCTCTTCAGCCTCTTGAGTACTACTCCAACTCCACAGGCGGGACTCGAACCTGCGACCCTCTGATTAACAGTCAGATGCTACTACCAACTGAGCTACTGTGGATAAATATTTGTGTTCCTAACGAACAATATTTATTATACAAAAAGTATTAACATAATGTCAATACTTTTGTATAACTTTTTCTTGTTTTAAAAATTTAATTTTATATAAAGTTAAATAACTTTGAAATATCAACATTTCATTACGATTTCGTTATTTAATTCCTACTAAAAATAATTAAACTTTTTAATTTAGTTTCTTTATTTAACCTTATTTAAATCTATATTCATCTTTTTCAGATATTTTTCAATCGCTTTATAAGAATTTTCATTAGGTTCTTCAAAAACCAATTATATTGTAAAAGATCTGTTATTATTTTTAGTGCTTCACTATCTTTTTGAACTTCTAATAGAGCTTTTTAATTTTATTTCTCATTTCTTCATCAAGATTATTAGAAGCAACAACTGTTACACCCGGTATCAATTCACTTTTTGAAATAGGATGTATATCATCGTTTAAAGTAGGAAACTCTTTTTATATTTTTTTAATAAGATTTTCATAACTTGCAATAGCGTCAACATCTTTATTTAACAATAATTGCATACTTTTATCATGACCACCGCTAAATTGGTATTGGATATCTTTGTCTAAATCAATTCCAGCATCTTTTAACATCGCTCCTGCATAAATATAACCGAAGCTGAAGATGGATCAACAAAAGCTACTTTTTTTCCCTTTTAAATCTGCTAAACTTTTTATATTAGAATCTTTTCTCACAAAGATTTCAGCATAGTAGCCAGGCTTCCCTGTTCTACTTGTTCCTACTAATATGTTTTTTTGTATTACTTTGTTTTATTAGACAGGACAGCTGAAAATGGTGGAACTAGCCCAAAATCAACACTACCACTACCTATTCCTTCTATAACTCCAATATAACTACTAGCAGTAAACACTTCTACCTTCATTCCCAGTTTTTCTCCTAAAGCTTTTAGCAAATGGTTCTAAATCGTCAACCAATTTTTTTCACTATTGCTACTAGGAACTACCCCAAGTTTTAAAAACCTTTTTCTTCTTTAGTCGAACTTTTTTTGTGAACAACCTATTAAAGAAAACATTAACACAACAGAAAAATAGTTAAAAATATTTTTTTCACTTTTTACTTACCTCATAATTTTGTATAAATTTTTAATTTATAACTATGAGTATACCACATTTATTTTTCATAGTAAAGCGAAAACATTCATTTTTACAAAAAAATTAATCAAAATCTCTATTCTTTCTTATAGAAAATCCTAACCCCTTTAATAACTTATTTTTTTAAAAATACGAACTTTGAAAAGTAAAAAATCACCATAAAAACAAGTCATCAATACTTATTTTCATAGTGATTTTCTTTATATTAAATAAGTTTAGATATAGTTATTCTATACTTTAAACTTTTTTTATTTTGTTTATAGTCCTTTATTATAAATCTACCATATTTTCTTATAGAAATTATATCCTCTACAGCACAAGTTTTTTTCACCCGTTTTTATTACAACATGATTAAGTTTTATAAACTCTTGTTCCGAAATTCTTTAACCTTGCTTCGAGATTTGTTCGTAATTTTAGCGACAATAGAATCCGAGACGAAAAGATGAACTTACAATCTCAAAAATCATCGTATTTCTTTTCAATCTTAATATCCATCAAATCAATTCTTTCAAAATCAGATTCACCCTTCCCGCTTTTGTAAATTCCATCGCTATAAATTCTGCAATTTCTTCATCTACAAAAATATATACCTCATCCTCTAGAACAATTATATCTCCAAATCTATTAAAATTAATCCCTAGATTATGAACAGCTCCTAAAATATTTCTGTGCTCTACTTTATTAAATTTATTATTAAATTTAGCCTTCAAAGCATACTATATCATAATCAATATCATAGTACTCATTAGAAATTATTTTCGCTTTTTCTTTCCGAATCTTCAAAACCGCCAAAAGAACTCAATTTTTAAAAATCAGGGTAATTATATGCAACTATTTTTTTCTAAAATAACTTGTTCAAAAATTATTTAAAAAAATTTAGTTACAGTATTCCTATTATCCGCAAAACTTACACTCTGCAATAATTTTTTTCTGCTAATTCTCTTTCCTCTAAAGAAGCCTGCTGTAAAAAGTTTAATTTCTTCATAATGCTACACCGCTTTAAATAATAGTGTTATGATTAAATTTTGAAGCAAACTTAATACTACAAGTGCAGCTATAGGTGAAATATCTAGCATCCCAATAGGTGGTATAACCTTTCTAAACAATTTTTAAATAAGGTTCACAAATTGCTTCAAGAAACTCCACTATAATATTATTTCTTAATTGTGGTAGCCATGAACTTAAGATATACGCAAACATGCTATATTCATAAAAAAATTGAATAAATATTTTTATAAATTTAAATACCCAATAATACTCTGTTATATTTAGCAATATTAGTACTCTCCTTCGTAAAAAGTCACCTGATACTTCAACTCCATTAGGAACACAAAGATAAATATCTTCTCCAATTGTTTTTAATCTTGCGCCCTAGTGCGTAAATTCCACCTGAGATGAAATCTAATAGTCTATCAGAGTTTCAACATCTAGTTTACTAAGATTAATAATAACTACCTTATTGCGTTTAATATCATCGACTATATCCTTACTATCAGCAAAAGACTAGTGGCTCTGTTAAAATTACATTATTAGTTCTACCTGTTGGTTGACTTTGAACATTTTGTTTGCTTACCACTGGATTCTCCTTTTTAACTACTCTTGGCTTTGGTTGTTCTGTTCTAACTTCTTCTTTTTCTACTACTTCATCTTCAAAAATCATCTTCATTCACAAAAGATTATTGAATTTTTTTCATCATACTCATATTCTCAAACCTCAACTTACTTATATTTAACTACATCATTATATCATATTTCCTTATGTTTTGAAACTGATTTACTACTTTAAAATTTAATATTTCTTAAACATCTCATTATTAGCATTTGATTACTAAGACCATATTGCTATACCTATATAAAAAGAGCAACACAGAAATTGTAGTTTCATTCAAAACACCTTTCGATTAGTTGCTCAAAAATTCTATTTTATCTTTTATTGCTACCCATAAAATTTATTGTATCTTTCCTTCAGTGAAAGTAATAACCTAACAATTAAAACCTTCAAAATAGAATATACAGGAATTCCTAAAATCGCCCCTGACAACACCTGAAATATTGACACCTATCAATATTACAAAAAAATTACAGTAAGAGGATGCATATTCATACTTCTACCCATAATATTAGGCGAAACAATGTTCCTTCTAAGAATTGAACAACCCCCCATACTACAAGCATTTTTACTACCATAACCCAACTTGTTGAAGCCGCGACTAACATAGCAGGTGTTATAGCAATCACAGGACCTAAATAAGGAACTATACTTAAAAAAGCAGCTATTGTAGCTAATGAAAATGCATAATGTGGTCCAATAACATTATACCCAATAAATAACATAATCCCTATGCATAATGAAACTAGCATTTGTCCTTGAATATATGATCCAACTTTCTCATCAATTTCATCAATTGTTTCTGATACTGATCTTTCTAATTTTTGACGGCAACAAACCTATTACAAACTTATTAAATTTAGATGCATCTTTTAATAAGAAGAAAAGCACGAATGGCATAGTTACCAGCACTGACGCAGTTGATGAAATAGAAGATACCACTCCTTGTGCAATAGACGTCGCAATCCTCACTAATCTTTCACTTATTTTTGTTACATTTAAATTTGTATTCACATATTCTACAACCACCTGAACATAAGCATTATCTGAATAGGTCTCCAAATATCCTTTAACTATTTCTATATACCTTGGTAATGATGTTATCAAGTTTTTGCGTTTGTTCTACAATTATAGGAACAACTCAATAATAACGATTAAAACTGTAACTACACCCACTAAAATTGCTAATAAACTAGCTGAAAATCTAGATACTTTTTTCGAAAAAAGTTAACAAGTGGATTCAACATATAATAAAATATATACGCTACTACAATAGGTGTTATTATACTCGAAACTATTGCATTTATCGGTGTAAATATATACGATATTTCAGTATATAGATAAATTGCTATACCTAACAAGATAATTATTAATAATATATAGATTATGAACTTCCCACCAATAAATTCCAAGAGTTTATCTTCTCGAGAAGCTTCTAACCTTGTTTCATCTTTCTTTTTATTTAAATTTTTCCATACAATTCCCTTTCTTAAAATTATTTTACTAAATTTAAAGACAACTCATAGATTGTAATAATTGTCATATATCCAAGATATCCTAGCGCAAAAGAAATTAATGTTACAAAAACTTTGATTTCTCTAGTACTATTTTTCTTGAAAAACTTCCCAAAAATCAATACGCAACATTGAAAAAAATTGGCAAGTAATATCATAAAAACAATACCGTTAATTTGAAAATACTCATAGTCATACCCTTTTCTTGATTATGTTATTTAAACATATCAAGCCAACCTTTTTTCTTGAAGAACCATAGCATACCAAATGCAATCCCTAGCATTATAGCCACCACCAAATAGTAGCCGTACTGCCATTCTAACTCCGGCATATATTTAAAATTCATACCATACCATCCTACTATGAAGGTCAATGGTAAGAAAATCGTAGATATAACAGTAAGTGTCATCATTATATTATTCGATTTCAGCGAATTATAAGTCATAAAGTTTTCGCGAATATCACTAGCTAATTCACGATTAGCTTCTATAATCTCTGTTTGTTGAACAAGGTCATCATATATATCGTGGAAATATTTTCGATCGTTATCCGTCATCTCTACACGGCGCGATACTAAAAATCTATGAATAAGCTCTCGCATCGGTAACAAACCACGGCGAAGTTTTAACAAATCACTTCGAAGATCAAATACCTCATCCATAATTTTACTTCCTGAAGTATACGAATCTGTTTCTTCAATTTCATCAAGTCGATTTTCAATTTTTGAGATAATCGGTATATATCCTTCTACTATTTCTGATACTAGCATATGCATTACATGTAAAGGTGAATATTCTGCACCACGTTGTAAAAATTTTAGGGTACAATTTTATTAACATAACGTATATGTGAGAGGTGGAACGTTACGATATAGTTTTTCCAACAAACATATTCAATGTTTCATAGTCATCATCGATATTTTTAAAAACATGTGCTACTAAGAATATTTGTTGTCTTGTAATTTCAATTTTGAGTACTTTTGCAAAAGAGTTACGCAGTCTTCAATTAAAAAGTTCGTGGAACTTGAAGAATATTGATAGCAAATTAATTTCACTTTTAGTTGGACTGTCAAAATCAACCCAGTACCATGCTATATCTTGCTCTTTAAGTCTTTCTAAATCAATATCTGTTAGAATGTTTCCTTTTTTTATCTACTGCTAGCGTTTTTTTAACATTAGATTTCACCTCTCTTATTATTTTTCACATTTACAATAATACCACACTTACTACAAATAGTAAATTTATTATTTCAAATTAGTAGAAATATAATGCATAACAATTCCTGCTGCAATTGAAACATTTAAACTTTCAGCACGACCTGGCATAGATATTTTTAAGTAAATTATTAACCTTTTCTAAAATTTCCTCACTAACACCTGCACCTTCATTTCCAAATACTACTGCAACTTTTCCACTAATATTATTTAATTGTTCTATGCATTTATCAGCCTTCAAGCTAGTTGCAAAAAAATATTAAAATTGCTCATTTTATCTAATAAGTTTACTAAATCAATATTATCAAAACAATCAATATGAAAGTTGCTTCCTGCGTACTTCTTATAACTTTTTGTCCATATAAACTTGTCGTTCCCTTACCAAGTATAATGCAATCAAATGCAAAAGCATCTGCTGTTCTGATTATTGTACCTAGATTCCCCGGATCTTGAACTCTATCCAAAAATCAAAACTTTACTATATTTATTGATCTCTAATTCTTTATTTACTATTTTTACAAACAGCTATTATTCCTTGTGATGTAATAGTATCAGATATAGTTTTCATCACATTTTGTGAAACTCTTGTTATTTCTCCTTTAAAAGTCTCTATCAAAGAAAAATTCTTCAAAAATTCTCCGAAACTATAATTTCTTCTACAACTTTAACTTCTAACGCTTCCTCTACTAAGTGTTTCCCCTCGATTAAATACAGACCATATTTTTTTAATATTTTTTTATTTTCTTTTTAATTTTTGTATGTCTTTTAATCTTCTTATTACTAACTGATGTTATCATTTTTCCTCCAAATTAATTCATTTAAATACTTAATACATTCATTATAATTATAAACAATATTGAACTAATTTTCAAATTATGATATAATTCATTTACAGATATTACAATAAAAAGGAGTTCATTATGTCATCATTTTTACTATCAACAATAGTTTTAGTGGTTGTTTTAGGAGCAGTTGGACTTTTTTTAATTACTTTAGATTAAAAGGTGCAGTTACAAAACTTCCTTATGAAGAATTTAGAAAAAGACCTTAGAAAAGTTCAATTAATTGATGTTAGAGAAAAGAAGATTTCAAATACGCTCATATCAACGGAGCTCGTAACATGCCTTCATCTCAATTTAATTTCCTATATACATCTTTAAGAAAAGACCAGCCAATTTATCTTTGCGATAAAAATGGAACTTTAGCACCACGCGCTGCATTAACTCTTAAAAAGCACGGTTATACAAATGTGTATATGTTAAAAAAATGGTCTTCAAGATTGGAAAGAAAAATCTTAAAACAAAAAGATAAATACTAAAAAAAGTACTTAACTTCTTCATTCGGTTAAGTACCTTTTTCTTTATATATTATATAATCAACACAACTTAAAAATTTATTTCCTAGCTATCTATTGAATACTATTATATTTTTGTGTTAGTATTATCCTTAAATAATTCCTAAACGGAGAACATTTCATGACTAAATATTATTACGATTCAAACATGAACCGCGGTTATATTCCTGGAAGATATGTTAATAAAGTTGTATATCTTCTAATTACATTCTTCTTAGGACATTTTTGAATTTAATATTTTTATATTGGTAAAAATTTTAAAGGAATACTGTGCCTATTATTTTGTTGGACATTCATTCCATCGATTATAGCTGTTTTTCTCATTTATAATTACACTATTTAGACCAGCTAATGAACACGGCGACATATTTATACACTATTAATTAATAATACACATAATACAAAATTTATATAAAAATAAAAATCAAGGTATTCATAATGATATGTATTCTTTCATTGGATAAACCACTGAAATGTATGTATATCATTTCTACCTTGATTTTTATTTAATTTCTTACTCTGCAGCTTCTTCTGTTTTTCAGTTTCAGCCATTTCTTTTTGCTTCTTCTTCTAATTTATCGATATGCATATATTTGTTTAGATATCCTTTAAGTAACACTAATACTACTCCTAGAACAATTACTACTCCACCGATGAATGTGAATACTTGTGTGTAGTTTAATTTTACAGTTAAACTTGCTAAATATCCTGAGATGATATTTGCTAATGAGAACGTTAAGTACGAGATACCCATTGCTAATGAAGCATATTTAGCTGGTGCAAGTTTGTTAAACATCGCCATACCTATCGGAGAAAGGAACAATTCTCCAACTGTTAATAATACATATGTAACTAAGATATATACTATGTTAATTTTCATTCCACTTTCTACATCACCATTAATTGTGTTTCAACCCTAATACCATTACTATGAAAGCAAGCCCTGAAATAATCATTTCCAAGTCCCATTTTTCGTACCAGTATCCAAGTCTCCTCGTTTTGTTTTACTTAATTTAACCCATAATGCACCGAAAACTGGAGCTAAGATTGCACATAATAGACCGTTAAATGATACTAACCATGGTGTTGGAACAGTCCAACCAAAGATGTTTCTATCTACAGCTTTTTGAGTTAAGATTGTAAATGATGTTTGTGTTTGGAACCAAGCTGCCCAGAATAATGTTGAAAATATAAACATTACTGCCATAGCTTTCATTCTGTCCATATCAATTTTAGTTAATGGATGGTTAATAGATTTTTTAGCAGTTTTGCTCGCTGTTGGATATTTTCCTTTATCTTTCAACCAAACAGGTGCAAAGAATGCAAATACTACAAATTGTAAAAATGCAAGTGCTGCAGCAGCTAAAAATCCTACACGATATCCATAAGAAACAATTTTCCCATCATTAGCTACATTAGCGAACCAACTATCTGTAATTAAACCAAACACAATAGGTCCGAATAAACTTCCGATATTAATAGCCATATAGAAGATGCTGTAAGCTGCATCTTTCATCGTTACTTGGTCACGTTCATACAATGCACCTACTATCGCACTGATGTTACCTTTACCAATACCAGCTGCAACAAGTAACAAAATTAAACTTGTAATTACCGTCCATAATTCACTAGTTGAAAAAAATACAGAGCAACATACCCGATACAACTAAATAATGTTCCTAATATAATAGATTTTTGAAGACCTAAATATTTATCTGCTAACCAACCACCAATAAGTGCCATCATATACCCGCCAGCAGCATAATATCCATATAATGTTACAGCAAAAACCTTTTTCAAGACCTAGTCCACCTTCTGCTGTTCCTGTTGTAAAGAACAGAATCATGAATCCAATTATACCATATGCATAAAAAGTTTTTGTATAACAGTTGTTATATTTACTAAATGAAGACCTTTAGGATGTTTCATCTTTTCCGTTTTTTTCCATATATATTTCCTCCTTGGAACTTTGTTTTATTTTTATAACTATTATATAACAATATTTCAATTAAATCAATTTATTTTTATTTTATGTTAATTTCAATTATTCTTCTCATTAATATATTTTACCATTGCTTCTACTACTTCTACTTCAAAAAGAGATTAACACCTTTATTTTTTTAATATTTATGTTTCAGTTATAATATAATATGTAAATAAGAAACTATACCATTTATTATATATAAAAACATTAAATTTATCCTCTATCAAATGCTCTTTCAAATAAGTGAAAAATACAAAAAGGCAGTTTTTATACTGCCTTGATTTTTTATTATTTTTTTTACGTCTTTTAAAAGTTATTTTCGACTTGTCCACTATTTTGCACATTAGCAAAAACTCTAATCATTAAAAATCTTATTATACCAACGTTTTATAAAACTTACTCCATAAACCCTTTCAGTTTATTTAACTTAGAAGGATGTTTTAGTTTTCTTATAGCTTTAGCTTCAATTTGACGTATACGTTCACGAGTTACACCAAACGCACTACCTACTTCTTCTAAAGTATGCGTCTTACCATCTTTAAGACCAAAACGTAATTTCAGTACATTTTCTTCTCTATCTGTAAGAGTCTCTAAAATTTCTTCTAGTTGTTCTTTTTAATAATTCATTTGCTGCATGTTCTACTGGAGATTGTGCTTCTTTATCTTCAATGAAATCTCCTAAATGTGAATCATCTTCTTCTCCAATTGGTGTTTCTAATGAAACTGGCTCCTGAGCTATTTTTAAGATTTCACGTACTTTTTCTGGAGTCATATTCATTTTCTTAGCAATCTCTTCCGGTTTTGGTTCGCGACCTAAATCTTGAAGTAGCTGTCTTTGAATACGAATTAGACGGTTAATAGTTTCAACCATATGCACTGGAATACGGATAGTTCTCGCTTGATCCGCTATAGCACGAGTAATAGCTTGACGAATCCACCATGTTGCATATGTAGAAAATTTGAATCCTTTAGAGTAGTCAAATTTTTCAACCGCTTTAATTAATCCCATATTTCCTTCTTGGATTAAGTCTAAGAATAACATACCACGACCTACATAACGTTTTAGCAATACTTACTACAAGACGTAAGTTTGCTTCTGCTAAATCTTTTTTTAGCCTGTTCTTTTTCAGCTTCAGTCCCAGTTTCAATAATTTTTAGAAAGTTCTAATTCTTTTTTTCTTTTTGATAATAGAGGCACTTTTCCCAATTTCTTTTTAAATACATTCTCACAGGGTCATTAGTTCTGATTCCTGCTGGAACTGATAAATCTTCTAAGTCAAGTTCCTCTTCCTCTTCCTCTACGTGATTTTCATTAATTAATATAATATCCTCATTATTTAATTCCTCATAAAAATCATCCATCGTTTCAGAAGAAATGTCTAATTTTGATAATGCATCTACAATTTCCTCTTGTGTCAGCTCACCTTGTTTTTTTACCTTTTTCTAACAATTCTTTTTAATTGTCTCAAAATCTTTTTACTTTCTTAGCCATGTTCTTCTCCTTCTATCTCCTAAATTTTTCAATTTCAATAATAGTTCTTTTTGAGTTTCGACATCCATTTCTTGAATAGCAACTCTAAGTCTATTTTTAATTTCATCTAATGTAATTTCTTTCTTAGAAAAAAATACTTTATATAATCACTTACAACTTCACCTGTCGGATTTTCTTCAATTAAAAAAATCCGTTTCATCAATGATATGTTGCAAAGCCTAACAACCTCATCATCATCTATACTATGAATAAATTTATGAATATGAAATTCTAAATTATTATTATAATAAATAACTAGATAATCCAATAAATCCTCAAAAAAATTCCTTGAGGAAAAATAACATTGTTCTAATTCATTGTATTTTTCTACAAACAGTGACCTATTGACAAAAAGTACTTGAATAGCCTACACATTTTTTTGTCATAATTGGTTTGTTCTATATAACTGTTCTAGATTAGACGGAGCCGTCCATTGCTCAGCTGTTTTTTTCTTTTTTTACATTAACCTGTCCTAATTCTTTAAGAAGAACTTGACGTTCAATTCCAAACTCCTCTGCCAAATTAGTAAGCAATATGTATTTTTAATGATTCATCTTCAATATACGCGATATTAGTTAAAATTTCATTTTTATAACTAATACGTTGGTCTATATTTGTCTTAGAATCATTTTTACAATAATCAATTTTATAATTTATAAAGTGTGCTTTATTATTTTTATATAATTAACAATATCAAAATACGGATTTTTAGAATTTTTTTATCTGTTAAAAAATTCATCTAAATCTTTCGCACTCGAAAAATTTCAACTTATAGACATTATCAGTTTTTTTAATAATTCTATTTCCTATTTCTATTTGTGCTTTGGATCCTGCTTCATCATTATCAAGACTCAACGTAACTTTATTAACAAGAGACAGAACTTCATTTAATTTATTACTGTCTATATTAGTTCCCATCAAAGCAACAACATTTTTTTGATACCATTTTGATGAGCTTTAATAACATCCATATAACCTTCACAAAGTATTACTTCATTTTCTTTAGCTATAAAAGCACGCGCATCTGAGAAGTTATACAATACTGTTCTTTTTTTCAAAAATTTTTAGTTTCATGCGTATTATAGTATTTAGGGTATGCTTTTGTCTGAAGACATAGTTCTTCCTGAAAATGCTACAACCTGATTCTGATTATTTTTTTATAGGGAACATTATTCTGTCTTTAAAAAAACATCATAATAATCACCATTGTCATTTTCCCCTAATAAACCTGCTTCAACCATTGTATTTAAAAGCAATTTTTATTAGAATTGAAAAAAATTTAAAAGCAATATTATTTTTCTCGAGGTGCATATCCTATATTAAAAATGCTTAATAACATCAATGCTTAATCCCTATCTAACAAATACTTTAAAGATTCCTCAGCTTCTTTCGTATTTAATAGAATATAGTTGTAATAATCTGCCAAAAGCATATGCCCATAATACATTACATCCAACTCATTATTCAAATCATAGCTAGCTTCTATATTATCTTTTTGACTCTATGTTAAGTCCTAACCTCGCTCCTAGCTTTTACGATTGCTTGATTGTATGTTATGTTTTCAATTAATGATACAAATTGGAAAATATTTCCACCTTTACCACATCCAAAAACAATGGGCTATTTTTTTATCCGGAGAAACAGTAAATGATGGTGTTTTCTCATTATGAAATGGACATAATCCCAAGTAATTCTGTCCTCTTTTTCTAGTTTTTACATATTCGCTAACTAGACCAACTATATCTATATTATCAAAAAAATATAGTCTATATCCTGTTTAGATATTTTTTTGCCACCTTACTCCTCCTCTTTCTCAATTCATCATCGAGAACAAATGAATAGATTATTACCCAACATTAATTATAACATAAACTACCACTTTTTAATAGAACTTTGTAAAAAAATATTTATATTATCTCAACAAGCTATTATATTATCTAATAAATAGTGCGGACTCAAAAGTCCTAAAATTATGAGAACTCATAGACACAGTAGTTTATTGATATCTAAATTCGCTTTATAAAAAAACTTTTTAGATATCTAATAAACTGTGCGGAGAAAACTCAACAAAATCTTGTTTCTTAAAAAAATCGCGATTTTTTTGAGTCACTCCCACCTATTATCATACTAAAGACATTTTGTTATATATACTCCACAATATATACTCCACATTTTTATTTTTTTAATTTTTTTGACATAATTAAATTACCATTTTACAACTTTTATCACTTTCTTACAGCAATCTCTCCTCACTATAATGCTATATACATATAATAGATTTATATTAATCTATATACATAATCATCTTAAACTACAAGCTTATGGTAATTTATCTAAATATAGGTTATAATATGAATATCATAAAAAGGAGTATAAAAGTGAAAGTAATTATTGTCGGTGGTGGTAAAGTTGGTGAACTTCTTTTGCACTGATTTTTTTCCAACACATTTGATGAAGTAACAATTATTGACACAAATGAAAGACGTGTTGAAAAAAACTTGTTGAAACATATGATATTAACGGCTTAATCGGCAACGGCGCAAATTCAGATATTCTTCTAGAAGCTGACGCTGCAAATGCTGATATGTTCATCTCTGTTACTACGAGTGATGAAATTAATATGATCGCCTGTATAGCAGCCAAACAAATGAGGCGCAAAAATACACAATAGCTAGAATACGTAATCCCGAATATTCAAAGACAAAAGAATTTATAAAACAATCATTGGGTATTGATCTTATGGTTAATCCGAATATGAAGCTGCGAAACAAATTTTCTATATGTTAAAAATACCCTACCGCTATAAAAAGTAGAAAGTTTTTCCAGCAATCAATTTAACATATTAGAGGTTATCATAAACGAGAACAGTATTTTTAAAAGGAGTTTCTCTTATTGAAAGTAAAAAAATTATATTGATTTTTCCTTCTCTTGTTTGTTTAGTAGAAAGACAAGGAAATGTTTTTCGTACCTCGAGGTAACTATGTCTTTGAAGTAGGAGATAAAGTACATATTACCGCTTCTAATAAGAACCTAAAAAAATTCTATAAACTTCTAGGAAACAAAAGCCAACCTAGAAAAAGTGACCTCATCTTTAATTATAGGTGCTAGTAAAAATAGCTTATTACCTTGTTGATTTTTTTACAAAAAGCGTCATTCTATACGAAAGTTATAGAAATTGACAAAGAAAAAAAGCAATAACTTTAAGTGAAAACATATCCTGAAATCGATGTTATCTGGGCTGATGGTAGTGATCGTGACACGTTGATAGAAGAAGGAATTCAAACATTTGATAGTTGCATCTCACTTACCGGACTTGATGAAGAAAAATATTATTATAAATCTATATGCTGATAAACTTGGTATCAAAAAAACTGTAGCAAAAAGTTAATCGAGCTTCCCTTAAACAAATAGCAGAAGACATCAGGGCAATATTCATATATTACACCTAAAGAAATTGTTGGAAATATAATTAAAAAAATATACAAAAATCTCTACAAGGAAGTCGTGCTTCTGATATAGAAAATTTCTATCGTATCGCTAACAGTAAAGCAGAAGTTATTGAGTTCAAAAATAACTAGTGAAAACTGTAAAAGTAATAGGTACAAAAATTAAAAGATTTAGATATTAACGATAACATGCTAATTGCATTTATCATTAGGAACAATAAACAAATCTTCCCTAATGGAGATGACGAACTTAAAGTCAATGATAATGTTGTCGTTGTAAGTTACCAACAAAAAAACTAGAACATATCGATGATATTCTTGTTAGGGGGTAGCTTATGAATTTTAAAATGATTTTTCACGTTGTAGGTAAAATGTTAATGCTCCTTGCTGGATTACTAATCTTACCTACAATCGTATCAATAATTTATAAAGAACCTACATTGGTTACCAATTCATTTTTTTCAGTACAATTTTACTATGTTTTGTTCTATCAGCTATTCTTCATCTTTTAACAAAAGATACTGTTGAACGAGATTTTTACAAAAGAGAAGGTTATGTCATAGTTACACTAACTTGGGTGATATTTTCTTTAATAGGTGCATTACCCTTTTATTTATCAGGAGAAATACCTCATTATATAGATAGTTTCTTTGAAACAGTAAGTGGATTTACAACAACAGGTTCAACTATACTAGAAGATATAGAAAAAAATTAAATAACAGCTTATTATTTTGGCGTAGTTTCACTCACTTCATCGGTGGTATGGGGGTTATCGTTTTTGCACTTGCTATCTTACCTGAGATCCCCGCACACTATTCACATAGCTAAGGCAGAAGTACCTGGTCCTTATTTTTGGTAAAGTTGTGTCATCTATGAAACAAACAGCCATATATCTTTATGGAATCTACATTGCACTTACCATTATTCTATTTTTGTCTTCTACTTTTAGGAGGAATAGGTATATTTGATAGTATTAATCTAGCATTTTCTACTGCTGGTACAGGTGGCTTTGGAGTGAAAAAAATTCAGGTATTGCATATTATAATAGTACTTATATAACAGTCGTTATCGCTATTTTTATGCTTATTTTCTCCATGAATTTAAGTTTTAATATATTTTATCGTATTCAAAAAGATACTTTAAAAGTACTAAAGAGTGAAGAATTACGTTGGTTTTTGGAATGATTTCTATACTTTCCATTATAATGTTCCTTGATATTTATCGATCTTATGACACACCAAATCATAGTTTACTTGATGTATTTTTTTACTGTTTCATCAGTTGTTTCTACTCAGGTTTTACCTATAATGATTTTTAATATTTGGTATGTATTTTCTAAAATGATAATTTTAATATTAATGATTGTCGGTGGTTGTACAGGGGGAACTGCTGGGGGAATAAAAAAATACCAAGATTAATTTTCTTCGTCAAAAATGCTAAACAAAGTATCGGAAAGGCTCTAAACCCTAGAAAAAAATAACGATGTTTTAAAAATAGATGGAAAAAGTTATTAAAGATACTACTCCACTTTCTAACTATCTACTACTTTTTGGTTTCGTATATGTTATAATTTTTATTTTTAGTAACATTCCAAATAAACGATTTCGAAGATGCAATTTCTTTAACTGTTACATCTATCAGTAATGCAGGTCCCGCATTTAACCACTACGGACCTATGAGTAATTTTTCTCAAATACCTTATTTTTACAAAAATAGTATTATCAATATCAATGTTATTAGGTCGTTTTAGAACTTATGCCATTAATAGTGTTCTTCTCTGCAAACACATGGAAAAAAACGTAGAAAAAGTTAGAGAAAAATCAAAAATTATAAATAAGTGTAATGAATAATGAAAAATTAAAAAAATCGGAAAAAAATTGATAGTGTATATAAAGGATTTTACCCTTGGAGGATAGATACCTCGTTATTGGACGCTTACGAAATATTAAAGAAAAAAACTTGTAGATTAAAAAGAGCTCTCCGTACTAGACGAAGGGCTCTTATTTAATATACCTCGATATTGGACTCTTACTTTCTATTGACCAAAAAATTAGACGATATTTCTATCGCCTAATTTTTTGCTTATCTAATGCAACTATTTATCTTTACGACGTTTTGCTGCAACTAATAAACCTCCAAGTACTGCTAAACCTAATCCGGCTACTCCAGTATTTGTTTCTGTTGTTCCTGTATTTGCTAAACGTTTTGTTTGAACTTTAGATGTAACTTTTTTTCATCTGGTGATTTTGTTGGTACTGAAATCGTTGATGTAGATTTTCTAAAAGATATGTACTGTGTTTCCATTTTCATCTGTTGTTGTTCTTTCAAACTCATATCCTGGAACTGTTCCATGTCCTTTTCTTCCTTTTTCAGATGGTTTTATTGGATTTCCTTTTTCATCTGTCCAGATTGTTATTTTGCTTTGTTACGGTGTTGAAGGTGTTTTCTTAGTATATACATGAACTGTATTTCCATTTTCATCTTTCTTACTTTCTTTGAAAGTATACTCACGAATATCTTTCTTGTCTGTTCTACCTTTTTCAGATGATTTAATTTCTTTACCATTTTTCGTCAACAAATTTTTGTCACTACTTTTATGGTAAATGTAATCAACATTTGTTGTACCTTCTGTAAGTTTACCTTTTTTTCAACAGATTTTTCTGATACTTTTTAGAAGTTCATATACATCACCGTTTTCAACAATAATCGTTGACACTTTATGATCCGTTGTATCGTAATCTTTACCTACTAAATCTGCTTCAGTATCTACTACCATATTTGGTACAACTTTACCTTCTGGTGTTTTCCCAGAAATTGGATTTCCTTCTTCATCTAGATAGTTTACTAATACTAACCCGATATGTGCTTCAGGATATTCCGTTATATTATCTAATGATTCATAAACATACGTAATTACCGAAGTTCTAGCTTTAACCCCTGATTTTTTTCTGCATCTGATGATTTCAATACTTTAATTAGTTTGTATTTCTTACCATCTTTTGTCGTAATTGTTTGAGGTTTATGATCAGTCGTATCATATTTAGTCGTTAATGGTGAGTTTGGTGTATCAATTACTGTACTTGCAACTTCTTTACCAGATTCAGTAGTACCTGAAATTGGACGACCAAATTTGTCTTTATAAACAACCACTACATTACCGTATTTTTTTGATTTGAAGCTGGTTCTTTTACTTCTTCATATACATAAGTAACAGTTTGTTCTTGGTCACTTAGTTTACCATTTTCAGCAGCTGAATCAGCTTTTCTTTCTTTCAATAGATATACTTTACCGTCTTTTTCAATACGTTCAAGTTTCAATGCTTCAATTGATGCATCGTAATCTGTTCCAACGAACTTATCTTTTGTTGTTACAACTTGAGTATCATTTAGAGATTCTCCTGTAGTTGATACATAAGTTACTTTAACTGATTTTCCTTCGGCTTGTTCATAAATATGTTTTGTATTGCCTTTATTATCTGTTTCTGTACGAACAAATTTATATCCATAGATATCTTTCGTTGGTTGTTTAGAGCCATCTACTTCAGATTCAACCGGTTTATTGTTCTTATCAACTGTAATTGGGTTACCTGAAGGGTCTACAAATGTTGTAACAGCACGAACAGTTGGTGTATAAGTTTTCTCAATAGGTGTACCATTAATATCTTTAACTTGCACCGTTACTCCAGTAGCTTTACCAACAAAGTCTTTTTCTGGTGTGAATGTAATAACATTATTCGTTAATGTATATGTTCCTTCACCTGGAACTTTTACTTCCGTAGAAGGATTTCCATTTTTATCCACTAATGTTAATGTCGATGGATTTAATGCTACTGTTTCATCACCTTTATTGAAGTTTACTGTTGATTTATCTTCATCTTTCTTATCGAAGACAACTGCTGAAGTTTGTGGTTTTCCTTTTGCACCTTCTGTTTCTGATCCTTCACCTGTTGGTAATACTTTAGCTACTATAGGTTTGTACTTCGCTGTTACAGATGTTCCGTTCTTATCGACACGTTTAACCGTTACTTCTGGTGCTTCTCCAACGAAGTCTTTATCCGGTGTAAATGTTACTGTACCATCTTTTGCTACTGTATATGTTCCTACTTTATCAACTGTCTTAGTTACATTTCCATCTTCGAATGTTGCTGGTACTTCATCATCCATTGGTACTTCTGGAGAACCTGGTGTGAACACTGGTGTTCCTGTCTGTACTTTTTCCTTGAAGTCCTGTTGATGTTGTATCTTTTTCCTGTTGGTGTTACTTTTTGTAACTGTAGGTTTTGTACTTCGCTGTTACTGATGTTCCATTCTTATCTACTCGTTTTAACCGTTACTACGGGTGCTTCTCCTGAGAAGTCTTTGTTTAGTGTAAATGTTACTGTACCATCTTTTTGCTACTGTGTATGTTCCTACTTTATCAACTGTCTTAGTTACATTCCCATCTTCAAATGTTGCTGGTACTTCATCGTCCATTGGTACTTACGGAGATCCTAGGTGTAAATTCAGGTTTTCCTGTTTGTACTTTTCCTTGGAGTCCTGTTGATGTCGTATCTTTTCCTGTTGGTGTTACTTTTTGTAACTGTAGGTTTTGTACTTCGCTGTTACTGATGTTCCATTCTTATCTACTCGTTTAACTGTTACTACGGTGCTTCTCCTGAGAAGTCTTTGTTTGGTGTAAATGTTACTGTACCATCTTTTGCTACTGTGTATGTTCCTACTTTATCAACTGTCTTAGTTACATTTCCATCTTCAAATGTTGCTGGTACTTCATCGTCCATTGGTACTTCTGGAGAACCTGGTGTGAACACTGGTGTTCCTGTCTGTACTTTTCCTTGAAGTCCTGTTGATGTTGTATCTTTTCCTGTTGGTGTTACTTTTGTAACTGTAGGTTTGTACTTCGCTGTTACTGATGTTCCATTCTTATCTACTCGTTTAACCGTTACTTCTGGTGCTTCTCCTGAGAAGTCTTTGTTTGGTGTAAATGTTACTGTACCATCTTTTGCTACTGTATATGTTCCTACTTTATCAACTGTCTTCGTGATGTTTCCATCTTCAAATGTTGCTGGTACTTCATCGTCCATTGGTACTTCTGGAGAACCTGGTGTAAATTCAGGTTTTCCTGTTTGTACTTTTCCTTGGAGTCCTGTTGATGTCGTATCTTTTCCTGTTGGTAACACTTCTACTACATTCGGTACATATGTTTTCTTAATGATTTTACCATTTGCATCTTCTACTTGAACTGTTACACCGTCAGTTTTTACCTTTGAATGTCTTAAGTGGTGTAAATGTAATCACGCCATCTTTTTAATTCATAAGTTCCAACATCTGATACAGTAACTGTTGTTACTTTATCTCCAGCTGCATTCACTAATGTTAAAGTATCTTGTTTAAATGTTACTTTTTCGTGACCAGTGTCAGAAGTTAACAGTTGTTTTATCTTCTTCATCTTTTTGATTGAAGACGATTGGAGATTTTTGAGCAAAGCCTTGTAATCCTGTAGTAGCTGAATCCTTACCTGTAGGATTTACTTCCGTAAATGTTGGTGTGTAAGTTGCTGTTGCTGGTGTTCCATTCGCATCTTTCACTTGTACCGTTGCTGGTGGAACTTCTCCTACAAATGATTTGTCAGTTGGAGTGAACTTCACTTCTCCAGTTGGTACGCCATTTTGGATCTTTTAACTAGTGTGTAGTACCAATCTCTTTACCATCTTTACTTACTGTTAATGATTCTACTGGATTTCCATCTGTTCCTAGTAGTGTCATCTTAGTTTTGTCAATCGCTACTGGTGTATTTTCTGTTCCTGGTTCTTTACCTGGCTTGAATGTTACACTTCCTTTTTGTTCAACACCTTGTGGTCCTTCTGATGTTCCATTTTCAGCTGTTGGTACGATTGGTGTAATCACTGGTGTATACGTTGTAGTTGCTTCTGTTCCGTTTGTATCTTTACCTTGTACTGTTACTGGTTTTAGTTTTCCAGCATAAGCTTTATCAGTTGGTGTAAATGTTACAACTGGTTTTCCTTCTACTACTTTAATTGTATAAGTACCTACTTGTTTTGTTCCGTCTTCTGACATTGCTGGAACTGTATCTAATGGTGTTTTACCTTCTTGTCCACCTAACAGTTTGTATGCATTTGGATCCATTGGTACTGTTTTTTCTACTGTTCCAATTGTCGCTTTACCTGCTGTGAAAGTTACTTCTGATTCTTGAGGGGATCCTTGTACTTTCGTAGTTGTTGCAGCTGTTGCACTTGGCGTTACTCCTACAACACTTGGTTTGAACAGTAGCAGTTGCTGGTGTTCCATTCTTATCTTTACGAACGATAGATACTGCTGTCGCTTCCCCTTTGAATGTTGGAAGTGGTGTGAATGTTACAACTCCATTGTCATCAATTGTATATGTTCCTTGATTTTCCACTACAAGTGTTGTTACTTCTCTTTCTTCTCAGTCTTACTTGGATCGATTAGTTTCGCTTTGCTTGTTGCTTCAAATGGTACTGATACTTCTTGATTATTTACAGTATTCTTACCTGGTGTAAATACTGGTGTTGCTGTTTGTTTTGCACCTTGAATATCACTTCTTACTTGGTTATCACCTGATGGTACGGCTGCTTTTACAACTGGTGTATAAGTTGCTGTTGTTGGTGTGCCATTACCATCTTTTGCTTGTACGGTTGCTGGTACTGGTGTTCCTGAGAATCCTGGATTTGGTGTAAATGTAACTTTTCCTGTTGCAGGGTCAATTGTATACTTACCAACTTTTTCTCCAGCTGTATTTTTAGCATCGATTTCTGTTGCTTCGATTGGTTGCTTAGTAGTTGGATCTACTAACTTAGCTGGATTTGTTGCGCTTACTGTCATCGGAATATTTTCATTTCCTGACTTGAACGTTGGTGTTCCTTCTTGTTCTGCACCTTGGATTCCTTCTGAACCTGCATCTGTTCCTACCGGTCTTACTTCAGTCACTGTTGGTGTATAAGTAGTTTTAGCTACTTTACCATTAACGTCTTCTGCTTGAACACTTACTCCTGAAGCTTTTCCATGGAAGGTTGGTAATGGTGTAAATGTAATCACACCGTTATTTAATTTATATGTTCCTTCGTTTGGAACTGTTACACTTGGAACTTTTGCTCCATCAGCATTCACTAATGTTAATGTACTTGGAACTAAGGCTACTTTGTCATTTCCTTTATCAAAGTTTACAGTTGTATTATCTGCTTCATCTTTTTCATCTAGAACAACACGTGATGTTTGTGGTAATCCTTGGAATCCTGTGGTTTCTGATGGTTTAGATGTAGGATTTACTTCTGTTAATATTGGCGTGTAAGTCGCTTTAGCTACTGTTCCATTCGCATCTTTTACTTGCACAGTTGCCGCTGGTACTTCTCCTACATATAACTTATCACTTGGTACGAATTTCACTTCTCCAGTTGGCACACCATTTGGATCTTTAACGAGTGTATAAGTACCAATCTCTTTACCATCTTTACTTACTGTTAATGATTCTACTGGATTTCCATCTGTTCCTAGTAGTGTCATCTTAGTTTTATCAATCGCTACAGGTGTGTTTTCTGTTCCTGGTTCTTTACCTGGCTTGAATGTTACACTTCCTTTTTGTTCAACACCTTGTGGTCCTTCTGATTTTCCATTTTCAGATGTTGGTACGATTGGTGTAATTACTGGTGTATACGTTGTAGTTGCTTCTGTTCCGTTTGTATCTTTACCTTGTACTGTTACTGGTTTTAGTTTTCCAGCATAAGCTTTATCAGTTGGTGTAAATGTTACAACTGGTTTTCCTTCTACTACTTTAATTGTATAAGTACCTACTTGTTTTTGTTCCGTCTTCTGACATTGCTGGAACTGTATCTAATGGTGTTTTTACCTTCTTGTCCACCCTAACAGTTTGTATGCATTTGGATCCATTGGTACTGTTTTTCTACTGTTCCAATTGTCGCTTTACCTGCTGTGAAAAGTTACTTCTGATTCTTGAGGGATCCTTGTACTTTCGTAGTTGTTGCAGCTGTTGCACTTGGCGTTACTCCTACAACACTTGGTTTGAACGTAGCAGTTGCTGGTGTTCCATTCTTATCTTTACGAACGATAGATACTGCTGTTGCTTCCCCTTTGAATGTTGGAAGTGGTGTGAATGTTACAACTCCATTGTCATCAATTGTATATGTTCCTTGATTTTCCACTACAAGTGTTGTTACTTCTCTTTCTTCTCCAGTCTTACTTGGATCGATTAGTTTCGCTTTGCTTGTTGCTTCAAATGGTACTAATACTTCTTGATTATTTACAGTATTCTTACCTGGTGTAAATACTGGTGTTGCTGTTTGTTTTGCACCTTGAATATCACTTCTTACTTGGTTATCACCTGATGGTACGGCTGCTTTTACAACTGGTGTATAAGTTGCTGTTGTTGGTGTGCCATTACCATCTTTTGCTTGTACGGTTGCTGGTACTGGTGTTCCTGAGAATCCTGGATTTGGTGTAAATGTAACTTTTCCTGTTGCAGGGGTCAATTGTATACTTACCAACTTTTTCTCCAGCTGTATTTTTAGCATCGATTTCTGTTGCTTCGATTGGTTGCTTAGTAGTTGGATCTACTAACTTAGCTGGATTTGTTGCGCTTACTGTCATCGGAATATTTTCATTTCCTGACTTGAACGTTGGTGTTCCTGATTGTTGTGCACCTTGGATTCCTTCTGAACCTGCATTTGTTCCTACTGGTTTTACAGGCTTAATAATTGGAGTATACGTTGTTTGTACTTTTACATTGTTTGACCCAGTTGCTTGTACAGTTGCTGGCTCTACTTCACCTGTATAAGTTTTATCCGTAGGTGTAAATGTTACCTCTCCTGTTTGCGAATCAATTGTATATTTACCAATGACTTCTTGAGTATCCTTTTTGTATGCTGAAATTGAATCAGTTTCTTTTCCATCTTTTACAAGTTTATAACTATTTGGTTTAACAGTAACTGTTTTTTCAACTCCATTTATCTCTACGCTTTCTGGTGAAGTAAATTTTGGAGTTCCTTTTTGAACTAATCCTTGAACCTCTGTAGAATCCGCCGGAGTTTTTTCCAACTCAATTGGAACAATAATTGGTTTGTACGAAGCTTTTGAAGTTATTGTCGTTTTATCATTATTATCATTTAGGACAGTTATCGTTCCTTGTACTTCAATGGCAGGTACATCACCTACATATGACGGTACTGGCGTAAATGTTACTTTTCCATTTGCATTAATAGTAAATGTTCCTTTTCCATCTACTGTTACAGAATCTGTTAGAGTTTTAGTCCCTGGAACTATCAATTTACGTTCTGTAACTACAGCATTTGTTACTCCTTTTGGAAGTTTAAATGTTGGCGTTGCTTCTTGTGGTAACCCTTGAATATTCATTGTTGATTTATTTTCTGGTGTTACTTTTAGTGGCGTTACACTTGGTGTATAAGTCGCATCTTTTGTTTCGCCATTTTCATCTGTTGCACGTACCGTAATTCCTGTTGTTGGTCCTGTAAATCCAGGTTTTTGGAACAAATGTCACTTCTCCAGTTACTTTATTAATACTGTATGTTCCTTGATTTCCTACTTCAACTTCCTCTACAGGAGTATTATTCGTTGGATCAATTAATTTATATTCTGTAATACGAACATCCGGAGTTGAAATAGTGAACGTTGGTGTGCCAGTTTGTGTTTTTCCCTTGTAGTGCTTCTGAAGTTTTATTCTCACTTTCCATTGTAACGTCTTTTTACTGTTGGTGTGTAAGTTGCTGTCACTACTGTTCCGTTTTTATCAACACGTTTTACAGTCACTGCTGGAGCTACTCCAACAAAGTTTTTATCCGGTGTAAATGTTACTGTTCCGTCTTTTGCTACTGTATAAGTACCTTTTCCAGCTATAACAACTTTTCCATCTTGATCAGCGCCTTCTAAAGTTGCTGGTACTTCATCATTCATTGGAACTTCAGGTACTCCACCATTGAATACAGGTTTACCAGTTTGTACTTTACCTTGTAATCCGCTAGAAGTAGCATTTGTGGCTGTTGGTGTTACTTGAGTTACTGTCGGTACATATTTTTTTCGTAACAGGTTTTCCATTTTTCGTCTTCAATTTGAACAGTTACCCCTTCAGGAGTTCCATGATAACTTGGAAGTGGCGTAAATGTAATCGCATTGTCTTTTAATTCATACGTTCCGACATCAGGTACAGTAATTGTCTTAACTTTTTTTCATTACCATTCAATAATGTTAATGTATCGGTTTTAAAGGCAACTTTTTCATTACCTGTATCAAAGTTTAGAGTTTTTCCATCTTCTTCATCTTTTTGATTGAAGACTATTGGAGATTTTTGAGCAAATCCTTGTAATCCAGTAGTTGCTGAATCTTTACCTGTTGGTGTTACTTCAGTTACTGTTGGTGTATAAGTCGTTTCAACTTTTGTTCCATTCTCATCTTTAATTTGAACTCTTACAGCTTTTGCTTGTCCTGTAAATGTTTTATTAGGTGTGAAAGTAATAGTTTTACTCGCTTTATCTAAAACATATTCTCCATCACTTGTTGTAAGAGTAGAAACTTCATCTCCTGCATCATTTAATAAAGTTAATGTATCAGGGTTAAGGTTAACTCGTTCTCCATTAGGACCTTGTTCAGTTCCTTTGTTAAAGTTAACAGTTTGATCTTTATCTGCTCCTGTTTCTACTGTATCCAACACAATTCTTGATACTTGTTTTTTACCTTGAACGTCTGTTGTTGCAGATGGTTCTTTGGTTGGTGTTACTGGTGTGATAGTAGGTGTATACGTTGTTTGTACTTTTACGCCATTTGATCCTGTTGCTTGTACATCTACTGGTGCTACTGCTCCTGTATAAGTCTTATCTGTTGGTGTAAATGTTACTGTTCCATTTTGCGGATTAATTGTATACGTACCAATTTGATTTGTTGTTCCTGCTTTATAAGCTGGAAGTGTATCACTTTCAAGCCATCTTTTACAAGTTTATAGCTATTCGGTTGAACTGTAATTGTTTTTGGTGTTCCATTTACATCTACAGTTTTTCGATTTGAACGCTGGTGTTCCTGTTTGTGTTAAACCTTGTAAGTTAGTTGATGTTGCTGGTTCTTTATCAATCTCAGCCGATACGATAATTGGTTTGTATGTTGTAGTTGAAGGAATTGTTATACTTTCGTTTTTATCATTTCTAATGATTACAGTTGCTTTTACCGTAATTGGATCTACATCACCTTTGTATGTTGGAAGTGGTGTGAATGTTACTTTTCCATTTCCATCAATTGTGAATGTTCCTTTTCCTTCTACTTTTACACTGTCTTTTTCTGTTTGATCAGCAGGGTCCACTAGTTTACGACTTGTAACTGTAACGTTATTTGATTCAGCTGGAACTGGGAATGTTGGTGTTCCTTCTTGAGTTTCCCCTTGGATATTTGTTGTTGTTGCAGGTTGTGGAGTTATTATTAATGCAGTTACTTTTTGGTTTATATTTCGCATCTTTTGTTTCTCCATTTTCGTCAGTAGCCTGCACTGTGATTCCAGTTGCTGGTCCTGTGAAACCTGGTTTCGGAATGAAAGTAACTTGTCCAGTCGTTGGATTAATACGATATGTTCCTTCATTTGGAACTTCAATTTCATTTCCTTCTACTGGTGTGTTTCCAGTTGGATTTAACAATTTATATCCTGTAATACGTACTACGGAGTTGAAACTGTAAATGTTGGAGTTCCTGTTTGTGTTTTTTTCCTTGTGGTGCAGAAGACTCTTTATCCTCACTTGTCATTGTAACGTCCGTTACTGTTGGTGTATAAGTTGTTTCAACTTTCGTTCCATTCGCATCTTTGATTTGAACTTTTACAGGTTTTGCCGGCCCTGTAAATGTTTTATTAGGTGTGAATGTAATTGTTCTATTTGTTTTATCTAGAACATATTCACCATCATCTGTTGTAAGAGTAGGTACTTCAGCTCCTGCATCATTTAATAAAGTTAATGTATCAGGGTTAAGGTTAACTCGTTCTCCATTAGGACCTTGTTCAGTTCCTTTGTTAAAGTTCACAGTTTTATCTTTATCAGCATCTGTTTCTACTGTATCCAACACAATTCTTGATACTTGTTTTTTACCTTGTACATCAGTTGTTGCTGATGGTTCTTTTGTTGGTGTTACTGGAGTGATAGTTGGTGTATACGTTGTTTGTACTTTTACCCCATTTGATCCAGTTGCTTGTACATCTACTGGTTGTACAGCTCCTGTATAAGTTTTATCTGTTGGTGTAAATGTCACTTGTCCTGTCGCTGAATTGATTGTATACGTACCAATTTCTACAGTTGTTCCTGCTTTATAAGCTGGAAGTGTATCTTTTTCCAAGCCATCTTTTACAAGTTTGTAGCTATTTGCTTGAACACTAATTGTTTTTTGTACTCCATCTACTTCAATTGTCTTCGGTGTAAATGTTGGTCTTCCTGTTTGTTCTAAACCTTGTAAGTTTGTAGATGTTGCTGGTTCTTTATCAATCTCAGCCGGTACAATAATTGGTTTGTATGAAGCTGTTGATGTGATTGTTGTACTTTCGTTTTTACCATTTGTAATGGTTACAGTTGCTTTTACTGTAATTGGAGGAACATCTTCTTTATACGTCGGAACTGGTACGAATGTTACTTTTCCATTTCCATCAATGGTGAATGTTCCTTTACCATCTAATGTTACTGTATCTTTTGGTGTGTTAGTTGGATCAGTAGGATCCACTAATTTACGACTTGTCACTGTTGCATTCGTTGATTCAGCGGGAATCGTGAAGGTTGGTGTTCCTTCTTGAGTTTCCCCTTGGATATTTTTCGTTGTTTTATCTCCTGGAGTTATTGTTAACTCTTTTTACTGTTGGAACATATTTTTTTCGTAACAACTTTTTCCATTTTCGTCTTCAACTTGAACATTTACTCCTTCTGCAGTTCCATGGTAGGCTGGCGCAGGTGTAAATGTAATCGCATTGTCTACTAATTCATAAGTCCCTACATTCGTTACAGTAATTGACTTCACTTTATCTGAACCATTTAGTAATGTAAGAGTTTCTGGTTTTAATGCTACTCTTTCGTGACCTGTATCAAAGTTTAGAGTTTTTCCGTCTGTTTCCTCTCTTTGGTTAAATAAGATTGGAGATTTTTGTGTCAGTCCTTGTGGTCCTGAAGTTGCTGAATCTTTACCTGTTGGTGTTACTTCAAGCACTGTTGGCGTATACGTTGTTTCAACTTTTGTTCCATTGGCATCTTTGATTTGTACTCTTACAGGATTTGCTGGTCCAACAAATGTTTTCTTCGGTGTAAATGTAATAGTTTTGCTTACTTTATCTAATACATACTCACCTTGGTCTGTTGTGACTGTATTTGTTTCAGTTCCTGAAGCGTCTAGTAATGTTAATGTTTCTTTATCTAAGTCAACATGTTCTCCAGTATTGCTCACCTGTGGGCTTCTATCAAAGTTAACCGTTTGAGTTTTATCGGCATTCTCTTCTACTGTATCAAAGACGATTCTTGATACTTGTGCTTTCCCTTGAACATCCTTTGTTTTTCCTTCTTCTGCAGTTGGAGCTACTGGGATAATTCTTGGAGTATACGTAGCTACTGTAGTAACTGTAATATCCTTATCATCTTTATCATGCGCCACCACAACTGGAACAGACACTTTGACAGGTTTCACTTCACCTCTATAATCAATATTTGGTGTAAATGTTACTTCTCCTGTTTCCGGAGCTATCTTATAAGTACCGACTTTATTATTATTTGGATCTAAGGCATCTACAATCGCAGAATCTGCAAGAGCATTCGTTCTTGGATTAATCAGTCTTGCGGGGTGTTTTACTGATGCAGTAACCGGAGTATCCGAAGTTTCAACATTAAATGTAGGTTTACCTTTTTGTGCGAATCCTTGGATATTACTACTTTCCGCATTATTAGGAGTTGGTTGTACAGCAGGAATTCTTACTTCAGGAATGTATAACCCATCCATTGTATTTAAGACATCATTCACATTCTCTTCAACAGCATCATCATTTGTTCCCCAGTCTGTTGTTGTTCTGTTCGTGTCTTGACGACGAATTGTAATCCCGTGCGCTTTTCCTACAAAGCCTTTAGCAGGAGTGAATTCTACATCGATATCTTTTGGATTTGTTGCATTTGGTGTAAATTTATACGTTCCTTGACCTTTTACAGTATAAGTATTCTCATCTGATAACGTGATTATTTTACGAGTTTTGTTGTCAATATATACTGGTGGTACAGTAGTGTCAATTTCCGCATCTACATCACCTTCTTTATAGATATTTTTACCTTTTGGAGTGAAATGAACAGTAGCACCTTGTTTTGCTACATTATTTCCAATAGCAGCATCTCCAAACGAAGTTTGCCTATCTCCTTTAGGTGGGTGTGTAATCTTCGCATTAAAGTCTTCTACTTCCCCTGAGAATGCTAGTCCTGTAGGATTCATTATTTCATCTTTACTTGTTGCAATACGTACCCTAGTACCAGCTTGAAGCAACTGTCCTGCGTCTTTTTGTGTTTTATTTTTAAAATGTAAATTTACATCGCCATCTTTTTTAATTTCTGCAATATCAGAAGCTTCATCTTCATCAAAGTGTCCATTACCATTAAAATCAATCCATGAACGAATATATGCCTTTTCAGCACCACCTGTGTGCGCCTGAATATTTAAGGTATAATACCCAGCATTTGAGATATTTGCTTTGATAATATTTCCTTCCCTACCTTTTTAAACTATCAGGAAGTAATTGATTGACCCCTTCATCTGCTGTAACGGTTTTATCATCGCCATACCAGTCTTTAGTGTTACCATTATCCGCATCAGGTCTTTCACTACCTAAATATGGTTGTTTTACTTCATCTCCTGTTAATCCGTCTCTCGTATTCATTGTATGGGTTGCTTCACCATAGGTTTCCGGAGCATCCCCTTCATCAATAGGCGCTACCCCCATCATAGCTGCTTGTGAACCAGTTGAGAAAACATACATTCCAACTTCTGTTGCATTTTTGTCATTACTACTGGCACACTATAACTCCTAGCTGTAATACCAGGACCAAATACACCAGTACCTAGACCACCTGTTTCATGATCTGGGTTAGTAAAGAATTTAGGCACTATCTTATTACCATTTCCTACATTGTAAATAGCATTAGCATCTATCTCATTACCCTGTGAATCCGGAAGATTTTTATAAGCATCTGTATAATAATTTAATGGTTTTATATCTGCGAGCATCCGCTCCATTTTTCTCTAAGTCAATAATTTGTCGCCATCCACTACCATTAGTTGTAAAGGTAATTATTTCTCCACGGTTTGCACTTTCTGCATCGGTCATTACTACCGCTGGACGAACGGGATTCCCTTTATAAGTACCACTAATTTCAAATTGAATCCCAATATTAGCTCCAGTACCTTCTGCTTGAATAGATGTTTTTCTTCCATTCGTATTAATCCCATTGTCTCTAATCTCAGACCATTCATCCTGAGTTTTTGCGGTAATTCTTACTCGCGTGTTACTAGTAGAATTTATAAATCCATTAGTTGCATTTGTGTTAAACGTTGCTTTTTCTGCTTCTGTTGCACCATGGGCTTCCATACGCCTTCTATAAATCTCTGTCGCTTGGAATGGTTTTTAATGATTTAACCGTCAACTTGATACGGTAGTTATCCATAATTTCTTTTTTTCATAAACTGAGCCTTCTTTTTAAATATACATTTCCATTTTCTATATCAACATTTTTTTCCAACTTTTTATATCTGAAAAGTCTAACCATGCAATTTGTTTTGCAAGTCCTTCCGCTACTCTTCTATCTGTATACGGAGGTCTTGTAACTGCAGGGAGTTTCTGTAGCATCTACTACATCTGCTCCAACCCGCGTCGTTGTTGGAGTTGTAGCACCCCCTGCATTTTTCGGCACCTGTTCTAAAAACCAGTTCCATTTCTCAGCATTTTACCATTACGGCGGTCTTGGTTTTTATTTATTTTTAGGCGTTTCTTCTGCTTTAATTGATTTTAGGATGTTTGTTAATGAACTAATTTCTTTTGCTTTCGCATCTACTTCTGTTTGAGAAGTCGCAACACTAAATAAACCTTCTGCAGATGCCAGTTTATTAGAGGCATCATTTAGAATAGTTTGTTGTTTAGTATTATTTTTTTAATTCTTTCTATCTGAATTTTTTTAATTCTTCAATTTTTTTGCGCTAATACTGATTTATTAACTTCTTTTTGAGTTTTTCATCAGTTTGAGCTTTAGCGCTAGTTTCTGCTTTTTCGAAGTTTGTGTATTTAACTTTTCAGCTACCGCCTCTGCAACTTTTTCTCTTGTATTTTTGAGCATTAGTTTCTAAAGGCTTAACTTCAGCTGGCGTTGAAATAGTCACAGGTGCAGCTTTAAGCTCTTCCACACTTTTATCACTGTTTTGTTGGGCAATACTATCACTTGCTTCTGCTACTCCAGCACCAAAAAGCAAACCTACTCCAACAAGAACACTCGCCGTACCAACTTTGAATTTTTTTATTGAATATGTTTCTACTTTTTTTCAGCTTTTTTTGTTCTAATCTTTTTAAGATTATTTTTTTCCTACCATAAATCTTCTCCTATATAAATTTTCTTTATTTAAAAATGTGCATACCTCACCTAATATAACTATTATAATATCACGATTTCACAATAAAATAAAGTATAAAACTAGAATTTACTATATTTTTTTATATTTTTTTATTATTATAATTTTAATTACTTTAATAATATTACTAACATTTTTTTCACAACGCGATATATATATATATATATATAGCTATTTATTAACAATATCCTTACTCTAAGAAACATTAAGTTATAAAAATACTTTCATTTTAATAATTATTCCAAAAGTTTATATTTTTTTCTTATAAAACAGATTTGTATCCTTACTAAATACCCTAAACATATATAATTATATACACATACATTAAAGTTAACAGTACAGAAACTATTACTATAGAAATAGCACCATCTCGATATAAACATAAATTCAAACTAAAGCACTAGCAACATATCATAAAACGACTCCCTAGTAAATCATGATAAATAGTATTAAATCCTTTTTCAGTATATTCCCATAAAATTTGATAATTTACTAATCCTACAGTTCTAATAGCGTAAAAAAAGACGAAAATCTACTTATAGATCTCGTCTTTTTAGCATTGAAACTATTCCTTGAATCTCCTCATTAATTCTTTCATCTAGTTCCTCTTTTGTAATTAATTCATCATTATGTGCTTCTGTATAACCAAGTATTATACCTAGAGAGTTTTTAACATTATGCAGCATAATCTTTTTCTTCTGTTCATTCTTGTCCAACTCTGAACTTCTTTTTATAAATTAAAAATATATTTAAGAATACAGAAAAATGTTAATGGTAGGAAAAAAATATTTTTAATATGTATTGCAGCAATTAAAAAGATTACTATTAATATATTCACAGATATAAAACTAATCATATTTTTCATGATATAAACTATAAACCTCTTTTTATTTATGCCATATTCTTTAGCAGTGTTTTTTTAATAGCTTCTGATTTTTCTCACCACTTTGAACTTTTTCGTATATTAATTCTACAATATCATCAAGGTTAATTTCTTTGTGCTCCTCTTCTTTTGACGGAGAAACAATCACTACAAATTCCCCTTTTTCCTTAATCTTTTTCACCTAGCATCTCTAATATTACACTAGCCTCAAATGTTTCTATTTGTTCAAACATCTTTGTAAGTTCTCTTGCTACAGCAATTTTTCTTGACGGTGCTAGCTTAGCAATCTCTTCGATTAAATTTTTAACCCTATGCGGACTCTCATACAAAATCCCAGTTGTTTTTGAGTTCAAAATAACCTCTAACTTTTGTTTAAGTTCTTTACTTTTTCTTGGTAAAAATCCGTAAAAAGTATAGTTATAAGATTCAATTCCACTCGCTACTAGCGCAGTAAGACCGGCATTAGCACCCGGTAAAGCTACTACATCAAGCCCAGTACTCTTTACCTTGTCAACTAATACATAACCTGGATCAGAAATACATGGCATACCTGCATCAGTTACTAACGCTACATCTAACCCACCTTCTAAGTATTCAATTATTTTATCGCTCATTTTATCCTCATTATGTTCATGATAACTAAGTAATTTCTTACCCTTCACTTCGTAATGATTCAACAACTTCTGAGTATTTCTCGTATCTTCACAAGCTATAATATCCGCTTCTTTTAACACTCTTAATGCTCTTAATGTAATATCTTCCAAGTTACCAATTGGTGTTCCCACTAAATATAACATAGTTATTTTTTTCCTTTATTTTCATATTAAAAATCTTTTTAAATCTTGCTTTTTTTATTTGCATTTAAATTTAATAAAATATATTCTTCTTTTTTTACTACGCGTCAATTTCTTAAATAAACTTTCTGCACGTGTAGCTTCACTTTTCGTCTCAAACTCTTCAAAATAAATAAGTTTAACAGGTACTCTTACTCTCGTATATTTTGCACCTTTTTCGCGTTATGAGTTCTTATTCGTCTAACGATATCTGTTGTATATCCAGTATACCAAGTTTTTGTCGCAACACTCAACTACATACATAAAACTACTCATAAATTCCATACACTTTCTTCATCTCATCTGTATAGCTACCATCTTCATTATAAATATAAAACGGCTGCTCAACTTTAATATCACTTACCTTTGAAATACTTCCTTCAACAAGTACTATTTTTACTATTTTCACTTGATGACTTACTATATACAAATCTGATTCGTTTAATAGCTAAACCATATTTTTCACATTCTGAAATAACATCTCCGATTCTATACGTTCTGTGAACTAATGCAAATTTCCCATTTTGTTTAACTAAATATCTTATCGCTTGAACTACATCACTAAGATTACACAATAATTCATGTCTTGATATATTATGATTGTGCTTTTTCTCTTTGATTTGGCATACTCTCTACTGGAAAAATAAGGTGGATTGCATATAACATAATCAAACGTTGATGGTCTATAATACTCTTTTTACATTTTTATATCACCATATCTCACTTCTACATTATTAATTCCATTTAGCTCCAAACTTTTTGCTTAGTTCAACTAAATCTTCTTGGATTTCTAACATTTCTATCTTAGCAGCAGATTTTTCTCTTAGAATTATCGAGATACCTCCATTACCACTACAAAAGTTCTATTATATTCTTTTTAAAAACTTTTTGGTACATTTGCAAAATATGGGAGTAAAAACGAATCTGTTGACATGCTATAATAATCAACTTTTTGTAGTATTTTAAAAATTCTTAGAAACTGTATCTATCCTCAAATTATCTTCCATACTAACCTCGTATTAAAAAAATTCTAAATTATTATTATCTAATAAAACTGTAAAAAGAAACTTCTCTAAAACTAAAGTCGCATTAACATTCGAATTCAAATCTGTGACAGCTAAGAGTACTTTTTTTCCTGCACTCTACTTATGTTCAAGGCATCGTGCAGATTATTTTCAGTATAACTATTATTAATTTCAATACTCAAGTGTTTAAAAAAATTCTACTATTTCATCTTTTTGTTTTCAACTTTTCTAAAAGATAAATATTTGCTAGATGAGGTTTATTAATGTATCTTCTTACATATTCATTAACAACATGAATTAATTCTTCATTTTTTCAATCTCAATATTTTCACTTTGTCCTACTAATTTTATCTGTTGGCAACGAGAAATGATTGTAGGTAATACTGCACTGATATTTTTTTGCAACTAAGTATAGCTATAATATCATCTTCAGGCTCTTCTAAAAAAATTTAAGAAGACTATTAGCTGCTTGTTCAGTCATCTTTTTCGATATCTTTTTATCCAATATATTTTTTTTACCATAAAAAGACTTAACACTCAAGTCTGATTTTAACATTTGAATTTCTTCTTTTTTTATAGAAGTTTCACTTGATAATCTGTAAAAAAATCAACATAGTTACTATTGTTTATACTATGACAATTCTTACATTCTTCACAACTGAAAAATTCCTTATTTTTTTATTTTCTAAGCAAAAATATCGCTTTTAACAAAAACTTAAAAATAAACTCATCACAATATAAACTATCCTCACCTATTACTAAATAGGGCATGGGATAGTTTATTGGTTTTTAATGTATTTGTTAAAGATTTTATTACAATTGTATCTTTACTAAAGTTCATTGTTTAAAAATCCTTCCAATATTGAAAGTGCCTGTTTTTGGACATTCTCAAAAGTATCACTGGCATCTATTACTTTGATGCGCTCACTATTTTCTTTTGAAAGATCGTCATAACCTCGTTTAACATTTTTGTAAAAATTCAAACTTTCTTGATCCATTCGGTTATTATCATCTCTATTTTTTTGTGCGAGCTAATCCTACTTCAACATCTATAGAAAAAGTATAACGTTAAATCAGGTTCAAGATTATCAGTAGTATATGCATTTATATCTAAGATTTCTTGTTTATCTAAAACCACGACCATAAGATTGATAGGCTACTGAACTATCTACAAAACGGTCACATATCACTATATAGCCATCATTTACATACGGTAATATTTTTTTACAATATGATCACGTCGACTTGCACAAAAACAGCAGACTTTCAGTCTTTGCATCGATATCATTTGAACTATCAAAAAGAAGCTCTCTTACTTTCTCACTAAATACTGTCCCACCTGGTTCACGTGTTGTAATTACTTTATACCCTTTATCTTTTAAATATTCTGTAGCAAAGGTAATAAAACTAGTTTTACCTGAACCATCTGAACCCTCTACTGTTATGAATTTACCCTTCATTGTAATGACCTTTCTACTATAATTTATTTATTCATAAATTGAGAAATTCTTTCAACAGCTTCTTTAATATTTTTCTATGCTCGTTGCATAACTAATTCTAAAAGAAATCATTGTACGCTTTCCCAAATGCTGTTCCAGGGATAACCCCAACACGTGCTTCTTTTCGCTAATAATTTACAAAACTCCATGGCTCCTAGGTCACGATATTTTGCAGGAATCTTAGCGAAAAATATAAAATGCTCCATCTATTTCGGAATTTCAAATCCTAACTCACGAAGTTTTGGAACCATATAATCTTTTTCTTTCTCGATATGTTTCAATCATATGATTATTATATTTGTCAACATTATCATCACTTAATGCTACTACTGCTGCATCTTGAATGAATGTTGGTGCTCCGGATACTGTAAACAGATGGAATACACCAATTTTTTTCTAATCATTGCTTCAGGAGCAGCAATAAATCCTACACGCCATCCTGTCATAGCATGTGATTTTTGATAGCCCACTAATAAGCACCGTTTGCTCGGAATAAATTCAGCTAGAGATGTATGTTTGAAATTATAAGTAATATCACCATAAATTTCATCGCTAAGCACAAAAAATATCATATTTACCTAATACATCAGCAATAGCCTTAACCTCATCTCTTGTATAAGAAACACCACTAGGATTATTTGGATAATTAATTAAAATTGCTTTTTGCGTCTTTATTCTCTTCTAAAAGCTTTTTCTAAATCACTTGGTCGCACTTTAAAAACCATTATCGGCAGTATCAATAAATTTAATATTACATTTATTTAAAAATACCTACACCTTCATACGCTGAGAAATACGGTGTCACTACCAAAATAGTATCTCCTTGATTTGTAACGGCAGAAATCGTATGTTCAATCGCCGCAGAAGCTCCAATTGTTACAATAACCTCATCAGAACTATATTTTTAGATTATATCTTTTTTTCTAAATTTTTTTAGCCCATGCTGCTCTTAGTGGTTCAATACCATTATTTACAGAATAGTGAGTTCTATTATTATCTAATGCAACTTTAGCAGCTTCTTTAACTTCTTCAGCAGTGTCAAAGTCCGGTTCCCCTAATGTTAATTTTATAATTCCTTCAATAGATGAAGCGTATCTATCAAATTCTCTAATCGGCGAACCAGTAAGATTCGCTAATGATGTATTAAATTTATTTTCTAATGTTTTTATTTCCATATATATCTATCTTCCTTCTTTTATTTTTAGATACATTGTTAATGTAATACCATTAATATTGTACCATATTTCAGGAAAAAAATTTAAATTCCTATTAAACAATATTAAATAAAATTATAAACAATGAATAAATAATATTTTATAGTATTTTCATAATAATTTCAATATCAAAAAAATCGGATAGTTTGAATAAAAAAATTCAGAAAATTTAAAGAAAAAGTATTGAAAAAAATATAAAAATTAGTATTATAATATCTTTAACAAATTCAAAAAAATTAATTGTTTAAATATAAGGAGAAATATAATTATGACAAAACTAACAGTAAATGATATCCGAGTAGAACTTACTACCAATCCAAAAGAAAAAAACGCCCGGATGATAAACTAGGATTTGGTTCCGTGTTTACAGACCACATGTTCGTTATGGACTGGTCATCTGACAAAGGTTGGTATGATCCACGTATCGTACCTTACGGACCAATTCCAGTATCACCTGCATTAAACGTATTACACTATGGACAAAGTGTTTTCGAAGGAATGAAAGCATATAATGCTAACGGTGAAGCAGTTTTATTCCGTCCTGAACAAAACTTTAAACGTCTAAACAAATCATCAGATCGTATCGCTTTACCAGAATTAGATGAAGAATTTGCATTAGCTGCACTTAAAAAATTAATCTCTATTGATAAAGATTGGATTCCTAAATCTGAAGGTACTTCACTATACGTTAGACCATTCTTATATGGTTCTGAAGAAGCACTTGGAGTACACCCTAACCATGAAGTTAAGTTTATAATCATCTTATCTCCATCAGGAAGCTACTTCAAAGCTGGTCTTCAACCAAATAAAATCTTCGTAGAACACGAATATGTACGTGCTGTACGTGGTGGATTCGGATTCGCTAAAACTGCAGGTAACTACGCTGGATCTCTTAAAGGTCAAAAGAAAGCTCAAGAACTTGGATACTCTCAATCTCTATGGCTTGATGGAGTAGAACAAAAATACATCGAAGAAGGAGGAGCAATGAATATCTTCTTCAAAATTGATGGTACATTCGTAACACCTGAATTAAACGGTTCTATCCTTCCAGGTATCACTCGTGCTTCAGTATTAGAACTTCTAAGATCTCTAGGTGAAAAAGTAGAAGAAAGAAGACTTTCTTTAGAAGAAGTTTACGAAGCGTATGACAATGGAAAACTTGAAGAAGTATTCCTATGTGGTACTGCAGCAGTAATCGCTCCTGTTGGAGAATTATTCGATGGTACTAAGAAACTAGAGTTAATCACAGATAATAAACCAGGAGAATGGACTCAAAAAAATCTACAACCTACTTACAGGTATCCAATTAGGTAAAAGTAGAAGATAAATTCGGATGGGTTGTTAAAGTAGAAGAATAAAAATAAATAAAAAGATTCCAAGTTTAATGATTTGGAATCTTTTTTTAAACTATTTTACGATAAAACCTAACAATATGATAAAAAGATGAAGTAGTGAATTAACTCTACTTCATCTTATATATTTGCTAATACTTTTTAATGCAAATCTTTATTTATATAACTATTTTTAAGCCTATTTTTTTATAAGCAAATGTGTATAAAGCAGAAACTAAAGTTACAGCTCCTACAAAGTTACCTAAAAATACTGTTCCCATGTTTTGGATAAATTGTAAAAACTGAGATATTTGCACCTTCAAACATTGCAGCTGGGATTGCGAACATGTTCGCAACCAAGTGTTGGAATCCAATAGCAACGAATGTCATAATTGGGAACCATACACCAAACATTTTACTACCTACATCTTTAGCAGCAAAGTTTAACCATACTGCCATACCTACTAACCAGTTACAACCTACAGCTGAGAAGAATACTTGCCAAAATGTTAAGTACACTTTTTGATTCACCAGCTGAAATAGTTTTAGCTGCAATAGCTCCACCAGTTAAACCAGTTAAATGACCTAAGAAATAAGCAATAACTAGAGAACCAACAAGGTTAGCAAATGTGATAACTACCATATTTTTAGCTAACAGTTTAAAGCTAATTTTCTTATTAAACCACGCAACAGTTACAGCCATCATATTACCTGTAACTAACTCTCCTCCACCTACTAAAAATACAAATAAGTCCGATTGGGAAAACAGATGCTCCTAATAATGCACCGATTCCTCCGAATTCTTTAGGAATTGATCCTGATACACGAAGTAAAGCTAAGAAACCTACCCCGATAAATGCTCCACCTAGGAAACCTAAACTTAACATATATTTAAGGCTTGCAGTCGCTTTAGCAACACCCTTTTTACAAGTTAACTCATAAGTTTCTTGTGGCTCTAAAAATACTTTAGATTCTACAGTGTTTGTCATTATAACACTCTCCTTAAAAAAATTTATAATAATTACATAGATATGAATTTTTTTCCTACATCTATATTAAAAGATTATACAATAACAACGTTATTTTTTTTCAACCCTGTTTTAATACAGTTTTTATTAAAAATATGCATAATTTCACAAACTTTAAAAAAACATGGAAAAACATTAAGGAAAAGTAAATATATTTAAAATTTCATTCCTTTTTTTAAAAATAATAACCGTTAGAAATAAAAACGTTTTTCTAACAGTTATTAAAAAAATATTATATTTTAACTTTTCTTTTTTTATAGGCCAGTGTATATAGTCCAGCCACTAATACGGCTCCACCTAAAAAAATTTCCTAAAAAAATTACAATCATATTATTTAGAAATTGCATCAAAAGTAATATTAGCCCCTCCAAATATAGCTGCTGGAATAACAAACATATTCGCTACTACGTGTTGAAATCCAACGGCAACAAAGGTCATAATAGGAAACCACGTACCCATTATTTTACCACCTACATCCTTAGCGCAAAATGATAGCCATGCCCCCATACCCACAAGCCAGTTACACCCTACACCAGAGAACAACCCTTGCCAAAAAGTTGCGTTAACTTTTGACTCCGCTGTAGCTAAAGTTTTTGCAAATGTCGCTCCTTCAGTAAGTCCCGTTACATGTCCTAAAAAATACGCTACAAAAACAGCTCCTACTAAATTTGCTAGAGTGATAATAATTAAATTTTTCACTAACATTCCTAAACTAACTTTCTTATTAAAAAATGCTAATGTTACTGCCATCATGTTACTAGTAATCAGTTCTCCACCGCCTACTAATATACAAATCAAGCCAATCGGGAAGACTGCTGCTCCTAATAAAAACACCTAATCCTCCAAATTCATGTGGTATAGAACCTGCAACTTTCAAATAAGCAAGATATCCTACTGCAATAAAAAGCTCCACCTAGGAATCCTAAACTTAACATATACTTTAAGCTTCCCGAAGCTTTAGCCACACCCTTTTTACTAGCGTATTCATATAATTCTTGAGGCTCTAAATAAGCCTTTGTATGTATATATTCTGACATAACTTTTTGTCTCCTTATGATATTCTACAGATATTATACAACAACGCTAATTCATTAACAAATTCACATTCAATCATAAAGATTTATATATTTTTTTATTTTAATATATATTAAAAAGATTTAAATTAACTAAAAAGATGAGGCTTTTTTTCTTTATGCACCAGTTTTTCTCAAATTCTTACTAAAATTAGACTCAATCATCATTTAGATATAAATTTTCTTATTTTCAACGTCTTCACATTTATTATTTTTTTCAATTATAATATTTTCATATTCACTGAAAATTCGATACAAAATACTGATTTTTGTTTATTCCCCTATATATTGTTTCAACCATGAAAAATTAATTATACTCTTCACATAACTTCTTAATAAGTTCATTCAATAACCAATGTAAAACACTCATACAAAAAAAGCGATTGGACATTTCCAATCGCTTAATTTACTATCTTGCAAGCTTAACCGCTCTAACCTCTCTGATAACATTAACTTTAATGTTTCCTGGGTATTGCATCGTTTCTTCGATTTTATTCTTAACTTCTTTGGCAATTTTGTAAGTTTTAGTATCATCTACTTCTTCAGGATTTACAATTACTCGAATTTCACGACCTGCTTGAATAGCAAATGTTTTCTCTACACCTTTGTGTTCATTTGCAATTTCTTCAAGTTTTTGTAGACGTTTAATGTAATTTTCTAATGACTCTCTACGAGCTCCTGGGCGTGATGCAGAAAGTGCATCCGCTGTGGCAACAATTACAGAAATCGGATGTGTCGGTTCAGTATCCCCATGATGTGATGCAATTGCATTTACAACTATCGCATTCTCTTTATATTTAAGAGCCAGTGCAACACCAATTTCAACATGTGAACCTTCAATTTCATGATCTAGCGCTTTACCTATATCGTGTAGTAATCCTGCGCGACGTGCTGTCGCAACATCTAAGTCTAACTCAGCTGCGATAAGTCCTGCGATATACGCTACTTCCATAGAGTGTTGTAGTCCATTTTGTCCATAACTAGTTCTATATTTTAACTTACCAACTATTTTTACTAAGTCAGGATGCATATTATGGATTCCAAGGTCAAATGTCGCTTGTTCTCCAGCATCTCTAATGACTTGATCAATATTTTTACGTGCTTTATCAACAGCTTCCTCAATTTTAGAAGGGTGAATACGACCGTCATCAATAAGTGATTTAATCGCTGTTTTAGCAATCTCACGACGTATTGGATCATATCCTGAAAGGATAACTGCTTCTGGCGTATCGTCTATAATTAAGTCAACACCAGTCAATGTTTCTAGAGTACGAATATTTCTACCTTCACGACCGATAATACGCCCTTTCATATCATCACTAGGAAGATCAACAACAGATACTGTGGTTTCACTAACTACATCTGTAGCAAAGCGTTGTAATGACTGAACAATAAGTTCTTTTGCACGTTTATCAGCAACACTTTTCGCCTCAAGTTCTTTATTTCTTATATATATTGCCATATCTTTTAGCCATATCAGTTTCAACTGCGTCCATAATCTCTTCACGAGCTTGTTCTTCTGTTAAGTTTGCAATTCTTTGCAACTCTGTTTCTTGTTGAATCTTAAGTTGATTAACCTCAGTACTTTTTTTCTTCAAGTAATTGAGATTTTTTTCTTCCAATTTCATCTCTCTTGAACTTAACAATTCGTCTTTTTTTATTTAAAAAGCTCTGTTTGACGTTCTAATGAAGATTCTTTTTGAACGATTCTATCTTCTTGTCTTTGAATATCTTGTTTTTTTAAATTCTGCTTCTTTATTAGCAATGTTAATTATCTCTTCGGCTTCTTTTCTTTGCTATAGTAGTTTCTTTTTCTACTATATATCTAGCCTCTTTTTCTCGCTTCTCCAATAATATGATCAGCATCTTGTTTAGATAATTCTAATCTTTTTGAATAGAATTTTTGAAATGATATATCCAAATAAAAGTCCAACAAGTAAAGCTGCAACACTGATTATTCCATAAATCATTTTGCAACCTCTTTCTATTTTGAAAAAAATTTTTTTGTATGATATCGCTTAATTGTCAAAATTTAAAACATTGACAAATTGTTACATACCATAACTACAATTCTACACTACCTATAATAAAAAGTCAATAGTTCACTAAGGAGAAATATCAGTTTACAAAAATTTTTCTTCTATAAAAATTATAGTTTTAATTTATCTTCAAAAATTGCTAGTAGTATTTTATTGAAAATATAATTTTTTTACTTGAATATTTAACGGCTAAGCTGTATGATTTAAATAACTGCTCAATAAAAAGTATTAATATTAATATTTTGTTGTTATTTTTTAAAAAAATTAACAAAAATACTTGCAATTACTTATCCAGTGTGATATTATATTCAAGTATGTAAAAAAATACAAAACTTGATTGAGTGGGAGAACGAAAAAAATCTAAAGACGTTCAAATGACCACATCACGAAAAAAATATAGGAGGTTTTATCGTGGCTAAAAAGTTATAAAAAGTTGTTAAATTACAAGTACCAGCAGGTAAAGCTAACCCAGCTCCACCAGTTGGTCCAGCGTTAGGTCAAGCTGGTGTTAATATCATGGGATTCTGTAAAGAATTCAATGCTCGTACACAAGACCAAGCAGGATTAATCATTCCAGTAGTAATCTCAGTATATGAAGACCGTTCATTTACTTTCATTACTAAAACACCACCTGCACCAGTATTACTTAAAAAAAGCAGCTAAAATTGAAAAAAAGCATCTTCTGTACCTAACCGTGACAAAAGTTGCTACAGTTTCAAAAGCTCAAGTTCAAGAAATCGCTGAACTTAAAATGGCTGACTTTAAACGCAGCTTCTGTAGAAGCAGCTATGCGTATGATCGAAGGTACTGCAAGAAGTATGGGTATCTTAGTAGGAGAATAGGAGGATAATTATAATGGCAAAAAAAGGTAAAAAATATCTTGAAGCAGCTAAATTAGTAGATTCTTCTAGTCTATACTCTGTAGTAGAAGCAATCGAATTAGCTAAAAAAACAAGCACAGTAAATTTTGACGCAACTGTAGAAGTTGCATTCCGTTTAGGAGTTGACACTCGTAAAAACGACCAACAAGTACGTGGAGCAGTAGTTCTTCCTAAAAGGAACTGGTAAAACTGCTAAAGTTTTAGTTTTTGCTAAAGGTGATAAAGCAGCAGAAGCTGAAGCAGCAGGAGCTGACTACGTAGGACAAGGTGAATACATCACTAAAATCCAACAAGGTTGGTTTGATTTTGACGTAATCGTAGCTACTCCAGACATGATGGGAGAAGTTGGTAAAATCGGTCGTGTATTAGGACCTAAAGGATTAATGCCAAACCCTAAAACTGGTACTGTAACTATGGACGTTACTAAAGCTGTTAATGAAATCAAAGCTGGTAAAGTTGAATACCGTGCTGAAAAAAGCTGGTGTTGTTCACACTCAATCGGTAAAGTTTCATTCTCAACTGAAGACTTAGTTGAAAACTTCAACGCTGTTCAAGACGCTTTAGCTAAAGCTAAACCAGCTGCTGCTAAAGGAACTTACTTCAAATCTGTAGCTGTAACTACAACTATGGGTCCTGGAGTTCGCGTTAACACTGCAGAATTCAAATAAGAATTATTTAATACAAAGAAGATTTGGTTATCCAAGTCTTCTTTTTCTCCTCTTCTTTTCAGAATAAAAAGACAGTTCCTCTATAACTTATTTAAAAAGGAACTGTCTATTTTAGTGTTCTGTTTTTCTTATTTTACGTTCTTTTTACTTTTTCATTGAATTATCGTATATTGTTACTATTCCAGTTTTAGACGCTTCTTTTTACTCCTTCTACAAAAATCTTTACTAGCATCTTTATAAAATTTATATCCACTTGAACTTAACAATAGCACCAAAAATTAATATAAGTTTTTATTCTATCCTTTTTACTTACTTTAGTATCCCTTTTACTATTGCTTATAATATTTACACTCACAAAGTGATAAACTATTGTAATTACTATTAACAATAATAATTTTATAATATTAAATTGTGCAATATCATATTTTGGTCCTGTAAATCCACTATAAACTCCAAGTAATGAAAAATCTAAATATGCTTACTATTAATTGGTAAATTAAAATATCTCCTAAAAATAAAAGTATATAAATGATTTTTTTAGTATATATCATCTGTATTATCGCTAAATTAGATAAAGCTATAACTACAACTATAGCATAACTATACTCAATCGGATTGACTCTACGATACAGAAAAATCAAGCACAAATGCAACCAGTCCTCCTACAAATAGACTTATATATGTAGTATAATAAATGTATCTTGCTTTATTATTAAATGAAATAGGAAGGTATTCAATAAACTGTTGCTCAGGATCATCATATTTTCTTCCATTTATGACTATAATTAATGAGCTAATCAGAGCTAATATTATATATGTTTTAGCAAATAATAATTCAAGTATTTCAATAATAGTGACGAAGTAATATAGTATATACAGGCTTTTTATAGAACAACGGCATCGAATAATTTCTATTTGATATTATATTCCAAATCGCTCCAAATTTCGTTTCATATTGTTGTTTAATCATTTTCAACCTCTCCTTTCAATACAGAAAGTAAAATACTCTCTATATTAGTCGTATTAAATCGTGCTTGTAATTCGACGATATCTTCGTTAATCGTAATTCTCCCATTTTCAAAAACAATAATGTAATCTGCTAAACTCTGTATTATGTAGGGTTCTTCAGTTACTATAATGATTGTTTTATCCTCGTCCATATATTCTCTAAGAAGTGTTATCATTTCTTTTCTAGCTATTAAACCAACACCTGAAAATGGATTGTCTAAAACTAATAGTTTAGATTTTGTATAAATTCTATAGAAAATAATAGTAATTTCTTCTCTCCTTGTGAAAGTTCATATATTTTCTTATGACGATATACTTTATGTTTACTAAGAAATTCAAAACATTTCTCTAAATTAAATCTAACATCTAATTTATATATTTTATATAGAACCTCATCTACTCGTAAAGAATCTGAAAAACAAAGGTTTATCCGCTACATATGAGTAAAGATTTTTTTAATATCTACTTCATTTTCATGAAAAATTTAGATTATCATAAGTAATTACATTTTTCTCTGAAGGTAAACCTCCTAAAAGTGTTTGAAGAAATAATGTTTTACCACTTCCACTGTTACCTGTAATTGCATAGACATACCCTTCTTCTAACTCCAAATCAATTGGTCCAAGTTGAAATGTTCTTTTTATTAATCAATAATTTATTAACTTTTATCATAACTTTTTTTCCTCCAATATACTATTAAATATATCCTTAATATCATTTATATTAAGTCCATCATTAATAGCCTCATCAATTATACTCTTAAGTTCGTTAAAAGTATTCTTCTTTTTTTATTATTAAGACAGTAGCTAAATCTATATCATTTACGAAATATCCAACAGCACCTTTTTGAATATATTAGCTCTTCTTGTAACAATACCTCATATGATTTTTTATTGTAATAATACCAACCTCTAACTCTTTTTGCTAAGCTCCTAATTGAAGGTAATTGATCATTATATTTTAAGCTACCATCTAGAATATTACTTTTTGATTTGTGTTGCCACCTGCTGATATATCGGAACAGATGACATATTAGAAATTTTTATTTCCATCATACTCCTCCATATTAATCTCTTTTATAAATTTTATATAATTCTATAAGATAATAAAAACGTTTTTGTATCTACTGTGATTATACGATAGACACAGTTACTTTGTCAATATAAATTTTGTAATTTCTTAAATTTTTTTATTAAAAATACTTTAAGTCCTAAATTTAAAAGTGAATATCATTTTTGAAATACTTTGTTACATGTTATAATTATATTAACTATTATTTTAGGGAGTGTATTTATGATTACTATTATTGTGCCAATTTATAACGAAGAAAAACAATACGTGATTTCATTTATAATCTATATTGTTTGCATAATATAAAAAGAACATGAGGTACTTTTTGTTGATGGAGGCTCTACAGATAAAACAAAAGAAATTCTAGATGAACTTTCATATTTCGGTTATTCATATCACCTTTCTGATAAAAAAGGGCGCGCAAATCAGATGAATTATGGTGCTAAAATTGCTAAAGGTGACATTCTATGGTTTATCCATTGTGATAGTGTCCTTCAAAAAGATGTAATAGCAAAAGTACTTGCCTGCCCTACTGAAGTCGGATGTCTAAAGATTAAATTTTATCCAAATAGCTTTCCTATGTGGGTAAATTCTCTTGTTTCTAATATGCGTGCAAGCATTACTAACCTTGCATTTGGAGATCAAGCGATATTTCTATCAAAGAAAGTATTTGAAGAAGTTGGAGGATATAAAGATATGCCTTTAATGGAAGATTATAAACTCTCAGAAGATTTAAGTGCACTTAGTTATAAAAATCACAGTAATTGACTCCCCTATCACTACATCTACAAGAAGATACAAAAATCATACTGTAAAAAAACAATGTGGCAGATGCAACAATACCAAAAAAATGTACCGTCGTGGTGTTCCTGTTGAAGAACTCGCTAGAATGTATAAAGATATTAGGTAAATCTATAAAAATTCTTTTACACAAAAAAATTATTATTACTAAGTTTTCATATTATATAAATCGAACAGTTCCATTGATTATTTATGCAAACTAACTTATAATTAAACTATATATAAATTTTTAAAGGAGAGATTGAATATGGCAGATTATTTTAAAAAGAAACATTTAATAGAATTTGGTGAAGGAAAAATTCGGAGAAGATGCACCTGATTACTGGAAAAAAACTTTATGAATTACTATGGTAATGTTATGGCTGAAGGTGAACTAACAACTCGTGAAAAAAAGCACTTATTGCGCTTGCTGTAGCCCATGCCGAAGCTTGTCCTTATTGTATTGATGCTTATACTAGTACTTGTTTAGAAGAAGGTTGCGATCAAGATCAAATCGCAGAAGCTATTCACGTTGCTGCTGCTATGAAAGCGGGAATTACTCTAGTACATGGTCTTCAAAGTAAAGAATTATCAGACAAGTTAACTAATTAATATCTTATGATTGAATTAAATATTCCAAAAATTTTTTTAATCAAGTTGAGGAAAAAAACAATATTTACTAACTGAAGAATTTCCTGAGGTTATGCAAATTAATGTAGGTAGTTTATGCAATATCACATGTAGCCATTGTCACGTTGATGGTGGACCTCATAAAAAAATAATATGATACGTGAAACTTTTTGAACAAATTATAGAAGCATTCAAAGTTGGAAAGTACAAGACGATTGATATTACCGGTGGTGCTCCTGAGATGAATCCAAACTTTAGATGGTTTGTAAAAGAAATATCTCAGTACGCTAAAAACTATAATTGTAAGAACAAATCTAATTATCCTAGATGTCCCAGCTTATAGAGATATACCTGAATTATACCGTGACTTAAAAGTACAAGTAGTCGCATCTCTACCCTACTACAATGAAAAAAAGTAGTGGCTAAACAACGTGGTAAAGGTGTTTTTCCTAAGTCAATAAAAAGTACTAAGAAGACTAAATGAACTAGGTTATGGAAAAGAAGAAGACCTTATCTTAAACCTAGTCTATAATCCAAATGGAGCGTTTTTACCTCCTAAACAAGAAGCACTAGAAAAAAACTTATAAGAAAAAAATTATATGACAATTTTGAAATTGTCTTCAATAACCTATTCGCAATTACAAATAATCCTATAGGGAGATTCTCTGAATTTTTACATAGAGAAGATCTATATGAAGGATATATGAACAAACTTTATAAAGCATATAATCCTGCTACTCTACCAGGGCTTATGTGTAGAAATATGATTTCTGTTGGTCCTGACGGATCTTTATATGATTGCGACTTTAACTATATTGAAAATTTAAAAAAATCTCGGCGAAGTTAACCATGTGAGTCAGCTCATCAATAATCATACAGAGGGTACGTAGAATCGTAACTGGTATGCATTGTTACGGATGCACTGCAGGAGCTGGTTCTTCTTGAGGTGGCGAAACTTGTTAGTATAGGTTATGCTAAAGTAAATATCATTAATATTGAAAACAAAAGACATCAAACTGAATTTCTTCAGCTTGATGTCTTTTTATATTCTACACTAAAAACTTTATCGTTTTCTTTTCTCTCTTTAGGGAGATTGTCTTACACTTACTACAATTTTTCCTTTTTTATTTAATTCACGTACTTTTAACACCGCCCACAATTGCGCTGCGATAAACAGTGATGAATATAGACCAAAGATTAAACCGATAAGTAATGCTACGTTGAACGAATAAATTGAACTACTTCCTATTAATAACATTACAATTACAGTAATAATAACTGTCAATACCGTATTAATAGAACGAGTTAATGTTTGTCTTAGTGATACGTCTACCACTTTATATATTTGTTCTTTTGATGTTAAGACCTTCTCATGACGCATATGCTCACGAATACGGTCAAATGTAACGATTGTATCGTTAATTGAATAACCTACAATTGTTAATACTGCTGCGATAAATGTAATATCTATTTCTAGTCGTAATAAGCTAGCTAAGAAAATGATTATACACACGTCATGCAGTAAGGCGATAACACTTGTAAGCCCCATACGCCATTCAAATCTAAATGCTACATAAATAATAATACCTATAGAAGCATATAATAACGCGAATAACGCATTTTTAGCTAACTCTTTACCGATTACCGGTGATACAACACTTAAGTTCGCCTCTTTTTCATATTTTTTAGCAAAGTATTCTTTAATCTCTATTGATTTTTTTCTTGTGCGAAACTTTCTTTTTGAATGCACTGTCGCTTGTTTTTTTATCCGGTGATAAAACTATTTTTTTCATCTTTTACTTTTTAAAAGCATTAAGATCATCTTGTACTTTCTCAACAGATAACTCTGTATTAGCAGCCACATCAATACGTGTACCACTTGAGAAGTCAATGCCTAGGTTTAGTTTATACATACCTAAAGAAATCGTTCCAGCAACCATAATCGCAATACTTAAAAGCAAAGAATTTCTTCATGTGTTTTTGTAAAAGCTCAACCACTCAAATTTAGTACTTAAATTAAGTGAGTTTATACCGAATTTAGTTTCGTGAATACTCTTCTTATTAACACCAAAGTAACCTGGTCGATTATTAAAGATATTAGAATTTACTAATAAACTTAATAATAATCTAGTCCCGAATACCGCAGTTATAAAGCTGACTAAAATTGATAATAGTAACATTGTCGCAAAATCCTTTAACACTACTTGTACCAAAAATAAATAGCACTATCGCTGCAATAACTGTTGTAAATTGTGAGTCAAAGATTGTCCATAATGATTGTTTAGCACCATCTAAGTATGCTTTTTTAAGTGGATATCCAGCTCGTACTTCTTCTTTAATTCTTTCATACATAATGATATTAGCATCAACCGCCATACCAACCCCAAGAATTAAAGCTGCAATACCAGGGAAGTGTAAGTACCCTGAAATCATATTGAAGAATACTACTGTAATGTATACGTAAGCCACCATCATTACACTCGCTACAAATCCAGGAACGCGATAAATAACTAGCATAAATAAGCAAATAATAGCTAACGCTATTGCCCCCGCCATTACCGTTTGATTCAACGCATCGGCTCCGAATTGAGCACCTACTGAGTTAGAATAGATTTCTGTTAACTTAACAGGTAACGCACCTGAGTTTAATAAAGCTGCCATTTCTTTAGCTTCTTTTACAGTAAAGTTACCAGTGATTTGAACATCTTTAGAGTTAATAGTTTGTGCTACTTGTGGTGCAGAAACATATTTAGGTTTTTCTTTAGCTGCTTCAGCCTTGAATGAATCTCCTTCATTGAAATCCATCCAAATAACCATTAAGTTTTTGACCTTGAGGGGCGTTTACTGATTTCTGAAGTAATATTACCAAATTTATCAGCATCTTTCAACTTCAAGTTAACATCTGGTTTATTATTTTTGATCAAATCCTTGTGAAGCTCCATTTTCTTGCAAATCAGAACCATCTAAAAGAACTTTATCCTCAATATCACGAATTGTAAGATTCGCTTGTGTCGATAATACTTTACGAGCTGTTTCTTGGTCTTTAACTCCTGCAAGTTCAACACGGATTCTATTTCCTGATTCAACAGTAATAACCGGTTCACTTACCCCAAGTATATTAATACGTCTGCTAATAGTATCTGCAGTTGCTTTTACAGCCGCTTCATCTATAGTCTGACCATCTTTAAGAGGTTCTACTTGGTATAGTACCTCAAATCCTCCTTGAAAGATCCAGTCCAAGATTTACTTTATCAGCATTAGATTTTTGATGTTAATCCTATTGATGTAAGGATAATAACTACTAATGACAAAAAAGCTATTATTCTACTGAACTTTTTCTTCTCATTTCTTCTTCCTCTCATGAAAGTTCTCCTTTATTTTATTTTTTTCATTGTACAATTAATAGTAATCAAATATAAATTTTTCATATGTAAATCACTATTTCGGTAATTAATACGCTATCTTCTAATTTATCAAATTTTCGCTAAGTTATCAAGTATTTATTTAATTTTTTTCATAATAATCTTCTACATATTTTTATGACAGAAAAAAATCATTATTATTTCCGATAACTTCATCGCACATGTTTTTGAATTTCTTCTGAAGCGTTATTCGGGCAAACACTCCATCCTGCTACATCAAACATTTCTTTATCATTGAAATTATCTCCAAATACCACGCAATCTTCTATCGGAGAATTATAGTATTCTGCTAGTTTTTTTCGATTGCTGTACCTTTATTACATCCTTTCGGCATTATATCAAAAGAAATTAGTCGCTGAGAATGTTCCATCTACTTCCAATACTTCACTAACTTTATTAAAGAAACTAACTACCTTATCATGATCATTTGCAATCATCATAATCTTTTTGGCAGTCCTCATTATTTTTCTTAAGCTCTCCTACTATATCTTCATGGATATACATCGGGGTTTTGTAATTCTTACGGCATATCCGCTTCAAAAACGTTTCATGCGTGCCATACTAAATGATAAATGCGTACAGTAAATATAATTTAATGTATATACATGGAATTCAATCTCATCATCATTTAATTCTTTAAACATGTTATAAATTTTTCAATTTCTTCTATTTTTAAAAACTCTTTTTGATAAACTATTTCACCTGTTGATAGATTTCTAATTAAACTTCCATTATTAGAAATAACTACATCGTTCATCCCTAAGTTGTAATAATAATGCTTAACCGCAATATCAGGTCTTCCCGTGGCAATTATGAATTTACTTCCTTTATCTTGCAGTTTTACTATTACATCTTTAGCATTTGGTGCAACTTCTTTCTTATCATTAAGAAAAAGTTCCATCCATATCTGTGATAAACCATTTCATTAGTTATTTCTCTCCTTTGTAAAAACTAAAAATTTACTAATAACATAATTAGCAACAAGTACTACGAATTGAATAATGAATTTACTTAAATATGCATTCATCCCTAAATAAATGAATAATTCAACTCCGAATACTTCTATAACAAGTGTAGATAATCTAGCTGTAAAGAATTTACTTAGTTCATAAAAACTTTCTTAAATCCAACAGCTTTAGAATTAAATACATACTTAGCATTAACAAAATACGCAAACAAAATTGATAATGTTATAGATATTAAGTTTGCTGGTCTAACTTCCATCCCATAATAATACAAAAATGAAGTATGTAACTACATTTACTAAAAGTTGTACAAACTCCAAAAGAAAATATAATTAACTATACTTTTGTATTTAGGTTCTTTGTAAAGATCCAGCATATTAATTTTTTTCATGCTATCCTCTTTTTAATAAAAATTTTGCCAACACTTAATTATATAACGATAAGGACTTTTTCAAATTTTTACATACCAAATTATCACCAAATACTAAATTATTTTTACTAGTATAAAAAAATTCCTCTTATCTATATAATACATAAATAAGAGGAATTTTCTTAAAGTTTACTAAATAGTTTCACTACGGATATTTATCACTAAACCAGTTCATCGCAAAGTCATTTTCAAATAAGAATACGTAGTTATCGTATAAATCTTTAACTAAGATACTTCTAGAACTCGACATATTTTCATTAATTGAATCTTCATTTTCAATCCAACGCGTAGTTTTTTTGTCCGATACGTTCCATTACTACTTCAGTATTGTACTCATTTTTCATACGGTGTTCAAAAACTTCAAATTGTAGTTGACCTACTGCTCCTAAGATAATTTGATTCGTATGTAATGTTTTATAATATTGAATAGCTCCTTCTTGAACAAGTTGCTCAACACCTTTGTGGAAGTGTTTTTGTTTTAGTACGTTTTTAGCAGAAACTTTTACGAATATCTCTGGTGTGAATGAAGGAAGTGCTTCAAATTCAACTTTTTTATTTTGGTAAAGTGTATCACCTATTTGATAGTTTCCACTATCATATAGACCAATAATATCGCCTGCATAAGCTACATCTACCGTAGCCTTATCATCTGCCATGAAGTTCGTTGAACGTGATATTTTTAATTTTTTACCTGTTCTTGCCAAGTTTACATCCATACCACGATTGAACTCCCCTGAGCACACACGAAGGAAGGCTATTCTGTCACGGTGTTTAGGGTCCATATTAGCTTGGATTTTGAAGATAAATCCTGAGAAATCCTCACCCATTGGTTGAATATCTTCTTCATTTACTCCACGACGCCCTTTTGGTGTAGGTGCATTATCCACATAATAATTTAAGAAGCTTTCAACTCCAAATGATGATAATGCTGACCCGAAGAATACTGGTGTTTGTTCACCTTTTAGTTGCTTTTCATAATCATAATCAACACCCGCTTCTGTTATAAGAATCATGTCATCTACACATTTTTTTATACATAGTATCTTGAGCTATCGGATTATCATCTACAATATTATACTCTTCGTCTAATTCCACAAAATCACTATCTTCTTTAAATGGTTCGATAAAATGATTTTTTTCTATCCATAATACCAAAGAAGTTTTGTCCCATACCTACCGGTAAGTTCATCGGATATGTTTCGATTTCTAATTTTTCTTCTATTTCCTCTAATAATTCTAGTGGTTCTTTAATTTCACGGTCAACTTTGTTAATAAATGTGAAGATCGGAATCCCACGCATACGGCAAACTTTGAAAAGTTTTAATGTCTGTGCCTCAATCCCTTTTGCTCCGTCAATAACCATCACAGCACTATCTACAGCCATAAGAGTACGATACGTGTCTTCTGAGAAGTCTTCGTGCCCTGGAGTATCTAGGATATTAATAATTTTATTATCATAGTCAAGTTGCATTACTGATGAAGTTACAGAGATACCACGTTGTTTTTCTATATCCATCCAGTCACTTTTTGCATATTTTCCTGTCTTTTTACCTTTTACTGTTCCTGCTTCACGAATTGCTCCACCGAATAATAATAGTTTCTCCGTTAATGTTGTTTTACCTGCATCGGGGTGAGAGATAATCGCAAATGTTCTTCTTTTTTTCTACTTGTTCTCTAATTTTTTTCTACCACGTTATTTTCCTTTCAATTTTTTTATTTAATATTAAATTTCTTTTTCGCTTCTTCTACTGCAACGATTGGATCTGAGTGCCAAACTTTTTACCACCTTGGAGAATTTCATAATCTTCACGTCCTTTTTGAAGCTAATATTACAACATCTCCTGGTTCTGCTAACTCAATTATGCGTTTAACAGCATCAGTTCTAAACCATACTTTTTCATAGTTTTTTTATGTGTCATACCTTTTTCAATGAGATCCCATTAGAACTTCTACGTCCTCATCGCGTGGACTATCAGTTGTTATGACAACATAGTCTGCTTCTGAGATAATTTCACCTATTAATGGTCCTTTTGAAATATCGCGTCCGCCTCCCATTCCAGTAACAAGAAGAGTGCGTTTTCCTTTTCTTATTTCACGAGTTGCTTCTAGTAATTTTTTTCATAACCATCTGGTGTATGTGCAAAATCACTTATTATATCAATCGGCAAATCATCTCCTAAAAATTTCCATACGTCCATATAAAGCTCCAAGTTCAGGTAAAAATTCCAACTAGTTGTTCCACGCTATAACCTTTTTAACCATACAGCTATAAGTGCTGCAAGAACATTACTTACCATAAAGTCTCCAATATAATTGGTAGTACATTCAAATATACCTTACGGAGATTTTAGAGTGAAGCTTGTTTTATATTTTTATCTTCTTTAAATTGTTTGATGTTATAAGCATAAAAAATCTACATTCTCGTCTTTAATAGAATAATTTATCTCTTGTTGATATAAACATTTTGAAATAATGTTATAATAACTATCATCTTTATTTAAAACTCCATATTTTGCTTCCGATAGATTATTTCCTAATGTTGAGAATAATAAGCTCTTATCATAGGCATATGTTTGCATATCTCCATGAAAATCTAGGTGCTCATGTGTTAAGTTTGTGAATATCGCTACATCGATATCTACGTTATAAATACGACCTAGAGCCATAGCGTGTGAAGAGGCTTCAAATGCAAGGTTACTTATTTTTTCTTTACGTAGCTCTCCAATTTGATTGTGTAGAGTTACCACATCAGGTGTTGTATTTCCGAAATAAAGTGGTTCACTATCATTTTTCCCAAAACCATTTGTTCCTATGTATGCACTACTTTCACCTAGTATACGTAACATATTGTGAACCAATGTTGAAATACTAGTTTTTCCATTTGTTCCAGTTACCGCTACTGTATGTACATTAGTACCTTCATTAATTTTCTTCGCGATCATACTAGCGATTTTTTCAATCTCATGTTCTTTTACAACAATAACAGCACAGTCTTCTACATTATAATTTTTCAAAAACGACTAGCTATAACTAAAGATGCACCTTGTTCAATTACTTTTTCTATATAATTATGTCCGTCTACCGTATAACCCTTAATTGCGACAAAAAAACATCTCCTTCTCCTACTTTTCTAGAATCTTGAGATATACTATTCACGCTTTCGGCAGATTTTCCATAAATAGTTTTTATTTTTTTATATTATCAATAATATCTAAAAATATTCATACTAGCTACCTTTTTCTTAGTTTTCTAACTACTAAATTATACCACGCATACTATTAATACTCAACCAACAACAGCAATAAATTTCCTTATACTACACTTTTTCTCACAATTAATTTTAAAAATATTATTAAAATACAGACTTTATATTTAATATTACTCCTCTTATGTTGCGAATTAATAAAATCTAGTGTAATATATATAAGAAATCATTTAAAAAGAAAAATTTTAAGGAGTTACAATGGAACACGCAATTATTTCTGAAATACTAACTCACATTGCAAATAATAATATTAATAAAATTACTTTTTCTAATATTCGTAATAATGAGTTAGAACTGGACAAAGTCATTGGAAAAATTAGTTAATATTAAAAAAATAATATCAACCTACAATTAGAATATCGTTATAAAAGAATAATAAAAGCACACAAACATAGTTACTACTGATTCAGAAAAATATTGAAAAAAAGAAATCATAGAACTTTTCGAATTAGCAAAAGATATAAATGTCGTAACTGTTGATGAAAATATAAATATAAAAGTATCAAAAAAATTCAAAAATAAGCGTGAATAGAAAGAAAACAGCTACTAAGGCTATTTCATTTGAACATAATAAGAAAAAAAGACTATTTCTTAGACGAAAAAAACAAAAAAATATTCATTCTTAGTAGAGCTAGGAATTCAAAAATAATGATGGTAAGGTCATAAAGAGCAAGTATAATAAATTCAAGCAGATAAATAAATACCTTGAATTTATTAAACAAAGCTACTACTCAATTAGATTCTAATAAACAGATTACGATTCTAGATTTTTGGTAGTGGTAAAAGTTACCTAACATTTTCTACCTATTATTATTTAACTGAAGTTCTTAATATGAATGTAAAGATTATTGGAATAGATCTTAAAAAAAGAAGTTATTGAACATTGTAATAATATAGCTGAAAAAAATTAATTTTTTTCTAATCTTAGCTTTTATTTACGGCGACGTTATCGACTATGAAAAATAAAGATGAGATAGATATGGTTATAAGTCTTCATGCATGTAATACTGCAACTGATATAGCTATTCTAAAAAGCTCTAAGTTGGAAAGCAAAAAGTATTTTTTTGCTGTACCTTGTTGTCAAAAAGAGGTTAATAGTCAACTTAACGCTGACTTTCTTCCCTTTTATGCTTAAAACACGGTATAATTAAAGAAAAAAATTCTCGACATTACTTACAGATTCTGTTCGCAGCGAAGTACTTGAAGCATTTGGATATAAATCTGATATAGTGGAGTTTATCTCTGCTGAAAACACACCAAAAAAATCAACTTATTAGAGCATATAAAAACAACGAATACTATCGATAAGGATAAAATAACTAATCTTGAGAAATTCACTACTTCATTAAATGTAGAGATGTTCTTGCTAGATGAGATTAAAAAAATTAATATAGTAAAAAGCATTAGCTCTGTGTTTTTGAGCTAATGCTTTTTACTTCTCTAATTTTTAAATTATAGTTCACTAAAGTCGTAAACTTTACCTTTTTGTCTATTTGGTAATACAGCAGCTACTACTAAGCATACTACTGCAGGTACTAACCACTCTAAACTTTGTGCTGCTAGTGGAAGTTTTGCGATTAAAGCACTAAGTGCAGCTACTTTAAATGTGCTTCCTACTACAGAAAGAATAGAAATTAGTGTTACTACCGCCATAGTTAATTGCATACCTAATTTTGACAATGCAACGTATTTGTTAACAATAACAACTAATACTAATGCGATTGTGATTGGGTATAAGAATAATAGCATTGGTACTGAGAATTGGATAACACTTTGTAACCCTACGTTTGCAATAGCAAAACCTACAATTGTGAAGATAACAGCATAAACTTTGTATGAAAATTGTGGGAATTTTTCGTTAAAGAATTCTGAAGTCGCAACGATTAAGCCTACTGTTGTAGTGAAACATGTAAGAATTACCATTATTCCTAAGAATATACTACCAAAGTTACCAAATATTAATCGAGCTGATTCTGATAATACATAAGCTCCTTTGTTAACTTTAGCATTAGCTAATACTTCTGCAGGTACTGCAAATTTATTACCTAGTAATCCTAAACCAACATATAGAACACTGAATCCAATTCCTGTTACAATACCAGCAACCCAAACACTAGATAAGAATTCTTTTTATCTTTAAAGCCAAGTTGTTTTAAAGCGCTCATTGCAATAATACAGAATGCTACTGAAGCAAGAGCATCAAGAGTGTTATATCCTTCGATAAATCCTGTACCGAATGCTAATCCACTAGTAGCATATGTTTTTAGCTGCTGTTCCTGTTGAGTTGAATTTAGATACTCCTAAGATTACTAAAAATTACGATTAATAAAGCAAAAAAATAGGTGTTAAAATTTTACCTACACTATTTAAAATCTTAGTTGGATTTATCGCTAATAAAAAACGCACACAAAAATAAATAACTGTAAAAATTAATAACCACGGTAAACTACTTCCAGCTACAACTGGTGCTACTCCAATGTCAAATGCAGTTGCTGCAGTTCTTGGAATCGCAAAAAGTGGTCCAATTGATAAATAAAGTAAAACTAAGTATGTAATTGAGAATAATGGTGAAATTTTCTCATCCATCTCTGCTCCATAACCATTCGGATTAAGTGCACCTACAATAAGTGTAACTATCGCTAACCCCACTCCGGACACAACGAATCCTAGAATTGCTGGTAAAAGTTTTCTCCTGCACTTACACCTAGCGCTGGTGGAAATATTAAGTTTCCAGCACCAAAAAAAGATACCAAATAATAACAATCCAGTTAATAAACCTTTTTTTCATATAAAAAAATTTCCTTTTCATTTTTTTGTAATATATCTATAATACTACAACTTCTCAAAAAGGCAAACTCTTTTTTAAAAAAACAAAAGGTGAATTGTTTAATTTCAATTTAAATTAACTGACAATATAACGTATATGTAGAAAAAAATCGAGCTTAAAAATAATTTTTCAAACTCGATTTATATTTTTCATATTTTTATTAAACGTGTAACCACAGTAATTGTATTACGAATAATATCGCGAATACATACATTAGTGGATGAATATCTTTCCATTGTTTTTTTAGATAATTTTTAATACTACATAGAAGATAAATCCAAATGCGATACCGTCATTAATTGATCCTGTAAGAGGAATACCTACAATTGTTACGAATGCTGGGAAAGCTTCTGTAATATCAGACCAATCTATTTTTGCAATACTTTCCATCATAAATGATCCAATGATTATTAATGCAGGTGATGTAATCGCAGGAACTGATGCTAAACTACTTGCAAGTGGGAATAAGAAAAATTGATATTACTACAAAGAAACTTGTTGTTAAAGCAGTAAGACCTGTACGCCCTCCATTAGCTACCCCTGCAGATGATTCAATGTATGCAGAAGTTGGTGTACTTCGAATAACGATCCTGCTAATGAAGCAAATGAATCAGCCAATAATGCTTCTTTTTGCTCTTTCCATTTTTCCATTTTTTTAACTAAGCCTGCTTGTGTTGTTACTGCAACCATAGTACCTGTTGTATCGAACAACGTTACCATTAAGAATGTAAAGACTATACCATATAAACCTAATTGTAAAGCATTTATACTTTCTGTTACTGGGTTATACAGTAAACTTAAATCCATATGCGGTATACCGAATACTTTATCAACTTTTAGCATTCCTGTGAAGTAAGAAATTATAGCAACTACTGCCATACCAATGAAGATTGCTCCTTTTACCTCAAGCGCTAATAAAAACAAGTATTATAAAGATGCCTAGAATTGTCATATAAGCTACAGGATTTTTCAAATCTCCTAGCGACAGGATTGTATGAGGATTCGCAACTATTAATGCTGAGTTTTTTAATCCTAAAAATGCGATAAATAAACCAATTGCTGCAGAAATTCCATATCTTAAATTATTTGGAATTGAATCAATTAAACTTTCTCGGAATTTAGTTGCTGATAAGAATACGAAAATTACAGCTCCTAAGAAACACGTAGCTAATAAAGTCTTGTAATTATAACCTGATGTTGCCGCTAACGTTGCAAAGTATGAGTTGATCCCCATACCTGGAGCTACCACTATTGGATAATTAGCCGCCAATGCCATTATTAAAGTACCAACTAAAATCGCAATGATTGTCGCTGTAAATACTCTATCTAATGGTACTCCCGATGCTGATAGTACAGCTGGGTTTACTACTAAAATATAACTCATTGAGAAAAATGTAATTAATCCGAAAACAACTTCAGTTTTAGCATCTGTATTATTTTCTCTTAATTTAAAAAGACGTTCTAACATATATAGAAAAATTCTCCTTAGTTTTTTTATTAATGCCTCAGCACAATAATAATAATATACTTTAAAAAATATAATTGTCAAGAGTTTTTCATATGTAAAGTTCATTTTTTTACTACTTTAAAGATATCGTTTGTATCTAATTAACGGATAAAAATGATATTATGTAAAATTTTATTAAGTTTACATATTTTATCGTAACTAAAACCGAACGATGGAGCTTTTGTTTTTTTCGTAAAAAATACGATTCTGGATTATTATAATAAATAACTTCTCACATAAAGCATTAAATAATTAATCAATTTTGTGTAAATCATTTTTGAATTTAATTATAAAAATAGCGATTTAAAGATTGATTTCTTAGAAATACGAATTTTAAATCGCTACATATTATTATTCATCTTCAGGAATTACTCCCATTATTTTTTTAATATCCATTTCCACTCTAATAATAATTGTAAAGCATATAGCATTAAAAACAGATATATCATTTTTGTAATTGGAAAATCATGGTAATCAAAAAGAAAAAAATCTTAAGAAAAATCACAAATATCAACGATACCATACATATTTTTAAAAATGTTTTTTTCCCTGATACTTTTTATATTAAAAAAATATAATAATTATAGGAATTAAACTCCAACTTGCAAAAACTATCCAGTATATTCATAATTTATCCTCCTTATTACATATCTCAAATAACAACACAAATTCACAACTATATATACCTATATTTTTACCATATGGTTAACATAAAAATAAAAACGTTTATACAGATAGTTAGAACGCTACCATTTTTTTCTATTGAGCTTCTCTTTACATATCTATAAAAACCATATTCATACAAAAATATCACTAAGAAATGTACTTAATTCCTTAGTGATATATTCTATATTATAATATTTTTTTGAGAAGAATTCTTTTGTTCTTTCTTCTTTTTGGATTATCAAATATTTCCGATGGAGTTCCTTGTTCTAAAACTACTCCCCCATCCATAAATATTACTTTATCCGCAACTTCTTTTGCGAAATTCATTTCGTGAGTAACTATTAGCATAGTTAATCCTTCTTCTGAAAGTTCTTTGATTACATCTAGTACTTCTTTTACCATTTCTGGATCTAATGCACTAGTAGGTTCATCAAATAGTAATACTTCGGTGAGTTAGCTAAGGCTCGTGCAATAGCTACACGTTGTTTTTTTGTCCTCCTGAAAGACTGTTTGGATAAACATCCTTTTTGTCTTCTAATCCAACACGTCTTAATAACTCAACTGCCTTTTTCTCTATGTTTTCAGCAGTATCATCACCGAACGTTTTTGGAGCAAGTGTAATATTTTCTAATACACTCATATTAGGGAATAGATTAAAGTTTTGGAATACCATCCCTACTTTTTCTATATTTATTGATATTTTTGTTTAGTAATATCTTCCCCATTGTATAAGATTTGTCCACTTGTAGGTGTTTCTAATAAGTTTACACAACGTAATGCTGTACTTTTTCCACTACCACTTGAACCTAGAATTGCGATTTTCTCCCCTTTTTCGACGCTGATATTTACACCTTTTTAATACTTCTAATTTTTCCGAATTTTTTTATGTAAATCTTTTTATTTCTAATAACAATTTGTTCACCTACTTCGTTAATTTTTTTCTCTAAACGTTTTTACCAATAGTGATAATATTGATGTAATTATAAAATATATTGCAGCAGCTACTAAGTATGGACCAAATGTTTGGTATGTAGCATTCTTTACAGTGTTCGCTGTAAACATGATATCTGCTACCCCTACAAAGTATACTATTGAAGATTCTTTTTACCAATGAAATAAACTCATTACCTAATGCAGGTAAACTATTTTTTTAGTGCCTGTGGTAAGATGATTAATTTCATAGTTTGGAAATAGCTAAGTCCTAAAGAACGCCCCGCTTCCATTTGACCTTTATCAATCGCCAATATTCCGGAACGAAATATTTCACTTACATATGCTCCTGAGTTAATTGAAAGAGCAATTATCGCTGACATAAATGGTGTAAACGAAATACCAATTTACGGTAATGCAAAGTAGATAATCATAATTTGCACTAATATCGGTGTATTTCTAATTACTTCTACATATATTGCTGCTATTATATTGAATACTTTAATAGTACTAATTTTTTTGCTAAACATATTACAATTCCAAGTATTAATCCTACTAGTAAAGCTATAAGTGAAACTTTTAATGTTGTTACTGTAGCTTCTAAATACGTCGTGTAATAATTTGGAAGAAAAATCAAACATTCTATTTTATACCTCTCTTTTTATTCGCTTTGTGCAGCAATCTTAGCATATTTATCAAGTTCTTTTTCAAAAGCTTTTTTTGTTCTTGAATTTCTTTGATTACTGCGTTAACTTTTTCTAGTAATTCTTTGTTACTATTATCTTTTTCCTTTTTGAAGGCAATTGCCATACCTGTTGCTTCCGGATCATTTTTCTGCAGTGAATTTACTAATTTTAATATCAGTATATTTATTCATAGCGATTTTTTTGCAACGTCATCCGGAATTAATACTACATCTATTTTTTTATTTTTTTAAGTCTTGTAGTAAACTTGGTACGTCTGTTAAAAGCTTGGATATTTTTTTCTCATCCATTTTTTTAGTTGTTCTTTTTGCATAAGTTTCATAAGTTGAACCTTTTTGAACACCAATTTTTTTGTTTTTTTAAGGTCAGCTACTGATTTAATTTCTTCGCTGTCTTTATTAACAACAAAAATTCCTTTACTTGTGTAATAAATATCTGAGAAATCAACGGCTTTTTCTTTCCTCTGTTGGGTTAACTCCTGAAATTACCATGTCAACTTTGTTAGCATTTAAAGCTGCGATTAATGAATCAAAAAGCCATTTCTTGAATTTCAACTTGAACACCTAATTTTTTTAGCTACTTGTTCTGCTAAATAAATATCAGCACCCACAACTTTTTATTTCCATTTTCTGTAGTTAAAAACTCATATGGTGGATAGTCCGGTGATACTCCTAAAAACAATTTTACCTTTGTCTTTAAGTTCCTGTGATTTTTGTTTTTTTGTGCTACTGCTTGAGCACGCTGTTAATGTAAATACTGTGATGATTGATGTAATGAATAATAATAATTTTTTTCATTGTCTTATCTCCTTTTTCTTTATTGTATTCATAGAAAAGAACGAATTATAAATAAAAAAATCTCTTTGTAGCTAATAATATAGCCACAAAGAGACGAAATTTCATGGTGCCACTCTTTTTGATATACTAAAAATTTAGAAACATACAGTCCATGGTCTGTATAATTGCACGAGGTAAATAAAAAGTCTTTTCATAGTTTCCTAAGAAACTATGAAAAGACGAAAATCAATCCACGTTGCCACTTTTTCTTGGTATTTAGCATACCCACTCAATCTCTTTAAGGCAGAGTTACCAATTATTTAATAATTGCCTAAAAAGTGCGTTCATCTAGAAAAAAATTACTAACCTCACACCAACGTTAGCTCGCTAAAAATTTTTTTACCAAATTACTATTCTTTTCTAAGGTTTTTATTTTATTGTTATTTATTTTACACCCTTAGTATTTACTTGTCAAGAGAAAATTTATTATTTTTTTGATATTTTTTTCAAAAATTTTTTTCTTGCGATCAATACACCTATACAACTTAACGTTATTATACATACTATACCTAGGATTAACCATGGTCCTGAACCATATTTTTATTGAGGTATCCATTGCTTCAGCTGATTGACCTCTTGCTATCCAATCACTTCTGTATGAATCAGCAAAAAAATATTATCGGTATCCATGCACCACATGCACTTCCTATGTTTATCAAACTTAATGCTGCACATTGAGAAATAACATTATTATAACCAAATGTTTTTTTAATACAAAAATCTGCTAAAAAGGCACCAGTAATCGAAGATATCCACCATGGTAAATACGCTCCTCCCATTATTGAAAAATATAATCATATGTATAATTATAAAGACAGTAAATATACCAAACTTTTTTTGTAATTATAGCATATATATACAAAGATTATTCCTGCTAATAATCCCCATATCCCAGGTGATATGCTATGACCAAATACACCTAAGAAGCTTGAGATAACCATTGCTATCATATAAACTACTAATGACAATACTGTTGCCATTCCTAAAAAAATATAATCTTTTTGTTTTTAATTTCATTTTTATTCCTCCATATTTATAAAAAAATATTCTGAACTTCTGATTTACTTTCATTATCTAAATAAAAAAATCTTTTTTTATCGTCTTATTATCTAAGTATATTATTCTATTGCATGTTTTATATAAAAAACTCTATATCATGTGTAGCTATTATTAGAGCATTTTCTTTGGATAGATTTTTTTAACACACTACTAACCTTTTTCCATATTTATGTAATCTAGACCACTAGTCGGTTCATCAAACATCAATAAATTCACATTAGATATTGCAGCTATAGAAATGAGTAACCTTTGTTTTTGCCCTCCTGACAATTCAAAAGGAATTTTATCTTTAAATTTATTTAATCCCAATTCTTCTAATAGATTATTAATTTTTATCATTCTCAACTCCTTCGTTTCCAAAACGTATTTCACTTAAAAACTGATTCTGTAAAAATTGATAATCCATATCTTGCATCACTAAAAACGGTTTAACATTTCCTAAAAATTTTTTTCCTTTAGTTGGATTCATTATATTGGTAAGCATCCTTAATAATGTTGTTTTCCCTGCACCATTTCTTCCAATCAAACCGATCACATCACCTTTATTTATAGATGTTGAAATTTGCAATAATATATCTCCATAACTTACATTATCAATCTGCAGTAGTAAGTCATTATTTTTTTGAGCTAATATTTTCTAGCTGTAAATTAAATACATCTAGAGTTCTTAAAGGAAAATCAGTGGTGTTTTTCAAATCATCAATTGTTATTTCCTTAATCATACCTTTATTTACAATTAAAAACCTTATCTATTAATTTTTTTGAATATAATGTATTCTATGCTCTGCAATAATTATTGTGTAACCTTTATTTTTCAGTTTTTTTCAATTAATATTGTTAATTTCTTTGTCATGCGAAAAATCTAAGTTAGATGATGGTTCATCTAATATTATTACTCTCGGTATTAATGTTAAACTACACCCAATCGCTATTTTTTTGACGCTCCCCACTAGAAATATACAAAATATTCTTATCAACAATTTCTTCCAGTTCTAATAATTCAACAACTGCATTATACCTTTTTCATTTCATCTAGAGAAATTCCAAAAATTTTCCATAGCAAATACAAGTTCACTCGTTGTGTTTGTAGTAAAAAAATGTCCTCTTGGATCTTGGCTGACATAACCAATATCTTTTGCTATATCATATGTTTTTATACTTTCTAAAGAAGTATTATTATAATATATTTTTCCCAGTTAATTCTCCTTCATATAAAAGCTGGTATAAGCCCATTCATTAAATGAACAATAGTTGACTTCCCACTTCGGATACTCCTGTTAATAAAAACACACTCACCCTCATTAATTTTAAAACTCACATTATTTAACACCTTTTCTTCTGAATTCTTATAAATAAAAGACACATTTCTAAATTCTAACATTATTTAATGCCCCCTATTAATAGAAATACAAAAAAATTATAAAGACAATAATTAAGAAAAATATAATCAATTATTCTCATTCTCACATTATAAAAATGATGTCCTTTTTCATTGGTGACTCTACCCCTTTTGTCATAGCTGTTGCTGTCATTTCTTCAGCAATAAGATTCATCCTCATTAAAAACTGGGACTAGCCAATACTCTAAAAAAATTTTAGCGGTTCTGTAATTTTTTTAAATTAATATTTCTCATCTTTAATGACTCTCTAATCATTCTAATTTCCAATTTATATGTTGGGAAAAAAATCTTAAAAGCTACTGTAATACTTAACATAATTTTTGGGTAAATGAATTTGTTCAAATGCGGATAATAATTCATTACTTTTTTTATGTCTTTTACTAAAAATATAAGCAATCATCATAACCGGTGTCATTCTGAGGATAATGTAAACTAATGTTCCAAATAAATCTGCAATCCAAATTATATTACTAATTAATATTAAATATGCTAGTATTGAAAAAGATATATACCAAATTATAAATTTTAATATTTGTAAATAGCGTTTATATATAGATAAAACTACAATTGCAATCAATAGGCAAATAGTTTCATAAATTATACCTTTCCTAAAAAGATAACTACTGGAAATAAAATGTTTAATATTACCAGCGTTAATGGATTTAACTTTATCATTGTATACTCCTTACTTTTCTACTTATATTTATTTTATCAATAATAATTATCAATGTCAATTACTGTTGAAATATTTCTTTTTTTACATTTGTGAATTATTTACAAAAATCTTAATATAATTACCAACAAATTCACAATATTATATAAAAAAAGCTCAAGAATATAATATGTTATACCCTTGAACTTTTACTATCTTATTTATTTATTAAATTATATAAAGTTTTAACATGGATTCCTGTTGCACCTTTTGGTAAGTACCCTTCGGGTTTAGATTTGTGTCTCGATAAGCTTCAAAGGTTACAATCAAAAAGCTCCTCTAAAGCAATAAATAACTGTCGAATTGATTCTGCTAATGTTTTTAATAGGTAACCACTCTGATAAAAGCAAGAATAGATTGAGTAATTATTAATTCATTTAGAACTCTATCAAACACATAATAAGGAGTTTCCTACCTTCACAGTTCACTAAAAAAATATTATCTCAATGAAAAATTTAAAACGAACAAATCTTGATTGTTAATTTCAAGATTTGTTCGTTTTAATATAAATTAAATATCTCCCTTTATCATTTTATCAACCAAAAGAAAGCTTCCTTTAATTTATTACTACCGTCTTCTAATATAATTCTTCCATGAGAGAAGATAATTTTTATCCGCCCTCCAATTTTCAATTATACTATAACTTTTAATAGCTTTTTTTCTTAAAAAGAAAAAGACAATCGTAAATCTCTAGGCGTTCGTGATTTAGGATATTGATTATCTCCGACTCTAAATAAAAATTTATAAAAAGGGGGATTATTTACTTCAATATTTTCTACTAAATCCGTTAATATTAATGTCGAACTTTCTTTATGAAAAAAAGGCAATTTCTTCCATTACTATACTCCCCTTAAAATGGAGTATACAGTATTTCTTCTGACCAAATAGGCTGATAGTTAGAAGTAAATGATATGAAGTTTTCCTTTTTCTTCCACGTTTAGTTTATCACTCACTCCTTTTTGCTAACCGATTTCTGCTTTGGGATAGTGTTTGTACCAGTCTAAAAATGTAGCTATAGTGATATTTGTTAGGAGCTACAATATAAGCTATCTCACCTAGTACCTTTATTTTTATCATCTAATCCTCTGTTAAATGCAATTGGAGAGTGTATCCACAACTTATTATTGGACAGCCTAACTATTGTCATTCTTGTTGTAAAAAGGAATTTTTAAAAAAACTTTAAAAATTCATTTGTATTTCTGTTCCATCTACAATCCAAATATTTTTTTGTCAAGTTGTTTCAATTCATTAATCGGAGAATATAATTTCAATAATCCTTTCATAGATACCTCCTTCTAAACACCTATTTAAATAACTGTTGAATAAATTTTTAGTTCTTTGAATTTCTTTACTGTATATAGAGATAATAAAGTTCTTCATTTCTAAAAATTCTAAATATTAAAACATCTCCTTTAAATTACTTTGTTCATCAAAAGTAATTTAGTAAAAAAATTATATTTAAAAGTACATTTTATACCCTTGAACTTTTAATATTTTATTTATTTAATAAATTGTACAATGTTTTTTTACATGAACTCCTGTTGCACCTTTCGGTAAGTACCCTTCCGGTTTAGATAGATATGCTGTTCCTGCTATATCTAAGTGAATCCATGGTGTATTATTAGCCACAAAATTTTCTATAAATAAACCTGCAGTAATTGTTCCACCTAAACGACCCCCTGTATTTTTCACGTCGGCCACTGATGAATTATTTAACTTTCTAAAACTATCATCAGCTGGCATTTGCCATACTCTTTCTCCAGCTTCTTTTGCCGCTTCGCTCAGTTCATTATAAAACTCTTGATTATTTGTTACTGCACCTGTGTAGAATTCACCTAATGCTACTAAGCATGCCCCTGTTAATGTAGCTAAGTCTATTACTTTGCTAACTTTTAATTTTTCAGTAGCGTAGTATACTGAATCTGCTAAAGTAATACGCCCTTCTGCATCTGTATTTAATACTTCTACAGTTTTTCCTGAAAGTGTTGAAATTACATCACCTGGCTTATAAGAACCACCAGCTATCATGTTTTCACATGCACCAACAACTGCAATTACATTAGTTTTTAATTTTCTAGTCGCAACTAGTTTCATTGTTCCAATTACAGTCCCTGCACCACCCATATCACAGTGCATTATATCCATACTATTAGCTGTAGGTTTAATTGAGTAACCACCTGAATCATAAGTTACACCTTTACCTACTAATCCAACTACTTCGCTTTCCTCTGGATTATTTAAGTATTTCATAACAATAAATCTTGGTTTTCTATCTGATCCACGTCCTACTGCTAATAACCCTTTTAATCCTAACTCTTCACATTGTTTTTTTCATCGTAAACTTCTACTTCAACACCCAATGCTGATAATTCCTTACTAGCAATATTAGCAAGAGTTTCGGATATAAGTACTCTGCTCTTTCATTTACTAGATCACGTGAGAAGAATACTCCGCTCATAATATCACGAGCTTCATTTACTACCTCTTCTAAATTCTCTAGATTTTCTTCTGTAGATAAATTAATCGTAATTTCGGAGATTCTTTTCTATCTGATTTATACTTATCAAATTTATAAGTAGCATGTAATGCACCTTCTACTGCCGCATTTACAATTTTTTCAGTTAGAACATTGTTCACCTTAGGTAAAGTTACATACACTTCTGATTCTTTATTTTTTTGTAGTACTTTTACTAATTTAAAGAATACTTCTCGTACTGCGTCTTCTTCTAATTCTTCTTTTTTCCTAATCCTAAAAGTATTTCTTTTTCTCCTTCAAATGGAAGGTTTGCATATACTTCTTTAAATTTTCCAGAGAATAGTTTTTCTTTAGTATATTGTAATAATTTACTATCATAGTTTTCATCTTCGAATACTGGTGTTACTTTTTACACCTGTACTTTTTATTTGTAAAAAAATTTTCATTTCTTTTTACCTCGTACACTGTACGCCCTTCTTATCTTATATTCTCTAGTATTTCTTTTGCTGTTTCTTTTTGCTTCTAATACCGTATTTTCTAATGTAGTGCCCTTCTTTGATTTTCCTATTATATATACATTAGGATATGCTTCCTTTAGATAATTCTCAAACTCATTTATATCTTTATTATACTCTTTTGCTACAAAATCTATAATTATCTCTAATCTTGCTAATATAGTATTTATTAACATTTCCAACTAAACCATGGACTTTTTTTCGATTTCTTTTTCAATTATTTTTGATTTCATCATTACTTTTTATCTATTAATTTCTCAACAGCTTCTTCTCTACTAATATATGCTCTAACAATCTGTATTCCACTCATTTTAATATCGATCCACTTGTTACTAACATATTCTAGTTTTGTAATATACTCACTCTCTTCTTTTTGGAAAAATAATTTCTCCTATTTCCCTATTTATATGCAAGTCATCTCTTTTTATAAATAAATGTAGCAACAATATTAGATACATACTTCATATTTGAGTAAAAAAATCATTAATCTTTTTCATCATCTTTAAACCACGGTAAAAAGTTCTTCTGATTTAGTGTGAGTATTATATAGTCATAGTAATAACTACTGCCATTAGAATGAACTAAGTATTTATCGCCCCTTTTTCAATTCTCTCAATTTTTACGATTCAACTCTAAAAAAATACTTTATCTGAAAAAGTTAGATTCTAGTGTTTCTATAAATGATTTCAATGTGAATTTCAATCTATTCAGCTCCGACAGTTATATTATCAATAACTTTTCTATTATACATATCTTCTAAAAATTTTATTGATGTCTTCTTTTTGAATAGTTAGAAATGACAACTCCGGCATTAGGCTTACCATACTTTTGCTCTGATACGTCACTACCATAATGACTTGTCAACAATGGTTCTATCAATATATCATAAATTTTTTTCATTTATTATTGTCTTGAAAAACTCCTCCACTGTTAATTCTTTTGATATCTTCATCTTCCATTGTATTATACATATTGTATAAAATAGACAACTTTTCTTTAAAAAGTGAATAAATCTGATAAAAATTAGTTCTCGTTTATCTAATGGAACACCATAAAGCATTTTTCTCCGGAAGATATTTTTATTCCTTCTTTTGTATAAAAAAACTTTTCTAGTTGCGCCACTTTTTTTATTAGATATCTATGTAATCCTAACTCTATCATTAAATAGAATAAAACCCCTGTTCACTAATCGAATTATGCCATCCATAGTCATAGATTTCTTGACCGTATTGAAATTTTCCGAATTTGTCATTTGAAAACTCTAAATCTCTTTCAATTAGATCAATATTAAACTTCTTTGAGTTTATTCCCGAAAACTTATCAAGAAAAATAAGCGCAGCTTATCCCGATAAATCTCCTCCAATTATTGCTATATTTTTCATACTTATATCCTTCTATTTTTACTTTTTTTCAATAAATATTCTTGCTATGATATTAGCTACTATCAATGCTCCTACAGTAATTAGTATATTCATTATTTCAAAGTTACTTAAACAAATAGCTATTATTGTCAATATTAATGTTGTTATTAAAATCACAATAGTTAGTAATTTTTTTAAAAACTTCCTACCTTAATACTTTCATCTATTGGTAAAAATACTATGCCAAATATTGTTGCTCATTTGTTTATATAAAGGGACTAGTTGAATTATTGTTAAATAACTATACGATATAATCGCTATTGCACTTACATATGTATTTTTAAAAACTAAAAAAATTACTAAAACTGCAAGTAACATCAGTCTTAATGCTAGGTAAACTGTATTCTCTTGTCTTAAAAAAATACTCTATAGTAATAGTATTTAAAGCTATTTTCTTTTGTAAAGTTTTCTTTATTTACCTTTGGTAATAGCACATCAAAAATATTTTCTTCTAGCAACTTTTACACCACTTAAAGGTACATCAACAAACATATTAACAAATTTCAAATAGCTTTCCATACGGTGTCTATCATATTCTGCCGCTTCATTCCATTTTACAACAAACTTCTCTTGATCTTCTGAACTTGCTTTTATTAGTTACATTTTTTTAAAAAAATATAGTATGTACAATATGCTAATGCCACTACGCCAATCATGTCAAATATAAGAATGTACGTATTAACGATGAACACTACTAATATTTGTATAAAGGTTACTACAAACTGTATAATTTTTAATCCATACTAGCTCTGTATAATGAATAACTTGGAAGTATTTTTAGCAAATTGTTTAGTATTATTGTCATTAACAATAAACAGATGCCTAATTTATTAATACTGCCAATTATATTAGTAATCGGTTTTAGAAGGAAATAAAAGATAATAACTGCAATAATATGAGTAGTAGTAAGACTCATAACAGTTTTTTTGCCCCTATTTTCTTATAGTACTTTTCTAATGGTAGTAAAAAAATACTGAGTCCGCTTCTTTAATATATGTCTTAATCTTAGTACTTACTACATAATAGCTAAACGCTAACGCTGCTGCTATAAATACTGAATACAATTCAAACTTACTCGCAACAGCTATCCATTTCGAGTAATTTATAAGTGCAGCTCCTAAAACTATAATAAGAAACATTATAAGGTGCGAATTGAAAATGTACTTACTATATGTTAATTTAAGCTCTTGCTCCTTTTTTGCGTCTATCTGAAAATATATATTCTATATTACTCATTGTTATCTCGCACCGTTAATGATAAATAAATTTCATCTAAAGACGCACCTGCCATATTAAATTCGGCTCTCAATTGTTCTAAATTTCCACTCGCTAAGATTTTTTTCCTTCGTGAATAATAACAAAATTATCACAATACTTCTCAGCAGTAGCCGAATATGAGTAGACATACAAACTTGCCCCATTATCCCTTCTTTCACACATTAGATTAATTAGATCATTAATAGCGAGTGGATCTAATCCTAAAAACGGTTCATCTATAATGTATAAATTCGGTTCAACTAAAAAAGGCACAGATAATCATTACCTTTTTGCTTCATACCTTTAGAAAAATGAACTGGGAAAAAAATTTTTTTCTTATCACTAAGCTTAAATAATTCAAGCAACTTTTCAGCTCTTTGCCAAGTTTCTTCCATATTCAATCCATAAGCCATCGCTGTTAAATTAACATGTTCTTCTAATGTTAACTCTTCATATAACACTGGAGATTCAGGGATATAACTTATGCTCTTTCTGTATTTTTCATTATCTTTTGTTATCGTTATACCGTTAACTTTTATTTCACCTTCCATAGGTCTAAGTAGTCCTAGTATATGTTTTTAATAGTCGTACTTTTCCCAGCTCCATTAAGACCTATAAGTGCAGTTATACTTCCTTTAGGTATTTGTATATTTATATCATCAATAATTTTTTTCTACGATTATATCCTCCACCTAGATTACTAATTTCTAAAAACATTAGTCATTATTTTTTTCTCCTATCTTCAACTTTTTCTAATATTTCATCTATTTGTTGATAAGTATTCTCTATCGTATCACTATTATCTATTGAATAGTCGCCAAGAGCCGCTTTTTCTTCCGCACTCATCCGGCTTTTTATTCTCCTTAGTGCAACTTCTTTTGTTAAAGAATTTCTATTCATCAATCTATCCAATTGGACATTTTCATTAATATAGACTACTATTACTCTTTCAACAAGATCCACAAAGTTTTGCTTCATATAATAGTGCTATGTCCAAAAAGACGAATTGTTCATCTTTATGTTCATCTTGTAATTTTAAAATTAATTTCTTAATTTTAGGATGAATAATACTGTTTAGTATTTTCAAATTATCCTCGTTACCAAAAACTAACTTTCCTAATTTTTTTCGCGACTTATTTCATTATTTTTCTATTATTTCGTCCCCAAATTTTTCAGCGAGTTTTTCCTTTTTACATCTTCACTAGTAAGAGCAATATGACCTAATTTATCTGCATCAATAACCGTATATCCTTTTTTTCTAATAAATAGTTTGATACTGTACTTTTCCCACATGCTATACTTCCTGTAATTCCAATATTCAAAATATCATCTCCATTAAACTACTTAAATACAATTTTATCACAAACCACAGTCATTTACCATAGTTTAAAAGGGGTTTAAATATTATTCAATAAATATAATTTATTATACAAAGAATTTTCAAATAAATTATTAGTAAAAAGAAAAAGATTAACAAGGCTATCCTTGCTAATCTTTTTTCTTTCTATTTATCTCTATAAGGATGAATATCCATCTCTTCTAATCTTACAAATTTTCTTTTTGTTACAATTTTAAACACTAAATACATTAATACTCCAATAGCTGGACACACTAGATTATATGACATCTGTACAAAACCACCCGTAGCGTAATCAGCAAACAGTTGTAAAAATAATAGTTGCAAATGAAATTAATGCAATGTAAGACCCTACAACACCTGTTTTAGCTGTATATGGTAACACTTCTTCTGCTATTTTACCTTGTTTTGCGATTGCTTTTCTTAAGCGAATTTGTGATATTAGTGACACCATCCAAATAATCATTACTATAATACCCACCATAGAAAGTAGCATATAGTAACCACTTGGATTAAGTTTTTTTCAAAAACAAAACATAATACCATAAATACCGCTGAAAATGTAAGTGATATTACCGGTACTGAGTTACTATTTAATTTCTTAAACACTTTTGGACCGTAATCATGTGAACTTAATGAGAATAATTGTCTCACTAGAAACATACATACCTGAGTTTGCTGCTGATAAAACTGAAGTTAATATTACCGCATTCATTATTACTGCAGCTATTTCTAATCCAATATTTTGGAAGACAATTGTAAATGGTGATGTTGTTACATTTTTTTCGTATCTAATAATCTTGGATCATTAGCAGATACTATTGAAGAAATTATTACCATTGTAGCAATATAGAATATTAAAATTCTCCGCAACACTTGTTTAACAGCTTTTGGCATTGTTTCTTTCGGATTAGGTGATTCACCCGCTGTTACCGCTACAACCTCCGTTCCACCAAATGAAAATGCTGCAGTAGAAAGAACACCAAATAACCCTAACACACCAGCACTACTTGTTTTTTTCTCCGTTTTGGATAAAAGTATGAATACCAGCATCACTATTCCCAGTAGCTCCAAAAACAATTGCTACTCCAACAATTAAAAATGCAACAACTGTCATTACTTTTATAATTGTTATCCAATATTCTACTTCACCAAATACTTTTAACACTAACTAAGTTTAATAAATACAATAATACTAAAAAATACAATACAAAATCGAAAAATGTTGAAAATTGTCTAAAGAATTCCCAATAATGTAGTATTTTCGATAACGTTATTATGTCAACACTTGCTACTAAAATCCACAGTATCCAGTACAACCAACCTACTCCAAATCCAACACCTGGATCAATAAAACGCGTTGCATAAGCTCCAAACGAACCGTAAACGGGATAAAACGTTGCTAATTCTCCTATTGATGCCATTAAAAAGTAAATAATAACTCCAATTAATGCATAAGTTAAGACTGCTCCGTAAGAACCTGCTTTTACTAACTACCGCTCCACTTGCCATAAATAATCCGGTACCTATACATCCACCTATAGCTATCATACTAATATGACGAGCTTGCATTTTTTTCTTTCCATTTTTTTGATTCTGTCATTTTTCATCCTTTCATGATTTATATTTATAAGTATAGATTATACTATATATTTAGTTATTTGTAAATTGTTTTCTGAAATTTAAATATTATTTTTTTACTTTTTCAAATACTTTTTGTATCCTTTTTTTAAAGCTAAAATTATATGAAAAATTTGTAATTGATACGGTTTATCAATTACAAATTTTTTTATTTTTATGTTCAGAAATATAATATATATATGAAAAATAATTATCAAAAATATTAATCCCTTACATACAAATATAAATTAATTCTTATCTTTTTTTATAAAAAAATTATTTTATATTTTTTTCTTAGAACAGACCTTAGAGAAAGCATTTACAGAATTATTCTTTATGATATAATTTTTTTGTATAAAAATATTTTTATTTAAATTAATGTTAGGAGGCATTATTATGACTACTTTTTTTATAACGAAGCTAGGAATTTGCAAAAAAATATATTGATCCGATTGCAAAAGAAATCGATGAACAAGAAAGATTTCCTGAAGAAGTATTTAAAGAATTAGGAAAAAGCTGGATACTTTAAACTTATGATTCCTACAGAACTTGGTGGATTAGGTAAAGATATGCAAGAACATGCTGATGCATGTCGTGCTTTCGCTAAATCGAGCGCTACTGTTGGTTTATGTTATATGATGCACAATGTTGCATTAAATTGTATTTTATCTTATGCAGATGATAATCTTAAATCAAAAATTTGTAAAGATATCGTAGAAAATGAAAAATTCATGGCACTTGCTTACAGTGAATTAGGTACCGGTACTCACTTCTATATCTCTGATGTAAAAACTGAATTCAAAGATAACTCAGTGATTTTCAATGGACTAAAAAGTATGGTAACATCTGCTGAATTTGCGTCTTATTACTTAGTACTTACTCCTTCTGATGTTGGAGGTGGAATTGATAACTGGGTATTCCCTCTTGGAAGTAAAGGTTTAGAATTCAAGTCATCTACTTGGCATGGTCTAGGAATGAGAGGAAATGTATCTTGTCAAATGGCTATTAACGATGTTGAATTAGATAAGGAACTTCGTATCGGAGAAGCTGGATCAGGTGTTGATCAAGTATTTACTATCGTTGCTACCTACTTCATTACAGGTCTTGCTGCTGTTTATAGTGGACTTTGTGAAGCAATTCTTGATGAAGCTGTTTCTCATACTACTAATAGAAAATATCCAACTGGTAAATCTCTAAGCGAAATCGAAACTGTACAAATTCACCTATCTAAAATTTATAGTCAAACAAAATGCTGCTGTTCTAGGAACAAATGAAGCTGCGCGTAGTTTCTTAGCAAAAGAACCTGATATGCTTGCAAAAATTTTATCAGCTAGAATTTTTGCAAGTGAAGCTGCTATCGAATTAGCTCGTCTTGGAATGCGTGTTGGTGGAGGTAAAGCATATAACCGTGTTGGAAATATGGAACGCTATCTAAGAGATGCGTTCGCAAGTCATATTATGGCTCCTAGCGTTGACGTATTAACAATTTGGTTAGGTAAAAGCTATTACTGGGCAACAATTACCATAAAAACTATCTTAAAATAATTGTATAAGGGTGGGCATGTACTTACCCCTTATTTCTAAAAATTGAAATTAATATATAAGAAATGAGGAATATTATTATGACAAAATTAAAAAGTTGGGGCTGTAATCTATGATCCGAAAGTAACTGTAATTTGGGGAATTATCGCTAAGTTCTTTGAAGATGAAAAACTTCCCTATTGAACCCGTTTATTATAAAGATTACAAAGCGCAAGTTGATGGATTACTAGCACGTGAAATTGATGTTGCATGGAATTCACCTTTAGCATGGTTAGATACGCATTTGCGAACTAAAGGAACTGCTCTTAACGGTTCTATGCGAGATACTGACCGTAATCGTTCTTCATACTTAGTAGTTAAATCTAATAGTGGGCTAAATTCTATTGAAGATTTAAAAAGGTAAAATTATTGGTTTTGGGGCAATTGATTCACCACAAGCTAGATTAATACCAATTAATCATCTACATAAACATAGTTTAGATTTTTGATAAAGACTATATTGAAAAAAACGTTTTTGATATAGGTGTAGGTTTACATGGAGATCACGTTGGTGGTGAACTCGATTCTGCAATTGCACTAAAAATGAGGAAGTTAATGCTACGTGGATGTTAGACTTAAACTATAATGCTTGGATAGCAGATGGAACTTTAGACAAAAATCAAGTTAAAAATACTTTCTAAAAACCGATTATTTTGACCACTGTATCTTCTCCGGTCATCCTGAACTCGAAGCAACTCGCTTTGAAAAATTTATCGAAGTATTACATAAAATGGATTACAATAACCCTGAACACAAAGAAATGATGGATATGGAAGGTCTTAAAGAGTGGGTTCCAGGACGTATATCAGGGTTCAAACAATTAACTGAAGCTAACGAATATTTAAACTTCTTTAGAAAAATTCCACGGAGAATAATTATGACTAATTCATCATTCTTAGTTTCACTGCTTGGAAGTATGCCAAGAAGTAAGAAACTATTGACTGCAAAACGTAAATTAAATAAAGGTAATCTTGATATAAGCACTTATCAAGAAATCTTAGATGAAGAAACAAAATATGTAGTTTCTCTTCAAGAAAAATAATGATATAGATATTATTACAAGTGGCGAGTTAAATCGTGATAACTATGTTTCATTTATCGCCGAACGCTTAGAAGGTGTTACTATGATGAGTATGGCTGACATGTTTGATTATATAGAAGATAAACAAGGTTTTGAACAAATACTCGAAATACTAGATGTTCCTGCAATTAGCATAAAAAAATGCAATCTGTACTGGAAAAAGTTAAGTATAATAAAACCTCTAGTTGCGGATGAAATGATTAAGTTAAAAATTAACTACAAAAATTAAAGCTACTCTTCCTGGTCCATATTTAATGACTCGTTCCATGTGGCTACCTACTCTATCAAAACAATATTATGATAGTAAAGATGAGTTAGGAGAAGATGTAATTAAAGTACTAAAACAAGAAATAGATACTTTATATTCACTTGGAATAGATGTAATTCAATTCGATGAACCAGTGTTAACTGAAGTCGTTTTTTTCTGAAGGAAAAAAACAAGATCATTCATGTGTGCCGCTCTGTCTGAGAAAAAGATCCAACAGAAGAATTAAAGTTCGCTACAAAAATTAATAAAATCTGTAATATCTTATGCTAAAGAAAAAAAGGAATATTAGTTTCTCTTCATGTCTGCAGAGGTAATTGGAGTAGAGATGAAAGTATACTTTTAACAGGACCTTATACTCCTTTATTACCTTTGTTTGAAGAAACATTACCTAATATACTAACATTAGAGTTCTCAACTCCTCGCGCCGGAGAAATTTCATCATTACTTAGTAGCGATTTAATTAAAGAAAAACTGTATCCTTGGTCTCGGTATTATGAACCCTAGAACTGACGAAATTGAATCTCTAGAGAACATCTTAACTCGAGTTGAAGAAGTTCTACGTTTTATTCCTAAAGAACAAATTTGGTTAAATCCTGATTGTGGATTTGCTACATTTGCTAACAGGCCCGTTAGTACCATGGATATTATTGATAAGAAATTAGCACGACTTAATGAAGCAAAAAATACATTGAGGCAACTATATGACTAATTTATACGAATCAAATAATTATGACCTATCTTTTTAGAGGTGTACTAGCCAATAACGACTTCAAATTATATACTAACAACGATATTATATCTGTAACGAGTGATCTCAGTTTTGATATAAACGCCGATTTTAGAAGCAGCATCAATTTCTTTTGCTGCTTCTATCATAGGGGAATAGCTCAAACCTTAATAAGAGAGAGTAAGCAAGCTAATATAGATATAGAAGAACTTGAAGGGAAAAATACACCTAAAATTAAAAAAATCCTCTAACACTATTAAATGTTAAAGGTTATGATTCCGAACCAAAAATTGAAAATTGTTTAATCACTTATTATTTATATGCGGACGAAGATGAGGATAATCTTTTTAAATTTTTGCAATTCTTCTCTAAATAAATCGTTTATATACAATACACTAAAAATGTTATTACCTTTTGAAATAAAAATTCATTTTTAATAGATTAAAAAGGAAAATTGAGATTTCTCAATTTTTCCTTTTTATTAAATTAAATGTCTCTTCTTGTTCTTCTTCTTGGACGTGGGTACATTTCTTGTTCTACTTCATTTTTTCCATATCCACTTGTGAATGAGCTAGCTTCTGGTTGAGCTGGACGTTGTGCTAAGATATCTCTTTCTACACTAACTCCATCTTCTTCAAATCCAGTAGCGATAACTGTAACGACGATTTCGTCAGTTTTTTCCAATTCTTCATTGAATACTGTACCGAAAATCATGTTTACTTCATCATCACTAGCTTCTTGAACGATACTTTGCAGCTGCTTGAGCTTCAAATAGACTTAGTGATGGTCCTCCAGTGATGTTTAATAATACACCTTTAGCTCCTACGATAGAAGTTTCAAGTAATGGAGATGAAATAGCTTTTTTAGCTGCTTCGATTGCTCTGTTTTCACCTGAAGCTACACCGATACCCATTAATGCTGAACCTTGATCAGCCATAATAGCTTTAACATCAGCAAAGTCAAGGTTAACTGTACCAGATACGTTAATTAAATCAGAGATACCTTGAACCCCTTGACGTAATACGTTATCAGCTTCAACGAATGCTTGCATCATTGGTGTAGATTTATCAACGATGTCTAATAATCTGTCGTTAGGAATAACGATAAGCGTATCTACTGCACCTTTTAAGAGAGTTAATCCCTGCTGTAGATTGAACTTGACGTTTTTTACCTTCAAAGTTGAATGGACGAGTAACAACACCTACTGTTAGTGCTCCTAGTTCTTTAGCAATACTTGCTACGATTGGAGCTGCACCTGTACCAGTTCCTCCTCCCATACCAGAAGTAACGAATACCATATCCGCTCCTGCTAATGCTTCTTCGATTTTATCTTTAGTTTCTTCTGCAGCTTTGCGTCCTACTTCGGGTTAGCTCCAGCTCCAAGACCTTTAGTTAATTTTTTTCACCGATTTGAATTCTTACGTTTGCTTTTAGAGCGTTTTAACGCTTGAGCATCTGTATTTACCGCGATAAATTCGACGTTTTGAATTCCACTTTCTACCATTCGGTCAACGGCGTTACCACCACCGCCACCAACACCTACTACTTTAATTACTGCTGATTGATCAAATTCTTCAAACATTATTTATTTCCTCCTGATTATTATTCGAAAAAAACGAATTATACATTTTAGTTATTTTTATCAAAGAAGTTTTTCTCTTCTTTTATCTTTTTTTCTCATCTTCGTAATAAACTTCTTCCTCATGCTCATCTGCATGAATTTCATTTACTACTGGTATTTCAACTTTTTGAACTATTTACTGAAATTTCTTCAACTCCGAAACATTTTCAAATGTTGTATTTGTATTTTTAATTGTTGGTATTTCATCAGTTACTTGATATCCAAATAACGATTCAATTTTTGTAACTACTTGTTAGTGTTCCCACTACAACAGATAATTCCGGCGAATTAGCACCGATAATTTTTGGAGAACCAATTCTGACATTCATTTTTTTCTTAACATATCTTTTTGCTAACTCTAAAACTCCTGGCATTAATGTAGTTCCTCCTGTTAGAACAACATTACCTTTTACTCTATTTATACCAGCTTTTCTAAGTACATCAAATGATCTCAAAAATTATTTCTTCTACTATTTCTTCAATATAATCCGCTAGTTCTTTTTGAGTATACGGTTCTTCATCCGATTCTAAGTTATCTAATTCAATGACTACTTGAGGCGAGGCTAAATCATAAAACGCATGTCCCTGTGTGACTTTAATTTCTTCTGCCCGTTTCAATGGAACATTTAATACATCAGAGATTGTTCTTGTGATGTCTTCTCCTGCTAGTTCAATTGATTGAGATAATTGAAGTATACCATCCTCAAAATAACTCACCGTAGTAAGACCTGCTCCAATATCAATTATTACTGAGCCGTAATCTTTTTCTTCGTCATTAAGAAGCAATTCTCCTAATGAATGAGATGTACAAAATGTCTCATTACAATCTAATCTTAAGTTTTCTATACTCTTATAGATTGTATGAAGATGGGTTTTTAGATGTTAACACTCTATTTCCTGTCACCTCAAAAAGCATTATGAACAGTCATACCTTTTCGGTTTTCTAATATTTTTCAATATCATCAAGACGATAGTAATCTGGAATTACTTGAACCACTTCTCTTTCTCGTGGTAATGGTAGTATTTTTAGCTTCTTCAATTACTTCTTCGATATCTCTACCATCAATATCGTGTTTTGTATCAAATTTAATTTCCGCTACACTTTTTTTAATATGAGTGTGTATACTTGGAACTGCTACATATAATGATCTTATGTCTTTATTAGCTTCACTTTTCGCAATATCTATTGCTTTTTTTGAATATCTCTAGATGCTGATTCTACGTCGATGATATTTCCTCGCTTGATAGATGTAGTTTTAACAACTCCGACACCGAGTATATTCAATTTTTCATATACTACATCTGCTATAATCACTTTTTATACTAGATGATCCTAGAATCTATTGAAGTATACAATTGTGAACTCAAGTCAAACACTCCTTCCTTTTTAAAAACTTTGTTATTATAATAAAAAATTGTAAATACACGCATATTTTATTTACACATACTAAATTATAACATAAAAATTATATGAAAAACACCATTAAATTTTATTAAAAATATTTTCAATTTGTAATATAAGTTATAACTTTTTTTAATTTTTATATAATATTTTAGTAAAAACACCCAAAAATAAGAAATTTCGGATGTTATTCTACTATTCATTTTTATTATTATTAGTTGATTGTTGTGTATTCTTTCTATTTTTTTATTAGCAGAGTTTATTTGTGCATTTGTAGTAGAATTTTCAGCTTTGTTATTTTTTTCGCTGTTTTTTTCTTCTACTGTTGTATCTTCTTTATCATTTTTCGACTCTTTTTCTTCTTTTTAATCCCTGTCTAGCCAGTAATAATTTAATATTATCTGTTCTTTTTTTCTCGGATTTCGGCGTTTCTAAATAAACACCATTTATTAAATTTAAAAGTCGTATTATTTTTTTATCCTCAATATATTTAGATATTTCTTCGTAGTAATTCAGCTTTTTCTGAAAAAAACTAGCTCGCAGCGCTTTTTACTTTCTGACCATCTTTCATATAAATGATTACATTGTCACCTTGATCATTTATTATTTCTGATATTTGCAGACGAACCTCAGCTTTTAAATTATTTAAATTTTTTTATAAATTTCTTCTAATTTAGTGTTATCATCATTGAATTTTTCTAAAAATCGGTAGGTTATAATTATTTCTAATCTCTCCAAAAATATGATTTTACCATTTTTCCATAATTGTTTCAAAACTACCGTCTTCTTTTTATTTTGTGCAATGAACTTATATTCTTCCACTTTTTATTTTAATAGTCGACGGTAACTTAGATTCTACTTTTTACTGATTTAAAAAAATCTCAAATCTTGATTTTATATTATTTTGAATTTCTTCGTCTTTTATAGACCATGTTCTTAGATTAGTGTTGATACTCCCAGCATCCATTATTTCTTCATTTTGTTATCCGGTTATTACCTTCAATCTGAATGTTTTTTTAGTTTTTAGGTAACTACTAAATAATAATGAAATTGTTGCTATTACAATTAAAAAAATAAAGTTACTATAAATACAAATTCTATTCTTTTTCTTTTTTTATTTTTTTCTAATGAACTTCGTCTTTTTCATTGTTCATTTTTAGACAGTAACTTTTTATTCTTCTTGTTCATAGTTTCTAATCCTCTTGACTAATCTTCTCAAATGTTGCTATAAATTCATCTCCACGATCTTCAAAACATTTATATTGGTCCCATGACGCACATGCTGGAGATAATAGGACTGTATCCCCAGTTTCAGAAATCTTACTAGCTAAAATAGTTGCGTCATCTACTTTTATCGCTTTATAACATTTTATTTCATAAGAGCTGGCTAGATTATACAATATCTCCTTGCTTTCTCCTACAACAACCATCGCCTTAATTCTATTAAAAATAAGGTACTAGTTCTTTAAAAATCAATTCCTCTATCTTTTTCCGCCACAAACTAAAAATTATATTATTTTCAAATCCTGATAATGCTGTAGTCGTTGCTACTGGGTTAGTTGCTTTAGAATCATTATAGAATTTAACTCCATTATGTTCGCTCTACATATTGTAATCTGTGTTTTACTCCACTAAAAATTATAAAGAACTTCACGAATTACCTCTGGACTTGCCCCTTTTTAAATATGATATTAACGCTGCGTTTATTGCATTTTCTACATTATGCATTCCTGGTAGTGACATTTTTGTTATATCAAATAATTCCACGTTTTTTTATACATAACCATATTATTTTTTTAACAAAAAAACGTCTGCTTCTTCATTATTTGTAGTATCATAGAAAATTACTTCTGAATTTATTTTATTTAAATCATATTTTTTTCTTTTTTTCTTTTATATTTAATATAAGTATGTCTTCTTTAGTTTGATTTTTATAAATATTTCGTTTTTGCGTTTCTATAATTTTTCAATACTGCCATGATAATCTAAATGACCAACACCTAGATTTGTTATAGCTGCAACAGATGGTTTAAAAGCATTTCGTTCCTTGCAATTGAAATGATGAAACTTCTGTAACTATTAAAGAGTGCTGGATGGTTATAGGCTACCTCTATCGATGGATATCCGATATTACCAGCTAAAAAGACATCTTTTTTTGCCGCTTTTAATATATCAAAAGTCATCTGAGTAGTTGTAGTTTTACCATTTGTTCCAGTTATTGCTACCATGTCTATATTAAACAACGTATTTGCTAACTCAATTTCTGTTATAATATCGATATTTTTTTCGATTGCCCTTTGTAAAAATTCAATTTCATATTTAATCCCCGGGTTTTTTTACAATAAGGTCTATACCTTCAAGTAATTCTAACGGATGTCCTCCATCAACAATTTCCACACCTAAATCTTTTTAATTCTGCCGATTTGGCATCATTACTTAAATCATCAAATGCGTTCAGAACTACATCATGTCCTAATTTTTTTAAGATTTTAGCTGTTGAATAACCACTTCGTGCAAATCCTAATACTAATATTTTTTTATCTTTTAAATTAATCATTTTAAATAACCCCTATAAAAATATCCTATAGCTGATGATATCACTGCTATAGCAACAAAAAAATATACACAGTTTTTACCTCACCATATCCTGATAATTCAAAAATGATGATGTAAGGGCGACATTTTAAAAAAATTCTTTTTCCTGTTTTTTTAAAATATGCCACTTGAATAATTACTGATAGAGTTTCTAATATGTAAACTAAACCAATAAATAAAAAAATACTATTTCCTTATGCAAAATTACTGATATCGCAGCTAAAAATTCCTCCTAGTGCTAATGAGCCAGTATCACCCATAAATATTTTTGCTGGATTTCTATTAAATTTTTAAAAATCCTATTAGTGCTCCAACTATTGTCAAACAAAATACTAATACAGGAAAAATTATTTTTCCTTATATGCTAATAAAAGCAAATGTGCTAGTTGTGATTATTGTAACACTTGTTGCTAATCCATCTAAGCCATCTGTTAAATTAACAGCGTTAGAAAAATCCTGTTTGCCAAAAAATACTAAGAAAAATCAAATATAGATATGAAATATTAAGTTTATAATCTAATACTGGAATATGTATATAATTTATATCTTTATAGATAAAAAGTTACTAATATATAAAAATATTACAGAAAAATAGAATTTGCAACATTAATTTTTTTCCTTGGTGCTAAGCCGTCATTTTTTCTTAACCACAATTAGCATATCATCTATATACCCTATTATTGAAAATGAAATAGTTGTATATATGAATAAAAAAATAATACTTCATATTTTTCACTATCTAAGAACATTGCTATTACAAGTGAGATTATAATTGAAATAATAAAAAAGATATACCACCCATTGTAGGCGTCCCTTTTTTTATGCATATGACTCTGTGGTCCTTCTTCTCTAATTGCTTGTCCAAATTTTTAGTTCATGTAAATATTTTTATTAATCTTGGTAGCATTAAAACTGTCAGAAAAAAATGCTACTATTAATAACGATATAGCAAATATTATATCTGAATTACTCATTTCGTTCTCCTAACTAAATTTTATTTTTTTATCTTGTCCCCTTTTTTTCATAACTCTCTGTGCCGGAATTGACTGTTGTTTTGCAATTCCATTTCCTTCAGTTTCAATATCTAATCCGGATAATTTAGCATAATTCAGCACATCAATTTTTGACCAACCTATAAAAATTAGGTATAATAATATTTTCCTTAGACACTAATAAAAAAATACTCTTTCATCTTGTTTTTATTAAATTTCCTACTGATGGATATTGTCCTGTAATATTTTCACCACTACCTATTGTAATAATATTTTTAGTTTTTTTGTTGTAATTTCACTAAGGTAGAATTATAACTTTTGCCCTACAAAATTATCCATTTGATAACTTTGTGTTACTTGACTCTCGTTAGATTTTTTTAACATTTAGATAGTTAAGTGTGTTCTCCATTATAGGGCTTAAATATCTCAGAAGCCCCATTTGCATAGCTTGCTCCAAGGTCTTTTGAAGGTAACTTCATACCCACATATAATATTACTTGTGGGTCTTCACTAGGTGCATATCCTATAAATGAGTGCATTACTTTATATGGACTCTTATAGTATGTTCCTGTTTTAGGATCTACTACCTCTGCAGTACCTGTTTTTCCAGATACACTGTAATTTTCTACAGCATATCTCTTACCACCTTGAGCCCATGTTCCATTTACAACACCATATAGTTCTTCTTTCATTATATCCGCTGTACCCTTTGATATAGGATTTCCTACTACTGTTCTTTGACCTATATTAACATCCTTATCAATCGTTTTATCATGAACTCTTTGTAAAAAATACGGTGCTAACATCTGGCCATCATTTAATATTGCTGTTTCCGCTTGAATCATTTGTATTGCTGTTACTGTACTACCTTGACCAAAAACTGTTGTAGATGCAGACACTTTGTTATTAAATACTAAATCCCCTGTCGATTCATTGCCATACAATGAATTTGTACTTTTTACCAAAAACCGAAACTTTCTAATCCAGTTTTTTTAATTTTTCTGACCCTAATTCACGCAACAGTGTTAACATCAAAGTATTTGAGGATTGTTGGAATCCATGACGTTGAGTAATAGTTCCCCATCCAGTTTTATTCCAGTCGTAGATAGTAGCATCTTCTACTTGATACGAACCGGATCTATAATATCCATCTGGTTTATAAATATTATTTTCTGTCATTATAGACATTGTGAAAGTTTTTAAAGTTGAACCTGGCTCATATGCTGAGTTATAAAAATATATTAGACCAGGCACTTGCTAAATTCTCTTGTGTATTCGGATTGAACGCTGGCGTTTGTCCAAGTCCCAATATTTCCCCTGTTTTAGGACTAACCGCTATTGCAAAAAGCACTTTCTGGTTCATACTTGTCTTGTATATCTTTTAATGTATTGTCAATAAATCCTTGAATGTTCTTATCGATAGTTAAATATATATCGGCACCATCAACTGGTTTTATTTCAACTTTAGGAATATTAGAAACAACTTTCCCCCATGCATCTTTAGCATAAGTTATATGACCTTCTTTTCCTCTTAGATAATAATCAAAAGTCTTTTCTACACCTAAACGTCCTGTAATTAAATCACTATCCGGTGAATTTTGGGCAAATCCTAAGAAATTTCCAAGCATACTTCCATTTGGATAATATCTTTTAGTTGTTGCTATAAATTCGATTCCAGGAAGTTTTAATTCTTCTATTTTTTTCTTATCTTCAACACTGATATCTTTACCGGCAGTTCCAAATTCAACTTGATATACACCTTGTTTACCAAGTATATTTTTATCTTATCTTTATCTAATTTAATAAACTTAGACAATTCATCTGCTGTTTTATCAATATCTACCACATGACGTGGATTAGTTTTCGTCCTCTGTAGCTTTGTCTGAAACTACAGCTACTAGTTTATAAGATTCAATATTGTCTGCTAAAAATATTACCATTTCTATCGTAAATTTTACCACGATTAGGCTGTAAACTACTATCTATTTTTATATTTTTTTATCTGCCAATTCAGAAAGATTATGTCCCCTTACTGTCCCAATTAGCATCATTTGTCCAATATTTAAGATTAATATCCATACAAAGAAAAAAACAAAAAAATTAGAAAAAAATACAATTTTTGTTCTTTCTCTAGAGATATAATCTTTTCTTTTCTAAACTTTTTTTCTATCTTCTAAAAAACTTTAAGGTTATTATTTTCTTAAAAAGTTTTATCAATTATCTCACTACCTTTATACTATCTTTTTGAGTTTTCATTCCTACTGTCTCAGCGATTTTTAACTCTTTCGTAAGATGATAGATTGTTTATCATTACCTTTTTGTTCATTGTTATTTTTTTGTTTTTTTCTGATATTACAATATCATTTTTTGCTGAGCACTTCGCAGTGAATAAATCTCTCCTTTATAGTTTAACATAACTACGTTGGCAAGTAAAAATAACTCCTACAAAAAAATTCCATAAGCAGTTTTTCCAAAAATTAAATTTTACTTTTTCTTGTACTTTTCTTACTCCATATTCACGACTATATACCTTTAATGTCGCCATTATTTTCCCTCCCCGCTATTTGGTTTGAACCTGTGCAATGCGTAATTTTGCACTTCTAGATCTATTATTTTCTTCTAATTCAATATCACTTGGATATATTGGTTTTTCTTGTAATTACTTTTTAATTTAGATAAACTTTCTTCCGGCATTATCGGAAGGTTTTTTGGGAATATCTTTTGACTTTGCATATGAGTTAAATATTTGTTTACATATTCTATCTTCTAATGAATGGAACGTAATAACAGATATTCTCCCTCCAATTCCAACGATTTCAATAGCTTGTTCCAAAGAATCTTCAAAGACTGATAATTCATTGTTTACTGCAATACGAATTGCCTGAAATACTCTTTTTGCAGGATGTCCTCCAGTTCTTCTTTTGGCAGCCGGGATAGATTCTTTAATAATTTCTACTAATTCAAAAGTAGTTTCTATAGGTTTTAATTTCGCGTTTTTTCAATATTTCTCGCGATTTGTTTAGAAAAGTTTTCTTCCCCATAGCGATAAAATATTTTAACTAAATCATGATAACTATATTCATTAACAACTTCATAAGCACTAATTTTAGCATCAGTGTCCATACGCATGTCTAATCTTGTATCATAATTATAACTAAACCCTCTTTCAGGTGTATCTAATTGAGGAGATGAAACTCCTAAATCATACAGCACCCCATCAACTTCATGAACACCTTGTTCTGCCAGTTTTTTTCTTTTAAATTAACAAAATTCGATTTAATAAAGACAACTTTATCACTGTATTTGGCTAATTTTTTTCTTTTGGCATTTTCTAATGCAATATTGTCTTAGTCAAATGCATATAATTTTTCCATTTTTTTAATCGTTTTAAAAATTTCTAAACTATGTCCTGCTCCACCAAGAGTACAATCTACATATATACCATCTTCTTTTATATCTAAGCCTTCTACAGCTTCATTTAATAATACACTATAATGTTTAAACATTTTCATCCATCCTAAAAATCAAAATCTTCTAATTCTTCAGCTATTTCCTCTACGCTAGCTTCACTTTCAACAAGTAAATCTTCCCAGTGATTCTTATCCCAAATCTCAATTCTATTAGATAAACCATTTACAACGCATTCTTTGTCCAAAAATGCATGTTCTATAAGAGCATTAGGAATATTAATTCTCCCTTGTTTATCTATCTCAACTTCAGTGGCTCAGAAAAGAAGAAACGTTGGAAAGTACGAGCATTTTTTAGTAATAGGCAGTGACTTTATCTTACTTTCCACCTTTTGCCACTCTTGTAGTGAATAGCCAAATAAACAAGAGTCTAATCCTCTTGTAATAATAAATTTTTCTCCTAGTTCATCTCTGAACTTTATCGGAATACTAAGCCTTCCCTTGGCATCCATTTTATTATTGTATTGACCAATAAACACTACTTCTCACCACCTTACCTTTTATAATTTACCACATTTCCCCACTTTTTTTCCACTATTTTTAAAAATAAATTTTTGAATATTTTTACCAGTGAAAATAAATAAGCACTTATAAAACTTAAAAATTTTATAAGTGCTTATCTATTTCTTTAATTATAATATTCTCTTTCATTTTCTCCATCTAAAAAAAGTGTGAAACACTAAGAGAATGTATTCTTTCTACAATTCTTAAAAGCCTTTGTTTTATCGATTGTAGTTCTCCCATTAGACAATAATTCTGATAAGTCATCTATACTCAAGTTTGATGAGAAGAAAGTCGGTAATTTTTTTCTGCTTCTCTATGATTAATTATAGGGTCCTAAAACTTCATCACGAATAAATTCAGTAATATTTTCTGCTCCTATATCATCAATGATTAATATTTCCTCATTTCTTATCAAATCAATATAGAAATCATAACTATTATTACTAATTTTAGATTTTATCTTTCTAATAAATTCGGATAATATAAAATTGCAGGTTCTTTTCCATTTTGCTTAAAGTAATTGTAAATACATCCCATTAAATAGGTCTTTCCAGTTCCCGTTGGTCCGTATACATATACACCTTTTTGTTGTTTGTTTACTAAGAATATTTTTGCAAACTTTTTATTATTTCAGTAGCTAATATACCTTTTCTCTATTCCTAGAAAGATTTTTCAAAAGTATAGGTTAAAAACTCTACTAGGAATAAATTCTGTTTTTACTCTATTAGAAGTTTTTAAACTTTCTACTTTATTTCTATACTCTTCAGTTTCTATATATACAATATTAACTTCTTTATTTTCACAAAACCAACTTTGGTCTATGTTCAATGTTTAACAAAGTATCCTTAGATATATAAAATTGATAAAATTTCTCAAGATTGTTTTCTACCTCAGTTTTTAGTAAAATTATTTTCTCGAATAAATTTTTATGATTTCTACATCACTAAGAACTTTTTCAGACATAAACTTCTTATACGAATCAATCGTATTACTCGATACTATATTTGATATTTTTTTCTCACTACACATCCCTCTTATTATTTAATTCTTGCATCATCTTATTATATGCATCTTCATCTTCTTTTGTTACAATTCTATCTTCTGTTTTTCTTATCTCCACTATAATTATTCTTTCTATTTTTGCAAATAATCCGGAAACGGTGCATAGCTAGCTTTCTTAACAGTTGAGTAATTACTTTTCTGTTTAAATGTCTTTTCGCTATTATTTTTTTCTTATAATTACGATTATTTCTTACATAATCTATAGCATCCCTCGCCCCTAAAAGTTTTTGTCCACTCCAAGCGCTAGCAATCTTATCTATATAATTTATATGGGGAATTATATCCTTGCCGGACTGATTTATAGAATATTCTAATAATATATTCAAGACTCCACTTGGGAAATTATACTTTTTCTTGCAATTCAGCGATATTTTTGCATCTATACTAGAAACTACTATTCCTTTTTGCTTGTTAAGATATGTTATAAAATCAGTGTTATCTACTTCTTTAATAAATTTATCTTCCTCAGATAATTCGCTATTATCTTCATTATAAAATTTTTTTATTAATCATACGATCTAATGTTGGAATTTCTTGTTTTTCTAACATTAACACTTAGTTGAACAACAAAATCACTTAGAGTATTAAGATTAATTTTGTTTCCTCCATTAGCAACTTCAACAGATTTTTTTCTATAGCTTTTAGCCATATCCTGTGGATTCATCTTATAAATATGAGCTAATCCGATTATTTTACTTTTTTTACACTTTCATCTGATATAGCATCTGACAAGTAACTATTTTGCTAAATAAAAATTAAGTTTATCAAAAATCAAAGTAAAATTCATCAAAAATTTGGTCCAGAATCACTTTTTCAGAAATATAGTCAAAGCTATAATCACTTAAATTCTCAACCCTAAATACTTCTGAAAAATTTCGCTGTTATCTCTTCAAAACTTCTGAAACTAACTTTATCAAAAGAATAATAATTCAATAATTCTTTATACTCAGTACTACCTAGAGTATTTTCTAATAACTGAGCTAAAACAGGTGTATTAAAAGAAATCGTTGAAACTCAAAGCTTCTTTAATTTTTATAAACAAACTGTCCAACATTATCGCTGTTAATATAAAAAACTTTGTAATAATCCAAGTGCTTCTAATTTTTTTCTAGCAACAATAAATTTTTTTCAGTAAGTGCTAAATTATCAAGTATGTCATAATGTAAATAATTCCTAGAAAGATTCTTATCACTTAACATCTTGTTCCCAAGAAAAATACAAACTGATAGCATCTTTTTCCTAAAAAGTGGCAAATATAAGAGGTTAATTTCTTTTTGTTCGTTTAGAAACGTCATAATCATTATATACACAATAAAAATCTTTTACAGAAAAAGCTTATTCATGTTTATCATCCATTACTTCTATAATAATTTGAGTATATTCCAATGCATAAATAAATTCTTGATTATAGTCATATTTAATTTTATCATCATTTCTCAACGGTGCAAAAAAACGATTTTCACTAAAATTGGATAAATATTATCTAATAATAACTTAGCATTATCATTCTCATATAAAAGCCCTCAAGAAATTAAATACCTTATAAACGCACTCTAGAAACTCTGCTTTTAGAGGGTGTACTTATATTTGTATAACTTTCTAATTTTTGTAGTAAAACTTAAGATATTTTTTATCATTTTTGCAACAAACGTTCTAAGATCATCAATCAAATCATACATATAATTAAAAAAATGATTCAAAAATCTTCTAGATATTCATTATTTATAATCTTGGATTCATTTTTTTAATAATAACTTATTAATATTGTAATCTGTAACAAATAAATAAATCTTGTAAAGATCAGAATATTCAATATCACTTAAATTTTTATAATCTTGAACTATTGAATTTAGACTTTTTACCTTCTTTATAGATATTATACAGAGTATTAAGCCAAATAAATTCCTCTAACTTCTTATCATTAATTAAAGTAATCAAATAATTATTAAAATTATACTCTTCTTCTCCTTCAAAAAGAATAGCCGTCCTACTCTCGATTCTTGAAAGTATAGAATTAAATTCAATCTCTTTATTTTTCTTCATAATTATTATCATCAAATAGTACTTTTAAATCCGCTTTAGTGCGTTTAAATTCATCTTGGCTATTATCTAAATTATTGATTCTTTCTTGATAAACTTCATTATAACCCGATTTTTGTGAATGATAATAATTTTTCTATCGCCTTATTAAAAATCTAATACCTTAGCCAAAAATTTTTAATATACGCGACTTTAATATTTTTATCATCAGAAATAAAATTAATAAGTTTTTAATGCACTTAATATGTCTTTTTTTATTTTTCATTAGTAAGAACTAATGTTTTTTCATCTTCTAAATAAAACATTCCCAAACCTCCAAAAAGATATTACTATATAATAATACTCTATTTTTGAGTAGAAAAATCAAAATATATGAAATTATTATATAAAAAAAGAACCTTCCAAAAGGAAGGCTCTCACTGTTGCCTGGCAACGTTCTAGTCTCTGAGGGCGTAAACCCAACTACATTCGACGCTAAAGAGCTTAACTTCTGTGTTCGGTATGGGTACAGGTGTGTCCTCTTCGCTATCGCCACCGGACGAAAAACTTCATATACATATTATATCATCATTTCTCTTTTGTCAACAGCTACTTCTAAAGAACTTTCACTTGATTAAGTCCTCGACCTATTAGTATTAGTCAGCTGAACACGTTACCGTGCTTACACTCCTAACCTATTCTCCTTGTCGTCTTCAAGGGGTCTTAATATCCGTGGGAAATCTCATCTCGAGGGGGGCTTCATGCTTAGATGCTTTCAGCTCTTATCCCTTCCATATTTAGCTACCCAGCTATGCCACTGGCGTGACAACTGGTACACCATTGATACGTCCATCCCGGTCCTCTCGTACTAAGGACAGCTCCTCTCAAATTTCCTACGCCCACGACGGATAGGGGACCGAACTGTCTCACGACGTTCTGAACCCAGCTCGCGTACCGCTTTAATGGGCGAACAGCCCAACCCTTGGGACCGACTACAGCCCCAGGATGCGATGAGCCGACATCGAGGTGCCAAACCTCCCCGTCGATGTGGACTCTTGGGGGAGATAAGCCTGTTATCCCCAGGGTAGCTTTTATCCGTTGAGCGATAGGCGCTTCCATGCGGAACCACCGGATCACTAAGTCCTGCTTTCGCACCTGCTCGACTTGTCTGTCTCACAGTCAAGCTCCCTTGTGCCTTTACACTCTGCAAATGATTTCCAACCATTCTGAGGGAACCTTTGAACGCCTCCGTTACTCTTTGGGAGGCGACCGCCCCAGTCAAACTGCCCACCTGACACTGTCTCCCGGTCTTCTACGCCGAGGGTTAGAATTTCAATACAGCAAGGGTAGTATCCCAACAGCGCCTCCTCATACACTGGCGTGCATGATTCTTAGGCTCCTACCTATCCTGTACATACTGCATCAAAATTCAATATCAAGCTACAGTAAAGCTCCATGGGGTCTTTCCGTCCTGTCGCGGGTAACCTGCATCTTCACAGGTACTATGATTTCACCGAGTCCATCGTTGAGACAGTGCCCAAATCGTTACGCCTTTCGTGCGGGTCGGAACTTACCCGACAAGGAATTTCGCTACCTTAGGACCGTTATAGTTACGGCCGCCGTTTACTGGGGCTTCAATTCATACCTTCGCTTGCGCTAAGCACTCCTCTTAACCTTCCAGCACCGGGCAGGCGTCAGCCCCTATACTTCACCTTTCGGTTTTTGCAGAGACCTGTGTTTTTGATAAACAGTCGCTTGGGCCTATTCACTGCAGCCTACTCTCGTAGGCACCCCTTCTCCCGAAGTTACGGGGTCATTTTGCCGAGTTCCTTAACGATGGTTCTCTCGCTCACCTTAGAATTCTCTTCCCAACTACCTGTGTCGGTTTGCGGTACGGGCACCTCTTATCTCGATAGCGGCTTTTTCTTGAGAGTTTGGCTTCATTGACTTCGCTACTTTATTTCGCTCCCCATCACACTTCAGTCTTTTCAAGCAAGCGGATTTGCCTACTACTCAATCTTTGTGCTTAGACGTCCCTATTCCATCAGGGACGATCAATTAGCCTCCTCTGTCCCCACTTCTCTCAATCGATATTTCGGTGGTACAGGAATTTCTACCTGTTGTCCATCGGCTTCACCTATTCAGCTTCACCTTAGGTCCCGACTTACCCAGAGCGGACGAGCCTTCCTCTGGAAACCTTAGTCTTTCGGTGGATAGGATTCTCACCTATCTTTCGCTACTCACACCGGCATTCTCACTTCTAACCTCTCCACCTCGCCTTCCAGCTCGGCTTCTATGATGTTAGAACGCTCTCCTACCATATAACATTAGTTATATCCGCAGCTTCGGTTGTATGTTTTAGCCCCGGTACATTTTCGGCGCGATGTCACTCGACCAGTGAGCTATTACGCACTCTTTAAATGGTGGCTGCTTCTAAGCCAACATCCTGGTTGTCTGTGCATCATCACATCCTTTTCCACTTAACATACAATTTGGGACCTTAGCTGGCGGTCTGGGCTGTTTCCCTTTCGACTACGAACCTTATCACCCGCAGTCTGACTCCCGTTGATATTTATCTGGCATTCGGAGTTTGTCTGAATTCGGTAACCCGGGATGGGCCCCTAGTCCAAACAGTGCTCTACCTCCAGTAAACTCACAACGAGGCTAGCCCTAAAGCTATTTCGGAGAGAACCAGCTATTTCCAAGTTCGATTGGAATTTCTCCGCTACCCACAGCTCATCCAAACACTTTTCAACGTGTCCTGGTTCGGTCCTCCATTCAGTGTTACCTAAACTTCAACCTGGCCATGGGTAGATCACTTGGTTTCGGGTCTACTCCATCATACTATTTCGCCCTATTAAGACTCGCTTTCGCTTCGGCTCCATGTCTTCCACTTAACCTCGCATGATAAAGTAACTCGCCGGTTCATTCTACAAAAGGCACGCCATCACCCCCTAAAGGGCTCTGACTACTTGTAAGCACACGGTTTCAGGTTCTCTTTCACTCCCCTCCCGGGGTTCTTTTCACCTTTCCCTCACGGTACTGGTTCACTATCGGTCACTAGGTAGTATTTAGCCTTACCAGATGGTCCTGGTAGATTCCGACGGAATTCCTCGTGTTCCGCCGTACTCAGGTGCTCTCTCGCGCCAACTCAGCATTTCGTATACAGGACTTTTACCTTCTACGGTCTAACTTTCCAGCTCGTTCTACTATACTTTGTCATACGCTTTTGTTGAGAGTCCTACAACCCCAATATGCAAGCATATTGGTTTGGGCTCTTTCCCTTTCGCTCGCCGCTACTTAGGAAATCGATTTTTCTTTCTCTTCCTACAGGTACTTAGATGTTTCAGTTCCCTGCGTTACCTCGCTTTCGCGTACCGCCCTTTTAAAAGCGGTGGGTTCCCCCATTCGGATATCTACGGATCTTTGCTTACCCTACAGCTCCCCGTAGCGTTTCGTCGTTTGTCACGTCCTTCTTCGGCTCCTAGTGCCAAGGCATCCTCCGTGCGCTCTTTTACTACTTAATCGTGTGTAGCTTTTTACGCTTCGTTCTTTTCCTTGAACTCTTTGTGAATAAGTTTTTACAACTTACTTACTTTTTTTCTCGGTTTTTGTAAATCTGTTTCTTTTTACTTTATAGAAAATTATTTTTGATCTAATTATATATATTCAGTTTTTCATTGTGCTTGAGTATTACTTGAACACTCAAAAACTAAACGAATTATCAACGTATTTCCTTATCCTTAGAAAGGAGGTGATCCAGCCGCACCTTCCGATACGGCTACCTTGTTACGACTTCACCCCAATCATCTGTCCCACCGTGACCGGCTCCCTCCTTAAAGGTTAGGGCCACCGTCTTCGGGTGTTACAAACTCTCGTGGTGTGACGGGCGGTGTGTACAAGACCCGGGAACGTATTCACCGCGACATTCTGATTCGCGATTACTAGCGATTCCAGCTTCATGTAGTCGAGTTGCAGACTACAATCCGAACTGAGAATAGTTTTGTGAGGTTTTGCTTACTCTCGCGAGCTCGCTTCTCTTTGTTCCTATCCATTGTAGCACGTGTGTAGCCCAAGTCATAAGGGGCATGATGATTTGACGTCATCCCCACCTTCCTCCAGTTTATCACTGGCAGTCTGTCTAGAGTCCCCATCTTACTGCTGGCAACTAGACATAGGGGTTGCGCTCGTTGCGGGACTTAACCCAACATCTCACGACACGAGCTGACGACAACCATGCACCACCTGTATCTGTGTCTAACCAAAGGTCAGAACAACACAATCTCTTGTGTCTTCACAGTATGTCAAGACTTGGTAAGGTTCTTCGCGTTGCTTCGAATTAAACCACATGCTCCACCGCTTGTGCGGGTCCCCGTCAATTCCTTTGAGTTTCAACCTTGCGGTCGTACTCCCCAGGCGGAGTGCTTAATGCGTTAGCTGCAGCACTGATCTCTTATGAGACCAACACTTAGCACTCATCGTTTACGGCGTGGACTACCAGGGTATCTAATCCTGTTTGCTCCCCACGCTTTCGCGCCTCAGTGTCAGTTACAGGCCAAAAAGCCGCCTTCGCCACTGGTGTTCCTCCTAATCTCTACGCATTTCACCGCTACACTAGGAATTCCACTTTTCTCTCCTGCACTCAAGTTTAACAGTTTCCAATGACCCTCCACGGTTGAGCCGTGGGCTTTCACATCAGACTTATTAAACCACCTGCGCGCGCTTTACGCCCAATAATTCCGGACAACGCTTGCCACCTACGTATTACCGCGGCTGCTGGCACGTAGTTAGCCGTGGCTTTCTGGTTAGGTACCGTCTCTACTGTGTATAGTTACTACACAGTCATTCTTCCCTAACAACAGAGCTTTACGAACCGAAATCCTTCTTCACTCACGCGGCGTTGCTCCGTCAGGCTTTCGCCCATTGCGGAAGATTCCCTACTGCTGCCTCCCGTAGGAGTCTGGGCCGTGTCTCAGTCCCAGTGTGGCCGATCACCCTCTCAGGTCGGCTATGCATCGTCGCCTTGGTAGGCCTTTACCCCACCAACTAGCTAATGCACCGCAAAAGCCATCTCATAGTGTTAGCCAAAACCAACTTTTTAAACATCATACCATGCGATTTATGCTGTTATCCGGTATTAGCTATCGTTTCCAATAGTTGTCCCCAGTCTATGAGGCGGGTTCTTTACGTGTTACTCACCCGTTCGCCGCTAAGTTTTTTTCTAGTGCAAGCACCAGAAAAAACTTCGCTCGACTTTTGCATGTATTAGGCACGCCGCCAGCGTTCGTCCTGAGCCAGGATCAAACTCTCCAAATAAATTTGTTAGCTTGATTAGCTCATTAAAAAGTTTTATAGTTTCCTTTTTAGAACTGTCCTTTTTTTGGAATTAACGTTGACTTAATTCGTTTAGTTTTCAATGTTCAAGATCGTTGCGATTAGCAACTTTTCATAGTTAACATTTTCTAAATAGTTTGTCAAAGTGTTTTTCAAAACTTTTTAAAAAAATATTTTTTTATCTTCATTCAGAAGACTTTCATTATTCTATCACTTCAATAAGTGTTTGTCAAGAACTTTTTATATTTTCTTAACTTTTGAATTATTAGAAATGTTTTCATTGTTCGTCTTCTTCTCTTGAAGACTTTTTACTATTCTATCATCACTTTTATAATATGTCAATATATTTTTCATTGTTTTTCACAAATGCTGTATAATTCCTATTTACTTTTTAATATAGTATCAGATATTATATAAATACTATATTAACTAGGGAGGTTAAAAATATGATTACTTTTTAAAGAACCTATCGATGTTTCAGTTCAACAAATAGAAGACTATAAAAATGAGTTTATTTTAAACAATGAAACAATTCACGGTGCAGCCAACTTAACAGACCTATCTACTAATGAATGGGTAAATTTTGTAGAAAATACTAAGTATAAAGAAACAGTCACTCCAGGATTTGTTACTGCTCATACTTTCTTTGCACTAGATGATGATAAAATTGTCGGTATTATTAACGCAAGACATGAGCTTAATGATTATTTATTAAATTTAGGAGTACATTGGTTATAGTGTTAGAAAAGTCCGAACGTAGAAAAAGGGTTACGCCAAGAAAAATGTTAAAACTTCACTTCCGAATTTTTTTGTTTTCACTTGGTCTAGACAAAATTTTTAATTACTTGTGATAAAAAAATAACATCGCTTCAAAACGTACTATAGAATCATGTGGTGGCATTTTAGAAAATGAAGTAATAGAAGAATCTAGAACTACATTAAGATATTGGATATAAAAAAATAAGGGAGTGGCTCAAAAATCGTGATTTCGTAGAAATCGATTTTGTCGAGTCACCCCCGCACAGGTTATTAGATATCTAAAAAGCTTTTATTAAAGCGAATTTAGATATCAATAAACCTCTGCGTCTATGAGTTTTCATATACTCTTTTTATTTATTTTTCGAAAAATCCTTTTTATTTCATCTCAACTACTGTAGCTCCCATTCCACCTTCGTTTTTGACCTCCGGTTCTATAGCTAGCCACATATCTATTATTTTTAAGATATTCTCCAATATTTTTACTGAAGTATACCTGAACCTAAGCCATGAATAATAGTAAATGTATCATACCCTTGAGTATTACTTTATCCATATAATTTTCAATTTCTCTTATGGCTTCTTCTGTATTTAATCCTATTACATTGATATCAATACCCACTTTTTTTACTACTTACACTACTTGTACTTACATATCTTTTAGCAACCTCGGTTCACTATCGATTTTTCTAACTTCTTTCTTCTTAATATTTAGTTTCATAGCACCCATTTTAATTTGTAGGGTATTTCCTGAAATTTCTAACACAGTTGCTCTTTGATTGTAACTTAATACAAGTACATCGTCACCAACTTGTATTTCACTATTATTAAACTTAGGTTGACTCTCTAATTTCCTTTGTAATTTTTATATTATTCTTGCTCTTATCCATAGAATGAAGTAATTCATTAACTTCATGTTGTTTTTAAAGAAGTATTATCTTTAAATTCTTTATAAATTTCAAGCATTTCTTCTTTTTTTCTCTTCTATTTCTTTTATTTAATTCTATACTTAAATCATTATAAAGACTCTCTTTATACTCTTCATATTTTTGTAGATTAGATTCAAGAGTTTCTTTTAACTTCATCAATTTCATCTATACTTTTTATTTATATATTCTAATTTATAATCATATTCTCTAATACTCTCTGAAAGTTTGTCTATGAAAAGATTATTCTCTTTTCGTATTAACTTCTAGAGTGAACTTGCTTCATCTATTATTGATTGTTCTAAACCTAATTTTTGCTGAAATATTAATTGCATTAGATTTCCTGGTAGCCCTATAATAAATCTATAAGTGGGTTTTAATTTTTCAAAATCAAATTCCATAGATGAATTTCTTTATAATACTCTGATTCAAAAGCAGTAGTTTTTAATTTACGGATAGTGCGTTGTACATAACATCGTTGCATTAAGATTCTTGAATTTCTCTAATAACGCAATTGATAGTACAGCACCTTCACTTGGATCAGTTCCCTGAACACAACTCATCTAGTAGGATAATACTCTTATCATTTGTTTTATTTAGTATATCAATAATATTAGTCATATGTGAAGAAAAAAAGTAGATAAGTTATTCTCTATAGATTGTTCATCTCCTATATCTACAAACACATCTTTCAAAAAATCCAACTGTCGATTCCTCTAAAGCAGGAATATAGAATCCTAAATGAGTTAAATATACACATAAACCTACTGTTTTTAAAATTACTGTTTTACCATCCCGTATTTGGACCAGTAATAATTAGCGAATTACCTTTATTATCAAGAAAAACATCATTTTTCACAACAACATCCTTATCAATTAAAGGATTATATGCTTTCTTTAGATTAAGTTCTTGTGAATTTACTATGTTTTTGTTTATTAAAATCCATTTCTTGCACAGAAATTCATCTTTGAAAAGATAAATTCAATTTGTGAAAAAAATTCCAAAGTGAATTTATAAGTTCATCCGCATTTTCTTTAATAACTTCAGAAGCTTCTTTTTAAAAATTCTAAGAATTTCTTCTTTTTCTTTTTCGTCTTAAATATTCCTATTTCATTATTAATCTCAACATTTTTCTTTTGGTTCAACATAAAAAGTATTTCCTGATGCACTCTCATCATGAATAATTCCACCAAAATCATTTTTATATTCAGGCTTCACTAAAATAACATCACGATCATTTCTCTTTGTAACAATCGCTTCAGTTAATTTTTTTAACATTTGAACGCAAGATATTTTTTTAAAATTTGATCACTTTTTATTTTTTTCAACTTAGATATATTTACTTTTAATATTCTTAAGTTCTAATGAGGCATCCGGTCTTATATAACCATCTTCATCTATAATTCTATCCAAATACCTCTCTAAATCACCAAAATCATCTAACTTAACAGAATATTTTTGTTAAACTTGAATAGCTAGAATGTTCTTGCATCTTGATATTTTTCAAATCGTTTTACAAATCTATCATATGTGATTACGTTTCTTAATATATAAAATAATTCTTTTTCAGAAAGTACACTGTCTATTTTCGCTTTTTCACACTAGCATTATAATCGTATATCTTCAATTTAAATTCATTTGGATACTTTCTTAGTAAATCATATCCTTCTTCATTTTCTTTATGAACTTCTACTAACTTATCATAATTTTGTAATATATTCTAAATTTTTTTATTTTTTTCATGAGATAGCTCTGAAAAACAATATTTTTTTCTACATCTTTTTAAAACTAAGTCTAAATTAAGTTTCTTTTTGAGTAATTTTATTCAATCTAATCTCACTCCTTTTTATCTAATTTACATGCTTTATCTTTTTATAACACAAACTATTATACACTAAATACAAGCATTAAACAATTTCTTTCGATTAAAATCATAATCGGTTTAAGTATACAAAAAAATTCAAGTATTTTACTTACTCCGAATTTCTCAATTACTTATTAAAAATAAACTAATAAACTGTTTTGATAACACTGGTGTGTTTTTGTATTATATAGTCCGGTAACATCGAATCTTTAAATATTGCTATCTTCCAATCGGAGTAGGCAATACTGTAACTAAAATATAAGACTACGAAAACTATTAAATAAATTTCCACAAATCCTAAAAATAGCACCTAAATATCTATCCGTTATTTTTTTATTAACGGTAATTTTCTAACCACTCCTAATGTTTGTGCTAGAATTTGTATTATTAATCGAATTACAATAAATAACACAATAAATGAAACTATACGATAATATGCACTTGGTATATTTAGACCTTTATAAATTCCTTCTAAACCTTCTGTTACATCAGTTGGAATTGGAATCATACTTGTAAATAAATATGCCAATCTCGAACTAAATAACATAGATACTACATAACCTATTACAATAGTTCCTAAATAAAAAAATTTGCATAATCAACCCTCGTTTGTATCCTAAATACGCACCTGCAGCTAATAATAATGCAATAATTATATCAACCATGTTTTTCTCCTTTCAAACCATATTCTATTCTACTTAAATTAATAGTATATTGATATTTTTACTTTATCAACTTTTAAAAATAGCATTAATCTAATTTTAGACTAATGCTACTTTTTAATTTAACATTTAATTAATATTTAATTATTATTCAACTCCGATAATATATGGATATACCGGTTGTCCTGATTCAATAAGTTCTACTTCTACATCAGGGATATTTTTTTCTTCAATCAATTGTTCTAAGAAATCAGTATATTCTTCTGTACTCTCTTCACCAAGGTATAGTGTAACAATTTCAGTATCTTCATCAATAGATTTTTCTAATAATTCTTCTAATACTGTATTAAGTGAAAGGTTAGAAACTACAATCTTACCATTTCTGATTCCCATAAATTCATCTTTCTTGATTTCAACACCTTCAATATTAGTGTCACGAACAGCATGCGTTACCTCTAAAGTACTTACTGTCGATAATACTTCTTGCATATTTTGCAAAATTTTCTTCAGGAGCTGCTTGAGGATTAAATACCATTACTGCAGCTAATCCTTGAGGTGCCGTTTTACTTTCGACAACAAAGACATTTTCTTCAGCTAACTCCGCTGCTTGTTTTGCTGCAAGTTGAATATTTTTATTATTAGGGAAGATGAAGATATTTTTAGCATTAACTTCTTTAATAGCCTTCATAATATCTTCAGTAGATGGGTTCATTGTTTGTCCCCCTTCTACGATATAATCAACTCCCATTGAAGTTAGAACTTTACTTAATCCAGCTCCCATTGAAATAGAAATCATCGCTTGTTCTTTTAAGTTCTTTTGGAGCAGTTGCTTGCTTAGCTTCTTGTTTTCTAAGTACTTCACGGTGTTGTTCTCTCATATTATCAGATTTAATTTTAATAAGTTCTCCGTATTGTTGTCCGTAGTTGAACACATCCCCTGGAGTTTCTGTATGAACATGAATTTTTACATACTCGCTATCCGAAATAACTAGTAATGAATCCCCGAATTTACTCATATCTGCACGGAATTTATCTTCATCAAAATCTTTTTTCTCTTTATCAAGACGCACTGTGAACTCTGTGCAGAATCCATATACTATATCTTCTGGGCTCATAAAGTCCATATCATGATCATCTTCAAATTGCATATCAACAACATTAGTTTCTACAGCTTCCAACCCGTCGATTTTTTCACCTTTTAGTGCTGCTACAAAACCTTGATATACACAAACAAGACCTTGACCACCCGAGTCTACTACACCAACTTCTTTTAATATCGGTAGTAAATCTGGAGTTCTTTTTAATGAAGCTTGTGCTTCAGCATATATAGCCTCCATCACTTCAACTACACTATTAGTATTTTCTGCTGCTTTAACCCCCGCTTCTGCAGCTTCACGAGCAACAGTTAGGATAGTACCTTCTACCGGTTTAATAATAGCTTTATAAGCAATACTAACACCATTTTGAATAGCCGCTGCAAATTCTTTTGCATCAATTTCTTTTTTATCAGCTATATATTGCGACATTCCTCTAAATAGTTGAGAAAGGATAACACCTGAGTTCCCACGTGCTCCCATTAATAATCCTTTAGAAAAAGATTTACCTAATTCACCGATGTTCTCAACAACATTTGTTGCTGTTTCTTTGGCACCTGATGACATTGAAAGGTTCATATTTGTTCCTGTATCACCATCTGGTACAGGGAAAACGTTCAATGAGTTTATTTTTTCTGCATTCTTAGCCAAGTTTTTCGATCCTAAATCGATCATTTTCAGCTAAAACGAGTCCGTTAATTTTTCTCCACTATCGTTCCTCCTATTTATTTACCTTAATGCCTTGAATATAAATGTTAATTTCATTTACCTTAACACCAAGAGTTTTTCTATTTGATATTTTACTGAAGATTGAACATTGTTAGCTATTTCTGAAATTTTTAGTTCCATACATAACTATAATATATAAATCAATTACTAGTTTTTTTCTTCATCTTTTTTACTACTATACCTTTTTGCGTAATTCTCTTTTACGTAAAATTTCTGTAATTCCATCTTTAACTTGATTTTTTTACTAGCCATTCCTATAATACCGTAGCAACTTACCGCTGCTCCACCAGCTACTGATGCAATAACATCATCGCTTATAGAAACATGACCAAATTCATTATTAATTTCTAATGACATATCTTTTTCCTCCTATTTGTAAATAGACAAATTGAACATACGAACTATTATACCTTTTTTTAGCAAAAATACAAGTAAAAACATTGATATTTCTTTATTTAGAGCCTTTTTATAATCCCTTTTTCAAAAAGAAATTTATTATTTATTTTTTTATTAATATATTCTTTAGAATGAATCATTAAAGTAATAACATCACAGACAGGAGTTGGAATATTGTGTATCTTTCCTAACCTAGAAACTTCTCCATTTAAATAATCAATTTCTGTTAATCTTCCATTTTTCATATCTTGATATAATGATGGATAATGTGCTCCACCAGTTTCTAAAGAGAATAGATTTTTCTATGTTTTTTCTATAACCTCTTGTTTTACCTCTATTCCCTCCGCTTTTCCTACAGCTATAACTTCACTTAGAACAGCTCTAGTCAATTCAAGATTCTTTTTCAAAAACTTCCATACTGGTTAATATTACAATCAATCAAAGTACAATATGTATTTAAAAACACAATTTAATCCAGCTTTTATGCCAAATAGATTGATATGTATCTTCTGAATATTTAATATTTAATCCGAAGCATTTAATCTATCAACTAGATTTAAAGTTTTTCTAAATTATTTTTCTTTTAACTTGTTTTAACTCTATCTTACCAACCCCATGAGCATTCAATATCCCTGGTCCACCTAGACCACTAGTCCATACTGTTACTCCAATAAGGATATTTTCTTCTTTTATATAATCTTTTAATGTCTGAACATGACCAAGACCATTTAAAAATGCAAATAATCTTAGTATCTTCATGGAGCAGATGTTTTTACTTGCTCTAACATTGATCTTAATTGCATAGATTTTGTCGCAACAAAAAACTACATCAAATTTACTATTTACTTGATCAGGTCTATAAATAGGGATATAGTAATTCCTAAATCTTCATCATCTATAATAACTTTTAATCCATTATTTTTTTAATATTTTCAACATGTTCTTCCCAAGAATCAATAAAAGTTACATCCTCATTATTTTTTTAAATAACATGTATCCGAATCTCGATCCCAATGCTCCAGCACCAGCAAATAATATTTTTCATAATTGTTCTCCTTTAGTATTTTTATATTCTACACTAATTTTATAATTATATTGAAATTTTGTCAACGCTTTCTTGTTTTTAAGTTTATATAAAAAGAGCGACTCAAAAAATTATGATTTCAAAGAAATCAATTTTTAAGTCACTCCCACCAAGGTTTTTAGATATCTAAAAAGTTTTATAAAAGCAAATTTAGATATTAAAAAAATCACTGTTTCTAAGTTTTTTTATAAGTTTTCTGGCTTATATGCATCTTTAGTGTATAATTTTAACACACCTGAGTAAAATCTATCTGCTACAAATGCTACAGTAAATGGAATTACAAAGAATGCTAATAATATTGGAAGTAAGTTTCCATTATTCATCGCATATGATTTTGTAGGTCCAATTAGACCAATAATTCCAAACCCTGCACTTTCATGAGTTCCAAGAATTTTCAAGAAATATCCTGAAAGTCCTGTTATTGCTGCTGTAGTCAAGATTGTTATCAACAACTGTGGTTTACGTGCACAGTTTGGCATCATTAACTTAATAGCACCCAAGATAATTGCAGCACTTGCACCTTTGTAATTAGCTCTATATGTACCTATCGCTAATACTGCAGCTGCTGATACTAATCCTAATGTTGCTGCTCCTGCTCCTACATAGTTCTCATTAGTAAATAAAATTAATCCCATGGCAACTGTTGATACAGGTGTAACTATTAAGAATGAAAACGCCATTGTAATTAATACACACATTAAAAGTGGTTGTAATTTTGTAAATTCAAAAAGTATAGATGCTAAAAGTTTAGTTAAACTCTTAGTGTAAGGTAATGTTACTAATCCTAATGCTGCTACTAATCCACCTGTAATTGGTAAGAAAAATAATTGTAACAGCTCGAATTTATCTTTTAACAAGGTTAATTGCTAAAGCACCAACAATTGTTATTAAAATTACATTGAATAAATCTCCCATTGGAACACCAGTCCATGCTTTAGTTTGAGCATTAAAAGTTAATGATCCACTAGCTGCTAGAACTGTTGCACCTAATATCGCTGACTCTAATGGTTTAAATTTTAAACTTTGTCCAACAATAACTCCTACTAAAACCGGAATAGAAAAATTGTAATAAATACATAGCTTGCGTTAATGTTGTAAACACCCCTGGAGCGAATAATGTTCCTAAGTACTTAAATAATGTACTCAAAACAGCATTTGGAATTAATCCAGCAACCACTCCTAGAGCTGTACCATTTAAAATTATGTTTAAAAAAATCCTTTACTGATTTTGGCATAAATATCCTCCTTTTTTTATGTTTTTAATGAATATAATAAATATAATAATACAAAATCAAAAAAAGTAAAGAATTTTTGAAAATTTCTTATTTTTCTTTTCTTTATTTGAGTAAAGTGTATACAAAAAAAGGAGAATACGTAGCTTCCACTACAAAAATTCTCCTCTTTATATCTTTATAGTAATGGTTTTTTTATTAGGCGTTCCAGCTTTTTCTTGGGTATTTATTAGGAGTTTCTTTAGCTTTTCTAATTTCAAGAATATGTCTTTCCTCTCCTTCAATCTCAAAAATCTAAGTCTTTTTTTCTAATTTTTCCACCTAAAATTTTTTTATTGCATTAGTCGCTTCTTTTGTCTCTTCTTCAGCTTTCTGCGCTTTCAAACTCAAGAAATAACCGTCTTTTTTTACTAATGGTAGACATAACTCTGATAGAACATTCAATCTTGCCACCGCTCTTGCAGTAACTATTTCAAAACTCTCTCTATATTCTTTATTTTGTCCAAATTCTTCCGCTCTAGCATGAACAAAAATTACAATCAGTTAAACCTAATTCATCTTTTCACTAAATTTAAAAACTTAATTCGTTTATTTAAAGAATCTACAATAGTAACCTTTTAAATTAGGGTACAATATTTTTAATGGAATTGATGGAAATCCTGCTCCACTTCCAACATCACAAATACTTTCTATATTAGAATAATCTTTAAAAAAATGCTAAAGATATAGAATCAAAGAAATGTTTTTGTGTAAAATTCATTTTCTTCAGTAATAGCAGTAAGATTGATTTTTTTGGTTCCATTCCACTACTAAATTATAGTATTTGTTGTACTGTTCTTTTTGTAGTTCCGTTAATTCTATACCAACCTTCTCTTTTTACCGCATTATAGAATTGTTCTTTATTCATTATTCATACCTCTTCGTTGTTCTAAATATACTAATAGTATAGAAATATCAGCAGGATTGACCCCTGAAATACGAGATGCTTGACCTATAGTTAATGGTAAAACTTTTTTTAGTTTCTCCCTTGCTTCAAGAGCTAAAGCTTGGTACTTCATCATAGCTTAAATCAGTAGGAATTTTCATCTCATTCATTTTCTTAAGTTTTTCCACTTGTTGAAGAGATTTTTTTATATATCCTTCATATTTTACTTCAATTTCTACTTGTTCTATTACATCTTTAGGAAGAACAGTTCCATCATTTGCTAAATAAAGTACATTAGCATGAGTTAATTCTGGTCGTCTCAGCATATCAATTGCTAAAATCCCATCACGTATCTCTGCACTATTTAATTCTGCTAGTTTTTCTAAAGTCGTGACTGTTGGAGTTATTCTGAAAGTTTTAAGTCTTTCTATTTCATCAGCAACCATACTACGCTTTTCACAGAATTTATCATATCTTTCTTCTGTTACAAGACCATAATTATATGCTTTTTCTGTTAATCTCATATCCGCATTATCATGACGTAATAATAATCTATGTTCAGCTCTTGAAGTAAGAAGTCGATATGGTTCATTTGTTCCTTTTGTTACTAAGTCGTCAATAAGAACTCCAATGTATGCTTCATCTCGACCAAGTATCATCGGCTCTTCACCCAGTACTTTACATGCGGCATTTATTCCCGCCATAATTCCTTGACCTGCAGCTTCTTCATAACCACTAGTCCCATTAATTTGACCAGCAGTGAATAAGCCATCGATTAATTTTGTCTCTAAAGTTGGCCAAAGCGTTGTTGGATTTATAGCATCATACTCAATAGCATAACCATTACGCATAATAACTGCATTTTCTAGTCCTGCAATACTTCGGACCATGTCTCTTTGTACATCATCTGGTAAAGAGGTTGATAATCCTTGTACATAGATTTCTTTCGTATTTCTACCTTCTGGTTCTAAGAAAAGTTGATGCCTTTCTTTATCATTAAAACGAACATACTTATCTTCAATACTTGGACAGTATCTTGGTCCTGTTCCTTTTATTACTCCAGAGTACATTGCAGAACGACCTAAGTTTTTATCAATAATTTCATGCGTGTTTGTATTAGTATAAGTTAACCAACAAGGAACTTGATCTTTTACAAATTCTGTAGTTTCATAACTAAATGCATGATTTTCTTCATCGCCTGGTTGAATAGAAGTTTTCGTAAAATCTACACTATCAGCATTTACCCTAGGTGGTGTTCCTGTTTTAAATCTTACTAAATCAAAACCTAATTCTTCTAATTGTTTCGCAAGATCAATAGACGGCATTTGATGATTAGGACCTGAAGAATATTTGATATCACCTATTACTATTTCTCCCCTCAAGTATGTTCCTGTAGTAATAATAATTGCTTTAGCTTTATAAGCTGTACCCAGCATCGTTCTTAAACCAACCACTTTATTATCTTCAATAATGAGCTCACGTACCATTGCTTGTTCGATATCTAAATTTGGAGTATCCTCCAACACTCGCTTCATTTCAAGTTGATATTCTACTTTATCAGATTGCATTCTTAATGCACGTACTGCTGGGACCTTTAGCAGTATTTAACATTTTACTTTGAATATTTGTCTTATCTGCTACACGTCCCATAAGTCCACCAAGTGCATCTACTTCTCGGACAACAATTCCTTTCGCTGGTCCTCCAACACTAGGGATTACATGGCATAAAAACCAATAGTATCCAAATTAATTGTAATCATTAAAAGTTTTTACACCTTTTTCTACTTGAAGCATGAGCTGCTTCTATGCCTGCATGCCCTCCTCCAATTACAATAACATCATATTCTTTTAAAAAAATTCAGTCATAGTACCTCCATATATTTTAACGTAATTGCAAAAATAATGCTTTGACCAAAATTTTGATTGATTACTAAATTTTTACCTTTATAATATTATCATATTGAGAACAAAAAAACACTAATAATATACATGTTGAACAATCTAAAAAATGATAATAAACGTGAAAAAATCGCAGTACAATTTGCACTGCGATTAAATTATCTATTCTGAAGTTTTTCAAATCTATTAAATTCTTCCTTGTTAAATAAGCTCAAATGTTTATCTACCATAATTGAATTCGTCATACCACCACTTACATTTAAGCAAGTACGCCCCATATCTAAAATTGGATCTACTGCTAAGATTGGATTAATTTGATTAAATAGCGCTCCAAAACCTACTCCACTTACAGAAACTGATACAGCTGTAATTGCTGTACCTGGAACACCTGCAATACCTACAGAACCCAATGTAACTACAATAACCGTCATTATAAATAATGTTGCATCAATTGTTATTCCATTTGCATTAGCTAAAAATACAACTAACATTGTCGGATAAATTCCTGCACATCCCTGCATACCTGCTGTAGATGAGAATGAAGCAACAAAGTTGGCAGTCGATTGATTCACTCCCATTTCTTTAGTAAGAGTACTAATAGTAAGAGGCAATGTACCTGCACTAGAACGTGAAGTAAATGCTAATACTAATGGTTTACTAGCTTTCTTAAAATAAGTTATAGGGTGAAATACCATGTAGCATAATGAATAATCCCTGAATTACAAATTGAATTGCTACTGCATATATAATAAAGCTATAAATAACAATACATCTTTAATTGATTTTAACCCTCTTTGCGCAATTGTATTAGCTAATAATGGTATTACCGCATATGTTAACAATCTAATTACTAAGACTGTCATACGAGAAACAATTGCATGTAAACTAGAAATATAATCAACAAACGTCTTAACCTTATTTTCATCTTTATTTTTGAATATATCTCGTAGCTAATCCTATAAACATCGCAAAGATTACTACACCGATAACATTAAAGTCAACCATTGCTTTTAATAGGATTTGAAGGAATTAATTCTCGTAAAAATTGTCACAACATTTTTACTTCCTTAATTTTACTTTCTCCACTACCTAATACAATTGAACTACTTCCAAGTTTAAATACTGCTGAAACTAAAAATCCCACAATTGAACTTATAGAAACCATTCCTAAAGTAACAATTAATGTAAGACGTGTTAACTTCTTAACATCAGTATTTGCATTGATATTAACAATTACATTAATGATCGAAACTAATACTAATGGGACAATTAGCATTTTAATCAAGTCAATAAATCCATTACCGAATAATGAATACCAAGTTGTAATTTCAGCTACATATTTAATTTTCATAGGTTCATCGCTAAATCCTGAGTATCCTTGAATAGTGATTCCTAAAAGCTAAACCTATAAATGTAGACAATAAAGTTCTTTTTGAAGAACTAACTCTTTTTGCTAAATAATACATTAAGTAAAAATAATGCAAATAATACTACTAAAAAAATAATAAAGTTTCTTTTGTAGAAATCATAATAAATTTCTCAAAAATGTAAATTTGTTTTCCATTATCTATCCTCCAAATGAGTTTTTCACTCATCTTCTTTTTGATTTTTGTAAAATTTTTAATCTTGAATTTTACTCCATCTACAGATAGAATGGAAAAGGTTTAAACCTTTTTACCATGTTGTACCTCCGTTATTAAAAGATAACATATATTAAACTACACTTGTAATCTTTTTTTCAATAATTTTGCTCAAAAATGTCTTTTTATAGATTTTTATTTACTAAACATTTTCAATACGTTATAATAAAGTTTAGTTATTATTTATTTACAAATAGAATGGAGGATTTTTTTGAATATTAAATTAGTGTACGCAAGTTTAACAGGTAATACTGAAATGTTATCTGATTTAATGATAGAAAAAAATTTGAAGAAGAAAAAGGTTTAGAAATTGAAAAACTATTTATTGAAGATATGGTAGATTTTTGATTTTCTTGATGATGCTGATGCTTTTTATCATTGCCACATACACTTATGGTGAAGGCGAATTACCTGAAGAAATGGAAGAATTTTTTTGAAGCTCTTGAAGATAAAAAAATTATGAAGGAAAAATATACGGTGTTATCGGTACAGGTGACACTATTTACGATGAATATTGCGTTTGTGTAGAATCAGTTTGATGAACAAATCGCCAAAAACAGGGGCTACTAACCCAACAGAAAATCTTAAAATTGAAATTGAAGCCGATACTGACGAAGATTTTGAAAATATAGACAAATTTATCGAAGCGTTTGCTAGTGCTTTTGTAATATTAAAAGTCGACTATGACTAATTCATAATCGACTTTTTCTCTACCCTTTAAAGAAGACATTTACTCTCTCGAATTCTTCTTCCCAATTATTCCAATCTAACCTAATCTTAGAATTTTCTTCTAAAAATATCTTCTACTAGACTCTCTATTGTAATATCTTCTAAAGAAGATTTAATAGCTTTATTAACAGTATTGACTAGATATTTTGCTATAACGTTTATCTACTGCTAAAAGCTCCCTCAAAATTTTTGAAACATAATCTGTTTTTAGTGCAAAAATTTCTACCTCATCATTAAGCGCTACGTATATATCGTATAATGTAATTTTTTTATTAGATTTATACTTATATCCTCCGCCAATACCTGTATTAGCTTTCACTAAATCATTGACAACTAGTTTTTCTCATAATTTTTCAGATATGTTGGAGAAATATTTAAACGCTAGCTAATTTCCTTAGAATTCAAGAAAACATGCCCTATCTTGAAGGTATAACATTACCATAATACAGATTGCTTGTTCAGTACTTTTTAGTTAAATGCATAAACTCAACCTCTTTTTCTTTTTGTATATAACTCTACTTACATCCTTATTTTATGATATATTTTTATAATTGTCAAATGTTATTTTAATTTTCTCCCCAGTATTGATAATAGGTACATTCAATGGAACCATTGAAAAGTTTTCTTCTTTTTCGTTGCCCTTTTTCCATATAAATGTTCAAACATTTTTATGAGAAGTTAAAAGATAAAGTGACCAATGTTTTTTTATTTTTAAAGTTCCGTTCCTAAAAAATTTATACATAGCTTCTACTTCTTTTTCTCACCTAAACGTTCCCCATATGGCGGATTGGCAATTACACATCCAGCTTCTTTTTGCTACAAAAGTCGAACACCGACATCTGTTTAAACTTTATTACCCTGCTAACCCAATTTCTTCGGCATTATTCTCTGCAGTTGCTATCATTTTAGGATCAATATCAGAACCATATAATTCCAATTCTTTATCATAATCAATAAGATCTTCTGCTTTTATTTCTTTCTTCATCTACTAAACTTTTCGGCATCCACGTCATTTTTCAAAATCAAAAATTTCTATTAATACCCGGTGCCATATTTTGTGCTGCCATAGCAGCTTCTATTAATAAGGTTCCGAACCACAGAACAAATCATACAAAGGTGTTTCACCTTTCCAGTTTTGTTAGTTTTACCATTGCTGCTGCCAACGTTTCTTTTTAATGGGGCTGTACCTTGTTTTTGCACGATACCCACGCTTATGAAGACCATCTCCGTAAGTATCTAATAAAATAGTAGCAATATCATTTAACATTATGATTTCTAATCTATACCTTGCTCCTGTTTCTGTTAACCATCCTGTTATACCATAACTTCTCTTCATTTTTTCCACAATCGCTTTTTTTACAATAGATTGACAGTCTGAAACACTAAACAAAGTGGATTTATGACTACGTCCATCTACAGAATTTAGCATCAACTGGTAAATATTTATCCCATTCAATTGCTTTTGTTTTTCCAAAAAGCTCCTCGAAAGTATATGCTGGAAATTGTGCAACCACAATTTTAACTCTATCTGCACATCTTAACCATAAATTAGAACGAACTATTGCTCTCTTATCACCTGAATAATATACTCTCCCATTTTCTACTTTTTGTTTCATAACCTAATTCTTGCACTTCTTTAGCTTCTAATTGCTTCTATTCCCATAGGGGTTGTTGCTACTAAATTAAAATTCATCTCTTCCTCCTTAAAAAAAGAGGCTCCTAAGAGCCCCTAGAACTAGTTGTTTTTCTTATCATAAGCCATATTCTGTATCTACCTTACTCAATCGAGACTAGTCTACTCTCGTAAAAATAGCTATGATCATCTGTCTAAATATATACATATTTCCTATTCCTACATTCATTTTTGCGGAATAAGTGCTTCTACAAAAATTTGAATTGCTCACTCAAGGGGTTTACGCGTTCACTCCTTATATTTCTATAAGAACTCCGTCACTGTGGCACTTTCAAGATATATAACCATATAGAAAAACTACTTAGGGTCATATTTTCTGCCGTCACCCAAAGGTGCCTAAACTTATTTTTTTCGTTTAGCGTTGAACACTACAGGCATCTCAGCCTGTGTGAGTATGGACTTTCCTCAGCATTACTGCGCGATCACTCAAAGAAAAAACACTTATATTACTTTACACTAAAAATTATTTTTGTAAATAAAAATTAAAACTATTTTTCTAAAACTGAAATTTTACCCTCAGCAATTTCTTCTAATGCTTTTCCGACTTCTTTGTGTGAATTATATTTTTCTAATTTTTCTGATTCAGGATTTGCAAATAATTCTCTTGCTCTTTTACTTGCTAAAGATACTAGCATATACTTTGAATTTACTTTTGATTTTAATACATCTAATTTTGGATATAACATTTTTCTCCTACATTTCTTCTAATTCTAATAACGCTCTTCTATATTTCATCTCAATACGTTCGCGTTTTTAAATGTTCACTTAATATAATGGCTTTAATTCTTTCTACAGCCTTATCTACCTCGTCATTTTCCACAACGTAATCATAAAGATGCATCATATTTATCTCTTTTTTTAGCCTTTGCTACACGCGATTCTATGACATCATCGCCTCTGTTCCACGACCTTTTTAATCTATCTTTTAAAGTCAGCAATGCTTGGTGGTGCCAAGAATATAAATAATGCATCTGGAATTTTACTCTTTACTTGACCAGCACCTTGAACTTCAATTTCTAAAAATATATCTTTTTCCTTTATCCATCGTCTCCCTTACATATTTAACAGGGAGTTCCGTAATAATTATCAACATATTGAGCATATTCCAAAAGCTCACCTTGTTGAATTAAATTTTCAAATTCTTCTTTTGTTTTAAAGAAATAATCAACTCCATCTACTTCTCCAGGTCTCATTCCCTAGAAGTCATTGAAATTGAATATTCAAAGTCTACATCATTACTTTCAAAAATTCTTTTTCTAACAGTCCTTTTACCTACTCCTGAAGGTCCTGAAAGAACTATCAATAATCCTTTCTCCATTTTTCGTATCCTTTTTATTATGATTTATTATCTTTTATGATACCACAAAATGAAAAAATTAAACTATAAACATGTATATTTAAGTTGAAAATTAATTTGATAATATTTTTCAAAATTCTCAATTTTTATTTTTTTAAAATACAAGTCTAATAATCAGCTAGTGAAAAATATTCCCACTACAACTATTACCAAGAGACTTTTTGAAATAACTGCACTTAATACCGTTGGTAAAGAAGCAAGAAGATTTTCATAATTTATTTGAGAAAAATTCCCCAATTTTTGTATAAATAGACTATTAAACCATAAGGCTGACATTATTACAATTGGCACAAAAACTAAGATACTCTATAACCGCTTTAGGTAAATCAAACTTTTTCAATATAATAAATGGAAGCACCCTAGATAACCAAGTCACAATTGCACATCCTAATATCGTTAATATTATATAGTTAGTAGATAACATTTTTCAACACCACTCCTATCGCACATCCTATTAAAGTAACCACTATAATCAATACATTACTTGGAATAAAAATCATTCCAAAAATAAACTAAAAAAATAGAACAACAACAATTACAATAACTTGCACTTTTTTCTTAATAGTAAAATCTGATATAACTTGCAAGTACAACAATCCTATAAACATTGCTACTAATGCAAAAATCTAATCCTAAGGCGTAAGGATTTTTCACTATTCCTCCTAATAGCGCCCCAACTACAGATGAAACAGCCCATGTAATATAAGAAATAAGGTTTGTTGTATTAAACCATTCAAAGTTTAATTTTCCATTAGTATAGTTTTTGTTTATTCATCCCGGAGAAAAACTTTCATCAGTTAAAAAAAGTACCAATTGAAATATTTTTTTAAAGACACTATATTCCCTGAAAAATGGCGCTATTGCCATACTCATTAAAAATCATCCTTGAATTAATTAAAAATGTTGCTAAAACTATAGACAGTATAGGAAAACTACTAAAGAGCATACTTACAGTTATAAATTGAGCACCACCTGCATAAATAAATAATGACATCATCCCTACAATAACGGGATTAAAACCAGCCGAACTTGCTATAATACCAAAAGTACACCTATTCCTATGTATCCAAACACAGTTGGCAATGTATCCTTAATGGCTGTTTTTATATCTAATTTATCATTCATATATTCACCTTCCTTAACTATTTATTGTTTTCTTTTGTTAAAAAGTTGTCCGATAAGAACTCTATCTATCTTTTGCTTAACCGAAGTTTGATCTGTATAAGTAACTAAACCCGGTTTTGCTCCTGATATTTTTTACATTTTTTTATCAAAGTTCTATCAACATAAACGTAATCTTCATTTTTGAATTTCGAATAATATGCTGCCAACATTGATGCAACTTCTATTGTTTCTTCGCTAGGGTTATTATCAAAGATTACTACGTGGCTACCAGGGTATGTCTTTAGCATGAAACCATAAATAATCTCTTCTTGCTAATTTTATTAGTAATAGCATCATTTTGAAGATTATTTTTCCCCACATATATCGCTACATCATTATGATAAACAACCAAATAACTATTCTTATTCTTTTTCTTATTAATTTTAATATTTTCTTTTTAATATTCCATTCGCTATTAATTCCTCTTTTAATTTCTGCTATATCTGTTTTATCAGCATTTTCAAGTTGAAATTTAATCATCTCGAAAATATTCTATATCATTCTTTGTTATTCTAATCTGTTCATTTAAATTTTCAATAGTTCGTTTATGTATAAATTGAAGTACTTCTCTGAATTTTCAATAGTTAAATTAGGATCTAACTCTATCTCAATATCCGTTAAATCTTCACTATAAAAGTTTTGTAATGTTACTATTTCGGAACACGTTTTTAAACAAATAAATATTAGAAATTAACAGCTGACCTTTTTAATTTATAATCATCTCTTTTATTTGCTTGTTCAAGTTCACTTTCTAAAATATTAATTTTTATTCAATCTGTTAATTTTTAGAATTAATAAAAATTAAATAGTTTTCTATCTGTATTCTTATTAATAGACTCTCTGACTATATCCATATAATAATAATCAAGTAGTTGTGATAATGATTCAAAGTTCTTACTATAATCTTTGACATCAAAAAGTAGAAATCCTTTTTACCATTCTCTTCGATTATGACTGGTTTATAGTATTTTTCAAATTCCATACAAAAACTTATAAAAGAATTTTTCAAATCTTCTGCTAATATTTTTTTCAAAAATAATTATTTAGCAAAGCTGAAACTCCATAAAAAAATTCTTCATTAAAAAAATTTCTTATCATCTTTAGTAAATTCAATATTGGTGTAATCATTATATTCAAACGGATTAATTTTTCACTGTTGGAGGTAATGTATATTGCATATTAGCTATAGTTGATCTCCTATATTCTAAACTATAACTATTTTTAACGATTCCAAAAATAATGTTATCTTCATTAGTTAGTATTATATTTGAATGTTTTCCCATTAATTCTGTAATTAGAAAAATAATATTTTTCATAACCTAAATCATCAAAGTTTTTAATTTTAAAAATTACTATACGATCATTATTAACTTGATTAATCTCTAATATTATTCCACCAGTTAAGTATTTTTCTTAATACAGAACAAAAATTTGAAGGTGTTGAAGGATTTTTCATAACTATTATTTGTTAACTGTATTCTAGACGCATTAGAATTTGCAGATAAAAAGCTTTTAAGTTTTTCCTTTTCTAATAGAAAAAAACAAATTCATCTGTTGATAAATTATTTATCTTATTAATTCGACCATGAAGAATATTCCCTGTAATTCCTCCACCATCTTTTTACAAAAACCATCAAATGCCATTTTAATCCTCCTTAATATTTTTTTAATGTTCAATTTAAGATTATAACACATATAATATTTTTGTGTATATGAAAATAATATTGCTATTTTTACAATATATAAAAGGAGTGACTCAAAAATCGCGATTTCTTAAGAAACAAGATTTTGTCGAGTCACCCCACACAGTTTATTAGATCACTAAAAAGCTTTTATAAAGCGAATTTAGATATCAATAAATCACTGCATCTATGAGTTCTCATATGAACTTTGTTAAATTTTTAGGACTTTGTAGTAGCCCCCATATTATTTAGTTTTACTCTCTTCAAATCTTTTTGAAACTAATACTCCCCAAACTAGTAATCCTAATAATACTACCCGAAAAATAACAGTCCAAAGAGTTGAATGTGGAAATTCATGTGGTATTAAAAGCTACTTTCTCATGTGCGGCTGCAATTACAAAACAATTTAATACCTACCCAGCCTCAATTAAAAATGCGGCAATTTCTAAAACTGGTTTTTGTTTCTAATACTTTTTATAAATATATTAGCAGCATAACGCATGATAATTACTCCTACAAAAACCTCAATTACCATAACAACAAATTGACCAAGATTAATTCCGCCAATTGATGTCTCTGAAATATGAGGGTAATGTTATTGCAATTGCAACAGCTGCTAATATTGAATCTATGGCAAAGGCTATATCTGTTAGTTCTACCTTTATAACGGTAGCCCGAATCCACTTTGTTTCTTAGGGTTCAGATATTTCTTCTGCAGCTGCCCCTACTTTTTCTTTTTATCAAAAATTCTTTTATATGAACTCCAGCCATATATACTAAATACAATCCACCTAACACTTGAATCTCCCAATATTGAGCAAGAATCGTGATTAAAAATATCGCTATAATTCTAAACACTAGCGCACCAGCAAGACCATACATTAACGCATGTTTTTGGTCTTTTGGAGGTAAATGTCTAACCATTACCGCTAGAACAATCGCATTATCTGCTGATAATAATCCTTCCAATAGTATTAAACTCAAATAATACTATTACATATTGTATTAGAATCTGTGTGTCCATTAAATTCTCCTTCTATCCTATTATTTTTCATTAATTTAACAATTAAGATAACAACTATTAAACCAGCCATATTTAATAATAAAGGTAAATAATTACCAAAACTAAGTGTTATATTTTGATTTAAATTATTAAATGACTTCGTAAAAATTGTCAGTACACTATTATCAATTCTTTTCTACGGGAATAGCCACTCTATCTTTAATCATTTTGGCAATGACATCTCCTCCAATAAAGAATAATAAAGAAAACGAAATTGCTAGGTTAGTATTGTTAAATAAAGTTAAAGCTAATAAATAAATAATATTAGCAAATAGTAATAATAATATCAAAACTGAAACATATGCTACTGATGTATGTACATTCATCATTATTGTTTTCAATTCTTCAAAAATAACTCTTTTACGTAGAAATAAAAATCCAACCAAACAAGATATTATTATAGCATAATAAACTAAAAAAATAAATTAAACTTGCTATAAGTGCAAAAATATCACGAATACTTTTCTTTTTCTCATTTCTAAAAGAACATTGACTTTTGAAATATAATCTTCTCTGTGAGTAAATATAATTAATCCCCATTACAAAAAGAAGTAATGCTAAATTCACCTTTAAAAATAATATTAAAAGATAGTATTGATTATCGAAATATCAAAATAAGCAGAAAGTGAATCTAATTTGTAAACAAAAAGCAAAGTTCATTAGAATAAGTATAGCTAAAAATAAATAATTAAATTTACGTCTAAACAACTTTCCAAATTCAATAGTTAAAAAGCATTATAAATCAGCCTCTCCCTCATATAATTTAATTTTCACCTAAATTGCGAATCTGATATACTTCTATGTTATTTTTTTAATAACTCATATACTACTTCTTCAAGACTTTCTTCTCTCACTACAATTTCATTATCGTGATAAAGACTGTATGGATAATCTTTTTAGAATCATATCAAGATTATCTTGGCTAGATACATTAATGGCAGTTAGTGTTTTTAATACTAGTAAATCTTCAAGATTACCAAAAATATGATTTAATGCCATCTGAGATTACTAATACTTTATCTGCAATACTATTATGTTTATTTAACATTGTATCTAAAAATTATTACATTAGAATTATTTGATTTATCTAAAAATCAGATCAGTTATAGCTTCTTTATCTTCTAAAGTTAAAAATTTTTCCGTATTATCAACTATTAAAAACATTTTGATCAACTAGGATTGAAAATAATGTATGATACTTAGTAACTTCATTGCTTAATAATTCTTTATATTTTGCTGATGCATCAAGATTTAAAAAAACTCCAAGTCCGCTATTAACTCTTCATCGGCATACCCAATATTAAATAAAGACAACCCTTTTTTTAGATTACTTAATAATGTTAAATCATTGTAAAAAACCAAAAATCTCTAGAAAAATAATAATGTCCGGTTATTTATATTTTCTCTATCGAAAAAGTATTTCCCCTTTAAATTTTGTTCTTTGTCTAAAAAGAATCCTTTTAAGATATCTAAACTAGCTGTACTATTATTTACAATAGTTAAAAATTTCTCCAGTATCTACTTTGAAATCTAGTTCCAAAATAGTATCCTTTTTATTTTCTTTTGTATATTCTTTAAATTCTAAAAACCATTATTTCTCCTACTATAAACAATATAATTTTTAAAAATTATATCATTCTATCAATTTTCTAAAAATATAAGACTACATCTTATTATAATACCATTGCTTTCACTCAATGTCAAAACAATAATCAAAAAATATAAAAAGAAAGGAGTGACTCAAAAATCGCGATTTCTAAGAAACAAGATTTTGTCGAGTCACTCCCCGCAAAGTTTATTAGATATCTAAGAAGCTTCTATAAAAGCGAATTTAGATATCAATAAATCACTGCACCTATGAGTTATCATATACACTTTTTTTGAAATTTAGGGGCTTTTGAGTCAGCCCCAACTTATATAATAATTATTTACTTTTCCTTTTTCACAAAGAATGTTAACACAATTCCTAGTACGAATCCTACTACTGCATAATTTAGCCATGCAAAAATCTGCAGGAACAGGAAGGAAGTTAACTTTAGCCAATACATTATCAACTGCAGGCACTGCAAGTTTGAATGTTGAAGTTACTGTTGCATATAAACTAAATAATCCAGTAAATAGCACTGTAGATGTATAAACCACTCTTTTTCCCTCCAAAGAAATTGTTTAAAAATCCAAGTAAAAATTAATACCATCGTTAATGGATATAATAATACAAGTACTGGCACAGCCCCTTGGATGATTGCTGCTAAACCGTAGTTACCAACTGCAAATGAGAATAAAGTTAACGCGATTGCATAAGTTTTATAGCTTATTTTATCATATAGTCTTACAAAGAATGAAGAACAAGCAGTTACTAATCCAACACTTGTAGTTAAACAAGCTAAGAATACAATAACAAATAGTAATAATTTACCTACATTACCAAAATAGAATGTTGTTGCACCTGTTAACACTCCTGCTCCAGTTTTTTGTAATCCTAAAACAGAAACTGATGTAGCACCGATATTAGAAATGAATATATACACTAATGCTAGTAAAACTGCTGCTATTACCGCTGATTTTGCACTATTGTTAAACACTTCTTGTTTTTGTTTTAGCTCCGTAAAGTTTAACTGAGTTAATTACGATTATACCAAATACTAATGAAGCTAAAGCATCCATAGTATTATAACCTTCCATTAATCCATTTGTAAACGCTAACGAAGTAGTTGCATATGTTTTAGTTGGTTCTTGTGCAGATCCCATAGGATTAACTAATGAAGCAATGATTAAAACTACCATTGATAATAATAGAACAGGTGTTATGATTGTCCCAATTCTATCAACAAGTTTATTAGGGCTTATAGCTAACCATAGAGTTAATCCCATAAAGAAAGCTAAGAAAACAGCTTGAGCAACAAAAAGTATTTTTACGGGTGCCACAAAACTTGATAAACCTAATTCATAAGTTGTTGTTCCAGTTCTAGGAATTGCAAAGAAAAGTACGATTGTTAAGTATAATAAAGTCGTAAAAGCAATACCGAATCCTTTTCCTGCTCTGCTAGATAAATCTAATAAGTCCTCAGCTCCTGAGTACCCCATTACAATAACTCCTAATAGAGGTAATCCTACCCCCATAATTATAAATCCAATCATCGCTGTAGATAAGTTTGTTCCAGCGTTTTGTCCTAAGAATGCTGGGAAAATTAAATTACCAGCTCCAAAGAATAATGCAAATAACATAAGTCCAATTGAAACATAAGGATTTTTTTCTTTAAAAATTTCAACATGTCATCTCCTCCGAAAATTATATTTTTTTAGTATGTTATATACAATAATATATTTATCAATTTTTGTCAATATATTTTTAAAAAAATATTTCATTTTTTTGTTGTATAAATGTATAAAAATTTTTCTGATAATTTCATTTAATTGTATGTTAAGTGTTTCGTTTACATACTAATTATATCAATCATGAAATCACTTACTATCATTTTGAAGTTATTACTTAATCAAATTTAAATTTTATTAAAAAGATTTGATAATTGAAAACACTTATCAAATCTTCTTTACATTATTTTTTTAATTTCTTCTTTATAATCACAATCACCACAGGTAACACCTTTTTCCTTCGTATAAAAATGTGGTTACATTTTTGGACATTGACGATTTATTGGTTTGTCCCAAGAAACAAAGTCACATTCAGGGAATCCTTCACATCCATAGAATAGTTTTCCTTTTTGATTTTTTTCTCTAAAATCTCATGTTTTTTTACATTTTGGACAAACTACTCCTACTTTTTTTCTGAATTGTATTTGTATACCTACAATCGGGGAAGTTTGAACAAGCTATAAATTTACCGAATTTCCCTAATTTAAATACTAGTGGAGATGAGCATTCGGGCAAGATTCACCAGTAAATTCTTGTTTAATTTCAACCTTTTCCATCTCAGATTCAGCTTTTTCTACATCTCTTCTAAAAATCAGTATAGAAATTATATATAGTATTTTCCCAACCAACCTTACCTTCAGCTATATCATCTAATTGGCTTTCTAAATTCGCAGTGAATTTTTGTGTTGATAATATCAGGGAAATATTGTTCTGTGATTTTTACTAACTAGGGTTCCTAATTCAGTTGGCGTGAAAACTTTTATTTTGTAGTTTTACATAGTATCTTTTTGTAAAGTGTCTACTATTGTTGCATAAGTTGACGGTCGACCTACTCCTAACTCTTCTAATTCAGCAATAAGTTTTGCTTCTGAGTATCGAGCTGGAGGTTGTGTAAAGTGTTGTTCTTCTTTTAACTCTTTTACTTTCGCATCTTCACCAACTTCAAATTCAGGTGCAAGTTTCACTTTTTCTTTTCTTTTAATACTGATAAAAAATCCATTAAAAAGCAATTTAGAATACGCTCCACGATACACCACATTATTATTTTCAAATGTTGTAGTACTCGTCTCGTAAACAGCAGCACTCATACGACTAGCAACAAATCTTTCCCAAATAAGTTTATAAAGTTTATATTGATCATTAGATAAATATTCTTTTAATACTGTCAGGTGTAATTCTATATTTGTTGGTCTAATTCCTTCATGAGCATCTTGAACATTTTTATTAGTTTTTTTCACTTTAAATGCCGTAGCCAAGTATTCTTTTCCAAAGTTTTTAAGAATGTACTCATTTGCCATTTTTTTATCGCTTCATCTGAAACCCTTGTTGAGTCAGTTCTCATATAAGTTATTAAACCTGTAACTCCACCTAATTTTTTCAGATTAATACCTTCATATAATTCTTGAGCTACACTCATAGTTTTACGAGTTTTGAAGTTTATTTTTCTTGAAGCATCTTGTTGCATTGTAGAAGTAATATAAACATTAGGTGTATTCCTATTTTTCTTAGTTTTTAGTTACATCGATAACTTTAAATGTATCACCTTTTATAGCATTTTTTTATATTCTCTACATCTTTTTACTTTCAAGTTTTAATTTTTCACCTTTATATGAGTAAAAATTAGCAGTCAAAACTTTTCTATCTTTTATAAAATCAATAGGCATTGACCAATATTCTTGAGGTACAAATTTTTGAATTTCTTCTTCTCTGTCTACTATTAATTTTAATGCTGCATTTTTGTACCCTACCAGCTGATAATTTAGGTTTTACTTTTTCCATAATACTGGAGAAATATTATAACCTACAAGTCTATCTAAAATCCTTACAGCTTGCTGTGATTGCACCAAATCCGTATTAATTTTTCGCGGATTTTTAATTGCTTCTTTTACAGCATCTTTCGTTATTTCATTAAAGACAATTCTATTATCGGAATTATTATCTAATCCTAAAATGTGCGCAATATGCCATGCTATTGCTTCTCCTTCTCTGTCGGGATCGGATGCTAGGAAAACTTTTTCCTTTAGCCTCTTTTTTTAAAGATTTAATTACATCACCCTTCCCTCTTATAGAAATATAATCAACATCTATATTTCCATTATCTAGTACTTCTACTCCCATTCTACTTTTTAGGGAAGGTCTCTTACATGACCTTTTGAAGATATTACTCTATATTTTTTTCCCTAGATATTTTTTTCAATAGTTTTTGCTTTGGAAGGAGATTCGACTATTACTAAATTTTCTGCCATTTTCTTCTCTCCGTAGTTTTTTTAATAAGTAGTATCTTAAAAACATTTTTATTAACTTGTCAACTTTTTCACTAAAATTTAATCAATTTTTGTTAAAATTAATGGTTCTTGGTTTTCTCTAACTACTATAGTATGCTCATATTGTGCAATATACGAACCATCCTTAGCAACCAATTCCCAATCATCTTTATCAGTATTTGTTACTGTTTTAGCTTTTGTAGAAACGAATGGTTCCACTGCTAAACACATACCATCTTTTAAAAATTAAATTATCCCATGGATCAAAGTAATTGAATACATGTTGTGGTTCTTGATGAAGAGATGTACCAATTCCATGACCTGTAAGATTCTCAATAACTTGTAATTTATGCTCTTTTATTTTCTTATGAATATTTTTCCTATTTGGTTTATTTTTCTTCCTGCAACAGCATGCTTAATACCTTCATAAAAAGCTTCTTTAGCAACTTCACAAACTTTCTCCTTCATTTCGTCATCAACCTTACCGACAACAAAAGAGATTCCAGTATCAGCATAATATCCATCTTTACATCCTGATACATCTATATTTAATAAATCTCCATCTTTTAATATTTTAGTGCTCGATGGAATTCCATGAGCAGCCTGATAATTTAATGAAATACATGTATATCCTGGGAAATCATACTCTGTAATCGGAGCTGATTTAGCACCATATTTTTTTCAAATAATTCTTTTTGCGATATTATCAAGTTCTTTTGTTGAAACACCAGGAACTGCTTTTTTTACCATTTCATCTCTTATAGTTGCACAGATAAAACCTATTTCTTTCATTTTTGCAATTGTTCTTCTGTTTTTATAATCATTTTTATTCTCCTCACTATTTAATCAATTGATATAAGTTTTCTATTGAATATGTTGGTTTTTCTATCAATATCTTCTAGACTCGTAACTCCTGTTTGAACATGAATTGTATCTATACCACTATTAATACCTGACATTATATCAGTATCATAATTATCTCCTATCATAACTATTTGATCTTTTGAATAATTATATAATTTTATAGCACTCTCCATTATGATTCTACTAGGTTTTCCTATAAATGTAGCAATTGTCGAAGTCGAATATTCTAAATATTTGACCTGTCCTCCATTACTCGGGACAAACCCATGCGCAGTAGGAAGTAACGTATCAGGATTAGTTCCTATAAGTTCCGCTCCATTAAGAATAGCTTTGGTTGCTATCGCCAGTTTATCATACGTAAGTTCTCTATCGAGTCCAACTACTACAGCCTCAACATCTTCCTCAGTATTTTTGATTAAAAACACTTAAGGTATTCTTCAAAGCCATTTTCTCCTATAATATACAAGTTTGTATATCCTTTTTGACTCAAATAAATTTTGGTAGCATCACTAGACGTAAAAACATGTTCTTGAGTAGTTTCAATATCAAACTTTTTTTAAATGTTCTGCTACTTCTCTTGGTTGTTTGGTAGAATTATTAGTTAAAAAAATAAATAATCTATATTATTTTTATTTAAATAATCAACAAATTCTTTGGCATATTTTATCTTTTCACCATTATAAATAGTGCCATCCAAATCAATTAGATACAATTTATAACTTTTTATACTCATTCTGTCACTCCATCAATTACTATTAATATAATATTTTCTCTAGTAACTTAGTGTAAAACTAGCTGAAAACAATATGTAACTAATTCTATTTTACACCGTTTATAAAAATAAAAGCATTAATTAGGTTTTTCCTATTTAATGCTTTAAATAAAATCGTTAAATACACTATCCAAAAAGACTAGCCAAGAATTCATCTCAGATAATTGCTTTTTCTCATGATACCATACAATCATGATCATTGATTGTAAAGTTATATACCATTTTAATCTATTTCTATATTTTATTGTTGGCTCTTGACCATATATTTCCAACCATTCGTTCCAATCTGACTGAGGAATATATCTATATAATACAAAAGAAATATCGATCGCGGGATCACAAAGTATTGAATGTTCCCAATCTACTAAAAATAATTTCCCTTGATCAGAAAGCAACCAATTATCTTTATGTAAATCTGTATGACAAGGCGTGTACTCTACATCGTCATCAGGTAAACAATTTTCTAGATAATTAAGGGCATCTACTATATTACTGTTTTTCCAAAGTTCATCTGCTATTATAGATTTCAAATTTCTAAGTGAACTTACCGCTGTTTCTTCATTATAACCTTGAGCTTTCATGATTTTTAATTTAATTGATCCATGAACCTTTTTAAAAATTTCAGGAATACGCTTATCAGTCATATCTTCCGTATTCAACGTTCTACCATTTTTCAAAGTCTTGAGCTATTAATACATCTCCATTACTGATACGCTTAGTCCATCTTAATCTAGGCACAATTCCTTCTGCCGAAAGAGTTGCAATCATAGGAGTAGTATTCTTTTTAATAAAAATAACGCTGATTATCTCTTGAACAAAAATAATCTTCTTTATATGTATCATCTAAAGTCCAGCCCATCTGATAATACTCTTTTAGACATATTCAATACTGCTCCTTTCTTCAATCTCTTTTTAAAAATTACAATGCACTATATATTTTACAATCTTTAATCATTTTTCAAGATAGTATTTTATAAAAATTAAAAAAATCTCAAAGATATTCTAATTTTTATTTTTCCAAACAGCATAAAATATCTTTGAGATTCTTTATTCATCAATTTTTATTATAATAAAAATTATATCAAATAAATATTTTTTTATAAATATTTTATTCACAACAAAGTTTATAAATTCCTTCTGCATAAATTGCAGTTGCCAATAATAAGTCTTCTATTTCTAAAAATTCATTAGCTTGGTGCATTGTATCTTGTTTTCCTGGGAATAAAAGTCCAAATGCAACACCTTTTAAGACAGCGAGCATAAGTTCCTCCACCTAATACAAAAGCATCATTCTTCGTATCGCCTGTGTTTTTCTATATACATTCATTAATGTAGTAACTAATTCATCGTCTTTTTGGTACATAGTGTGCTTCTTTAGTACTAGTAACTTCAATATTAATATTGTCTACCTTCACATTACTTAATCTTTCTACTAAACTGAATTTTTAGGATGACGACAGTCTGTTGAAATCACAGCTAGTTTTTCTTCTAAGTTGTAATTTAAAAATTCCATAGTTGTATGTTGCAGCTCCCATTTCATCATCAGAGTAGTCGATTCCTAATTTTTGTACCGAATGGATCATTAGCAAGTTTTTTTCTGCGATGTAATCTACAAAGTTTTTTTACCATTAACATCTAATCCTAATGTACTTAAAAAAATTCTGCTAATTTTGTAGCACTCGTTTATCCCAAATTGTGGTGTAGAACCATGGTACTTTCCCTTTTTAGAGTTAACTTAATAGTTTCTGCTACATTAACTTCACCTTCTAATTTCTCTTGACTTAAGAATTTTTCGAATTTTTCCTTAATACCTGCTACTTCGCCAGCTAATTCCGCTTCAGCACTGGCAATTACCATATTAAGTACTTGCCCGCCACTAAATTTAACAAGTTTGTAATCATATAATTCAGAATCTTCAACAAAAAAATCAACTTATGATCGAATGTAGTACGTGCTTTCTCAGCATATACAAGAGGGAACATTGCGTCTGGTGTGAACCCTAAAGCAGGTTGCTCTTCGTGTTTAAAATATGATTCAACACATCTAAATCCTGTTTCTTCATCACTACCAATAATTAAACGAACACGTTTATTCCATTTAACTCTAGTTTATCTAAAAGTTTAACAGCGTAATATGCTGCCATTGTTGGTCCTTTATCATCAAGTGATCCACGAGCATAAATTTTTCCATCTCTCACTTCAGGTTTAAACGGATGACTAATCCAATCCGCTTCAACAACTGGTACCACATCTACATGTCCAAGAATACCAAATAGTTCTTCTCCCTCTCCTACTTCAATGTGGCCAGCTTTATTTTCTACTAACTTAGTTTTATAACCATCACGTTCTCCAAAAGATAGAATTAAATCTAAAGCTTCTTTAGGTCCTCTACCAAAAGGTGTTTCATCAGTTATATCAGCCCCTAAGATTGATCGGACGCTTAATAGATCAAAAAGGTCTTTTTAGTAAATCCTCTTTGTGATTTAACACTTCTTGTTTAAAATTGATATCCATAATATATCCCTCCGTTATTTTATTTATTTAAATTTTTTTATTTCCTTATCAGTTAAATATCTATATTCTCCTAATTTTTAGATTTTTATCTAACTCTAATGTTCCTATAGATAATCTTTTTAAATATGTTACTGTTGTCCCAAGAGCCTTCATCATTCTTTTTAACTTGATGAAACTTGCCTTCAGTAATATAAATATACGCAATACTATTTACCTCAGTTGATTCAATTATTTCTAACCTAGCTCTTTTACATTTATAACCTTCATCAATAACAAGTCCCTCTTTTACTAAGACTAAATGCTCTTCTTTTTAATTCTCCACTTACTTCAACATAGTATTTTTTTCTCTACATCTTTCTTTGGAGAAATTAATTTATGAGCAAGATTTCCATCGTTTGTCAGCAACATCAATCCCTCAGTATCCTTATCAAGTCTACCTACAGGAAAAAAACTTTATATATACGATCTTTTTCTTCTAATAAATCAACTACAGTTTTGTCAATCGCATCTTCCGTAGCAGATATAACATTTTGCGGTTTATTCATCATTATATAAACATATTTTTTTGATAAAATAACCTATTTCCATTTACTATAACCTGATCATTAATTTCATCAATCTTATAATCAGGGCTTTTTACTAAAATATCATTAATTAATATTCCTTTTTAATAATTTTTTTCGCTTCTGCTCTACTTAACGTTGTCGTAGCACTAATAAATTTATCCAATCTCACTATACTTATCTCCTTAATCTTCTTAAAGATGATAATGTTATTCTTCTACCAAATAAGTATTTATCAAATTTCATTTTAGTTATACTAAAAGAAGTAAACTAGCACTCCAAAAAATGGCACAGATAGAAATTAGTATCATACTAGAAATTTTTTTGATTCAATAACAAAATTAGAAACTATTGATTCATATATAGCCGCCACCGTAATAAACATAATGAAACAACTGCTTAACAGTATTATTAATCTTGATAAAAATTCAACAATTTTTAGTTTAACTTCTCTATTTATAATAAACAAGTTAATCACTATCATTACAACATACGTTGCTATAGAAGAAAAAAATAACACCATTAGTTTCAAATGCCATTACAAATGGAGTAATTGTTAAATATTTAACAACTAGACCTATAGAGATTGCAATAAGATTTAGTAACTGTTTATTTACAGCCTGCATTATAATACTAGTTAAACTATATACAGAATATAAAACTGCTAGAGGTAAATAGAACCTCAACAAATCTGCGTTAATTGAACTTCTACTATAAAACGTAGAATATATAGGATCGGCTAAGACATACATTCCTACTAATGCAGGAAGTACAATCATCATTAACGATAATATAACTTTATTAATTTGACTACTAACGGTAACCTTATCCCCTTGAGCAAATAACCTCGTAATAGATGGTAAAAAGTACTAGAAAATGCCGGTGCTATAGCTACCGCAATCATAACGACTTTATTGACAAGCTGCAATGCTGAAAATCTTCCGTCTACGATGTCTGCTTTTTCCAATCTGAGTCATGCCGTGTATAAAATTATGCTGGTCAATTATATTTAATATCGGAAATAATCCTACTATAAAAAAATAAACGGAATTGAAACAGAGAAGAATTCCTTTACTAAACTAGATGTCGAAATATTCAATTCAACCTCATCTTTTTCTATACTAAAATCTAAATTACCTTTAAACCTTGTGTAAAAAAAGAAAAAGTATAATTAAAGAAAAATACAGCACCTACTGCTGCAGCAAACGTTGCACTAACATTTCCTTCAACTACTCCATATCCTAAAAATTCTCATTATAAAAATACGTAGCGCCAAGCATAAACGCAATACGAGCCACTTGCTCTATAAATTGACTTAGTGCAGATGGTAACATTATCTCATGGTGTGAAATAATCCTCTAATTCCAGCTGAAACTAAAAACTAATGGAATTCCAAAGCTTAGGCTTTTTAAAAACCAATGCGCCTTCTTGTGGGGTGAATTTTTGTTGATTACTTATTAAAATTTGTTCTGAAATGATACGGAACCAAAAAAATAAAAATACAAAAAAACCAACTATTCCCATAATTACAAGAAGTCTAGAACCTAATTTATAAATTTTCCTACTTATACTATATGCTCCTAATGCATTATATTTTGCAACTAACTTTGCTATTGCTAAAGGGATTCCTGCAGCAGAAATCTCAAGTATCGTTACATAATAACTATATCCATAGTTGAAAAAAGCGCCATCTGTTCTTCTCCACCTATTATTTGATAAAAATGGAATAAGGTACACAGCTCCTAAAAACCTTTGTCAAAATTAAACTTATGCTAAGTATAGCAGTCCCTTTAAACAAAGGAGTCTTTTTCAAAATTTTCACATCCAAATCTTTTTATTTAATTGTATTTTTTTATAAGTATAAATATTGATAGCAATACACTAATGCAGCAACCGGACTGTACGCAGCCACCAATTTCAATACTTTATCCATACGTCTTCTTTTTATTTTGTTGTTAGCCACTAGTACTATATATGAACCTAATAAAAGCACAAATGTAATAACAAACACAACAACAGATAAAAAAATATCGCCATACTATCATCCTTTCTTTTTTTATATTAACTATTATTTTATCATGATTTCAAGAAAAATTTAAATATACTTTCAGATATAATTAAAAAAATCTCAATAAAATAGCACTTTAAATGTATATAATATCAATTTGTTAGATTTTCTAACACACACTTTATTTTATCTATTATTTTTTTGTTATTATACTATATAGATATAAAATATTTTTATTTCACGAAATCTAATTAGAGAGGTACAAGTATGGGATTCAAAAGAATTACAAAAAAATCTTCCAGTTTTTTTCTATAAGTGTAGTTACTAAAATTACCCAACTCACAGCAAGACAAATAAGATATTACGAAGAAAAACTCTTTAGCCCAAAAACGTACAGAGGGTAATACCAGGCTTTTTCGTTCAATGACATCGATAAACTATTAACAATTAAAGATCTACTTACAAAAGGCTTCAGCCTAAAAAGCTATCGATGAAATCATTAACCAAAAAGAAGTCCCTGCCGAAACAACACAGATCAGACAAATTATTCATAACGATATATTTGCCGGACCTAACGGTTTACCTAGAGAACGCTCTATTGGACGTGGTGATTTATCTAGATTTTATAACAATAAAATAAATTTTAATGTTAGATTTTTTTACAATAACAAGGAGACGACATGGCTAAAACAATTACTAGAGAAGAGATTCTTAAAACAATTAAAGAAGAAAATGTTAGATATATTCGATTACAGTTTACAGATATTACAGGAACAATAAAAAAATGTAGAAGTTCCTGTTAGTCAAATTGATAAAGTATTAGATAATAATATGATGTTTGACGGTTCATCAATTGAAGGTTTTGTGCGAATTGAAGAAAGCGATATGTATCTTTACCCGGACTTAAATACATTTTTAGTATTCTCATGGGACAGCGAATACGGAAAAAGTTGCTCGTTTCATCTGTGACGTATACACTGTTGATAGAAAACCATTTGCTGGTGATCCTCGTGGTAATTTAAAACGTACTCTTGAAAGAATGAATAATCTAGGTTTTGATACATTAAACCTAGGTCCTGAACCTGAATTTTTCTTATTTAGACTTGAAGAAAATGGTGAACCTAGTTTAGAATTAAATGATAACGGTGGTTATTTTGACCTTGCTCCTGTCGACTTAGGGTGAAAACGTACGTCGTGATATCGTACTGAATTAGAACGCCTTGGATTCGATATTGAAGCAAGTCACCACGAAGTTGCTCCAGGTCAACATGAAATTGACTTTAAATATGACGATGTTATTACAGCTTGCGATAATATTCAAACTTTTAAACTAATCGTTAAAACTATAGCACGTAAGCACGGTCTTCATGCAACATTTATGCCAAAACCAATATTCGGTATCAATGGATCAGGAATGCACTGTAACGTATCACTTTTCAGTAAGGGTGAAAATAGCTTCTACGATGAAAACAGCGAAAATGGTTTAAGTGAAGTCGCCTCTCAATTCATCGCCGGAATTTTAAAACATGCTCGTAGTTTTACTGCTATATGTAATCCAACAGTTAACTCATATAAACGTCTAGTTCCAGGTTATGAAGCTCCATGTTATGTAGCATGGTCTACTTCTAATCGCTCTCCTCTAGTACGTATCCCAGCAGCTCGTGGTAAATCTACTCGTGTAGAAGTTCGCTCTGTAGATCCAGCTGCAAATCCATATTTAGCTATGTCAACTATCTTAGCAGCAGGTCTAGATGGAATTGAAAATAAACTAATCCCTGCAAATGAAGTGAGAAGTAATATTTATGTAATGACACGTGAAGAACGAATTGCAAACGGCATTGATGAATTGCCTTCAACTCTTTACACAGCATTAAAAGAATTATCAGTTTCTCCTATAATGAAAGAAGCTCTAGGGGATCACATTTTCTATAACTTCATAGAAGCTAAGTCAATAGAATGGGATTCATTTAGAACTCAAGTTACCGATTGGGAAATCGATCAATATTTAAAAACATTATTAATCATGAAACAAGGAAGCGACTCAACAAAATCTTGTTTCTTCAAAATCAAGATTTTCGAGCCACTCCCTTGTTTATTATACACTAAAAAAAGCTATAGAAATTTTTATTCTATAGCTTTTTTTATTTTAGTATTTTGATAATAATTCTACTAATGCTTCTTTTGGTTGATATCCAGTTTTTTTCTTCTAGTACTTCTCCATTTTTTTCATGATTAGTAGTGTAGGAATTGACATAATTCCAAATTCACCAGCAGCTTCTTGATTTTCATCAACATTAACTTTGTAGAATTCAATATCAGTTAATTCATTAGAAACTTCTTCTAAAAACTGGTGCCAACATTTTACAAGGACCACACCATGGTGCCCAAAAGTCAAATACTTTTTACGCTATCAGTTTTTGATAGTTCAAAAATTCTTTATCTGTGATTTCTCTCATTGTTTCAATCTCCTTTAAAAACTTATAAATTTATTTTATAATATCACAAAGCAATATTCAAATATTTTTGTCTTATTTAATTTTTTTCCTACATCATCGGCATTTGTGGTTGCATAGGTTCATCTCTTGAAACATCAGCTACAACAGCTTCTGTAGACAAGAATAAACTTGATACACTTGCCGCATTTTTGCAAAGCAGAACGTGTAACTTTTGTTGGGTCTACTATACCAGCTTTTAATCATATCAACCCATTCTTCAGTAGCAGCATTGAATCCATAACCTACTTCAACTTCTTTAAGTTTAGCCACAATAACACTACTTTCTAACCCTGCATTTTCGGCGATTTGACGGACCGGAGCTTCTAAAAGCTTTTTTTAATAATATTAATTCCAGTTTGTTCATCACCTATTGCTTCTAGTTTTTCAACTTCAGAAATTACTTGAACAAGTGCTGTACCTCCACCAGGAACTATACCTTCTTCTACTGCAGCTCTAGTTGAGTTTAGAGCATCTTCAATTCTTAGTTTTCTTTCTTTTAATTCAGTTTCTGTTGCGGCACCAACTTTAATTACTGCTACGCCTCCTGATAACTTCGCCAGTCTTTCTTGTAGTTTTTCACGATCAAATTCTGAATTTGATTCTGCATAAAAGTACTTTAATTTGTTGGGTTCTAGTTTCGATTTTTTCTCTATCCCCTTTACCACCAACAATAACGGTATTATCTTTTGTTACATTTACTTTAGCAGCTTTACCTAACATTGTAATATTAGCATCTTTTAATTCTAAACCTAAATCATCAGTAATAAGTGTTCCGCCTGTTAAAATAGCTATATCTTCTAGAATTGCTTTTCTTCTTTCTCCAAATCCAGGAGCTTTTACCGCTACAACATTAAATGTACCACGAAGTTTATTGACAACAAGTGTAGCAACAGCTTCCTGTTCAACATCATCTGCTATAATCAACAATGGTTTTGCTGCAGCCACTACTTCTTCTAATACAGGTAAAATCTCTTGAACTGCACTAATTTTTTTATCAGTGACAAGAACATATGGATTATCCAAGTCAGCAACCATTTTTTCTGTATCACTTACCATATACGGTGATAGATATCCTCTATCAAACTGCATCCCTTCTACGACTTCTAAAGTAGTATCTAATGCTTGAGATTCTTCAATAGTAATAACACCATCATTACCTACTCTATCCATTGCTTCTGAAATGAATTTTCCTATTTCTTCATCAGCAGCTGAAATAGCTCCTACTTGTGCTATTTTATCTTTAGAATCTACTATTACACTAATCTCACGAAGGCGTTCTACTGCTACTTTTACCGCTCTTTCCATACCTTTTCTTATACCTATAGGATTAGCTCCGCTTGTAACATTTTTTAATCCTTCCGTTATCATAGCTTGAGCTAGAATAGTTGCGGTAGTTGTACCATCCCCTGCTATTTCATTTGTTTTATTAGCAACTTCAGCCACTAATTTTGCCCCCATATTTTCATAAGGGTCTTCTAATTCTATTTCCTTGGCAATAGATACACCATCATTTGTTATTAATGGTGATCCAAATTTTCTATCCAATACAACATTTCTTCCTTTTGGTCCTAACGTTATTTTTACAGCATTTGCCAGTTTATCTACACCAACTTTCATAGATTGGCGAGCATCTTCTGAAAATTTTAATTCTTTTACCATGTTTCCTCCTATTCTTCAATAACAGCAAGAACTTCTTCTTCATTTACTAAGAAGTATTCTTCGTTTTTGAAACTTACTTTTTTTATATTTATCTGAAAACACTACTTTACTTCCAGCGGTTAATTCACCTTCATTATCTTTAGATAATAAACAACTTTCTCCTAAAGCAACAACTATTGCAATATTTGAAGCTTCTTCTTTTTGAAGCTAATACTATCCCACTAGTTGTTGCTTTTTCCTCTTCTACTTTTTCTTAATAATACATTGTCGAATAATGGTTTAATCATATTTCTAACCTCTTTTATTTTTATCTTTTATTTATTTTATATTATACACTGACTATATAATAAAACAAACGTCAAAAAGTCAAATCATACAATTTTTATACTTATGTAGTTGTCTACAACTATCTTTTTCCTAATTTTTAAAAATAAATATTTAACAAAATTGTTTATAATTAGAAACATATTTTCTTAATTTATAAAACGATAACAACGCCCTTCTTATCATTTTTTTACAGTCATATTATTTTTTTATATTTTAGCAATATATGTTATAATGCTGTTTGTATAATAAAATGATAGTAATTATACGGAAAAAAATTCAAATATTAAAAAAATATTAATCAGGAGGAAAATATATGAAATATGTAGTTGTTGGAACATCTCACTTCGGTTACGAAGCTGTTCAAACTATTTTTAAAAAAACGAACCTAACGCTGAAATTCACTTATACGAAAGAGGCGCTGGGGCATCATTTATGGGTTGAGGTAGCCAATCTTATTTAGATGGGACATCTAAAGCGTTATCTGAACTGCACTTTGCAACAGAGGAGTCTTACCGTTCACAAGGTATTAACATCCACTGCAGTAGCAATGTTGTAGGATTAAACTCAAAAGAAAAATATGTTGTTATTAAAACACCAGCCGGTGAAGAAAAACAATCTTACGATAAATTATTATTAAGTCCTGGTGGGGTTGCAGTTAAACCTCCATTTGAAGGAATTGAATTAGAAAATATCCACACTTTCCGTGGACCAGAAGATACTCAAGCTGTATACGATTGTATGCAAAACAGTAAAAAAGCTGTTGTAGTTGGTGGTGGTTACATCGGTCTTGAAGTTGCAGAATCTTATGCAAAACATGGTATCGATGTAACAATCGTTGACTTCGCACCAAGAATTTTAAATACATACTTAGATCAAGAACTTACTGATATCCTTACAGAAGAAGGTACTAAACACAACCTTAAAGTTCGTGGTGGAGAAAAAGTTCTTTCATTCAAAGGTGAAAATGGAAAAGTTACTGCTGTAGTAACAGATAAAGGTGAATACGAAGCAGATACAGTTATTGTTTCTGTTGGTGTTCGTCCAGATGCATCTTGGTTAAATGGAGAATTAGAAATGACAGAACGTGGTTTTGTTGTTACTAACGAATACTTAGAAACATCTGCAAAAGATGTTTATGCTGGTGGAGACTCTACTCTTCTTCCATACGCTCCAACTCGCGGAGAATTACCAATAGCTCTTGCTACTTTAGCACGCCGTCAAGGTGTAGTTGCTGCATTAAACGCTATGGGTACTAAAACTAAAATGCCTACAGTAAACGGTACTTCAGCATTATCATTCTTTGATTACAAATTTGTAAGTACTGGATTATCTCAAAACGGTGTTGGTCTATACGATGGTAAAGTAGCTTCTAAATATGTAGAAGAAAAGAATTTACCCGACTTCATGAGAAAAAGAAAAATAATCGGTTCACATGAAAATTTACTTTGATGAAGATACACACAGAGTTCTAGGAGCACAATTCATGTCTAAACATGACGTATCTAGTGCTATCGCAGCTTTATCTATAGCTATCGCATCAGAATGGACATTAGAACAATTAGCACTTGCTGATATATTCTTCCAACCGAATTTGACCGTCCATGGCACTTCATTAACGTACTTGCTATGGCAGCTCTAGACTACAAACTAGGTGGAGCAGATAAATTACTATTCTAGTAAAATGATAAAAAAGTTCGCAGAAAAATTTCTGCGAACTTTTTATTCAGATTTCTAAAATAAATCTTTAGAATTATAAACTATATAACCTTCATAATAATAACTTGCATCAAGCCCCTTCATATAAATCTCCGTATCATCAATTTCACTTATAAGTGCATCTCTTAATACATGTTTAATTTCTATATCTCGGATTGGACTACGCTGCATTGCTAATAAATAATCCTCTTTATCTATTTTATTCCAATCGACGACTTTTTGAATTTGATTCTTTAGTATATGATCTAACCACAAACATGTAGCTCGACCATTACCTTCACGAAATGGATGAGCGATATTCATTTCAACATATTTTTTTCTACTATCTCTTCAAAAGTACCTTGCGGCATTTCATCGATATATTTTAAAGACGAATCTAAAAAAACGTAACTGGCGCAAAACGAAAAATCTCCTTTTTGCTATATTGACATTTCTTACTTTTCCCAGCAATGTCATAGATTTCCTCAAATAAAAAAATTGATGAATGAATGCCAATGTAGAAAAACTTTCCTACTTCTTTATTTTTTTAGTAACTCATCTGTAAATAATTTAATCGCTTTTTTTCTTACTAAGACGTTCTTCATCACGTGCTAAAACTGAGCTTTCTGTTATACCAAGTTTATTTTCAAGTACCATAGTTCTTCTTTCTAAAATATATCATAATATTATCACAATCTATTATATGCAACATTGCCCTCTTTTACAACATTTAAGACATATTTTTCAAGAAAAAAACCTACACAAGCTACTGTTCGCCTCATGTAGGGTTAATCTCTTTATTCCGAAATTACTTGATCTAAATTTGATACTATTCTTGCTCTTCCCTGTACTTTAAAGTTTACGATATTATCAAAAAAATATTTAGGGATAATAACTTCTCCCTTATTTAGTATCTCTAAAAGCTTCTTCGTTATTCGTCTTTTTCGTAATTACTCTTACATTATCGACTTCAGCTCTAATAATAATATAGCTACTTTCTTTCATAATCTACTCCTGTTAATACTATAACTTAATTTTTATATTGAATATCCTTAACTAATTCTGCATCTTCTAGGAAAATACCAGTTTTCTTACTTGTCACTGTTTTTGAACCAATTTTCTTAATTCCACGCATAGCCATACACATATGTTCAGCTTCAATAATTACATATACCCCTTTTTGGTTGTAATTGTTCTTCGATTGCATTCACAAGCATAAGTGTCATATCTTCTTGAATTTGAAGTCTACGGCTAGCATTCTCAACAAGACGAGCTAATTTACTAAGTCCAGTAATTTTTTTATTATTTGGCACATAAGCTATATGACATACTCCATAGAAAGGTAACATGTGGTGTTCACATAGAGAATAGAACTGAATGTCTTTTTACTAAAAATAGGCTCATCATTATCTGATTCAAAAAAATGTATTGATTTCCTCTTTCGGATCTACATTTGTTTTAGATAATAACTCTTCATACATTTTTACACATCTTTTTAGGTGTATCTAATAACCCAGCTCTTGAAGTGTCTTCTCCGATATTTTTTTAATAGTGTTTTTATAAGTTCTTGTGATTGTTCTTTATTTTTCAAAACTGTCCTCCATTTTTTTATAAAAAGAGCTACTAAGTAGTAACTCCTCTTTTTGAATTAAATTGTTATTATTTAACTGCGTCTTTAAGAGCTTTACCAGCTTTGAATGCAGGAACTTTGCTTTGCAGCGATTTCAATAACTTCGTTAGTTTGAGGGTTGCGTCCTTTACGAGCAGCTCTTTCTCTAACTTCAAAAGTTACCAAATCCGATAATTTGGATTTTTTTCACCTTTAGCTAAAGTTTCTTCAACTGTTTCTACGAATGCTTCGATAGCTGCAGTTGCTTGTTTTTTTGTAGTCCTGATTTCTCAGCAACTTTTGAAATTAATTCTGATTTATTCATTAATTCTTTACCTCCATTATTGAGTAACGGTTCTACCGTTTCACTTATTAAATATTACCACATAAATCGCTAATAATCAAGGTTTTATTAACGAATTTTAACATTTTTAGTATTTTTTTCTATATTTTTTTATTAGTTATTTTTAATTTTTTTAAGTTTCCATTCAATATGTAAACCAATTTATTCAAATTTATTTAATTCTTCTGCCGCCATTTTATTCATTAGATTGTTAACACAATCTTTAATACTTAAACCTTCGTATAAAACTTTGTATATTTTTCTGTGATTGGCATATAAACATCATATTCCTTTGATAAGAAATAGCAAACTTTTTGTTGTTCTTACTCCTTCAGCTACCATATCCAGTTTTTTTCTATAGCTTCATCAAGAGTATATCCTTGACCAATTAAATAACCACAATTATAGTTTCTTGAGTGTTTTTGAGGTACACGTTACTACTAAATCACCTATTCCACCGAGACCTAAGAAAGTCATTTCATCAGCCCCTAGTTTCTTCCCTAATCTTGTTATTTCGATTAATCCACGAGTTAATAATGCTGCTTTTGCATTATCTCCATAAGACATTCCATCAATCATACCACATCCAAGTGCTATAATATTTTTTTAAAGCTCCGCCTACTTCGACACCTATAATATCTTTATTAACATAAATTCTAAAAATATTTGTTATGGAAAATATCTTGAGCTAATTTGTTCAATTCGTCATTTTTTTGATGCAATAGCCACGACCGTAGGATTCCTTAAAAATTAATTCCTCTGCATGAGAAGGTCCACTAAGAACACCAACACCTCTTAACTTATCCCCATCGATCTCGTCAGCTATAACTTCTGACATCCTCTTATTAGTTTCCATTTCTAAACCTTTGGATACATGGATAATAAACTTAGGACGTTCTAGATAATTATTTATATCCCTGCCACATCCCTCATCACTTTAGTAGGAACAGCTATAACTATTACATCTGCAAATTCAACAGCTTCTTTTTAAATTACTAGTTGCCACAATCTCTTCCGGTAAAACAACATTTTTAAATACCTACTATTTGTGTGATTTTCATTTTATTTCATCTCTTGTTTTTCACTTCGTGAATATAAGCGTAATTCATGACCATTATCTACCACTGCCTGAGATAAGGCAGTTCCCCAACTTCCCGAACCTATCACAGATATTTTTCATTATTCTGTCCTCACTAAAAAATTATTCTTTACTTAATTATATCAAATTTTTCTAAAAATTATACATTAATTTTACTTATAAGTATCATAGGTCATTATCTAAAACTCATTTTTAAAATACTTCACAATTTCTACTTTACTATTTTTCTTAAAAACTATGATATAATTTAATTATAATAATAAAGGAGATAATTTTATGAATTGGTTTGAAATTACTTTAATCGATGGAAATCGTGGATTAATTAACTTAAATAATATCGTGGATATTTGGAAAAGAACTAAACGCTGAATACGCGACTATTACTCAAGTAAATGGTGATGAACTAGAAGTTCCAGCTTCTGAATACGATAGACTAAAACGTGCATTAGATATGAAAGGTTACGTATTAGGAGGATTCTAGTATGGCTAGATTTTTAAAAATATTTCTTACTTTACTAACAATCACAATTATTGGTTTTGGTCTATATTATTACTTTAATAACAATTCTACTAATGATAATAAAGTAGATGACAAAACTAATATAGAAAATACAGTAAAAAGTGAAGCAGGATCTCAAGAAAAATATTGAGGGAACTGTCGTTGCTAAGCGTAGTACTGAAAACAATTAATTTTGTGAAAGGATAATACTATGAAAAAATAATACTATAAAAAAATTGCAAGTGTATTTCTTACTTCTGCATTAATTTTCTCTACAATTAGTGCATCGAGTGTTAATCTAATTGAGGCTAAAGGAACATCAGCAAGACCAAGTGCTCCAAGACCTAGTTCTAAACCTAGTACATCTAAACCATCAAGCTCTAACCCAACTTCAAAAACCTACTGCTTCTACATCAAGCAGTAAACCACGTACAAATTCTACAAAAAAACTTTACAAAAATTCAGGTGGCTCATATAATAAAGATTATAATAGCTATAATAATCAAGGATATAAGAAACAATATACAGATTATATAAATAATAATTATAGAAGTAGTGGTTTCTTCTCAGGAAGCAACATAACTAATATGTTACTTTGGTACACATTATTTAATTCAACAACTTCACATAATCACATCCATGCTAGTGATCAACAAAAAGAATTAGTAGATAATGTAAAAAGATTCAAAAAGTTCCTGTATATATGTTGGAAATTAAGACTAAAGACGGCGAAACAAAATATGTTTCTGTTACTAAAGAACAATATGAAAAAAAGTTAAAGAAGGAGATAATATCTCTTTAAAAAGATGGTAACTTAGAAATTAAAAATTAATAATAGTTAAATCCCAAGAATTCAATATCTTGGGATTCAATTATTATTTGCAATATTTTTTTCTCGTAAGACTCTTGAAGCCTCTACCATATTTTCTAATGAATTATAGGATATGGATTTAACGGTCTTTTTAGAAAATGTAGCGAATCCACAGTCAGGATTTAGCCATACATTTTTCAGGTGGCAGGAATTCTAATACTTTTTTTCTACGTTTCTTACAATCTCATCAACTGTTTCAACTCTATCACTTCTTGGATTTATACATCCAAAACCTAATATGATTTTTTTGTATCTAAAAAAATTATTATAAAAATAATTTTTCTACCTCTCCAGCTCTTGGTGTTGAAAATTCTAAAGCAAGCATATCTATTTTAAGAGAATCAAAAACTTCCCTAATTTATCATATGCTCCTTCAAGTAATACACTTTTCATCTTTTGTCCAGTTCCTCTACAAACATGCATAACACTCATTACACCTTCGTGAGAATTTATTTCATCTAATACTTCATTTAATAAATTTCTAGCAAATTTTAATTCTTTGTCAACCTTGACCTTCTCTGATAATGCACCTCAGTAAAATGAGTTATCTGACTTAGAATTTTTAAACACAACCTCTGACAATATAGGTTCATCTATCTGAATTATCTTAACCCCTGATTTAACCAACGCTCTAATCTCATTGCGCAAAAGTTTTACAACATCTTCGCCTAACTCATTTCTACTTTCATATACTTTACCTGTGACTTCTTTAAACCACATCGATCTCGTTAACAAATACGGACTAGGTAATGTGCATTTGTAGTGCTCTATGGAGTTATTTTGTAATATTTCTACCTCTTTTTTATTCAATCTAGCTTCTGTATTTATTTTTCCAAAACAAATTGGACTATTCATGCTATTGTCTGAAGCATCCATTTCTTCCAAACTCTTACTAAATCCTTCATTATTACCTGTAAGTTCTTTTTAATTCCTCAAGAGTAAGCAACTTAATTCCATCTACTATGTCTCCAATATAACTCATATAATTGTCTCGATTTAACTCGCCGCTAACTTTTACATCTATACCACACTCTTTTTGAAAAAGAAATTACTTTATTTGTTTCCTCAATATACTTTTTCAAATATACCTCATCATATTTTTTTCATTTTAGTACAGCTTTCCTTCAGTAACAATAATTCTTTGAGATCTAGGTAAACTTCCTATTAGCGTTGTAGTAAATGGTTTGAATGACTTTCCTGCCATACTTATCACCTCCAATAAAAAGGGAGTGACTATAAAATCAAGATTTCGAAGGAACAAAAATTTTTGTAAAGTCACCCCCGCAAAGTTTATTGTATATCTAAAAAAACTTTCATAAAGCAAATTTAGATATCAACAAATCACACGTTTATGAGTTTTCTTATAAACTTTTTAAAAAAATTTAGGGCTTTTTGGGTTAACCTCTTTAACTAATCTTATGGTTCAACTACCAAATCACTATTTGATAAAATATCAATTACTTCTGACATTGTAGTAATTCCACCAACTTTTAAGTAATCTGTTAAGTCATAATAATCTACGCAAATTCCACATGAAAGTATTTTTAACTCCTCTAGATTCCAATTCACTTAAATCTTCCAGTACCTCAGATCCTTTTTGCTGTATATTTTTACCCCTTCACCGTAAAATATAATATGAGCTGGTAAATATTCTTTTTGAGCAAGAGTATGAATAAAACCTTTCATAAGGTTATCACTTAATTCTTGTTCACCACTACCCATTCCTGTAGATTTTATAACTACATCATATTTTTTTGACATAACATTGTCCCCTTAGTTTTTTTATAATATTTTTAGAGTTATCTCTACAACTTATTATATCACCAAACATTACTTTATTCTACAATAAAAATTAAATAAGGAAAAAAATAATTATATTTTTAAACTATAACGTTTCTAAAAAAATAATTATTTATACTTTCCAAACAAATTATACTTCCCAAATAAAATATACAATAATTTTTAATATACAATAATTTTTATTAAAAAAACTTCCGGAATAGTTTCCTATCTCGAAAGTTCCTTTAAATTTTATTCTTCTGAATATTTAGCTTTACGAGCCGCTTTTTCACGAGCTGCTTTATCTAATTCTTTTTTTACGTAGACGAATTGACTCGAGTTACCTCTAGGTATTCATCATCATAGATACTCAAGACTTTCTTCTAAAGTCATAATACGAGCTTTTTTTAAGCGTTACTGTTTGGTCTTTAGTAGAAGAACGTACGTTTGTTTGAGCTTTAGCTTTTTGTAATATTAACTGTTAAGTCATTCTCACGGCTATTTTCTCCAACAATCATACCACCATATACATCAGTACCTGGTTCAATAAATACTGTTCCACGATCTTCTAAACTTGAAATTGAGTATGCTGTAGCTTGACCATTTTCTAATGCTACTAGTACCCCATTACGACGTCCACCAACACGTCCTTTTTGCATTGGTTGGTAAGAATCGAATGTGTGGTTAATAATACCATATCCTTTAGTCATAGACATGAATTCTGTAGAGTATCCAATAAGTCCACGTGCTGGTACGTTGAAGATAAGACGAGTTTGCCCATTTCCATCAGCTTGCATATCAACCATATCACCTTTTCGTTGACCTAACGATTCGATTACTGCACCCACACTTTCATCCGGTACATCAACCTGAACACGCTCAACTGGTTCGCAGTCAACTCCGTCAATATTACGAATAATTACTTCGGTTTAGATACTTGAAGCTCAAATCCTTCACGACGTAAGTTTTTCGATAAGAATTGATAAATGAAGTTCTCCACGTCCACTAACAACCCAAGAATCACTTGTATTGGGTTCAACACGTAAAGAAACGTCAGTTTCTAATTGTTGCATTAATCTATCTTCTAATTTACGAGCCGTAACAAATTTACCTTCTTTACCTGCAAATGGTGAATTATTTACTAAGAAAGTCATTTGAAGTGTTGGCTCATCAATATGAAGTACTGGTAATGCTTCTTGATGATCTGTTGGACAAACTGTTTCTCCAACGTTAATATCATCCATACCACTTACGGCAACGATATCACCAGCAAAAAGCTTCTTGAATTTCTTCACGTTTTTAATCCAAAATAACCAAAAATCTTAGTTACACGGAAGTTTTTTTAACAGTACCATCAAGTTTCATAAGAGAAACTGATTCTCCCACTTTCATACTTCCACGGAATACACGTCCAATACCAATACGTCCAACATAGTCATTATAGTCTAATAATGCTACTTGGAATTGAAGAGGCTCATCTCTATTATCTTTTTGGTGCTGGAACATAATCAATTACTGTTTCATATAAACATTGCATGTTTTCTTCTTGAGCACTTGGATCACTTTCTAAAGATGCTGTCCCATTGATAGCTGAAGCATAGACAACTGGAAATTCAAGTTGTTCATCATTCGCTCCTAATTCAATAAATAAATCAATAACTTCATCTACTACTTCTTCAGGTCTTGCAGAGTCTTTATCAATTTTGTTAACAACAACAATTGGTTTTAAGTTTTGCTCTAAAGCTTTTTTAAGAACGAAACGTGTTTGAGGCATTGTTCCTTCATAAGCGTCTACTACTAAAAGAACACCATCTACCATTTTCATGATACGTTCTACTTCTCCGCCAAAGTCTGCGTGCCCTGGTGTATCAAGAATGTTAATTCTTTTACCTTTATAGTCGATTGCTGTATTTTTTGCTAAGATAGTAATACCACGTTCTCTTTCTAAATCATTGGAGTCCATAGCTCTTTCTTCTACGTGTTCATTTGAACGAAAAAAATTCCTGATTGTTTTAATAATTCATCAACCAATGTAGTTTTACCGTGGTCAACGTGAGCTATAATAGCAATATTTCTAACATCATCTCTTAATTGTACTGACATTTTTCTCCTTGTTCTTACTTTTATAAAAACATACATAGTACTTTACCTATATATTATTTAATCTAACCTATCAATAATACCACTATTTTCCTATATTGTAAACAAATATACTAACAAAAACTTATTTTAAAAAAATTTTTTTCACTAAACTATCATAAATAAAAAGAAAGACCGAGTAGAACTCGATCTCCCTTAAATATATTCATTATTATGGGTGCACTGGAATCATCCATCCAAGTACTCCTGTTGATTGAAGTGCGATGATAGCACACACAATGATTAATAGGATGAAACTGTGTTTTACAGTGAATTTAAGTAATTCTGGTTCTCTACCTACTAATCCTACGGCTGCTGCTGCAACTGCGATAGATTGTGGAGAAATCATTTTACCTACTACTCCTCCGGATGCGTTAGCTGCTACTGCTAATAGTGGATCCATTCCAACTTTACTTGCTGTAACTTGTTGTAGTTTAGCGAATAGTAAGTTAGCTGATGTGTCAGAACCAGTAATGAATACTCCAATCCATCCAAGTGCTGGAGAGAAGAATTTAAATGCTGCTCCTGTTGCTGCTAAGGCATACCCTAGAGTATTTGACATACCTGATGCATTCATAATGTATGCAAATCCTACTACGAATGCGATTGTTAATAATGCAATTTTAACTTCATTAAATGTTTGAATGAAAGTTTCAAATGCATCTTTCCAACTAATCTTAATGATAAATTTAGATACTAATGCTGCTACTAAGATTGCTGTACCAATAGATCCTAGTATATCTAATTTAAATACTGCAGCGATTTCTTTACGAGATACTGAGCTTACAATATTATTGTGAATAAATGGTACTTTAGGGTTTAAAGCAATTGTTTTGAAGAATGCTTTAGAAGATTTCATAGTCCATAAGAAGATGAACACTGTTAATACTACGAATGGTGACCAAGCTACTAAAAACTTCGTTTTAAGCTGTGTTTTTGTAGCATTTGATTTAGCGTCAACATCTTTTTCGTCAGCAAATCTCCAAGTTGTTTTAGGTTTCCAGAATTGAAGTAAAACAACGATTGAAACTAATGATACTAACGAAGAAAGAATGTCAGGTAATTGTTCTCCCATATAGTTAGAACTAATAAATTGTGCAATTGCGAATGATCCACCAGATACTAATAATGCCAGCCACACTTCTAATGTTTTCTTGAATCCTGCCATGATTAATACTAAGTAAAATGGAATGAAGATAGACACTAGTGGTAATTGACGTCCAATCATCGCTGCGATTTCTACCGCTGCGATTGGAGAACCATTTGCATAAGTTGCTAATCCATCCATTGCTGTAACCGGTGCTCCTACTGCTCCGAATGCTACTGGGGCAGTGTTAGCAATCATACATACACCTGCTGCATAAAGTGGTTTAAATCCTAATCCTACTAGTAATGAAGCTGTGATAGCTACTGGGGCACCAAATCCTGCTGCTCCCTCTAAGAAAGCTCCGAATGAGAAAGCAATGATTAATGCTTGAATACGACGGTCATCAGTTAATGAAGTAATACTATCTCTGATAATATCGAAGTGACCAGTTTTAACTGTCATTTTATATAAGAACACTGATGTTAAAATAATCCAACCGATAGGGCATAACACCATAAACCATACCGTGAATTGTTGAGAACGCTGCGAATTGAAATGGCATTTTTGAAGAATAGGCATGCAATTACAATCGCCACTATTAAAGTTAAAAAGTCCTGTTAACCACCCTTTAACTTTGAATCCAGCTAGTGTTACTAAGTAAAACACAATCGGGATTAATGCAACAAGTGCAGAAATATATAAATTATCAGCCACCGGCTGTAATAACTGAGTGAATTTTTCCCATAAATACACTTCTCCTTTGTATAAATATATTTTGTTTGATTCGTGAAAAATCTATTGACATAAACAACAAAGTTATATATTAACTAATTATCAAATATTGAAAAATCTTTTTATTTATCCTTTTAATATATTCTTGATTTTTCTTTTTCAGATATATAACAGTTTTTATCTGTTTCATTTTTTTACTATTTATATATGTGAACTATTCGATATTCGATAGTATTTATTTAATGATTTTCTTGTTTACATTAAATATTGTAGCACGCTTTCATTTAAATGTAAAGCGTTTTTAGTTATTTTTACAACATTCTTAAAAAAATCCTTTTTGTATCAATGGAAAAAGGATATATTTTTGAAAAACACCTCTTGTTTTTATAACAGTTATTTATAACTTTCTAATTATCAATTATTTATTATTTAAAACAGCACTTTTTCTAACTTGTATTTTTTTATTAATAATAAAAAAATACACATCGCTTAAAATTTCTTACGATGTGCATTTTTCTACATATTATAAAAACAAAAAAATCGTTTTTTTAATATTTTTTTGTTTATCTTTAAGTACTCTATTAATTTCCTTATTAGCTTCTTTTTTTGCTTTAATACATGACGTTTATCATAATTTTTTTCTTCCTTTAGCAACTCCTATTAATAGCTTTGCATAGCCATTTTTTTGATATAAAGTTTCAGTGGAACAATACTCATTCCAATTTCATTTTGTACACTACTTAATGAAGCAATTTGTTTTTTTCTTTAATAATAATTTTTCTTACTCTTAATGGTTCATGATTAAATCTATTTCCTTCTTCAAAATGCGAAATATGCATATTATAGACAAACATTTCCCTAATCTTGTTTGGCAATATGAATCTTTTAAATTTATTCTTCCTCTTCTAATTGATTTAATTTCTGTACCAGTTAAAAACTAATCCTGCTTCATATGTTTCTTCTATAAAAATAATCATGATTAGCTTTTTATTTTGAGCTATTACTTTGATTTCTTTATCCATAATTTCATCCTCTATTTTTTTACTAATTAATGATTTGTGTTTTAATATTTTTAAAAGTCTATTTCTTGATTTTCTGAGATCCACATTTGCTACTTTAACAATTACTTCATCACCAAGTCTGTACATTTTTTTCTTTCTTCGTCCTACTAATATCATATTTTTTTGATCATAAGTATAATAATCATCATTCATTGCCGTAATATGAACTAAACCTTCGATATTACTTCTTTCAAGAGTTATAAACACCCCAAAATTAGTAACACTTGATATAATCCCCCTAAAAGTTTGTTCTTGATACTTAAGCATATATTCACATTTTTTCATTCTATCAACTTCTCGTTCACAGTCAACAGCTCTCTTTTCATATTCAGACGAACTTTCTGCTAAGTCCGGTAATTTAGTAAGGAACTTGTCTACAGTCTCATCTGCTACATCACCACTAAATAAGTATGTTCTAATCATTCTATGCACCAATAAATCCGGATAACGTCTGATTGGTGATGTAAAGTGCGTATAATACTTCGTAGCAAGTGCAAAGTGACCTATATTATTTATTGAATATCTAGCTTGATTCATTGTTCTAAGAAGAATTGTTGAAAGCATAGTTTCTACAACTTCTCCCTTGAATTTTCTAAGCATATTAGCTAAAATATAAGGTTCTATTTCCTCAATTTTACCTTTTGTTCTATAACCAAGACTTGCAGCAATATCAAAGAACTGTCTAAGTTTCTCCATTTTAGGCTCTTCGTGGATACGATAAATAAATGGTACTTGCATCCAATAAAAATGCTCTCAATTACCTCATTAGCACTTAACATGAAATCCTCAATCAATCTTTCAGATATACCTCTTTCACGAAGAACAATATCTAGAACTTCTCCATTTTCATCAACCACTACTTTTGATTCAGGTTTATCAAAATCAATAGCACCTCGTGTTTCTCTATTAGCACGAATTTTTGTTGACAATTCTAATGCTGTATTCAGCATAGGTATGTATTCTTTATATTCTTCTATCGTATCTTTATTATCTGCATAGACTTCATTAACTTTTTTTATAAGTCAAACGTCCTTTAGATTTTATTACAGCTGGATAAATATCATAACTTTCAGGATATCCTTTAGTATTAAAATCAATATCACAACAAATTGTATAACGTAATACATGAGGATTTAACGAACAAATGTTATTAGATAATTTTCTAGGCAACATCGGTACTACCCTATCTGCCAAATAAACACTGCATCCTCTATTGGCTGCCTCTTTATCTAATGGACTATCTTCAGTTACATACCTACTAACATCAGCTATAAATACTTTTAATCTATAACCTTTTTTTAGTTTTAACTACTGAAATAGCATCATCTAAATCTTTAGCATCATCTCCATCAATAGTAACCACCATTTCATTAGTACAATCTCTATACTTATCTTCAAGTTTTATTTCATCACTTATTTTCTCAGTTTGCTCAAGAACTTCTTGAGGAAACTCATTTGAGAATATTATGTTTATAAATCACTGAAAGAATATCTACACACTGGATCATCCTTATGACCAATTGATTTTATAATAATTCCCTTATGATCTTCAAAAACTAACCTTTGAATAATCTGTAATTTCAACTAAAAACCTTACTACCATCAACTAAATTAAAAGTTTTTAGCATTCGTTATTTTAATGTATTTTACTATATTTTTATCATCACTTTTTTTACAAAAGAAAAAAATTTAGCATTAGTTAAAAGTACCAACTGTATACTTGGTATTTCTTTCTAAAAACTTTTTGGACAATCCCTTCTAAATTACGTTCATCCTTATAAACACTATCTACTTTCACTAATACAACATCACCTGTCATAGCACTTTTGTGTGAAAACCTTTAGGTATATACACTTCTATACCTAAATCGGCAGAATAAACAAATGCAAATCCTTTTTGATGTAATCTTATTACCCCTTCAATCTCAACTCTTCTTTTTACGTAAAAGAAACTTTTCATTAGGTAATTGTGTTATCGCTAATTTACGCTCCAATTTTTCCCTACATTTTTTTACTAACTCAACAAATTCTTTTGCTGATTCTATATTTAATCTCTCTTTTAAATCTTCTATACTTAAGACTTTTTCATCTTTAAATATCTTCTCTATATTTTTCTAACATATAATCCTCCTTAATTTAGATTATATAACATACAATTATTCTATAAAAAAATAAACCTAAAATGAAATTACATTTTAGGTTTTATCGTTATTTAGTCTATAATTTTTAACCAAGTAAGACACACTAGTGATATAAAAAAATATTAGTCCTAGTACTACTGTAATTCTTTGTAAAAACTAATTCAGCACCTCTTACTTTTTGTTTTTCCAAACAGTTCTTCTGCTCCACCAGTTAATCCGGATAAACCTCCGGTTTACTTTCTTGTAGTAATACTACTATAATTAACAGAATACTGCTCACTATTGCCATTGTCATTAAAAAAAGTGTGCATACTCTCCTCCTAAAAATAATCATTCGTTAATACAATACAATTTATATTACCATATTTTTCAAAAAGCAAATTTATTAAATAATTTTAGTGAAGATAATTCTTCCTGAAGATGTTTTGTAATACACTTTGAACTTCAACTTCAACTGTTTTTTCCTACAGAACGCTTACCATTTTTCTACAACTATCATTGTTCCATCTTCAGTGTAAGCTACACCTTGATTATTCTCTTTACCTTCTCTTAATACTTGAACTTTTAATTTTTCACCTGTTGTTAACATCGGTTTAACAGCGTTACTTAAATCATTCACATTAAGTACTTTAATAGCTTGTAAAGTTGCAAGTTTATTAAGATTATAATCAGTTGTTATAATAGCACATTTATATTTTTAGAGCATAGTCTATTAAAAGATTATCTACTCCTTTTGTGCTCATTATAATTATATTTATTATCAATTTCAAGATCAATTTCTTTCATTTTTGTAGATACTCAACACAGTCTAAACCTAAACGACCTTTTTGCACGTTTTAACGAATCTTCAGAATCAGAAATTAATTGAAGCTCTTTTAGTACAAACTCTGGAACTATTATTTTCCCTTCTAAAAATCCTGTCTTAGCAACATCTTGAATACGAGAATCTATTAGAGCGCTAGTATCAACAACCTTAGCTAAAACTTTCTTGGTTTTAATTTTTTGGTCTTTTTCTTTTGGTTTATTTCCAAATTTGAATGCTGTAACACTGTTTAAGAACTCACCTTCACGTCTATATCCTAAAACAAGTCCCAAATACCCAAAAACTATATAGATTACAGCAGAAATAATTCTTCCCATTATTCCAGCTCCAGCTATAACATCAACTCCTGATGAAAGTAAACTAGCCAGTAATAACCCTAAAATTAATCCTATAGTTGTAAATACAATTTTCTGTATTGGTGTTTTTGATAGACGATCTTCGATTCTTTTTAACATTGCTACAAATCTATCTGAGAATAATAAAGACACTAATACAAAAACTACTGTAGTTCAATTGTAACAATAAGTCTTAACATCGTCTCACTCATTGATGTAAATATATTATAATATATCAATGCATTTGTCGAAAGTGTTCTATCGTTATTCCTAGAAAAAGAAATAATAATTAAAACTTTTTTTCAACATAAAAAAATCACTCCTTTTATTATTTAATTTAAAAATATAAAATTATTAATAACGTTTTAATAATAATACATTCATTTATCAAGAGATATAAAACATCTCTTCTATATATTCTACTACATTCTACTTAAAAATTAACATAACAAAACTCAAAAAATTAAAAGTTTTTTTAAAAATATTATTATAAATTTTTAATACTAAGAGATGAATAGGAAATCGTAGTTTTTGCTAATTCCAACCTAATATTCACTCATAAAATAGAAAAAAATCGTAGGTGTATCTTTGATAATTATAGTCATAAACTACTTATTATACACGGATTATCCTTAACGTGTTATTTCAAAAGCTATTCCATCAGAAACGTCTATTAATTCTCTTTGCCACAGACAAATATCTCGCTTACTTTCACTTGAACTTTTAAAAACTCTAAAACTATACACCCTCAAAAATCTCTATAAATATGAATACTCTATTTACAAAATATCAATCTTGTTTTCTCTATTGTTTAACAAAATGAAAAATTCTAGGTAATATAAAGATACTACCTAGAATTCCATACGCTTAAACAAAGATATTTCTCTAAATTTATCTATTTACTTTTGCGGCGTTTCGTTACTGCCAATAGTCCTCCAAATAATGCTAATCCTAATCCTGTTAATCCAGTATTATTCTCAGTTGTTCCTGTATTTTGCCAAGCGTTTTGTTGGAACTTTTTGAACACCTTCTTCTGCTTGAGGTGTTTTTGATTCCGTTAGTTTATTTGGTTCAGCTGATTTTGTTGGTTCAGCTGGTTTATTTAGTTCAGCTGGTTTTGGATTTTTATGATATACATGGATTGTATTTCCATCTTTATCTTTCTTCGTTTCTTTGAAGATATAATCAGGAATGGCTTTCTTATCTTTTCGTTCCTTTGTCTGAAGGGTTAATTTCTTTTCCTTCTTCATCTACATAACTTGTTACGACTTGACGATATACATGGATTGTATTTCCATCTTTATCTTTCTTCGTTTCTTTGAAGATGTACTACGGAATATCTTTCTTATCTTTCGTTCCTTTGTCTGAAGGGTTAATTTCTTTTCCTTCTTCATCTACATAACTTGTTACGACTTGACGATATACATGGATTGTATTTCCATCTTTATCTTTCTTCGTTTCTTTGAAGATATAATCAGGAATGGCTTTCTTATCCTTCGTTCCTTTTTCTGAAGGGTTGATTTCTTTTCCTATTTCATTTACATAAGTTGTAACAACCTTACGGTAAACATACTCAACAGTTGTAACACCTTCTTTTTAATTCACCTGATTCAGAAGCTGATGATTCAGATTTCTTCACAAATTCGTAAACGTCACCATTTGAAGTTGTGATTGTTGTTGGTTTGTGATCAGTTGTATCGTACTGAGTTCCAACTAAATCACCATTAACATCCATCACTGTTGTAGAATTTCTTTACCTTCAGATGTACCTGAAATTGGTAATCCATTCTCATCTACATAGTTAACAACTACAAATCCAATATGTGCTTCTGGTAATTCTTCTGTAGTATTTTGTAATTCATATACATAAGTAATGACTGATGTTCTACCTTTTACATCTGAATTTTCAGCATCTGAATGTTGCGTTACTTTTTACATATTTATAGACCTTACCTTCAGCTGTTTTAATAGTTTTTGGTTTATTGTCTGTTGTGTCATATGGTGTTTTCACTAGCGACGCTGGAGTATCGATTACTGATTTATCCACTTTAGTACCACTTGGCGTTGTTCCTGTTAATGGACGACCAGCTTTATCAACATAAGTAACAATTACATTACCATATTTTTGTTTTGTTACTGGTTCTTTTACTTCTTCGTAAACATAAGTAACGTTTTTGTGGTTGTTCACTTACTTTACCTTTTTCCTCAGCTGAACCTGGTTTAGTTGTTGCAGTAAGAATATATACTTTACCATCTTTTTCGATACGTTCAGGTTTAAAGTTTGATGTTGTTATATCGTATTCTGTTCCAAGTTGTGTATCTTTTGGTTTGAACTGTTTGAGTTTCTTTTAATGTAACCCCAGTAGTTGTTTCATAAGATACTGTTACTCCTTGACCCTTAACCGCTCTATAAGTGTAAGTAGCTGTTTGAGATTGTTCAGTGAAGTTCGTTGGAACTTTATCTACTTTTACAAATTCATAAACTTTTGCCATCTTTATCTGTAATACGATTTGGATGTTCTAAGTTAACTTTTTCGTTCAGTGATTTCTTACCAGTATTTGTTGGATCTTTGATTTCTTTTTCAGATTCATTGACAAATTTTTGAATAATTTCACCTTTAACTTCAGAGTAAACATAAGTTACAACAGTTGGTGTATCACTTACTTTACCATTCTCTTTTTGACGAACCTTCTTTTAATCCACCATTTTTTTCTCTACAAGTTTGTAAAGTTTTCCATCTTTCGTAATTGTTAAGTCTTTTACAGTTGTAGTGTTATATTCATCTCCTGTTGGAACTTGAGATTTCAAGTTGTTGTCAGGTTTGATTATTTCACCAACTTCGTTTTCGTACTTAACTGTTACATCTCCATTTTGTAACACATACTCATAAGTAACTGTTTGTTTCCTGTAGTTACTTTTTCCTGTTTCTCCAGCTGAACCTGTTTTTAATCCATTATTCGCTTCAACAAGTTTTATAGACTCTTCCATCTTCTTTTCTTATAGTTACATCTTTCGTTGCAGTGTAATCACTTCCTACTTGTCCATTCGTTACTAGTGTTACTGGATCTTTTTAGGTTTGTTTCTGTTCCTGCGATGACGTATTTAACTTCGACGTTTCCACCTACTTTTGGTGCGTACTCATAAACGACTTCTTGTTTCGCTTCTGTTACTTTTCCTGTTTCTGTAGCTGAACCTTCTTTTAATCCACTATTTGCTTTAACTAATTCATAGACTAATCCGTCTTTTTGTAATTATGTTTTTCTTTTTGTCATGCAGTATAGTTACTTCCTACTTGTCCATCTGTTACTAATGCTACTGGATCTTTTAGGTTTGTTTCTGTTCCTGCAATTACATATTTAACTTCGACGTCCCCACCTACTTTTTGGTGCGTACTCATAAACGACTTCTTGTTTTTGCTTCTGTTACTTTTCCTGTTTCTGTAGCTGAACCTGTTCTTAGTCCACTATTTGTTTTAACTAATTCATAGACTAATCCGTCTTTTGTTAGTGTGTTTTCTTTTGTCGCAGTATAGTTACTTCCTACTTGTCCATTTGTTACTAATGTTACTGGATCTTTTAGGTTTGTTTCTGTTCCTGCAATTACATATTTAACTTCGACGTTCCCACCTATTTTTTTGGTGCGTACTCATAAACGACTTCTTGTTTCGCTTCTGTTACTTTACCTGTTTCTGCAGCTGAACCTTCTTTTAGTCCACTATTTGCTTTTAACTAATTCATAGACTAATCCGTCTTTTTGTTAGTGTGTTTTCTTTTGTCGCAGTATAGTCACTTCCTACTTGTCCATTCGTTACTAGTGTTACTGGATCTTTTAGGTTTGTTTCTGTTCCTGCGATGACGTATTTAACTTCGACGTTTCCACCTACTTTTTGGTGCGTACTCATAAACGACTTCTTGTTTTGCTTCTGTTACTTTTCCTGTTTCTGTAGCTGAACCTGTTCTTAGTCCACTATTTGTTTTAACTAATTCATAGACTAATCCGTCTTTTGTTAGTGTGTTTTTCTTTTTGTCGCAGTATAGTTACTTCCTACTTGTCCATCTGTTACTAATGCTACTGGATCTTTTAGGTTTGTTTCTGTTCCTGCAATTACATATTTAACTTCGACGTTTCCACCTACTTTTTGGTGCGTATTCATAAACGACTTCTTGTTTTTGCTTCTGTTACTTTTTCCTGTTTCTGTAGCTGAACCTGTTCTTAGTCCACTATTTGTTTTAACTAATTCATAGACTAATCCGTCTTTTTGTTAGTGTGTTTTCTTTTTGTCGCAGTATAGTTACTTCCTACTTGTCCATTTGTTACTAATGTTACTGGATCTTTTAGGGTTTGTTTCTGTTCCTGCAATTACATATTTAACTTCGACGTTCCCACCTACTTTTGGTGCGTATTCATAAACGACTTCTTGTTTTGCTTCTGTTACTTTTCCTGTTTCTGTAGCTGAACCTGTTCTTAATCCATTATTTGTTTTCACTAATTCATAGACTAATGCCGTCTTTTGTAATTGTGTTTTCTTTTGTCGCAGTATAGTTACTTCCTACTTGTCCATTTGTTACTAATGTTACTGGATCTTTTAGATTTGTTTCTGTTCCTACGATGACGTATTTAACTTCGATGTTCCCACCTACTTTTGGTGCGTACTCATAAACGACTTCTTGTTTATCTGCTGTAACTGTACCTTGTTCTCCAGCTGAAGTAGCTTTATGTCCTTTATATACATACACTTTCCCATCAGTAGCTGTTAATTCTTCACCTGCTGCTGGCGCTGTTGAAGTATAGCTTTTTCCAACTTTTAATCCCTTAGCGACGTCTGTTGCTGGTTTTAATTCAGTTGTTGTACCTTCTATAACGTATTTTGCAACTACATCTCCACCAACTGGTACAAATCGTTCGTAATATACATTTTTCAACTACATTACCATTATTAAGAACTTCAGGTGTAATTCTTACTTCATCAATTGCCGCTTTAGCAATATATTGATCATTAACTTTACTCGGTTTTTCCCATTCTGAAGGTGTTGGAGATGTTACAGACTCCCATCTAGCATTTGCAGGAATTTCCCAATTATCTTCTACAACACGTCCTGTTTTTCTCCAGTATACACTTTTTCTTGAAACTGTTACTTTTTTTGAGTTACTGGACTAGAAATGATATTACCTTCATTATTTTTCAATATAATTAATAGTTCTTGTAATATCTTTAGTTTCTACTTTCACTTTAGCCTTATCATATAGATAAGTGACTTTCTTAGTTACCTGTCTTTCGTAAGTTCCTTTTTACGGATCAGAATCTGGTTGAACTTCAATAAAAATATAGTCGTACACAGCATACCATCTATTTACAAAACCTTTAAGAATTGATTCTTTAGTTGTAGCATAAGGCTGTCCTTCAAAAATCTCTAGTTTTTGGGAACTCTTTTAATAGCTCACCATCTACAGTTTTATAGTACACTTCTAGTTTCCCACGAACATCTTCTGTTCTTAATCCCTACAACATTCGATTCTAACCAAGTATCTTTTCCATCTTTTAGAAAAAAATTTGAGAAGTACTTTTGCACATAGTTTGGATTATTCTGATCAACACGTAGATTAAAGTTATGTTTTAAAGGCATGCTCTTTTGTTATAGTATAATTATTTTTAAATACATATTTAACGGCAGTAACATCTTTCCAATTTGTGATTTGATCAGCAGTCACATATGTTCCAGTAGTTTTGTCAGTAGCAGTTGATGTCGTATAAACTACATCATATTCGTCTGAATCATCAACTATTAGGTATTCTAAATATGTTAGAGCTTCTGTCTTAGGGTATTAATACTACTGCTTCTTTTTACTCTTTGAGGAAGATCTGTTAAGTTTTCAATTTGTGGCGATAAGATTACTTCTTGTCCATTCTTAACATCAATAATTCCTCGCACACCCGTAGTCCCAGGTTTAGCAATTGTTAAAGAAGATGAATATTCAGAAACATTATTAATAGTAACGTTAATATTTGCTTTTGAAATAGATAAACCTGGTGCGTGATTTTTCAACAAAATTAGCATTAATAGAATTGTCATTACCTACTAATGTTTCTGATTCACTATTCCATACTAAGTAGATTCAATCCCATAAGTTCCAGCTTCTACTTGTCCATTATTTTCAACTTCGAAAGTCAAGACTGTAGGGACTATATAATCCACCTTTTATCCATTCATTTAAATCATAACTAGTAAGATTTAAATCTTTTGAATCAAAAGATGTAAGCACGTTTCCCTGTTCCTTTATAATTTTTCAATAATATTAGTCGGATTTACCGTATCATAAGATTCTTTTTAGTTTATCATACGATTCTTTTTGCAGCATCCCCATTTGCTCCACCAAAAATGTAATGTGTATTTCGATAATAAACGATTATCTGCTGCTAATCTAAAAGTCTTTCAATGGTAACTTTGGATCTGCTAATAACATCACACTTGTTTTAGTAATATTTGGATCTAATTTATTTTAAATCGTAAGTCTTATTTCCATTTTTATCTGATTCTATTAATCCAAAATAATCTACAGCAGTATACGTAACAGCAATAGGAATTGTTTGACCTCTCGTTAACTGATCTTTTAGTTAAAGTTTGACTCCCTATTTGATTCATATTTAATGATAACTTTGTTGGAGTTTTTGATATGCCATGCAGGATCACCACTACCCGTAGCAGGACGTTCCATAGCTATAGCACTCTCTATTGTATTCTCTGATGTAGACCCTTGCGCTATTTTTATTGTCATAGCGTTGAATTGTTTTTATCTTGGGCTTTTTCCTTCCATGTACCAACAGTTACTCCAAGTCTTGATTCTAATCCAGTTATTGTTTTTGAAGTCGAATTATATCTTTGAAATTCATCTACTATACCCGGATGTTTTAGGATTAAATGCTCATATTTCTTTTTCAGGATTAATTTTCGATAGTATCATATAATTCATTAATTGAAGTATATTCTTTCAATAATTCAGCTTGATTATCTTTAGTTACTCCATATAATTTTAAAATTCTCTTTTAAATTTCCATCTAACTATTCTCTGTAATACCCTCTAACCCCTCTTGAACCATCAGCTCTTATTTCATTCGTATATACTCTATTTAACTGGAATTTTGTAAAATAATTCCCTTCTTGATCTTTTGGAATAAAAATAATTTATATACTGACTTGGTAAGAACGCGCCGTCACCTTTTAATTTATCAAATGGTATATAGAATCTAGCGTTAAACTTATCTTCATTACTTGCATGTGAGTATAAGCGTTGACTGGTTTCAGGGTAAATTCCTGTATCCATCTCTTTAATAGCGGGAATCCCATCTCCAAGATATAATCTAAATCCATCAGGATTTTCTAATATCTGAGTAAATGTAGAACCATCAGGTCTATGCCCAACTGCTTTATAAACGATATTAGCATTGAATCCTTTAGTAGAATTTGACTCAATTACTCTTTCAATAGCTTCCGGACTATTAAAAAGCTCCTTCTTTTACTTTTAAAATTGGTCCACCATAAAGTAAACTTTGATCAATACCATTCTTTTCATCTGGATGTAATGTTAAAACTCCATTTTCTAATGTCCAAAAACTTATTATTTTTTATATTTGTTGGATCTAACTCTAAGAAATCGGTATCCCACTAATTGTATAATCATAACTTGTTAAACGTCCATTCCCATTTTGTTCCGTTTCTTGATTATTGAAAAAGCTTTGATCACTCATAATAAATGGTAATTTAAATGTATTGCCTTCAATTGGCTTGAAAGTTCCATTCGAAACTGATCCCATTTTAAATTCCGGTAACGGTGCACCAAACTGATCGACCATATATTTGACAGTTTTAGGTCGCCACTCTTTTCTCTATATAAAATTTCTGACAAATAGTCAAAAGAAGCTCTAGCTGACTTTGTTGATAAAGTTTCTCCTCCTGATATAAAAATCTATAGTAACTGATAATACATCACCTTTTGATGGAGCATTTTTTATAGAGGTACCCACATATAATTTTAATAAACTTTCAGCAACAGTTCCCCACTCATAGAATTTAAATTTAAATCATAAACATAATTTGTAGTAGTTGATAAATCATCAACACTTTTTACAAATGTTGAATTTTGCAAATCTGGTTTTTAGTAGAATGCAAAAATTCTTTTGGTATCGTTACACGTACTTTACCATCTGTCACCGTTTCACTCGAAGAAGCTGAGTAAGTAATCGCCATATTAATGACACGTTCACCATCACCATTATTTGCAACTGGAATTTGTTTTTCAGTTGGTCCTTTCGATGTATCAAAATGAATTGACCCTGTTAAAAGCTTGGGCTGTTACTCCTGTACGAAACCAGTTCCTTCTTCCATCTTTTTGCCATTACGACTATCTTGATTTTTGTTTTTCTTTAGATATTTCTACAGCTTTTGATCGATTTTAGAATAGAAGTTAATGAACTAATCTCTTTTACTTTTTATCCACTTCTTCCTGAGTAGGATTATTTTAATAAAGCTTCAGCTGATTCTAATTTTTAGAAGCTTCATCTATCAGTGATTTTTGTTTAGTATTATTTTTACTCTTTCTAGTTGAGCTTTTTAATTCTTCGATTTTTTATTGATAGACGACTTGTCAACTTCTTTTGTTGTACTTTCCGCTTGACTATTTTCACCTGATTGAACTGCTAACTTTTCTGCAACTGCTGTAGCTACTTTCTCATGAGTATTCTCAATTTTATTCGCTACTGGTTTTACAGAATTCCTGGAATAATATTAGCGTTATTGCTCCTTCATCACGGGGGTATTAGTAGCTTCTCGTGCTTGCAGTGCCATTATCACTAGCTTCTACAACACCAGCTCCAAAGAATATACCTACTCCAATTAGAACACTCGCTGCTCCTACTTTGAATTTTTTTATGGAATATGTTTCTACTTTTTCACCACGGCGTTCGTGTTGTTTTTTTATGTTGTTTTTCCGACCATTTAGGTTTCTCCTTTTTACTATATCTTCATTGATTACAGACAAATAAATTGAAATTTACTTTATATTTTTATCATAAAAAATTTTTATACTATCAAAACCATTAATACTAGTATCTCAGAGAATTCTCTCGTCTTCATTTTAAATACTTATATTTTTATATAAATAGATATCCCAAGTCGCCATAATAACAATAATAATAATCTGCAATAATCAACTAAAATATTAATCAACAAAATTATTTTTAATACACTCTAAATATTACTTTTTAGTTTCATTATTTCCAAAACTACTTTAATCTCTTTAAAATAAAAAACTAAAAAGTATATTCCTTCTAACTTCAAGATAAATCTATTTGATATCTTTTGGTATTCTTCATAGATTAAAAATTTTTAATACAAAAGATGAATAGGAAAATCATATTGATTCTCAACTATTCATCTCTAATTTTTATTAAAATACATTACCAAATCACTATATCTAAGCACTCTCGTATATCTTTTACCGGTATTATTTCAATTCCTTCGGGAAAATCAGAATTTTTCATATTTCCAACTGGAACTATTACGCGTTTAAATCCATGTTTTTTAGCTTCATTGATTCGTTGCTCAATTCGACTGACCCTTCTCACTTCACCAGTTAATCCGACCTCACCTATAAAACAATCATTCATATCGACTGCTATATCTTTAAAGCTTGAAGCCACTGCCATAACTACACCTAGGTCTACAGCTGGATCATCAATCTTGACTCCTCCAGACACTTTCACATAAACATCTTGTTGTTGGAGTAGATACCCCGCTTTTTTCTCTAAAACAGCCATCAATAAAATTAATTTATTATACTCTAATCCAGTTGAAATTCTCCTTGGATTATTAAAAAGCTGTTGGAGTTGTTAGTGATTGAATTTCTACAAGAAGAGGTCTGCTTCCTTCCATAGTGCTAATTATCGTTGCACCAGCTAAGTTTTACTACGTTCTTCTAAGAACATCTGCGAAGGATTAGCTAAATCTTCTAGCCCACTATGCTTCATCTCAAAAATCCCAATTTCATTCGTAGAACCAAAACGATTTTTTTACCGCTCTAAGTATCCTATAACTGTGCTGACCTTCCCTTCAAAAATATAGCACCGTATCAACCATATGCTCAAGCATACGTGGGTACTGCAATAGTTCCTTCCTTAGTCACATGTCCAACTATAAAAAGTGCTATATTTAAACTCTTAGCAATCTTCATAAGTTGCTGCGTACATTCTCTTACTTGAGTAATACTTCCTGGTGAGTTTTTCCATATTAGGATTGTAAATAGTTTGAATTGAATCTATTACTAAAAACTGAGGTTTTATTTTCTTCACAACTTGATATATCAAATTTAAATCAGTTTGAGCATATACATAAAGTTCGTCAGTATTGTTTTTCAGTCTATCAGCTCTAATCTTCACCTGTCTTACAGATTCCTCACCAGTTACATATAATACATCATGTTCTTTTTGCTAAATATGCTGATATTTGTAGAAGTAATGTAGATTTCCCAATACCTGGATCTCCTCCTAAAAGTACTAATGAACCTCCTACTACTCCTCCACCTAGAACTCTATTAAGTTCTCCACTATCAGTAAGAGTTCAGGGTACATCCTGTGTAGAAACTGATTTTAATTTCCCAGCTTCTACACATTCTGTATCGTTTGTTTTCACTTCAAATTCTGTATGCTTAGAAGCCTTTTTCCTTCAACTACTTCTTCCATAGATGCCCACTTTTTACAACTCGGACATCTTCCCATATATTTCAAACTCTGATAACCACAGGCATTACATTCGTACTTTACACTAACCTTCGCCATAATTACCTCTTAGTTTTTCACAACAAATTGATCATTTTTGAAGTCGATATTGATTGTTCCAGTTAACTCAGGATTTCTTAGTAATTCTTCACTTAATAAATCTTCAATATTTTTGAATACTACGTTTTTAATGGACGAGCACCATATTCTTTAATGCTACCATCTTCTACAATTTTAGCCATTGCTTTTTGTAAGTTTAATAATAATGTTTCTATCTTCTAATCGTTTAGATAAAACCATCTATTAATAATTCAGAGATTTTTCAAGTTCTTCTTTTTCAAGAGTCTTGAAGACAATAATATCATCTATTCTGTTTAGAAATTCGGACGATATTGTTTTTTCAATGCTTCCATCATAGTATTTTGAACATTTTTGTAATCATTTTTAATTGATTCACTTCCACCAAAACCTACGAATTTTTGATCACTTAGTTCACTTACTCCAACATTTGAAGTCATAATTATAATAGTATTTTTTTGAAGTCCACTACGCGACCGTAAGCATCAGTTAAACGTCCATCATCTAAAACTTGTAATAAAATATTAAATATCGATGGGTGGGCTTTTTCTATTTCATCAAATAATACTACTGAATATGGTTTTTGACGAACTTGTTCAGATAATTGTCCCGCTTCTTCATAGCCAACATATCCTGGAGGGGCTCCTACAAGCCTACTAATTGAATGTGGTTCCATATATTCACTCATATCTATTCTTATCATATTATCTTCAGAACTAAATAATGCTTCTGATAAACTTTTTGCAAGTTCTGTTTTTACCTACTCCTGTAGGTCCTAAGAAAATAAAGCTTCCTATTGGTCTATTCGGTGCTTTGAATCCACTTCTCGCTCTTCTTACAGCCTTAGCTAAACTTACAACTGCCTCATCTTGACCGATAACTCGCTTGTGTAAAATCTCTTCTAATTTCAGAAGTCTCTCACTCTCAGTTTCTGTTAATTTTTGTTACAGGTACACCAGTCCAAGCCGCAAGAACTTCTGCTACGTGATCAGAACTAATCTTAATTTTATCTTTTAGATAAACTATCTTGCCAAGAGATTTTAAATTCTTCTATTTTACTAATTATTTGATTTACTTCATCACGTTTTTCGCAGCAATTTCAAATTCTTGATTAATTACCGCTCTATCTTTTTCTTTATTTAAACGACTTAGTTCGTCTTCATATTCTTTTTAATTTTTCAGGAGATTTATAAAAATCTTAATTTAACTTTTTGAACATGCTTCATCTATTAAGTCTATCGCTTTTATCGGTGAGACATCTATCAGTAATATAAGTAGTACTTAATTTAACTGCCGCACTCTAGTGCTTCATCTAATATTTCTACATTATGATGTTCTTCGTATTTTAGGACGTAACCCTTCTAGTATTTTTAATAGAATCTTCCGTGCTCGGTTCTTCTACTTTTAATCGGTTGGAATCTACGTTCTAATGCGGCATCTTTTTCAAAAATACTTTCTGTATTCTTCAGTTGTCGTAGCTCCAATACATTGTATCAATCCACGAGATAAGGCAGGTTTTAGGGATATTTGATGCATCTGCACTACCTTCAGTTCCTCCCGCACCAATAATTGTGTGAATTTCATCAATGAATAAGATAATATCTCCAGCATCTTCTATCTCAGCAATTATGTTTTTCAATCTTTCCTCAAATTCACCACGATATTTAGTACCAGCTAATAATGTTCCCATATCAAGCACCATTACCCTTTTACCTAATAAATTACTTGGAACATTTTTGAGATACTATTCTTTCAGCTAATCCCTCTACTATTGCAGTTTTACCTACCCCAGGCTCACCTATTAGAACTGGATTGTTTTTGTACGTCTATTTAAAATTTCTATCATTCTAGTAATTTCTTTATCACGTGCCAAAAACAGGGTCTAATTTATTATTGAATGCATCCTTTGTTAAATCTTTTGCTAATGAATTTAATGTTTTAGTTTTTGCAGAACTATCTTCTGCCATTTCTAATTTTTTTAAAAGCCATCAAATAATTTAGAAAGCAGTCCTTGACTTTGTTTTAATAATTCAAACAACTCTGTAATTAATGCATCAATATTAACACCTAATTTGTCAGTTAATAAACGAATAGCTGTTCCTGTTTTCTCATTCAGTAAAGATAATAATAAGTGTTCACTAGTAACCACAAAACTAGATGTATCATCTGCAAACTGTTGACTTTTCTCTATAGTTCTAACAGCTCCATTCGTGTAGTCTATCTTCATTAATACATTTCTATAAAAAAATCTGTACCTTCTAATTCTGCTTCATGAAAAATCTACAACATTTTTTCTAAAAATCATCATAATAAACACCATATTTATTAAGTGTTTTACATGCTAATGTATTATTCATACTAAGCATAGCTAATAATAAATGTTCAGTTCCAACAGCCTTTACACCAAAGTCATTTGCTTCTTCTTTCGCTGACGTCAGCACCATAAGGGCAGTTTCATTAAATCTTATGTACATAACCTTATCCTCTCTTATTATATTTTATATTAGTTAAAAAAATCTTATTGTTAAATCTTTTAAACTTGATTTTTGTTTTTAAAAATCATCTCTTCTATACTATTTTCATCTATGTGTTCTAAAAATTGATTGTGAACAGATGTTATTGCTTCAACACTATCTATAAAATGATTATAGTCAAATTTATCTATATAATCCTTTTCAAGTAAAATTTTAGCTATTCTTACAGCTTCTTCTACCTCAATTATTTCATTATTTACCGTCTCAATTAAGTAATCAATGTAATCCTTATTAGTGTGTAAGGTTATTTTTGGTTATTCTAATAAAACCTCCTCCACCTCGTTTACTTTCAATTATAAATCCATGTTCGGGAGTAAATCTCGTTTTTATTACATAATTTAATTGGGATGGTACACAGTCAAATTTTTGTGCGACATTACTTCTTTTTATAATTATATGATCTTCTGAAAGCCTCATTAAATAAGCTCATTATATATTGTTCAAGAATATCTGTCATATTATTATTCATGAGGGCACCTCCTTCATTGACTAAAATTGACCTTTACTAAATTATACTACATAAAAAAATATTTTGTACATAAAAAAACATCGTTTTTGACTTTAGAATAGACGAAAAAGAGGATTAAATTTATTTTCTTTAATCCTCTTTTACAATAACTTATTTTGTTAATTTTGACCTTCTATTAAAGATAAGATTCATAACAATCGCAACTATTGTTCCTAAAACAATACCACTATCAGTAAACATACGAACAAAACTTGGTAATTGTGCAAAAAGCTGTTGGTACTGTTGTAACACCTAATCCTAACCCAACTGAGACAAGCAATGATCATAAGATTTTCTTGTTTAGTAAAAATCAGTATTTCCAAGCATCTTAACTCCATAAGCAAGAACCATACCAAACATACTTATCATAGCCCCACCTAATACTGGTTTGAGGTACAATTGTTGCTAAAAGCTCCTATTTTAGGTATAGATCAAATACCAATAATAAAAGAACCATAACATACATTACTTTTTACTCTTAACACCTGAAATCTGTACTAAACCAACGTTTTGTGAATAAGTCGTATAAGGAAAAAGCATTAACTAATGAACCTATCATAACAGCTAATCCTTCTGCCGAGTACCCTCTTCTTAAATCAGGTTCTTTTACATCTTGATTACAAATATTTCCTAGGGCATAATATACTCCTGTTGACTCTATCATACTTACAATACCAACGATTGTAAATGTTAAAATCGCACTAATATTAAATTCAAAACCAGTAAATTTAAACGGAGTTGGATGTTGGAACCAACCAGCTTGAGAAACTTCAGTAAAAACTTACCATTCCCATAAAACTAGCATAACCGTACCTGATACTAAACCTAATAATATTGCTATAGAATGTATAAACCCAGTTGTAAATTTGTAAATAACTAAAATAATAGCAAGTGTTATACATGCAAGTATAATATTTTTAGGATTACCAAAAATCTTTGAGATCCTTGTCCTCCCGCTATATATTCATAGCCACAGGAACTAGAGTAATACCAATAATAGTCACAACACTACCAGTAACGACTGGAGGAATAATTTGGCAACTTTAGCAAAAATGGTGCTATAAGAACTACAACCAATCCGAAACAAAAATTGCTCCATACATAGTTGCTAATCCTGCACTGTACCAATTGCTATCATTGGTGCAACAGCCGTAAAAGTACAACCTAATACAGACTGGCAAACCTATACCTGTAAACTTCCTTTATATACTTGTAAAAATGTAGCAATCCCACACTAAAAAATATCAACTGAAACCAAATATGTTGTTTGTTCCGCTGTAAGTCCAAGACCTCCTGCTACTATAATCGGAACAATTACCGCTCCTGCGTACATTGCAAGAACATGTTGTAAACTTAAAAATAAAAAGTTTTTCAAAAATACTATTCTCCTTAGTTATATATTATTTTTGACAAATATAACTATATAAATACAAAAATCACCTATAATTACTTATAGGCGATCTGAAATTCTTCAACAATAAATATATACTTTAAATAATAATTTAAAGTACAAAATATATTAGTAGAATGCCCATAGTCATCAAATTTACGGTCTGATGGTGAAACTTGCAAAGCCATATTCTTGCCTTTATATGTGCTATATTTTGTCTGTACAATATATAATAACAATTTTTCAAAATTATTTTCAAGTATTATCACAATTTATTTTATATTTTTATTATTCAATAGAAAAACCTCAAACAATAACTAAGTTTGTGATTAAAATCTATAAAAGTTAATATAACTTTGTACTAATCTATTACTTTCAATTTACCTCTAAAATCTTCTAAACTTGAGTACCCTTTTTCTTTCATGACTTCTTGTAGTTCTTTAGTTAGTCTAGAAAAATACTGAAACTCCCTCTTTATGTAAAGTTGTTCCAACTTGAACTAAATCCGCTCCGCATAGAATATGTTCAAAATACATCTTTACCATTTATAACTCCACCAGTTCCTATAATCTTTATACTCAGTTCAAACGTTCTCTAAATGCACGAACATTAGCTAATGCAGTTGGTTTAATATATTCTCCACCTAGTCCACCAAATCCACCTTTTGGTTTTAATAACTACTTGCTCTTTATCTAAGTCAATATATAAACCATTCCCTACACTGTTTACACTATTCACATATGTAAGAGGATATTTATTA